>Ga0101941_1000110_pt1 | contig 210915 bp, 216 predicted proteins | sample DewCreD2012metaG_3_FD_75242 | JGI IMG/M metagenome (GOLD analysis project Ga0101941, IMG submission 75242) | Hot spring sediment bacterial and archeal communities from British Columbia, Canada, to study Microbial Dark Matter (Phase II) - Dewar... ... | reverse complement strand
AGCAGTCTGACGGCGGAGGAGGCGATGGAGGTGTGGGAGCTGCTGAGCGATCTGGCGGACCAGGTGCTCCTGGCCATCATCGATGTCTACGCCGCCAGGGCCGACGCCGCCCACTGCGCCTGAGCCTTCCGACCTGCACCCTGCGTGAACGCCCGCCGCCCCTCACCAGGCGTTTTCCAACGATAGCAATAGCTCCACCTCGGCCGCCTCGACGCCGGCCCCCAGCGCCCGTTGCCGGAGCCGACGCGCCAGCTCCGGCAGGGCCTCCCGTGGCACGCCCACGTCCCGCAATCGCGTCGGGAGGCCCAGGCCAGCGATGAAGCCTTCCACCGCCGCGGCCACCTCCTGCGGCGACCTCCCTTCGATACCAAGGGCGGCGGCCAGGCTGCCCTGTCGCTCCATCGCCCCGGGGCGGGCACCGTACCAGCGCAGGGCGGCGGGCAGGGTGACGCAGGCGCTCAGACCGTAAGGCACCCGGTGGAGAGATGCCAGGTCATAGGCCAGGCTGTGACAGAGGAGGAAGGCCGGCCGCGGCTGCAGAGGAGTGGCCCTAAGGGGGGAATGGTCGGCCAGCCAGGCGGAGAGCTGACAGTGGAGGCGGGCTGTCAAGTCCTCAGGAGCGTCCCGCGTGCGGGGAAGATGCCGGCACAGCCCCCTGATCGATTCCGCCTTCAGCATGTCCCCCACGGGGTGGGGCTCCGTCGCCAGCATCACCTCGATGGCGTGCGTCAGGGCCATGACGCCGCTGGAGAGCCACAAACGGGGCGGCGTGGCCAGCGTCATCCGCGGGTCGTAGAGGAGCACCTTCGGGGCGGTGGCGGAATGGACGTAGGACAGCTTCTCCTGGGCGACGAGGTCGGTGGCGCTGAAGCTGCGGGTGTACTCAGCCCCCGAGAGGGTGGTGGGGATGGCTATCTGGGGCAGGAGGGGTGCGGTGAGAGGAGGGGCGCTCCGGAGGAAGTCGGCCAGCTCCCTCTCCGAGGTCAGGCCGGCGGCCAGGCAGGCGCGGAGGGCCTTGCCGGTGTCGATAACGCTGCCGCCACCTAGGGTTATGACCAGGTCAGCCCCCGCCTCGTTCGCCGCCCGGGCGGCGGCTATAACGGAGTCCAGGGGCACGTGCTCCCGGCAGCCGGGGAAGACGGCGCCCAGGTCTGGCCCCAGCGCTGCCAGCGCCTCGGCCAGGGGGCCGCTGGAGCGGTGCAGGGAAGGCGTGGTGACCAGGAGGGGACGCCGGCCGCCCAGGCGTGCCACCTCCTCCTGCAGGTGGGCGGCCACGCAGCCCTCGCCGAAGAGGATGCGCTCCACGGTGGGGAGGAACTGGACGACACCAGCCACCGACATGGTGAGGCCCCTCGCCTCGTCTGACGGCAGCAGCCGCTCCGGACGCCAACATAATAGCACCGCGGCACCAGCCTGAGCTGCAGCGCGGGCCCGCCGGCGTATACCATACGGATAGGAGGAGGGCCCGGCGATGACCGCCGCCCGGCCCTCCCGTGCAGGGAGGTGGTAGCTTGCGGGCAGCCATCGTCTCCCCCGGCAGGCCCGATTCCCTGCGGCTGGCAGAGGTGCCGCGGCCGCAAGACGGCCCGGTGCTCGTCCGTGTCCACCAGGTAGGGCTGGACGGCACCGACGCCGAGATCGTGGCGGGCAAGTACGGCGAGGCGCCGGCCGGGGAGGACTACCTCGTCATCGGTCACGAATCGCTGGGGCGAGTGGAGGAGGTGACGGGGGAGGGAGGTGGCCTGGCCCCCGGCGACTGGGTGGTGGCCACGGTGCGCCGGCCCGACCCCGATCCCTGCCCCAACTGTGCCGCCGGCGAGTGGGACATGTGCCTCAACGGTCGCTACACGGAGCGGGGCATCAAGGGCCGGCACGGCTTCCTGGCGGAGTACTACGCCGAGCGACCGGAGTTCCTGGTGAAGGTGCCGGAGAAGCTGGCGCCCGTGGCCGTCCTCCTGGAGCCCCTCTCCATAGTGGAGAAGGCGCTGGAGCAGATAGGGCATATACAGGGCCGTATGGTCTGGCGTCCCCGGAGGGCACTGGTGCTGGGGGCGGGGCCCATCGGCCTCCTGGGCACCCTGCTTCTCCGCCTGCAGGGGCTGAAGGTCGACCTGTATGACCTCGTGGAGAAAGGGGCCAAGCGTGAGGTGGGGGAGGCGGCGGGCGCCCGCTATATCTGGGCCCGGGAGCATCCCCTGGACGGACACCTGGCTGCCGAGATAGGACCCATCGATATCGTCGTTGAGGCCACCGGCTACAGCCCCCTGGCCTTCCAGGCCATAGACCTGGTGGGGCCCAACGGCATCGTCTGCCTGACCGGAGTGTCCAGCGGCTCCCGCACCGTCCAGGTCGCCGCCGACCACCTCAACCTGGAGATGGTGCTCCTGAACAAGGTCGTCTTCGGCACCGTCAGCGCTAACCGCTGGCACTTCCTGGCCGGCCTTCGCCACCTGGCGGAGATGGAGGCCCGCTGGCCCGGTCTCCTAGCCCGGATGGTGACGCGTCGTCTCACCCTGGACGAGCTGGCCAGCGGCTGGCATCGCTCGCCCGAGGAGTTGAAGACGGTGGTGGAGGTGGGCCGGTGACACCCGTTCCCGAGCCCGCCGAGGAGGTGAGAGCATGCCTATAGAGGTCAAGGTGGGGCCGCCGCTCCTGGTCATCAACCAGGGGAGCACCTTCATGGCCACCGACCAGCGAGGCGAGATCGACCTGGAGAGCGATCAGGGGGTCTTCGTCTCCGACACCCGCTTCGTGAGCTCCTATAAGCTCTACATCAACCTGCAGCCCTGGGAGCTGGTGGCCTCCAGCCCCCTCACCCACTACGCCGCCCGCGTCCACCTGACCAACCCCGCCATAGTTACGGAGGACGGAGAGATAGCCCCCCACAGCCTCTCCCTCGTCATCACCCGGACGGTGGGGGACGGCATTCACGAAGACCTGGAGATAACCAACTATGCCGGCCACCCCGTGCGCTTCATGCTGGAGATCGCCCTGCGCTCCGACTTCGCCGATATCTTTGAGGTGAAGGACCGACGGTTCGTGCGGCGGGGACACATCGTCACTCGCTGGGACGCCGCCCGGGGAGAGCTCAGCAACACCTACGAGCACGGTGACTTCCGCCGCGCCCTCGTCTACCGGGCGGTCTCGGAGGGGGCGCGCCCCCTCTACGACAACGGCCGCGTAGTCTTCGAGATAGCGCTGGCGCCCAACGCCACCTGGCACGGCTGCGCCGACTTCATCTTCGTCCTGGGCGAGAGGGAGCATCGGCCCGTGCGCCAGTGTCACAGCCACCTGCGCCGGGACACAGAGCTGGACCTCCTCCATGAGGAATGGAAGAGCTACTGCACCCAGGTGGACTCCACCAACTGGGAGCTCTGCCGCACCCTGGAGCAGTCCCTGGAAGACCTGGGCTCCCTGCGCCTGCACGAGCACGACTACCGGCGGGAGATATGGCTGCCGGCGGCGGGCGTCCCCTGGTTCGTGACCGTTTTCGGCCGTGACAGCATCATCGTCAGCCTCCAGTGCATGTCCGTCTACCCGGCCTTCGCCCTGGGCACCCTGAAGAAGCTGGCCGAGTTCCAGGCCCGGGAGATGGACGACTGGCGGGATGCCGAGCCCGGCAAGATCCTCCACGAGGTCCGCTTCGGCGAGCTGGCCCACCTGGGACGGATACCCACCCCCTATTACGGCACCGCCGACGCCACCACCCTCTACCTGGTGCTCCTGCACGAGGCCTGGAAGTGGCTGGGTGACGAGGGACTGCCGCGGGAGCACCGGGAGACCGCCCTGCGCTGCCTGGAGTGGGCCGACCGCTACGGAGACCTGGACGGTGACGGCTTCCAGGAGTACCGGAGCCGCTCCCCCAAAGGCTACGAGAACATGGGCTGGAAGGACTCCGGCGACGCCGTGGTCTACCCCGACGGCAGCCAGGTGCCCCAGCCCAAGGCCCTCTGTGAGCTGCAGGGGTACCTCTTCGATGCCAGGCTGCGCATGGCCGAGCTCTTCGACGCCCTGGGCGAGCCGGACAGGGCGGCCTCCCTCCGCCGCCAGGCCCTGGAGCTCCAGCAACGCTTCCAGCGGGCCTTCTGGTGCGAGGAGATGGGCTTCTACGCCTTCGCCCTCGACCCGGACAAGCGGCCGGTGCGGACGGTGGCCTCCAACCCGGGGCACCTGCTGTGGAGCGGCATCGTCCCGCCGGAATGCGCCCCCAAGGTGGCGGCCCGCCTGATGGCGGAGGACATGTGGAGCGGTTGGGGCATCCGCACCCTCTCGTCGGCCAACCCGGCCTACAACCCCATTTCCTATCAGCGGGGCTCTGTCTGGCCCCACGACAACGGCATCATCGCCCTGGGTCTCAAGCGCTACGGCCTCGTGGAAGAGGCGAACCGCGTGGCCGAGGGGATCTTCGCTGCCGCCCGCCACTTCGATAGCTACCGCCTGCCAGAGCTCTTCGCCGGACTGCCCCGGGAGCCGGGCACCTTCCCCGTCCCTTACACACGGGCCAACGTCCCCCAGGCCTGGGCGGCGGGCAGCGTCTTCCACCTGTTGCAGGCCATCCTGGGCTTGCGGGCCGATGCCCCCCGCGGGCGGCTCTACGTCCACCCGACCCTACCGGAGTGGCTGCCGGACGTGGAGGTGCGGCAGCTCAGGGTGGGCGAGGCGCGGTTGGCGCTCCGCTTCTGGCGGGACGGCGGTAGGAGCCGCTGGGAGGTGCTGCGACGGGACGGAGATCTGGAGGTGGTGGAAGAGCCCTGGTCGCCGCCCCGCCTCGCGCCGGAGGGCTGAGCGGGGGGCAGGCCCTGGTCCCTATTCCCTGTCGCTGATGCCGGGGACGGGGAAGGCGGCGGCCAGCTCCCGCACCTCTTCCCGCACGCGGGCGGCCACCTGCTCGTCCCCCACGCCCTCCAGGGTGGTGGAGATGAGGCGGGCGATGCGACGCATCTCCTCCGGGCCCATGCCGCGGCTGGTGAGCCCTGGCGTGCCGAGCCGGATGCCGCTCCCTACGGCTGGAGGCTTGGGGTCGTAGGGTATGGTGTTCTTGTTGCAGTAGATGCCCACGGCGTCCAGGGCCTTCTCGGCGTCCCGCCCCGTGAGCCCCTTCTGGCCCACGTCCACCAGCACCAGGTGATTGTCCGTCCCCCCGGAGACTATGCGCCACCCCAGGGAGGCCAGGGCCTCCGCCAGGGCGCGGGCGTTCTCTACCACCTGTCGCTGATAGGCGGCGAACTCGGGGCGCATCGCCTCGCCGAAGCAGACCGCCTTGGCGGCGATGACGTGCATGTGGGGCCCACCCTGGGTGCCGGGGAAGACGGCGCGGTCTATCTTCTCCGCCAGCTCCGCCCGGCTGAGGATGAAGGCGGAGCGGGGCCCCCGCAGCGTCTTGTGGGTGGTGGAGGTGACCACGTGGGCGTAGGGGACGGGAGAGGGATGCACTCCCGCCGCCACCAGGCCGGCGATGTGGGCCATGTCCGCCATGAGGTAGGCCCCCACCTCGTCGGCGATCTCGCGGGCGCGGGCGAAGTCTATGACGCGGGGATAGGCGGTGGCCCCTACCACTATCACCTTGGGCCGGTGCTCCCGGGCCAGGCGGGCCATCTCGTCGTAGTCGATGCGCTCCGTCTCCCGGTCCACCCCGTAGTGGACGAAGCGGTAGAGCCAGGAGGAGGAGTTCACCTTGTGGCCGTGGGTCAGGTGGCCGCCCTGGTCCAGGCGCATGGCCAGGGCGGTGTCTCCCAGCTCCATGAGGGCGAAGTAGGCGGCCAGGTTGGCATCAGCCCCCGAGTGGGGCTGCACATTGGCGTGCTCCGCCCCGAAGAGCCGCTTGGCCCGCTCGATGGCCAGGGACTCAATCTCGTCCATGTGCTGGCAGCCGCCGTAGTAGCGCTTGCCGGGGTAACCCTCGGCGTACTTGTTGGCCAGGACGGAGCCGGTGGCCTCCAGCACCGCCGCCGAGGCGTAGTTCTCCGATGCCATCATCTCCAGGCCGTAGGTCTGTCTGGCCTCCTCCCGGCCGATGATGGCGGCCACTTCAGGGTCACGCTTCTTCAGGACGCCCACTTCAGTCCGACCTCCGTTCTCCGATGGCAGGGTGCGCGCCGTGCTGGCCGCCTGCTCTGGCTGTGTGGACTTCAGCCCCAGTTTACGGAGGAGAGGGGGAGGGGGTCAACGAGCCTCCGGGGGAGACGGCGCCCTGGATCTGTCCCGCTCCTCCCAGGCGAAGCGGGCCAGGGCCATGAGCCCCCCGGTGACCAGGGAGTGGCCGCCCAGGAGGACGGGGATGGGAGCGGCCCGGGCCAGGACGGTGAGCCGGCGTAGCCTGGGCTCGCCGATGCCGTCCGGGCAGCCGAGGTCGGACAGGAAGCGGTCGGCCCGGCTGGCAGGGGCCCGCCAGTGGGCCAGAAGGGGGCGGGTATCCAGGACGGCACCGTCCCCCAGGCGGGGCAGGACGGCCATCAGCTCCTCCAGGCCCGCCGCCTCGGCGTAGAGGCCCAAGAGGGAGGTGGCCCGCAGCCCCAGGGCCTGCAGCCCTCGCTCCTCGGCCAGCAGCCGCACGCGACAGGCCGTCTCCCGCTCCAGGAAGCGCCAGACGTGGCTGCCCACCCTGCCGGCCACGAAGAGCTGGCGGGAAGCGTCAGTGAGGAGGGGGAGCAGGCGCCGGTAGGGGGAGAGGTCGGCGGCGAAGGAGTCGAGACAGGCGGTCAGCCGGCGCCCCGGCGCGTAGCCGGTGAGCTTCAGGACGGCCAGGTCGGCAGGGCTGTCGATGTCGAAGGTAGTGGAGAGGGTGCGGGGCAACTCATGCACCGGGAGCCCCGCCTCCTGGGCCAGGGCGCGGGCCAGGGCGTTGTCCCGGGCCGGGGGAGCGACGGCCTCCAGAGCGGCGGCCGGCCGCAGGGCCACCATATCCGAGGAGTGGGCATTGTTGACGATGGCCCCCTCCCTCCGCTCCAGGGCTACGGCGATGGCTGCCCACTCGTCCGCCGTCAGCAGGGGGAGGGCGCCTCCCCCCAGATAGACCAGCGCCTCCAGCCGGTGCCGGCGCACCAGCTCCAGCAGCCGCTGGCCGAAGTGGAAAGGGCCAGCGTCCCCCTCCACCTCCACGCCCGGGGGCACCTGCGTCAGGGCGTCGGGGGCGGCGGTGGCGATTATGGCGCCAGCGTAGGCGCCGGTGGAGAGGGCGGTCTCTATGCTGTCCAGGGCGGCGGCCCGACGGGCGGTCTCCACAGCCTCCTCCACCGTCGTCCCGCCCCGCCCGCCCAGGAAGACTACCAGCGTGGGGCGCATGGCGGCCCTATCGCCCCGCTCTCAGGCGATGGCCTCCAGCGGCTGCCGACGGTCCGGCTTCCGCACCAGAGCGAAGCAGGGGACGGCCAGCAGGCTGATGATGCTCCCCAGGAGGAAGGCGCCCCCGTAGCCGCCCGTCATCTGGTAGAAGAGGCCGGCAGCGAAGACGCCCATCCCCATGAAGGTGCCAGCGATGGCGAAGACGACGCCGGAGATGGAGGAGGCGAAGCGCCGGCCGAAGAGGTCGGCCAGCACCACGGAGTAGAGGGCGGAGATAGTCCCATAGCCCAGGCCGTAGACCAGGGCCCCCAGGTAGGCCAGGGGCAGGCTGGCCAGGAAGGCCGAGAGGGCCATGATGGCGAAGGCCAGGGCCTGCACGGCGATGGCCACCAGCATGGTGCGCTGGTGCCCCGTCCGGTCGGACAGGGGGCCGCCCACGGTGCGGGCCAGGATGGAGCCCACGGCGATGGCGCTCAGGGTCAACGACCCCAACTGGGCGGAGCCCCCCAGCTCGTCCCGCAGGAAGGGCGGCAGGTGGATGGAGGGGAGATAGACCACCGACCACACCAGGGTCAGGGTGACGGTGACCAGCCACATGGCGGAGGAGCGGGCCGCCTCTTGCAGGGTGAAGTTCTCCTCAGTCTCCACGAAGCCAGCGTGCGTCGCCTGGCGGCCGGCATCGGGGAGGAGGCCCTTGGACTCGGGGTCTCGCTCCATGAAGAGGGCGACCAGGGCGAAGACGACGAAGAGGACGAGGCCGTAGACCAGGTAGGCAGTGCGCCAGCCCAGGGGCACCAGCACCGCCCCGGCGAAGGGCGGCACCGTGAGCTGCCCGGCCGCCACGCCGCTGGCCACCAGTCCCAGGGCGGTGCCGCGGCGGGCGACGAACCACTTGACGGCGGTGGAGGTGATGGGCACCCAGGTGGTGCCCATGGCCAGGCCTCCCGCCAGGCCGTAGGAGAGGTAGAGCTCCCAGAGGCTGCGGGCCTGGGACATCCAGAGGAGGCCGGCGGCGATGAGGAGGGCGCCGGCCAGGAAGACGGGCCGCGGCCCCCAGCGGTCCGTGGCCAGGCCGGCCAGCAGGCTGGCGAAGCCGTTTATGGACACCTGAATGGTGAAGGCCAGCGCGAGCAGGGCCCGCTGGCCTGGGGCGAGGGAGGCCTCGATATCGGGCAGGAAGAGGCCGAAGCTGAACTGGATGCCGTAGAACCAGTAGAGGACGAGGAAGCCGCCCAGCAGGATGACCCAGCCATAGTAGATCCCCTGGCCGGCGCCAGCCCTGGCGCCGGGGCTTTCCGGGGGCGCGCTGCCCAGCGGACTGTCGCTGTAAGGCACCGTCCCGTCGCTGGCGGCGTCTTCGCTCCTGCGTTCCATGTCGTCGAGCGAGGATGGGGACCTCGGGCGACGGGAGCAGCCCGGGCGCAGGCCCCCTCGCCCCGCCAGGCCCGTTATCAGCATCCTAGCTCAAGCCGGGCCCGGCGTCCAGGCGATGTCGGTCGGGGACGAGGCTAGCGCTCGTCGCCTTGCCACCCTGGGTGCCCTTCGCCCGTGCAGAAAGGGTTGTCGGGAATGGCGGGTATGTCCGCCCAGTGGGGTAGTTGGCGGGAGTGTATGGGAGTCGAACCCACCCGGGACGGGCACGCCGCCCCGCACTGGTTTTGAAGACCAGTGGCCCTATCCGGGCTCCCTATCTGTGCCGACAGTCTGCCGACAGTCTGGACGGCTGCCTCCCCAGACCAGGCCCCATGATGCCACACCCCAGGGGCCCTGTCCAGCAGGAGAGGCAGAGGGCAGGGGGCAGAGGGCCCCCCTTCACCCCCACGCCCCCGCCGCCCGGCTGAAGTCGGGCCGGGCCACGTGGTGGTCCCTCACCCCCCGGCTGCCGCACCGGGGGCAGGCCGTGGGCGAGGGGTAGGGAGCCCCCCGCCAGCCACAGCGAGGGCAGCTCACGAGATACAGCCCTCCCTGCTGGTGCACCCAGCCCCGGCCCCTCTCGAAGCGGAGGGGCTGCTGGCAGTAGAGGCAGACGGCCATCCCTCTTCTCCCTCCTTCCCTCTCGGGCCTGGGCCGGGCGAGGGGCGAGGGAGGGGGACCTCCCTTCACCCCTCGCCCAGAGGGGCCTACCGTGTCGGCTGCCGCCCCCTGAGGGCCCCCTCGAAGACCTCCCGGACGGCCTCCCGCTCCCTGGCCGAGAGCTGGGGCCAGAAGGCCGCCACCAGGTGCCAGGCCCGGTCGGGCTCCTTCACCTCCAGGCGGTGGAAGCAGTCCGACCGGTAGTAGCAGCGGCCACACTCCAGGGTGCAGCCAGCCTCGATGGCCGCCCTCCCGTCACGGTAGACCGTGAGCTCCAGGCCGCCGCCCAGGTAGACCTGTGCTGCCCGGCAGGACATCTCGCCTTCACCTCCTTTCCTCTCGTGGTCTCGTCCTCCCCTGGGGCGGCGCTCCTGAGCGCCGCCCTCCCTCCGCCCCTCGATGGCAGGAGAAAGAGGGGAGGGAGAGGGACGGCGGGGCCATCTCCGCCCTCTCCCTCCCCCGGGCCCGGGGGCCTCTAGCCCCGGGCCTTCCGGAGGAGCTCCGCCAGGAGGTCCACCGCCTCCTGGAGGGCCTCCATGTCCAGGGTCAGCACCAGGCGGACGGTCACCGGGGCCTCGCCCTCCCCCTTCTCCCCTGGGGCCAGGCCGTTGGCGGAGGCCACCGGCCTCAGGGCCTTCACCTTGGGGAACCTGCCGGAGCTGTCCACCTCCAGCTCGTAGAGCTGGCCGGGGAGGATACTCGCCCCCAGCTTACGGTCCCAGCAGTAGAGGGGCCTCTCCTCACCCTCCAGGCTGATGAGCCAGTAGGGGCCGCTCCTCCCCTGCCGCTCCTCCACCTTCTTGACGGTCGCCAGCATCGTGCCCTAACCTCCTTTCGTGCCGTAGCTTCTTGCTCCCGCTGGCCCCTGGGCGGGAGCCTCGACGAGAAGGGGGGAGCGGGCCCGACCGCTCCCCCCTGAGAGGCGTGAGGGCTCCAGGGCCTCAGCCCACCTGCACCACCCCCAGGCAGCGGGAGCAGCCCCAGCCGTGCCCTCCCCCTCGCCTGGCCCAGTAGAAGAGCCTCCCTGGGCGCCTCTCGGGGCAGCGGCACCAGCGGCCTCTGTCCACCAGCTCCCCGTTGCCGTAGGCCAGGGCCAGGGAGAGGGCGTCCCCGTCGCCCCCGAAGGGGCAGGGCTCGCCGTAGGCCCTCAGGAGGGGGACAGCCCAGCGGGAGAGCCTCTCCGCCTCCCGCCTCAGCCTCTCCCTCTCCTGCCGGAGCCCCATCAGCAGGGCCTCCACATCCTGCCTGCCGTCCCTCATGGCTCGACACCTCCCTTCTTCCTGGACTTCACGGCCCCTGGGCGAACGGCGAAGCCGTGAGCCCTGAGGGAAGGGGGGCATTTGGGGCCCTTCGGCACCCCTCTCCTGGTCACGTGACTCCTGCCCCTACAAGAGGCCCCCACCCTGGCTGCCAGTTGCCCAGGGGAGGGGGAGAGGGCTAGGCTGGGGAAGGTGAGGCGAGAGGACTCCCCGCCCCGGCGGAAGAGGGGAGGCGAGAGGCCTCCCCACCTCATCTCCGATGCCCTCTACCGGCGGCTCCTGAGGGAGCTCCCCCCTCGCTCCTGCTCCTGTCCCAGGTGTCGTCCTCCCGGGCCGTCCCTTCCCTCCTCCTGCCCCAGGTGCCGGGGGTCTCTCTACCGGGACTGGGAGGACCTGGCCTGCCTCACGTGTGGCTGGCGGCAGATGGGCTAGGCGACGGGGAACCTGGCCCCGCATCTGGCGCAGTGGGCGAGGCCGGGCGCTATCTCGAAGGCGAGGGGCTGACCACAGCGCTCACAGGGGAAGGGGGCCCGCCTCTCCCCTCGCCTGGGCTCCTCAGGCGGGAGGTCGTAGGGGTCGGGACGCCTGCGCCCCGTGCGCAGCAGCCGCCGGTAGCGCTGGAGCAGCAGCCGCTCGGGGTCAGCCAGCATGCGGGCTATCTCCTGGAGGGAGGGCACTCGCCTGAGCTCCTCCCGCCGCCGCAGGAGCCGCTCCAGCTCCCTCCCCAGGAGGGGGCGCAGGGAGGGGAGGGGGCAGCCCTCCACCACCTGCTCCCTCACCGCCTCGGCCTGGTGGCCCGCCTCCAGGAGCCGCTGCATGCGCAGGCGGAGGGCGTCCTTGAGGGCCTGCCGTCTGGCCCGGTAGGCCCGCTGCTTGCAGGCATCCCCGCACCAGGCCCGCCAGGGAGGGGCCTCGGGGGTGAGGGGAGCGCCGCACCAGTGGCAGCCTCTGCCCGTCACGACCCTCACGAGACGGGGTAGCGGTCTCCCGCCAGGGCATAGCGCAGGAAGGCATTACAGGCGGGACATACCAGCATGGCTATGCTGCCGGTGGTCAGGTAGCGCCGTGGCCTCACGGTGAGCCTGCACCGCCGACAGCGCTCCGTGGCCCCGGTCATGGCGTATCACCTCGGGTCAAGAGTTCGCTCTGTAGCACTCGCCACAGCTCCAGGGCGGCGAGGAAGCCCCGCCTGGCCGCCGGGAGCTCCACCTGTCGGACGGAGTAGGAGCCCTCCCTGAGGGCTACGAGGTAGGCCTCCCTCACCGCCTGGCCCGTCATCTCCTCCAGGGCGATGGCGTAGGCACCGAGCTGGAGGGCGTGCTCGGGCCAGAGCCCTCCCGTCTTCCAGTCGAGGAGCACCAGGCCCGCCTCCCCCTGGCTGGCCACGTCGCAGGTGCCGGCGTAGCCGTGCCGCCGGGAGACCAGGACGGCCTCGTGGGAGAGCACCTGGAGGCCCTGGGAGGCGAGGAAGGCGAGGGCCTGGGCCACGTAGGAGGCCAGCTCCCCGGGGTAGGGCTCCTCCTGGAGGGCCAGGGCGATGGCCTGGTGGACGCCCTGGCCCCTGGTGGCGGCCTGGTCCCTCTGGCGCTCGGGCTCCTTCTCGGCCTCCAGGAGGAGGGGGAGGAGCTCTTCCCTCCCGATGGACTCCCTGCCGTCCAGGGCTGAGCGGACGGCCTCCAGGGTGGTCCGTCTCGCCCAGGCCACCAGGTTGGGCTTGGCGATGACGGAGAGGACGCTGGTGACGGAGGGGTAGAGGGCGCCCTCTATCTCGTAGAGGCGGGCGTCGCCTACCCTGAGGCGGCGGGCGGTGAGGCTGGGTAGGGTGAGCATAGCTATCGTCTCCTTTCCCTAGTCCTCCCAGGCGAGGGCCCGCAGGAGGGCGTCGTCCTCGGCGGCCTGGAGCCAGGCCCTGGTCTGGGGGACGTGCTTCAGGTAGCGACCGCAGGCGTAGCAGTAGGCCGTCAGGTGGCGGCCCTCCCTGCCGTCCGCCGTCCGGTAGCCCCGCCAGCGGAGGCGGGGCAGGTCCTCGTGGCCGCAGTGGGGGCAGGGGAGCTTCATGGCGGCTCGCCCCCTAGCTGGATGGCCTGCCAGGCGAAGGCGGTGAGGGGCACCGCCAGCTGCCTCTCGGCCCCGAACTCCCCCTCCCTGCCCAGCCTGCGGGCGGTGGCCAGGTCCACGTGGCCCCAGGAGCCGTCCTGGAAGCTGACCACCAGGTGGTCGGGCTCGATGGCCCTCAGGAGGCCGGCGTGGAAGCAGACGGCCTGACGGGAGCGGAGGACGTGGCGCTCCCGGGAGAGGTCCAGGCGGAGCAGGACCACCTCCTGGCCCCGCTGACAGAGGAGGTAGTCGGCCAGGCCGGCGGGCCGACAGCCGGGGCAGCGGCTCGGGGGGTGGGGAGGGGGTCCAGTTCCCACTAATGGTGATGCCGTGGGAACTCTACCCGCCCCGTCGGCTTCCTGGGGCGGGGTGGAGCTCCCACTATAGACCCCCTGCGTTGGAACTTCACTCGCCCCGTCGTCCGGAGGGGCGGCGAGTCCCCCCTCCTCGGGGCTGTCGGGGGAGGGCTTAGAGTCCGCGTCGATGGAAGGGGGGAGTTCAATTCCCCCTATAGATGTGGCCGTGGGAACTGAACTCGGCCCTGGAGGGCGGAGACGCCACTGGTGGGGCCGCCCGCGGGCCTCCCCCGCTGCCAGTGGCGGGTTGCGCTCTACCAGCCCCTCCTCCGCCAGCGACCGGAGGGCTCTACGCAACTGCTCGTCGCCGGGCTTGGGCTCGCCCAGGGCGGCCATCACCTCCTTGGTGGGCATCCAGCTCTCCGTCAGCACCGCCAGCACCCGCTCCCGGAGTGCCGCGAGGGCCACCTGCGCTGGCTCCCCCAGCACCCGGGGCCTCCCGTCCTGCCACCCCAGCAGCAGCTCCGGCACCGGGGCGATGCGGCTGACGCCCTTCAGGATGCGGCGGCGGTCGTCGTGCTCATCCCAGCCGAGCTCTAGCTGCCTGTCCACGCCCCCCACGAAGGCCAGGCCCCCGGCTGTCCTCTCGCCATGCTGCCCCGGGGCCTTACGTGTGTGGTGCAGATAGAGCCGCGTCCTCGCCCGCCCGATGGCCTCGTCCAGGGAGGCGATGACGCGGGCGATGGCCGCGTTGTCGCCCTCGTCCACCTGGAACAGGTGGCGCAGGGTATCCACCACGACCACGTCGAACTCCGTCGCCACCTTCTGGATGGCGGCCAGGATATCGTTCCGGCCTCGGCCCGCCACCAGCAACCACCGCACATGCTTCACCTGCGCCTGGTCTCGTCTCAGCCTCTCGGCCCAGACGGCCTCCCCCTCCTCGCTCACCCACAGCACCGCTAGCCCGGCGGCGTCCCACTCCCGGACACAGGCCCAAACGACCTCGGTCTTGCCACATTTAGGAGGGGCGGCCAGCAGATGCGACCAACCCTCGATGACGATGCCGGGGTGGCCAAGGAAGGGGAGGGACTTGAGCTCCTGGGCGGTGGGGGCGGCGAGGATGTCGGCGGCGGAGAGGGGGCGAGGAAGTTCAGTTCCCACGGCCTCACCCTTAGTGGGAACTGAACTTCCCGACCTCTCGCCGGGGCGTTGGCCGTCCCCGGCGTGGCAGAGCCCTGGTGGGTAGGTCGCCATAGACCGCGCGATGCGTCGCACCTCCTCCTCCGGCAGAGGTGGGCGGCACCGGAGGACGTTCTCCTCCAGCAGCGCCGCCTCGATGGCCTCGACGGAGAGGCCGTCCCGCCGCAGCTTGCCGCCCAGGGAGACCAGGTGGCTGTGGCGGTGGCCTTCGGGGATGGGGTGCCCATCGAAGGCATCGTAGCGGTCGGGGGACCTCCCATCCCGGGCCAGCCCCAGCAGCCAGGCGGGGAGGGGGGCGAGAGGGACTTCGCCCGGACCGCGAGTCAACTCCCACCGATAGAGCTGACCGCTGGGGTGGACGGAGGGAGGGGCCACCACGTAGCCGCCGTCCCCCTTGAGCTCCAGCCCAGGGGCCAGGACCCGGGAGCGGACGGTGACGCCCTCGGGCAAGGCGAAATAGAGGTGCTGACCTCCGCCGCCCGTCAGGGCCGTCACCGTGTCGGGCAGGGGACCGTGGCGGGCCTCCAGGTCGTGGAGGGACTCGTCCCCGCCGTTGCGAGGGTCTACATCGAGCACCGCCAGGCCGGAGGCGGAGCCGGTGGCGACGCCCACATTCGCGTCGGGCCAGGTGGCCCACCACCGGCGGATGGTGGCCTCGTCGGTGGTGGCGTCCCGGACGCCGTGGGCGGTGAGGGGCTCCTTGGAGCGAGGGCGAAGGGGCAGGACGGCCCGGCCCCGCCTTGACCAGGCCAGGGCGGCGTGTAGTAGACTGGGGCTGGAGGCCCCGCCGCTGCCTCCGAGAGCGCCCCCCGCCTGGCTGGACTGAAGCGGGGGCGTTCGTCCCTCACGCACCGTCCCCACCCCCTCTCGCCGTCGTCGGGGCCAGCTCCTCCAGCGCCTCCAGCACGTGAGGCGGCCAGGGCTCCAGTCGGAGCGCTCGACGGAGCAGGACCTCGGCCTCCAGGCCGACCGTCCGCCGTTCCAGTTGCGCCAGGCGCACCAGGGCGTCGGCGGCGTCGTCATCCAGGCGCACCCTGATGGTAGGCGGTGGGCGCAAGCCCATAGACATCACCTCGCCCCCCACGGTAGCCCCCGCCGGGGAGCGGTAGGAGGTACAGAAGTGGTGCTAAATTCGCCCCCCGCTCATGGGGAGAGGCCCGGCGTTAGAGCGTGGGTAGCTTACCGAGGGGCTAGGGGCGTCCCGTGACCTCAGACCAGGCGATGCCCCAGCGCTTGAGCCACTGGCGGAGGGTATTCAGGGAGTCCACGTCGGGGCGGATATACCCGACCTCCCCCAGGACCTGGGCCACCCTCTCCTGGGTGGGGACCTCGCCCCTTGTCCGCACCACATCGGCGGCCTCCCTCAGGGCCTCGAGGCAGTGGCTACGGCTCCGGAAGGTCCCCGTCCCCAGGGGCCTCCCCCGCCGGACCAGCCGCAGCACCCGCTTCAGGGCCCCCTCCAGGGAGGCGGCCTCCCCCGGAGCCCCGTGGTAGACGGTCCGGAGCGTCCCCTTGCCGTCCCAGGAGCCCTCCAGGCGCCCGCCGGGGGTGCGGATGCAGACGCCCACCAGGACGAGGCGCTCGTAGCGTCGCCTGCCCAGGCGGAGAGAGGGCAGGGGGATGCCCGTCCCGAACCGCTCCCGGGGCAGGCCCAGCTCCGGGAGGGCCCATTCGAGCTCCTCCCGGGCGAGGGGGCCCGAGGAGCCCAGGAAGGTCAGGAGGACCCGCCAGTCGTCGGGGAGGCGGTAGCGGCTGCCGGGGACGTGGATGTCCAGGCGGGCTAGCCCGCTCCGGTGGCGCTGCTCGTGGACCTTGACCCTGGCCATCGCCTGACCCTCGATGGCCTCCCCCAGGCCGCCCCTGGGGTCAGGGCAGGGGCGCTCACGGGCGGTGGCCAGCCGCCACCTGGGGGAGCTGCCGCCGCCACAATAGCGCATATGTTCGGTCAAGACAAGCCCTGGGCCCCCAGCGCCCTCTCCACCAGCTCCGCCGCCCGTCGGTCCATCTCGCTGAGGGCGTGGGCGTAGACATCGAGGGTGACGCTGGCCTGAGAGTGTCCCAGCCTCCTCTGGAGCGTCTTCACGTCCAGTCCCTGGGCGGCCAGGAGGGTGGCGTGGCAGTGGCGGAGGTAGTGGGCGGGGCGTCTGGGGACGCCTGCCCTCTGGCAGAGCTCGGCCATGACAGCGCTCACCTGCTCCCTTCGTGGGGGCCTCTCCCGCCAGAAGAGGTAGACCGAGCCCTTGGGCAGTCGGTCCAGGAGCCCCCAGGCCAGGCCGGGGAGGGAGAGCGTCCTCGCCCCCGCCCGGCTCTTGGGCTGCCCTATGTGCCACTCCTTCCCCGCCCAGGCGACGCTCCGCCTGACGGTGAGGGTGCCCGCCCCGAAGTCTATATCGCCCCACTGGAGCCCTGCCGCCTCGCCAGGCCGCAGGCCCGTCAGCAGCATGAGGGCCAGCATCAGGGCCAGGGGCCTCCCGTCCTCCCGGGCGGCATCGAGGAAGCGGCCCATCTCCTCCCGGCCCCAGTCCCTGGCCTCTCGGGGCTGATGGCGGGGCCTCTCCACCTGCTGACAGGGGTTGTAGCCCAGGAGCCCCAGCTTCCTCGCCCTCTCCAGGCAGCTATGGAGGACGGCGTAGGCCAGGGCCAGTCGCCTCGTCCCCCGCCCCGCCGCCTGCATCTCCAGGAGGGCCCGCTGGATGTGCCAGGGGGTGAGGGCGGAGAGGCGCAGCCGCCCCAGGAGGCGCACGAGCCAGGTCAGCTCCAGGCGGTAGGTCTCCAGGGTCCCCTGCCTCAGCCTGCCCTCGGCCTCCCGCAGGTAGGCCTCCGCCCACTCCCGAAAGGTGAGCCGCTGGGGAGGGGCCAGCTGCCCTCCCTCGTAGCGCTGGCGGAGGGCCCTGAGCCTCTGGAGCGCCTCCTGACGGCTCCTGCCGGTGACGTAGTAGCGACGGCCTCCCAGCATGATGGCCCCCTCCCAGTAGGAGCGAGAGGGACGGCGATAGACCGTCCCTCGTGGTCTGCCCGGCGTCTCCCCATGACAGCGCCTCCTGCCTGGGGAGGCCATAAAGTGTCGCCCAACAGTCTGCCGACAGTCGGGCCCCCTCCCTGTCGGCACTCCGAGGGGCCATCACAGCCCGAAAGGGCGGCTCTCGGACGCTCAGGGGCCGATAGGGCCAGAGGGTGTCTCCCCGCCCAGTGGGGTAGTTGGCGGGAGTGTATGGGAGTCGAACCCACCCGGGACGGGCACGCCGCCCCGCACTGGTTTTGAAGACCAGGAGGGCCACCGGGCCCCTGCCACTCCCGCAGCCCCGATTTTAGCGCCACCGCGGGCGTCTGGCCTAGAGGCCGGCCGTTGACAGGGAGCGCTCCTGGTAGCTATAGCTAGGGAAAAGTAGCGGCCCCCCAGGGCCGGGAAGCGGGAGGTAGGGAGATGCTCCACGAGCTTCGCATCTACGAGGTCGTCCCGGGGAGGATGCCCGCCCTCCACAGGCGTTTCAAGGAGGTCACCCTGAAGATGTTCCAGAAGCATGGCGTGCGGGTGGTGGCCTTCTGGGAGCCCGTCATCGGCATATCGAACCAGCTCATATACCTCCTGGAGTGGCAGGACCTGGCGGAGCGGGAGCGGGTCTGGGACAGCTTCGCCAGCGACCCGGAGTGGCTGGCGGCGAGGGCGGAGAGCGAGCGGGATGGCCCCATAGTGGCCCGGGTGACCAACTACATCCTGAGGCCCACGGACTACTCCCCCTTGCGCTGAGGAGGGTGGCCGTTGGGCCGCTGGGCGCTATCTGCGAGGGTGCGCCGGACCGAACCGCCCCCCTGGCGCCCTCCCGTCTGCGCCTCCGCCCAGTCAGCGAGGAGCGGGGCGGGAGTTGCCTACTATCTCGCCCCGCTCGATGGTGTAGACCATGTCGGTGAGCAGGTTGATCCGGCTCACGTCCGACTCGGCGACGAGGACGATCAACTCCGGTTGCTCTCGCTGGTAGGCGCGCACCACCTCTGCCATGCGGGCGGAGAGGGCCGGGGAGACCCCCTCCATGGGCTCGTCCAGCAGGAGGAGACGCCGTCCACAGAGGAGGCTACGGCCCAGGGCTACCAGCTTCTGTTGGCCGCCGCTCAATTGGGAGGCCTTCCTGCCCGCCAATGGCTTCAGCTCCGGCATCAGGGAGTAGACCTGGTCCAGTCGCTCGCTGCCCTCTCTGTCGCCCTGGGCCCACAGGGGTAGGAGCATGTTCTCTTCCGCCGTGAGCGATGTCACCAGCCGCCGGTCCTCCGGCATGTAGCCGATGCCCAGGGCAGCCCGCCGGTGGCTGGGCAGGCGCGTCAGGTCCTGTCCGTGGAAGATGACCTCTCCGGCGGCCACGGGGACCAGGCCCATGACGCTCTTCAGTGTGGTGGTCTTGCCCGCTCCGTTGCGTCCCACCAGTCCCACTATGGACCCGGCCGGCGCCTCCAGGGAAAGGGATCGCAGTATGCTCAGCTCGCCGATCCTGACGGTGACGTCCCGTAGCTGGAGCATCTCGCCTCAGCTCCTCCCCAGCACGGAGCTGCGGATGACCGGGTCGGCCAGGACGGCGTCGGGGGGGCCGTCGCCGATGACCTTGCCCTCGCTGAAGACCAGCACCCGGTCCGGGTACCTCTCTATGATGTCCATATCGTGCTCCACGAAGATGGCCGTCGTCCCTTCCTGCTTCAGCACCCGCACCAGGGTGTCCATTATGCTGGTCTTTTCTCTGGCGCTGACGCCGCTGGTGGGCTCGTCCATCAGCAGCAGGCGCGGCCGGCGGGCCAGCGACAGGGCGACGTCCAGCAGCTTGCGGGCCCCCTCCGGGAGCTGGTCGGCGCGGTGGTTGTCGTACTCCTGCAGGCCGAGCTGGGCCAGGCGGAGCCGCGCCTCCTCCATCCATGCCCCGCGCCGCAGGGGCCCCCAGAACTGGGTGCCCTTGCCGTCCCTCACCGCCAGGGCCAGGAGCATGTTCTCCAGGACCGAGAGAGAGTAGTAGAGCTGGGGCATCTGGAATGAGCGGGCGATCCCCATCTCGGCGACGACGCGGGGAGGCAGCCCGGTGATATCCCTGCCGTTGTACAGGATCTTGCCCTGGTCGGGGCGCACGTAGCCGGTGACCAGGTTGAGGAAGGTCGTCTTCCCGGAGCCGTTCGGGCCGATGATGCCTATGAATTCCCCCGGCCTGACGGCGATGCTGACCTCTTCGGCCGCTCGCACCATGCCGAAGTACTTGGTCAGGCCGACCGTCTCAAGGACGTAGCCCAGCGACCCCAGCGTCTGCCCAGAGTCTCCGTGACGCTCCATAGCCCTCCTGGAAGCAGGAAGATTATCACCAGCAGGACGAGCCCCAGCGTCATCTGCCAGGTGTTGGGGGAGAACTTGAAGGCGTAATTGCGGATGAACTCGAAGGCCAGGGAGCCGGCTACCGGTGCCAGCAGGCTCCCCACTCCTCCCAGCAGGGCGACGAAGACGAACTCCCCTGACTGAGTCCAGTAGGCGAAGTCGGGGACTATGTGCCCCACGGAGAAGGCTACCAGAGCGCCGCTGATGCTGCCCAGCACGCCAGCGATGATGTACGAGACGTAGATCGTCCGCCAGACGGATGCCCCCATGTACTCCACTCGCACCTCGTTGTCCCTCAAGGCCCTCAGGGTGTAGCCCAGGGGGGAGGCGGCGAAGCGGTAGGCGCCGTAGAGGAGAACCACCGCCAGGCCGAAGGTCAGGTAGTACAGCGCCTGCCTCAGGGTGTCCACCGGCGGCCTGACCCCGGCGATGGTGGGGGTCGGCAGGCCCAGGCCATCGGTGCCGGAGGTGATCCAGTAGAACTTCAGCAGGAGCGAGTAGAGAACCATGGAGAAGGCCAGGTTGAGGAGGGCGAAGTAGACGTCCCGGTAGCGGGCCAGCAGCAGCCCCAGAAGGGCGCTCATCCCGACACCGGTCACCACGGCGAAGACCAGGAGCAGCAGCGCCTCATGGACGCCCAGATGCTTGACGGCGAAGCCAGCCGTATAGGCGCCCGTGGCGTAGAAGAGGGCCATGCCGAAGGTGAGGAGCCCTCCTCGCAGGAGCAGCACCACTCCTACCACCGCCAGGCTCTTGGCCCAGGCGATGGTCATGAGATAGACGCTCCATCGCGGCAGGACGTGAGGGGCCACGATGAAGAACAGGAAGGCCAGGGCGATGAGGATGAGGGGGCCACGGGACGTCAGGGCCTCTACCAGGCTCTGGACTCTCTCCCCGCGGAGCGCCCTCTCGGCCAGGGAGGCGAAGGGCACTGTCAGCTTCATATCAGATCCTCCGTACCTCCACGCGGCCGAACAGCCCCTGGGGCCGCAACAGGAGGACCGCCACCATGATGAGGTAGATGACGAACAGGTCCAGCTCCGGGAAGAGCTGGACAGCGGTCGCCCTGGCCAGCCCCACCAGGAGGGAGCCCAGGGCGGCACCCTCTATGCTGCCCAGGCCGCCGATGGCCACCACAGCGAAGGAGAGGACGACGATCTCGGCGCCGATGCCCGGCACCAGGGAGACCATGGGAGCGGTGAAGGCCCCTCCCAGGGCGGCGAATATCGCTCCCATGGTGAAGGCCACCGTGTAGATGCGGGGGACGTTGGCCCCGAGGGCCAGGCTGATCTCCCTGTCCTCGATCACGGCCGCCAGCACCTTCCCGAACCGCGTCCCCTTGACCAGCGTCCAGAGGGCCACTGCCACTATCAGTGCCAGGCCCACCAGCAGGAAGGAGTACCAGGCGTAGTTTACGGAGCCGATGCGCACCAGCCCCAGGAAGGAGTAGGGGGCGTCGGCGAAGAGGGGCTGGACGCCCCAGGCCAGCTTCACTACGTCCTCAAAGATGAGGAAGATGGAGAAGGTGAGGATGAGCTGGATGGCTTCCTCCTTGCCGTAGACGCGGGTGAGGAAACCCCTTTCGATGAGGGGCCCCGCCAGAAGGCCGATGATGAGGGCGGCCCCCAACAGTACCAGATAGCTCAGGGCCTGGGGCGCTCCCGTGGCCAGGTAGTGGAGGACTAGGTAGGCCGCCATGTAACCGCCCAGGGCGTAGAAGCTGCCGTGGGCTACGTTCAGTATGCGTACGACCCCGTAGGTGAAGGCCAGCCCGGCCGAGACGAGGAACAGCCAGGAGGTGTATATCGCCCCGTCCAGCAAGATGGCGATAAGCGTCCCCACTTCCGTCTACCTGCACTACCGCCTTCGCCAGGCGTCCCCGTCCCTGCCGGCAGCGGCCCCCGGCCTTTCGCCCGCCTGCCAGGCCATCAGCAGCGGGCGCCGGGGAAGCCCCGGTCTATCCACTCCAGGGTCTTCACCCCGTCCGGCGGGTTCACGCACTCGGCACGGTAGGACTTCACATTGGTGAAGTTCTTGACTCCCAGTCGCTGGTCCATCCTGACGACGGCGTAGGTGACCGGCTCCACGGCCTGGTGACCGCCGCCTATCGCCATGCGGATGCGGCCGCTGGGGGAGTCGAACTCCAGGTACTCGAAGGCCTTGATGACCTCGTCCTTGGTGGGCCAGCGGTCCACCTGCTCAATGGCCTTCTCGTAAGCGGCCTTCAGGCCCTGGAGGGCCTGCACAAAATGGTAGGCGCCGTGGGGGATGTAGTCGTTGGGGGCGAGGCCGAAGCGCTGCTTGTAGAGCTCGATGAACTCGCGGCGCAGGGGGTTGTCCGCCATGTCGGGCGTGACGATACCGTGCGGGCCCCGGGAGCCGATGGCGACACCCTCCGGCACATCGGCCAGGTCAGCGGTGCCGGTGTTGTTCAGCACTATGAGGCTCTGCCTGGTGAGACCTCTGGCCTCGGCCTGCTGGAAGAAGGTGATGAGGTCGCCGCCCCAGAAGCTGTTGAAGATCACGTCTGGGCGGCTGGCCTGGAGCTTGGAGATCTCGGCCGAGAACTCACCGGCGAAGAGTCTGGTCCACAGCTCGTCCACCACCTGGACGTCTGGCTTCAGCTGGCGCAGGGCGCGTATGAAGACCTCCCAGGAGTCCCTGCCCCAGGCGTAGTCCTGGTTGATGCCGGCGACGGTCCGCAGGTCCGGCTTCAGGTCCAGGACGTAGCGGGCCGCCCCCACGCCGTCTATGACGGTGTGGGCGTGGGTGCGGAAGACGTGCTTGTAACGGGCCTCCTCAAAGACGCGGGCGGTGCCGCAGTCGGCCAGGACGGTGAGAACCTGGAGCTCCTCCGCCACCGGCGCCACGGCGAGGCAGTTGGTGCTGGAGATGTAGCCTATGACGGCGTCTACCCGCTCGTCCAGGACGAGGCGGCGGAACTCGGCCACCACGCGGTCGGCCGCCCCCGCCTCGTCGGTGATGACGGGGACGATCCTGGCACCGCCTATCCCTCCCTCACGGTTGATCTTGTCCACCCATACCTCGACGGCGTTCCTGGCGGGGATGCCGAAGGGGCCGGAAGCGGGCCCGGAGAGAAGTGTGACGACGCCGATCCGCAGCTCGGCAGGGGCGCCCTGGACCCGCCCCCCTGGCGCCCCTGGAGTCCCCTCCTCGCCGCCGCCGCCGCAGGCGATGCCACCGAGGAGCGAGATGACGATAGCGAGCCCCAACACCCGAAAGAACCGCTTCAGCAGCATAGCCTTACCTCTCCGCTGAATTATCGCCAGTATATCTTCGATATTGGTGTAAAATTTTTTGCATAGTAGCTACTGTCAAGAGCTCCAAGGGGCTGTTACCGCTGTTTGTGCGAGTTATGAGTCCTCAATCGTCCCTTCAGCTCCTGAATTCTGTCTTCTGAGGGTCGGACAAAATTAATGAATGATTAAGAAAGGGCTCGACTGCCGCGCGGCGGCGCTGGAGGGCTATCGTCCTGTAAGACTGCGGGGCGCGCGAGAAGGGCCGGCCCACCGCCACGCAGCGGTGGGCCGGCCCCGGCGCTGGGTACGGCCTGTAGTCTCCTCAGGCGGTGTGGCGCTGGATGAACTCCCCCGCTTTCTGGACAGCCTGCTGGGCCTCGGGCAGGAAGGAGACGAAGAAGTGCCAGACGTGGGGCATACCCTCCCACACCTCCAGCGTGACGTCCACCTCGGCCCTTCTGGCCCGCTCCACCAGGCGGGTGGAGTCGTCCAGGAGGGTCTCCGCCGTCCCCACCTGGACCAGGAGGGGAGGCAGGCCCGTCAGGTCGGCGTAGAGGGGGGAGGCGAGGGGTGCCTTGGGGTCCGCCCCCGCCAGGTACATCTGGGCCAGTTGCTCCACCAGTGGCTTCTGGACGATGGGGTCTTCCTGGGCCTTGGTGGTGAGGGTCTCGCCGGTGCAGGCCAGGTCCGTCCAGGGGGAGAAGCAGACGCCGGCCGCTGGCAGGGGCTGCCCCGTGTAGCGCAGACCCACTAGGGTGGCCACCGTCAGGCCCCCGCCTGCCGAATCGCCAGCTATGGCGATGCGCTGGGGCCGCACCCCTTGCCCCAGCAGCCAGCGGTAGGCAGCCAGGGAGTCCTCCACCGCCGCCGGGAAGGGATGCTCCGGGGCCAGTCGGTAGTCGATGAGCAGGGCGCGGGCCCTGGCCGCCTTGGCCAGGTGGGCTACCATCTCCCGGTGGGTATGGGGGGAGCAGAGGACATAGCCTCCCCCGTGCAGATAGAGGATGGTGCGGTCATCGCTGACCTCCTGGGGCACCACCCATTCGGCGCGGACACCGCCCGCCCCCACCGGCTCGTACTTGACGTCCTGGGGCGGCCTGGAGAAGCGGGCCCACATCTCTTCGAACCCGAAGCGCATCTCCCACAGGTAGGTCTTCTGCCCCAGGGCCGCCCCCGTCTCCCGCCAGATCTGCATCGCCTTCTCGAGTTCTGCGCTCGGCATGGCTTCCCCCTTCAGGTTACCCGTGCTGTTGCGGCAGTCCTCTCTCGGTCAGGGCAGGGCTTTCCTCCTCCGTTCTCCCTCCTTCAGTCGTCTTCCTCCCGGCGCTCGGTCGCAGGGCGGCTGTCTCCGGCCCGGCACCGCTGCCTGGACGGGGCCGCTGGCGGAGGCCGTGAAGCGCTGCCGTCCCGCAGGCCCTGCATCGGCCCTTCGCCTGCGCCCCGGTCCCCCGGTTGCCCGTGGGCCTGACGACTCTCACCCGCCCCGCGTTGTATCCCCCTTGACGTGCGTATTATGGCACCTCTGCCGGGATTCGTGGAGGGGGACGGGGCGCTCACCCCCCAGCCGCCCCCGAGCAGCACGCTTGCCGCCCCATCCCCCAAGCCTCCTAGCCCTTGAAGTTCTCTACGATGTGCTTGGCGAAGTACTCCAGCTGCCGCTCCACCTCGTCCCAGGGCATGATCCCCTGGTCTATGTACCAGCCCAGCCACTCCAGTTCGCCGTCGTTGCCATAGATGGTGGCCAGGGCCTCCACCTCCCGCTTCACCTGATCCGGGGTGCCGCACAGGGCATACTTGGCCTTACGCATACGCTCCAGCGTCCACTCCTCGGGCGGCAGCGGGGTGTAGGTGGGGGTGCGGGGGTACTTCTCGTCGTCCTCGGGGAAGCGGAAGGCCTCCCAGAAGCCGAAGCCCGAGAAGTAGACCTTGAAGCCGAAGTAGTTGGTCTGCTCCAGGAGTCGGACGGCCTCCTCCTCCGTCTCACCGAAATGGAAGGTGCGAAAGGCGCCCACAGACTCTCCCAGCTTCAGGCCGGGCCGCCCGTGCTCCGCCGCCACCGACTGGTAGACGCGGCAGAGGTTGGTGAAGTCCGGCGGATAGGAGACCAGTATCCAGGGGACGATGCCCATGCGGGCCGTGAAGCGGATGGTGGCCTCGCTCACGGAGAAGGGCTGGAAGAGGGGCGGGTGCGGCTCCTGGTAGGGCTTGGGCACCACGCAGATGCGGCGGATGACCCCTTCCTCGTCGATCTCGCCGGGGGCGCCGTACTTGCGGGTCCACTCCGCTGGCGGCCAGCGGCGGATCCCCTCTTCATAGGGGAAGGGAACCTTGTAGTAGGTGCCGTCGTACTCCAGGGTCTCCTGGGTCCAGGCCCTCAGGATGATCTCGAAGACCTCTTCGTAGACCTTGCGGTTGTGGTTGTCTATGTAGGAGCCGTCCATGGGCGCGCCGGTGACGTGGTACTGCTGGCCCAGGACGTTCACCCAGCGGTCCTGGTAGCCGCGGGCGAAGCCAGCGTAGAGGCGCCCCTTGGTGAGCTGGTCGAATACGGCCAACTCCTCGGCGCAGCGGATGGGGTCCCAGGACGGCAGGACGAGCCCCAAGGGGGCGAACTTGATGCGCTTGGTGCGGGCCGCCAGGTCGGTATACAGGAGGAGGGGCGCCACCGAGCACTCGTAGCCCTCCGAGTGGAAGTGGTGCTCCGTGGTGGCGAAGACATCAATGCCGATCTCATCGGCTATGGTGACGAGCTTGCGCAGCTCCTCCAGCATCTGCTGGTAGCGTTCCGTGTTGCGGCCGATGGGGCGGAGCCGCTCCCTCTCCTCGAGCGTGCCGGGCACCGTGGGGAGGGCCAGGATCAGAAACTTCATTCCATCACCTCCACTGACCTGTCCTGGTGCGAGCGTCGGCAGTCTCCGAGGGGCCATGTCCGGACGTCTCTTCTCTCTCACCTCCTGCTGGTTGGGTAGCCGAAGGTCGGCGGCGTCTTACCGATGCGGCCGCTACGGCCGGGTCAGGAATGACGAGGGGACAGGCCCGGGGGCCAGTGAGGGCGGCCCCGGCCCTGAGGATGGTCTGCAGCATCAGGTCGACGTCGATCTGCCCTGCTCTCTATCAGTTATGGTCAGTGTCCCAAAGTGTAGGGGACGGGCGGGGGCAGGAGCATTTCATTTTTGAACAGTTTTGGTGAATGTGAGGCTCACACGTGCAGGCCCAGGTCTATGCCCAGCCGCTGGCACTGCTTCAGGCGGCGGTAGATGGTGACACGGCTGATGCCTAGGAGTTCGGCGGCGCGGGAACGGTTGCCCCGGGTCTGGAGGAGAGCCTGGCGCAGCGCCTCCAGCTCCACCTCCTCCCAGCGGGAGAGGCGCGGCGCCCGGTAGGCGTGGACGATATCGGGGGGGAGGTCGGCCAGGGTGATGTCCCTCCCCCGCGCCGCGGCGGCGGCGCTGAGGATGACGCTCTCTAGCTGGGCGACGTTGCCTGGCCAGTCGTAGCGGGTGAGGGCCTGGGCCACTTCCAGGGAGAGGTAGGAGTTGAGGCCGCGGCAGCGCAGGAAGGCCTGGGCCAGGAGGGGTATATCCTCCCGGCGCTCCCTCAGGGGCGGCACCTCGATGGTGAAGGCAGCGAGCCGGCGCAGGAGCCGGGGCAGCGGCCCCTCTTTGTGGGCGCCGAAGGGGCGGCGCAGCCCGGTGGCGATGACCCGGGCCTGCGGCCCCAGCCGGTCCAGCAGATCCAGCAGCGCCTGGCCCAGGCGGGGCGAGGCGGCGTCGACGTGGCGCAGGAGGATAGTGTGGGCCCGTGCCCATGCCCTGAGCTGGGAGCGGAGCTGGCCGGGGCGCAGGGAGGCGCAGTCGACGCTCTGGAGGCCGCCGCCCAGGGCCACGGCCATGGCCTGGGCCAGGGCGTGCTTGCCGCTGCCTGCCTCTCCCCAGATGTAGACGGGGCCCTTCTCGGCCAGCAGCTGGCGGGCCGTCTCCACCATGCGCCGGAAGGGGTCGCTAACCCCGACCAGGTGATCGAAGGGGTCGGGGGTGCGGTGGGGGCGGCTGGCCGTGCGCCCTGTCCCGCCCACGGAGCGGAGGAGGAGGAGGGTGCCCACGTACTCGCCACCGTCGTAGCTGGGCTGGGCCATCAGCCGCACAGGGCGACCGTCCGTGAGGGTGACCAGCCTCTCGATAGTGCTGCCTTGTCGCAGCGCCTCCTCGGCCTGCAGGAAGAGGAGGGGATAGTCCTCGGAGTGGACGAGCTTGAGGGCCTCCCGGCTGGCGATGACGGTCTCCCCGTTGGTGGCAATGATGCCAGCGCGGCGGGACCGCTTGAGGGCCTGCCAGTACTGGTCTAGGAGGGCCCGCTCGCGGCGGGCCAGTTGCTGGACCAGGTTCTCCATGATCTGCTGCGCCCCCTCCCGGACCAGCTCCAGCGCCGCCGGACAGAGGTCCTCGGCGCGGCTGGTGACGTCCAGGACTGCCAGGATACGACCAGTGATGGGGTCCTTGATGGGGATCGCCGTGCAGGCGAAGGTGTGGAAGCCCTCGATGTAATGCTCAGCGGCGCAGAGCTGGATCCCCCGCCCCTCCTCGATGGCGGTGCCTACGGCGTTGGAGCCGCTGGCCTCCTCGGAGGCGTCGGCCCCTGGCAGGGCCTGCACTCGCTCCAAGAGGCGCCGCACGGCGCGGTCGCCCTCTACGTGGGCGAGGACGCCCTGGCCATCGGCCAGCACCACCACGGCCAGACAGCCGCTGACGGCGTCGGCCAGCCGGCGGACGACGGGGAGGGCGGCCCGCACCAGCCTCTCCTCCAGGCGGGGGCGGCGGAAGACGTCGATCTGTCGCTTGTCGGGGTCTACGCCGGCCAGGCGTGAGCGTGACCAGGCGTTAAGGACGGAGGGGCGGACGGGCGGGCTATCGTGTCGGCCGTCGAGGTAAGCGTCGCGCAGTTGGCGGAGACGGCGGAGCTCTTCGGCCTTCTCGGCCGCTGTGCCGGAGTAGAGGACCTGGGTCGTGGCCTCTATCAGGTAATACTTCACATGACACCACCCCTAGCTCCCCTGACAGGGTGGGGTGGACTGGGGCCGCCAGGCCGATTCCATCATGGCACTCATAATGTTGCAAAAACTATCGCCATGGTATTTCTCTTTGAAACGCTTTTCAAGCTGGGCGGCTGGACATAAAGGGACAACAGGGGCCAGGTGAGCGGCCCCGGGGCTATTCGTGGAAGTGTTCGGAGATGTAGTGGTCGGCGGCGATGGCGGCGGTGGCGCCGTCGCCGGCTGAGCTGACCACCTGGCGGGCCGAGTGCTGGCGCACGTCGCCGGCGGCGAAGAGGCCAGGCACGGAGGTGGCCATCCAGGGGTCCACTATGATGTGCCCGCCCTCGTCCATGGGGACGACGCCCCGCAGCCAGTCGGTGCTGGGGTGGTGGCCGATGAAGATGAAGACGGCCTTCACCGGCAGGACCGATTCCTCGCCGGTGACGCGGTTGTGGAGGCGTACCCCCTCCACCGCCTCCTCGCCCAGGACCTCCGTTACCACTGTGTTCCAGATGAAGTGCATCTTGGGGTTGGCGAAGGCCCGTTCTTGGAGGATGCGGCTGGCCCGCAGCTGGTCGCGACGGTGAATGACGTAGACCTTGCTGGCGTAGCGGGTGGTGAAGAGGCCCTCGTCCATGGCGGCGTCGCCGCCGCCCACCACCGCCACCTCCTGATCCTTGAAGAAGGCGGCGTCGCAGGTGGCGCAGTAGGAGACGCCGCGCCCGGTGAGGCGCTCCTCGCCGGGCACGTTGAGGCGGTTGTACTCCGCCCCGGCGGTGATGATGACTGCCTTGGCCAGGTAGTCCCCGTCCGTGGTGTGGACGGTCCAGAGGTTGTCCATTCGCTCCAGGCCTGTAGCCTCGGTGAAGCGGGTCTCCAGGCCATAGTTCTGGGCCTGCCGGAGCATGGCCTGGGCCAGATCGAAGCCGTTGATGCTCTCTATGCCGGGGTAGTTCTCCACCACCTCGGTGAGGGAGATCTGCCCCCCTATGACGCCCTTCTCCAAGAGGACGGTGCGCCGGCGCGCCCGCGCCGCGTAGAGGCCCGCGGCCAGGCCGGCCGGGCCGCCCCCCACGATGACGATGTCGAACTCTTCAGCCATCTCTTTTCCCCCGCATCTTACCGCCTGGGGGCTGCCAGCCCGGCAGCCCCCAGGGAGCCCCTGCGGCCCGGGGGCTTAGCTCAGGGCCTTCTCGATCAGCTTTTTCAGGTCGCTCTTGGGGCGGAAGCCGATGATCTGCCCCACCGCCTCGCCTCCCTTGAAGAGGAGCAGGGTGGGGATGCTGCGGATGCCGTAGCGGACGGCGGTGTCCACGTTGTCGTCGGTGTTGACCTTGACGAACTTGACCCGCCCGTCGTACTCCTGGGCCAGCTCCTCCACTATGGGCGCCACCATGCGACAGGGGCCGCACCAGGGAGCCCAGAAGTCCACCAACACGGGCAGCTCCGACTTGAGCACCTCGGTGTCGAACTCGGCGTCTGTGATGTCCCTGGGCTTCACCATCTCCCTCGTCCTCCAACGCAGCCGCCAGGTGTGCCTGCGGCCATCGGGTGCTAAATTTAGGATAGCACAGAGGGACACATCCGTGCCACTCTACATCTTCTACGGCCAGGACAGCTTCTCCCTGCGGGAGGCGCTGCGGGAGCTGCGTGCCTCCCTGGACGAGGACGGCTCCCTGATGGCCAACACGTTGGTGCTGGAGGGGCGGCAGGTGCAGCCTCAGGAGCTGGTGAGCGCCTGCAGCGCTCTGCCGTTCCTGGGCGCCCACCGAGTGGTCATCGTGGAGGGGCTGCTGGGCCGCTTCCAGGGGGAGGGACGGGGGAGGCGGGCCGCCCTGGGGCCCTGGGAGTCCTTCGTCCAGTACGCGGGCCAGTTGCCTCCTCATGCCCATCTCGTTCTGGTGGAGGAAGGAACGGTGGAGCGGGGCAATCCCCTCTTGCAGGCGCTGGCGCCTCACGCCCAAGTGAGGGAGTTCCGTCCCCTGTGGCCGGAGGAGGTGACGCGCTGGGTTGTCCAGCGCTGCCAACGAATGGGGCTGCGTCTCTCCCCTCAGGCGGTGGCCCTCCTGGCCGACCTGCTGGGCAATGACCTGTGGGCCCTCAATTCGGAGCTGGAGAAGCTGGCCACCTATGCCGGGGGGGAGGCGGTGGGGGAGCGGGAGGTGCAGCTCCTGGTGGCGCCGGCGCGAGAGCTGAGCGTCTTTGCCCTGATAGACGCCGCCGCAGAGGGAGAGGGGGAGGCGGCCCTGCGCCTCTCGCGCCAGCTCTCTGCCCAGGGCGAGTCCCCCCTTCATCTGCTGGCCCTGCTGGCCCGCCATTACCGTCGGCTCCTCCTGGCCCGCTACCTGCTGGAGCGTGGGGCCAGCGAGCGCGAGCTCTCCCAGGCGACGGGCCTCCCCGAGCGGCCGCTGCGCCGCCTGCTGCGACAGGCCCGTCGCTACTCTCTGGAGACCCTCAGGGCGGCCTACCGCCGTCTCCTGGAGGCGGACGTGGCCATCAAGCGCGGGCAGGTGGCGGAGGAGGTGGCGCTGGAGGAGCTGGTGTACGACCTGGCCCGCCTGCCGGCCGGCCCGGCGGGCCAGCGTCGCCCCGGCCGGGGGAGGGCCGGAGGCTAGGGGACGCTATGGCCGTCTGGGACGTGGCCCGCTACGAGGGCCGGCATTCCTTCGTGTGGCGCCAGGCCCAAGACCTGGTGCAGCTCCTCTCCCCGCAACCGGGGGAGCGAGTACTGGACCTGGGGTGCGGCACAGGCCACCTTACGGCTCGCATCGCCGCCAGAGGGGCCCGGGTCATCGGTATGGACGCCTCGCCGGCCATGGTGGAACAGGCCCGACGCAACTATCCGGACCTGCATTTCCTGGTAGGGGACGCCCGCGACTTCCATTTCTCGGAGCCCTTCGATGCCGTCTTCTCCAACGCTGTCCTCCACTGGATAAGGGAGCAAGAGCTGGCGGTGGCCTGTATCGTGGAGGCGTTGCGGCCGGGCGGACGACTGGTGGCTGAGTTGGGGGCGAAAGGGAACGTGGCCAGCATCGTGACCGCCTTGCAGGAGACGCTGAGGGAGCGGGGGCTGCCGCTGCCGCCAGGCGGCTCCCCCTGGTACTTTCCCGGCCTGGGCGAATACGTCGTCCTCTTAGAGAGGATGGGGCTGGAGGTGGTCCTGGCCCACCTGTTCGACCGCCCCACGCCGCTGGAGGGGGGTGAGGAGGGGCTGCGCCACTGGCTGGCCATGTTCGCCGGGGACTTCCTGGCGCCTCTGCCCGAGGCGAGGCGGGACGAGGTGGTGCAGGCAGTGGAGGAGCGTCTGCGGCGCCGCCTCTTCCGCGACGGCACCTGGGTGGCCGACTACCGTCGCCTGCGCGTCGTCGCCTACCGACGGTGAGGAGGCCGCCCTGTCTCAGGAGGGGGAGCGGAGGACCATGACCACCCGCCCCTGGACCTCCACGTTGTCGGGGTCGGTGTAGATGGGGGCCATGGCCTCGTTGGCCGGCTGGAGGCGGATGCGGTCGCCCTCGCGGTAGAACTTCTTGAGGGTAGTCTCCTCCTCCCGCTTCAGCCAGACGGCCACCATGTCGCCGTTCTGGGCGGTGCTTGTCTGCTCCAAAACCACCACGTCGCCATCGTTGATGAGGGCGTCGATCATGGAGTTGCCCTTGACCCGCAGGGCGAAGAGGCGCTCGGGGTGGCGGGCCTGCTCCGGGCGGACAGGCACCGTCTCGTCAAAGGGGACGCTCCAGGCGTCGGCGGTAGGGACGGGTATGGGCTGGCCGGCGGCGATGGTGCCCACCACCGGCACCTCTACCACGCGGGGACGCCGACGCCCCGCCGGGCCCAGCAGCTCTATGGCCCGTGAGACCTCTCTGTCTCGGCGTATGTAGCCCAGGCGCTCCAGGATGCGCAGGTTGTAGTCCACCACGGAGGTGGAGCTGAGGCCGCAGCCCTCCTGTATCTGGCGGATGCTGGGGGGATAGTCGTGCTCCTCCAGGAAGCGCTGGATGAACTCCAGGATGCGCCGCTGTTTCGGTGTCAGCTCCTGCATGACGTCCCCTCCTGCCTGGAACGCCTGTTCGATAGAACAAGTGTAGCAAGGGGGGGCGAGGGCGTCAACCGGTGGGCGTCATGGTCCTCGGCCGGTCGTCACAGGGGCGTGGGGGCGCCGCGGGAGCGAGAGCGTTCCCGCTCCATTATCTCCAGGATCTCCTCCACCGCCCGGTCTATGCGGTCGTTGACCACCTGGTAGTCGAATTCGTGGGCGGCCGCCATCTCCTCCCGGGCCTTGGCCAGCCGCAGGGCCAGTTGCTGGGGGCTGTCCTTGTTCCGACGGCGCAACCGTCGCTCCAGCTCCCGGAGGGAGGGAGGCACGAGGAAGATGGTGACCGCCTGAGGGTGGCGGGACTTGATGTAGCGGGCGCCCTGGACGTCGGTGCGGAGGAGGACGTCCCTCCCCTGGGCCAGCGCCTGCTCCAGGGGCGGGCGGGGTACGCCGTAGCGATGTCCGTAGACCACGGCGTTCTCCAGCAGCTCCCCCCGTGAGAGCATCTCCTGGAACTGCTCCGGCGTGACGAAGTAGTAGTGGACGCCGTGGCGCTCCCCGGGGCGGGGTGGCCGGGTGGTGGCGGTGACCCCCACGTGCACGGTGGGGCCCAGCCGCCGGCGGAGCCGCGCGATGACGGTGTCCTTCCCCACCCCCGATGGCCCCGTGATGACGACGAGGAGCGGCACGGGACCTGCGGGCCGTCTAGCGGCGGGCCGCCGTGAGGCGACTGCCGATGGTCTGGGGGGAGAGGGCGACCAGGGCTATATGGCCGGTGTCCAGGAAGAGGACGCCCCGCGTCCTGCGGCCGGCCGTCAGATCCAGGACGGTGGCGCCGGTCTCGCCCCGGCGGGCCGCCCGCACCAGCCGCTGCACCCAGGCCTGGCCGGCGCTCTCACAGCTCAGCACGCGCTCCGCCGGGATGTAGTTGCGGAGCCCCACGTGGACGAGCCTAGGCACGGGCTGCCCTCCGCCGCCGGCCTCCCTCAGCCTCGGAGGGGGATGCCTCCGCCTCGGGGGCCAGCCGTGTGGCACGGCCGTAGATGGCCTCGGGCGTGATGGCCGCCAGGACGATGGAGCCATCGTCCATGAAGATGACGGCTTTGGTACGACGGCCCTGGGTCACGTCCTTGATGACGCCTCGCTTCTTCCCGTCCCGGACCATGCGCTGAATGGGGGCCGAGTTGGGCGTCACGATGGCCACCACGCGGTTGAGGGCTATGTAGTTGCCGAACCCCACATGGAGGAGCTCTGTGGCCATCTTTTCTCACTCCCTTCTTCTAGTCCTCACCGCCACCACCGCACAGGCGGTCAAGTTCGTCCCAAAATCTAGGATATGATACAACGACCGCCTCGTAGTTGCTAATTATAGTTTCTCCCTGGGCCACCAGGCCAGCTACAGCCAGCGTCATGGCCAGACGATGGTCGCCATGGCTGCGCACCTTTCCCCCCTGCAACCTCCTGCCGCCCCGGATGCGCAGGCCGTCCGGCAGCTCCTCGATATCTCCCCCCAGGCGTCGCAGCTCCTGGGCGGTGGTGCGCAGGCGGTCGCTCTCCTTGGCCCGCAGCTCGGCGGCGTCGCGGACCACCGTCTCCCCCTCGGCGTGAAGGGCGGCCAGCGCCAGCACGGGTATTTCGTCTATGAGACGCGGTATGAGCTCGCCGGATACAACGATGCCCCGCAGGCGGGAGGAGCGGGCGATGAGGTCGGCCACCGGCTCGCCGCCCCGCACGGTCTCGTTCTCCAGGCGGATGTCGGCCCCCATGAGGCGGAGGGCGTCCAGGATGCCGGTGCGGGTGGGGTTGACCCCCACCCCTTCCACCCTGACCTCGGCGTCGGGGTGGACGAGGGCGGCCACCAGCCAGTAGGCGGCGGCGGAGATGTCGCCGGGGACGACGAGGGAGAGGGGACGGAGGCCGTCGCCCAGCGGCCGCACGCTGATCCCCACCTCCGATTCCTGGAGGGGGGCGCCCATGGCCCGCAGCATGCGCTCCGTGTGGTCACGGGAGGGGGCGGGTTCCACCAGAGTGGTCTCCCCCTCGGCGTAGAGGCCGGCCAGGAGGAGGGCCGATTTGACCTGGGCGGAGGCCATGGGGAGGCGGTAATGGATGCCCCGCAGGGGCCGGCCCTGGACGGCCAGGGGTGCCAGGGAGCCCCCCTGCCGGCCCCAGACCTCGGCCCCCATGAGGCGCAGCGGCTCTACCACCCGTCCCATGGGGCGGGAGCGGAGGGAGGCGTCGCCCGTGAGGACGGAGAAGAAGGGCTGGGGGGCCAGGAGGCCCGCCAGGAGGCGCATGGTGGTGCCGGAGTTGCGACAGTCCAGGGGGGCGGGCGGCTCTCGCAGGCCGTGCGGGCCCACCCCTTCGATGCGAAGGGTATCCGGGCCCTGCCAGCGCCAGGGGACGCCCAGGAGGCGGAGGCAGCGCAGGGTGGCCAGGCAGTCAGCCCCCCGCTGGAAGTTATCGACGGTGGCGGGGCCGCTGGCGATGGCGTTGAGGATGGCGGCACGGTGGGATATAGACTTGTCTCCGGGCGGCGTCACGGTGCCCCGGAGTCGACGGGCCGGCCGCACGAGGCGCTCCACGGGGCGGTCACCTCGCCGAAGGGGGGCGCCGTCTCCGCCCGGGCTGACGGCGGGCCCCGGCCAGCGGGCGCGGCGGCGAAGACGCCCGCGGCCTGCGTCCACCAGGCCGGGGCGGACGGCCGGACGGGGTGCCCCTCGTCCCCAGGAAGGCGTTGCGCTCCGCCTGCGCCGTGGCCAGGGCATCGTAGAGTTCTCGCCCGCCGCGGAGTATCAGCTCGCGGAAGCGGGTGAGCTCCTCCTGGAAGCGGTCCAGCCAGTGGAGGAGCTGTTCGCGGTTGGTCACGCAGATGTCGTGCCCCATCTCCGGGTCACCAGAGGCCAGGCGGGTCACGTCCCGGAAGCCGCTGGCCGCCAGGGCGGCCAGGCGGGGCCAGTCCGGGCTGCTCCTCACCAGGTTGAAGAGGGCCACGGAGACGACGAGGGGGAGATGGCTCACCGCCGCCACGTAGCGGTCGTGTTCCTCCGCCGAGATGAGGAGGGGCTGTCCCCCCACCCGGCGGACCATCTCCGTCACCAGGTCCACCGCCTCCTGCCGGGCCTCCGGGGAGGGACAGAGGCAGTAGGTCTTGCCGTGGAAGAGGTCGGCCTGGGCGTGGTCCACTCCCTGCGTCTCCTTGCCTGCCATGGGGTGCCCTCCCACGAAGTTGACGCCCGGCGGGAGGAGCTCCCCCGCCCAGGCCATCACCATGGCCTTGGTGCTGCCGGTATCGGTGACGACGGCGTCCGGCTGCAGGTGAGGGGCTATGCGCTCCAGTGTCTGGCGGATGGCCAGGACGGGCGTGGCTATCACCACCAGGGGAGAGGCGGCCACCGCCTCCGCCAGGTCTGCCCCGGCGCGGTCGATGGCGCCCAGCCGGCGGGCCTTGGCGGCCACCGTCCGGTTGCGGTCATAGCCGATGACCTCCACTTCTGGCCCGGGACCGGCCTTCAGGGCCAGCCCCAGGGAGCCGCCGATGAGCCCCAGGCCGACGATAGTGACCCGTTTTAGGCCGCTGGACACGGCATCTTGAGCTTAACACGAATCGTCGGCGGCCCGCAAAAGCGAGAGCCGAGCATCACCGCCAGGCGGCCCCTCGTGTCGCAGGACGAGCTCCACCACCTCCGGCGGGGCGCCGTGGGCGGCCGCCAGCTCGGCCCCACGCTGGGGATGGTCCCTCAGGACGGCCAGCCCGCCGCCTGCCCGGCCCAGCAGGGAGGGCCAGGCGGCCATCAGGAAGACGTAGGCGCAGCGGTGCCAGAGCCGCACGCTGTCCCCCTTCCCCACGTCATGCAGGAGGGCGGCCATGAGGAGGTGGGAGTCCCGGCAGCCCCCGTCCCTCAGGGCGCGGTAGACGTCCAGGCAGTGACGCTGGTCGCGCCGGGACATGGAGGCGAAGAGGGCGTAGAGGCGCTCGCCCAGGAGCGCCCTCACCTCGGCCAGCTCCTCCGGCCGCAGGCGAGGGCGCAGGGCGCCCAGGAACTGGCCGCAACGGTAGAGGAGGCGCCTAACCGAAGACATCCCTGTCGATGCCGGCGAAGATGCGGGCCAGCAGGTTGATGAGAGGGCGCATTACGGCGAACAGCGGCCCGAACCTGCCCCCGGTGACGAAGGGCAGCACCAGCAAGATGAAGAGCACCAGCAGCCCGTAGCGGAGCTGGAACTGGTTGTAGGCGCGGGCGGCCTGGGGGCTCAGGAAGGCGGGCACCACGCGGTGCCCGTCCAGGGGGAAGAGAGGCACCAGGTTGAAGACCCCCAGGATGATACTCACCAGCACGATGGTGCTCAGGAAGAGCCCCAGATACTCCTCCGGGCCGCCCGTGCGGAAGATGAACTGGTTGATGGCGCCGGGGTCGAAGGCGGGAAGCCAGGGTATGAGGCCGAACTTGAGGGGCAAGCCGGCCAGGGCAGCCACCAGGAAGTTGGAGAGGGGGCCGGCCGCCGCTACCATGGCCATTCCTACCCGCTCGCCGTTGCGCAGAAGCTGGCCGTTCACGGGGACGGGCTTGCCCCAACCGAAGCCCACCAGGAAGAGGAGCAGCGTCCCCGCCGGGTCCAGGTGGGCCAGGGGGTTCAGGGAGACGCGTCCAGCGTAGCGGGGGGTGGGGTCGCCCAGGGAGTCGGCGACGAAGGCGTGGGAGAACTCATGGAAGGATATGCCGACTATGAGGGCCATGGCGATGGCCCCGAAGACCGCTAGGAAGGCAAGGACGTCTATCCTCAGCAGGTCCAGATAAACGAAGATCAAGGCACGCCCCTGTCCTCAAGGGGCATGATAGCACGTCCTCTGGGGCTGCCGAAATGGCCATCCAGCCGTCTCCCCGACCAGCGACGGGGCCACCACCTGGCGGGCCTCCGGATCCGGCTACGGGTGCCACAGAGCTACCCTCCGCTTCCTCTCCCCCGTGGTCGCAGGGGGCGGCCTCGCTGGCCACCGTCGTAGAAGGACCATATGATCTGGCGGTGGCCGCACTGAATGCAGACGAGCTCATCGAAGTCAGCGTCCTCCTCCAGGTACATATCCCCGTTGCAGCGCGGACAGCTCTCGTATAGCATCTCGCCCCTCCTCCGCCGTCCTCCCGAAGAGAGAAAGCCTAGCCCTGACCTGGTTACAGGGGCATAAAGGGCCAGAGTAACGGACACTTGCATAACCGTAAAAGGGGGACGTGGCGATAGTCGCCAGAACTGGGGACTGCGGGCCTCCCGGCCTCCGATGGTGGAGGCTGGCCTATTGGCCAAGGAGCGCCTGCGGCCCAGCGCGGTGGCATTACAAAATCATAACAATGGGTGGCCGGGTATCCCACACGGGGGATTGCGCGCTGGCGAAAATGGTAATCTGTCTCGTGAGGGCTAAAATCAGCTTCTGCTCGCGAAGCAAGACAGCAGTCTTCGGGACAGCCCGTTCCGGGCACATAGCTCTTGACGGTCGGACTGGGAGGGCCGAGCGGTGGAGGAGAGTGGGGTTGTCCCAGACCGTGGGGGCTTCCGGGGAGTATCCTTGCACTACCTCCTGAGATTCCCCCGTAGCCGCATAAGCGAAGACCTACAGCGCCTCGAGCTGGGCAGTCGGAAGTCGTTCAGGGCGGCGTCTTGTCGCTCGCGCGCCGACGCATACGGCGCTCGTCGTCGGGAGACACTGGCCTGCAAGGACCACGACGCCACTGCGCAAGGAGGCTGGGTATGGGATGTGGGGAACGGCGAAGTGGCCCGAGACCGCACGGGAGGACTCCTGACGGGCTGACCGGCCCCGGACGCGACCTCTTCCTGCGAGGGCTGTCCGTCTCGTTCGCCACCGCACGGAGGCACCACCCGGAGACACGAGGCCGCCCAGGGCCTTTCAATGCCTCCTACCCCAGGGCACCCGGCGTAGATGGCGGTCCGCATTGACGGGCCCCCGGCCGGGCGTCGCAGGGCGAGAGGTGATCCCTATGACCATCGGACATCGAGTCCCTGTCTATCCTTTCGAGGGTGCCGAGTGGCCCTCAGGGGCAGTGGGCCGTCGGGCCAGGGAGGGTCGGAGGGTGACCGGCCAGGAGGCTGCCGCAGTCTGGCAGGACGTCGGCGGGACCTTGCTCTCCCTGCTGGTCCAGATGGGGGCCGGAGTGGCCAGGGCCACCGAGCTGGGCCGGGAGGAGGCGCGCCGCCGCTCGGCCGAGGGGTTGCGCCGGCGGGCGGAGAGGGAGGCCAGACGCTGGGCACTGCTGGGCCGGACAGCGCGCCGGCTTCTGGAGTGTTGCCAAGACTATGAGCTCACGCTGCGGACGGTGGTCCAGGCGCCCGTCCCGGAGCTGGCGGACTTCTGTCTGCTGAACCTGAAGGAGAGCGGCGGGGGGACGTCCCTCCTCTTCCACCCTGACCCCGACCCGGACAGGCTGGCGCATCTGGTGCGGCTCTACCGTCGCTTCGGGCCGGAGAACGGGGCCGGCTGTGGCATCCAGAAGGTGCTGGGCACCGGGGTGCCAGAGTTCTACGCGACGGGATCGGGGCGGCTCTTAGACGCCCATCTCCAGGATGGCGAGCTGGCGGCGAGCGTCCGTGCCGCCGGGATCCGGGGCGCCATCGTCGCGCCCCTGGTGGCTCACGGGGAGGTCCTGGGGGTCATGACCCTCCTCCTCATGCGTCCCCGCCAGCGCTACACCAGGGCCGACCTGCGCGCGGCGGAGGAGCTAGGCCGCATCGCCGGGCTGGCGTTGCACAACGCCCGCTCGCTGGCACGGCTGCGCCAGTCCCTGGAGGACCAGGACGAGTTCCTGGGGCTCCTCTCGCACGAGCTCCGTGGCCCCATCACCACCATCTACGGAGGGGCCAGGTCGCTGCGGCTGCGGGGCGATGTCCTGGACAGGGAGACGCAGCGCGGCCTCCTCGGCAGCATCGAGGAGGGGGCGGAGCGTCTCTACCGCACCGTGGAAGACCTACTGACCATCGCCCGGGTGGAGCTGGGGCAGGAGCCGCCCCGGGAGCCCGTCCCCGTGGGCGAGGTAGTGAGGAGGGTGGCGGCCGCCTTCCAGCACCGGCGACCCCACCGCCGCATAGAGGTCAGGACGACGGGCGAGGGGCTCGTCCTGGCTAGCGCCACCTGTCTGGAACATGTGCTGCGCAACCTCATCGCCAACGCCGACAAGTACAGCCCGCCTCAGGCGCCCATCGAGGTGGCGGTGGAGCAGCGGTGCGGGCAGGTGCAGGTGAAGGTGCTGGACAGAGGGCCAGGAGTGCCGCCCGAGGAGGCACCGCGCCTCTTCCAGCGCTTCTACCGGGCAAGGAACGCCACCGTCGCCCGCGGGCTAGGGCTAGGACTGACGGTGTGCAAGAGGTTGGTGGAGGCCCAGGGGGGCTGCATCTGGGCCCGCTCCCGGGAAGGCGGCGGCCTGGAGGTGGCCTTCTCCCTCCCCCTCTACGAAGGAGGTGATGGCTGTGGGGTCAGGGCCCCTGGTGCTGGTGGTGGACGATGACCCGGGCGTCCTTCGCCTGATCAAACTGGAGCTGACCGTTCAGGGATTCAACGTCCTCACCAGTGAGCACCCGACCTCCGCGCTCAGGATCGTGCGGGACGAGCGCCCGGACGTGGTGCTGCTGGACATCCTGATGCCGGAGATGAACGGCTTCGAGCTCCTGCGACGAGTGCGGGAGATCTCCGACGTGCCGGTCATCCTCATCACCGCCCGGGACAGCGACAGCGATAAGGTCTCCGGCCTGGAGCAAGGGGCGGACGATTACGTAGTGAAGCCCTTCAGCGTGGAGGAGCTGGGGGCCCGCATCCGCGCCGTCCTCCGCCGGGTGGAGGGAAAGCGACAGGAGCGGTGTCTGCGCATCGGCGAGCTGGAGATAGACCTGGACAAGCGTCAGGTCTTCCGCGGGGGAGAGCCCGTCCACCTGACGCGCACGGAGTGGCTGTTGCTGCAGCGACTGGCCGTCCACCCTGGGCGAGTAATGACCACCGCTGAGCTCCTGACCAAGGTCTGGGGGCCGGAATACAGCAACGATGTCCAGTACCTGCGCGTCTGGATATCCCGCCTCCGCCAGAAGCTGGAGAGAGACCCCTCCCAGCCCAGGGTCATCAAGACGAGACAGGGCATAGGTTACGTCCTGGACGTGGAGGCCGGCCCTCCTGAGGAGGCCGGGCGCTCCCCGCCCCAGACGAAGCGGCAACGGTCGTGAGGGGCACCCCTCCAGGCCTGGCAGGCTAGGGCTTGTCGGCCTCGGCGCAGTTAGGGCAGCAGTAGGTCTTGCCGCCCCGCTCTACCATGGTGCTGTGGTCCACTATCCTCACGCCACAGTGGGCACAGGTCGCGTGGGGCACGGAGACCATCTCCCCTCTCTCATCTAGGTACTCCCTCAGGCTGCCATACTCTTCAGGGCGGGCAGCACCTCGCGAGCATAGAAGCGGAAGAAGCCCTCCTGGTCCGGCCCGACTTGGTGGACGTAGATGTAGTCGTAGCCGGCCTCTATATACTGCTGGAGGGCCGCCAGGTGCTTCTCCGCCGAAGGGCCGCACACGATCTGCCGGGCTACCTCCTCCTCCGTGACGTCGGCCACCGCCTGCTCGAAATGGACGGGCAAGCGTAGCTCCTGCTGTAGCTGTCCCTTGAGAACGGCCACCGGCCACCAGCGATGGGCGATGCGCTGCGCCTCCTCCTCGGTCTCCGCCCAGCAGACCGTCACCTGGGCGTAACAGGGCTTGCCGGTGCCGCCGGCGGCGCGGAAACGCTCCACCAAGCGGCGGTCAGGCGCGAGGGCGATGAGGCCATCGGCCAGCCTTCCGGCCAGGGAGAGGCTGCGGGGGCCGCTGGCGGCCATGACCACAGGGGGCGGAGCGTCGGGCCTGGTATATAGCCTCGCCTTCTCCACCGTGAAGAACTGTCCGTAGTAGCTGACATAACCTACCTGCCAGAGCAGGCGGATGACCTCTATGGCCTCCTCCAGCATGGCGAGCCGCACGTCCGCCGGGGGCCAGTGGTCGCCCAGGATGTGCTCGTTCAGGTTCTCGCCGCTGCCCACGCCTAGGAAGAAGCGCCCTGGCATCATCGCCGCGGCGGTGGCCGCCGCCTGGGCGATGATAGCGGGATGAATGCGGAAGGTGGGGCACGTCACCCCCGTCCCCAACGTCAGCCGCTCCGTCTGGCAGGCAATGCCGCCTATCACCGCCCAGACGAAGGGGCTCTGGCCCTGTCGGTCCGTCCAGGGGTGGTAATGGTCCGAGATGAGGGCGAAGCTGAAGCCCACCTCCTCTGCCCGCTGTGCCAGGCGCACCAGTTCCAGCGGCGTCTGCTCCTCGCTGGAGAGGGCATATCCTATCTCTACCATAGGCTCCTCGCTCCCCCTGTTCCGCGCGCGTCCCGAGATGGACCCAGCATATACCGAGGGCTCTGGCCAAAGCGTAAACGCGGGCAGAGGGCTCCTCGCGAAACCGTAACAGTGATCGGGGGGCCATTTTTGTAATGGGGGAACCCCCAACTGCGTTAAAGCTTGAAAGATTGTAGGGTGGTGGCCTCTCTCCATCAGCCCTCCGGGAGGCCCGGCCCTCCCGTCCGCATCATCTTCAAGGCCCGTGGGAGGAGAAAAAGATGAAAAGCGACCACAGCGGCTGGCCGACTCCCCTGGCCCGCGCCCTCCAGAGGGTGGCGCGGGCCTTTCGCGTCCCGAGGGGTGACGGAGGAGACGGCAGATGGGAAAGGGGAGCGCTGGCCATCTCTTCCCTCCTGGCTCTGGGAGCGGCCTCCCTGGTGCTGGCGCTGGCCCTGCTGGGGCCCCTGCCCCAGGGCACATCTCCTGCCCTGGCCGATCCCCCTGTGTCGGTGGGCAATATAGACCTGGAAGGGCTCCTCTTCGGAGGGAACCCAGCCAACAGCTCTGACTGGACGGACGGCAACGTCTGCGCTGGCAGCCGGCCATCCCCGGGCTGTTACTCCGACGGCGAGGAGGTCCCTCATCGGGCCCTGATCAGCGACCTCACGGCCGGCACGACCTATACCTTCCAGGTGGAACACGACTTTGAGGACAGCGCCGGTGTGGTGGGGTACCAGGAGTTCAACGACTTCACCGCCATAAGCGGGGCCACCATTACGTCCGTCACCCTCGACGGAATCTTCTCGAGTAGTGGCGGCGGCAACGAGAAGCGCTACACCGTCACCTTCACCGCCACCGCCGCCACTGCGGAGATACATTGGGACGCCCTCCTGGGTCCCCAGGCGCACCTCTGGAACGGTGCTCAACTCCACGTCCGGCTGACGAACGGCGCCGAATCGGTGCCTATCCCGGTGAACGAAATCATAATGCCCTTCGTCGTCCACAAGGACTTCACCGACGATAACACCAGCGAGGTCACTATCTCGGTGCAGTGCAGCAACGGTACCGTAAAGCAGGTGCTGGACAACACCGCTTCCGAGAGCGACCCGGCGGAGTTCAGCATCAGCGGCGGGAAGAACACTACCTGCACCGCCACCGAGTCCGGCCTCCCCGCTGGCTACACCAGCGACAACAGCGACTGTCAGAACGTGAACGTCTTCGAAGATGGCGAGTGCACCATTGTCAATACTCCGCAGCCCGGCAGCATCACTGCTCACAAGTTCAGCGATCTGAACGGCGACGGCGACCAGGACGGGGGGGAGCCTGACCTCTCTGGCTGGGAGATGACGCTCCATGCCGGCAGTGGCTGCACGGGGACGGTTCAGGGGACGGGGACGACCGATGACAGCGGCAACTTATCCTTCGTCGACCTCCAGCCTGGCGCCTACTCGGTGAAGGAGACGCTGCAGGACGGGTGGCGGAACACCACCTCCCTTTGCCAGAACGTCACCCTGTCTCCTGGCGGCTCAGCCACGGTGAGCTTCGGCAACCAGGAGCTGGCCACCCTGACGGTCGTCAAGGTGGTGGAGGGCCAGGCGCCGGACGATGACTGGGGCTTCAGCGGCGACCTGGGCGACTTCACCCTGCCTGGGGGCGGCGGGCAGCGGACCTTCTCCGACCTGGACGCTGGCGAGTACACCGTCAGCGAGACGACGAAGCCGGGCTACGACGTGAGCGTGGAGTGCGACAACGGGGCGACGGGCGGGTCCTCGGTGACGGTGGAGCTGGGTCCTGGCGAGGACGTCACCTGCACCTTCACCAACGTGGCCCGGCCGGTGAGCATCACTGCTCACAAGTTCAGCGATCTGAACGGCGACGGCGACCAGGACGGGGGGGAGCCTGACCTCTCTGGCTGGGAGATGACGCTCTACTCTGGGGACGCGTGCGAGGGCGGGGCGGTGGGCACTGGCACCACTGGGCAGGACGGCACCGTGACCTTCACGGGACTGGACGCTGGGGTCTACTCGGTGGGTGAGGGCACTCGGGATGGGTGGCGTCCCACCACACCCACCTGCCGGACGGTGGAGCTGGAACCTGGGCAGGAGGTGGTGGTGAGCTTCGGCAACCAGGAGCTGGCCACCCTGACGGTCGTCAAGGCGGTGGAGGGACTGGTCCCTGGCAGCACTTGGTCCTTCACGGTCACCGGCGACTCCGGCACTCAGGCCCTCTCCTTTGCCGCCGCCGGTGGCAGCCAGTCTCTGGTACTGGTGCCTGGTGAGTACGGCGTGCAGGAGACCACCAAGCCGGGCTACGACGTGAGCGTGGAGTGCGACAACGGGGCGACGGGCGGGTCCTCGGTGACGGTGGAGCTGGGCGCCGGGGATGCCGTGCTCTGCATCTTCACCAACTCCCTCCCCATCCAGGCAGGGATCGACCTGGAGAAGTCGGCCAGCCCCACCTCTGGCGAGGCTCCGCTCCAGGTGACCTACACCCTCACGGCCAGGAATACCGGAAACGTGACTCTGACCAACGTCACCATCACGGATGAGGCGCTGGGCCTGCTGAACGTGCCCTGCGGCGACGGCACCCTGGAGCCCGGGGAGTCCTGCCAGGTGCAGGCCACCAAGACCTATACCAAGGCCGGCACCTTCCCCAACACCGCCGTCGTTCGCGGCCAGTTCGACGGTGGTGAGGTGAGCGACTCCGACACCGCTAACGTGACGGTGTCCCAGGTGGGTGGGGTCATCATCAGGGAGCTTCCACGGGGCGGCGGTGGCCCGGCCTTCCAGATGAGCAGGGGCGGCCTCTATCTCTTGGGCCTGGGGCTGGCGGCAGCGGCGCTAGCGGTGACGGCACTGCTGCCCCTGCTGAGGCGTCGGCGGCGCTCCTAGTCGGTAGGAGGAGAAGACGGAAGGAAGGTGGGGCAGGCCCCCGGGCCTGCCCCACTCCTTCGTTCCCCCGGATACAGCTAGCGGGCGGGTGCCCCGGCCCCCTTGATCTGAGCGACGACGCGGGCTAGCCGCTGGCGCTCCTCCTCGGTGGCGGCGGGCAGGCTGAACTCCACCCGTTGGGCCAGGTCGCCGTAGCGCTGGCGCACCGCCGCCGCGATGTCATCGTACTTGGCGACGACGGCGATGGTCTCCAGCACCTCATCGCTGATGTGGCGAGGCATCTCCTCCCAGCGTCCCGCCCGGGAGAGGCGGTGCAGCTCGGACACCATCTCCCCCCAGCCGTGGAGCTCGAAGACGGGGCTGTAGGTGCGGGTGGAGGCGTAGAAGGCGATGCGGGCCCGTACGTCCTCCGCTCGTTGGGACAGCTCTTGGTCCGTGGCCCCCGAGACGATGAGGGGGCTGACGCAGACTTCCACCTCGGCAGGAGAGCGGCCGGCCCGGCGCGCCCCCCTCTCCACCTCGGGCAGCATCACCTCGGCGATGTACTTGCGGGTGGTGATGGGGTGGGGCCGGAGGCCGTCGCACACCTCGCCCGCCAGGCGGCAGTTGTGACGGTTGATGGCGGCCACATGGACGGGGATGTAAGGGTGCTCGATAGGGCCGGGGTTGAAGAGGGGCACCATGAGGGAGAAGCGGTAGAACTCGCCCTGGAAGTTGAGGGGGCGGTCGTACTGCCAGCAGTCCCAGATGCTGCGCAGGGCCAGGATATACTCCCTCAGGCGTTGGGTCGGCGGCGCCCAGGGGACGCTGTAGCGTCGCTCTATGTGGCCCTTCACCTGGGTGCCCAGTCCCAGGATGAAGCGGCCCCGGGACAGGCGCTGCAGACTCCAGGCGGTGAGGGCAGTAACCATGGGACTGCGGGGGAAGGCGATGGCCACCGCGGTGGTCAGGCTGATGCGATGGGTGGTGGTGGCGGCGAGGCCGAGGACGAGGAAGGGGTCGTCCTTGGTCTCGGTGGTGACCAGGCCGTCGTAGCCCAGCTCCTCCACCTGGCGGGCCGCCTCTGGCACCTCGGCCAGCTCCAGCCGTGCCGCCGGGGCTCGTAGGCCAGGATCTACCTTCCCCAGGGGTAGCGCCGTCTCGACCTTCATGTCCAGAGTGACCGCTGGAGACGATTAAAGCCAGCCCAGGGCATGATGTCAACAGGAGGAACTCTCCCGGGTCGATTTTGAGAAGATGTGGGAAGATATGGCACCCCCGGAGACGCTGGTAGCATAAATGGTCAAGAGACCTCCCCTTCTCTGGGTTGTCAAGGTTGACGCTAACCGTCCCGTGTGCCAACGTGGTCTAAAAAGCCTGGAGGGCGCTGTGCAACGGGTTGTCGGCTATCCGCTGCTGGTAGAAGCTCTCGCTCCCCCGCGAGGCCTGGCGCGGGGGCTGGTGATGGCGCTTCTCGTCATCGGGGGCAGCGCCTTCACTGCCCTCTGCGCCCAGTTCCGCATCGATCTCCCCTTCACGCCGGTGCCCATCACGGGGCAGACCTTCGCCGCCCTTCTGCTGGGGGCGGTGCTGGGCTCCCGCCTGGGCGCGGCCTCGCTGCTCCTCTACATGCTGGAGGGGAGCGCTGGCCTCCTGTGGGGCTCCCGTACGGCAGGTTTCCCCGTCTTCGCTGGCGGCACCGCTGGCTGGGCCACCATCGCCGGCCCCACCGGCGGCTATATAGTGGGCTTCGTGGCCGCCGCCTACGTGACGGGCTGGCTGGCGGAGCGGGGCTTCGATCGTAGGCCGTGGTCGCTGGCCCTGGCCATGGCTGTGGGCAACGTGACGGTGTACGTCTTCGGCCTGCCCTGGCTGGACCACTTCTTCCCCGGCCAGGCCCTGAAGCTGGGCCTCTACCCCTTCATACCTGGCGATGCCGCCAAGCTGCTGCTGGCCGCCTCCCTGGTGCCCGTGGGGCGGGCGCTGGTGGCCCGCGTCGCCCCGGTGGAGGAGGAGGCGGCCAGGGAAGAGCGTCCTCTGACGCTGGGGCGCTACCGGGTGCCGGCGTCGTTGCTCTATCTGGGCGGAGCGCTCCTCATCGTGGTGGGGGCGCTGCTCCCCTGGCGGGTGCCGGGCGAGGGCTTCGCGCCGGGCTGGGCGCAGACGGCCGGCCAGGTGGCGCTGGTGGCGGGCGCCGTGGGTGTGGCGCTGGTGGCCTCGCCCCTGCCGGTGATGTGCCTGGCCATCGCGGGCGTGGTGGCCCTGGGCTGCCTCCTCCCCTTCGGCGTGCTGCCCGGCGAGTACAGCCTGACGGTGGAGCGGCCGGCGGCGATGCTGGCGCTGGCCATCGTCCTGCTGGCCATGGCGCTCCTGGCCTGGCGGGGCGTCCCCCGGCTGGACCGGGGCGAGGCGCTGCGCTGGGGCCAGTTCGTCATGGGGGCGGTGGCCGGCTACGCCAGCTTCTATCAGGTGGTGCAGGTGCTCCTCCGTAGCGAGGAGTTCGCCCCTGGCGATCTGGGCGCCGGGCTCCTCCTCTGCGCCCTGGCCTCCATCCTGCTGGTAGTGATGAGCGTGGCGATGGGCCGACCAGAGGCTGAGGCCACGTCCTCGTCCTAAGCAGAGAGGACTTCTGGCCTTTTTTCCCCTCGGCGACGGCCCTGCCAGACACCGCGACGGGCGACGTCCCGCGCCCGGCCTCTTGGCAGGGCCGTCTCGCTTCAATAGACTGGTTAGCAATACAAACTAACCCGTACGGGAGCGGCCTGACGTTCGGTGTTCTGGATCAGTTGCTGGACGTCACCGGCCGGAACCCTCTCCCCTCACCTGCGCGTGCTGGAAGAGGCGAGCCACGCAGCGGTGGGCGAGGGCTGCGCGGGGAGGATGCCCCGCACCTGCCTGCGGGTTACCCTGAGGGGCGGGAGGCGCGTCGGCGGGAGATGGAGACGCTCCCGGTCCCGGCCCTGGCCGGGGGCGGACCCGGTCCCAGGGTGGGCAAGAGGTGGTTTACTGACGGTGACAGAGATCTCTGCGACCATGGGGAGGCTTCCGGAGATGACCAGGACGCCGCTGTTGCTGTCGCTGTTCATTTCTGCCCTGGCGCTGGTGGGGTGCGCTGGCGGGGGAGGACAGGGGGCGGCCACCGTGGTCGCCCCGACGACCAGCCCGGTGGCCCGCCAGGTCGCCACACCCACGCGCACGCCAGCCGGAGGGACGCCGTTGCCCATGCCCACTGCCAGCGCAAGGCCGACGCCCTCGCCGGCGGCCCAGCAGCCCTGCCAGGCGCCGACGCCGCCGCCCCTATCCGGCAGCCTCATCGCCCAGGGGTGCGAGGTGGTCCACCTGGGTGTCTTCCCGCCCGTGGAAGCGGCCAGGGCGTTCTTCGATGGCAGCGCCAAGGTGCCGACGGCGCCGCCCTGCGCTGCCTTCGGCTCGTCCTTCGGCTGGCGGGTGGTGGAGGGGGTGTCGGTGGCCCTCTACACCGTCCACCAGGGCGTACATCAGGGCGCGGGCAGTGGCGTCCAGGGGACGGCCCAGGGCTATTGCGGCGGCATCGAGCTGGAGAATCCGAACCCGACGCCGGTGACCGTTCACCTCACCTACCGGCTTTACGACTGCTCTGCCGGCTGCTAGCCGGGGGAAAGGCCGGCCTCACAGGGGACGCTGGCGGTAACGGACGCCCTCGCCCAGCTCGACGATGAGGACATGGCGAGTGGTCTCCGGGGAGCCGGAGTAAGCGGCCACCACCGGCCCTACGCTCACGTCCGTCATCAGCTCCCAGTGGCCCAGGGCCACGTAGTCACGCTCGGATGCCTCTATCTCGTGGGCATAGATCTGGTAGCTGCGGCCCAGGTCGTAGTCGCCCCGCACCAGGTGGCCGTGGGCTACCGCCACCTGCCAGCGCTCGCTGCCCCGGGGCGGCACGTCCCGCAGGGGGCGTGAATCGCTGTAGCTGAGGTGGGCGCGGCCCCACACTGCCAGGTCCAGACCGGGGAAGCGCAGCCACTCTCCTTCGCCGGAGGTTATCAGGTGGAGGGCGGAGTGGTAGGCCGGCAGATCGAAACGACGATAGACGGAGTCCGGAGAGTAGCAGTCGTGGTTGCCGGGGAGGAGAATGGTAGGCATAGGGAGGCGGCGCAGCAGCTCCGCCGCCGCCTCCACCACCTCCGTCCGCACCCGGTTGCTGTCGAAGAAATCGCCAGCGAAGACGACCACGTCCGCCCGCTCGGCCAGGGCGGTCGCCACCACCCGCTCCAGCATCTCGAGGCCGGGGTCGCGGTGGCCGTTGGCGCGCCAGCGGCCGTCGTAGGCGCCCAGGTGGAGGTCCGAGGTATGGAGGAGGCGTAGGGGCCACCTCCGCCGCAGGGCGGCGGGGCGGGGGCTCGTCTCCCGGGCGGTCATATCTGGCCTGCCGACAGGGCTATGTGATAGTGCGCACAAGATTGCTCATAGTATAGCGGGCCGGCGAGGGCCGCCGCAATAGGCCGGGCGATGGCCGCTACTGCCCCTGGCGGGGAAGGGAGTGGCGGGGCAGTCGCCGGGCCAGCTCGCAGCCGATGGCCTCCATCTCTCCGGCGGCCAGCAGTCGCTGGCACTCCTCGAACAGGGTGGCCTCCTCCCAGCGTATGTGCTCCCGCAGGAGGCTGGCGATGGCGGACAGGGCCTGGCGCCTGGGCTCGGTCTCCTCCCGGTCCCGCAGGTTGGCCATGAGGGCATGGAGACGGACGTGGTCGGCCTGGGTGCGGGTGACCAGCTCATGGTCGGCGGGCAGATGACGCAGGAGGCGGGCCAGGAGGCACTCGCACTCGGCGTGGAAGTGGGGCAGGAGGTCGTCCTCCCAGAAGCTGAGCACCTCCTCCGTCAGGCGGGCCACGGTAGCGTCATCGGCCTCGGGGAGGGCGCGGTCCAGCCGCTGAGCGATGAGGAGGCCATTGTAGTGGCCGCGGGAGAGGGGCACCAGGTTGGGGTCTCGCTTCATCCCGGCCCCAGTCTAGCACGCCGCCGTCGAAGAGGCGAGGACGACCGCGGCGACGGAGACGAGAGAGCCGCCCTGGGGGTCGGCGGGGCACTGCTCGTAGGCCAGCAGGCGGCCGCGGGCGCCCTGGAGGAGTCGCAGCGTCAGGTAGATGGGAGAGAGGCCGCAGATGCGCCAGCGGTCCCCCTCCTCCCGGACGGGGTGAAGGAAGGCATCGGCGTCACCGGCCTCGATGGCGGTCAGGAGACGCCCGTCGGCCCGCCGCAGGCTGGCCCGGCCGGCCAGATCGAAGGGTACGCTGTCGCCGAAGGCGGGGCCCACATGGGCCAGGTCGGCCGCCGCCACCACCAGGGAGCGGCGCTCTCTGGTGAGGCTCCTCAGGACGGCGAGGGCCGCCTCCAGGCGCTGGTCCGACTCGGGGCCGTAGTCTCCCTCTAGGAAGTGGGCGAGGCTACCGCAGAGGACGGGCAACACGGCGCAGGGCTCGCCTTGGCGGACGTAGTGAAGCCAGACCAGAGCCAGCTCCAGGGAGTGCTCGTTACGGTGGTGCAGCTCCTCGGCGAAGGCCCATTCCTCGCCCAGGGCCCGGGCCAGCTCCTCCACCGCCTGCTGATCGGTGGGGAGGACGCCCAGGGGAGTAGCGTAACTCTGGCGGGTGAGGGTGAGGCGGCCGCGGCCGCCGGCGTGGTCCGTCCCCAGGGCGATGACCAGCTCCGCCCGCCGCGCCGCCGCGGCGGCGGCCGACCAGGCGTGGGCGTAGGCCCGCCAGCCGCGGCCGTAGTCTATGTGGGGGCTTATCACCCCCACGATGCCCTCATCGGCCTCGGCGAGGGAGAGGCCGGCCTGTCGGACGTAGCTGTCCAGGGCGGCGGTCAGCTCCTCTGCCCTCTCCGGATAGACCTTCCCGGCCAGGGCGGGTGGCCGGTGGGGCGCCGCACGATAGGCCCGGAGGGCCTCCTCACAGGCCCGCCGGAAGCGGGGGCCGTCCAGCAGGAGCTCCTCCTCCAGTCGGGCCACCAGCCCCGCTAGCTGCTGATAGGAGAGGGGGCGGCCAGTAAGGAGCTGATAGGCGGCCTGGATGCGGGTCAGGTCACGACTGCCGTCCATGAGCCCCAGGATGGGCCCCGCCCAGGCGGGGAGGACGAGCTCGCTCGGAGAGAGGCCCAGGGGATCCCTGAGGACGAGATAACTCTCCCGGCCATCGGCGAAGTAGCGGATGTCCAGAGGCCGGAGCCGCGGCGACTGCTCCCCGGGCTGCTGCACCGTCATGGTCCGGCCCTCATTTTAGGCTTGAGGGGCCCCCTGCGGGAGCGGGGGGAACAGCTCCCGCAGACGCCGGCGCCGGTAGGCCCAGATGCGGCGGAGGCTGGGCCTCACGAAGAGGCACTGGACGAAGTCCTCCAGGGGGCCGCCCGGCACGGCGTAGCGCACGCGGTCCTGGACCAGGGTGCCGTCCTCCCGCGGCTGGAAGAGGTGCTCATGGGCCCAGAAGCGATAGGGGCCCCGGCGCTGCACGTCCACGAAGCGATGGGGCGGCTCCCAGACGGTGATCTCGCTCTCCCACGTCACCGGCACGCCCCAGAGACGTAGCCGGTAGCGGATGACGGCGCCAGGGGCCATGGCGATGGGGTCCGGCGTCAGGATGCGGAAGTTGAGCCAGGGGGGCGTGAGGGCCTCCAGGTTGTGGGCATCGGCGAAGAAGGGGAAGACCTCCTCCAGGGGGCGGGGCAACAGGAGCTGGCTCTCCAACCTATACAGCCTCATCTCACCCTCACCGGTGGAGTATAGCCGGCGGGCGTATTCCGGGAGAAAGGGGGTTGGGCATAATCTACTCTTGGGTGATGTCCCATGCCGCGTAGCCTGGACCCCCTGGACTCCCTGCGCCTCCTCATCGGCGGGCCGGTGTGCCTCATCACCACCCGCTGGCGCGACCAGACGGACGTCATGCCGGCCATCTGGGTGACGCCGGTCTCCCGGCGGCCGCCCCTGGTGGGCGTGGCCATCCATCCCTCTCGCCACACCCACGATATGGTCCGCTTCGCCGAGGAGTTCGCCATCAACATCCCCGGGCCAGACCTGATGGCCCACACCCACTACTTCGGCACCGTCTCCGGCCGGGACGTCAACAAGCTGGAGCTGTCCCAGCTCCCCACCTTCAAGGCCTCCAAGGTGGAGGCGCCCCTCATCCTGCACTGTATAGCCTGGATCGAGTGCGGCCTGGAGGACGTCCTCCGCCTGGGCGACCACTCCTTCTTCGTGGGTCGGGTGGTGGCGGTCCAAGTCGAGAAAGAGGCCTTCGACGAGACCTGGCTGCTGGAAAACGCGGCCTACCGCCCCCTCCACTACCTGGGAGGCGACCACTACGCTGTCTTGGAGCGCCGTCTCCAGGCTCAGCTCCGCACCGACGCCGAGGGAACGATCCAGCTCGGCGAGTCGCCCGAGGAGCGAGAGCGGCGGATGGAAGAAGAGGCCCGCGAGCGAGAGCGGCGACAGCGGGAGGGGCAGGAGTGAGCGCCAGGGCGTTACGTTGACGTCCACGGCAGAAAGGGCGTATCATGACTCCGTGTCTAATTTGAGGCCGCGCTAAGGAACACCGGCGAGGGACGGGGGAGCCATGGACTTCCGTTTCAGCCCCGAGGAAGAGGCCTTCCGCCAGGAAGTGCGAGAGTTCATAGAGAGAGAATGCCCGCCCGAGCTACGGGGCGGCGGTGCCAGCTACCTGGACAACCTGGGGGCGCTGGTACAGTGGCGGCGCAAACTGGCCCAGAGGGGCTGGATAGCCCCCGCCTGGCCCAAGGAGTACGGCGGCGCCGGCATGACGGTGATGCAGCAGTTCATCTACAACCTGGAGACGGCCCGCCTGCGGGCGCCGGGGCCTATCGTCATCGGCGGGCTGGCGGTGGCCGTGGTGGGGCCGACCCTCATCCTATACGGCAGCGAGGAACAGAAGCGCACATATCTGCCGCCCATCCTAGCCGGGGAACACATGTGGTGTCAGGGCTTCAGCGAGCCCAACGCCGGCTCGGACCTGGCCAGCCTCCAGACCACCGCCGTGCGGGACGGTGACGAGTATGTCATCAACGGCCAGAAGATCTGGACCAGCCTGGCCCACCTCTCCCACTACATGCTGCTGCTGGCGCGGACGGACCCCAACGCCCCCAAGCACAAGGGGCTGAGCTACTTCATCGTCCCCATGCGGGACGAGAAGGGCGGCCCCTACCCCGGGGTGACGGTGCAGCCCCTGGTCAACATGGCCGGTAGCCACGAGTTCAACCAGGTCTTCTTCGAGAACGTGCGCATACCGGCCAAGAACCTGGTGGGGGAGGAGAACCGGGGCTGGTACATGGCCGTCACCACCCTGGCCATCGAGCGCTCCAACATCGGCAGCGCCGTGGGGCAACAGCAGATGGTGGAGGACCTGGCGCAGTTCGTGAAGGAGAGCTGGGGCAAGGGGCCGGAGCAGGTGTCGGCCCTGCCTGCCCTGCGCTACGAGCTGGTGGAGCGCTACATCGAGACGGAGGTGGCGCTGGCCCTCTCTTACCGCGTGGTCTCGCTGCAGGCCAAGGGGGCCATCCCCAACTACGAGGCCTCGGCGGTGAAGCTCTTCTCCACCGAGCTGAACCAGCGGATAGCCCGGACGGGGATGAAGGTGCTGGGGCTATACGGTCAGCTCAGCCGGCGCTCCCGGTGGTCGGTCCTGCAGGGGCGGCTATACTACAGCTACCTGCGTTCGGTGGCCAACACCATTGAGGGCGGGACGAGCGAGATCCAGCGCAACGTCATCGCCCAGCGGGGGCTGGGCCTCCCCCGCGACTGAGGCCTGGCGAGGCCACGCCTCCGCCTCCCCCGTGATAAGGCCGCCACCAGGCCCTATAATGTCGGCAGTGCCTTAGACTACGGGCGGAGGGTCGGTCATGGACTTCAGCTTCACGGACGAGCAGCGGGCCTTCCAGCAAGAGGTGCGCACCTTCCTCCAGCAGGAGATACCCCCCGACTGGGACGGCGATGCCTACTTCCTGGAGCTGTCCGACGAGGAGTGGCAGTTCGCCCTGGCTTTCACCAAGAAGCTGGGGGAGCGGAGGTGGACGGCCCCCGCCTGGCCGCCGGAGTACGGTGGCCTGGGGCTGGACTTCATGCGCCAAGTGATCCTGAACGAGGAGATCTCCTACCACCGGGGCCCCAATGTGAGCTGGATCGGCGTCACCTACGTGGGGCCCACCATCATCGTCCACGGGACGGAAGAGCAGAAGCGGGAGTTCCTGCCCGGCATCGTCTCCGGGGACATCGTCTGGTGCCAGGGCTTCAGCGAGCCCAACGCCGGCTCGGACCTGGCCAGCCTCCAGACCACAGCCGTCCGGGATGGGGACGACTACATCATCAATGGCACCAAGATATGGACCACCATCGCCCACCGCTCCAACTGGTGCTTCATGCTGGCCCGCACTGACCCGACGGCCCCCAAGCACAAGGGGATCTCCTACTTCCTGGTACCCATGGACGCCCCGGGGATCAGCATCGTCCCCCTGCCCAACATGGCGGGGCTGCACGGTTTCAACCAGGTCTTCTTCGAGAACGTGCGGGTGCCGGCCCGCTACCGGGTGGGGGAGGAGAACCGGGGTTGGTACGTGGCCATGACCACCCTGAACTTCGAGCGTTCCAACATCTCCCAGAACGCCTTCTGCCGCCGCAACTTCGACGACCTGGTGGCCTACTGCCGAGAGGCGCCGCCGGACGGGGGTGGCCTAGCGGGGCGGCAGGCGGTGCGCCACCGTCTGGCGGAACTGGCCATAGAGGTGGAGGTCTCCCGCATCCTCTCCTACCGGGTGGCCCACCTACAGGAGCGGGGCCTGGTGCCCAACTACGAGGCCTCGGTGGCCAAGGTCTTCACCTCTGAGCTGGTGCAGCGGGTGGCCCGTGCGGGGGTGGAAGTGATGAACCTCTACGGCCAGCTACGGGAGGGCTCCAAGTACGCCCGTCTGCGGGGCTTCTTCGGCCGCCACTACCTGACCAGCGTCTCCTACACCATCGCCGCCGGGACTTCCGAGGTGCAGCGCAACATCATCGCCACCAAGGGGCTGGGGCTGCCCATGTCCTGAGCCCGGGCCGCGTCCCCTCCGGTCCCGCCAGCGAGTATAATTCCCCGGAAAAGGCCGCTTCGCCAGAGGAGGGGAGGCCATGGAGTTCCGCTTCACGCCCGAGGAGGAGGCCTTCCGGCAGGAGGTCAGGGAGTTCCTGCGGCGAGAGCTGCCTCCGGACTGGGACTACGATGTCTTCGAAGGGGGCGAGGACGATACCTGGGAGTTCGCCCGCGCTTTCACCAAGAAGCTGGGGGAGCGGAGGTGGACGGCCCCCGCCTGGCCGCCGGAGTACGGTGGCCTGGGGCTGGACTTCATACGCCAGGTGATCCTGGCGGAGGAGATGGCCTATCACCGGGCGCCCAACACCAGCTACATCGGCGTCACCTACGCTGGGCCCACCATCATCGTCCACGGGACGGAGGAGCAGAAGCGGGAGTTCCTGCCCGGCATCGTCTCCGGGGAGATCGTCTGGTGTCAGGGCTTCAGCGAGCCCAACGCCGGCTCGGACCTGGCCGGGCTGCAGACCGCAGCCGTGCGGGACGGGGACGATTACGTGGTCAACGGAGTGAAGATCTGGTCCAGCCTGGCCCACCGGGCCAACTGGTGCTTCTTCCTGGCCCGCACCGACCCGACGGCCCCCAAGCACAAGGGGATCTCCTATTTCGTGGTGCCCATGGACACGCCCGGCATCACTGTGGTGCCTCTCATCAATATGGCGGGACTGAAGGGTTTCAACCAGGTCTTCTTTGAGAACGTGCGGGTGCCGGCCCGCTACCGGGTGGGGGAGGAGAACAGCGGCTGGTACGTGGCCATGACCACCCTGAACTTCGAGCGCTCCAACATCGGCGCCGCCGCCGGCGCCCGCCGCAGCTTCGACGAGCTGGTGGCCTACTGCCGTGAGGCCCCGGGCCAGGGCGGAGGCCGCCTGACGGAGGAGCCGCGGGTGCGCTACCGTCTGGCGGAGCTGGCCATTGAGATAGAAGTGGGACGCTATCTCTCCTACCGGGTGGCCTCCATCCAGGCGCGGGGCGGCGTCCCCAACTACGAGGCGTCCATTGCCAAGCTCTACCACTCGGAGTTGCAGCAGCGGCTGGCCCGCTCCGGGGTGGAGATCCTGGGGCTGTACGGGCAGGTCAGGGAGGGAGATCCCCACGCCCGCATCAAGGGCCGCTTCGCCCGCCGCTATCTGACCAGCGTAGCCAGCACCATAGCCGCCGGGACTTCCGAGGTGCAGCGCAACATCATCGCCACCAGGGGGCTGGGGCTGCCCCGCTCCTGAGGGGGCCGGGCGCTAGGGGATAGCCCCCTTCTCCTTAAGGGCGATGATGCGGTCCCAGTCGTAGCCCAGCTCCAGCAGGACCTCCTCCGTGTGCTGGCCCATCTCCGGGGCCGGGCCGCGCGGCCCCCAGGGGACGGTGTAGAAGTCGGCGGGGGTGGCCACCATGCGGGTGGTGGTCTCGCCGTCCACCGGCACCTCCACGAAGACGCCCGCCTTGTGGGCCAGGGGGTCCGCCAGCACATCGTTGGCGGTGTTGACGGGGTCCCACCAGACGTTCTCGCGTTCGAAGATCTCGCCCCACTCGTCTAGGGTCTTCTGGGCGAAGACCTCGTCCAGGATGGCCACCAGCTCCGGCCCGTTCTGGCGCCGGGCTTGGATGTCACGGAAGCGGGGGTCGTCCTGAAGGTCCGGCCGGCCGATGGCGCGACAGAGGTCGGGCCAGTGGCGGTCGGCCTGGAGGAGGAGGAGCCAGAACCAGCGGCCGTCCTTGGCCCGGTAGCAGTTCAGGAGGGGGTTGACGGCGTGCTGTCGGTCATAGGGACGGACGGTGAGGTTCAGGTGGAGGGCCAGCATCAGGTCCCAGCCCATCAGGTAGGCGCCCACCCGCAGGAGGGAGACGCCCACCTTCTGGCCGCGGCCGGTGCGCTCCCGTTGGAAGAGGGCGGCGACGATGGCGCCGGCGGCGTTGCAGCCGGTGGAATGGTCGCCGATGCCGCTGCGCTCGTGGGGCGGCGGCGCTCCCAGGGGCACCATGGAGGCGGCGACGCTGCTGCGGGACCAGAAGGCGCCGTAGTCATAGGAGGGGCGGTCCTCCTGCTCGTGGCCGAGGCCGTAGCCGGTGATGTGGCAGTAGACCAGGCGCGGGTTGAGGGCGCTCAGCTCCTCATAGGTGAGCTTCAGCTCCCGCAGGGCGCGCGGACGGAAGTTGGTGAGGAAGACATCGGCGGTGCGGACCAGGTCGTAGAGGACCTGACGCCCCTCGGGGGTGGAGGCGTCCAGGGCGACGCTGCGCTTGCCCCGGTTGGTCTGGTCGAAGGCCGGGTTGGCGGAGGAGCCCCGCGCCGGGAAGGCAGTGGCGTAGAGGCCGCGCAGGGGGTCACCCGCTGGCGGCTCTATCTTGATGACCTCGGCGCCCCAGTCGGCCAGGATGGCGCCGGCGGCCGGCCCGGCCAGCCACTGGCTGAACTCTATGACGCGGACACCGTCTAAAGGTCCGGGCATGTCGCTGACCTCCCACCTCTGTCGGCAGAATGATGATAGGGCGCTGGGCTGACCAGGGGCAACCTGGCGCCCGCCGGCGGCCTAGGGTATGACGCCGCGGTCCTTGAGGGCGATGATGCGGTCCCAGTCGTAGCCCAGCTCCTGGAGTATCTCCTCCGTGTGCTGGCCCAGCTCCGGCGGCGGCGTCCGCGGCTGCCAGGGTGAGCCGTGGAAGTCCACGGGGGAGGCCACCATGCGGGCGGCGTCGCCGTTGCCCAGGGGCACCTCCACGAAGACGCCCGCCTTGTGGGCCAGGGGGTCCGCCAGCACATCGTTGACGGTCTGGACGGGCGCCCACCAGACGTTCTCACGGTCGAAGATCTCGCCCCACTCGTCCAGGGTCTTCTGGGCGAAGACCTCGTCCAGGATAGCCACCAGCTCGGTGGCGTTGCGCCGGCGGACGCTGATGTCCCGGAAGCGGGGGTCTTCCTGGAGGTCCGGCCGGCCGATGGCGCGACAGAGGTCGGGCCAGTGGCGGTCGGCCTGGAGGAGGAGGAGCCAGAACCAGCGGCCGTCCTTGGCCCGGTAGCAGTTGACGATGGGGTTAACCACGTGGAAGCGGTCCTGGGGGCGGACGGTGGTGTTGAGGCGGGAGGCAATCATGATGTCCCAGCTCATCATGTAGGCGCCCACCCGCAGGAGGGAGACGGAGACCTTTTGCCCCCGCCCCGTGCGCTCCCGGTGGAAGAGGGCGGCGGCTATAGCGCCGGCAGCGTTGCAACCAGTCATGTGGTCGCCCATGCCGCCCCGCTGTTGGGGAGGTGGCGAGCCGATGGGGACCAGCATGGCCCCCACGGCCGCCCGCGACCAGAAGGCGCCTACATCGTAGGAGGGGCGGTCCTCCTCGTCGTGCTCGGTACCGTAGCCGGTGACGTGGCAGTAGACCAGGCGCGGGTTGAGGGCGCTCAGCTCCTCGTAGGTGAGGCCCAGGTCGCGGATGGCCCGCGGCCGCAGGTTGGTGATGAAGACGTCCGCCTGGCGGACGAGCTGGAGGGCGATCTCCTTTCCCTCCGGCGTGTCCACGTTGAGGGCCAGGCTGCGCTTCCCCCGGTTGTCCTGCTCAAAGGGCGGGTTGACGGAGACGTTGGACCGGAAGGCGGTGGTGAAGACGCCTCGCATGGGATCGCCGGTAGGGGGCTCGATCTTGATAACGTCGGCGCCCCAGTCGGCCAGGATGGCGGCGGCGGAGGGGCCCGCCACCCAGACCCCCATCTCGATGACCTTGATACCCTCCAGGGGACCGGCCATATCTACCCCCATCTTTGGGAGATTCTCTGAGAAGCTTAATCCAACCCTTCGCCCCGTGGCAACTGTGGGCTGCCGAGGTGCCGACTGGGCCATTCTGTCCCCCTCATCTGCGCTAACGGCCGATGCTCCAGGCGCCCCACGATTTTTAGGATGGACGCGCAGGGGGCCCTTCCCTCCTATGGCGAGCGGCAGGATGCAGTACGACAGGGGGTGGATGGCGGTATTGGAGCGCCGGGTGCCGGGCGTGTTCATCATCTACCAGAACCGATTGTTCCATGACATATTGCGAGGCGTCCTGCGGCCGGAGAGTGTGGTAGGCGCGGCGGCCCTCCCTGCGGTCTCCCTGGGGCGGCTGCTGCAGGACCTGGCGCGGGCCCGTCCTGACGTCGTCATCATCGAGAAGGAGGCCGACGGCGATACGGCGGGGCGTGTTCTGAGCGCTGGCTGGACGCTGGCGCGGGTGGTAGTGCTGGACCTGGAGGGTGGACTGGCCCGGGAGTACCGGGTGCGCAGCATCGCCGTCCGCGACCTGGAGGAGCTGACGCGCGAGCTGGGGCTGTCGGGTGATCCGTCCGACAGCCCCAGCCCGCCTGACCGATGATGACTATCTATCGTCTCTCGTCGCTGTGAGGAATAAGGCCAGCCTGGGACGTGCTCCGTCGTGGCCCTTCAGTGGAGGGGCCTGCCCTCGCCCAGGGGCTCTGCCGCGGGGATGACACCCATCTCCACGGCGCGGGCCACGGCGTGAACGCGGTTGTGGGCCCGCAGCTTCTGGGTGATGGCCCGCAGGTGGGCGCGCACCGTGCTCTCAGATATGAACAGTCCCCTGGCGATCTCCTTATTGGTGAGGCCGCAGGCCAAGAAGGAGAGGATCTCTACCTCACGGCGCGTCAGGTGGTCCGGGTAGACCTGCTGATGCCTGTCTCCACCGCTGGCAGCGATGATGCGGGCGATACGGCTGGCCAGACGCTCGGAGAGGGTGATCTCTCCCACTGCGGCATCGGAGAGGGCCTGCAGGAGGCTCTCAGCGCTCACCCCTTTGTCCAGGCAGCCGGCAGCCCCGGCGTGCATGGCGAGCAGCACTACTTCATCGTCCACGGCGTCCAGCAGGAGGAGCACCGGGATGTCCGGCGCCTTCTCCCGCAGGAGATGCAGCGTCCTCATGCCGTTCCCCACGGGGTGGCCGACGTGCAGGAGGATGACCTGGGGGCGCTGCAGACGGATCTTCTCTAATGCCTCCTCGCCGCTGGCGGCCTCACTGACGGTGCGGGGTGGGTTCGCCTCCCGTAAGAGCTTGCTCAGGCCGGCGCTCAAGAGTTTGGACTCGCTGACGATGAGCACCTGCGCCATCTCCTTCCTCCCATCCGGTACAGTCCTCCCCTCCTGAACGTATGCGTAGATTGCGTGAGCAGGTGCAGCCTATTCAGTTGCCCGTTCGCCTTCTGGCTGATCACCCCACCTCCCCCCATGGAACCGCCGGCCCGGGTCGCAGCCTGTCGCCGGGGCTACCGCTCCCGCTTGGTAAACTAGGATTACCGAACAGTCACCCCTTGTGCTCGTCCGTCGCGTCGGTCGTCAGTGACTTTTGCGCCTAGACCGTCCGGCGCCGGAGACTACGGCCTCTGCGTCCCGGCCTTCCATCTGCCTCCTCTCCCGGCCCGGAGGCCGTCAGCGGCGCTCCCTTCCCGGGATCGCTCCTGACGAGGGCCCAGTCTGATGGCCAACAATATGGGCCGCCCCCCTCCCCCTGTCAAGCGCCGGGTCGCGAATTTTCCATAACATTTAACGAAACACTTCCCGGGATATTTCTAACCCGCTGCCATGGCCTGGAGCCTGTTCTAGGGCCTGCTAAGCGGCCATAGCTGGCCCGGCCCCACCGAAGGGGACCGCTCCCAACGGGCTAGGCAACAATGGCCGCCGTGGATGACGGTTCCGAGGATACGCCACTCCATACCCCCCTGCTATCTTCGCCGCTGTGGAGCGGCCCTGGACAGCGATGGCGGGAAGGGCCCGCCGAGGGAGGATACAGTTGGAGGGCGGTAGCGCTGCCCAGGTGACGAGGGAAGGGCCCGCTGGGCGAGCCCTGGAGGAGGTGGTGGCGCGGGCGCTGGCTGAGTGCGGCCTCCTTGTCCAGGGCTGTCGGGGGCGCGTGGTGCGCCCTTCCAGGTCGCGGCCTGTCTTCCGCTACGACGTCTCCTACCTGGCGGAGGGTACGGGACGCCCTCTGCGCGCCGTGGTCATAGCCAAGGGCTACTATCGGGAGGACGGGGCCCGGACCTTCGCCTACATGAGCCGGCTGTGGGAGGACGGCTTCGGGGAGGACAGTCGTCTCACCATCCCGCGGCCCTTCGCCTACATCCCCGATGCCAGCCTCCTTCTTCAGGGGCAGGCGCAGGGCAAGTCCCTCTATCTGTACCTGGACGAGCCAGCCGCTGCCCTGGGCCCGGTACGGCTGACGGCCCGCTGGCTGGCCAAGCTGCACGCGGCCAGCCTCGTCACCGCTCCCGTCCTCCCCTACGAGTACGAGGTGGAGAAGGTGGGCACCTACGCGCGGGTGCTGGCCGGCCTCCATCCCCTCTACGGAGAGCGCATCCGCGCTCTGGCCGGCGCCGTCCTCTCCTCTCTGCTGACGCTGGCATCGGCCAGCAAGACGCCCACGCACGGCGATTTCCAGCCCAAGAACATCTTCGTCCACCGGGGCCGGGTCACCGTCATAGACTTCGACCGCTTCGCCCTGGCCCACCCGGCGCGGGACCTGGGCCACTTCATCGGCCAGAGCATGACCATGTCCTACGTGCGGACGGGCTCCTTCGACGCCATCGCGCCGTGGAACGCCGCCTTTCTGGACGAATACGTGGCCTGGGGCTCCCAGACGGCGCTGGAGGGGCTCCCCGTCTTCGTGGCCCGGGCCTTCCTGGAGATCCTCTACTACAAGCTCTTCGTGCGGCCGGTGAAAGACCCTTCCTTCCTCCCTGTCTGGCTGGCGGAGGCGGAGGGGTGGCTGGCCCGGGGAGGGGGCTGGTGAGCGGCGTGTGGCCAGGCAGGAAGGGAGGACAGCGGGGCAGCCGGACGCTCCCTCTGGCCATAGTCCAGCACGGCCAGCAGTACCTGATAACCGATGGTTACGACAGCCGCGAGGGGCTCTCCGAGGTGCTGGAGTCCTTCGCCGCTGTCTTCGCTCTGCACCTGCGCTACGGCGTCCCCTTCCACCTCCACCTGAGCGGTACCCTCATTGAGGCGATAGCCTGGTACTCCCCCCAGTTCTTCGACTGGATCAAGGCCCTGAGGCAGCGCGGCCTGGTAGAGCTTCTGGGCAGCGCCTACGCTCAGAACATCATGCCTCTCTTCTCCGCCGAGCATAACCTGCGCCAGCTCAACGAGTCCCTGCGCCTCTACCGCCGGCACCTGGAGGTGGAGCCGACGGAGGTGAGGGGCTTCTGGGTGCCGGAGCGGGTCTGGGACACGGAGAGGCTGGCCCCTGTCCTGCGCAGCTCCCGCCTCGCCAACGGCGGCTACCATTACGTCCTTCTGGACGACCGCCTCTCTTACCCCCTGGACGGCTCTTACGAGGGGAGCGAGCGACAGCGCTTCGACGGGACGAGCGCTCCCGCCCTGGTGCCACGGGGGGAGGCGCCCCGCCTGAGGACGATGGCGGAGTTCGGCGGCGGCCGGCACCTGGAACCCTACTGGATAGAGGGAGGGGACGGGCTGGCCGCCCTTCCCATCTCCGGGGAGCTGCGCTACTTCGTCCCTCCCCTGAACGACAGCCGCTGGGACTGCCTGCTGGAAGCCCTGCGGCTAATGGCCGCCCACGGACCGGGAAGCATCGCCGTCTACGGGGACGATCTGGAGAAGACGGCGGCGGTGGGCCCCTGGGGAGACAGTCCCTGGCGCCCGGAGCGGCTCCGACCCTATGAGGAGTTCCTGGCCTGGCTGCGGGAGGAGCCGATGGTCCAGCCGGTGTTGCTCTCGCCCTGGCTGGCGGAGCACCCGCCGCGGGCACAGCGCCGCGTAGACGCCGGCACCTACTACGAGCTGGCCCACGCCATGGGCGCGGGGGAGGACTACCGGCGCTGGTGGCTCTCCCCGGAGTGGCGCCCCTACCGGGAGCTCCTGACGGAGGCGGAGGCGCTCCTGCTGGGCGCCGGCCCGCTGGCGCGGTCGGCCCTGGGGGAGCTGGCCTGGAAGCATCTCATGGCCTGCAGCTACGAGACGGGCTGGCATGTGATGGAGGAGGGCGGCCCGCGTCCCGCTCCCTGGTCCAGGGCGCTGGCCGCCCAGGCCCGCACCGTGCGGGTGATGCTGGCCGCCGCCCGCTGGCAGCAGGAGCGGGATGGCAAGGCCCATGCCCAGCTCCTGGACATCGATGACGATGGCCACCTGGAGGTGGTGCTCAAGGGCGACTGCCTCTACGCCGTCCTCTCCCCGGACTACGGCGGTCGCCTGGTCTACCTGTTCGAGCTGCGGCCGGAGGGGGGCTGTCTGGTGGTGGGCAACCCGGCCGACGACTGGAACTGGCAGGAGGAGCCCAACCGCTTCATGGAGGTGCCCCGCAACCATCCGGGCGGCTTCGCCGACGTGGGACACGAGAACGAGCGCTACCTGGTGCGGTCGCTGAAGTCCGGGCGAAGGGAGGCAGAGGTGCACCTGACCAACGCCGAGGCCGGCAGCCCCCTCTTCGGGACGAGAAAGGTCTTCCGGCTGAGGGCGGCGGAGGGCTACCTGGAGGTGGCCTACCGGCTGCCACGGGGACTGACGGCGCTGGCGGTGGAGTGTTGCCTCTCGCCGGACTACCTGGTGCTGCTGAGGGGCGGCCGGAGGCTCATCAGGCCCTTCGGGGCGGGGAGCGCGCGGGGCTGGCGCAACGGTCCCGTCTGCGTCTGGGTGCGCCTCCCCTCGGGGGAGCCTGTGGCCTGGGACACGCCGGCCCAGGAGGCGTGCGGCCACGGCATGATGCTGCGCCTCACGGCCTACGGGCCGGACTTTCGTCTGCAACTCGGTACGGGGCTCGCCGTGCCAGCCGAGGTGAGGGGACTATGAGGGGGCTACGTCTCTTCCCGTTCAAGAGAGGCCGCCGGAGGGAGCCTCAGGAGCCGGGCGGGATGAGGGCCCGCGATGTGGTCCACACCTTCCGGCCCTTCGTGCAGCCGCAGGTGCCGGCCATCGTCCTGGCGGCGTTGCTGGTGGCGGCAGGTACAGGCACCGGCCTCCTGCGCCCCTGGCCCCTCAAGTTCCTCTTCGACAGAGTGCTGGCCCCGGGGACGACCCTCTCCTCCATCTATCTCTTCCTGGCGGTCATCGCCGGGGCCATCGCTGGCATCGCCATTCTGGACGGCCTGCTGGGCTTCGTCCGTCAGTACATCATGAAGGCGGCGGGCCAGAAGGTGGCCTTCCGCTTGCGGGTGGCCCTCTATGCCCAGCTCCAGCGCCTCTCCCTGACCTTCCACGACCAGCAGCGCACGGGAGACCTCATCACACGGGTGACCAAGGACGTGGACAAGGTGCAGGAGCTCATCACCAACAACGTGGTGGAGGCCAGCTCCAACCTGATGATGCTGCTGGGGATGCTGGGGGTGATGTTCTGGCTGGACTGGCAACTGAGCCTGGTGACGGTAGCCCTGAGCCCTCTCCTTTTCATCACGGTCTCCCGCTACCGGCAGCGCATCAAGCAGGCGGAGCAGTATGTGCGGCGCAAGGAAGGGGACATCACCTCCCTGGCCCAGGAGACCATCTCCTCCATCCGCCTGGTGAAGGCCTTCGGGCGGGAGGAGTTCGAGACGGACCGTTTCGAGGCCCACTCAGAGGAGGCTCTGGGGGCCAATCTGCGGGTCTCGCGGGCGGAGGCGGCCTTCAGCTCCCTCATCGACGTGCTGACGGCCTGTGCCCTGGCGGCCATGGTCTGGGTGGGGGCGCAGCGCGTCCTGTCCGGCAGCCTCACCGAGGGCGACCTCATCATCTTCATCTCCTACCTGCGGGACTTCTACGGGCCTACGCGCACCCTCTCCAAGCTGCTGGGGCAGGTGAGCCGCACCAGTGTGCGGGCGGAGAAAATAGCGGAGGTTCTGCGGGAGGAACCCCAGGTGCGGGACAGGCCGGACGCCAGGCCGGCGCCTCCCCTGCGGGGCCACATTGAGTTCCGGCACGTGAGCTTCGCCTACATCCCCGGGCAGCCGGTGCTGTGGGACGTCAGCTTCGAGGTGCGGCCCGGGCAGGTGCTGGCGGTGGTGGGCCCCACGGGCGCCGGCAAGAGCACCATCGCCGCCCTCGTCGCCCGCCTCTACGATCCCACGGAGGGCAGCGTCCTCGTCGACGGGGAGGACATCCGCTCTTACAAGCTGGCCACCCTGCAGTCCCAGATCAGCTTCGTGCTCCAGAACTCAGTCCTCTTCCATGCCACGGTGCGGGAGAACATCGCCTACGGGAGGCCGGAGGCCACCCTAGAGGAGATCATAGCCGCCGCCAAGGTGGCCAATGCCCACGACTTCATCATGGCCCTGCCGGACGGCTACGACACGGTCATCGGCGAGCGGGGGGACACCCTGTCCGGGGGGCAGCGACAGCGGATCGCCATCGCACGGGCGGTGGTGCGCAACGCCCCCATCCTGGTCCTGGACGAGCCCACCACCGGCCTGGACGCCGAGGCGGAGCGCACCGTCCTGGATGCCCTGGACCGCCTGATGGCCGGGAAGACCACCATCGTCATCGCTCATAAGCTGAGCACCGTCCGCCGGGCGGACCTCATCTTGGTCATAGAGGGAGGGCGCATCGTGGAGCGGGGGACCCATGAGGAGCTGTTGCGGCATGAGGGACGGTATGCCCGTCTGTACCGTCTCTCCCAGGCGCTCCCGGCGGAGCGGGCCGGGCCACGTGATGCGGCCATCGGCCTGCTGGAGGGGCCGGCCCCACCGTCGGTGACGGAGGAGGGGAGCGTCCCCCTGGAGGAAGCCAGCAAGCCCGACAGGCAGTGAGGAGGGGAGGAAGATGTCGGTTCCCGAACGCCCCGTGACGGCCTATCACCAGCGGGACACCCTGGCCCCGGAGACGGTGGAGGCCCTGCAGCGGCTCTACGACATCGGCGAATGGCTGGCCTGGGAGAGGACGCCCAAGGGATCCTCCAACGTGAGCTTTTTCCTGACCACCACCTGCGGCCGCTACGTCCTCCGCCAGTCCAACCGACGCAAGAGCGGGACGGCCCTGCGCTTCGAGGTGCGGCTCATCGATTATCTCCGCTCCCGGGGCTATCCCGCCCCGGAGCCGGTCCCCACCTGGACGGGCGAGCAGTACGCCGATGTGGACGGCCACCTCTTCCTGATGACCGCCTTCATCCCGGGCTCTCCCTACGACGCCGGCCGGGAGGCCCACCTGGTGGCCGCCGGCCGGGGCCTGGGCCTCTACCACCGCCTGGTGGCGGAGTTCCCGGGGCCCTACTACCACCAGCCGTCGCCCTTCCTCATCGCCCTGGGGACGAGAGGGCTGGGGCGGCTGGCCGAGGTGCAACTGGCCACCCGTGCCCTCCTGAGCGCCGGGGAGCGCAGGCGCCTGGAAGACGCCCTGGCCCGCGTGGGCGGCCAACTGGTGCGGGTGCAGAAGGCGCTGGGCGAGCTCTACCGTGACCTGCCCAAGCTGATAGTCCACGGCTCCTTCGGCCGCTCCGCTCTCATATACCGGGACGACGAGCTGGTGGGGGTGGTGGACTACGACCGTGCGAGCCTGGAGGCCCGGGCCATGGACCTGGCCTACAGCGTCAAGGCCTTCTGCCGCGTCCACGATGACGGCAGCCCGGAGCACCGCATCGGCCTGGACTACCCTCGTTGTCGCGCCTTTCTGGACGCCTACCGGGAGGTGGAGCCCCTGGCAGCGGAGGAATTGCGGTCGTTGCCCCTCATCTTCCGCGCCCAGCGGCTGGTGAAGGTGCTGCGCAAGTGCCACAACTTCCTGGTGAAGAACGCCATGGTCCCCCAGCAGCCGAAGGACGCCCGCAAGCTCATGGTCATGCTGGAGAGAGAGGCGGTGCGCCTGCGCTGGCTGGAGGAGCACGCCGCGGACCTGCAGATAGCCCTCGCGGGCTGAGGGGCCGAGGGAGGAGGAGAGGATGCCTTCTACCAAAGAGGTGAAGCTGGAGCTGGGCCAGCGGGTGGCCACCATCAGCCAGCCGCGCTTCCTGGACGCCTGGGTCCGGCCCTGCCTGGGGGCGGAGGCCGGCGAGCCCGGCCGCTGGGAGGCCCGTATCGTCCAGCTGGACGGGACGGGGGCGGCCACCGTGGAGCTGAGGGCCGATGGTGGCCCCCGCCTCTTCGCCAAGCTCTATCCGGACGAGAGCGGGCTCGCCATCTTCCAGAAGCTGCTGGACCTGCGGGCCGCCGGCCTGGGGTGCGGCGAGCGCTATCAGGCGGTGGAGCCCCTGGCCTTCTTCCCGGAGTACGGGATGCTGGTCACCAGGGCGGCCGAAGGGGTCGCCGTGTCCGAGCACATCGGCGGGGACGAGGAGGCCCTCCTGCGCGGCGTGCGGGAGGCGGCCCTCTGGCTGGCCCGCCTCCACACCCTGCCGGTGCGCTTCGGCAGTCCCCAGTCCCTCCTCTCCTCCGGGGAGCTGCTCTCATTGGCCAGACGGTTGGTGAAGGTGGTGGTGCAGCGGCCAGGGCACAAAAAGCTGGCGCTGGAGATGATCCGTGCCCTGGAGGAGGTGGCCGAGACCACCCGGGAGGGACTGCTGGTCCAGAGCCATGGCCAGTACCGCCCCATCCACGTCTTCGTCAGCGACGAGCGGGTGACGGTGATAGACCTGGACCGCAGCCGGCCCTGCGACCCGGCCCGGGACGTGGCCGAGTTCGTCCACCGGCTGCGCATGGGGATGTTCTGGCACGGTGGCGCCATCTCCCGGGCGGACAGGCCCACCGCTCTCTTCCTCCAGACCTACCAGGAGGCGGTGGGGGAGCCCTCTCACCTGGCCAACCTCCGCTTCCACTGGGCTCGCTACATCTTCCACAGCCTGAACAACAAGCTCAAGGGTGGTGGCGAGGAGGGGCCGGACGGCCAGGAGGTAGAGGCCACGGTGGAGTTCTATCGCTCAGAGTTCCAGGACGTCTTGAAGGGCCGGCTGCTCCCCTAGAGCGAGGCGGTGCCATGGAGACGACGCTGCCCGTGGAGGTGCTCAGCAGGGCCTACCGCCTGGGGCGGTGGGAGTCGGTGCGGCTGCTGCCGGGGGGCAAGAGCCAGCACTATCACATAGTGACCACCGGCGGGGAGTACGTGCTGCGGCGCTCTCATCGGTCCAAGACGGCGGCGGCCATGACCTTCGAGCACAGCCTCATCCGGCACCTGCGCCAGCACGGCTTCCCCGCCCCGGAGGTGGTGCCCACTGGGGAGGGCGGGACGTGGCTCAGCGTGGACGGCCGCCTCTACAGCGTGTCCGTCTTCGTGCGAGGCTCGCCCTATCAGGCGGGCAACCGGGAGCACCTGCGGGAGGTGGCCAGGGCGCTGGCCCGCTACCACAGTATCGTGGACTCCTTCCGCCCGCCCTGCCTGGGCCTGGTGGCCCCCTTCCTGCCGGAGGGCCTGGGCCGCCGGCTTCGGGAGCTGCCGCCCCTGGAGAGCGGAGCGCCCCCTCTGGTCGCCCGGGGCGACGGTGACCCCAGGGCGAAGGAGGCCCTGGCCCTCCTTCCCTACCTGCTGACGAAGGGCAGAGAGGTGCTGAGGGCCCTGGAGGAGCTCTATCCGCAGTTGCCGCCGGCGGTGGTCCACGCCGGCTGCCGGAGGGGGAGCGCCCTCTTCCAGGGAGACCGCCTGCTGGCCATGCTGGACTTCGACAGTGCCCGCCTGGAGGCGCGGACCTTGGACCTGGCGGTGGCCCTCCACGACCTGGGCAAGGTCTATGGCGACCCGTCGTCGCCCCAGCACAAGGTGGCCCTGGACCTGAAGAACGTGCGCGAGTTCCTGCTCGCTTATCGGGAGGTGATGCCACTGCGAGAGGCGGAACTGGAGGTCCTGCCGGCCATTTTGATGGCCAAGCGACTGAGGCGGGCGCTGGGCCGGTGCCATCGTCTCCTGAGGGGTGAGCCCCTGTCCGATGGCGACCTGCGCAAGGTGCTGCTGGAGGCGGCCCGCGTCCAGTGGCTGGAGGCCCACGCCCGTGAGCTGCAGGAGGCGCTGGCCTCCGCAGCCTGACCCCTCAGCGGGGAGGAGGGAGAAGGGATGATGTCAGGCTTGCTGTCCACCTGGTGGGGCCTGCTGGCCTTTAGATGGCGTCCCTGGGCGCTGCTGGCACTAATGCTTATCGTGTTGGCGAAGGGGCCTTTCTTTTCGCCCATGGAGAGCGTGCGAGCGGCCGCCGGCCAGACGGCGGAGGTCTTCTACATGCGCAGCACCGATGGCGGCGCCACCTTCGGTGATTTCCAGAACATCAGCGGCGACGCCAGCCGCTCCGACGAGTTCCCGGACGTGGCGGTGTCCGGCGACAACGTCTACATCGCCTGGGAAGCGCCGCCCGTCTCTGGCGCCGAGCAGGACATCTACATCAAGCGCAGCGTCAACGGCGGCACCACCTTCGCCGGTCTGCGCAACGTCAGCAACAACCCCACTCGCTCCACTGAGCCAGACCTGGACGCCTGTGGCACCACCGTCCATCTGGTCTGGAAGAACCCGTCCAACCCCAACAACCAGGCCACCGAGAACGATATCTTCTACAGCCGCAGCACCGATTCCGGCCTCAACTGGGGGGCGGCCGCCAACATCACCAACACAGCCGGCGCCTCGGCCAAGCCGGTGGTGGGCTGCAGTGGCAACACCGTCATCGTCTTGGACCACGAGGACGGCGGAGCGGACGTCTGGATGGCTCGCAGCACCAATAACGGCGCCTCCTTCGCTACCCTCTTCAACCTGAGCAACGACTCCGATCGCTCCAAGGTGGCCGAACTCGCCTTCGAGGGGAACAACGTCCACGCCGTATGGGAGAACCCGCTGGACCAGCTAGGCACTGGCATTCCGGACATCCTCTACCGGCGCAGCACCGACGGGGGCGCCACCTGGACCCCCAATCCGGCGACAAACCCGCCCATGAACCTGAGCAATACGGCGGGCGTCACCTCCAAGTCCGGGGCGGTGGCCGTCTCCGGCAGCACCGTCCACGTGGTGTGGGTGGAGACCTTCGGCAGCAACGACGAGATCGTCTACATCCGCAGCACCGATGGCGGGGCCACCTGGAGCTCGCCCGTGAACATCAGCAACACGGCGGCCAAGTCGGCCAAGCCGGCCATCGCCGTCGCCGGGAACCGCGTCTTCGTCGCCTGGGAGGATGACCAGACGGGCGCCGGCGATATCTACTATCGCTTCAGCGCCGATGGCGGCCTGACCTGGCAGCCCAATCCCAGTAACACCCCGCCCCAGAACCTGAGCAACAACCCGGGGCGCTCCTCGGAGCCCTCTCTGGCGGTGGACCCGAGCACCGGCGTCGTCCACATCGTCTGGTTCGACTTCAGCCTCTCGCCCGGCGTGCAGATCCCCACCGCTGTTACTCTGGGCGACGACGTGTTCATCTTCGGCCGCGGCTCCGGCGACATAGGGGAGCTGTGGTACCGTCGCCTGAGCGGCGGCACCTGGGGGCCCTGGACCAGCCTGGGCGGTGGCCTCAACGCTCCGCCCGCGGCGGTGGCCGCCGGCAGCGACCTCTACGTCTTCGTCAGGGGGAACGACAACAGCCTCTACTACCGTCGCCTGAGCGGCGGGAACTGGGGAGACTGGGGCGCTCTGGGCGGCGGCATCGTCGGCGTGCCCAGCGCCGTCGCCACGGGTCCCAACGATGTCTACGTCTTCGTGCGGGGCATCGGTCAGGACGTCTGGTACCGCCACTGGAACGGCAGCGCCTGGGAGGACTGGACCTCCCTGGGCGGCGTCCTGACGGCGGGGCCGGTGGCGGCCGCGGCGGGGACGGACATCTTCGTCTTCGGGCGCGGGGGCGATAACGCCCTCTGGTACCGCCGGCTCAGCGGCGGCACCTGGAGCGGCTGGCAGCCCCTGGAAGGGAACATCACCAGCACGCCTGCTGTGGCCTCCGCTGGCGCCAACGCCCTCTACGTCTTCGTTCGGGGCGACGCTGGCGATGGCTGGTACCGTCGCTGGAACGGCTCCACCTTCGAGGCATGGCAGTCTCTGGGAGGGAGCCTGAAGCTGGGGCCCACAGCCGGGGTGGCCGGCGGCGATGTCTACGTGGCGGCCATCGGGGAGAGCGATGACCTCTGGTACCGTCGCCTCAGCGGTGGCACCTGGAGCGCCTGGACCGGCCTGGGCGGCGGCATCAACGCCGCCCCCAGCCCCACGGGCAGCGCCATCAACAATGCCTTCATCTTCGTCCGTGGTAGCATGTTCGATGATGTGTGGTACCGGCGCTGGAACGGTTCGGGCTGGGAGAGCTGGACGTCCCTGGGTGGCAACCTGACGGCGGGGCCCAGCTAGGACATCGGCGAGAGGGGGCGGCGCCGGGCAGGCGCCGCCCCGCGGCATGGGGGTGGCGATGATGAGACCTCAGCGCTGGGTGATGCTGCTGGCCGTCTGGGCGCTCCTCCTCGGCATGGGGCTGGGGCTGGGGATGGCCCTGGGGCAACGGATGGGAGGCCCGACGCCGACGTCTCCCGTCTCCCCCGCTCATCAAGGGGCGCCCGCTGCTTCCGGCGTCAAGGTGGCCTTTATCGGCGACCAGGGACTGGGCGAAGGGGCCAGGGCGGTGCTGCGCCTCATCAGGGACGAGGGCGCCCATCTGGTTCTCCACCTGGGCGACTTCGATTACCGGGACGACCCGGAGGCCTGGGACCGCCAGATCAATGAGGCCCTGGGGCCGGACTTCCCCTACCTGGGTGTCGTCGGCAATCACGATGTGGCCGCCTGGCCGGGCTACCAGCGGAAGCTGCAGGAGCGGCTGGCCCGCACCCCAGAGGTGGCCTGCCGGGGGGATATAGGCGTCAAGGCGGTCTGCACCTACCGGGGCGTCTTCTTCGTCCTTTCGGGTGTCGGCACCATGGGCTCCGGCCACCAGGCCTACATACGGGAGCAACTGGCGGCCACGGACGCCACCTGGCGCATCTGCGCCTGGCACAAGAACATGCACCTGATGCAGGTGGGCGGCAAGGAGGACGAGACGGGCTGGGGCGTCTACGAGGAGTGCCGCAGGGGAGGGGCCATCATAGCCACCGCCCATGAGCACTCCTACGGCCGGACGCATCTGATGTCCAGCTTCCAGCCGCCCACCATCGCCTCCACGGAGAACGTGCTGCGGCTGGAGCCGGGGAAGACCTTCGTCTTCCATTCCGGGCTGGGGGGCGAGAGCATCCGGGAGCAGGAGCGGAGCGACCCCTGGTGGGCGTCCATCTATACCAGGACGCAGGGGGCGGACTACGGCGCCCTCTTCTGCACCTTCCAGGCCAACGGCCAGCCGGAGCAGGCCTCCTGCTACTTCAAGGATATACGCGGCCGCGAGGTGGACCGCTTCCAGGTGGTCAGCGCGGTGGCGGCGCCCGTCCCGGCGGGACAATCAGCCCTGCCGGCGCCGGCCCGGGCGGCCACGCCCGTCCGCCCGCAGTCGCCTTCCCCCTCGCCGGAGGGCTTCCGCCCCGGGGCTGCCAGCGGCCCGGTGCGGCTCCTGGGCACGGTGGTGGCCCTGGACGGCGGACGATTCCGCCTGCGGACGGGCGAGGGAGAGCACTGGGACGTCTCCCTGGGCGTGCGCGCTGGCGATTTCGTGGAGATCGAGGGCCTGCTAGGCCAGGACTCCCTCTCCATCCTGGGGCTGGAGCTGGAGGACGAGCCCGAAATGGAGATGGAGACGGAGGGCCAGATGGTGGAGCTGGAGGGCCGAGTGACCTCGCTGACGGAGGACGGCCTCCTCACCGTGGAGACCCTGGGCCGGCGGGTCTTCCAGGCGCGGCTGGGCCTCCAGGTGGGAGACCACGTACAGGTGGACGGCTCCGCCGCGGGCGGCAGGCTGCTGGCCGTGGAGATAGAGGGAGGCGGGCGCTAGGCCGCCTTCAGGGGAGGGTCACCGCCGTCGGGGGGAGGGAGGTGGCCCAGAGGACCACCAGGCCGTTGTCGTAGATGCGGGGGCTGGTGGAGAGCCCGTCCAGGGGCTGCAGCACGTAGACCGCTCCCTGCGGGCCGAACCAGAGGTGGTAGTAGGCCCGGGGCCAGGGGTCCACCCAGAAGATGGCGGGCCGCGCCCGTTCCCCCTCGGCCAGGAAGGCGGCCACCATCCGGCCGTAGGCGCCGCGCACGGAGTCCTCCGTGTTGGAGGTGGGCCCCTGGTCCAGCATGGGGCCGGTGTCCAGGTAGATGAAGGGGGCGAAGTAGCGGCCCACGAAGGCGGCGCCACCGCTGTAGAGGGATACACCGCTGCCGCCGTCGTCCAGGCTGCGGGCCAGGAAGCGGCCGGCCGCCACCTGCTCCTCGTAGTAGCTGTCGCTGGAGACGAGATTGCTGTGGGCCAGGAAGGTGGGCACCACGGCCAGCAGGAGCAGCGCCGAGACCAGCAGCGGGCCGGCGTTGGCCAGGTGGCGACGCAGGCAGACCATGAGGAGCGGCGCCGCCAGGAGGGGAGCGTAGAGGAGAAAACGGTGGAACTGCTGCCCGCCGGGGCTGACCACCGTAGCCATGGCCACGGCGGCGGCCGTCCCCAGCACCGCCAGGGCCAGCGCCCTCACCGGCACCGGCAACGCCCTTCCCCTGAGGACGACGAGGAGGGCACACAGGACGCCCACGACGGGGAGTAGGAGCGCCCATCCCCAGCGGGTCAGGGTGGCCCAGAGGGGGAACCCGTCCAGGTTGTTGGCGCCCACGGCGCGACCGTAGGAGAGGAAGGCTCCTACCTCACCGCTCAGGGTGGCCCGCACCGTCTCTCTGGCCTGCCGGACCGATTCGTCGAACAGGGGGACAGCCCAGTAGAGCTGCCAGGCCACCACCAGCAGGGCGGCCAGCCAGGCCACCGGCACCCTCTGGGCCAGGGGGGTGCGGGGGAGCCTCTGCCCCACTCGCCAGGCCAGCAGGAGGAAGGCCAGCAGGACGGAAGTGACGAAGTGGGTCACCACCGTGGCCAGGATGATCAGCACCAGGGCCAGGAAAGCGCCCACGCGCACCTCTCGCCTCTCCATGTAGCGAAGGGACAGGAGGACGAAGGTCACCAGTAGGAGCAGGGCCATGAACATGGGGTGGAAGTGGAAGCGTAGCGACCAGGGCCCCCCTACGATGGCCAGAATCACGGCCAGAGCGGCGTCCCGCGGGCTGGGCAGGAGGCGAAGGGCCAGGGCGAGCAGGGCCAGCGTCAGCGCCACCTGCTCCAGCAACACCAGGGGGAGCCGCAGCGCTGCCAGATCGACGCCGGCCAGGAGGGAGGCTGCTGCCCCCAGCAGGGAGAGCCCGGGCCACTCCCAGTAGTGCTGTACGTAGGGCTGGACGTGGCCAGAGGCGACGATGACCTGTGCCCCCTGCATCTTCCCCCAGTCCTCGAAGGCCCCATAGGGCCAGTGCAGCGTCCAGAAGCCGAAATAGACGGCGGCGAAGCAGGCTACCAGGGCCGTCGCTGACCACAGGGATTCCGCCAGCCAGAGGAGGAGCAACAGGGTAGCCATCCAGACCGTCATGAGGGCGGCGAAACCCCAGAGGTCGGGCACCGCCTGCAGGGACTGGACGGGCGCATACTCCAGGCGGCGCTCCACCGGGAAGGCGATGAGGCCGCCGCCAGCGGCGGCCAGGAGGAGGACTCCCCTGGCGATGGCCCCTTCCAGTGCGGGGCCGTGGGCGAGCTCTCGACGGGCGGTGGCGGTGCCAGCGGTCATCGCTTCGCCACCGTGGCGTAGAGCTGCTCCAGAACGGCGGCCGCCTGCAGCCAGTTGTGCCGCTCCTCCACGTACTCTCGCGCCCGCAGCGCCAGCCGGCGCCAGCGCTCGGAGTCGGCCAGGAGGGAGCGCACCGCATCGGCGATGGCGCTGGCATCGCCTGGCTCGACCAGGAGGCCGGTGACGCCGTCCTGCAAGACCTCGGCCAGGCCGCCGCTGCGACTGGCCACCACCGGCGTCCCCACAGCCATGGATTCCAGGGCGGCGATGGAGGTGGCCTCTTCGTCCCCTAGCCAGGGTATTGAAGGCACCAGGGCCACCGCCGCCTCTCGCAGCCTCTCCACCACGGCGCGACGAGGCAGGGCGCCCACGAAGGAGACCCGGCCGTCCAGGCCCAGCTCGCGGGAGAGCCGCTCCAGGGCGGGCCGGAGGGGGCCATCGCCGGTGACGGTGAGGGCCAGCGCCGTCTCTCGCAGGAGGGACAAGGCGCGGATGGCGTGCTCCACGCCGTAGCGGGCGTAGAGCCTGCGGGGACAGACCATCTCCCAGCGTCGCTCGGCCAGGGAGGGGCGGGGGCGGGGGTAGTCCGGGAGCCAGAGGCAGTTGGGGAGCTCCAGCACCGTCCGCCGACGGTGGGCCTGCCTGGCCCAGCGGGCGCGACCGCGGTCCACGGCCACCACGGCGCTGGCCCGGCGGAGGACGCGCCGCTCTACGTGCCGGTAGAACCACAGGGGGATGCCTCTCGCCCCGGCAGCCGCCATCTCGGCGGCGAAATAGGCATGGACGGTGAAGACCAGGGGGACATGGGACGGCAGCACCAGGGACGCCAGGTAGGCCAGACGGAAGGTGTGGGCGTGGACTACCTGGCTCCGCATCCCCTCGCGTCGCACCCGGGCCAGCCAGCGCAGTCGGTGGGGGGCGCTGTCGGGGAGACGGAGGAGACGCAGAGGGCCGTCCATCGTCTCCTCGTCGCCGTCCCAGCGGCGGGCCAGGACGGTGACCTGGTGCCCGCGGGCGGCCAGGGCCAGCGCCGAGTCCCGAACGTGGGCGGCCACGCCCCCCGGCTCCGGGGGGAACGGCCCCAGCAAGAGGAGGCGCATCAGCGTCCCTCCCGCTGGCAGAACAGGTTACGGAAGCGCTCACGGCGGGCCGCCCGCACGAACCAGCCCGGCCGGGCGGGGTCCACGGGCCGCATCCCCTCCTCCACGGCGTAGATGTGGCAGAAGCCCAGCTCCACCAGGGCGGCGAAGAACCGCTCCGGCGACACGCCGGCATCCCGCTGGCAGAGAGGGTCGAACTCTATCAGCAGGCAGAGGGAGGGGTTGCGCTCCGCCAGCCCTCGCATTCCGCGGAGAGCCGCCGTCTCGGCGCCCTGGACGTCCAGCTTCACCACGTCCACCGGTGGCCAGCCCAGGGCGTCGAAGAAGGTGTCGAGGGAGACGGTGTGGACAGTGAGCTGGAGCCCCAGGTGGACGGGGGCGAAGAGATTGCCGAGGCCTTCCTCAGGGTCCGGGAAGAAGGAGGCGATGCCACACCCCTCGGCCACCGCCAGTTGACAGACCTGGGCCTGGTCCAGGCCGCTCAGGGCCAGGCTCCGGCGGACCAGATGGTAGTAGAGGGGGTCGGGCTCGAAGGCGTAGACCTTCCCCTCCCGGCCGACCGCCTTCGCCGCCAGCAGGGTGTAGTAGCCCAGGTGGGCGCCGGCGTCCACGAAGGTCATGCCCGGCCGCAGTCGCTCCAGCAGGAGGCGAGTCACGGCGGGCTCGTAGAGGCCGCCCAGGTAGTGATGGGCGCCCTGATAGCCGGCGGGGATGACCAGCCGGGCGCCGAACTGCAGCTCCACAACCACCTCTCGCTCCACGCCGGGCAGGAAGCGACGGGCGATGCCGTCCAGCCACTTCCCCAGGTCGTGACGCCCCAGGGGGAGCCGCCAGACGGGCAGGGCGAGGGAGCGCAACGCCCTGACGGTGAGGCCGTAGGCGCGCCAGGCCCGCATGTAGGACTGGGTCATCGTCTCACCTCCGGTGGGCTGACGGGCCGCAAGGCTTCCAGGCTTCCTGCCAGGAACCCGGCGAGGGTGGCAGCGGTGCACAGGGCCAGGGCCGCCGCCTGGGCCAGGCGGGCGGGACGCCACGGCGGGCGGAGGCGTGAGGGGAGCGCCCGCAGCAGGAGGTGGCGCAGGTACTGGCGCTCCGAGGTGAGGGACGCCTCCCCGGCCAGCCGGGCCAGACGGGCCTTGCACCGCCCCTCGGCGAAGGCGCGGCGCAGCAGGTAGCGGAGGGTGGCCCGCCTCCTGGGCACCCTGTGGACGACGCTGGCCAGGGGCAGGTAGAGGACTTTCCCATGGGGGAGGGCCCGGCGGAGGCGCAGGCACAGCTCGGCCTCCTCGCCAGCGTAGACGCCGTCCCCCACTCTTCCCATCGCCACGTGGAAGCCTCCCACCGCCTGGAAGACGCTGCGGCGGAAGCACATGTTGTGGCCGTGAGGGTTGCGGACGGGCGCCTCCCGTTGGGGTAGCCAGGTGTAGCTGCCGCCCACCGTCCATTCCAGCTCCGGTGGGAGCCAGGGCGGGCGTCGCCCTTCCCACGCCAGCAGGGCGCGCCCCCCGGTGGCCAGCACCGACGGGTCGGCGAAGGGGGCGGTGAGCCGCTCCAGCCAGTCGGGGGAGGCGACGGCATCGTCGTCCAGGAAGGCGATCAGGTCGCCCCGGGCGAGGGCGATACCGGCGTTGCGGGCCGCCGAGAGGCCGCGGCCGCAGGTGCTCAGGACCAGGCGCGTCCGGCCGTCACCCTCCTGGCAGAGACGTTGGTGGAGCTCTCGGTTGTTGTCCACGACGACGATGACCTCTTCCGGGGCGCGGCTCTGTCGCCACAGGGAGGCGACGGCCCGACGGATATCGGCCAGCCGTTCCTCCGTGTAGCAACAGACGATGACGGAGACGGAGAGGTTCACAGCCCTTCCCCTCCCGGGGGCCGGTAGCTGGCCACCGCCACCGGCTGCCCCTGGCCGCTCCAGGCAGCGACGGACGTCTCCTGGGCCGGCCTCAGCTCGGCACGGAAGGCGGTCAGGTAGATGGCGGAGAAGAAGAGCTGCAGGGAGAGGACAGCCAGGAGCAGGGACAGGAAGAGGTGTTCCGGCCCGGCGAGCCCCGGCAGGCCCGGGGGCTGGAGCCCGGGCACCAGGGCGCCCAGGGCCACGCCGGAGGCCAGGGCCAGGAGGCCGGCCAGGGCCAACCCCCGGGAGACGCGGGCGCGCAGGCAGGCCCTGGTGACCCAGTCCGGCCGGGTGAAGCGGTGGACGGCGCCGTAAAGGTTCAGCGAGAGGCCGAAGACGCTGGCCTGGAGGCCGGCCAGGCACAGCGCCGTGAGCAGGACGAGCCCCGTCCCGGCCGGGGCCAGGACGCCGCCCAGATGGAGGGAGAGCAGGGAGGCCCCCAGACCCAGGAGGGCCGTCCCGGGCAGCATGAACAGGACGGTGGGGTTGTAAAGGACCAGCATCCGCAGGACGGTCTGGAGGATGTAGAAGCCGTCCCGCAGGCCGTTGAGCTTGGCCTGGCCAATGCGGGGGCCGTAATGGACCGGCACCTCCAGGGTGCGGAGGGCCATGCGAGTCCCCTTGATGATGATCTCCGCTTCCAGACCGAAGCCGTTGGCCTGGAGCTGCATGGCGTTGAGAAGGGAGCGGCGACAGCCGTAGAGGCCGGTGAGGGGATCACACAGGCGAGAGCCGTAGAGGAGGCGGAGGAGGGCGCGAAAGAGGGCGTTGCCCAGGCGGTTGAAGAGAGGGATATGCTCCCTGCCGCGTGCCCGCGTGGCCAGTACCAGCTCGCCCTCTCGCAGCGCCCTGACCAGATGGGGGATCGCCTCCGGCGGGTAGGTGGCGTCGGCGTCTATGACGATGACGTTATCGCCTCTGGCCACCTCCAGGCCGCTGCGGACGGCGGCGCCCTTGCCGCGATTCACGGGATGGCGGACGGTGTGGCAGGGGAAGCGGCCGGCCGCGGTCGCTGTGCCGTCGGTGGAGCCGTCGTCCACCACGATGACCTCGCAAGAGGAGAGGTCGATGACCTGGAAGAGCCTCTCCAACACCAGGGGCAGGCCCGCCTCCTCGTTGTAGGCGGGGACGATGATGGAGGTGAGCGGCGCCGCCTGGCCCGGCAGGCCGGAGCTCCCCAGGGCGAAAGTCGAATGTCCATTGTCGCCGGTCTGGCCGATGACGCTCGTTGGCCTCATGGTCCTCCCCTCCCTTCCCCGGCCCACCTGTAGACGAGGGAGAGCTCACGGTCCTTTCTCAGGTCGGTCTCGATCGGCGAGAGGTCTCCGGGCAGCGGCTGACCGTCCAGGGTGGCCCGCCCCTCCCTGGCCCCCGGGGGCGGCTCTACCCTCAGCCGCAGGGGGGTGGCCCCCGTGCCTGGCTGCCTCTGGACCAGCAGCCGATAGCTCCTGATGTCGCCTCTCTCTGCCACGGCATCGGGCACCAGGTAGCTGAAGGTGACCTCTTTCCTCGCCCCCAAGGGGAGGAGGAGGTAGAGACCCAGATGGGCCTTGCCATGCTCCTCCCAGCGGTCTTCCAGGGCCAGCGGCCCCTCATCGCTCCAGACCTGCACTGCCTGGACGCCGGGAGGCACCAGCAACCGCAGGTAGCTCCCGTACATGCGGAGGGAGCCACCAGCGAGGACGACGCTCGCCAGGCGGGAGTCCTGGGCGGCGGCCCAGGCGGGAAAATCGTTGACATAAGTCAGACGCAGGGTATGCAGAGCGTTGCCCTGGCCGTCCAGCCGCACTGTCAGATCGAGGCGGCTGCGGAGGGCCAGGTTGAGCTTGGTGCTGCGCACGCTGGCGTCGGCCACCATCAGATAGTCGCCATCCTGATGGCGCACTTCGCCGGCCAGGCCGAGACGCACCAGCGCCTCCTGGATGTGGGGGTGGTCGGAGTATGCGAGGAGCGCCTTCTCGTCCCTGAGCTGACGCAGCGCTCGCAGGAGGTCTCCCCACCGGGATGGCCCTGTCTGCATCAGGCGGCCGATGATGGCCCGCGCCAGCCAGGCCACGAAGTCGTAGCGATGGGTCTCCCAGGGACGGGGGGCCTCTGGGTGAGTGAGCAAAAGGGTGACAGGGACGACGTTGCCGGCGTCCACGGTGACGTCGTAGCGGTCCACCCTGACGGGCCCCAGCGCCGCGAGGAGTCGCTCCAGGGTCTGGAAGTTGACGCCTAGGACGCCGTCTAGAGGACGCTCGTCGCCGCTCTGCAGGCGATAGAGCTGGACGGCGTTCCGGGCGGCGGTGGGAAAGTCCGGCCACCAGGCCACCGCCCCCAGTCCCATGGGCCAGTCCCGCAGCAGGTAGTCCTTCAGGGGGCGAGGCGGCTCCACGTAGCCGCCGGCCTGCTTCCAGGGCAGATATATGGAGTCCGAGGGAGCGAAAAAGACCTCTCGGGGCCGCCCTCCTTCCACCTCCAGCAGGCCGAAGACCAGGACGAAGCCTCCCGCCGGGAGGGCCTCTGTGCTGTCCATGCCCAAAACGAGGTAACGTTGCTGCCCCTGGTATCCCAGGAGGGCGGGCAGGTGCGGCCGGGCCGTCCGGTAGTCGGCCAGGAGAGAGCGCACCTCGGGCAGGCGCCGGTCCAGCTCGGCCAGGGCGTGGCCCAGCGGCGGGAGAAGCCCTTCTCCGGACAGCTCCTGGCGCCGGGCCTCCATGCGGGTAAGGGCCTCCTCCATCCTGGTGGCGTGGGGGTCCACTGCTGCCAGCAGGGCCGGCAGCCTCTCGGAGAGGGAGCCATCCCCCTGGAGGGCGGCGGTCTCGGCCAGGGCGGCGGCCGCCTCCCGGCCCACGGCCGCGGCGTCGGCTCCCAGGTGGGCCAGGGCGATGGCGGCCCTGGTCTGGCGGCCCCACCAGGGGACATGGCTGGCCAGGCGGAGGAGGGGGTCGCCCTCCATGGCAGCAGAGGCGCGATGGAGCCGGGCCTGGGTGGTCGCCAGCCTCGCCTCCAGGCGGACCAGTTCGTCCGGGCTGGCCGACAGCCCCCGTTCCGTCAGTGCGTCCAGAGAGAGGGCCAGCTCACTCTGGCTGGCCCTGAGATCGTCGTAGATCCGGAGGTAGCGGTAGCCCTCCACCGGGAGGGGGGAGACCAGGGCGATGGCTACCAGGGCCAGCAGCCAGCGTCGGGGGTGCACCCTCGGCCTCTCCCGAGGGGCAGGGGCCGCGGCCCGTGCCCCTCTGCCTCTCTGCCCTGGCCCCCCTTCCCCCATCTTCGCCCCCGGGCGCTACTTGATGCGGGACAGGATGAAGACCGCTCCCATCGCCAGGGAGAGCAGCGCTGCCGCCCCGATGGCGTTGAGGGCGGCCACGGGCAGGGGCAGGCCGGCGGGGCCTCCCTCCTGACCGGCAGGGGATGTCGGCTGCCCGGCGCCTTCGCCGATGGCTGGCCCCGGTGGCTGCTCAGCCGGCGGTGCCTGGCCCTCGCCATTGGGGGGAGAGGGGCCTACCGCCGGGCCCTCGCTGGGGGGCTGGCCGGCCCCTTCCTCCATCTCCGGCCCCCGGGTGCCGTCCTGGCCGGTGGTGGGCAGCCGTGCCGCCCCCACCTGCGAGTCGGGATCCTGCACCTGCACCTGGGTCTGACCGGCGGCTGGTGAGGACTGGCAGCGGACAGTGATGGTGCCGGCCTTCGTCCCGGCGAAGAGGCGGAAGCGGGCCCCGCCGTCAGCGCCGGTCGTGGTCTGGCCGGGGGCCAGGCTGGCGCCGTTCTCCGTGCCCGCTGCCAGGCGACAGGTGATGGCGGCGTCGGCGACGGGCCTCGCCTGCGGGTCCAGGACCCGCACGGTGAGGTCGGTCGTGCCCCCCGTGAGCAGGTTACCCTCCTCCGGCAGGATGACGATGGTGCTGCCTGGCGGCGGGTACTGGGCTGCAGCCGGCCGCTCGAGGGCCAGCAGCCAGGCGAGGCCGAGGGCCACCACCAGGGACAGCGCCAGGAGCCTGCCTGCAGTAGCGCGACGCATTCCCTCTCCCTCCCTCCAGGTGGGCTACAGGGCCAGGGCCACCCTGATGGCCACGGTCACGGTGAAGACCAGCAGCAGCGGCGGGACAGCCAGGTCCAGCGCCCGGGCCAGCGCCCGCGCCCGGGCGCTGCTGCTGGAGGAGGCAACCTCCCTGACCACCAGAGAGGCGACGAGCCCGAGCACCGTCACCAGGCTCAGCGGAGAAAGCAGGGCTATGGCATTCCCCATGTCCATCCCCACCACCCTGGCACCGCCATCATCCCTGTGAGACCTCCCCGGGCGCGGCCCGCCCTCCTTCTCAGACCTGACACGCCCAAGATAGGGGCCTCTCCGGGGGGTGGGTATCGCCTTATGCGTCAGGAGGTCTAGTCATTGCGGCCTAGGCACCCTGGCCATGCTCCGGGCGCCGGACGGGCAGGGCCGGGCGGCGCGCCTGGGCATCGGCCGGAGGGGCTAGGGGTCTGCTCTCTCCGTCCCGACGGCGCTCCAGGCGCAGGGCCGCCCCCAGCGCCAGTAGCTGGGCCACGCCGTGGGCTACGCCGGCCCCGGCCAGACCCAGCGCGGGCAACAGGAGGGCACTCAACCCCAGGACGGAGGCCGCCAGCAGGGCGGCCAGGGTGGTCAGGGCCGGGAGGCGCCGGGAGACCTTCCAGCGTCCCAGGTGGACGTTGACTACAGCGGCGGGGAGGGCAGAGAGCCCCATGGCCCGGAGGAGAGGCGCGCCGTGAGCGGCGTAGTCGGTGCCGAAGGGGAGGAGCACCGCCTCACCCAGGATGACGAAGAGGAGAGCGCCCAGCGACGCTACTGCCAGGCCTGCCAGGAGGGCGCGGCGAGAGAGGGCGCCCAGGGCGGCGGGATCGTGGGAGCCCTCGGCGAAGAGGGAAAGCCCCAGATGGAAGGAGGCCGAGGTCAGAAGATAGCCCAGGAACCAGGGGACGTAGAAGTAGCCCGCCTCTGTCGCCCCCAGGAGTCCCACCACCAGCAAGGGCAGGGCCAGGGCGGGGGCCATCAGGAGGCCGTCCGCCACCCAGACGCCCACGGAGAAAGGGAGCATTCGGCGCAGGGTGGCCAGCTCCAGCGTCCAGCCGGGACGGTAGCCGGGCAGGCCCCTCGCCAGCATGACCAGGCCGGCCCCGGCGCCGGCGAGGGTGGCCAGCCCGCTGGCAGCTATGGCGCCGAAGCCGGTGAAGTGGGCCAGCATAAGGGCCAGGGCTATACGGCCCACCTGCACCAGGGCGGCCTGGGCGACGATGAGCTGGGCCTGACGAAGGGCCAGGAAGGCCAGTCGCTGCACTGTCGTCAGGGCGGTGGCGATGGCGAAGGCCAGAAAGGCCACGAGATAGAGAGGATCGCCCCGCAGAAAGGCCAGCCGCGGCGTCCACAGCGGGGCGCCCAAGGCGAAGGAGAGGGCCAGCGCCAGGGCGACCAGGGAGCTGGCCGTCAGGGCCACGTTCACGAGGCGGGCGCGTCGGGTGGAGAGGGGGAGGAAGCGGACGAGACCCTGGCCCAGCCCCAGGTGGGCCAGTACACCCATGAGGGAGAGGGCGGAGAGGGCAGCGGAGGCGATGCCCACCTCCTCGGCGCTGTAGAGCTGGGCCGCCAGCAGCCAGAAGCCGAGGCCCAGCAGCGAGCTGGCGGCGGCGTCCACCCAGAGAAGGAAGGCGTTGATGTAGAGGGGCGCGCCCAGCACATGGAGCGCCCTTCTGACCAGCCAGACCAGGGTGGGCGCTCCGCCGGTCGTCCTCCCAGGTGACATCGAGGCCTCTCCCCGGCTGGACATTAGCGAGTTGCCAGGCACGGGGCATCGGCGGGAGCGTGGCCGGAGGATGACGGAACGGCCGGGGACCACCCCGGCCGTAGCGGGGAAGGGGTGCTCTACCGTCCGGCTACTGGGGCGGTGGCCGTACTTACGTCCAGGGTGAGCTGGAGGCGGCGGTAGGGGGCATCCCCATCAGTCCCCTCACGGTGGAGGAGAAGCTCCACCCTCTGGACGCCAGGGCGCTCCAGGGTGAGGATCAGGGTGCCCTGCCAGCGGGTCCCGTCCGCGAGCTCAGGTGTGCGCAGGGAGGCCAGCGTCTCGCCCCCCAGCCGGGCCTCGATACGGTAGACTATGCTCTTCCCCTCGTAATTGCCCACGCCCACGAGGAGCTCCAGGGGTTCGCCGGCCCTCGCTTCGCTGGGGTAGTAGGCGGCCTCGCCGGTGGGGCCCAGCATGTAGAACTCGGTGAAGCGAGCGCCTGTCGTCTGCTGGCGGGCGGTCACGTAGGCGCCGGCGGCCATGGCGACCACGGCCAGCAGGAGGGCGGCCGTCAGCCCCCAGCGGGCGAGAGAGCTGCCCGGGGCCAGGGAGGCGAGCGAGGGCATGGCGAAGGCCTCCCCCTCGTCCAGGGCGAGCCGGCGGAGGAGGCTCACGCCAGTCCCCAGGAGGACGAGAGCGACGGCCGCTGCCACCAGTGGGCTCGTCCGCACTCCCCACGGGGAGTAATTGAGGGCCAGGGCCAGCAGGGGGACGGTGGCCAGGCTGAGGCCAGCGGCCAGAGCCAGCCTCTCCAGTGGCCCCAGGTCTCGCCGTCGGGGGAAGAGGGCTGCCGTCAGGGCGTACCCGGGCACCAGGAGGACGAAGAGCAGGGCGAGGCTGGCCCGGGCCGGGTGGCCATCGGGTAGCAGCAACGCCACCGGCGCCAGGGCCACCGCTGCCGCCGCCGTCAGCACCAGGTCCAGGTTCCTGGCCAGCGCTCCTCCCCTCCTCACCTCTCGGCTCTCCTCGCCAGGGGGCTGGACGTCTGGCCAGGCGACCCCTGGAGGTCTCGTACTATCTTATCACCTGCTGGCGCCGGCACGACCGACGACGCCCTAGGCCAACGCAGCAGCGCTCATCAGCGGTAGCACCGGCCGCTTGTGACGCTCCGGCCGATGGCGCGCCGTCCTCTCCCTCCTAGACTCGTCCCTATAGCTGGTCGTCCTCGTGCAAGGAGGTCAGAAATGTTGTCCGGGCCAGCCCGCCGCCCTTGGGGCCTGCTCCTGGCCGGTGTGCTCCTGGCCGTCCTCACGGCCTTGGCCTTCGGGAGCGATAGCCCCGCTCTGCCCGGCCTGGGAGGGCCGCGCCTGGCCCAGGCCATCCCGCCCCACTCCCCGGCGCTGGACACCGACGACGATGACGACGATATCCTCGTCAAGGACCGGGACAGGGACGGCGTCCCGGACTCCACCGACAACTGCCCCCGCACGGCCAACGCCAGTCAGGAGGACACGGACGGTGACGGTCGGGGCGATGCCTGCGACCCTGACCTGGACAATGACGGCGTCCCCAACACGGCCGATAAGCGCCCCGTGCCCGCCGGGCCGGGCGTGCGGGCCCTGGATGCCACCACCACGGACAGCGATGGCGACGGCGTTCCCGACGCCTCCGATAACTGCCCTTTCGTCCCTAACGCCAGCCAGGAGGACACCGACCGGGACGGCATCGGCGATGCCTGCGACACCGATGGCGACAACGACGGCGTCCCCGACAGCAGCGACAACTGCCCCCAGGACCCCAACCCCGACCAGGTCGACAGCGACGGCGATGGCGAGGGTGACGCCTGTGACCCAGTGGCCGAGGTCTTCTACGTCAGGAGTACCGACGGCGGTCAGACCTTCGGCAACTACTACAACATCAGCAACGACGGCCTCCACTCCGGCATCGCCCATGTGGCCGCCAGCGGCGGCGTAGTGCACATCGTCTGGGACAGGGGAGATGAGCCGCGCGAGGTAGTCTACCGGCGCAGCCTGGACGGCGGCGTCTCCTTCGCCCCCATCTTCAACGCGAGCAGCAACAACGGCGACTCCAGCGAGTCCGACCTGACTGTGGGCGGGAGCGTCCTGCACGTGGTCTGGGAGGAGGACGTGCTGGACGCCAACGGCAACCCCGACCCCTGCTGCCCGGGAGACGAGGCCTACTACCGCCGCAGCGGCGATGCTGGCCAGACCTTCAGCGCCAGCCGTAACCTGAGCCAGACGCCCAACGCCCATTCCCGCGACCCGGATGTGGCCACCAGCGGCAACCTGGTGGGCGTCGTCCACGAGGACCCTACCCCGGGCAACGATGACATCTTCTTCGAGCGCAGCACCGACGGCGGCCTCACCTGGTCCACCTTCGTCAACCTGAGCCAGGACGCCGGGCAGTCCGCCGAGCCGGCCATAGACATCTCTGGCAATACCGTTCACGTGGTGTGGGAGCACCGCGCCTCCGGGCGCATCGCCTACGTCCGCAGTACCGATGGCGGTGTCACCTGGAGCGCTCCCCTCCTCCTGCCCGCCGGCGCCGACAGAGCGGCGATAGTGGCGGCCTCCGGCAGTACCGTCCACGTGGTGGCCTGCGGCGGCGGCGAGGTGCGCTACTACCGCAGCACAGACGGCGGCGCCACCTGGGGCGCTCCCGTCAACCTCTCCAACAACCCCGGCGCCTGCAGCAAGCCCATGGTGGACGTGTTAGGGGACCAGGTCTACGTGGTGTGGGAGGACACCACCACCGGCGCCAGCGACGTCTACCTCCGCCGCAGCAGCGACGGCGGCATCACCTTCGCGCCCACTCAGAACCTGAGCAACAACGCCGGTGAGTCCTCTGAGCCCTCGGTGGCGGTGGACCCCTCCACCGGGCACGTCTACGTGGTCTGGTACGACTTCACCAGGCCCACGCCACCAGCGGCGCCCGCCGACGCCGACAGCGATGGCGTGGCCGACCCCTCCGACAACTGCCCTGGCGTGGCCAACCCGGACCAGGCCGACGCGGATGGCGACGGTCAGGGCGATGCCTGCGACCCGGACGATGACAACGATGGCGTTCCCGACGCCTCCGACAATTGTCCCTTCGCCGCCAATGCTGCACAGACCGACACCGATGGCGATGGCCAGGGTGACGCCTGCGATGGCGACGATGACGGCGACGGCGTGGCCGATCCCTCCGACAATTGTCCCCTTGTCCCCAACGCCGGTCAGGAGAACACGGACGGCGATGGCCAGGGCGACGCCTGCGATGACGACGATGATAACGATGGCATTCCCGACGCCTCCGATCCCTGCCCCCTGCAGTCGGACTGCGACAGCGACGGCGTCCCCGACGGCTCCGACAACTGTCGTCTGGCCTTCAACCCGGCACAGCAGGACTCCGACGGTGACGGCACCGGCGACGCCTGTGACACCGACGGCAACCCTATGCTCGCCTTCGTGGCCGCCGGTCCGGGCGGCGCCACTCTCTACGAGTTCGGCCGCGGCACCACGGGCGAGATATGGTACCGGGCCTGGGACGGCACCGCCTGGAGCGCCTGGACGGGCCTGAGTGCGGTGGCCAACAGCCCCCCGACGGTGGCGACCTCTGGCGCTGACCTCTACGTATTCGCTCGGGGGAGCGACGACGGCCTCTGGTACCGTCGGCTGAGCGGCGGCACCTGGGATGCCTGGACGCCCCTCGGGGGGACGATGCGGGGCGTGCCGGCCGCCGTAGCCACCGCTGGCGGTCATATCTACGTCTTCGTGCGGGGCGCCAGCGGCGATATCTGGTACCGTCACTGGGACGGCACCGCCTGGCAGCCCTGGGCCTCCCTGGGCGGCCTGGCAACGGAATCGCCAGGCGCCTTGGCACTGGACAGCGAGGTCTTCCTCTTCGTCCGGGGGAGCGACGACGGCCTCTGGTACCGTCGGCTGAGTGGCGCCACCTGGGGCGACTGGGCCTCCCTGGGCGGGCCGGTCAGCAGCGGCCCCCGGCCGGTGGCTCTGGGCAGCGTCGAGGCCGATGTCTTCGCCCGGGGCACCGACAATGCCGTCTGGTACCGCCACTGGGACGGCACGACCTGGGGCGCCTGGCAGACCCTGGGCGGCAGCCTGCACAGCCCGCCCCAGCCGCTGGCCGTTGGCGGGAGCCTCTTCTTGATGGCCCTGGGCACCGGCGATGACCTCTGGTACCGGCAGCTCAGCGGCGGCACGTGGGCGGACTGGCAGCCCCTGGAGGGACGGCTGACGGCCGCCCCCACCCTAGTGGCCTTCCAGAGCGGCGCCTTCGTCTTCGGCCGGGGCAGCGAGGGCGACGTCTGGTACCGCCACTGGGATGGCACGACCTGGGGCGCCTGGCAGCCCCTGGGTGGCCTGGTGACTGCAGGCGTCCCGTGAAGACGCTGGGGGCCGGGTCTTCCCCGGCCCCCAGCACACAGCCGGCCTCGCCTCAGCGGCGGGGGCCTATGCAGGAGGGAGCGCTGGAGTGGCCCTCTATCTCCATCTCCGTGGCCTCGATGTGGCGGCCCTGAGCGTAGCCGGACAGCTCCACTATGTCGCCCGCTCCGACGGCGAACCGCACCTGGTAGACCGCTCCCCCGGCTGTGAGGACGAGGATGACCGGGCCTCTCACCTGGACGATCTGGCCCTGGAGGCGGACCTGTCCGTTCCTGAAGCGGAGGTGGAACTCCACGTCGTCTACCTCCATCTCCTGGGCCAGGATGGTGCCGTCGCTGGCCAGGACGCCCCGGACGTCTATGCCGTCCCCTCGGCGGCCGGCGAACTGCACGGGGTAGACCTGCCCCTCGGCGGAGCAGGCGAGGAGCGATGCCCCCCGCCCCACGCCCGCTACCTGGAGGGAGAGCTCTTCCACCGGCGTCCCCTCCTGCCCGGCGGCGGCGTCCCCTCCGGCCACGGCTGTCCCCAGGACGAGGGTCAGCACAGCGCCCGTGACCAGTGCTGCGATGCGCATACTCCCTACCTCCTTCCCTGCCCTACTTACGGGACCAGGCTAGGGGCGCCTCCGGGTGGCGGCATCGGCGGGACTGTCCCGCAGAGGGAGCACTCCGTCCGGCAGGCCGCGAGGAATAGCCTAGGCGGTAGCGTCACAGGCCGGGGCGAGGCTGGAGCGTACAGGGGTCGGCTGCCGTACCCGCCGGCCCGGACCGGACGGGTATGTCATCCCTTTCGCCAGACCAGACGATGCCGGGCAGCGCCCTGCGCTCCCATTCTGATGGGGACGTAGACAGGCGGTGACCTCCCTTGCGCGTCCTGTTCGTAGCTGCCGAATCATTCCCTCTGGTCAAGGTGGGCGGGCTGGCCGATGTCGCCAGCTCTCTCCCCAAGGCCCTGGCCCTCCACGGTCACGATGTGCGGGTGGCCCTCCCCTTCTACGCCCGGCTGGCCCTGCCCCAGCGCCCCCAGCACGCCATCGACCTGCCGGTGGAGTTGGGGGGGCGGACGGTGGTGGCGGCTGTATATCAGACGCTGCACCCCAACGGCGTCCCGGCCTATCTGGTGGCCAACGATGCCTACTTCGGCCGGGAGCATGTGTACGGCTACCCTGACGACGACGAGCGGTTCATCTTCTTCTGTGGGGCGGTGCGGGCCCTCCTGAGGGTCAGTGAGTGGCAGCCGGACATCGTCCACTGCAACGACTGGCACACCGCCTACCTGGTCTATGTCCTGCGGCAGGACGCGCTCTTCCAGGACGTGGCCACCGTCTTCACCATCCACAATCTGGCCTACCAGGGCCCTTACACGGAGCGGACGAGACGGCTCATGGGGCTCCCGGAGACCTCTCGGGACAACCTGATGGCCCTGGGGATCAGGTATGCCGACGCCCTCAACACCGTCAGCCCCACCTATCTCACGGAGGTGCTCACCCCCGCCTTCGGCCACAACATGGACGGGCTGCTGCGCCAGCGCCTCGCCGACTTCCGGGGCATCCTCAACGGTGTCGATTACGAGGAGTTCGACCCCAGACACGACCCCCACATCCCCGTCCTCTACGGCCCCCATTGCGTCTCCCGCAAGCTCAAGAACAAGAGCGCCCTTCAGTACTGGAGTCGCCTGCCCCTGAGCCAGACGGTGCCCCTCCTGGGCGTGGTGGCCCGGCTCACCGGACAGAAGGGAATAGACACTATCATTGAGGCCCTGGACGACCTGCTGGACCTGGGTGTCCAGGTGGTGGTGATGGGGAGGGGGGAGCCCCGCTATGAGGAGGTCCTGCTCTCCCTGGCCCAGGCCCGCCGCGGGGCTATGGCCTACCACCAGCGGGAGGACGAGACCCTGGCCCGGCTCGTCTACGCCGGGGCGGACATGTTGCTGGCCCCCTCCAACTTCGAGCCCTGCGGCCTGGGGCCTCTCATCGCCGCCCGTTACGGCACCGTGCCTATCGTGCGGGCCACCGGGGGCCTGGCCGATACCATTCTGGACTGCATGGAAGACCGGGAGAGGGGTCTGGGCATAGTCATCGGCGGGCCGACGCCGGCAGACCTGGTGACGGCGGTGACGCGTGCCCTCCTCCTCTACCATCGCCGGTCGGAGTGGCGGACGCTGGTCCAGCGGCTCATGGCTGCCGACTTCTCCTGGGAGCGGCCCAGCCTCCAGTATCAGGAGCTCTACGCTCACGCCCTGCGCAAGTGCCGGGAGGCCAACCGGGGCCAGCCGGCGCCGCGTATCCCGTAGCCTCATCGGCCAGCCACCCTTATTGACCCTGACGTGCAGGTAATGCTATGCTGCCCGCGCACAGCGGTAGACCTCAGGAGGCGGGCCATGGACTTCAGGCTGGGACCTACCGAGGAGAAGTGGCGCCAGGAAGTGCGGCAGTGGATCCGGGAGAACCTGCCCGGTAGCTGGGAGGAGACCCCGGCGCCCGGGGACCGCTGGGAGGCCTCCCGGGAGTTCGCCCGGAGGCTGGCCAAGAAAGGGTGGGTGGCCCCCCACTGGCCCAGAGAGTACGGCGGGCTCGGCCTCTCCCTCTGGGAGCAGCTCATCTTCCGGGAGGAGATGAGCTACCACTGGGCCCCTCTGGGCTCGGTCGCCATCGCTGTGGACTTCGTGGGCCCCACCATCATCATCTACGGCACCGAGGAGCAGAAGCGGGAGCACCTACCCCGCATCACGTCGGCTGAGGTGGTCTGGTGCCAGGGCTTCAGCGAGCCCAACGCCGGCTCTGACCTGGCCAACCTGCAGACGCGGGCCGTCCGCGAGGGGGACGACTACGTGGTCAACGGCCAGAAGATCTGGACCTCCGGCGCCCACCGGGCAGACTGGATGATCCTCCTGGCCCGTACCGACCCGGACGCCCCCAAGCACAAAGGGATCTCCTACTTCCTCCTGGACATGAAGACGCCGGGCATCACCATCCAGCCCATCATCGACATCATGGACAATCACAGCTTCAATCAGGTCTTCTTCGAGAACGTGCGCGTCCCCCGGCGCAACCTGTTGGGGGAGGAGAACCGGGGCTGGTACATGGCCACCACCACCCTGAATTTCGAGCGCTCCTCCATCGGCGGGGCGGCGGCCTCGCGGCGCCTCCTGGAGGATCTGGTGCGCTACGTGCAGGAGACGCCAGCCGATGGTGGCCGGCTGGGGGATGACCCGCGGGTGCGCTACCGGGTGGCGGAGTCCGCCATCGAAGTGGAGGTGGGCCGGCTCCTCTCCTACCAGGTGGTCTCCCTTCAGGCCCGCGGGGAGGTGCCCTCATACCAGGCCTCCATAGCCAAGCTCTACAACACAGAGATGGGGCTGAGGCTGGCTCGTACCGGCCTGGACGTCCTAGGCCTCTACGGCCAGTTGCGCCCCAGATCCAAGTGGGTGCAACTGCGGGGCCGCTTCGAGCGACAGTTCCTCTGGATGACCGGCATGGTGGTAGGCGGCGGCACCAGCGAGATCCAGCGGAACCTCATCGCTGTGCGGGGCCTGGGCTTGCCCAGGGGCTAGAGAGGCCCATAATACACTGAAGGAAGATGCATCGATTCGCCTGCGGGAGGTAACAGATGGACCTGGGTCTTGACGAGCAGCAAGAGATGCTCCGCAACTTCGCTCGGGACTTCCTGGAGAAGGAGTGCCCGGAGCAGCTCGTCCGCCAGATGGAGGAGGACGAGCGGGGCTATTCTCCTGAGCTGTGGCAGAAGATGGCCCAGCAGGGCTGGATGGGCCTCATCATCCCCGAGGAGTACGGCGGCGTCGGCATGCGCATCACCGACCTGGCGGTGCTGCTGGAGGAGTTCGGGCGGGCGCTGGTGCCGGGACCCTACATCCCCACCGTCGTCCTGGGGGCCTACCCCATCATGCTGGCGGGGACGGAGGAGCAGAAGCAACAGTTCCTCCCCCGCATCGCCAGCGGCGAGCTCATCATGACCATGGCCCTCACGGAGCCCTCCGCCAAGTGGGACGCCGACGGCATCCAGCTGGAGGCCCGCCGCGAGGGTGACGAGTACGTCCTCAACGGTACCAAGCTCTTCGTCCAGGACGCCCACGTGACGGACTACATGGTAGTGGCCGCCCGCACCTCCCGGGGTGGTAGCCCGGAGGAGGGGGTGACCCTCTTTCTGGTGGACTCCAAGTCCCCGGGCATCCGCTTCGAGCTGCTGCGGACCATCGCCTCCGACAAGCAGTGCGAGGTGACCTTCGAGAACGTGCGGGTGCCGGCCGCCAATGTGCTGGGAGAGGTGGACAAGGGCTGGCCGGTGGTGCATCAGACGAAGCAACTGGCGGCGGTGGCCGCCTGTGCCTACCTGGTGGGGCTGGCCCAGCAGGACTTTGATATCACCCTTAACTACGCCAAGGAGCGGGTGCAGTTCGGCCGGCCCATCGGCTCCTTCCAGGCCATCCAGCACAAGCTGGCGGACGCCGTCATAGATGTGGACGGCTGCCGCTTCATCACCTACAAGGCGGCCTGGAGCCTCCAGGAAGGGGAGCCGGACGCCGAGCTGATGGTTTCCATGGCCAAGGCCTGGTGCAGCGAGGCCTCCCGGCGGGTGGTGGCCCACGGCCAGCAGATCCACGGCGGCATCGGCTTCACCAAGGACTACAAGATCCAGCTCTACTTCCGTCGTCAGAAGTGGATGGAGCTGATGTGGGGCGACGCCGACTACCATCGTGAGCTGGTGGCCCAGAAGATGGGCATCTGACGGCCCGTCGCTTCGCCGCGTCGTCAGGGGGGCGGGGATGCCCCCCTTTCTCGTCTCGCCTCGCAGCCGACCGTCAGATAAGGGGGCCGCCGGAAACGTCGGTCGTCTCGGGGGCCGGGGCCGGCCCGGGGGCCAGCCGACGGTACAGGAGGGCCAGTCCCACCCCCAGCAGGCAGACGAGGCCGAAGAGGGCCACGGCCGCCTGCACCCCCAGGTGCTGGGCGGCCAGCCCCAGCAACTGTCCGCCGATGGGCGTGCTCCCGGCGAAGAGGAGAACGTAGAGGCTCAGGACACGCCCCCGCAGCTCCGGGGGCGAGAGTAGCTGCAGGCGCGTGTTGCCGGTGGCGGTGAAGGTGACGCCAGCGAAGCCCATGGCCACCAGCAGAACGAGGGAGGCCCCCAGCCAGGGGGAGAGACCCAGCAGCACCAGCAGGAGGCTGAAGGCGGCGGCCCCCAGGAAGAGCTGCGACTCCTCGGCCCGCCGTCGGTAGGCCAGGAAGAGGGCGGCCAGTATGGAGCCCACGCCCATGACCGAGGTCATCCCCCCGAAGCCCACCGACTCCACCTTCAGCACGTCGCGGGCCAGGAGGGGCAGCACTACCAAGAAGTTGTAGCCGAAGGTGCCGATGAAGGCCATCAGCAGCAGCACGCGGAAGGTGGGCGGACTCCCCAGGGAGTAAGAGATCCCCTCCCGCAGCCGCTCCCACAGGGAACCCTCGCTGGCCCGCGGGCTGGCGTACAGCTCCCGGGCCCGCATGAGGAGGAGGCCGGCCAGCACGGGGACGAAGCTGGCAGCGTTGATGAGGAAGGTGCTCCCCGTCCCCACCAGGGCGATGGATACGCCGGCCACCATGGGCCCCACGATACGGGCCAGGTTGAAGATGATGCTGTGAAGGGCCACGGCGTTGACCAGCAAATCCTGCCCTACCATCTCGGATATGAAGGCCTGACGCACTGGGTTATCGAAGGAGTTGATGAGGCCCAGGAGGAAGGCCAGCAGGCAGACGTGCCAGAGCTGCACCCGTCCCGTCACCACCAGCAGGCCCAGGGCCAGCGCCTGGAGCATGGCCGCCGTCTGGGTAGCGATGAGCAGGCCCCGCTTGTTGACGCGGTCCGCCACCACGCCCGCTGGCAGGGAGAAAAGGAGGACGGGCAGGAACTGGAGCATGGTCACTGTCCCCAGCACCAGGGGAGGCTGGGCCAGCGTCTTGGCCACCAGCCAGGACTGGCCGGTGAGCTGGGCCCAGGTGCCTACCAGGGAGACTACCTGTCCGCTCCAGAAGAGACGGTAGTTACGCACCCCAAGAGCGGCGAAGGTGCGGCGCCAGCCTCCCCCCTGCAGGGGCATTCGCCCTCGCCACAGGCTGAGGCCATGGGCGCGCCAGGGACGCTGCATGGAGGCCTGGCGCCGGTAGCCCGCTGCCGGCGCCATCACTCATCCTACCAGAGGCAGCAGGCGCCAGGATTAAAGGGACGGCGCAGCTCTCAGCGCCCCTGGCCGCCGGTGCGGGCAGTAGTCGCCAGCGAGGGCGCGTAGACTTCCCTCTCGAAGGCATGGGCCGCCCGCAGGAGGGTGGCCTCCTCGAAGTGGCGGCCCACCAGCATCAGGCCGATGGGCAGGCCGCCCGATTCGCCGCAGGGGACATTGATGGCCGGGTGGCCCGTCACGTCGAAGGGACAGGTGTTGCTGATCATGTTCAGGGCCGCCGCCATGTACTCGGCCAGGCCGCCGCTGGGGAAGGGCTGGGCCTTCTGGGGCGTGGTGGGCATGGCCAGGAGGTCTACCTCCTGCAGAGCGGCATCGTAGGCGGCCCGCAGCGTCCGGCGCAGGTTCTGCCCGCGAGCGTAGTAGCGGCCGTGATAGCGCTCGCCCAGATAGTGTCCCAGGAGGAGCACCATCTTTACGGTGGGGGAAAAGTCCTGCGCCCTCGTCCGACGGGAGCGGCCGTAGAACTCCACCAGGGCGGTATCGTAGTAGCCCAGCCAGCCGTGGCCCATCCCCTCGCCCCGCACCATGATGGCCCAGGTGCCCTCGATACCGACGCCGTTCCAGAAGTGCACTCCCTCCCGGTGCAGAGGGACCGATATCTCCCTCACCTGGGCGCCCAGGCTGGCGAAGCGATGGGCTGCCTCCCGCACTGCCTCGTCCACGTCCGTCTCGGAGACGCCGGGCCAGCCGAACCCCTCCCTGACGACGCCGATACGCAGACCACGGGCGCCCCGGGCCAGCTCCTGGCTGTAGCGAGGGAGCGTCTCCGGCGTCGCTCCCTGACGGGGATCGAGCCCGTCCCGCCCGGCGATGACTTCCAGCGCCAGGGCCAGGTCGGGCACGTTGCTGGCCATGGGGCCGGTGTGATCCAGGGTGAGCTCGATGGGGAAGATCCCTGTGTAGGGGACCAGGCCGTAGGTGGGCTTGATGCCGAATATGCCGCACCAGGAGGCAGGTATGCGGATGGAGCCTCCCTGGTCGCCGCCGATGGCGATGTCGGCCTCCCCGGTGGCGACGACGACGCCGCTGCCGCTGGATGAGCCTCCCGCCATGCGCGACGGGTCGCGCGGGTTGCGGACGGGCCACGGGTAGGAGGTGTGGGAGCCGCCGGAGAAGCAGAGGTCTTCGCAGACGGTCTTGCCGATGACCTCCGCCCCGGCATCCAGGAGCCGCGTCACGATGGTGGCGTCAGCCGTGGGCACGTAGCCGTCCATGAGGGCCGAGCCGTTGAGGAGAGGCAGCCCCTGGACGGCTATGTTGTCCTTCAGGGCCACCTTCTTCCCGGCAAGAGGACCGTCCGGTGCTCCCTTGATGGAGCAGCGCCACGCCCAGGCCCCGTACGGGTTATCCTGCGGGGCGGGGCGCCACCCGGCGTCCCGCGGGTAGCGGACGGGAAGCCCCGGCTCCGGCAGGGTGTCCAGCCACTCATAGGAGGCGATGATGCTGTCCATGAAGCCCTTGAAGGCCGTAATCTCCTCGGCGCTGAGCTCGAAGTTGTAGAGACGGGCTATACGCTGGAGCTCCTCGTCCGAGGGCCGCCGCACTGCCATTTTCCCGTTCCCTCCTTCGGTCCAGTGTGTAGCGGGCTATATATAGCCAGGGGCGTCCCCCGGTGTCAAGGGAAGCCCTCTCCCGGAGGGGCGGCTGTCCTGTGCAATAATGGAGAGACGACGAGGAGTGGCAGCCGGGGCCTCCACCCCGGGCCGACGCCAGCAGGCGCGGAGGGCAGCTATGACCGACTGTCTGTTCTGTCGCATGGCCAACGGCGAGATGCCCGTGGAAAAGCTCTACGAGGATGACCTGGTCTTCTCCATCCGAGACATCCACCCCCGGGCGCCCGTCCACTTCATGGTGATCCCCAAGGAGCACATCCCCACTGCTCAGGAGATACGGGAGGAGCACGGCCCGCTCCTGGCGCGCATCTTCACCGTGGCCAACCAGGTGGCCAGGCAAGAGGGGCTGGGAGAGAAGGGTTACCGTCTGGCCATCAACGTGCGGGAGCACGGCGGCCAGACCATCTACCACCTGCACCTGCACGTGCTGGGCGGTCGCAAGCTGGGGGCCGAGGGCTGAGGCCACCTGCTGCCAGAAAGGCCTTGGCGCTCCCTCCCGCGCCGCCTAGGCTACGGGACGCAGACGTCCCCAGGGAGAGGAGAGAGGCCCCAGGTGGCGGTATGGCTGGCAGTGGCGTCCGTCCTGGACGTGGTCATCGCCCTGTGCGCTGCCTTCAACAGCGGCTACTTCGCCCACTATCTCTGGGCTGGCCGGGCGCGGACGGCCCCTTACCGGGTGGCCGCTCTGGCCCTCCTGCTGGTCTCCCTGGGGACGCTGGGGGAGCGCCTCGTCTGGCTGGCGGCCCTGGCCGTCGCCGATGGCGGGACGGCATCGCTCCCCTGGGCGCTGGCCCGCCTGGTGACCCTGGCCGGGACGGGCCTCGTCTCTGTCCTGGTGGTGCGTCGCATTGTCGCCATCGACAGCCCTTACGGGAGGTGAGGGGTATGGCGTCCGCTATGGCCCTGGCCGTGGCCAGTGACCGCTGGGACCTGGCGGCCCTCTGTCTGGCCCTGGGGGTGACGGAGGCGGCCTCCCGGCTGCCGCCTCAGTCCCTGGAGGCCCTCCTGGCCATGCTGGAGGGGCCGCCACGGCGGCGGAGGGACTGAGGTGCCAGCACGGAGGAGACAGCGCCGCAAGGAGCTGAGCAACTTCTATGCCGATGCCCTGAGCGAGGCGGAGCGGCTGGAGCTGCCCCAGGCGGCGACGGTGGAGGGACTGGACCATGAGATAGCGGTGCTGCGGGTGCGGCTCAAGGCCGCCCTCCAGCAGAACCCTCAGGACCTGGCCCTCCTGGCCAAAGGAGTGGACATGCTGGTGAAAGCGGTAGCCGCCCGCTACCGCCTCTCGCCCAAGGCGCGACGGGACCTGGCCGACAACCTGGCCAGCCTCATCGAGAGCTTGGGGACGCTGCTGGAGGGGAAGGACGATGGCCCGCCCTAGCCTTGAGGAGGCCATCCTGCGGCTGCGGCGCCGCCTGGGACGGCGGGGGACGCAGTCCGGCCTCTCGCTGGAGGCGCGCCTGGCCAGCCTGGAGCGGGAGATGGCGGAGGTAAAGGCCCGCATTAATGGCCTCATCTTCGTGGTGCTGGGAGCGGTCATCTCTGAGCTGCTCACCCGGCTGCTGCAATGAGGGGCCTGTCCGGGCTACTATAGGCGGTGGTCCGAGCAGGAGGCGGAGCGTGGACGTCCCGGCTGAGGTAGCGCGCCAGTTCCAGGAGGTGGGACGGCTTCTCTGGGAAGCCGGACTCGTCTCCTCCCACGGCGGCAACATTAGCGTCCGCCTCCCCGATGGCCGGGTCGTCATCACCTGTCACGGCAGCATGCTGGGCCGCCTTGCTCCCGATGACCTGGTGGTGCTGGGGGAGGGCTCCTCTTCCGTCGCCCCCTCCATGGACACCGCCCTTCACCAGGGGATCTACGCGGCGAGCCCGGCCGGCGCCGTCGTCCACGCTCACCCCAGGCACGCCATCGCCCTGGCGCTGGCGGGGGAGGCCCTGCGCCCCCGCGACCTGGAGGGGAGGCACCATCTGGGGGAGGTGGTTCCCGTGGTGGCCCGGCAGGAGGAGGTGCCGGCGGTCCTGACCAGCCACGCCATCGCCGTGGTGGCCGGCCACGGCTCATACGCCCGCGGGGATGACTTGTGGCAGGCCCTCCAGCTTACCAGCATCCTGGAGGAGAGCTGCCAGATCATCTGGTTGCTGCGGGCCCTGGGTTAGGCCCTTCCCGGGGGAAGATGTTGAGGATGACCAGGGCCAGGAGGACGGCCGAGACGGCCACCGGCAGGATGATGCTGCGCAGCGCCAGGTCTCCCGCTCCGAAGTGGTATATGTTGGCGGCGATGGCCGCCGACTGCTCGATGAGGGCCAGCCAGAAGATGCGCGGGTAGGCCGCCGGGCGGCGGCTGACGTAGAGATAGACGACCGCCAGGGGTATGCTCTGCCAGCTCAGCACCCGGCCCGCCAGCACCCCGTTCAGCTCTCGCTGCCCCAGGCCCAGGAAGAAGGCGCCGGAGGCGAAGAACTCGGCCACCGCGGCCAGGATGTCCCAGCCCGCCAGCATCAGCAGGAGGATACGAGGCTGCTGGGCGATGCGGAAGAACTGCTCCGGCGGCGACTCCACCCGTGCTGGCTGCTGGTCCATCGCTCTCCCTCCTGACTGTTCTCAGTCCAGGGCCAGCTCCCGGAGCCGCTCCTCGTCCAGCCCCAGGTAGTGGCCGATCTCGTGCAGAAGAGTCCGCCGGGCCTGCTCCACCATCTCCTCTAGGGTCTCGCAGGCCAGCTCGTGGGGCTCCTGATAGATGATGATCCTGTCCGGCAGCGCCCACGTATAGTGGCTGCCTCGCTGGGGAAGGGGCACGCCCGTGTAGAGGCCGAAGAGGACGTCCCCCCGGCGCAGGCCGGCCTGGCGCAGCTCCTGCGGGGAGGGACGCCACCGCACCTGGACATCGACATTGTGGAGGGCCGCCCGCAACTGCTCGGGCAGGCCCTCCACCGCTTCCCTGACGAGGCGACGGAAGCGGGCGCGGCTGAGCCGGGGCACGCGCCCGGGCCGGAGGGGCTGGCCGTCCATAGGCGATATTTATTCTAGCACCCCGCGCTGCCGGGGCCCGCAGGGCTAGCGGGGCGGGGGCGGGGCGGCGAGAGTCCTGAGGATCTGGCTGGCCAGCCTGGTGGACAGGACGGAGCCCGCCCGGTTGTCCTCGTTGAAGACCAGGACGAGCCAGGAGGGGTTCTCCCGGGGGGCGTAGGCGGCGAAGTAGCCGTGGTACTGGCCCGGCCCGGCCGCCTCCGGCGTACCTGACTTGCCGGCGGCGTCGACGCCGCTCCCGGCGAAGGCGGCGTAGGCGGTGCCGCCGGGGCTTTGGGTGACGAGCCGCAGCCCCTCCTTGATGGCGGCCAGCGTCTGGGGCGAGACGGGCAGCTTCCCCTTGACCTGCGGCTGGAACTCCCTGACCACGTTGCCCTGGGCATCGGTGATCTTGCGCACCACGAAGGGCTTCATCAGGGTGCCATCGCGGGCCAGGGCGGCGTAGGCGTTGGCTATCTGCAGGGGGGTGACGGTGAGGTAGCCCTGGCCGATGCCCAGGACTACCGAATCGCCGGTGAACCAGGGATTGGGGTCGCCGAAGTGCTCCATCTTCCAGTCGGGGTCGCGGGGGTCGGGGACCAGCCCGGACGCTTCCGGCAGCTCGATCCCCGTGGGGGAGCCGAAGCCGAAGCCGCGCGCGAAGTCGGGCAGGATGCCGGGGTCTATCTGGTCCAGGGTGTAGGCCATCTGGTAGAAGACGGGGTTGCAGGAGGACATGAGCCCCTCGGCGGGGGTGAGGGGGCCTCGGTCCACCGTCTGCCAGTTGCGCAGGGGATAGTTGGGGCCCAGCCCGGTCCAGACGGGCGGGCAGGGGAGACGGCTGGCGGGGCTGTAGCCGCCCCTCTCCAGAGCGGCCGCCGTCGTCACTACCTTGAAGGTGGAGCCCGGCGGGTAAGTCCCCTCCAGGGCGCGGTTCATGAGGGGGCGGTCAGGGCTGTTGATGAGACGGTCCGCCTCCTCAGGGCTCAGCCCCAGCACGAAGGAGTTGGGGTCGAAGCGGGGGTAGGAGGCGAGGGCCAGCACCGAATTGTCCCGCGGGTCCAGCACTACCACCGACCCCTTCTGCTGGCCCAGGGTGGACTCCGCCACCTTCTGCACGTTGATATCTAGGGTCAGGTGGACGTCCAGGCCCGGCTTGCCCGGCCGCTCAGCGATGACGCGGGAGACCTGGCCCTCCGGCGTGACGGTGAGGAGGGTCGCTCCACGCTCCCCGGCCAGCTCCGTATCGAAGAGGCCCTCTATGCCGGCGGCACCCTTCATGTCACCCGGCCGGTAGCCTTTGGGCCCCAGCTCCTTCAGCTCCTCCTCCGTCACCTCCCGCAGGTAGCCGATGACGTGGGCGGCGGAGTCCCCGTTGGGGTAGACGCGCTGGCCCTGGTACTGGACCAGGACCCCGAGGTCTTCCAGGGCGTAGAGGGGCTCCAGTTGCTCGGGAGTGGTGGACCAGGGGAGCCGCTTTACGGGGACGAAGTAGTAGTCCGGTACCTTGGCTTCCAGCGCCCGCCAGACGTCGGCCTGGCTGATGCCCAGGGCGCGGGAGAGGGCGGCGGCCGTGGCCGCCCTGTCCTTGACCATCCGCGGCACGATGCCCACCACGGGGATGCGAGCGTCCATAGCCAGGGGCTGGCCGTTGCGGTCGTAGATGGTGCCCCGCCGGGGGGTCTTGATGACCAGCCGCACCAGGGAGCGGTCGTCCAGCTCCTTGAAGATGAGGGAGGGGTGCCACTGCACGCGCCATTCCTTGCGGGTCTCCGTCTTGCCGTCCGGCCTGGTGACGGTCACCTCCTCGTATATCAGGGGTATGGTGTTCTCCTGGACTATGTCTCCCACCATGGCGGTATGGACGGAGACCCGTAACGGGACATCGGCGGTGTCCAGGGCCTGCTTGTCAGCCTGGGGGGTCGCCTCGTCATGGGGGGCGGGGCTGGCGGCGTGGGGGAGGAGCTCGTAGTCCACGCCGGTGATGGTGGCCTCCTCGGCGATGGCCCGGTAGCGCCCCACGAAGTAGTCCCGCGTGAAGGTGGCCTGGGAGCGAGTGGAGAGGAGGGCATACATGGCGTCATATTGGCCCTGCTTCCAGAGGTCGAGGAACGCCCGCGCCGCGTCCTGGGGCGAGGCCGTCGGCTCCTCTGGCCCTCCGCCGCCGAGACAGGCCGCGGTGAGGAGGAGGAAGGCCAGAGGGGTAGCCCACAGGGAAGCTCTCAACATCTCGCTACCCTGGACAAATTATATGCTAAGCTAGGTCTGGAGAGGCGGTTTGGCGGTAGCCCCCCGCTGCCTGGCCGCCGCTGACCGATGAGAGCGGCCGGGCGCGCCCCCGAGCGACGATGCATCCCTGGGAAGATAACGTCTCTAGGCCGCCGGAGGGGCCGGGCGCAGCACCACCGGAGCGGCCGGGGCGCGCCCGTCGTCCCTCCTTCTCAGACCTAGTGGGGAGCCCTGGCCTGCGCCAGCTCCTGCAGGTGCGGACGCTGGGCCAGGTCGCCCAGAACGCCATCCTCTACACCCTCCTCATCGTGGTGGTCCAGGAGACCCACTCCAGCCTCCAGACGGCACTCCTGCTCATCGTGCTGACGGTCCCTTCCATCGTCCTGGGCATCCCCGCCGGTGCCCTGGCGGACGTTCTGCCGCTGCGGGCTGCTGTCATCATGGGGGCGCTGGCGCGGGTCGCCATCGTCTGCGGGATGCTCGTCTACCAGTGGGACATGGCCCGGCTCTACTTCCTGGCCTTCGTCTTCGCCACGGTGGGGAGCCTGACCGGCCCGGCGGAATGGGCGGCCGTCTCGCGTCTGGTGAGCAGGGACTGGCTGCCGCGGGCCAACTCTCTCTATCTGCTGGTGACGATGCTGGGGCAGGTGGGTGGGGCGGTGGTGCTGGCCCCCCTGCTGTTCAAGATAGGGGGAGCGGTGCCCGTCTTCGTGGTGGTGGCCCTGCTGTACCTGGTCACCGCCTACGCCGCCCTCAACCTGGAGCCCCTGCCCCCGGCGGCCTCCACCGAGGGCGAGGAGGTGGGCCTCTGGCAGGCCCTGACCACGGGATGGCGCGTCCTGGCCAATAGCTCACCCGCCTTCATGGCCATGGTCTATCTGACCATCTCCTCCATGCTGATGAAGACGGTGGCGGTGTTGGCTCCCCACTACGTGCGGGAGACCCTGAACATCACCGCCGAGAACACCGTCTACGTGATGGTTCCCGCCGCCCTGGGGGCCGCCCTGGGGCTGGTGGTGACGCCCTTCCTCTCCCGCTTCCTGAAGGTGGACCAGGTGATGGTCATAGGCTTTCTGCTGCTGGTGCTGAGCCTGGCTGCCCTGGGGCTGGTGGTCTATATACGGGACGTCATCATCGCCCATCTGGACCTGGGGATCCGCTTCGTGGAGGAGCGGCTAGGCGTCTCCTCGGTGATAACGCTGACCCTCATCCTGGCGGTGCCCAGTGGACTGGCGGCCACCATGGTGACGGTGGCGGCCCGCTCCGTCCTCCATCGGGAGTCGCCCGTGGGGGCGCAGGCGAGGGTCTTCGCTACTCAGAGCGCCGTGGCCGACCTGGTGGCGCTGCTGCCCACGTTCCTCCTGGGTGGCGTCGCCGACCTGCTGGGGGCCCGTCCCGTCCTGCTGCTGGCGGCGCTGGTGGCCCTGGCCATGTCCCTCTACGCCGGACGGGCCCGCCAGCGCTTCGCTCCCCTGGCGAGAGCGAGCAGCGTCCGCTAGCGGCCGGCCCTCTGGCAGGGGACGCCCCGTCCCTGGAGGCGACGCAGCCAGACCGCCACATCGTCCCGGGCGAAGATGGACTCCAGGAGCCGGCCCAGCCTCCCCCGGGGCGGGGCGCTGGAGACGGCCTGCCAGGAGCCCGGGTAGGCCAGCTCCGGACGGCCCAGGGCGCGGGCGAGCCGTCGCCATTGCTCCTCGTCTTCTAGGAGGAGGCGCAGGTAGCCGTCCCGGCATCGGTAGCGACGGCGCGCCGGCGAGGCGCGGGCGGCCCCCGCCTCAGCAGACGAGGGTGCGGCCGCCATCGATGGTGACGACGTCGCCGGTGATGAAGGAGGCGTCGGGGCCGCAGAGGAAGGCTACCAGCCGGCCCACCTCCTCGGGCTGGGCCTCTCTCCCCAGCGGTATGCTGGCCAGCCAGCTCTCCCGGCCGGGGCCGCGGGTGACATCGGCCATGCGATATGTGTCCACCAGGCCGGGACAGACGCAGTTGACCCGGATGCGGTAGGGGGCCAGCTCCCGCGCCAGGATGCGAGTGAAATGGATGAGGCCGGCCTTGCTGGTGCCGTAGGCGGCGTAGGCCGGGAGGGCCAGCCGGCCCGCCACCGAGGAGACGTTGACGATGCAGCCCCCCTGTCCCTGGTCGATGAGGGCGCGGGCCACGGCCCGCGTCACCAGGAAGGTGCCGGTCAGATTGACCTCCATGACGCGGCGCCAGTCCTCCTCGGCCAGCTCCACCACGGGGACGCGGTCGCGGCCGCGGGAGGCGGCGGCGTTGTTCACCAGGATGTCCACCCGACCCAGTTCGCTCAGGGTGCGGTCCACCAGCGACTGGACGTCCTGGGCGCGGGTGACGTCCACCACCAGGGGCAGGGCACGGCACCCCAGCGACCGCACCTCCTCCGCCACAGACTCCACGTCCCGCCAGCCTATGGCCTTCTCCTCCTCCGGATAGCTCTCTGGCGGACGGCCGGAGCCGGTCACCACCACGTCCGCCCCCTCCTGGGCCAGGGCCAGGGCTATCTGACGACCGATGCTCCGGTAGCGGCCGGCCCCGGTGACGATGGCTACCTTGCCGCTCAGCGGGCCCATCTCTTCTACCCCCTCGAGGCCGTCAGCGACAGCCTCCGTGGACATAGGTAGGGTGCCGGTGCCCCAGCAGTTCCCGGTAGGTGCTCTCCACCCCGTCGGCCACCCGTTGCCAGTCGTAGCGGGCCACCTGTCGGCGGGCGGCCTCGCCCAGACGCTGGCGCAGGGCGGCGTCCGCCAAGAGGGCCTCCAGCCGGCGGGCGAAGCTACGGGGCTGTGGCGTGGGCACCAGGTAGCCGGTCTCGCCGTCCAGGACGGTGTCCCGCAGCCCACCGACCCCCGAGGCGACGACGGGGACGCCGCAGGCCATGGCCTCCAGGGCTACTAGGCCGAAGCTCTCGTAGTAAGAGGGGACGGCGCAGACGTCGGCGGCGTTGTAGTGGAGGGGCAGCTCCTCATGGGGGACGGCGGGCCGGAACTCCAACCGCTCCCTTATGCTCAGAGCCCTTGCCAGCCGCTCCAGGCGCTGGCGCCTCTCGTCGTCTCGCTCGTCGCCGCCGACGATGAGTAGGCGGGCCGGCGTCTGCAGGAGAGCGAAGGCCCGCAGCAGGAGGTCGAGCCCCTTGATGGCCTCCAGCCGCCCCACGAAGAGGACAAGGGGAAGATCGTCCGGGAGGCCCAGGCGGGCCCGGGCCGCCGCCTTGTCGGCGGGATGGAAGAGGCGGGCATCTACCCCGCAGGGGACGACCCGGATGCGTTCCCCCTCCACCCCGTAGAGACGCTCCAGCATCCGGCGCTCGTCCTGGCTGGGACAGATGATGCGATCCGCTCCGCGCGCCAGCTCCCGCTCCGCCCGGATGCGGTGCGCCGGCTCTCGCTGGCCCATGGTGAGGCTCTTCACCTCTCCCAGCGTGTGGAACATCATGACGTGGGGGAGGCGCCAGCGCTCCTTCAGGAGTTGGCCGGCCCAGCCGGAGAGCCAGTAGTGGCTGTGGACCAGGTCATAAGCGCGGCCTTCCCTTTCGGCGAAGGCCATGACGCCCCGCACGAACTGGGGCAGGTAGGTGTAGAGGTCCTCTTTGTCCGCCTCCCAGGGGCCGGCCTCTATCTGGACCAGACGGACGTTGCCCGCCAGGGGCTGGACGGCGGGGCTGTCCGGGGCGGCGCGGCGGGTGAAGATGTCCAGGCAATGGCCGCGGCGGCCCAACTCCTTCCCTACCTCCCGCACATAGACGTTCATGCCGCCACTGTCCCGGGTCCCCGGCAGGGCCAGGGGGGAGCTGTGGTAGGTGAGCACGGCGATACGACACATCCCTAGCCCCTGCGCAACAGGCAGCGGTAGATGGACCGATCCCGGGCGCCCAGGTCGTACTTGTAGGGCTCGGCCCCTCGCAGGAAGTCGAAGCGGCGGTAGCCCTCCCGGATGGCCTCCTCTATGAGGAGGGCCTTGGAGAGGAGCCCCACAGCGAGCTGGCCGTAGGCCGGGTCGTAGCCGCTGTTGTAGAGCTGAAGGGTGCCGGGGGCGGTAAAGCAGAGGAGGCCGGCTACCCGCTCCCCGGCCAGTCGCAGGAACCAGAGCTGAGCGGCGCCCTCCTCGGCCAGCGCCACCACCAGACGACGGAAGAAGCGGTCCATGCGCTCCGTCATGAAGTGGGCCTTCTCGGGGCGGCTGATGCGATGGAGATGGATGAACTCGTCCAGGGCGGCGGCCACCTCGTCGGGCTGCTGGAGCCGCTCCATTCGATGGTCTCCCACCCGGGAGAGGCGGCGCAGCTTGCGCAGCAGCTCGTGACGGTCTTTACCGGGGAGGGACTCCAGGTACTCCTCCCAGCTCGCGGGGAGGGCCATCTGGGGCGCTACCGCCTCCCGCTCCAGGTGGACCTGGTAGCCGGCGGCACTGGCCAGCCGGGGAAGCAGCTCCAGGGTGGGGGAGCCCTCCGGCAGGCCCCAGAGGGCCACCTCCTGCCAGGGCCTCTGGCCGAGGGCGTCCAGCAGGGCGGAGAGCGCCTCCTCCTCCGCTCCCTGGGCCAGCACGAAGTCCAGATAATCGCACACGTTGGGGTCACCGGCGAGGGAGAGCTGGCCGTCGTTCTCCATGAGGGGGGCGATGCCGATGATCTCCTGGCTCCTGTGAGCGGCCAGGAGGAGGAGGGGCCTACCCTCGCCGAACTCCTCCCACCAGATGCGCAGCCAGGTGGGCGTAAGGAAGACGTAGGGGAGGGCTCCCCGGCGGTGCAGCTCGCGCCATGGCCCTTCGAGGGCCTGGAGCTCCTGCTGGAGGACGGCCGTCGTCAACTCGCGCTACCTCGCACCAGGGCCAGGAACTCGGAGCGGGTGACGCCGCTGCCGCGGAAGACCCCGCGCACGGCGGAGGTGACCAGGACGCTGCCCGGCTTCTTTATCCCCCGCATGCTCATGCACAGGTGCTCCGCCTCCACCACCACCGCCACGCCCTGGGGCCGCAGCCCCTCCATCAGGTAGTCAGCTATCTGGCTGGTGAGCCTCTCTTGGACCTGGGGCCGCCGGGCCAGCACGTCCACCAGGCGGGCGATCTTGCTGGCGCCGACGATCTGCCCCTTGGGGACGTAGCCCACGTGGGCCTGTCCGAAGAAGGGGACGAAGTGATGCTCGCACAGGGAGTAGAAGGGAATCTGGCGCAGGATCACCATCTCCTGATGGGGCTCCGGGAAGGTGCGCTGGAGCAGGACCAGGGGATCCTCCCGCAGGCCGGCGAACATCTCGGCGTAGAGATCGGCGATGCGGCGCGGCGTGTCGGCGAGGCCCGGCCGGCCGGGGTCCTCCCCTATCGCCTCGATGATCTGGCGGACGGCATCCGCTATGCGGTGGAGGTCAACCGTCGGGCGGGCCAGCGGTTCGGAAGTCTCCATGGAAGATGCAGTGCCAAGAGGTGTCCCTTTAATTGTAGCAGGTGCTTCAAGTAAATACGAAGCGGATGCGGCGGGGGCTTCAGCCCAGGGAGAGGGCCTCGGCGATGGCCTCCACCCTGGCCGGTACCTCCACCAGGCGGGCCGGCAGCGTCTCCGCCGTCTCCGGGTCCTTGAGGCCGCTGCCGGTGATGACGCAGACCACCACTGCCTGTCGCAGGTCCTCCCTGGTCGCCACCTTGATGAGGCCGGCCACGGCCGCCGCCGAGGCTGGCTCGGCGAAGATCCCCTCCTCCTGGGCCAGCAGGCGGTAGGCCTCCAGGATCTCCTCGTCGGTGACGGCGTCGATGCTGCCGCCGGACTCGTCCCTGGCCGCCACCGCCAGGTGCCAGCTCGCCGGGTTGCCCACGCGGATGGCGGTGGCGATGGTCCGGGGCTGGGGGACCGGCTCCCCCCGCACGATGGGGGCGGCGCCGTCGGCCTGGAAGCCCATCATGCGGGGCAGATGGCGGCTCCGCCCAGCCCGACGGTACTCCAGGAAGCCCCGCCAGTAGGCGCTGATGTTGCCGGCGTTCCCCACCGGGATGAAGAGCATGTCCGGGGCGTCGCCCAGGGCGTCCACTATCTCCATGGCCGCCGTCTTCTGCCCCTCCAGACGGTAGGGGTTCACCGAGTTGACCAGGGCCACGGGGTAGCGGGCTACCATCTCCCGGGCCAGGCGCAGGGCGTCGTCGAATTCGCCCTCGATGGCCACCACGGTGGCCCCGTGGGCGATGGCCTGGGCCATCTTCCCCCGGGCCACGAAGCCCCGCGGGATGAGGACGTAGGCGTCCAGGCCGCAGTGGGCTGCGTAGGCGGCGGCGGAGGCGGCCGTGTTGCCGGTGGAGGCGCAGAGGACGGCCCGCTGCCCCTCCTCAAGGGCCTTGGCCACCGCCACCACCATCCCCCGGTCCTTGAAGGAGCCGCTGGGATTGCAGGACTCCAGCTTGAAGAAGAGGTTGGGGCAGCCGATACGCCGGCCCAGTCGGGAGGACGGCACCAGCGGTGTGTCTCCCTCGCCCAGGGTGATGAGGGGCGTCCGCTCCGTCAGGGGCAGGAACGCCCCGTAGCGACGCAGCACCCCCACAGGCCTATTCAGCGGCCTGCTCGATATCGCCATGGATCTCCTTTATCTCTTGCTGGATGGTCTCCGCCAGTCGCCGTCGCTGCCGCTCCCAGAGGACGAGGAGGCGGTGGAGACGGGCCATTACCACCTCCCGGCTGGCTTCCATGTCCTGCCGCAGACGGGCTATCTCCCCACCGAGCTCCTGTAGGCGCTGGCCGGACACCTGGATCTGCTGTCCCAGGGCGTGCGTCTCCTGCAGCAGCTGCTCCGTCTGGGAGACCAGAGCGGAGAGGCGCTGGTTGGCCTGGTCCCGGTCCTGGCGGAGCCGCTGCTGTTCCTCTCTCAGGCCGTCTATCTGGGGTAACTGCCCCTCCACCTTCTGCAGTCGCTCTTCCAGCTTCTGCAGGGCCTGCTGCTGGGAGTGGAGACGCAGCACCATGCCGTCCAGGCGGTCCCCCAGGACGTCGAGCTTGCTTCCCAGTTTGTCCAGGGCCTGCCCCAATTGCTGCAGGGCCTCCAGTTGCTGGCTGTTGCGAGGGGTCAGCTCGTTCAGGCGGCGGAGGACGGTCTCCTGCTCGTGCTGGAGGCGGGCCACGGTGGCCTCCAGGTTACGGAGGGAGGCCTCCCGGCTACGGATGTGATCCTCGTAGGTGGTGAGGCGGTTCTCGATGGCCCGCACGTCCCGGGACAGGGTGGTGGTCTCTCCCTGATAGCGCTCCAGGTCGGCCTGGCGCTGGTGGAGGGCCTGGTTGGCCAGCGAGAGGGCCTGGGACTGGCGCTCGTGGAGGCGCTCCAGCTCCGCCTTCATCTCCCGCAGCTCCTCCAGGAGGGAGGGAACGGGCGATATGTCCCGGGCGAGGCCTTCCAGCGCCTCCTGGGCCCGCCTCATGACGCTCATCATCTCCTGGACCTGGGCCCGCGTCTGTCCCAGGTCCCGCTCCAGATGGCGGAGGCGTGCCGGGAGCTCGGCTATCTCCGCCGGCACGGCGCCGAGGTGGTCGTCCTCGCTGTCCACTCAGGCCTCCACTCGCAAGAAGTTGCCGATCTCAACCACTACGTCCAGCTTCTCCACGTCGGCGATGGTGGCCCGCACGGCGGCCTCCCGCGCGGCATGGGTCATGATGACGATCTCCGCCGTCTGGGCCGCCTCGTTGGTCTCCTTCTGGATGACGGAGGCGATGCTGACCTGGTTATCGCCGAAGCAGCGGGCGATCTGGGCCAGCACTCCTGGGCGGTCCGTCACCTGCATTCGAATATAGTAGCGGCAGACCAGGTCGTCCATCTTTTTTATGGGGAGGGAGACCTGGGCCCGCCAGGGGGTGGGCGGCCGCCCGTGGGCCAGGGCCTGGGCGGCGTCCAGGACATCGGCCAGGACAGCGCTGGCGGTGGGGGACGCCCCTGCCCCCGGCCCCTGGAAGACGACGCGCCCCACAAGGTCTCCCTCTACCTCGATGGCGTTGAGGACGCCGTCCACCTTGGCCAGTAGGGCCTCCTGGGGCAGGAGGACGGGATGGACGCGGGCCTCCAGGGCCGCCCCGTCGGGGCCGTCGTCGCAGCGGGCGATGGCCAGCAGCTTGATGGCATAGCCCAGCTCGCGGGCGTAGCGGAAGTCCTGGGCGGCCAGGCGGCTTATTCCCTCGCGGTAGACCTCGTCGGGCGGGACATGGGTGTAGAAGGCCAGGCTGGCCAGGATGGCCAGCTTGTAGGCGGCGTCGTGCCCCTCGATGTCGTTGGTGGGGTCGGGCTCGGCGTAGCCCAGCTCCTGGGCCTGGGCCAGGGCGGACCGGAAGTCCAGACCCTCCCGGTCCATGCGAGTGAGGACGTAGTTGGTGGTGCCGTTGATGATGGCCCTGAGCCCCCGCACCGTGTTGGCGGCCAGGTCACGCTTCAGAGGGGCGATGATGGGTATGCCGCTGCCCACGCTGGCCTCGTAGAGGAGGTCCACGCCCCGCTCGTGGGCCAGGGAGATGAGCTCCGGGCCGTGACGGGCCATGACCTCTTTGTTGGCGGTGACGACGTAGCGTCCCCGCCCCAGGGCCTCCCGGATGTAGCGGTAGGCAGGGTCCAGGCCCCCCATCACCTCCACCACTATGTGGACCTGGTCGTCCTCCAGCACAGTGGCGGCGTCGGTGGTGAGGAGGGAGGGCTCCACGAAGACGGGGCGGGGCTTGTCCGGGGTGCGCACCAGGACCCGCCGCAGGCGGATGGGCCGGCCCAGCCGCTGGGCTATGGCCTCCCCCTTCTCCAGGAGGGCGCGGGCCACCCCGCTGCCTACCACTCCCAGCCCCAGCAGGGCGACGTTGATAGGCTCCACCACCCGCGCCTCCTCAGTAGACCTGGTTGACGACCCAGCGGATCTTGGTCTGGTCACCGTTGGCCAGGTCCATATGGTTGACGATGGTGAGCCCCCTCCGCTTCTCCTGGACCCAGTCGCGGTAGCGCTTGAGGGCCACTAACTGCTTCTCCCCGGGCCCCAGGGCGCGGTTGGGGTCCTTCTCCAGCACCTGCACTATGAAGACCAGGCCCGTCTCGGGGTGGATATACTTGCCGACGCCGCCCGGCTCCAGGGCGAAGATGACGTTGGCCAGGTCGTCGTTCATGGCGCCGCGGGGCACCCAGCCTACCTCGCCCCCCTGGCCCCGGGTGCGGGTGTCTATGGACTCCTGCCGGGCCACCGCGGCGAAGTCCTCGCCCCCCTGGATGCGACCGATGATCTGGTCCGCTCTGGCCGCCTCCTGGAGGACGATCTGGCGGAAGTGGACGCTCTCCATGTTGTCCGGCACCTGCTGCTGCAGGTGGTCCAGCGCCTTCTGGGCCAGCAGCTCCCCACCGACGATGCGCCGGTACTCATCGTCCGTCAGGCCGGTGCGCTCCAGCTCCTGACTGTAGAGCTGCTGGAAGGGGTCCGGGGTGGGGCTGGGCACCGGGGGAGTGGGAGAGGGGGGCTGGTCGCCACCCTGGGCGGGCGGCGTTTCCGCCGGCGGCAGCAGACCCAGGCGCTCCCGGATGGCCTCCTCGATCTCGCTGGGGGAGACGGAGACCCCCAGCTCGCCAGCGTAGCGATAGAGGATCTCCTCCTCGATGATGCGGTCCGCGACGCTGGGGATGGCGTTGGCCGGCTGAGCGGCCTGACTGCCAGCGCCCCCCACCTGCTGGACGTAGAGGGCCAGGCGCTCCTTGAAGTAGCGGAGGCTGTAGCGGGAGTCCGCCACCTGGAGGGCCAGGCTACCGGGGCGGGTGAACTCCTCCCAGTAGCCGCGCGCTACGGAGAAGATGGCCAGGCCGGCGCCGGCCAGGAGGAGGAGGACGACGCCCAGGAGGGCAGCCAGCCGGCCTGGATGGCCCCAGAGGTCGGAGCGGCCGGCCACCTCCCAGGGGGGTGTGGGGACTTTACCGGCTCGTCTCTTTCTCGGCACGACCAGTCCAACGGCGCGGTCATCCTGGACCGGGCCCGGGCGAAGGGACTAACGGGGGGAGGGCCACCCCATCTCGCGGATGTGCTCGGCGGTGAAGGGGAGAAGGGCGACGTACCGCGCCCGCTTGATGGCGCGAGCCAGGGCCCGCTGGTGCTTGGCGCAGGTGTTGAGACGCCGCCGCGACTCGATCCGCCCGCGATCGGAGAGGAAGCGCCTGAGGAGCCCCACGTCCTTGTAGTCGATGAACTTCACCTGCTCGGCGCAGATGGGGCATACCCGGCGCCGTCGGCCGTAGCGCCGCTTCTTCTGCTGCTGCCGGGCTGCCTCCGGCGCTTCGGTCTGCTCGGGAGCCCTCTCCGTCTCGTTCTCCATGCTATGCTAGCCCTCCATGGTCTGGGCGCTGGCTGCTCACGGGGCATCGTAGGAGCTGTCCGTCTCCAGCCCCTCTTCGGCGGACGGCTCAGCCCCTTCCAGCAGGGGGGCGGCGCCCGGGCGGTCCAGGAAGAGCACCCGCTCCGCCAGGATCTCGTTGACGAAGCGCCGCTGGCCGTCGGCCCCGTCCCAGCTACGGCTGCGCAGCCGCCCTTCCACGTATACCCGGCGTCCCTTCTGAAGGTACAGGTTGCACTGCTCTGCCAGACGCCGCCAGGTGATGACGGAGAACCACTCCGTCTCCTCGCGGCGGTCGCCATCGGGTGTGGTGTAGACGTAGTTGGTGGCGACGCGGAAGGTGGTCATGGCGTCGCCGTTGGCCGTGAAGCGCATCTCCGGGTCGGTGCCCACGTTGCCGATGACCATTATCTTGTTGAGCCCGGCCACCTTCCCGCTCCCCTCATTCCTCGTCCAGCCGCACCACCAGGTGGCGCAAGACCTCCTCGGCCAGGTTGAGGCTGCGGTCCAGCTCCCGCACCCTGGCGGGGTCCATGCGGAAACGGGCCAGCACGTAGTTGCCCTCACGGAAGCGCTGGATGGGGTAGGCCAGGCGCCGGCGCCCCCAGGTGTCCACCTCGGTAATCTCGCCCCCGCGGTCGCGGATGAGTTGCTGGACGCGGTCCACGGTGCTCCTGACCTCTTCTTCGGCCAGTTGAGGGCTTATCACTAGCATCAGCTCGTAGTTGCGCATGACCTCGCTGGGCCTCGCTGGTATCGGCCGCGGTGCGGCCCCGCAGCCCAGGTTGGCATTATAGCACCGGGCCCCGCTAGTCACAACCGCGGCCCGTCCTTGTTAACGCTGGACGCCTTTCGTGCGTCTTTCATTTAGGAAGCGCTAGGAAGTGCCAGGCCAGGGGACGCTGGAAGGTCGGTGTCGGTGAGGAGCGTCGGCATGGCACGAGCGGGGATGACAGGTCGGGGATACCGATGCGCGGAGCAGGGGGGCGATGACCAAGGACTGGCGGCGGCTGCGCAGGGCCCTCCAGGAGGGAAGGCTGCGGCTGTACTGTCAGCCTATCCTGGACCTGCGCAATGGCCAGGTATCCCGCTATGAGCTGCTGCTGCGTCTGAGGGAGAACGGCGTCACGCTGACCGGGGCCTCCTTCCTCTGGGCGGCGGAGGAGCTGGGCCTGATCCAGGAGATAGACTTCTGGGTGGTGGGGAGAGCGGTGGCCCTTCTGAGGCAGCTCGATGGCCCCAGCTGCGCCACGGACGCTCACCTGGAGCTGCACGTGAACCTCTCCGGCCGCACCCTGTCCGACCGCTCGTGGTGGGGGCCCATCGAGAGGGAGCTGAGGGCGGCGGGCGAGCTGGCCCGGCGGCTGGTCTTCGAGGTGACGGAGACGGCGGCCATCGAGGACGTGGACGATGTGCGCCGGTTCATGGAGGGCCTGTGTGCCCTGGGGTGTCGATTCGCTCTGGACGATTTCGGCGTGGGCTACTCCGGCTTTTACCGCCTGCGCAGCCTCCCCTTCCACTTCCTGAAGGTCGATGGCGCCTTCGTGCGGCACCTGCCCCGCAGCAGCACCGACCAGCTGCTGGTGCGCTCCATAGCCATGGCCGGGCGCATCCTGGGGCTGGGCACCATCGCCGAGCAGGTGGAGGACGAGGCCACCGTTCAGCTCCTGCAGCGCTTCGATGTGGACTACGCCCAGGGCTTCTACGTGGGGCGGCCCCGTCCCGTGGAGGAGGAGTGGCCCTATACCATCCCCCTCACCTGTCCAGGGGATCTCCGTTGAGGATAACCCGCGTCCGCACGGGGGTGGCGTGGGCCAGGGCCTGCTCCACGTAGCAGCCGGCGCTGGCCAGTCTCACCAGGCGGGCTATCTCCTCCGGAGGAGCTGGCGATTCCACCTCCAGCTCCAGGTCGAAGCCGTCGCAGCCGGTCTGAAGGGTGCCGGCCAGGGCGGAGCCCTCGCTCCAGAAGCGGCCCACCACGCGGGCGCGGACCTTCTCCAGGGGAACTTTGAGACGGCGGGCCAAACTGGCCGCCACGGCCAGCGTTCAGAGGCCCAGCGCCGCCACCAGGTAGGCCAGCGGGGTGGGGGCGGAGCCGTCTCCCCCGGCCGCCGGCCCCTCGTCCGAGAAGATGTGGAAGTAGCCGCTGTGTTCGGAGCCGGCGCGCGCCCGCCGCAGGTGGGCCGTCAGGAGCTCGGCGTCCGCCTCGTAGGTGAACTCGCGGCGCTTCGGCTTGGTCTCGCTCATGGGGCACCTCCTGTCCCGTATTGTGCCACAAAGGGAGGGGACGGCCCACCGTGGGCCGTCCCCCTGTCGTTGCCCTCCGCTGAGGGGCGGGCTAGGGGGTGCCGCGGGCCCGGCGGCCGGGCCGTGGCTGCCCCAGGGCGGCCGGAGCCGTGTTGCCACCCGTGGCTCCCTTGGCGTACTGGGGCGTCCAGATGAAGACGAACTCGTACACGCCGTCCTCAGCCAGATCCTCGCTCCTTATCCCCTCGCCGATGCGGATGCCGTAGCGGAGGAAGAGGAGCTGATGGACGGGGAAAGCGATGCCAGAGTGAAGGCCCGGGACCACCTCCAGGCCCCAGGTGTCGCTGCCGATGATGGCCGGCCGGTGGTTCCCCAGGAAGCGGGCCTCCCTCAGGTAGATGCCGGGCTCGGAACGCAGGTAGCGGCTGGGGTCCAGGCTGGCCAGGTGCGTCCAGCCGGTACGGAAGAGGACCACGTCCCCTGGCCTGATCTGCCCGATACCGGCACGCCGCATCGCCTCCCGGATGTCGTCCAGGGTGATGCGATAGTTGTCCCGCAGAATCCTGAGGCCGGAGCCGGTGGTGGAGAGGGCTGAGGTCGCCCCCTGGGATATCTTGAGGCCCAGGATGTCCAGGAGGATGCCCCGGGTGACGATGGGTCCCATGTGCTCGTTGCCCAGGGCACTGGTGCCCCAGGGCTCGGTCATCTCCGGCACCGTGTGGCCGTTGTAGTACATGCGGCCCACGCCCACGTGGTTGAGGCCGTCCAGCTGAGTGGCTATCTGGTAGGTGGTACTGAGGCGCTCCTCGTGGAAGGTGAGGCGGTTGGCCCCCAGGGGCGTGGTGCTGGCCACGATGCCGCCATTCTCCCGGAAGCCCGGGCCCGGCTCGTAGCCGAAGACGAAGAGGCGCTGCTTGTACTCGCGAGGTGGCGTGACCGGAAAGGCGGGGAAGCCCTCCACCAGCAGCTCTCCCAGGTTGTAGGTCTTCACCGGGCGGCCGTTGGCCAGGATGCGTAGGGCCTCCGCCGTCTTCTCCGGCGTCACCTCGTTGAAGGTGCCCCGCTGGTCGCCCAGGCCGTAGGGGCCGGGGGACCAGGCGCCGTTCTCCACGGCGTCGACGTCGAACATATCGTCCGTGGGCTCTTCGAAGGGGAAGCTGCCGGCGGAGGCGGGCCGGCTGGTCACCGGCGGCAGGCCGGGGTGCAGGCGGGAGGCGCCGGCGTAGGCCAGGAGGCCAGCCGCCCCGGCCTTCCCCGCCAGCTTGAGGGCCTCGCGACGGCTCACCTTCGTCCCGTAGAGATGGGCCAGGAAGTACTCGAACTTCATACGTCCACCCCCTTTTCTCTGGACTGTGTCGTGGGGCGCAGCTTCGCTGCTAGGGCTGCTGCTCAGACGGAGGCTGCGGGTTACGGCTGCCCCTCTCACCCCCTGTTGATATCTGTGGTCAGAATGATACAGTTACAAATAAATACGTCACATAAACCTGTCAAGAGCTAGGCTAGCTCAGAAAAGTTGCCTTCGGAGGGGCTACCTGGTTACCGCTGTTGGCCTTCTGGCCGATGTCGGTGGGCTATCTGGCTGTCTGAGGAGAACTGTGCCATGCCGACGCAGTAGCCATGGTGGGCGATGGAGGACTCGAACCTCCGACCTTCTCGGTGTAAGCGAGACGCTCTGCCACTGAGCTAATCGCCCACTGCCAAGCCCATCCTAGCCAGGGCCTACGCTCCCGGTCAAGCTGCGCCCCGGCGCCTTGCGTTGACACTCCACCAGAACAGGGGCTACACTCGTGGCGAAAGCCCCTCGACATAGACGAAATCTCGCTTTCTGGGTGGTGGCGATGTCCTCTGCTAAGGGAGAGCAGCGCAGCAAGAGCAAGGCAGACTGGCTAGAGAGGCAGTACCGCCCGTCCCTGGAGCAGCTCCCCGAGAGAGAGGAGCCCATGGAGACCTCCTACGGGCAGCCGGTGGAGCCTCTCTATACCCCGGAGGACCTGGACGGCTGGAGCTATGAGGAGCGGCTGGGCTATCCCGGCGAGTACCCCTACACCCGCGGCATCCGGCCCAGCATGTACCGCGCCCGCTTCTGGACCATGCGCCAGTACGCAGGCTTCGGCGATGCCGAGGAGTCCAACCAGCGTTACAAGTATCTGCTCTCCCAGGGCCAGACCGGCCTCTCCGTTGCCTTCGACCTGCCCACCCAGATAGGCTACGACTCCGATGACCCCATGGCCGAGGGGGAGGTGGGTAAGGTGGGGGTGGCTATCTCCTCCCTGGCCGATATGGAGCTCCTCTTCAAGGACATCCCCCTGGAGAAGGTCACCACCTCCATGACCATCAACGCCACGGCGGCCATCCTGCTGGCCCTCTACGTGGCGGTGGCCAAGAAGCAGGGGGCGGACCTGCGGAAGATCAGCGGCACCATCCAGAACGATATCCTGAAGGAGTACATCGCCCGCGGCACCTACATCTTCCCCCCCAAGCCGTCCATGCGCCTGATAACGGACATCTTCGCCTGGTGTAAGGACAACCTGCCCCGCTGGAACACCATCAGCATCAGCGGCTACCACATGCGGGAGGCCGGCTGCACGGCTGTGCAGGAGGTGGCCTTCACCTTCGCCAACGCCATCGCCTACGTGCAGGCCGCCCTGGACGCTGGCCTGGAGATAGACGAGTTCGCCCCCCGCCTCTCCTTTTTCTTCGCCGCCTACACCAACCTGCTGGAGGAAGTGGCCAAGTTCCGGGCAGCCCGGCGCCTCTGGGCCCGCATCATGAAGGAGCGCTTCGGCGCCCGGGACCCCCAGTCTCTCATGCTCCGCTTCCACACCCAGACCGGGGGCGCCACCCTCACCGCCCAGCAGCCGGAGAACAATATCATCCGCACCGCCATCCAGGCGCTGGCGGCGGTGCTGGGAGGCACCCAGTCCCTCCATACCAACTCCTGGGACGAGGCGCTGGCCCTCCCCAGCGAGCGGGCGGTCCAGGTGGCCCTGCGCACCCAGCAGATCATCGCCTACGAGTCCGGCGTGGCCGATGCCATAGACCCGCTGGGCGGCTCCTACTACTTGGAGAAGCTCACCGACCAGATAGAAGAGGAGGCGCAGCGCTACATCGACCGTATAGACGACATGGGGGGCGCCCTGGCCGCCATCGAGATGGGCTACCAGCAGCGGGAGATCCAGGAGGCGGCCTGGCGCTTCCAGCAGCAGGTGGAGGCCGGTAAGCGGGTGGTGGTGGGGGTCAACCGCTTCCGCACCGCCGAGGACGGCCCGCCCGGCGAGATCCTGCGGGTGCGGCCGGAGGTGGTCAAGCGGCAACTGGAGCGGCTGCGGCGCGTCAGGGCGGAGCGGGACAACGCCCGCGTCCAGTCCCTCCTGGGGAAGCTGGAGGAGGCCGCCCGCTCCGACGCTAACATGATGCCGGTGCTCATCGAGTGCGTGGAGAACTACGTCACCGTAGGCGAGATCTGCCGCGTCCTGCGCCAGGTCTGGGGCGAGCAGCGGGAGTTCATGGTCTTCTAGCCTGGCCCGCCCCAAGGAGAACGAGAGGAGCTGGGAACCGCACCCCGTGGCCGGCCGGGCCGCGCTGGTGTGCCCTATCACCCGCCGGGAGGTAGTCATGGGCAAGCAGGAGCTCATAGCCGAGGCCGAAGAGACCTTCCAGCAGCTATGGCAGGCCGTCAGTGCCCTGCCGGAGGAGACGGCCACCCGGCCCTGGCTGGGCGAGTGGTCGGTCAAGGACGTCCTGGCCCACATCGCTGGCTGGCACCGCGAGATGGCCGGCGTCTTGGAGCGGATGGCCCGGGGCGAGCGCCCGGTGCCCGAGGGCGTGGACTACAACGACACCGATGGCTGGAACGCTCGCTTCGCCCAGGCCCACAAAGGGACCCCCTGGCCCCAGATGCTGGCGGAGCTGCGCGCCAGCAAGGAGGCCTTCCTGGCCGCCGCCCGTCAGGTGCCGGACGACCGCTTCGAGGAGGGGCGGGCGGCCCACCGCATCATGCAGGGCACCGGCACCCGCCACTACCGCGAGCACCTGGAGCAGATAGCCGAATGGCGTCAGAGGGAAGGGCTTTGATCAAGAAGGTTCATCACATAGGCATCGCCGTGGCCGACCTGGCGGCCAGCCTCGGTTTCTACCGTGACGTGCTGGGCCTCCCTTTCCACAAGGAGGCGGAGGTCAAGGAGCAGGGCGTCCGGGCGGCCCTCCTCCTGGCGGGGGAGAGCGAGATAGAGCTGCTGGAGCCCACCGCGCCGGAGACGCCGGTGGGCCGCTTCCTGGCCCGCCGGGGCGGCGGTCTTCACCACATCTGCTTCGAGGTGGAGGACGTGGCCGCGGAGCTGGCCGCCCTCAAGGCCCGCGGCGTGGAGCTGGTGGACCAGGAGCCCCGCCAGGGGCTGGCCGGCATCATCGCCTTTCTCCACCCGCGTGCCCACCGCGGCGTACTGGTGGAGCTGGCCCGTCCTCCGCAGGAGGAACGCCACGCCGCCCCCTCGCCCCTGGTAAGGCGGCTCCGCTACGTCCTCATCGGCGCCGAAGACCCGGCCGATGCCCTGGCCCGCTACGAGGCGAACCTGGGCCTCCGGGCGGCGGCGAGCGGGGACGGCCCGGCGGGGCAGGTGACGGTGGGGGAGTCCCTCCTCCTCGTCCTCACCGCCGAAGAGGCGCGGCCCCACCTGCCGGTGGGCACGGAGGCGGGGGAGGGGCTGCTGGCCCTGGGCCTGGAGGTGGGCGACCTGGAGGCGGCCGTGGAGCACCTCCGGCAGCGGGGCGTGGAGGTATCCGCCCCGGCCCCGGGCATCCTGCCGGGGACGCGGGCCGCCAGCGTGGCCCCCGCGGCCAGCCACGGCGTCCCTCTCCACCTGGTGGGGACCTAGGCCGGGCCTCCCGGGGGCGACGTCCCCACGCAGGCGCGTCTGTTGCAGCCCCCGGGGGAGCGGGGACGGCCCCGCTCCTGCGGGGGGCAGCCATACTATATAATCGGCCCTAGGAGGGAGTGGCCCATGACGCAGGAGCGCAAGGTAAAGATCGTCATCGCCAAGCCTGGGCTGGACGGACACGACCGCGGCGCCAAGGTGGTGGCCCGCGCCCTGCGGGACGCTGGCTTCGAGGTGGTATACACCGGGATCCGGCAGACGCCGGAGATGATCGCCGAGACGGCCCTGCAGGAGGACGCCGATGCCGTCGGCCTCTCCATCCTCTCGGGGGCGCACCTGGAACTCTTCCCCCGCGTCGTGGAGGAGCTCCGGAAGCGGGGCCTGGACGATGTCGTCCTCTTCGGCGGTGGCATCATCCCCCAGGAGGACATACCGGAGCTGGAGCGCGTGGGCTTCAAGGCCATATTCGGACCTGGCACCTCCACCGAGGAGATCGTCGAGTGGGTGAGACAGAACGTCCGGCCGCGGGGAGTGGGAGTGAAGTCGTGATCCGAGAGCTGGTGGATAACGCCCTGGGCGGCGACAGGCGGTCGCTGGCCCGCCTGTTGAGCCTGGTGGAGAACGGTTACTCCGAGGGGCGAGAGGCGCTGCGCCTCCTTTACAGGCACACCGGACGGGCCCATGTGGTGGGCATCACCGGCGGCGCCGGGGCCGGCAAGAGCACCCTCATCTTCGCCCTGGCCCGGGAGCTGCGAAAGCGGGGGCTCACCGTGGGTGTGGTGGCGGTGGACCCCACCAGCCCCTTCACCCAGGGCGCCCTCCTGGGAGACCGCGTACGTATGCAGGGGCTTACCTCGGACCCCGGCGTGTTCATCCGCAGCATGGCCAGTCGGGGCGCCGTGGGCGGCCTGGCCCCCGCCACCCTGGACGTGGTCACCGTCCTAGACGCCGTGGGACGGGACGTCATCATCGTGGAGACGGTGGGGGCCGGCCAGGACGAGGTAGAGATAATGGACGCTGCCCACACGGTGGTGGTGGTCGTCGTTCCTGGCACGGGAGACGAGATACAGGCCATCAAGGCGGGCATCCTGGAGATCGCCCACATCCTGACCGTCAACAAGGCCGACCTCCCCCGCGCCGACCTACTGGCCAACTACCTGGCGGAGTTCGTCAACCTGGAGAAGGGGGATGGCTGGCGAGTGCCCATAGTGAAGACGGTGGCCATCAAGGAGGGAGGAGTGACGGAGCTGGTGGAGGCGCTGGAGACGCACCGCCGCCATCTGGAGCAGTCCCCGGCCCGGGAGGAGATGGAGACGGAGCGGGCCCGGCGCCGTCTGCTGACTGCCCTCCGCTCCCAGTTGTGGGAGCGGTCTTTGCGCATCGCCCAGAGGGACGGTGCCCTGGAAGGGCTGGCGCGGGCCATCGCCGCCCGCGAGATGGACCCCTACACCGCCGCTGCTGGCCTGCTGGAGTCTGCCCTTCGCCCCGAGAGCTAGGCATATAATCGGCGTGAACGGCCGGGCACTTCGGGCGGAGCGCACCGCCGATGCTCACCCCTGAGCTGGGCCTCTCTACCCCATCCTATTCGCTGCAGGAGGGTAGCACCTTCCAGGTGAGCGGCATCCCTACCCCGGCGGCCGCTCTCATCCTGGGCATCAGCCTCTTCTCCTTCGCCCTGGTGAACGGGCTGGAGATCGCCGTGGTGGCCGCCAACCGCATACGGGTGCGCCACCTGATGGAGCAGGGGAGCCGCTCCGCCCTGGCCCTCCACCGCCTCCAGTTGGCCCGGGAGCGCTTCTTCACTCTGGTCATCCTCCTGCAGAACCTGGCCATCATCCTGGCCTCCATAGCCAGCAGCGTCCTGACGGCGCAGGCCCTGGGGGGGATAGGCGGCCTGGTGCTGGGCGTGGGCGTCCTCACCATCGGTGTGGCCATCCTGGGGGAGGTGCTTCCCAAGGTGCTGGCGGCCCACGCCGGAGAGCGCTTCGCCCTGGTGATGGCCCGCCCTCTGGAGGCCCTGCTGTGGCTCCTCCAGCCGGTGGTGGCCCCCCTGGCGGCGGCCCCCACCATCGTCTCCCGCCTCCTCCTGGGCAGGGCATACGAGGAGGGCCCCACGGTGACGGAGGCGGAGCTGCGCACCCTCATCGATATCAGCGTGGAGGAGGGGGCCGTAGAAGAGAAGGAGGCGCGGCTCCTGGAGCGGGTCTTCCGCTTCGGCGACAAACGGGTGGGGGAGGTCATGGTGCCCCGCACCGAGATCGTCTGGGTAGAGAGGGGGACTACGCTGTCCGAGTTCTTCAAGATCTTCGTGGAGACGCCCCACACCCGCTTCCCGGTCTACCAGGAGAGCGTCGACAACGTCGTCGGCATCGTCAACATCAAGGACGTATTGCGAGGCCTGGCCCTGGGGGAGCTGACCGGGGACAGTCCCATAGACTGGTGCATGCGGCCGGCCCTCTTCGTCCCCGAGAGCAAGCGGGTGGGCGACCTCTTCGCCGAGATGCAGAACGCTGGCCAGCAGATGGCGGTGGTGGTGGACGAGTTCGGCGGGACGGCGGGCCTGGTGACGGTGGAGATGCTGCTGGAGGAGCTGGTGGGCGCCGTCAGCGACGAGCTGCGCCCTCACCAGCCGGAGTTCGTGACCCTGGACGAGCGCACCTACCGCCTGGACGGCGGGATGTCCGTGGACGACGCTAACCAGCAGCTAGGGCTCGGCCTCCCTGAGGGGGACTACGAGACGGTGGCCGGCTTCATCCTGGACCATCTGGGCCGCATCCCGGAGGAGGGGGAGCAGTTCGTCTATAATGGCCTGCGCTTCGCCATCACCCGTATGCTGGGCCGTAAGATAGAGGAGGTGACGGTGACCAGACTGAGCGAAGGGGGAGGCAGCTCATGAACCTCAAGGTGCAGCGCCTCCGGGCTACCTTCCGGCGGGGCGACTCCGTCAAATATCTGGCCCACCTAGACCTCATGCGCTACTGGGAGCGGGCCCTGCGGCGGGCGGGCGTCCCCCTCTCCTACTCCGAGGGCCACAGCCCCACCCCCCGCCTCTCCCTGGCCGCCCCCCTCCCGGTGGGCGTCACCTCCTCCTGCGAGCTGATGGACGTCTTCCTCTACCGGCGTATGGCGCTGCGCGACTTCCTGAAGCAGGTCAACGCCAAGGTGGTCCCGGGCACCGAAGTACTGACGGTGCGAGAGGTGGGCCTGCGGGAGCCCTCTTTGCAGTCCCTGGTGCGCTGGGCCGAGTACCGCGTGGAGGTGGCCCGAGAGGGGCGCTCCCGCCAGGAGCTGGAGGAGCGGGTGGAGCGGCTGCTGGCCCTGGACTCCCTCCCCTGGCAGCACCTGCGGGACGGCCAGGTGCGCCGCTACGACCTGCGCGCCCTGGTCTACGACCTCTGGCTGGAGGAAGAGACGGAGGAGAGCTTCATCCTGGGTATGCGCCTGCGCACCGACCAACAGACGGCGGGCCGGGCGGAGCAGGTGACGGCCGCCCTCGGCTTCGCCGGGCCGCCGCTGCGCATACACCGGGCTCGCCTGTTCGTGGAGGAGACGCCGCGGGCCACCCGGGCCTTCCGGCGCCTGGGAGAGATGTAGGTAGCCCCGTCGTCCCCTATAATGGAGGCCGTAGGGGGTGTCCCTGGAGATGCGCATAGCGCTGGGCAGCGACGAGAAGACCATCCTGACGGACTACCTGGTGGAGGAGCTGCGACGCCGCGGTCTGGAGGTGGAGCTCTTCGGTCCCCTGCGGGGGGAGTCCGTCCAGTGGGCAGAGGTGGCGCGCCAGGTGGCGGAGGCCGTGGCCTCCGGCCGGGCAGACCAGGGGATACTGTGCTGCTGGACCGGCACCGGGGTCTCCATCGCCGCCAACAAGGTGCCCGGCGTGCGGGCGGCCCTCTGCCACGACGCCGAGACGGCCCGCGGGGCGCGGGCCTGGAACCGGGCCAACGTCCTCTGTCTGAGCCTTCGCTCCACCGCCCCTGCCGTGGCCAGGGAGATCCTGGACGCCTGGTTCAGCACCGAGCCCGACCCCTCCGAGGCGGAGAACGTGGCCCGGGTGGAGGAGATGGACCGCCTCTACAGGGACGTCAGGGCCTGACGACACCGATGGAGAGACGCTAGTTGTCCCGGCGCGAGCGACGTCGTTCCCGGAGGGCCCGGCAGGCCAGGCAGGAGAAGGCCCCCCTCATCTGGCAGCGCAGCGGCCCCGCCCCCAAGGGCAGAGGCGCCGCCCCCCAGCCGAAGGTGGCCAAAGGCGGAGGTGGTTTCTATATTCCGCCCTGGCTGCCGGTGGCCGGGATCATCGTCGCCGTGGTGGCCATCTTCCTGGGGCTCGTGCTCTTCCGCGAGACCTCCACGGCCAGCCCCCGTATAGGCGACCACTGGCACGCCGCCTACGAGATCATCATCTGTGGCACCCGTCAGCCCCCTCTGCCCTCATTCCCGGGCGGCGTCCACACCCACGGCGATGGCTACATCCACCTGCACCCCCAGTTCGCCAGCGAGGAAGGGCGAGGGGCCAGCCTGATGCGGTTCTTCGAGTACGCCGGCCGTGCCCTGGGCTCCGGCGGCGTCCTGACCCGGGACACTCTGCAGGTGCCGGGGGACCCGCGGGTCTTCCGCAACGGCGACATCTGCCAGGAGGGGCCGGACCAGGGCCAGCCGGGCGTGGTCCAGGTCTTCGTCAACGGAGAGCGCCGGCTGGACTTTGAGGACTACGTCCCCCGCGACGGGGACAGAGTGCAGATAGTCTTCGGCCCGGAGAGGGCGGCGCCCACGCCGTCTGGCTCGCCAGCGCCAGCGCCGGACTAGGGCCCGGCGGAACGGACGTCATGCCCCAGCCTTGAGGCCGGCCCTCTCCACCGTCTCCGGCGTCACGTCGTCCGGTAGGCGGTAGCCACGGAAGGTGATCCAGCCCAGGAAGGAGAGGAGGCCGGCCACCGGCCCCACCAGCCTTATCCCCAGAGGGTCTTCGGCGCTGGAGCCCAGGACGAGAAGCCCCGAGAGGATGACGGGGAAGATGGCGCCGGCGATCTTTTCCAGCGTCGCCTGCGTCCCGTAGTAGATGGCCTCCCGTCTCTGGCCGGTCAGGAGGGCGTCATAGTCTATGATGTCGGCCTGGATGGCGTTGGGGAAGGTGAAGACAGCCGTCATGGGCAGCCCTATGAGGGCCACGAAGATGATCCCCTGCAGCAGCTTGTCCACGCCCGGGATGAAGCCCATGACCCCCAGCCAGGGCATATAGAGACTGGCGAAGACCAGGGCCGCCGAGTATACCCAGGCCTTGCCCCGCTTCACCGCCAGCCGGTAGACCAGGGGCAGCGACAGTAGCACCACAATGATGGCAGACAGGGTGAGGAGACCGGTAACCGTCCCCACCCCCACCCCCAGCGTGGCGAACCCCAGCTCCAGGCGCAGCTCGCTGCCCGCCTCCAGACGGGCGATCTCCGGCTTTACGCCTCCCATCAGCACGGCGTTCACCCAGTAGGGCAGGGCGGCCGTCAGCATGCCGATGGAGGCGTTGAACATGATGAAGGTGGGCAGGAAATAGCGGAACTGGCTGTTGGCCAGCGTGGACCGGATGGCACTGATGAGGTCTATGGAGGCGGGCTCTATGTCCCGCCGCGTGTAGCGCCAGGCCCCCAGCAGCCCTATGTAGCGGGAGAGGAAGGCGATGACGGCCATCACGATCCCCATGGCCGTGAAGCCCCAGATGTCCACGATGATGCCGCTCACCACCAGGGCCACGAAGGAGCCCAGGGTGCCGAAGAAGACCTGCCAGGTGACGATGTTCACCCTGTCCTGAGAGCGGGGAGCGATCTCCGGCAGCAGCGACTCGAAGGGGCCGCCCGAGAGGGTGCTGAACAGGTGGAAGGCCTCCAGGATGATGAACAGATAGATGATGTTCAGCAGCCCCTCTCGCTCCTGGGGAGGTGTCCAGATGAGGACGGCGAAGAGGGCCAGGAAGGGCGTGGAGAGCACCACGAAGGGTATCCGCCGGCCCCAGCGACTGCGGGTGCGGTCGCTCCACCAGCCGATGAACGGGTCGTCCAGGGCCTCTATGAGCCTGGTGGCCAGCAGGATAGCCCCCAGCGCCAGCACGGGCACCCGCTGGGGGATATCGGCATCGGGCGGCGGGGCGTAGAAGTAGATGAGCCAGAGGTCGCGGGAGCGGGAGAGCGCGTTCCCCCCGAAGCTGCCGAAGGCGTACAGCAGGCGGTTGGTGAGGGGGAGGGCGTGCCGGGGAAGGGTCATTCCCTCATCCCCTTTCCTGTCCTTGCCCTTACTATGCCGCCGGCCCTCCTTGGGGACAAGATGGCGCTCAGGCCATGTGCTGGCCTCGCTCCAAGGCCCGCTCCAGGTCAAGGGCGTAGACGCCCCACAGGGCGCGGGGCAGTAGCCGGCCGATGGCCATCATCGCCTCGTCCCGGGCCTGGCGGTAGCGCTCCTCCCTGTCCTGCGCCGTCGCCTGGACGAGCAGTGGCGGGCCGAAGCGCGCCACCAAAGTCCCCCCTTCCTCGTACAGGCCGGCCGGGAGGGTGGGGACACCCCGCTCGCTCAGTCCCAGGAGGAGGGCGCCCACGCCCTCCGGGGGCAGAATGAGGGTGCCGTGGCCCGTCCCCTCCGGGAAGAGGGCTATGGGCTGCCCGTCCTTTCGCACCACCTCCATGATGGCCCGCATGGCGGCCGCCCGTCCTGCTGCCCGCTCCTGCGGCCGGGGGACTATCACCAGGCTGTAGACCCGGGCCAGCCGCCGGAAAACCCAGCGCAGGACGGCCGGGGGGACGGGGACAGGCCCCAGCCGGAAGTTGTACCACTCGCTGGTCATGAGCCAGCGGGGGGCGTCCCCCCGGCGGCGCCAGACGGCCCAGGTCAGAAGCATCCCGCCCCAGAAGACCCTCAGGCCCGGGCGATCGTAGTGGTTGGCGATGAGGACGAAGGGCCCGGAGGCCGGTATATGCTCCTCCCCCACGATGCGGGTGGGCAGGCGGACGCTGGCCAGGACGGCCCCGGCGTCCTGACCCACGTCCCGCTTGCGCCCTGACAGCACCGCCAGAGCGAAGCGCGCAATGTACGAGTAAGGCAGGCGGTAGGCCCGCTGAGCGCTGGCTTCCATGGCCCCGCCGGGGCCATTTTAGCGCAGTCCGGGCGCAAAAGGTTCCCAGGGGGCCAGCGACGGTGTATCTTTAGTCTGCCTGAGAGGCTTTCGAGGGGGCTGAGGGAATGCCGGTCATCACCATCTCGGGAGCGCCGGGGAGCGGGGCGCGGGAGCTGGTACACCTGGTGGCCCAGCGGCTGGGGATCGACTACGTGGACCAGCAGATCCTCCTGGACGCGGCTCGTCGCCTGGGGGTGCCGGTGGAGCAGGTGGCCGCCGTTGACGAACGCGTCCAGGGGCTGCGGGAACGGCTAGCCCACCTCCTGCGCAGCTTCTTGGAGCGCTCCGCTCTACTAGGCACCGACCCCATAGCCGGCGGTGGTGGCCTGGAGATGCTCTTCTCCCGCAGCTACGATGAGTTGACCAGGGAGGAAGAGGAGGGCCAGGAGGGGGTGGACCCAGCCCTGTATGTCAACGTCCTCTCGGGCGTGGTGAGAGAGCTGGCCCAGCGGGGCGACGTGGTGATCCTGGGCCGGGGGAGCCACATGATCCTCAAGGACTTCCCGGCTGCCCTGCACGTCCTCACCCTGGCGCCGGAGCCGGTGCGCCTCCAGCGCTACGCTCTGCGCGAGGGGGTCTCGGCGGAGGAGGCGGCCCGCCAGGTGCAGGCGGTGGAGAGGGCGCGTATTCTCTTCTACAAGCGCTTCTGGAAGGTAGACCCCAACGACCCCAACTACTACGACCTGACCATCGTCACCTCGCGGCTGCCCCTGGACCTGGCGGCGGAGCTGATAAGCATCGCTGCCAAGGCCAAGGAGGAGCAGCCGGCCTAGCGCTGGCTCTCCAGGCGCTCCAGTAGCTGCCGGAGGTAGGCCTCTGCCCTATCCAGCCGTGCCCTGAGCCCCCAGGGGTGATTGGGCGCCAGGGGTACGCCCCAGCCCCGCTCCTCCGCCCCCATCCCCACGATCTCCAGGAAGCCCTGGGCCTCCGGCGAGTCCTCGCCGAAGATGGTGACGAGGCAGTGGTGGACGTTGTCCACCCACTGACCGTAGTCGTAGGAGACGGGGCCGCGGCCCCGCAGCCAGGGCACCCTCTCCAGATGACGGCGGATCCTCTCGATGGCCAGCTCCGTGGTGGACGCCACTTCAGACCTCCTGGCGTAGGCTGATCTCGTACTCGCCCCAGCGCTGACGGTGCTGCTCCTTCAGCTCCCGCAGACGACTCTGGTAGGCCGGGGTGTCCACCCCCTCCAGGTTGAGGACGTAGGCGTCCTCCTGATTGTCGGAATAGTAGCGGGGGCGGACGCCCACCCTCTGGAAACCGTACTTGTGGTAGAGGGCCAGGGCGGGCTGGTTGGAGACGCGACACTCCAGCGTCACCAGCGAGCGGCCTAGGGAGGCGGCCAGCTCCAGGGCCGCCTGGAGGAGCATCTCGCCGATGCCCTGGCGGCGCTGGGCCTCACGCACGGCTATGGCGACGATATGCGCCTCATAGGCCGGGAGCCAGAGCCCTACGTACCCCGTTACTGTCTGGCCCTGCGTGGCCTCCCGCCCCCCCAGGAGGACGTCGCGCACCCCCTCCAGGAGACGTCCCAGGCCCGTCCCGGTGACGGGTAGCGGCGGCTGGGTGGGGCGGTCCACCGCCTCCACGGCCACCAGATAGCGGGCGATGCGGTTCTGCCTCAGCTCGTAGTGAAAGGAGGTGGGGGGCCAGGTGGTGGGGAAGGCCTCCCGCTCTATCCGCTCCACCTGGGGGATATCGGCCAGCTCCATAGGGCGGACGCGGCGCTTTACTTCCAGGGCCCTCATCTCGGCGGCCATTGTAGCATCCCTCAGCGGGGGAGGGCACGGCCTTTGAGGGCGGGGACAGTGGGTATAGAATGGATGTATCAGGGTGTGACGATGTACCTCCTCCGGGTGCTGGCGCTCCTGCGCTCCTACCGTCTGCGGCTGGCCCTCGCCCTCCTGTGCACCGCCGGGGCCGCTGGCTTCGCTCTGGCGATGCCCCAGCTCATCCGCTGGGCCATCGACTTCGGCATCGGCCGGGGGAACGTGGCTGCCCTGGCCACCGCCGCCCTGGCGGTGGTGGGGGCCGCCCTTCTGAGGGGGGTCTTCGCCTACGGGCAGCAGTACCTCTCGGAGTGGGTGGCCCAGCGGGTGGCCTACGAGCTGCGCAACCAGCTCTACGACCGTCTACAGCGCCTCTCCTTCGCCTTTCACGACCGCGCTCAGACGGGACAGCTCATGTCCCGGGCCACCCAGGACGTGGAAGCGGTGCGGCTCTTCGTCAACTTCGGGGTGCTGCGGCTGGCCTATCTAGCTCTTCTGCTGCTGGTGGTGCTGGCCTTCATGGCCTGGAGCGACTGGCGGCTGACGCTGGTGGCCTGGGCCTTCGTCCCTCTCATCGTCTGGCGCTCCACGGCCATGAGCCTGTCGTTGCGCCCTCTCTGGCTGCGGGTACAGGAGGGCATGGGGCGCCTCACCACCGTCCTGCAGGAGGCGCTGGCCGGCTTCCGCGTGGTGAAGGCCTTCGGGCGGGAGGAGTACGAGGGCCGGCGGTTCGCAGCGGAGGCCCAGGCCCTCTTCGCCGATTCCTACGCCGCCAGCCGCATCCAGGCGGTGCAGGGGCCGCTGTTGAACGGGCTGTGGATGCTGGCCATCATCGCCGTCCTCCTCTTCGGTGGCTGGCAGACCAGGAACGGGGCCCTCACGGCCGGTGAGCTGGCCGCCTTCCTCCTCTACCTGACGCTGCTGCAGATGCCGGTGCGGGCCCTGGGGTGGGTGGTGGCCGTCTACACGCGGGCCCTCTCGGCTGCCCAGCGAATCTACGAGGTGCTGGACGCCGAGCCGGAGGTGAAGGAGAGGCCGGGGGCTATCGTCCTGCGGGACGTGAAGGGACACGTCCGCTTCGAGGGGGTCTCCTTCAGCTACGACTCCCGCTCCCCCGCCCTGTGGGAGATCGACCTGGAGGCCCGTCCAGGGGAGGTGGTGGCGTTGCTGGGGCCGGCGGGGAGCGGCAAGACCACCATCGTCAACCTAATCCCCCGCTTCTACGATGTGACCGCCGGCCGCATCACCATCGACGGGGTGGACGTGCGGGACGTGACCCTCGCCTCGCTGCGGCGGGCGGTGGGAGTCGTCCCCCAGGACGTCTTCCTCTTCTCGGCTACCCTGCGGGACAACATCGCTTACGGAGCGCCCTGGGCCACCCAGGAGGAGATAGAGCGGGTGGCCAAGATAGCCCGCATCCATGACTTCATCGTCTCCCTGCCCGAGGGCTACGATACCTGGGTGGGAGAGCGGGGCGTCACCCTGTCCGGGGGCCAGAAGCAGCGGATAGCCATCGCCCGCACCCTCCTGCGCGACCCCCGCGTCCTCATCCTGGACGATTCCACGTCCAGCGTGGATGCGGAGACGGAGTACCTGATACAGCAGGCGCTGGCGGAGGCGATGAAGGGGCGCACCACCTTCGTCATCGCTCATCGCCTGCGCACGGTGCAGGCGGCCGACCAGGTGCTGGTGTTGAAGGACGGTCGCATCGTGGAGCGGGGCCGCCACGAGGAGCTGCTGCGGTTGGGCGGCCTCTACCGCCAGATCTACGAGCAGGAGCTGCGGGAGCAGGAGGAGGGGATGGGCCTGCCCGGGCCGACGCGGGCGGGCCACATGTAGCCATGTGGGCGGGAGCGGGACATGGGCACGGCCCGGCGGCGGTCTTCCGCCGCGGTACGTGGGAGGAGGAGGGAGAGGGCCGCATCTATGACCACACGGTGGTGCGGCGGTTCCTCCCCTACCTGCGTCCCTACCGGGGGCGGCTGGCGCTGGCTCTGGCGGCGGTGCTGGCCTCCGCCGGGGCCTCCTATGCCCAGCCCTGGCTGGTGGGCCGGGCGGTGGATCGCTTCGTGGCGGGGCGGGACATGGCCGGCCTTCTCGTCATCGCCGGGCTGCTGGCGGGGCTGGCTGTCGTGGCCTGGGCCGCTCAGACCGTTCAGCAACTGGTGACGGCAGGGGTAGGGCACAGCGTCCTCTACACGCTGCGCACCCAGCTCTTCGACCATATCCAGCGCCTGTCGGTGGGCTTCATGGACCGCAACGAGGTGGGACGCGTCATGTCCCGCGTCCAGAACGACGTGGCGGCCCTGCAGGAGCTCATCACCGGCGGCGTCATCGTCATCATGTCGGACATGCTGGGGCTGGGGCTGGTGGTCTTCTTCCTGATCTACCAGGACGTGCTCCTGGCGCTGGTGACGCTGGCGGTGGTGCCGGCGCTGGTGCTGGGCATGCTCCTGTGGCAGGCGCGGGCCAGGCGGGCCTTCCTGCGGGTGCGGGAGGCGGTGGCCATCGTCAACGCTAGTCTGCAGGAGAACGTCTCTGGCGTGCGGGCCATCCAGAGCCTGACCCGGGAGGAGGAGAACCTGCGCCGATTCGACCGCGTCAATGCCGACAACCTGACGGCCAACGTGGAGGCGGGCCGGCTCACCGCCACCGTGATGCCTCTGGTTGAGCTGGCGGTGGCGGTGGCGACTGCGCTGGTCATCATCTTCGGCGGCATGAGGGTGATGCAGGGCGAGCTCGGAGTGGGAGCCTTCATCGCCTTCGCCCTCTACATCCAGCGCTTCTTCGATCCCATCCGCAACCTGGTGATGCAGTACACTCAGCTCCAGCGGGCGATGGCCGCTGGCGCCCGCATCCTGGAGGTGCTGGACACGGAGCCGGAGGTGCAGGACGCCCCGGACGCCATCGACCTGCCCGATATCCGTGGCGAGGTGGAGTTCCAGCACGTCCACTTCAGCTACGTGCCGGGCGTGGAGGTGCTGCACGATATCGACCTGCGCGTCCGCCCGGGAGAGACGGTGGCCATCGTGGGGCCCACGGGAGCGGGCAAGAGCACCCTAGTAGCCCTGGTGGCCCGCTTCTACGATGTCACCAGCGGGCGCCTCCTCATCGACGGGGTCGACATAAGGCGCATCCGGCGCAGCTCCCTCACTCGCAGGCTGGGGATGGTCTTGCAGGACCCCTTCCTGTTCTCCGGCACGGTGCGAGAGAACATCCGCTACGGCCGTCCCGAGGCGAGCGACGAGGAGGTGGAGGCGGCGGCGCGAGCGGTGGGCGCCCACGAGCTCATCCTGCGCCTCCCCCAGGGCTACGAGACCCCCGTCAGGGAGCGCGGGCAGAACCTCTCGCTGGGGCAGCGGCAGCTCATCAGCTTCGCCCGGGCCGTCCTGGCCGACCCCCGGATCCTCATCCTGGACGAGGCGACGGCCAGTGTAGACCCGGTCACGGAGCGCCTCCTGAAGCGGGCGCTGTCCCGCCTGCTGGAGGGCCGGACCGCCTTCGTCATCGCCCACCGGCTGGCCACGGTGCGGGCGGCGGACCGCATCGTCGTCCTGGACGGCGGTCGTGTCGTCGAGGAGGGGAGGCACGCCGACCTGCTGGCGCGGGGCGGCCTGTACGCTCGCCTGCACCAGATGGCCTATGCGCAGGGCCTGCCCGTCCTCCCCGAGGACGGCCGGAGGGAGGAGGCGCCGGGGCCCCTCTCCGTCCCCTGAGCGACCCCGCTGTGTCGCTGCGGTAGCTTATAATCGCCGTGGAGGTGAAGTCCGTGGACGTGGACTCATTGGCGCGGACGCTGGCTGACGCCCTGGAAGAGGAGGGCATCCAGGTGGTGCGGGAGGGACTGGACCGCTACGCCTGGGATGCCCTCGGCCCTAACCGCGCCTTCCCCCAGCTACAGGAGATCCGGCCGCAGCCGCTTCTGGCGGCACGCCCCCGCTCCACTGAGGAGGTCTCCCGCGTCATGGCCCTGGCCTCGGAGTGGCGGCTGCCCGTCGTCCCTTACGGTGGGGGGACGGGGGTGATGGGAGGCGCCATCCCCCTCGTGCCCTCGTTGGTGCTGGACCTGTCCGGCCTGGACCGCGTCCTGGAGGTGGACGGGCCGGGCCAGCGGGTCTGGACGGAGGCGGGGGTGATCCTGGAGCGGCTGGACCAGGAGCTCTCCCGTCACGGTCTCATGCTGGCCCATGACCCCTGGTCCCTGCCCATAGCCACGGTGGGCGGGGCCATATCCACCAACGGCATGGGCTACCGGGTGGGCCGCTACGGTTCCATGGGCGACCAGGTGCTGGGCCTGACGGTAGTCCTGGCGGACGGCCGGGTGTTGCGGACGCGCGGCGTGGAGGGCACCTCGGTGGGGCTGGACCTCAAGCACCTGTTCATCGGCACGGAGGGCTGCTTCGGCGTCATCACCGAGGCCGTCCTCAAGGCGGTGCCCCAGCCAGAGGAGCGGGCCCTGGCCGCCTACCTCTTCCAGGGCTTCGCCGAAGGGTTCCGGGCCATCCTGGCGATGCACGAGATCGGTCTCGTCCCCTCCGTCCTGGACTACGGCGAGGACTTCGTCCCGCCGGCTGGCGGCGGCAGGGCGGAGTCGGAGGGGGCGCGCCTCTACCTGGTCTTCGAGGGCTTTCGGGAGGAGGTGGCGGCCCAGTCCTCCCGGGCGGACGCCATCTGCCGTTTTCACGGCGGCCAGCCCCTGCCCCTGGAGGAGGCGCGGCGCTTCTGGCAGCACCGGCACGACCTGGCCCTGCGCTTCGCTCGCGGGCGGACGCAGGCGCGGCGTCGGGAGCCCGTGCCCGGCGGCCGCTTCGACTACGTACACGTCTCCCTGCCGCCCTCCCGGGTGCTGGAGTATCAGCGCCTCAGCCAGCAGGTGCTGGACCGGGCAGGGGTCTACCCCCTGGAGTACGGCATCTGGGGAAAGCCCGGCCTGTTTGACGTGGTGATGGTCCAGCCGGACGGCAGCGCCGATGGCGCCGCCTCCCTGGCCGCCGTGGTGGACGAGCTCCTCTCTCTGGCCCAGGAGATGGGCGGCTCCATGGAGCAGTGTCACGGGGTGGGGATAAAGCTCGCCCACCTGATGGAGCGGGAGCACGGCCCGGGTCTGGAGGTGATGCGGGCCATCAAGCGGGCGCTGGACCCTCAGGGCCTGCTGAACCCGGGCAAGCTGGGGCTCTAGTCCCAGAGGCGCCCCTGGGGGTTCCCGGGCGGCTCCAGACCCAGGTGCTGGTAGGCCCGCGGCGTGGCGACGCGGCCCCGTGGTGTCCGCTTTATGAGCCCGGCCTGCATCAGATAGGGCTCATAGACCTCCATGATGGTGTCCGGCTCCTCGGACACGGCGGCGGCTATGGTGTCCAGCCCCACCGGCCCGCCGCCGAACTTCTCAATGATGGCCTGGAGGAGCTTGTGGTCCACCTGGTCCAGCCCCAGCTCGTCCACCTCGAGCTGGGCCAGCGCCTGGCGCGCCACCTCACCGGTGATGGCGCCATCGGCCCGCACCTGGGCGTAGTCGCGGGCGCGGCGCAGGAGACGGATGGCCACCCGCGGCGTCCCCCGGGAGCGGCGAGCGATCTCCCTGGCTCCATCCCGGTCTATGGCGATCCCCAGGGCGGCGGCGTTCCGCTCCAGGATGGCCACTATCTCCTCCTCCCGGTAGAAGTCCAGTCGGTAGACCGCTCCGAAGCGGTCCCGGAGGGGGGAGCTTAGGAGGGCGTAGCGGGTGGTGGCGCCTACGAGGGTGAAGCGGGGCAGGGTGAGGCGGACGGAGCGTGCTCCTGGCCCCTTCCCCAGGACGATGTCCAGGGCGTAGTCCTCCAGGGCCGGGTAGAGGACCTCCTCTGCCGTCCTGGGCAGGCGGTGGACCTCGTCTATGAAGAGGACGTCCCCGGTCTGGAGGGCCGTCAGGATGGCCGCCAGGTCGCCCGGCCTCTCGATGGCCGGGCCCGAGGTGACCCGTATGGAGACCCCCATCTCGTGGGCGATGATGTGGGCCAGCGTCGTCTTTCCCAGGCCCGGCGGCCCGAAGAAGAGGATGTGGTCCAGGGGCTCCCCTCGCTGCTTGGCGGCGGCGATGGCGATGGCCAGGTTCTCCCGCAAGCGGTCCTGGCCCACGAACTCGTCCAGGCGGCGCGGCCTGAGGGCGCCCTCTATGGCCAGGTCCTCGGCCTGGGCCCTGCCGGAGATGGCCCTCTCCCCCACAGCCGGCTCCTCTCGAATATCTGTGCTATCCGGGGCCATTATAGGGCCGCCCGGGATGCCCGTCTACTCGGCGAGGGGTGGAGGGGCCTAGTGGCCGTCGGAGTGCTCGCTCCACCCGGGGGAGCCGGGGCGGTGCGGCTCGTAGCCGATGAGGTGACGGATGGCGGTGAAGAGGAGCCCCAGCAGGGCCGCTCCGGCCACGGCGCCCGCCGTTATCAGGGAGAGGCGGAGGATGTCCGAGGTAGCCCTGGTCTCATCCTGGGGGGCGCCCGGGCCCGGCTCCACCTGGGGCCCGCTGATGTCCGTCAGCGCCGCCTGGCAACCGGCCTCGCCGCACGGGTAAACGGCGCCAGGGCCGGCCCGCTCTGCCAGCGGCAGGTGAAGGGCGTGAGCAGGGCCGCCGGCGCCCAGGAGGGCGCCCGTCAGGACGGTCAGGACGACGAGAGCGCTCTTCAGGTAGATGCTCATCTCGCTTCCTCCGAGCGCGGAATTCTATCACGCGCACCGCTAACGGACTAGCCTGCCCGCCCTCCCGGGGTGCGGATGGCAGTGAGCGACCGCCTCGGCACGGGAGCCCCCTTCCTTGTTGACACAGAAAGGCGGTTGTTATAATTGCCAGATGACGGGCGAAAGGGGCGGCTGCGCCCCTCCTTAGTCGAAAGGTGCGCGTGACAGAGCTGGTAACTCCCACTCCCCGGCCTGAGAGAGGTCTCAGCCCCGCGTCCACCGGTCCCCGCTACCGGCGCATCGTGGCCAAGCTGGGCACCAGCCTCCTCACGGCCGGCGGCGAACGGCTGGACCTGGAGGTGATGGCCGGGCTGGTGGGCCAGGTGGCCCGCCTCCACCGGCTGGGCTGCGAGGTTCTCATCGTCAGCTCCGGGGCCATCGCCGCCGGGCGCCACCGCCTGGGCCTCCGCCAGGAGCGACGGGACATCCCCCTGCGACAGGTGCTGGCGGCCGTGGGCCAGAGCGACCTGATGCAGGCCTACCAGCAGCTCTTCTCCTGGCATGATATCGTCATCGCCCAGACCCTGCTCACCCGTCGCGATCTGGCCGACCGCCAGGGCTACCTGAACGCCCGCAACACGCTGCTGGGACTCCTCAAGCTGCGGGTGGTCCCCATCATCAACGAGAACGACGTGGTAGCGGTGGACGAGATAGCCGGGGCCAAGATCGGCGACAACGACAACCTCTCCGCCCTGGTGGCCAACCTGGTGGACGCCGACCTGCTGGTCATCCTTACCGATACCGAGGGCCTCTACACGGCGGACCCTCACCTGGATCCCTCGGCCCAGCTCATACGGCGGGTGGAGCGCGTCGACGAGCGCATCGTGCGGCTGGCCGGGGAGAGCCACGGCCTGGGCGTGGGCGGCATGGCCACCAAGGTGGAGGCGGCCCGCCTGGCGACCAGCGGCGGCACCGACGTGGTGATAGCCCACGGCCGGGAGCCCGGCGCCCTGGTGCGGCTGGCCCAGGGGGAGGAGTTGGGCACCTTTTTCCCCGCCACTGTGGACCGCTTGGAGAGCCGCAAGCGCTGGATGCTGGCTGGCCTCTCCCTGCGGGGGAGCATCGTGGTGGACGCCGGGGCGGTGCGGGCGCTGCGCAGCGGCCGCGCCAGCCTCCTGCCCGCTGGCGTCAAGGCGGTCCAGGGAGACTTCCAGCGGGGCGACGTAGTGGCTATCGTAGACGAGGAGGGCCGGAGAGTGGCCTGCGGCATCGCCAACTATAGCTCCCGCGAGGTGATGGCGGTGCGAGGGCTGCAGTCGCGTCAGATAGAGGCGGCTCTGGGCTACGCTTACGGCCAGGAAGTGGTACACCGGGACAACCTGGTACTCCTCTAGGCAGGAGGTGTGTCCATGACTCTGAAGCGGAAGGCCGCCATCGTGGGGCTGAGCGAGACGAAGCCCCAGCGCAAGTCGGAGGGGACGCCGGCGGTGGAGCTGCTGGCAGAGGCGGCCCGCCTGGCCATCCGGGACGCCGGGCTGGAGAAGAAGGACATAGACGGCCTCATCGTCCTCCCGCCTATGGGGGAGGAGACGATGCTCTGGCCCTCCATCCTGGCCGACTACCTGAAGATGCAGCCCCGCTACGCTAACGTGGTGGACATCGGCGGCGCCTCCGCCTGCGGGGCCGTCTGGCGGGCGGCGGCCGCCATCGCCGGGGGGCTCTGCAACACCGTCCTCTGCGTGGCGGGCGACGTCTTGGACCCCGACCTCTTCTATGCTCGCCGCGGCGGGAGGCCCGCCCGCACCCCGGCGCGGGAGTTCGACGCTCCCTACGGCATCGGCGTGGCCAACGAGGGCTACGCCATGATCGCCATGCGCCACATGTACGAGTACGGCACCACGCCACGCCAGATGGCCAAGGTGGCGGTGGATCAGCGCTTCAACGCCAACGCCAACCCGGACGCCATCTTCTTCGACCAGACCCTGACCATAGATGACGTCCTCAACTCCCCCCTCATCTGTGACCCCCTCCATCTGTACGAGATCGTCATGCCCTGCACCTACGCCAATGCCGTGGTGGTGACCTCCCCCGAGCGGGCCAAGGACTCCCCTCACCGCCCGGTCTGGCTGCTGGGAGCCGGGGAGTGCATCACCAACAACCTGCCCGCCCAGGCCCCCTCTCTCACCTCCTCCGGGATCGCCGTGGCCGCCGGCAGGGCCTTCGAGATGGCCGGGGTGACGCCCAGGGACGTGGATCTGGTCTCCGTGTACGACTGCTACACCATCACCGTCATCATCACCCTGGAGGACGCCGGCTTCTGCCCCAAGGGGCAGGGCGGCCCCTTCGTGGAGGAGCACGACCTGACCTACAAGGGTGACCTGCCCCTGAACACCCACGGCGGCCAGCTCTCCTTCGGGCAGGCGGGGCTGGCCGGCGGCATGACCCATGTCACGGAGGCAGTGCGCCAGCTCCAGGGCCGGGCCGGCCAGCGCCAGGTGAAGGACTGCGAGCTGGCCTTCGTCAACGGCAACGGCGGCGTCCTGAACGAGGAGTGCTCCTTGGTGCTGGGAGTGTAGAGATGACGACACAGCAGCGCGAGTACCGCAAGCCCATCCCCCGGCCCAGCGAGACGACGCGCCCCTACTGGGAAGGGGCCAAGGCCCACGAGTTCCGCCTCCAGCACTGCCGGGACTGCGGACAGTACATCTTCTATCCGCGGCGCTTCTGCCCGGACTGCCTGTCCGATAGCCTGGAGTGGGTGCGGGCCAGCGGCCGGGGCCGCATCTACACCTACACCATCGTCCGGCGGCCGGGCCAGTCCTCCTTCCGCGAGGACGCCCCCTACATCCTGGCCATCGTGGAGCTGGAGGAGGGGCCGCGACTCACCACCAACATCGTCGAAGCGGGGCTGGACGAGGTCCACATCGGCATGCCGGTGGAGGCCGTCTTCGACGATGTGACGCCCGAGGCGACTATAGTCAAGTTCAGGCCCATCAGGCGATAATATCCAGAGAGGGAGGTAGAGCCGGCCTTAATGGGCTCCGTAATCAAGTGGCGTCGCCGCAAGATACGGCGACACAAGTACAAGAAGCTACGGAAGAGGACCCGCTGGCAGCGTCGGCACAAGTAGCGGACTTTCGGCCGCAGCCAGGAGGCTTCGTTCCGTGTTGTTCGGCCTTCGGCAGGCCCGCCGTCTGCTCAAGCCTCGTCGCCAAGACGACCCGCTGGTAAAGGTGGCAGGCGCCCCGACGCGGGAGCAGGCGGAGTTCTGCGTGCAGACCCTGCGGAAGCAGGGCATTCCGGCCCAGTGGCGGCGGGGCAGGACCGGGATGGAGGTCTGGGTACCGGCCAGCCAGGAGGGGCAGGCCCGCCATCTGCTGGGGCTCTCGGGCCGCAGCTTCACCAGGGTGCCCAGGCCGCGCCACTCGGCTCGCGACTAGGGGCAAGGCTGGCGGCGGCCTGTCCCGTCGTACCAGAGGGGTTGGAGACCCGATGACCGAGGTGGTCCTATGACAGCGGTAGCCCCGGAGCTGGAGACCATAGGCCGGGCCGCCCGTCAGGCGGCGCGCGCCCTGGCCCGCCTCTCCACCGAGACCAAGAACCAGGCGCTGCGCCACGTGGCCCGGCTGCTGGTGGAGAGGCAGGAAGAGGTGCTCAGGGCCAACGAGCGGGACTGTGAGGAGGCCCGCAGGGCCGGCCTCTCCCCGGCGGTGCTGGACCGGCTCCAGCTCTCGGCCCAGAAGCTGGAGGCCATCGCCGCCGACGTCCTCAACGTGGCCGCTCTTCCCGACCCGGTAGGCGAGGTGATTGAGATGCGCACCCTCCCCAACGGGATGAAGGTGGGGAGGAAGCGGGTGCCTCTGGGCGTCATCGCCGCCATCTACGAGAGCCGGCCCAACGTGACCGTGGACATCGCCTCCCTCTGTCTGAAGGCGGGGAGCGCCGCCGTCCTGCGGGGCGGCAAGGAGGCCATCAACTCCAACCGCGCCCTGGCGGCCATCCTCAGGCAGGGCATCGCCCTGGCAGGGGCGCCGGCCGATGCCGTCCAGCTCATCGAGAACACGGACCGCGCCCTGGTGGGCCAGCTCCTGCGGATGCGGGAGTATATAGACCTGGTGGTGCCGCGAGGCGGTGCGGAGCTGATCCGCTTCGTGGCCGAGAACGCCACCATGCCCGTCCTCACGGGAGGCATCGGCGTCTGCCACACCTACGTGGACCGCGCCGCCGACCTGGAGAAGGCGGTGCGGGTGGTCTTCAACGCCAAGTGCCGCAAGTGGAGCATCTGCAACGCCCTGGACACCCTCCTGGTGCACCGGGAGATCGCCCCTCTCTTCCTGCCCCGCATCGCCCGGGAGTGGGCGAGAGCGGGCATCGAGATGCGCTGCGACGCTCCCTCGCTGGCCATCCTGGAGGGGGCGGCGGTGGAGGGTCTGGCCCTGCGTCCCGCCAGCCCGGACGATTTCGGCAGGGAGTTCCTGGCCCCCGTGGCGGCGGTGCGTGTGGTGGACTCGCTGGAGGAGGCGCTGGAGCACATAGAGCGCTACGGCAGCGGCCACTCCGACGCCATCGTCACCGAGGACTACTCGGCGGCCATGCGTTTCCTGGACGAGGTGGACACCGCGGTGGTCTACGTGAACGCCAGCACCCAGTTCACGGACGGGGCGCAGTTCGGCCTGGGGGCGGAGATCATAGACTCCACCCAGAAGACCATCGCCCGTGGCCCCGTGGGGTTGCGGGAGATCACCACCTACAAGTGGTTCGTCCTGGGCGACGGCCACGTGCGCCCCTAGGCGGCACCCCGGCACGACTGCGAGGTCTCGACCGTTATTAATCTAAGGAGGGTCTCCATGGGCGGTTTTCACTTCGAGAGAGAGTGTCGCACACCCTACTCCGAGTGCTACACGGTGGAGCTGGACGAGGACGAGGTGGGCCGGGTGGACATCCACTACAGTCCTACCGTGGTCTACGCTACCCTCTGCGTCACCGAGCGCCTCACCCAGGACGAGATACGTCAGCTCATCGGCGAGATCGACGAGCGGCTCGTCCTCACCGCCGACCCCATGCGAGAGGACTTCGTGGTGACCGTCTGGGTGGGTCGTGAGGAGGGCGTCTACTCGGAGGAGGAAGAAGAGGAGGAAGAGGAGGAGTTCGAGGGTAACGGCCACATGGGTAACTAGGCCCCGCCCTGGCGTTGCTCTCCGCCCCCTCCCGGCGAGGGGGCGTGCTTTTTCTCCGGAACGCCTAGGCCGGCTTGCGGGCCATGGCCTCCCTGGCCGCCCGGGCCACTCGCTCAGGCGTCAGGTCGAAGTGGCGCAGCAGTTCGTCCCAGCGGCCGCTGGTGCCGAAGCGCTCCATACCCACGAAGGAGATGGGCACGGGGTGGGTGCGGGCCGTCACCTGGGCTACCAGGCTGCCCAGGCCGCCGTGCAGGTTATGGTCCTCACAGGTGACGATGGCCCCCGTCTCCCGGGCGGCGGCCAGGATCGCCTCCTCGTCCAGGGGGCGCAGGGAGGCCATGTTGAGGACACGGGCCTCTATCCCCTCCTGGGCCAGGAGCTGCGCCGCCTCCAGGGCTACCTGGACCATGACTCCCGTCGCCATCAGGGTGACGTCGTTGCCCGGGCGCAGGAGGTGGGCCTTCCCCAGCTCGAAGCGATAGGAGTCGTCGTAGATGACGGGGATCTTGGGCCGGACGGTGCGGATGTAGAAGGGGCCGTAGCGACGGGCGGCCACCTCTATGGCCTGGGCCGCCTCCACCACATCGGCCGGGACGATGACGCGGAAGGTGGGGAGGGCCAGCATGAGGGCCAGGTCCTCCAGGGCCTGGGCGGAGGCGCCGTCCTCACCGGTGATGATGCCGCCATGACTGGCCACGATCTTGACGTTGAGGCCGGGCTGGGCCACCGCCATGCGCACCTGGTCGTAGCAGTGGCCGGGTATGAAGACGGCGAAGGAGCTGACGAAGGCTATCTTGCCCGCCGCCGCCAGGCCGGCCGCCACCCCTACGGCGTTCTGCTCTGCCACCCCCACGGTTATGAAGCGCTCCGGGAAGACCTGGCCGAACTGGGCCGCCGTGGTGGAGACGCTCAGGTCGGCGTCCACCACCACGATGTCCAGCCCCTCCTGGGCCAGCCTGATGAGGGTGGGGCCCAGGGCCTCCCTGGTAGCCGCCGTGCGGTCTGTCTGCAACATCCTGTCAGCGCTCCCGGTCTTCCAGCTCCCTGAGGGCCTGCTCCGCCTGCTCCGGCGTGGGGGCCTTCCCGTGGAAGGCGGGGTTGTTCTCCATGAAGCTGACGCCCTTCCCCTTGACCGTGTGGGCGATGACCACCGCTGGCCGCCCCCGCGTCCCCCGCGCCGCCTCCAGCGCCCCGATGAGGGAAGGGAAGCTGTGGCCGTCCGCCTCCATGACTTCCCAGCCGAAGGCTCGCCACTTCTCGCCCAGGGGCTCCAGGGAGAGGATGTTGACGGTGTAGCCGTCCGGCCCCACCCAGCCGCCGGTCCGCTCCCTCTGGCCGTTGCCGGGGTAGCGGCTGTAGTCGGAGAAGCCATCGTTCTGGATGCGGTTGTAGTCCACAATGGCGATGAGATTGTCCAGGCGGTGGTGGGAGGCGCTCATGGCCGCCTCCCAGGTCTGGCCCTCGTTGCAGTCGCCGTCGGACAGGAGGCAGTAGACGCGGTAATCGCGGCCGTCCAGGCGCGCAGCCAGGGCCAGACCCACGCTGAAGGAGAGCCCCATCCCCAGGGAGCCGGCCGACATCTCCACCCCCGGAGGCACCCCCATGACGGTGTGCCCCTGCAGGCGGCTCCCCAGCCGACGGAAGGTGAGGAGCTCGTCCACCGGGAAGTAGCCGGCCTCGGCCAGGACGGCGTAGTAGGCGGGGGTGGCGTGCCCCTTGCTGAGGACGAACCTGTCCCGCTCCGGCCACTGGGGGTGCTCCGGGTCGTGGCGCAGGACGTGGAAGTAGAGGGCGACGAGGATGTCGGTGGCGGAGAGGGAGCCTCCGGGATGCCCGGAGCCGGCCGCCGCCGTCATGCGGACGATGTGCTGCCGCACACGGCGCGCTATCGCCTCGAGCGTCTGGAGCCTGTCCTCGGTGAGGGGCGTCAAAGCGGTGGCAGCGCTCCTCTACGGGCCTCTCGCAAGAGGGATTATAGGCCGTATCCCCAGCTTCGAGCAACGGAGGGCGCTGGCCCGTGGCCGGAGGCCCGGTTTAAGATGCAAGCGTGGTAATAGACTTCCATACCCATATCTTCCCGCCCGAGGTGGCGCGGGAGCGAGAGGAATGGCTGCGACGGGATCGCCTCTTTGCCGCTCTCTATGGCCACCGGCGGGCGGCCATCGCCACCGCCGAGGAGTTGCTGGCCAGCATGGAGGCGGCGGGCGTGGAGGCCAGCGTGGCCCTGGGCTTCGCCTGGGAGGAGCAGGAGCTGTGCCGTCGCCACAACGACTATCTGCTGGAGGCGGCCGCCCGGAGCGGTGGCCGCATCGTCCCCTTTTGCACGGTGAACCTGGCCCGGTCGGGGGCCCAGGAGGAGGTGGAGCGCTGCGTGGCCGGGGGCGCCCGTGGCCTGGGCGAGCTGCGGCCGGACGACCAGGGATGGGACCCGGTGGGGCCGGCGGGCGAGCTGCTGGCCTCTCTGGCCCGCCGCTACCGCCTGCCCTTGCTGTTCCACGTCTCGGAGCCGGTGGGGCACCGCTACCCGGGCAAGGAGGGGATGGCCCTCGCCGCCTTCTACGCCTTCGCCGAGGCCCACGCCGACCTGGCCCTGGTGGCCGCCCATCTGGGAGGCGGCCTTCCCTTCTACTGGCCCATGCCGGAGGTGCGGCAGCTCTGCCAGCGTCTCTACTTCGACACGGCGGCCGCCCCCTTCCTCTACGCGCCGGACGCCTACCGGCTGGCGGCGGATGTGGCCGGGCCGGAGCGGTTGCTGCTGGGCAGCGATTTCCCCCTGATAGGCCAGGGGCGCCAGTTGGAGGAGCTGCGGAGGGCCGGCCTGCCGGAGGAATGGCTGTCGATGGCGCTGGGCGAGAACGCCCGGCGTCTCCTGTGCTGCGAGGACGCGGGACGTGGCTGAGGAGCGCTGGCGCCTCTTCGTGGCCCTGGAGCTGCCGGCCGAGGTGCGGGAGCGGCTGGGCGAGCTCCAGCGCGAGCTGCGACGCCAGGGGCTGGGCCATCTGCGCTGGGTGCGGCCGGAGGGGATCCACCTGACCCTCAAGTTTCTGGGAGAGACGCCCGTTTCCCGTCTGGCCGCCATCGCCGACGCCCTGAAGGAGGCGGTGAAGGGCGTCCCGCCCCTGGAGCTGGGGCTGGGGCCTGCCGGCGCCTTTGGCGACCGCCGCGGCCCGCGCGTCCTCTGGGTAGGCCTGGAGGGGGACCTGGCCTCCCTCCAGGAGCTCCAGCGCCGGGTGGAGCTGGCGATGGTCGGCCTCGGCTTCCCCCGGGAGGAGCGCCCCTTCGCTCCCCACCTGACGCTGGCCCGTGTCCCTCCAGAGGCGGTTGCCCGCTCCCGCGGGCAGATAGAGCGGGCGCTGGCGGCGCTGCCGGTGCCCCGCTGCCCGCTGGTGCTGCGGGAGGTGAGCCTGATGCGGAGCCAGCTCCAGCCCGGCGGCGCCGTCTACACCAGGCTGGAGGCCTTCCCTCTGGTCTGATGGGAGAGGGAAAGCAGGGACTCACCGTCAGAGCGGCCGGGCCGCGTCCTGTCCCTCTGGCCAGCCTGTTGCGGCGTCATCTGACGCCGAAGCTGACGCTGGCCATCGTCCTGTGGCGGGTGGAGGCGTGGGGAGGGGCGCCCCTGGCGGTGGTCCTGGTGGCCACCCTGGGCCGCTGGCCAGGCGCTCTGGTAATGGCCGCCGTGGTGGCGGCCCTGACCGTCATCTCCCTCTATCTGCTGGAGGGTGAGCCTTCCCTGAGTTTGCTACGGGAGTGGCTGGCGGAGCGCCCCTGGCTGGCCCGCTGGCTGTCGCGGCCCCGCTGGCAGGTATGGCTGCTGGACGTGCCGGTGATGCTGCTGGTGGCCGGCCCCTTCTGGCGAGCTGTGCTCCTGCACCTCTTGCAGATGGAGCGGCGTAGCGCCTATGCCATAGGTCTTCTGGGGGCGCTGCCCGGGGCGCTCCTCTGGACGGGCCTGGTGGCCGGCAGCGTCTGGGAGCAGCTCGTGTGGCCGGTCCTCCGTAGCCTGCTGTGACCCCCCACAGGGCGAGGCCTCTCAGTCGGGGTAGCCCTCGGGCCGGGAGCGTCGCCACTCCCAGGCCGAGGCGATGATCTCCTCCAGGGAGGTGTGGCGGGGCTGCCAGCCCAGTCCGCTACGGGCCCGCTCCGGGGAGGCTACCAGGACGGGAGGATCGCCGGGGCGCCGGGGCTGCCATTCCACGGGTATGGGGTGGCCGGTGACGCGGCGGGCCGCCTCCAGCACCTCCAGGTTGGAGAAGCCCCGCCCCAGCCCCAGGTTGTAGGGCCCGCTGGCGTGCCCCTGGGCCAGTCGCTCCAGGGCCAGGACGTGGGCCCGCGCCAGGTCCGCCACGTGCACGTAGTCCCGCACACAGGTGCCGTCCGGGGTGGGGTAGTCCTGGCCGTAGAGGGGGGCGGCCTCTCGCTGTCCCAGCGCCACCTCCAGCAGGATGGGTATCAGATGGCTCTCGGGCCGGTGATCCTCGCCCAGACGGGGCGTGGCACCGGCGGCGTTGAAATAGCGCAGGGAGATGTAGCGCAGGCCGTGGCACTGCTCGTACCAGGCCAGCAGCCTCTCCACCGTCGCCTTGGTCTCCCCGTAGGGGTTGGCCGGCTGCAGGGGGTGGTCTTCCTGCAGGGGAAGGCTCTGCGGGACGCCGTAGACGGCGGCGCTGGAGCTGAAGACGAAGATGCCCACATCGTGGTGGACGAGGGCGTTGAGGACGGAGATGGCGCTGCCGATGTTGTTGGCGAAGTAGCGGCCCGGGTGGCGGGCCGATTCCCCGGCCTGGATGTAGCCGCAGGCGTGGACCACGGCGTCAAAGCGATGGGTGGAGAAGAGGCGGCCCAGCGCCTCGTCGTCCCGGGCGTCCGCCACCACCAGTTCGGCCTCGGGGTGGACGGCGGAGGCGTGGCCGCTGATGAGGGAGTCCAGGACCACCACCTGGTGCCCCGCCTCTATCAGGAAGTCCGTCACCACGGAGCCGATGTAGCCGGCGCCGCCCGTTACCAGTACCTGCATGGCGGCCGCTTCCGCGCTAGGCGTCGAAGCGCTTGAAGACGAGGCAGGCGTTGTGGCCGCCGAAGCCGAAGGAGTTCTTCAGCACCACCCGCACGTCCAGGCGGCGGGCCTGGTTGGGCACGTAGTCCAGGTCGCACTCCGGGTCTGGGACCTCGTAGTTGATGGTGGGGTGCACCCAGCCGGTCTGGATGCTCTTGATGCAGGCCACGGACTCCACCGCCCCGGCGGCACCGAAGCAGTGGCCGATCATGGACTTGGTGGAGCTTATGGGCACCCGGTAGGCATACTCGCCGAAGACGCGCTTGATGGCCATGGTCTCCACGGCGTCGTTGAGGGGGGTGGAGGTGCCGTGGGCATTGATGTAGTCCACCTCCTCCGGAGAGACGCCGGCATCCTCCAGGGCCAGGCGCATGCAGCGGGCGGCGCCGTCGCCGTCGGCGCAGGGGGCGACGATGTGGTGGGCGTCGTTGGTGGCGGCGTAGCCGGCCAGCTCGGCCAGGATGGGGGCACCGCGGGCCTGGGCGTGCTCCAGGCTCTCCAGGACGAAGATGGCAGCCCCCTCGGCCGCCACGAAGCCGTCGCGCTGGGCATCAAAGGGGCGGCTCGCCCGCTGGGGCGGGTCGTTGCGAGTGGAGAGGGCGCGGATGACGGCGAAGCCGGCCAGTCCGAGCTCGCAGAGGGCGGCCTCGGAGCCGCCCGTGAGGACGACATCGGCCCGGCCGCTGCGGATGAGCTCCAAGGCGTCGCCCATGGCCTGGGTGCCAGCGGCGCAGGCGGTGCTCACCGTGTTGTTGTATCCCTTCAGGCCGAAGACGAGGCTCAACTGGGCTCCCGCCATGTTGGGCAGCATCTTGGGCATGAAGAAGGGGTCTATGCGCATCCCTCCCCGGTCCAGGAGGACGCGCATCGCCTCGTCGATGGTGGGGAAGCCGCCGATCCCCACCCCCAGGACGACGCCGATGCGCTCCCTGTCCTCCCGCTCCAGACGCAGGTCGGCGCTCTGGATGGCCTGCCGGGCGGCGGCCACCGCCATCTGGCTGAAGCGGGCCATGCGGCGCGCCTCTCGCTTCTCTATGTAGTCCTCTGGCTGGAAACCCTTCACCTCCCCGGCGATGCGCACCGGGTAGCGAGAGGCGTCGAACTGGGTCAGGTAGTCCACGCCAGAGCGCCCCTCCAGGCAGCCCTGCCAGAACTCCTCCACTGAGTTGCCCAAAGGCGTGATGGCCCCCATGCCGGTGATGACCACCCGCCTGCGCTCTTTCCTGTCCATCGTCTCACCTCTGCGGTCCGGCCGGGGGGCGGGCCACCGTCTCCCGCCAGCGCCGGCGCCCCTCGGCCACGAAGGCCAGCGAACCTGTGAGACATATTAAACCGCTCTCTCCCTTAAGGGCCAGCGCTCGTCGCAGGGCGTCCTCCACGTCCGAGGCCTCCTGCGCCGGCACCCCCTGGACGGCGAAGGCGCCGACGATGCGCGACGCCTCCATGGCCCGGGGATGGTCGAAGGGGACGGCGATGACGCCCCGGGCGATGGGCGCCAGCTCCTGAGCGATGCCGCCGATGTCCTTATCGGCCAGTGTCCCTACCACGAAGAGCGCCTGGCGGGCCCCCAGGTAGTCCGTCAGGGCCTCCCGCAGGGAGCGAGCGGAGTCCCGGTTGTGGGCGCCATCGGCCACCGCCAGAGGGCGGGCGGAGAGGACCTCCAGCCGCCCCGGCCAGCGGACGGCGGCCAGGCCGCGGCGCAGGGCCTCGTCCGGGAGGGAGAGGAGGCCTTGGTCGGCCAGGGCGCGGGCCGCCGCCACCGCCGTGGCCGCGTTGGCGAGCTGATGGGCCCCCAGGAGGGGCATCCACAGCTCCAGCGACCACCCCTCCGTCTCCAGGCGGAAGCGCTGGCCCGCCAGGTCGTGCTCCAGGCGGCGCCAGGTGTAGAGGGCGGCCACGTCTACCAGGGGGACGGAGGCGGCCGCGGCCGCCTGCCGCACCACCGCCGCTGCCCCCGCATAGCGCTGGGGTGCCAGCACCACGGCGCCGCCCGGCCTGACGATGGCCGCCTTCTCCCGGGCGATGGCCTCCACCGTGTCCCCCAGTATCGCCGTGTGCTCCAGGCTGATGGGGGTGATGATGGAGAGGGCCTTGGTGGGGAAGACGTTGGTGCTGTCCACTCGTCCCCCCAGACCCACCTCCACCATCTGGGCCTGGACGCCGGCCTCCCGGAAGGCGAGAAAGCCCAGGGCGGTGAGCAGATCGAAGGTGACCAGCTGTCTCTCCCCCAGTGAGCCCTGCACCGCCTCGGCGGCCGGGCGGAGGAGGGCCGTGAGCCTGGCGAATTCCTCCTCTCCTATGGGCTCCCCGTCTACCTGGACTCGCTCGCAGTAGGAGTCCAGGTGGGGGCTGGTGTAGAGGCCCACGCGCAGGCCCGCCGCCCGCAGGATGGCCGCCAGCATAGCCGCCACGCTCCCTTTACCCTTGCTGCCGGTGACGTGGACGGTCAGACGGCCCAGGTGCGGGTCCCCCAGGCGCTCCAGCAGCGCCAGCACCGGGGCCACGTCCGGGCGGTCGGCGAAGCGGCCCGATCGCTCAAAGTCGGCGTAGCTCAGGAGATAGCGGACGGCTTCGTCGTAGTCCATGGCTCGGCAGGTTGAGAGGAGACCTATACCTGTCCTTTCGCCGGCAGGCGTGCGACGCGCACCGTCGCCCTCTTATCATACAGTCGTCACGGACAAGGGAAAGGAGGTGGCCGTGTCAGTCTCGTTCGCTCGCTTGGTGCCCCGGCCCGACGACCGGGCCCGCCTGACGGCCTCCCTGGGCGACCGCTGGCGGCCGGCGGAGGCCCACCCCCTGGCCACCCTGCAGGGGAGGGGCATCGGCCTGGGGAGGCTGGTGGTCTTCCTGGGGCCCCGCAACCAGGTGGGGGCCGAGTACTTCCAGCTCTTCGTGCGGGACGACCAGGGACGGCTCAGCCAGGGGCCGCTGGCCCTGGGCCTCTCCAACCGTGGCCGCTACCCGGCCTACAACTGGATAGAGCTGGTTCGCTACCTGCCCGTCCTCCGCTTCGACGGCGAGGAGGTCTCTCTGAAGGAGGGAGGGCGCCAGGAGCGGCTCTTCCGCCTTCTGGGGGAGCTGGTGCCGGCCGGGGGGAGCCTCATGGTGGAGTACGACTCCCCGGACCATGCCGATACAGCGGCAATCCTGGGCCGCGGCTATCCACCCCCCTGCTCTCCCCTGGGCTACGCTCTGCTAGTCGCCGGCTGCCTCTCTTACCGGGACTGGTACATACCGGAGGGCGGCCGGGAGGGCCCCCGCAAGCTCCAGGGCTACAAGCCCCTGGACGATGAGGCGGCCCGCGGACGGGCGGAGGCCCTGGCGGAGGCCCTGAGCCAGGCGTTGTCCCGGCCGCCGGGGCGGCGGGCCGAGGGCCGGGACAGCGAGGCACGGCGCTGGGGCAGACGGGCGCTGGCCCTCCTGCGCCGCCGTTTTCCCTTCCTTGACGCTCCCGAAAGGCGAGGACTAACATGAACGGTGTGGGGTACGACGGCGGGCGAGGGAGCTACAGCCCCCTACGAAAGAGAAAGGGCTGGAGGTGCTAGAAATGGTGACAATCAGCGTTATAAAGGCCGATATCGGCGGTTTTGTGGGACATTCTGCCTCCCACCCCGAGGTACTGGACACAGCGCGGGAGGACCTGGAGCAGGCCCGCCAGCGGGGCCTCCTCATCGACTTCCACGTGAGCAACTGCGGCGACGATATGTTCCTCATCATGACCCACGAGCGGGGCGAGAACAACGAGGAGGTCCATCGGCTGGCCTGGGACGTCTTCCAGCACGGGACGGAGGTGGCCAAGAAGCTGAAGCTCTACGGGGCGGGGCAGGACATCCTGGCCGACGCCTTCTCCGGCAACATCCGCGGCGCCGGCCCCGGCACGGCGGAGATGGAGATCCAGGAACGGCCCTCGGAGCCGGTGCTCGTCTTCATGGGGGACAAGACCTCGGCCGGGGCCTTCAACATGCCCCTCTACAAGATGTTCGCCGACCCCTTCAACACCCCGGGCCTGGTCATCAGCGACCCCCTACACCACGGCTTCGCCTTCGAGATCCACGACGTCAAGGAGCACAAGAAGATCATCCTTAACGCTCCCGAGGAGCTCTACGACCTGCTCATCTTCCTGGGGGCGCCCGCCCGCTACGCTGTGAAGCGAGTCTTCAACCGCAGCACGGGCAACGTGGGCGCCGTCTCCAGCACCGAGAAGCTCTCCCTCATAGCGGGACGCTACGTGGGCAAGGACGACCCGACCATGATCGTGCGGGCGCAGGGCGAGTTCCCGGCGGTGGGGGAGGTGCTGGAGCCCTTCACTAACCCCTTCATCGTGGAAGGATGGATGCGGGGCTCCCACAACGGCCCTCTGATGCCGGTGAGCCTCCGGGACGCCCACCCCAGCCGCTTCGACGGCCCGCCGCGGCTGGTCTGTCTGGGCTTCCAGCTGGCCAACGGCCACCTGGTGGGCCCGCGGGACATGTTCGATGACCCCGGCTTCGACAACGCCCGTCGCAAGGCCAACGAGATAGCGGACTACCTGCGCTCCCTGGGCCCCTTCGAGCCCCACCGCCTCCCCCTGGAGGAGATGGAGTACACCACCATGCCGGCGGTGGCGGCCAAGCTGGCGGAGCGCTGGGAGCCGCTGGAGTAGCCGGAGGAGGGACTATACCCCACCTTCTTCTGGCCACCACCAACCAGGGCAAGCTGAGGGAGCTGGTCCCGCTCCTGGCTGGCTGCGGCTGGGAGCTGGTGACGCCGGCTGAGGTCGGCCTGGCCCGGGAGGACTTCCCCGAGGAGGATGGAGAGTCCTACCGGGCCAATGCTATACTGAAGGCACGAGCGGCGGCCCAGGCCACGGGGCTGGTGGCGCTGGGGGAGGACTCCGGGCTGGAGATAGACGCCCTGGGAGGCACCCCGGGTCCCCTCTCGGCCCGCTTCCTGGGTCCCGAGGCTACCTACCAGGAGCGCTTCCGGTACATCCTGGAGCGACTGCAAGGCCTGCCGCCCGAGAGGCGCTCGGCCCGTTTCCGCTGCCTGATGGCGGTGGCGGCGCCGGGCAGAGAAGAGGTGCACGTGGTGGAGGGCATCTGCTCCGGCTTCATCGCCCTGGAGCCCCGGGGGGAGGGCGGCTTCGGCTACGACCCCATCTTCTACCTGCCCGCCCGCATGGCCACCATGGCCGAGCTGCCGCTGCACGAGAAGAACGTCCTGAGCCACCGCGCCCAGGCCGCCTGGCGGCTCCGCCCTCTCCTCAGGCAGTTGCTCTACCGGTGGGAGGGACGGTGAGGCGGCCATGCCCGGCTGGAGCGAGGAACTGATCCCCCTCACCAGCGTCTCCGCCCGGCCGTCGGAGCTGCCGGCGCTGGCCGGAAGCGGGCTCGTAGACCCGGTGGGGCGGAACATCCACTACCTGCGCATCTCCATCACCGACCGCTGCAACCTGCGCTGCGTCTATTGCATGCCGGAGCAGGGGATAGAGTGGGTGCCCCGGGAGGAGATCCTGACCCTGGAGGAGATACACCGCATAGTCCGCGTGGCGGCGGGCATGGGGCTGCGCCGCGTCCGCCTCACCGGCGGCGAGCCCACGGTGCGCAACGGTCTCGTCCAGCTCGTCCGCTGGATAAACGGGACGCCGGGCATCGAGGATGTCGCCATGACCACCAACGGCATCGCTCTGGCCGCCCTGGCGGGGGAGCTGGCCCGCGCCGGCCTGCGTCGGGTCAACATCAGCCTGGACACCCTGCGGCCCGAGCGCTTCCGTGCCATCACTCGCTGGGGGAAGATAGGGGACGTCTTCGCCGGCATCGAGGCGGCGCGGCGGGCGGGCCTGCGGCCCATCAAGCTCAACGTGGTGGTCATGCGGGGCCTCAACGACGACGAGGTGGTGGAGTTCGCCCGCACCACCCTGGAGGAGGACTGGGAGGTCCGCTTCATAGAGCTGATGCCCTTTCTGGAGGAGGAGAGCTCCTGCAACAAAGGCGAGGGGGGGCTGGAGCTGGCCTTCGTCCCCACGCGGGAGGTGAAGCGGCGCATCGAGGGCGCCCTGGGCCCCCTGGAGCCGGCGGAGAGCGCCTCCGGAGCCGGCCCCGCCCGCTACTGGCGGCTGCCCGGGGCCCGCGGCCTGGTGGGCTTCATCAGCCCCCTCACGGAGCACCAGTTCTGCGCCTCCTGCAACCGTATGCGCCTGACGGCCGACGGCAAGATCCGCCCCTGCCTCCTGACCGACCACGAAGTAGACCTGAAGGGTGTCCTCCGCTCCGGAGGCGACGACGAGGCGCTGCGGGCGGCCATCCTCCTGGCCCTGCGCACCAAGCCGGACGCCCACCACCTGTGGGACGGCAACCGTCCCCGCTGGCGCAAGATGATCCAGATCGGGGGCTAGGGCGTGAGCTGGCCCTACCGCCTGCGGCTGTTTTCCCCCGGCATCCCCCTGTCGCGGCCGGAGGAGGCCGGTCGGCGGCCTCAGCCGGCGGCGACTGGCGGGCGCCCGCCGCCCCGGCGGCCCACGGCCGTAGGCTACGCGGGCGGCGAGGAGCCACAATTCATCGTGCGACGTCTCCTTGCCGGGGCCGGTCGGGCCACCTCCCGGGCTGTCCAAGTCGCTCGCCGGCTGCGGCGCACGGCGGATGTCTGAGATGGACGAGACCGGCCGCCTGACCCACCTGGACGAGTCGGGGCGTCCCCGCATGGTGGACATCACCGCCAAAGGGGAGACGGCGCGTGAGGCGGTGGCCCGGGGGCGGGTCTACCTGAGGCCGGAGACGCTGCGCCTGGTCCAGGAGGGGCAGGTGGCCAAGGGGGACGTCCTCGCCACCGCTCGCCTCGCCGGCATCATGGCCGCCAAGCGGACCCCGGAGCTGATACCCCTCTGCCATCCCCTCCTGCTCACCGACGTGGAGGTAGACCTCCGTGCCGACGAGGCCTCCGCCTGCCTGGAGATCGAGTCGAGGGTGCGCACCACGGGGCGCACCGGCGTGGAGATGGAGGCGCTGGTGGCGGTGGCGGTGGCCGCCCTCACCGTCTACGACATGGTGAAGGCGGTGGATCGGGGCGCCCGCATCTCCGATATCAGGCTGGTGCGCAAGTCCGGGGGCAGGAGCGGCCCGATAGTCCTGGAGGACTAGGGCCTCCCCCGGCCGGTCCCCTGCTCCAGCAGTAGCTCCGTCACCCGGGTGAGGGCCCGGTAGGCGTAGAAGATGTAGTCCCGCGGGTGCAGGTCGAGGGGCTTCAATTCCTCCTTGCGGGTGGCCACCGGGTCGTGGGCCTCCTCGGGGAAGATGGGCAGCTCGTAGCCGATGACCAGCTCGTACAGCTCGCCGTCCGGCCCCAGGACCACACAGCCGCGGTCGGGGTCGTCCCCCGCCAGCGGCTCGTCGATCTCAATGCCGTAAGTGAAGAAGGCGCCCGGGAAGGGTGGGAAGGGGTTCAGGCGGGAGACGGCCTCGTGCAGGAGGGCCCGCAGGCGCTGGGCCGCCCGCTCCAGGATATCGTCTGCCTCCGTCTTTAGCTCCAGAGGGTCGGGACCTGTCATCTTCTCACCGCCGGCGTTTTCGCTCTAAAGTATCATTATAGCTGCATAAAGTGTTATAATGCCTGACAGGATGAGCAATAGCCTCCACCTCCAGACCACCCGGCAGGAGATCATACGCTACCTGCAGCGGGCGGGGCGCGCCACCGTGAAGGAGCTGGGGGAGCTGTTGGGGCTGACCGCCACCGGCATACGGCAGCACCTGACGGTGCTGGAGCGGGACGGCCTGGTGACGGCCCGCGAGGAGCGGGGCCGGGTGGGAAGGCCCACTCTGGTCTACTCTCTGACCGAGAAGGCGGAGTCCCTCTTCCCCAAGCACTACGATGAGCTGGCCCTGGCCCTCCTGGGGGAACTGAAGGCCAGTGAGGGCAGCGAGCGCTTCCATCAGCTCCTGAAGCGGGTGGCTGCCCGCATGGCCGCCCCTCACATAGAGCGAGTGGAGGGGCGTCCGGTGGAGGAGCGGGTGGCGGAGACGGTGCGCCTCATGGAGGAGCAGGGCTGCCTGGCCCAGTGCTCCCGCAAGGGCGACGAGTTCTACATAGACCAGTTCACCTGCCCCTACTCCCGCGTGGCCCAGGAGGACCGGGCCATCTGCGCCCTGCACGTGGAGATGGTGCGGCAGCTCGTGGGGGCGGACACCCGGCTGACCCGCAGCCTTTTGCGGGGGGAGGGGGCCTGCACCTACCGCATCCGCCCCCTCGTCAGGGCAGAGGCCGGGTAGGCCCGGCGCTAACGTCAAGCGTCCCACCGTTGTATCCTCCATAAGTGGTCGCCCCGGAGGCCACCTTATGACCATGCTCTGGGTCTCCCACTTCAGCATCCTGCGCGGCCAGTTGCGGGAGGACGGCCCCTTTACCGCTGTCTACCTCCAGGAGGGGGCGGAGGGCGGCCCCGACCTCTACCTGGTGGTGGAGCCTGCCCTGCCCGGCAGCGAGGAGTTCTGCGCCGACGTGGCGGCCGTCATCGGCGAGAGCTTCCACCGGGAGCGGCTCTCCCTGACCGGGGGGCTGCTGCGGGCCCTCCGGGCCGCCCATCGTGACCTGAAGAGCTGGAACGGGCGCAGCCTGCGCGAACAGTGGGTGGCGGCTGGCGTATCCGCCCTGACGGTGCGGGGACGGGAGGCATATCTGGCCCAGGTGGGCCCCGCCCTGGCCTACGCCTTTCGCGGCAGGACGCTGCGGCCCCTCCAGCCCCACATCCCGGAGGCCCAGGGCCCCCTGGGGCTGGCCGACGATATCTATCCCGCCTTCACCCGCCATGAGCTGGCCGCTGGCGATCGCCTCCTCCTCGCCTCCAGCAATCTGGCCGAGGCCCTTTCCCAGGAGCGGCTGCGCGAGCTCATGGGCCAGCGCCCCGAGCGCGGCCTCTCTCTCCTCTACCGTTGGGTGCGGGAGATGGACTGGTTCGCTGCCATCCTGCTGGTGGTGACGGATGACCCGGCCCGGGAGGAGGGAGAGGGATGAGGGTGCTGGGCATCGAGACCTCCTGCGACGAGACGGCCGCCGCCGTGGTGGAGGACGGGCGGCGGCTTCTGGCCAACATCGTCGCCTCCCAGGCCGCCCTCCACGCCCGCTACGGGGGCGTGGTGCCGGAGGTGGCCTCCCGCCACCATCTGGAGGCGCTCCTGCCGGTGGTGGAGGCCGCCCTCCGGGAGGCCGGCTGCCGGCCCCAGGAGCTGGACGCCGTGGCCGTCACCATCGGCCCCGGTCTGGCGGGGTCGCTGGTGGTGGGGGCCAATCTGGCCAAGGCCCTGGCCTACGCCTGGGGCCTCCCCCTGGTGGCCATCAACCACCTGGAGGGGCACATCTACGCCAACTGGTTGGAGGAGGGGCCGGAGCCTCGCCTGCCTGCCCTCTGCTTGGTGGTCTCCGGCGGCCACACCGACCTGGTGCTGATGGAGGCGCACGGTCGCTTCCGGCGGCTGGGGCAGTCGGTGGACGATGCGGCGGGCGAGGCCTTCGACAAGGTGGCGCGGCTGCTGGGTCTGGGCTTCCCGGGCGGCCCCGCCATCGAGCGGACGGCCCGGGAGGCGGGCCGCGTGACCCTGCGCCTGCCCCGCGGCCGGCCCCAGAGCCCCTATGACTTCAGCTTCAGTGGCCTGAAGACCCACGTCCTGCGCCTGATGCGAGGGGAATACGGGGAGCCGCCCTCCGTCCCCGAGGTGGCGGCTGCCTTCCAGGAGGCGGTGGTGGACGCCCTGGTCTCCCGCGTCGTGCGGGCGGCCCGGGAGACGGCGGCGGTGGAGGTGCTCCTGTCCGGCGGGGTGGCGGCCAACGGCCTCCTGAGGCGCGTCCTCCGGGAGCGCTCGCCCCTGCCGGTGCGGGTGCCTCCCCCTTCCCTCTGCACCGACAACGCCGCCATGATCGCCGCCTGCGCCTGCTACCGGCTGCGTCTCTTCGGCGACGTGGCGCCCCTGGACGTGGACGTGCAGCCCGGGCTGCGCCTGGGCTAGCGCAGCGTCTCCTCCAGCCAGCGCAGGAACTGGGGGTCTTTGCGCCAGCGGGGGCGCACCTTGACCCACAGCTCCAAGTAGACGGGCCGCCCCAGGAGGGCCTCTATCTGCTGGCGGGCCCGCATCCCCACTCGTTTCAGGGCCTCGCCGCCCTTTCCCACCAGGATCCCCTTCTGGCTCTCCCTCTCCACGAAGATGACGGCCCGGATGTAGTCCTTCCCTCCGTGCTCCGGGTCCGCCTCCCGGAACTGGTCTATGGCCACGGCCACGGCGTAGGGCACCTCCTGGCGGTAGAGGAGGTAGACCTCTTCCCGCACGATGTCGGCCACCAGCGCCCGCTCCGTGCGGTCCGTCAGCTCCTCCTCCGGGTAGAGGGGAGGGCCGGGCGGCAGGTGCTTCACCGTGAGCTGGAGGAGGAGGTCCAGCCCGTCCCGCTGCAGGGCGCTGATGGGGACGATCTCCCGGAAGTCGTACAGGCGGCTGTACTGGTCCATGATGGGGAGGAGCTCCACCTTGGCCACCGTATCGATCTTGTTGATGACGAGGAGGCAGGGCCGCCCGCTCCCCCGCACCGCCTGGATGAGCGCCTGCTCTATGTCCCCCGGCGGGCGCGGCTCCACCAGGAGGAGGACGAGGTCGGCCTCGGCCAAGGCCTCCCGCGCCTGCTTGAGCATCCGCTGGTCCAGCAGGTGGGCGGGCTGGCGCAGATAGCCCGGCGTGTCCAGGAGAACTATCTGGTAGCCGGGGCCGCTGAGGATGCCCTTCACGGTCTCCCGCGTCGTCTGGGGCTTGGGGGTAACGATGGAGAGCTTGAACTGGAGGAGCTGGTTGAGGAGGGTGGACTTCCCCACGTTGGGGCGGCCCACCACGGCCACCACCCCCGCCTTGTGGGGTGTCCCGGGCCGGCCGGCTTCGCCCTGCCGACGGCGCGGCCGGGCGGTCACCAAGGCTCCCTCCTCAGGAGAGGGGACAACGCCCACACCCTCCCTGGCTGCAGTAGTTACGCTGGAGGTAGAGCATGCCCTGCTGGCGCCGCGCCCCTACCGTCACACCGCCCGGGGCCAGGGCCCTGTCTAGGTGGCGGGTGCCGCCGTAGGCGGCGGGCCTCCCCAGGCTACGGTACACCTGCTGGGCGGCCAGCGCCAGGGCGCGGTCGTCGGTGGCGTCGGCCAGGGCCAGCGCCAGGGGCAGGACGGCGTTGACGGCCAGCTCGATGGCCCGCCCCCGCCCTATGCTCCCACCCTGCACCGTCAGCGCCTGCAGGAGGGGGGCAGGTTGGCCCCCGCGGACGGCCTCCAGGAGGGCGGGGGCCAGGCCCATGCCGGCGTAGCGGGCCAGCAGGGAGGCGGCGCCGGCCAGCCGCCGGTACGGGTGGTTGGCGGGACGCTGGCCGCGGCCCGGCCGGGGAAAGGGCAGCGCGGTGGCCGCCTCCCGCAGGGCCAGGAAGGCCGCCCGGGCCCGCCACGGCTCCCCCTCCGCCAGCAGGAGGGGGCGGAGGTTGCGCCAGGGGAGGCGCTCCGCCAGGGCGCGGAAGGCCTCGCGGCCGCCGCCGTAGCCCAGGGCCTCCACCAGGGCGCGGTAGAGGGTCTCCTCCGGCCCCCAGCGGGCCATCTCGCCGGCCAGGGCGACCGCCTTCTGCCGAAGCCGTATATCGCCCAGCCGGTCCAGCGTGCGCGCCACCTCCGCCGCCCCCAGTCTGGCCAGAGCGGAGCGGCAGGGCTCCCGCCAGGGGAGGGGCCGCGGCGCCTCCAGGTGAGGGGCCAGGGCCAGCAGCGGCACCCGGCGGCCACTCCGCAGGAGGGTATCGGCCCCTTCATCGTCCCAGAGGACGAGGTGGAGGACCAGACCATCGTAGGCCGGGTCCCGATGGTGGCCGTGGCGACGGAAGTCACCCGCCCGCAGATGGACCTCCACGTCCCCGGTGAGGAGGGCGTGGGGCGTGGCGATGATGGCGCCCCGGAAGTCGGGCCCCGGCCCCCGCCGGCGCTGCCCACGGTAGACCACCCGCAGGGGGAGACCCTGCCGCGTCACCAGCGCCTCCCGGGGCAGCGTCTGCTCCTCCCAGAGGCGGGCCAGGGTCTCCTCCGTCCAGCCGGCCGCCTCAGCCGGCCGGGGCATCCTCACGTCCCGTCTCCCCTGCCCGGTAGGGGAAGCCGGACCGCTCCGCCACTAGCGTCAGCAGCCGCGCCGACGCCCCCCGGGGGCGGTAGCGGCCCGTCTCCCAGTCGCTCACCGTCTGCTGGCGGACGCCCAGCTCCTGGGCCAGCCCCTCCTGGCTCAAACCCAGATGACGCCTCAGGGCCCGCACCTGGCCGGCGTCCCAGGCGGGGCCCCCCTTCCTTCCCCTGGACACTCCAGCGCCGATTTTACACGGAACCGTGTAGAGGGGGCAAGGTCTGGCCGGCAAGGGCAGCGGCCACTAGAATGGGACTAGCTGATGGAGGACGCCCTCGGGTGAACGACGAGAGCAGCGAGCGACGGCGGGCCCTGGTCATCGCCGCCCACCCCGACGACGCCGAGTTCGGCTGCGCCGGGACGGTGGCCCTGTGGGGCCGCAACGGCTGGGACTTCTACTACCTGGTCTGCACCGACGGCTCCAAGGGCAGCAACGACCCCGAGATGCCGCCGGAGCGGCTCATCGCCCTGCGGCGAGAGGAGCAGCGGCGGGCTGCCTCGGTGCTGGGGGTCAAGGAGGTCTTCTTCCTGGACTACGTGGACGGCGAGCTGGTCTACAGCCGCGACCTGATGCGGGACGTGGTGCGCTACATCCGCCTCCTCCGCCCCCACGCCGTCTTCAGCCATGACCCTAACCAGATTGTGGGGAACCGCTTCATCAACCACCCGGACCACCGCTGCGTGGGGACGGTGGCCCTGGACGCCGTCTACCCCATCGCCCGCAACCGCCCCAGCTTCCCCGGCCTGGCCGCCGAGGGGCTGGAGCCCCACCGCGTCAGCGACGTCTACCTCTGGAGCAGCGACCAGCCCAACTTCGAAGTCGACATAACTGATGTCCTGGAGACGAAGCTGGAGGCCCTGCGCTGTCACCGCAGCCAGCTCCCGGAGGGAGAGGACTTCCTGGAGCGGCTGCGGGAGCGGCTGCGGGGCGAGGACGGCCGCTACTGGGAGCGGTTCCGTCACGTCCGGTTGATGGCCTGATGATCTACGCCCGCGTCCGGTACGGCGGTCGCCGCCTCTACGTCGTCGTAGAGGGCGAGGAGGTGCGGCCCGTGCGGGGGCCCCTCTTCGGGCGGCATGTGGTGTCGTCGGAGCGGATACCCCTGGCCTCGGTGCGCCTCCTGGCCCCCCTGCGCCCGGGGAAGATACTGGCGGCGGCCGTCAACTATCGCAGCCACGTCGCCCAGAGCCGCTCCCTGCTGGGGGAGGCGCCGGCCCAGCCCGAGCTCTTCCTGAAGCCCGGCTCCGCCGTCGTCGGGCCCGGGGAGGCCATCGTCCTGCCGGAGGAGGCGGGGCGGGTGGACTACGAAGGGGAGCTGGTGGCCGTCATCGGCCGCCGCTGCCGCCGCGTCAGCCCCTGGGAGGCGCTGGACTACGTCTTCGGCTACACCTGCGGCAACGACGTCTCCGCCCGCTCCTGGCAGCGGGGCGACCTCCAGTGGTGGCGGGCCAAGGGTGCGGACACCTTCGCCCCCATCGGGCCCTGGCTGGTGACGGGGATAGACCCCTCCGCCCTGGAGCTCCGCACCCTCCTCAACGGGCGCGAGGTGCAGCGGGGCAACACCTCCGAGCTCATCTACGACGTGGCCCAGCTCATAAGCCACGCCTCTCAGGCCATGACCCTGGAGCCGGGAGACCTCGTTTTCACCGGCACCCCGGGGGAGACGGGCCCCCTCTCCCCGGGGGACGTGGTGGAGGTGGCGGTGGAGGGGGTCGGCGTGCTGCGCAACCCCGTGGTGCAGGCGGGGCCGGCCCCCGGCAAGTGAGGGGCCGCGGCGGAGAAAGCGAAGGGGGAGCGGCCTGGCCGCTCCCCCTCACTCTTCCTGCGCCTTCAGTTATCCTTCGTTGGTCCGGCTTCCTGCCGATGCGACCTGAAACTGGTGCAGGAGGCGCTGGGCCTCCCTGCCCACCCCCAGGTCCAGGCAGTCACAGTAGGTGGAGTAGATGGCACGGTCCAGTAGGCGGACGCTCTCCAGGTCGAGCCGCTCCTGCTGCAGGTAGCGGAGCTCCAGGAGTCTGCCCAGCCGCCTCAGGAAGTGGAGCTGCAGCCCGCTGAAAGGTCCCTCCAACTGCCACCCTGCCTGCTGCGCTTCGTTGAATCTCGGCTCCATCGCTCCAGGCCTCCTCCCTTAGAATACCTGACCCCGTCCCGGCTGACAATAGGGAGCCGACTAGGGCGTCCTGCTGGGCGAATAGCTAGCGGTGCTATCATCGGGGGAGGGCCGGTCCCTGCCATGGGACGGCCCCCGCCCGGCCTCCCGGCGATGACTGCCTCAGCGCTACAGCCGGAGCTTCCCGTGGGAAGGCTGACGACGCCGCTGGCGACCGTCGTTGGCGAACTCCCTCTCCAGCTCGTCCAGGCTGATGGCCCCCACCTCGTGCACGTAGCCGCACATGAGGCAGGAGCCGTAGGCCCCATACCAGTCCTCTTCGAATACCATGGAGCCCTGGCAGCGCGGGCAGACCTTGGGAGCTGTGGCGACAGTCATCGTTCCGGCCTCCTCGCAATAAAAAAGCCTTCAGCCAGCTACCGCTGACCCAGGCCTTTCCGACGCCGCCGAGGTTAGTTGACGGGTTCGGGCCGAAAGGCTTAGCCCTACTCGCCCTCAGGGCGAGATTCACCCCGAAATGTTCCTGTCCCCCGGTCCGCCCACCGGCGGATTAGGCGGGGCCACATCCCCTTTCGGAGTTTGTGACCTCGGTAACATAATAGACCCCTGCGTCGCCCCCTGTCAAGGCCCCCTCAGAAGACGGCCACCGTACCACCGCCGTCCACCTGCACCGTGGTGCCGCTGATGTAGCGGGCCTTCTCCGAGGCCAGGAAGACTACCAGATTGGCCACGTCCTCCGCTTCTCCCAGGTACCCCAGGGGGACGTGGGCCTCCTCCCTTCGCACTACCTCCTCCAGGCTCACCCCGGCCCGCCGCGCCCGCTCCTCCAGCAGCGTCATGAGGCGCTCCGTGGCGATGAAGCCCGGGCAGACCGTGTTAACGGTGATGCCGTAGGGCCCCAGCTCCCGGGAGAGGGTCTTGGCCAGCCCCACCACCCCCAGGCGGGCGCTGTTGGAGAGGACCAGCCGGTCTAGCGGCTGCTTCACGGCGATGGAGGTGATGGCGATGACCCGCCCGCTCCCGGACCGGCGCAGGTGGGGCAGCGCCTCCCGCACCAACCGCACCGCCGAAAGCAGGTTCTGGTCCAGGGCCAGTTGCCAGGCCTCCTCGCCTAGCTCCTCGAACAGGCCGGTGGGAGGGCCGCCGGCGTTGGCCACCACTATGTCCAGCCGCCCGAAGGCGCCCACCGCCTCACGCACCAGCCGCTGGATATCGTCATAGCGGGCCATGTCGCAGACCACCGGCAGCACCGTCGTCCCCGTCTCCTCGGCGATGGCGCGGGCCGCCTCCTCCAGAGCGGCCCGGCCCCGGGCGGCGATGGCGACGGCGCAGCCCTCCCGCGCCAGCCCCAGGGCGATGGCCCGGCCGATCCCCTTGCTGGCGCCGCCCACGATGGCCGCCTTCCCTCTGAGACCCAGCTCCATCTCCTGACCTCCTTGGCTCCCGTCTGAGACCGTATGCTAGGCCCTCCCCCGCTAGGGTCAATCGGCCGGTTATAATGGGCACGATGGCCCGGACGTGGCGCAAGTCCCCTATCTACACCCGCGCAGGCGACCGCGGCGAGACCTCCCTCTTCGGCGGCCAGAGGGTGCCCAAGGACCACCTGAGGGTGGAGGCCTACGGCTCCCTGGACGAGACGAACTCCGCCCTGGGGCTGGCCATCGCTTTCCTGCGCCAGCGTCGCCTGGCCCGGCTCCTGCGGGAAGTCCAGTCCGACCTCTTCCAGCTGGGGGCGGAGCTGGCCACCCCGGGCGCCCCTCGCTCCCGGCTCCCCCCGGAGCGGACGGCGGAGCTGGAGCGCCTCATCGACGAGTACGACGCCAGGCTGCCGCCTCTCAAGAACTTCGTCCTCCCGGGAGGGGCCCCCGCCGCCGCCCTCCTCCATCTGGCTCGCGCCCTCTGCCGGCGCGCGGAGCGGGCGGTGGTCAGGCTGGCCCGAGAAGGGGAAGAGGTCAGCCCCCAGGCCCTCACCTACCTGAACCGCCTCTCAGACCTCCTCTTCGTCCTCGCCCGCTACGTCAACAAGGCGGAGGGGAGGGAGGAGGTCCCCTGGCGGGGACGCTGAGATGGGCCGCCTCGTCCTCCTCGTCCGCCACGGTGTCATCGACTGGTCCGGCCGCATCGGCGCGCTGGAGGACGGCCTCAGCGAGGAGGGCCGGTGGCAGGCCCGGGCGCTGGCCCGCCGCCTTCGGCGCTTCGCCCCCGCCGCCCTTTACTCCAGCCCCCTGCGACGGGCCCGCGAGACGGCCTGGCTGCTGGCGGAGGAGCTGGGGCTTTCGGTGCACCTAGACGAGCGCCTGGCCGAATGGGACGCCGGCCAGTGGACCGGCCTCACCGAGGACGAGGTCAGGGAGCGCTACCCCCAGGAGTGGCGACGCTCCCGGGCCGATCCCTCCTACCGCCCCCCGGGTGCCGAGACGGCGGAGGCCCTCCAGGAGCGGGTGGCGTCTGCCCTGACTGCGGCGCGGGAGGCCCACCCCCAGGGCGACCTGGTGCTGGTGGGGCACGCCGCTGCCCTGAGCGCCCTCATCTGCCACGTGCTGGGGCTCACCTTCGGGCCGCGGGAGCAGCGCCTCTTCGCCCTGGAGACCTGCTCTCTGACCGTGGTCGAGGAGCCGGACAACCTGCCCCACCTCGTCTTGGTGGCCCTCAACGATACCTGTCACCTGCGGGGCCAGCCATGATCCCCGTGCTGGACTCCCCGCGGGCGCGGACGGTGCCGGTGGTGAACCTGGGGCTCATCGTCGCCAACGTGGCCGTCTTCCTCTACGAGCTGACCCTCAGCGCCGACCAGTTGCAGACCTTCTTCCTGGACTGGGGAGTGGTGCCAGCGCGCCTAACATCGTGGGTGGAGGGGCCCACGGGCTGGGAGGCGCCGGCCAGCGTCCTCACCTCCATGTTCATCCACGGTGGCTGGCTGCACCTGCTGGGCAACATGCTCTTCCTGTGGGTCTTCGGCGACAATGTGGAGGACGCCATGGGCCACGTCCGCTATCTCCTGTTCTACCTGCTGGCGGGCGTCGGGGCCGCCGCCCTGCAGGTCTTCGTGGACCAGCAGGGAGTCGTCCCCATGGTGGGGGCCAGCGGCGCCATCTCGGGGGTGCTGGCCGGCTATCTGGTGATGTTCCCGGGGGCGATAGTGGGGGTGGTGGTGCCCTTCTTCTGGTTCTTCGGACCCCTGCCCGTGCCGGCGGCCTTCCTGATAGTGTTCTGGTTCATCGTCCAGCTCTTCAACGGGCTGGTCTCCTTGGGAGTGCAGACGGTGGAGACAGGGGGCGGCATCGCCTTCTTCGCCCACGTGGGTGGCTTCCTGACGGGGCTGCTGCTGGCCTTTCTGCTGCGGCCCTGGCGGCGCCGCCGCTATCACCCTTACTAGCCGCCCGAGCGGTACTCCACTCGCACCTGCAGGCGGGACTCCAGCTCCTGGGCCAGGTGGTGGGCCAGGCTGGCCGCCGCCGGCGAGAAGAGACGTTCCAGCAGAGGCCGCCGCGGCCGTATGTGGACGACGTTGCGAGGGACGCGACCCATCTCGGAGGCCATGTCCAGGGCGGTGTCCAGGTCTCCCAGGTCGTCCACCAACCCCATCTCCTTGGCCCGGGCCGCCGTGAAGAACTCTCCGGTGGCGTAGCTCCGCACCTGTTCCAGGGGTAGCCCGCGCTTCTCGGCCACGCGGCCGATGAACCACTCGTAGAATTCGTCCCGCAGGGCGGCCAGCTTTTCCGCCTCCACCGGCGTGGGCTCCCGCCAGGGCTGCATCATGTCCTTATGCTCGCCGATGCGGCTCACGAACATTTTGATGCCGAGCCGCTCCATGAGCTCCTGCACCACCGGCCGGGCTATGATGACGCCGATGGAGCCCACTAGGGCGGTGGGCGGCGCCACGATGCGCCGGGCGGCGCAGGCCACCAGGTAGCCACCGGAGAGCCCGAGGTTGCGGATGTGGGCGATGACCGGCTTCGTCTGCCCCAGACGCGATACGGCCAGGTGGAGGTGGTCGGCCAGGCCGGCGGAGCCCCCGGGGGAGTCTATGTCTAGGACGACGACCCGCACCCGCTTGTCGGCCGCCAGGGCACCCAGCGCCCGCACCGTCTCCGCCACGCGGGCGCTCTGCATGATGGGCCCGTGCACGTCTATGAGCCCTATGCGGGGACGCTGCCAGGGGAACTCGCTCGGTTGACGGAGCTGGCTCATCGCTTCTCCACCCCCAGAGGTTTCCCGTATTGTCGCGCCGGGGACAGCCGCCTTCAACGCTTCCGGCCGCTGCTGCCCCGGGGGCCGGTCTCCCCGTGTGTTACCATAATGCATATGCTTCGGGGAGGTGCGTCATGGAACGTGGGGAAGAGGAGAGAGCGCAGAGGGAGGCCCTGGCCGGCTGGCTTCTGGACTCCATGCGGGGGGCCATGGAGATGATGACGGTCTTCATCGGCGAGAGGCTGGGCCTGTACGCCTCTCTGGCCAAAGTGGGCCCCGCCACCGCCGGAGAGCTGGCCCGCCGCACGGGCCTGGCCGAACGGCCGGTGCGGGAGTGGCTGGAGCAGCAGGCGGCGGCCGGCGTCCTCGGGGTGGATGACCCCACGGCGGAGGCCGGGGCGCGTCGCTACCGGCTGCCGGAGGCCCACGCCGCCGTCCTCCTGGACCGGGACAGCCTGGACTACGTATTCCCCCTGGTACGGTTCCTGCCCTCCGTCCCCCTGTCCGCCATCATCGAGTCCTTCAGGACGGGCGCCGGTGTTCCTTACGAGATGTACGGGACGGAGGCCCGCGAGGCCCAGGCCAGCATGAACCGTCCCTCCTTCTTGCGGCTCCTGGGGGAGGAGTGGCTGCCGTCCATACCCGACCTCCATGCCCGGCTCATGGCCGACCCGCCGGCCCGGGTGGCCGATATCGGCTGCGGGGCCGGCTGGTCCAGCATCGCCATCGCCCTGGCCTATCCGAAGGCGCAGGTGGACGGCTTCGACATCGACGCTCAGTCCATCGAGATGGCCCGCCGCAACGCCGCCGAGGCGGGAGTCTCGGAGCGCGTCCGCTTCCACATCCAGGACGTCAGCGGAGAGGGGCTGTCCGGCCCCTATGACCTGGTGACCGCCTTCGAGTGCGTCCACGATATGGGCCGGCCCGTGGACGCCCTGCGCAACATGCGGAGGCTCCTGGGCAGCGGGGGCACGGTCCTGATAATGGACGAGCGGGTGAACGAGGCCTTCGCTGCCCCGGCCGACGAGCTGGAGCGCCTCTATTATGGCTTCAGCGTCCTCCTCTGCCTGCCCACCGGCCTGGCCGACGGGCCGGCGGGCACCGGCACCGTCATGCGCCCGGCCGTCCTGCGTCGCTATGCCGACGAGGCCGGTTTCTCCGGTATGGAGGTGCTGCCCATAGAGCACCCCTTCTGGCGCTTCTACCGGCTGAGGCCATGAGCCCCCACAGCGCGGGCCCGCCCCCTATCATCGGGCGTCAGCGGGGCGAGCACTGACCGCCCGGGAACCGAAGACGTCGCGGAGGTGACGGTCCATGGCAGGGACGGACGCCCCTCACGCTTCCCATATGCCGGCCGGCCACGGCGGTCACGGCTCCCGGGCGCCGGCGGCGTCCACTCCTGGCCCCGTCCACGACCGCCACGCCGGCCACACCCCGGCCATGTTCCGCGACCGCTTCTGGGTCTGCCTCCTCCTTACCGTTCCCGTCCTGTTCGTCTCGGAGGACGTGCGGGGCTGGTTCGGCTTCGGGCCGGCCGAGTTCCCGGGCAGCGCCTGGGTGGAGCCGGTGCTGGGGTCGGTCATCTATCTGTACGGGGCCGGGCCGTTCCTGACGGGGGCCGTCCGTGAGCTGCAGGCCCGTGCGCCGGGCATGATGTCCCTGGTGGCCACCGCCACCACCGCCGCCTACGCCTACAGCCTGACGACGAGTTTCGGGCTGGCCGAGCGCGGCTTCTATTGGGAGCTGGCGACGCTGATCGACGTCATGTTGCTGGGCCACTGGCTGGAACTGCTCTCGGTACAGGGGGCCGGACGCGCCCTGGAGCATCTGGCTGCCCTGATGCCGCCGGTGGCCCACCGCGTCCGGGATGGCCATATCGAGGACGTCCCCGCCACAGGGCTGCGGGACGGGGACATCGTCCTGGTGAGGCCGGGCGAGCAGGCTCCGGCGGACGGGGCGGTGGTGGAGGGCTCGTCTACCATGAACGAGGCCTTCCTCACCGGGGAGTCCCGGCCTGTGCCCAAGGGGCCGGGCTCCGAGGTGGCGGCGGGCGCCGTGAACAACGAGGGCGCCCTGCTGGTGCGGGTAGCGCGGACGGGGGAGGACACCGCTTTGGGGCAGATGATACGCCTGGTGCGGGAGGCGCAGGCCTCCCCCGGCCGCTACCAGGCCCTGGCCGACAGGGCTGCCTTCCTCCTCACCCTGATCGCCATCGGTGTGGGGGCCATCACCCTGGTGACATGGCTCGTCGCCTCGGGGGCGACCACAGCAGTGGAACGGTCGGTCACGGTGCTGGTGATCGCCTGTCCGCACGCCCTGGGCCTGGCCGTCCCCCTAGTGATGGTCAACGCCAGCGCCATGGCGGCCCGCAACGGGATCCTGCTGCGGGTGCGGGAGGCCTTCGATCGGGCCCGCGAGGTCCGCATCGTCGCCTTCGACAAGACCGGCACCCTGACGGAAGGGCGCTTCGTCCTGCGGCAGGTCCACAGCGGCATGGAGGAAGGGGAGGCCTTCGCCATCGCCGCCTCCCTGGAGGCCCTCTCGGAGCACCCGCTGGGGGCGGCCATCGTGGAGGCAGCGCGTGAACGTCGCCTCCCTTTCCGGGAGGTGACAGACTTCCGGGCGGTGCCAGGCTGGGGGGTGGAGGGCTGGCTGGACGGGCGCGCCTACCGGGTGGGCCGGCCGGAGTGGGCAGGGGAGACGGGGGTGGAGCTGGGGCGTCTGGCGGAGCCCCTCGCTGAGGCGGACGTTCGAGGGGAGACCTCCATCCTCCTGATGGACGACGAGAGGGCGCTGGCCATCTTCTCTCTGGCCGACAAGGTGCGGGAGAGCGCCCGCCAGGCGGTGGGGCAACTGGAGGCTATGGGGGTGCAGGTGGCTATGGTGACCGGGGATGCTGAGTCGGTGGCCAGAGAGGTGGCCCGGGAGCTGGGCATCCGGCGCTTCTACGCCCGCGTCCTCCCCGAGGAGAAGGCGCGGGTGGTGCGCGGCCTCCGGGGGGAGGGGCCGGTGGCCTTCGTGGGCGATGGCATCAACGATGCACCCGCCCTGCTGGAGGCGGACCTGGGCGTGGCCGTGGGGGCGGGAACGAGCGTGGCCATCGAATCGGCGGATGTCGTCCTGGTGGAGAGCGACCCCATCGACGTCGTGCGCGTGCTGCGGCTGGCCAGGGCTACCTACAGCAAGATGGTGCAGAACCTGCTCTGGGCTGCTGGCTACAACGTCGTCGCCATCCCCCTGGCAGCTGGCGCGGCCTATGGCTGGGGCATCGTGCTGACGCCGGCCGTCGGCGCCCTCCTCATGAGCCTCTCCACGGTGATGGTGGCGGTCAACGCCCCCCTCATACGGCGGACCAGGCTGGCCTAGCCGGGGGGCGAGGGGGCACTGCGTCCCGCCAGCAGGGAGCGGGGCCACCAGCGGTGCTCCCAGCCCTCGCTGTCCCAGAGGGGGCGCAGGTGAGGCAGCACCTCGCGGGCGAACAGCTCAATGTTCTTGAGGGCCAGCTCGTGGGGCAGGGAGCCGATATGGAGCATGGCCAGCAGGTTGCCGACGCGGAACTCGCGCGCCACCTCCAGCAGCTGGTCGCGGACGGTGGCCGGGCTCCCGGCGATGACGAACTGTCCCTCGGCGAAGTCCTTGAAGCGCATCTCCCGCAACTGGGGGAAGAGGCCCAGGTCGCGGGGGTCCCTCATCAGGTACTCCAGGCCGGGGTAATCGATGTAGCCGGGGAGGCCCAGCCAGGCCAGGGGGATCCCCGCCAGGCACTTGTGGAAGAAGTACTCCACGTGGGGGCCGTACTCCTCCTCCGCCCGGGCATCGGTCTCCGAGACCACAACCACCTGCAGGTAGGCCAGGCGGTAGGGGTTGGCCTCCTTCCCCATCTGGGCCGCTATCTCCCAGTACCTGGGGATGACGGAGCGAGCGGCCACCCTGGGGCCGAACCAGCTCAGGTAGCAGTAGCAATAGTCGTTGGCCAGCACCCACTGCATGGTGCCCGGCGTGCCCACGCCGGGCACCCAGACCGGCGGGTGGGGCTGCTGGACGGGCCGTGGCCACAGATTGACGGCCGGGAACTGCCAGAACTTGCCGTTCCAGGGGAAGACCTCCCTGGCCGTCCAGGCCTTGACGATGAGCCGATGGGCCTCCATGTAGCGCTCGCGGGTCTGCAGGGGGGTGACGCCGTAGTTGATGTTGGCGTCATAGCTCAGGCCCAGGGGCAGCCCGGCGACGAGCCGTCCATCGCTGAGGCAGTCCAGCATGGCGTACTCCTCGGCGATGCGCAGCGGCTGGTGAGACTTCCCCACGGTGGTGCCCAGCACCACCAGGGCCACCGGGAGCCCCTCTGTCAGAGTGGCCAGGCTGGCCATCACCAGGTCCGGATTGGGCATGACATCGTAGACGTTCTGGCTGTGCTCGGTGATGGCGACGCCGTCCAGGCCCGCGCGGGCGGCGTGGAGGAGGGAGTCGATGGTCCAGCGGTAGTACTGGCCCATCTTCTCCGGCCGGGCCAGCTCCCACCAGGGGGCCACCACCACCGAGGGATAGCGCCTCTCGAAGTCCGCCGGCAGCTCCCTATAGGGCGTCTGGACGAAGGCGCAGACCTTCACCGGGCCTCTCCTGGGGTTACCTGTCGAATGTATGCTTGTCTGGCCAAAACCTAGCACTGGCGGGTAGCCCTGTCAAGCTGGCCCTGCGGACTCGGGCGTGGGGGAGGCTTCCTCCCCGCCTTCCCCCTCCTGGGGCCCCAGAAGCAGCCCGGCCAGCCACCCCATGTCGAGGCCGGGGAGGGGCTCGTGCCCCCGGATCCGCTCCCAGTGGACCCGGTAGACATTGCGACGGCCCCGACGCTCCCTGGCCAGGAGCCCCTCCTCTTCCAGGTCGTGGACTATCTGGTAGACCGCCCGCTCGGTGAGGCCGGTGGCCAGGGAGACCTCCCGGAGGGTGACCTCCGGGTCCCTAAGGATACAGGCCAGCACCAGGCCGTGGTTGCTCAGGAGGCGCCACCTCTTAGCCAACCCGGCACCCCGCGCCCCCCGGGCGCCTCCGTCCCCGGCCCTGGCGCCCCGCTTGTGGATAACTTCTTGATAACTCTGCCTCCACCATCGGCAAAAGCTGTTGACAGGGAAAATCTTGAAATAGGATTCTGGCGTCAGAAAACTGCTTTGAAATTTCCAGTTTTATAAAGCTGGAAATGAAAATGCTGAATCGAAGCGACACTCTATGGCTAGACGGAGCCGCTCAATGAGAGTTACAGAGGCGCCCCAGGGCCCGCCCGGTCGGCGGCCGGTCCCCAGCAGACGGCCCGCGCCGCCGGCCTCTTCAGGGGGAGGCCCCTCAGCGCCCGATCCTGTCCTCTTCGCCCAGCTATACGAGCGCTTCTACCCCCGTCTCATGGCCTATGTCCTCAGCCGGGTGAGGGACCATGACCGGGCCCAGGACGTGGTGGCGGAGACCTTCTTCCGGGCCTACCTGAACTGGGGGACACTGCGGGACCCCAACGCCATCGGCGGCTGGCTCTTCAGCACCGCCCATAACCTGCTGGTGAGCGACCTCCGCCGCAACGGACGTCATGCGCCCTGGCCGGACCCGGAGTCGCCCCAGGCCCTGCGCTGGAAGGGCCCCTCGCCGGAGGCCGCCTCCCTCCTGCACGACGAGGTGGACCGTCTCCTCCAGGCCCTGGGACGCCTCTCGCCGCGGGAGCAGCGCGTCCTCTCTCTGCGCTTCGATGCTCGTCTCTCCAACCGCGAGATCGCCCAGATAGTGGGCACCACCGAGGGGAACGTGCGGGTGATAGTCTTCCGGGCCCTGCGCCGTCTCCGCGCCCTCATGGGGCCGGAGGAATAGACAGGCCGCCAGGGGCGGCACCCCCGTGGCGGCCTCCTCATCGAGCGGGCGGGGCTAGGCGTTGGGACGCGGGCCTATCACGCCCTGTCGCCTCAGCTCCTCTATCTCCTCCCAGGTGAAGCCGTGCTCCAGGAGCACCTCCTCCGTATGCTCCCCGAACTGGGGCGCCGGCCGGCGGATGGAGCCCGGGGTGCGGTGCAGGTTGACGCCGGTGGCTACCATCTTCAGGGGGCCGTGGGCCGGGTGCTGGTACTCCACGATCATCCGGTTGGCCAGCACCTGGGGGTCCTGGACTACCTGGGAGTAGTCCTGCACCTGCTCGCACAGGAGGTCACGGGAGCGGAAGAGCTCCAGCCACTCCCGGGCGTCCTTGGTGGCGAAGAGCTCGTCCAGCTTGGCGATGAGCTGCATCAGGTCGCCGGGGTGGGTGCGCATCCAGTCTATGCTGATGTACTCCGGCTCCAGAAGGACGCCCGTCGCCTCGTGCATCACCTGGCGGAAGGTGGGCCAGTAGCGGCCCAGCTGGGCCATCCCCAGCATGATCCAGCGGCCGTCCTTGGCCTTGTAGTGGTTCCACAACGGGCTGGTGAGCCGCCGGGAGATGCGGGGGATGGGCTGGCCAGCGTAGGTGCCGGTCATCAGGAAGCTGGTGATGTTGAAGGCCTGAGCGGCGATGGTGGCCTGGAAGAGGGAGCCGTCCACCATCTGGCCCTCTCCCGTGCGCTCCCGGTGGAAGAGGGCCACCATGATGCCGTAGGCCAGCAGGAAGGCCCCTATCTGGTCAGCGAAGCCGTTGAAGGTGCGGGTGGGCGGCCCCTCTGGCTCCCCGGTGACGCTCATGACGCCCCCGCGGGCCTGGGCCAGAGGGTCCAGGGCCGGCCGATGGGCGTCCGGGCCCTCCAGCCCAAACCCCGAGGCGCTGGCGTATACGAGCCGCGGGTTGATGCTGGAGAGGGTCTCGTAGTCGATCCCCAGGCGACGGGCCACGCCACGACGGAAGTTCTGGACCACCACGTCGGCCCGCTCCACCAGGCGGTAGAAGACCTCCCGACCCTTCTCGGCCCGCAGGTCCAGCACTATACCGCGCTTGTTGCGGTTGTGGGTCTCGAAGTAGGCGTTGGGGCCGCCGGGCCTGGGCTCGTAGCGCACCAGGGAACGGCCGGGATCGGGCGTGTCCGGCCCCTCTACCTTGATGACATCGGCGCCGAAATCAGCCAGCAGGGCGGTGGTCATGGGCCCCTGCTGCCAGATGGTGACATCCAGCACCCTGATGCCGTCCAGGGCTCCCGCCATGGCTCCACCTCCTTATTTAGCTCCCGTCGCCTGGTCGCCTCCTGCTACCTGCAGGCGCAGGTCGTCCCCTCTTCTTGTGCTCCGGTGGCCGGCCGCCGCTGCCTGCGGCCGCAGGGCACGGCGGCCCGGGCTGTGAGCGCCTGGCCGCCGCCCGCCGTCCTCTAATCTGATTGCTCTCACGCCGGCTGCCTCGCCTCGCCATCCCCCGCGCCGTTCCCGGGCGCCGGCCGCGACCCCGCGCCGTGGCGGTCCCCCTGTGCCGCCGTCAGTTCTGGCGAGAGGCCGCCAGCTCCTTCACCCTCTCCACGATGAGGGGGAGGGCGGTGCCCGCCGGCGCCCGCACCACCACGTCGCACAGGTGGGTGATGGCCGTCTCCATGGGGTTAACCTCCACTAGACGGCCCCCTTTCATCTTCACGTCCACCGGGAAGCCGGCCGCCGGATAGACCACGGCCGAGGTGCCCACCAGCAGCATGCAGTCCGCCAGGGCCGATTGCCGGACGCACTCCTCCAGGGCGTCGGGCGGGATGGGCTCGCCGAACATCACCGTGTCCGATTTGACGAGGCCACCGCAGTGGGGGCAGCGGGGCGGCAGCTCCTCCAGGGGGAACTCGGCCAGGGGCCAGCGCTGCTGGCAGCCCACGCAGCGCACCTTGGTGCGGTTGCCGTGGATCTCCGTGATGTTGCGGCTCCCCGCCTCTTGGTGCAGGTTGTCCACGTTCTGGGTGATGATGTGCTTCAGGTAGCCCATCTCCTCCAGCTCCTTTAGGGCGTAGTGGCCCGCGTTGGGCCGCGCCCGCTCTATGGCCTCCAGCAGCTCCTGGTAGGCCACCGAGCCGGAGAGCTGTTCCTCCCACCAGGCCTTGGGGTCGCGGAGGAAGCGCTGGTAGCCCAGCATGTCTGGCTCGCCGTATTTCGTCCACAGACCGCCGGGGCCCCGGAAGGGCGGTATGCCGGACTCCACGGAGAGGCCCGCTCCCACCAGTGCCACCACGTAGCGGGAGGTCAGCAGGACGCGGGCAGCCTCATCCACCTGCCGCTGCAGCTCTTCCATGACCATGTCTGCCTTATCCTCCGCCGCTCAGGGTCACCAGGACCGTCCGCTCCCGGGGGCCGTCGAACTCGGCCAGAAAGATGGCCTGCCAGCGCCCCAGGGCCAGGTCGCCCCCCACCACCGGCACCGTAAGCGTCTGTCCTACCAGGGTGGACTTGATGTGGGCATCGGCGTTCCCCTCGAAGTGGCGGTAGCCGGCCTCCCGGGGCACCAGGACGGAGAGGCGCTCCAGGATATCGCGGGCCACGTCCGGGTCGGCGTTCTCGTTGATGAGGATGCCAGCGGTGGTGTGGGGGACGAAGAGGTGGCACAGACCCTCGGTCAGGCCACTGCCGCGCACCAGCTCTCGCACCTGCGGGGTGACGTCCTCCAGCGATTCCCGCGCCCTCGTCCGCACCTTTATGTGCCGGTGCATTCTCGTCCCTCCTCGGTTGTCCTCATTATATTAGCCCGCCCGCCGACGCGTCAGCCGCAAGGGGCGGGCGCCTTGACGGGGGCTGTCGCCGCCGCTACGTTGGGGGCGGAATGGCCCGCGTCCCCTGTGTCATGACCATCGCCGGCTCGGACTCGGGCGGTGGCGCCGGCATCCAGGCAGACCTGAAGACCTTCGCTGCCCTGGGGGTGTACGGCACATCGGCCATAACCGCCGTCACCGCCCAGAATACACGGGCGGTCACGGCCGTCCAGGAGCTGCCGCCGGATGTGGTGGCCGCTCAGATAGACGCCATCGTCCAGGACATAGGCGCCGATGCAGTGAAGACGGGGATGCTGGCCAACGCTGCCATCATCGAGGTGGTGGCGGCCAAGGTCCGGGAGCACCGCCTGCCCAACCTGGTGGTGGACCCGGTGATGGTGGCCAAGAGCGGCGATCCCCTCCTGCGGGCGGAGGCGGTGGAGGCCCTGCAACGGCTCCTCCTCCCCCTGGCCACCGTGGTCACCCCCAATCTGCCGGAGGCGGCGACGCTGCTGGGACGCCCCATCCAAGACGAGGACGATATGCGGGCGGCCGCCCGTGAGCTGGTGGCGCTGGGGGCGCGGGCGGTGGTCATCAAAGGGGGCCACCGGGAGGGAGCGGAGGCAGCGGACCTCCTGTACGATGGCCAGCGCTTCCACATCTTCACGGTCCCCCGCATCGACACCAGGAACACCCACGGCACCGGCTGCACCTTCGCCTCCGCCATAGCTGCCTGGCTGGCCAGGGGGGCGGACGTGCCGGAGGCGGTGCGCCGGGCCAAGGAGTACCTGACGGAGGCGCTGCGCCACGCCTATCCCGTGGGACAGGGGCACGGCCCCGTCCATCACTTCTGGCGCTGGTGGTGTCCCTGAGGGAGGCCCGGGCGCGGTTGACACCCCGGTAACGTCTCCCTGTACAATGGCCCTATCGTCGCGGTGGTAGTGGTAGAGGAGGAGGAGAGGTCATGGCAGTCCCCCAGGAGCCCTACCTTCCCGTCAACGTCTACCGGAGCGACTGCCGTTTCATGGTCGTCGCTCCCCTGCCAGGGGTGGAGCCGGAGGACGTGGAGGTAGAGGTCGCTCCCATGGCCGTCACCATACGCACACGCGTGCGGGGGCCGGGACAGGAGCGCAAGGACTACGTCTCCCGGGAGTGGCACATAGGCAACCACCAGCGGGTGGTCCCTCTTCCGTCCAGCATCGACCCCGGGCGGGCCAACGTCACCTACGGTAATGGCGTCCTCACCGTGGTCCTACCTCAGGTGAGCTCGGGGCCCGCCGGGGAGCCTCGGCTGTTCCGCCTGTGGCGGGTGCGTTGGGCCCGCGGCCAGTTCGTGGGGCACCAGGGCCACGAGCTGCGCCCCTCGCCCAGCGAAACGGTGCACCGGTGGTCTCGCTGAACGGTCGCCGGCGGCGGCCCCGCCGCGCGCAGTTGACAGGCGGTCCGCCGGGGAATAGAGTGAAGGCGCAGAACCAATAGCGCCTGCCGGAAGACAGGCCCGAACGGGAGCTCGGGTGCCTGGGCAGGGCCGAAGGGCCAGCGCCAGGCCGGCCGGGCTGAGAGGCCCCGATCGCAGCGGGGCGACCGTCGGCACCTGATCTGGGTAATGCCAGCGGAGGGAAGGGCACGGCAGGCCAGCCGGGGCGACACAGGGATCGGGCTTCCCTGGCCCGTCCCGGCCACGCCCGAGGCCTCCTCAGGACCCTCCCTGGCGCCTCTTCCGGCCGGGACCGGGTTATGAGGAGGTGACGTCCAGTGGCCCAGCTCACGGACGAGGTCCAGGCCTCGCTGCCGCCGGCCTTCCCCAGCAGCCGCAAGGTATATGTCCAGGGCTCCCGGCCCGACATCCGCGTCCCCTTCCGGGAGGTGCGGCTGACCCCTACCCAGGGGCGCAACGGCCCCGAGGAGAACCCGCCCGTCCGCCTCTACGACACCAGCGGCCCCTACACGGACCCCGAGTTCCGCGCCGACCTGGCCCAGGGGCTGCCTCCCCTCCGCCTCCCCTGGGTGCTGGAGCGGGGCGATGTAGAGGAGTACGAGGGGCGCCCCCTCACCCCCGCTGATGACGACCTGCGGCCCGGCGAGGAGCGTCGCTTCGGGCTGCCCCGTCGCCGCCGCCCCCTGAGGGCCAGGGAAGGGCGGGCCGTCACCCAGATGCACTACGCCCGCCGGGGCATCGTCACCCCGGAGATGGAGTTCGTGGCTATCCGAGAGGGCGTGGAGCCGGAGTTCGTCCGCCAGGAGGTGGCCCGGGGGAGGGCCATCATCCCCGCCAACATCAACCACCTGGAACTGGAGCCCATGATCATCGGCCGCAACTTCCTGGTGAAGGTCAACGCCAACCTGGGCAACTCCGCCGTCACCTCCTCCATAGCTGAGGAGGTGGAGAAGATGGTCTGGGCCATCCACTGGGGGGCCGACACGGTCATGGACCTCTCCACCGGCAAGTACATCCACACCACGCGGGAGTGGATACTGCGTAACTCCCCGGTGCCCATAGGCACGGTGCCCATCTACCAGGCGCTGCAGCGGGTGGGCGGCCGGCCGGAGGAGTTGACCTGGGAGGTCTTCCGCGACGTCCTCATTGAGCAGGCGGAGCAAGGGGTGGACTACTGGACCATCCACGCCGGGGTGCGTCTGGCCTACATACCCCTCACCGCCCGCCGCGTCACCGGCATCGTCTCCCGGGGCGGCTCCATCATGGCCGCCTGGTGCCTGGCCCACCACCAGGAGAACTTCCTCTACACCCACTTCGACGAGATCTGCGAGATCGCCCGCGCCTATGACGTCTCCCTCTCTCTGGGCGACGGGCTCCGTCCCGGCTCCATCGCCGATGCCAACGACGAGGCCCAGTTCGCCGAGCTCCGCACCCTGGGCGAGCTCACCGAGGTCGCCTGGAAATACGACGTCCAGGTCATGATCGAGGGGCCGGGCCACGTCCCCATGCACAAGATCAAGGAGAACGTGGACCTCCAGATGGAGCTGTGCCACGAGGCCCCCTTCTACACCCTGGGGCCCCTGGTGACGGACGTGGCGCCGGGATACGACCACATAACCTCCGCCATCGGCGCCGCCATGATAGGCATGTTCGGGACGGCCATGCTATGCTACGTCACCCCCAAGGAGCACCTGGGCCTCCCCAACCGTGAGGATGTGAAGCAGGGCGTCATAGCCTACCGCATCGCCGCCCACGCCGCTGACCTGGCCAAGGGGCACCCCCTGGCCCAGCGCTGGGACGATGTCCTCTCCAAGGCCCGCTTCGAGTTCCGCTGGGAGGACCAGTTCAACCTTTCCCTGGATCCCCACACCGCCCGCGCCTACCACGACGAGACGCTGCCGGCGCCGGGCGCCAAGCTGGCCCACTTCTGCTCCATGTGCGGCCCCAAGTTCTGCTCCATGCGCATCTCCCAGGACCTGCGGGAGTACGCCGAGCGGAAAGGCGTCCGCCTGGAGGAGGCCATAGCCCTGGGGCTCCAGGAGAAGGCCCAGGAGTTCCGGGAGGCCGGCGGGAGGATATACCTAGAGGGCTGAGGAGGCCCCCGAGACAGCGTGAGGTGAAGGCTATGGACGACTTTCTGGAGATAGCGGGCAAGAAGTTCCGCTCACGGCTCATCGTGGGGACGGGACGCTTCCGCAGCATGGAGGAGATGGTGGCGGCCATCGAGGCTTCCGGGGCGGAGATGGTGACGGTGGCCATCCGCCGCCTCCCCCTGGACCGCCCCGACGAGCCCAACCTGATGGACTACATAGACTGGGGCCGCTATCAGATCCTGCCCAACACGGCTGGCTGCCGGACGGCGGAGGAGGCCATCTTCACCGCCCGTCTAGCCCGCGAGCTCACCGGCTCCAACTGGATCAAGCTGGAGGTGGTGCCGGACCCCCGCTACCTGCTGCCCGACCCGATAGGCACCCTGCGGGCAGCGGAGCAGCTAGTCAAGGAGGGCTTCGTCGTCCTCCCCTACATGCACGCCGACCCCATCCTGGCCCGCCAGCTAGAGGAGGTGGGCTGCGCCACCGTCATGCCCCTGGGCTCCCCCATCGGCTCAGGGCGGGGGATCTTCACCCTGGAGGAGGTCCAGATCATCGTCGAGAACGCCAGGGTGCCGGTGGTGGTGGACGCCGGCCTGGGCGCCCCCTCCGACGCCTCCCTGGCCCTGGAGATCGGCGCCGATGCCGTGCTGGTCAACACGGCCATCGCTCAGGCCAGGGACCCGGCCCTCATGGCGCAGGCCTTCCGACTGGGGGTGGAGGCCGGCCGCAAGGCCTACCTGGCGGGCCGCATCCCCAAGAAGGCGCTGGCGGAGGCCTCCAGCCCCGTGGAGGGCGTGCCCCGGCCCGTCAGCTCCTGACGCTAGGGAGGTAGGGGAAGATAGACCGTCCCAGGCTCCCTGTGCCCTGCCTGATGCTGGTCACGGATCGCTCCCTCTGCCCGGGCGGCTCCCTGACAGCCCGGGTGGCCCGAGCGGTGGCCGGCGGCGTCGACATCGTCCAGCTCCGGGAGAGAGACATGCCCGCCGGTGAGCTGCTCTCCCTGGCCCTCGAGCTGCGGGAGGCTACCGAGGGCCGCTCCCTCCTAGTGGTGAACGACCGGGCCGATGTAGCCCTGGCCGCCGGGGCGGACGGCCTCCATCTGCCCGAGCGTGGGTTGCCGGTGGCGGCGGCCCGTCGCCTTCTGGGAGAGGGGCGACTGGTGGGCCGCTCCGTCCACTCCCTGGCGGAGGCGGTGCGGGCAGCCGAGGAGGGGGCGGACTACCTGGTGGTGGGCTCCATCTACGCCACGCGCTCCCACCCCGGGGCGTCGCCGGCCGGGCTGGGCCTGTTACGGGAGGTGGCGGCCCGGGTGTCGCTCCCCGTCCTGGCTATAGGCGGCATCACGGCGGAGCGAGTGGCGGAGGTCGTCCAGGCGGGAGCCAGCGGCGTGGCCGTCATTTCGGCCGTGCTGGGCCAGCCGGAGGCGGAGGAGGCGGCCCGGCGCCTGGGCCGGGCCCTGCGGCAGGCCTGGTCCAGGGCGGGGTCGACGGCAGCTCCCCCCTGAGGCGGCGGGGGTGGACATTCGGGAAGATGGTGCGCGTCATCGTCAACGGCGAGGAGAGAGAGCTGCCGGCGGCCTGCACCGTCGCCGAATTCGTCGCCTCGTTGCCGGTGAACCAGCGGCACGTGGCGGTGGCCCGCAACGGCGAGGTGGTGCCCCGTCACCAGTGGCCGTCGGTCAGGATAGAGGACGGCGACGTCATAGAAGTCGTGCGGATGGTGGGCGGCGGCTGACGGCGGCCATCCAGGTGCGGCGCCCTTGACCAGGATGCTACAATAGAGCCAGCGATCTGACAGCCCGAGAGACCAGCACGAAGGGGGTGGGTCCGTGATGCGTTGGCTCCTCATGGGGTTCCTCATCGGCTCGCTGGTGGGCTTTGGCGTAGGGATGCTCACCGCTCCCTCTACCGGTGCCGAGATCCGGGGCCGCCTGCGAGAGCGAGCGCGGCCGGCCGTCTCGCGGGTGCGGGAGATGCGCGAGCGCTTCCGCCGCCAGGCGGAGCAGGCCCGGGAGAGGATGGAGGCCGCCTAGGTCAGCCGCTGGAACAGCAGATAAGAGTTCAGAAACAGACGGACGAAATCGCTCAGAAAAGAGACGGGGTTGGCTTCCAGCGCGGGGTCTACGTGCCGGAAGATCCCCGTCTCCGCGTAATGGACGGTCACCCCTCGCGCCCGCAGGTCGTCCCGTAGCCGCCTGGACTCGGTGTAGGGGATGAGGGGGTCGTAGCGGTCGGCGGCGATGAAGACCTCCGCCTTTATGCCGTCCAGGTGGTTCATGGGGGAGAGGGCGTCCAGCACTGCCGCCACCTCCGGCGGCACCTGGGCTATCAGGCCCTGGATCTCCGCCGGCTCCCGGCTGGTGAGGGCGCGGTAGATGAGGGAGCCCGTGCGGGACAGCCCATCCAGAGGCACCTCCACTCCTGATCCCACGGCCAGCGACATCAGCTCCCGCTCCTCTCGCTCGGGGACGAAGTGGAGGAGACTGGTGCGCAACACCTCACGCGCCCAGGGGTCTGGCTGCCAGGGCTGGCGTCCCTCCCCGGTGTCGATGGTGCCGGTCAGGACAGCGGTGATCACCTCTCGCACATCGTAGTAGCCGCCGAAGGAGACCAGCGCCCGCACGTCGTCCCGGATGCGGGGGTCGGCGGCGGCGGCGAAGGCCAGCCCCTGCCCCACCGAGAACCCCAGCACGGCGATGCGCTCCCTGTCGACATAAGGTTGGGCCTGGAGGTGCTGGAAGGAGGCGACCACCGCCTCGATGTCCTCGGAGGTCAGCACCTTGCGCCCCAGGTGGGGGAGGACGGGGAGCATCACCACGTGGCCCATGCGGGCCACCGCGCGCGCCATGCGCACGGCGCGTGGGTCTTCATGGGCCGTGGGGGCGGCGCCGATGACCACCAGTATGGCGCTCCGTCGCCCCTCTCCGGGCGGGCGGTAGACGTCGGCGGCAATGGAAGCGCCGCCGGCCAGGGGCACCCTAGCCCGTTCCACCGTCGGCTCCGGCCCCAGGAGAGAGGCGACGGCCCGTGGCGGAGGGGCCAGGAGTTGGGGGTAGAGGAGCAGGGTGTCCAGGGCCAGCCGCGTGGGAGGCGAGAGCCAGACGGCGGCCAGCGCCGCCAGGAAGACGCCCGGGATGAGGAGCGCCAGCGCCCACCGCTTCAGAAGGCCTTTCATCTCCCGGACCACCTCTGCTATTGTACTTCCCGAACGAAGGCAGGACGGGATGGAGGAGAGGCTCCGCGGCCTCTACGTCCTCATCGACCCCGAGGTGGCCGGCGGCCGCCCGGAGGTGGAGATAGCGCGGGCGGCCATCGCCGGGGGCGCCCGCCTCATACAGCTCCGCGACAAGCGCCGGCCCAAGGGCCTCCAGCTAGCCCTGGCCCAGGAGCTGGCCCGCCTCTGCCGGGAAGCTGGCATCCCCTTCATCGTCAACGACCATCTGGACCTGGCCCTGGCCGTGGGAGCGGACGGCGTCCACGTGGGGCAGAAAGACCTGCCGGTGGCGGTGGTGCGTCGCCTGGCCCCGCCGGGGTTCATAGTGGGCTGTTCCACCAACAACGTGGAGGAGGCCCGGCGGGCGGAGGCGGATGGGGCGAGCTACGTCTCGGTGGGGCGCCTCTTCCCCACGCAGTCCAAAGAGGACACCCGTCCCGCCTCCACGGATACGGTGCGACAGATCAGGGCGGCCGTCAGGGTGCCGGTCTGCGCCATCGGCGGCATCAACGAGGAGAACATCGACGCCGTTCTGGCCGCCGGGGCGGACATGGCGGCCGTCATCGGGGCGGTGGTGGCCGCCCCCGATCCGGAGGAGGCAGCGCGGCGCCTGGCCTCTCGCTTCGGGCGGGCGGTCACAGGAAGCGGCCAGGACTGAAGGGCGCCAGGGGAAGCTCGGGCCGCTCCCCCAGGAGGAGCTGGGACATCAGACGGCCGGTGATGGGAGCCAGGAGGATGCCGTTGCGGAAGTGTCCCGTTGCCACGCTCAGACCCTCCCAGCCCGGCACCGTCCCCATGATGGGTAGCCCGTCCGGGGAGCCAGGCCGGAGGCCGGCCCAGGCGGAGCCCTCCTGGACATGGCGGAAGGCCGGTGCCAGCTCCCCGGCCATGCGGCGCAGGGATGCCAGCCCCCGTCGGGTGGTGCGGGGGCGGAACCCCACGTCCTCCACGGTGGCGCCGGCCCAGGTGGTGCCGTTGGGCTTGGGGACGAGATAGCCCCGCGGCCCCCAGACGATGCGGCGCAGTGGCGTGCCCGGGTAGGCCAGCATCTGCCCCCGACGGGGAGGGGTGGCTATGTGAACGCCCAGGCAGCCCAGCAGCCGGCCCGTCCAGGCCCCCAGGGCCAGCACCACATGGCCCCCTGGCAGGCTGCCCCGGGGCGTCCTCACGCCCGTGATGCGGCGCCCGCGGCGCAGGAAGCCGAAGACAGGCGTCCCCGTGAGGATGCGCACGCCCCGCCGCTGGGTGGCCACGGCCAGGGCATCGACCAGCCGGACCGGGTTGACCTGGCCCTCGTGGGGAGAGTAGAGGGCGGCCCGCACCGCCGGGGTGAGGCCGGGCTCCAGCTCGCGCACGGCCCATCCCTCCAGCCACTCCAGACCCGGCTCCAGCGCCCGCTGCCACCGCAGACGCTCCCGCAGCTCCCCCTCCTGCTCCGCCGTGAGGGCGACCCGCAGGAGGCCGGGCATCGTAAGCTCTAGGTCGATGCCTGTCTCCTGGCGCAGCTCCTCCGCCCAGGCGGGATAGAGGCGGAAGCTGGCCAGGGCCAGGTCGGCGAAGGGGCCAGGGCTGTGTGACTCGCTCAGGGGGACGAGCATGCCGGCGGCCGCCCGGGACGCTCCCTGCCCTGGCTGTCCCTGCTCCACTACGGTGACAGACGCGCCCGCGCCGGCCAGATAATAGGCGATGGAGCAGCCGATGACGCCGCCGCCGACGACGATGAAATCGCTCCCGGCGTCCAAGGGCTACTCGCTCCCGATGACAGCGGAACGCAAGAGACGACCTACAATAGCCGCGAGTGGCCCCTCAGGGCCGGGAACCTTTCGGCCCAGGGCCTGGCCCGGCCCATGGCCAGGGCCAGGTCTATATCCTCGGCCGTAGCGAAGCCGCAGTGCTCGCAGACGTAGTATTCACCCCACAAGTCGTGGCAAGAGCGGAGCTGCTCGCCGCAGGAGGGGCAGATGGGGCTCAGATCCACCGCTACCACCTCCTTGGCCGGCATAGGCCGGTGTTATAGGTCTTATTGAGTTTATCATGCCGCAGGCCTTCCTGTCAATATTGTTTTCAATCACTACAAAAAATACAGCGGAGACGCCTGACGCGGTCGGCCCTTGTGCTAGAATAGGGGCGACCTTCCCATACCTGACACAGCGAGGGCAGCGATGCGTTGGGGCGTGACCATACCCCTGGACGGCCTCCCTCTGGCGGCCCACCGGGAGGCGCTGGCGGAAGCCGTCCGCCTGGGCTACACCGATGCTTGGACGTCTGAGGTAGATGGGACGGACTCCGTCACCCCGGCGGCAGTGGCGGCCGCCTGGTTCCCCGAGCTGAACGTGGGCACCGCCATCACCAACATCTATCTGCGGGGGCCGGGCCTGCTGGCCCAGACGGCCGCCGCCCTGGCAGAGATAGCACCGGGGCGGGCACACCTGGGCCTGGGCGTGAGCACCAAGGTCATCGTAGAGCGTTGGAACGGCCACCGGCTGGAGCGGCCCCTCTCCCGTATGCGGGCGACCGTAGACTTCCTGCGCACCGTCCTAGCGGGCGAGCGGGCCAGCAGCGAGGAGCTGGGCGTCCAGGGCTTCCGTCTGAGCCGACGGGTGGAGACGCCCCCTGCCATATATGTGGCCGCCCTCCGCCGCGCCATGCTCCGGCTGGCGGGAGAGATAGCGGACGGCGTCATCACCAACTGGCTGGCCCCGGGGGACGTCCCGCGGGTGGTGGAAGCGGTCAGGGAGGCGGCGCGGGCTGCCGGTCGGGAGCCGGAGTCGGTGAAGGTGGCCTGTCGCATATTCGTCATGCCGCCCCTTCCGGACGCCGCCGTGCGCAGCGTGGGGCGGCGCCTGGCCGCCGTCTACATCACCGCCCCCGTCTACAGGGCATTCCACGAGTGGCTGGGCCGGGGCGACCTGATCCGGCCGGCGGTGGAGGCCTGGGAGGCCGGCGACCGCCGCGCCGCCCTGGAGCTCATCCCCGACCGTCTCCTGGAGGAGCTGCTGGTGATGGGCAACCGTCAGGAGTGCGTGGACAAGGTGCTGGCCTACTGTCGGAACGGCGTGGACATACCCATCCTGCAGCTCATCACTGTGGGCGAAGGGCCGCAGCAGCAGGCGGAGATCTCGCTGCGCATGTTGCGGGAGCTGGCCAGACCGTAATCAAAGGGAGGCGACCATGGACCCCAGAGACAAAGTAGCCCTGGTGACGGGCGCCGCCTCCGGCATAGGGCGGGCCACTGCCCTGGCCCTGGCCCGGGCCGGCGCCAGCGTCGTCGTGGTGGACCTGAACAAAGAGGGCGGCCAGGAGACGGTGCGTCTGATAGAGGCGGAGGGCGGGCGGGCCGCCTTCGTCCGGGTGGACGTGACCCGCTGGGAGGACCTGGAGCGGATGGTGGCCTTCGCCGAGGAGACCTTCGGCGGGCTGGACATCGCCCACAACAATGCCGGCATCGTCACTGGCCGCCCTCGCTTCCCCCGCTCGCCCCGGGAGAAGTGGGAGCGCTGTCTGGACGTCTGCCTGTGGGCGGTCATCGCCTCCATACAGCTTGAGGTGCCGGCCATGCAGCGCCGCGGCGGGGGCGTCATCGTCAACACCGCCTCTCTGGCCGGCGTGGTGGGCTTCCAGGCGGACCCTGTCTACACCGCTGCCAAGCACGGCGTGGTGGGGCTCACCCGCGCCCTGGCCTTCCTCCACAGCGAGGCCAACATAAGGGTCAACTGCGTCTGCCCCGGCGTGGTGGACACCCCCATCCTCTTCCAGGCGATGGAGGGCGCTTCCCCGGAGAGGCTGGCCCAGTACAAGGCCCAGCTAGACGAGCTGCCCAAGCTGCGGCCGGAAGAGATAGCTGAGGCCGTCCTGGAGATAGTGCGGGACGACTCCATGGTGGGGGAGGCGATGGGCGTCCTGCCCGGGCGGCCCCGCCGCCTCATCCCGCCGGCGGTGCGGCTGGAGACGGACCCCCTGACGCGCATAATGGGCGGCTAGCCGCGCAGGGGGGCGAAGCTGGACTGATTGGCGATCCTGAGGCCGCGGCGCGCCAGCACCAGCACCTGGTCGCCGATGGTCTCGAACCCTTCGCCGACGGTGCCGCCGCCCAGGTAGCGGGCGTACATGTTCTCCAGGATGACCGCCAGCTTGAAGTGTCCCAGCACCACGTAGTAGTCGAGTTGGCTGAGGTCTCGCCCGCTCTTCTCGGCGTAGCGCTGGGCCACCTCGTCCCAGGTGGGGAAGCCGGGCAGGCTGGTGACAGTGACGCCGGCCACGCTGAGCTCCTGGTCCACCCCCCGCGCCCAGTACATGCGCAGCATGCCCACGTCGGCCAGGGGGTCGCCCAGGGTGGCCATCTCCCAGTCCAGGACGGCGATGATGTTCCCCTCCTCGTCCACGATGGCGTTGTCCAGACGGTAGTCGCCGTGGACGATGGCGTGGTCGCTCTCCTCCATGGTGATCTGGTTTAGGCGACGGCACAGCTCGTCCAGCTCTGGGATGTCACGGAAGCGGATGCGCTGCCATTGCTCGGTGAAGCGCTTCACCTGGCGGGCCAGGTAGCCCTGGGGGCGGCCGAAGTCGCCCAGGCCTATCTCGTCGGGGCGCAGGGCGTGCAGAGTGGCCAGGACGTCCACTAGTTGCTCTCCCATGCGCCGCCGCTGAGCCTCGTCGTAGCGCTGCGCCACTTCCTTGGGGTTGGCGGGGACGAAGCCTTTCACGTAGGTCATGACGTAGAAGGGGGCGCCTATCACCTCCGGGTCGCCGCAGAAGGCGAGGGGGCGAGGCGCCGGCACCGCCGTGTCCTTGATAGCGGAGAGGACGCGGTACTCCCGCGACATGTCGTGGGCGGTGGGCTGCACGTGGGAGAGAGGGGGGCGCCGCAGCACCCAGGACTGGCCGTCCCCGTCGAGCCGGTAGGTCAGGTTCGACCGCCCGTGGCCGATGAGGGAGGCCCGCAGCTCCTGCACGGGCGCCACGTGCTCGCGGAACCAGGGGAGAAGGTTCGCCATCACAATGCCAGGAACGTCCTCGGCCATCGCTCTACCCTGCCTGGAATCAAGAATAAGGGCGACTGCTGCCCGTCAGGCACTCCGAATATTATAATAGCCCCGAGGTCTCCGACCACCCTGGCAAGACCTTGGCTTTCGCTCAGGAGGAGAGGATGGGCATCGATTTCACCCTGCCCCCGGACATAGAGGAGATACGACAGCGAGTCCGCACCTTCATAGAGGGGGAGGTGCGGCCAGTGGAGGACGGCCTGCTGCGGGAGAACGCCCCTCGCAGCGAGTGGGTGCGCTCCGTGCAGGAGCTGCGCCAGCGGGCCCGCGAGGTGGGTCTCTGGAACCCGCACCTGCCGCCGGAGTGGGGCGGGATGGGGCTGGGGCCCACGGCCATGGCCTTCGTCCACGCCGAGGCCGGCCGCACCATGATAGGCCCCTACATCCTGAACGCCCAGGCCCCGGACGAGGGGAACATGCACACCCTCCTCCACTGGGGGACGCCGGAGCAGAAGGAGAAGTACCTGCGCCCCCTGGCCGAGGGCCGCTGTCGCTCCTGCTTCGCCATGACGGAGCCGGAGGTGGCTGGCTCCGACCCCACCCTCCTCCAGACCCGCGCCGTCCAGGACGGGGACTACTGGGTCATCAACGGTCACAAGTGGTTCGCTTCCGGCGCCCGCGGCGCCAAGTTCGCCATCGTCATCGCCTGCACCGACCCCGACGCCGACCCGCCCCAGGCCCGCAACTCGGCCTTCATCGTGGACATCCCCACCGAGGGGTGGGAGCTAGTGCGCACCATCGCCACTATGGCGGGGGAGGGCAACCACGGCGAGATCCGCCTCAACAACGTGCGCGTCCCCGCCTCCAACATGCTGGGCCCGCGGGGCCAGGGGCACCTCCTGGGGCAGTACCGGCTGGGCCCGGCCCGCCTAGCCCACTGCATGCGCTGGATAGGCCAGGCGGAGGTGGCCCTGGAGATGCTGGTGGACCGCGCCCTGAACCGCTTCGCCCATGGCTCCTATCTGGCGGAGAAGCAGGCCATCCAGTGGATGATCGCCGAGTCGGCCATGGAGCTGTACACGGCCAAGCTGATGGTCCTGCACGCTGCCTACAAGATCGAGCGGGGGCTGCCTTTCCGCCAGGAGGTGGCCATGGCCAAGGTGCACGTGGCCAACACCCTCTGGCGGGTGGTGGACCGGGCCATCCAGGTGCACGGGGCGTTGGGCTACTCCACCGACACCCCGCTGGAGCGCTGGCTCCGCCACGCCCGGGCGGCCCGCATCGTCGACGGGGCGGACGAGGTGCACATGCAGTACATCGCCCGTCACGTCATCGAGACCTTCAAAGAGAAGGGGAAGGTCAAGTCCGCCCTGGGCGACCTGATGTAGGACGGCGGGCGTCCCCTACCTGCTGTCCAGCAGATAGCGGTTGCGGACCCAGGCGCTCACCAGGTCCATGACCAGGATGAGGGCCAGGATGAGTAGGAGGAGCGTCGTCAGGCGCTGGTACTCCAGCGTCTGTAGATAGATGCTCATGTAGAAGCCGATGCCGCCGGCGCCAGCGAAGCCCAGGATGGAGGAGGCGCGGATGTTGTACTCCAGCATGAACAGTAGCTGGCTGATGGCGGCGTTGGCGCTCTCCGGCCAGACGACGAAGCGGGCCAGTTGCAGGCGGGAGGCGCCCACTCCCCGGAACGCCTCCACCACCTCCGGGTCCGTCCCCTCGAACAGCTCGGCGTAGAGCTTCCCCAGATAGCCCACGGTGTAGAAGGTCAGCCCCAGCGTACCGGCCAGCGGGCCCAGCCCTACCACGATGACGAAGAGGACGGCCCACAGGAGCGAGGGTATCGTCCTCGCCACGGCGACGATGAGACGGGAGAGCCAGACCACCGGCAGGGGGGCCAGGCTGCGCGCCCCCAGGAACCCCAGCGGCAGGGCGATGAGAAAGCCCAGGAAGGTGCCGGCGAAGGCCATCTGCACCGTCTCCCACAGGGCCCGCCCTGCCAGGGGCAGGATGCCCACGTCCGGGGGAACGGTGTCCCGGCTGAAGACCGCCAGGTTGCTGAGACCCTGCGAGATGCGCGAGGCGTCGAAGAGGCCGAACTGGTGCAGGGTGAGCCCGGCCAGGGCGGCCACAGCCCCCCAGAAGACGAGGTCACGCTTGAGGGGGAGGCCCAGGGCCACGGCCCGTCTCATGCCAGCGCCCCCTGGAGGGTGGACCAGGTCACCTCCCGCGCCTGGCCGCTGAAGACCACGCCCCCGTCCCGCACCACCAGCACCAGGTCGCCGTACTCGTGCACCAGGGGGAGCTCGTGCAGGTTGAGGACGAAGGTGAGCTCCTGTCGCCGCCCCAGCTCCTGCATTCGCTCCAGCACCTCGGCGGCCCGCGGGAGGTCCAGGTCAGAGACGAACTCGTCGGCGAAGACGATGCTGGGCCCCTGCAGGAGCGTCCGGGCGATGGCCACTCGCTGGCGCTCGCCGCCGCTCAGGTGGGAGACCCTCTCCTCCGCCTTGTGGCCTATCCCCAGCAGCTCCAGGTACTCCCGGGCCCGCTCCACCTCTGTCCTGGGGAAGAGGCCCATGAGGGGCCCCGGGCCTCGCAGGCGGCCCAGGGCCCCCATCAGGACGTTCTCCAGGGCGGTCATGTTGCGCACCAGCCCCAGTTGCTGGGGTATGTAACCTATCTGTCGTCTCAGGGAAGGCGGCACGCCATCGCTGGTCTCGTGCCCCAGCAGCTCCACGCTCCCCCTCTGAGGGCGGAGGAGGCCCGCCAGGAGGCGCAGGAGGGTGGTCTTGCCTGCGCCGGAGGGCCCCATGACGGTGAGGAAGGCACCCCTGGGCACCGTGAGGTTCACCCCTCGCAGCACCCAGTGGTCGCCCCGATAGGCGAACCAGAGGTCTCTGGCCCTCACCGCCGGTGCATCGTGCTCCACCGTTAGCCCCCTACGGTCACCCGCTCCGTGTACTGCAGGCCGGCCTCTCGCAGGTACTGCTGCAGGGTGCCCAGGTGCTCCTGGGCGGTGGTGCGCTGGAAGCCGACGAAGATGGCAGAGATGAACTGTCGCATCAGGTCACGGTGCTCGGGAGCGCCCAGCGCCTCTATGGCCTCCAGAACTTGGGTGCGCAGGGGCTCCTGCAGGTCCTTGCTGAAGACCACGCCGTGGGAGGGGACGGGCCCCTGCTGCTCCAGGATGCGGGTGTTGGCCAGCACCTCGCGGTAGAGGCTCTCCGAGACGTCACCGGCGATGACGGTCACGTCCACCTGGCCGGCCCGCAGGGCCTGCCAGCACTGCTGGTAGCCGCCGCCGAAGATGACCTCGGAGAAGAACTGCTTGGGGTCCACCTCGCCCCGCTCGGGCCGGGAGAGGAGGTTCAGCTCCACCAGGCGGCCCATGGGGGCCACATAGCCCGAGGTGGAGATGGGGCTGGGGAAGCAGGCCCTCTTCCCCCTCATCTCCTGAAGGGACTGGTAGGGGCTGTCGTTGCGGACCACCCAGTAGGAGAAGTAATAGGGCGCCTCCACCTTGCGGTCGTCGTGGATGACCTCACGGACCTCTGCCAGGACCAGTTGCGCATCGGCCAGGCTGACAGCCAGATAAGAGGGCCAGGCGCTCATGAAGGCCACCTGGGCCTGACCGAAGCGCAGGGCCTCCACCAGCCCAGCGTAGCTGGTGGGAACGTAAATCTCAACATCCACGCCTGGCAGGCGGCTCTCCAAGAACTGCTCCAGGGGCCGCGACTTCTCGAGGATCTCGCTGCTGGCCTGGGTGGGCTGGACGGCCACCACCAGGCGCTGCTGACCGCCATCGCCGCCACCGCCGCAGGCCGTCGCCAGCAGGCCCAGGACGAGGCCTGCCATCAGGAGCACAGGCAGACGTAGCATCGGCCTCCCTCCGGGATATGAGTGTCATCTTAACCATAGAATAAGGCATGCCTAATGTCAACACTTAGGACGAACACATCCCCCGAGAGGGCGCGGAGGAGCCACGTCTGGTGGGCCCGGCGGTGTGGCGATGGGTCAGGCGTCGGGACCGGGCCCCTGGGGCCCTTCCCAGCGACGCTCGATCTCTTCCAGGAAGCGCTCCAGCTCCGGCGAGAGGCGGGGCGTCTCGTCCGGGGCACCGGAGGAGACTTCGGCGTCGTAGATGCGCTCCAACTCCTCCACCCAGCTATGCAGCCGCGGGTCCCGCTTCACCTGGTCGTCCAGGGTAGCGTACTGGCGCTCCCCCTCCAGGCGCAGGCGTTCCAGGTCCAGGGAGAAGCCGAAGAGAGAGGAGAGGCAGGTCAGGAGGGTGTACAGGCCGCGGTAGTCCCGCTCTAGCTGGGCGTAGGCGGGGAGCTGGACCAGGGCCGACATAGCGTCGATACCGCGGAGCCGTGCCTCCTCTGTGGTCAGGGCGACGATGGTAGTAGGGCCTTCGTACTGGCTCTCCCGCACGCCTACTGCCCGCAGGCGGGCGGTGGTGCTATCGCTGGCCGCCATCCCCGTCAGCAGCAGGGGACGGGTGTGGGGTATGGGGGCGTAGTAGGAGCCGATGAGGCAGTACTGGCGCACCCCCAGCTCCTGCATCACCTTTACCAGGGAGTCTACGAAGTCCTCCCCATGGCTGTGGGGCTCAAGGGCGTGGACCAGGAGCCAGTCCGTGTCTCCCTGGCCCTGCACGTAGCGCAGATAGGTGTTGGGGACGGAGATCTCCCGGTGCCGGCCCCGACGATAGAGGGTGGGCCGGTAGCGGGTGAAGTCGTAGAAGCGGCCGGGGCGGGCCAGGTGTCCCAGTGGGCGGGCGCCCCACGCCTCCTCCAGGTAGGTGAGGGCCATGCTCCCCACGGAGCCTACGTCGATCCACGGCTGCAGGGCCAGGAGCAGCGTGGGCTCCCGCAGCTCTGGGAGTGGCTCTACCAGCTCGAAGGCACCGACGAGCATCTCGGACTCTTCCGGGGCCGCCCCACCTGTCCCCTATGTTTTACCACTTTTCCGCCGCCGCGCCTACCTCGAGGCGCCGTCCTCGCGCATCTCGTCCGGGTCTACCCCCATGCGGGAGCACCACTCGCGGTAGGCGAACGGAGAGATCTCGGAGGGCTTGATCTCGCTGCGGCCGCCCCAGAAGACGTTGGTGTAGAGGACGGGGATGCCGACGGCGGCCAGGTGCTGGTCTATGGCCGCCTTGTGGGCCAGGAGCCACTCCTTGTCCTGGCCGTGGGCCACGCCCATGATATTGACGTTGTGAAACTCCGGGCCGGCCTCCCGCCAGTAGCAGTGGGTCAGTATGTGGTGGCGTCCCACCTCTCGCCCCGCCTCTATCTCCCGGCCCGGCGGCACCGCCCAGTGGAAGAGGGCGTTGTAGCGAGTCACTCGCTGGCCCCCGGCCACGGGCTTGTAATGCTCCAAGAAGGTGGAGAAGCGGCCTATGATGCCCCTCCGGTCCAGGGACTCCGCCACCTGGTAGAAGGTCTCCAGGGGGACGCCGGCCTCCTCGGCCCTGGCCCGCCAGATATCGGGGACGATCTCCTCCGGCCGGAACTCGCGCTTGAGGGCGGTGAGGACGCGCCACTCCAGCTCGTTCAACTCCTCGTCCTGGACCCACTGCACATCGGCCGGCTGGTCGGACTTGCTGCCCGGCTCCAGCCCCCTCCGCCGTGTGTGTCCCACGCCCAGGACGAAGAGGGCCTTGGGCGGCATGATGCGGAACCGCTCCGCCCCCGTCCGCTCCGCCAGGAGACGACAGTGCTTCTCCAGGGAGTAGCCCTGGGGGACCTTCACCGTGGTCCACAGGCGGTAGTGGGAGCCAGGGCTGGCCACGTCGGTGGTGCGGATGACCACGTGCCCGGTGAAGGGGTCCTCCTGAAACATGAAGTCGAAGGCGGCGTGGAGGCGCTCCTGGGGCACCTGCCAGGCCACCAGCGCCCCCTGGGCCAGGTTGGTGGATAGGAGGGTCTGGCGGACGCGGCGGATGGTGCCCGCCTGCAGCATGGCCCGCACCCGCTCCACCACCAGCGGCAACGGCACCCCGGAGCGGCGGGAGATCTCCCCCAGCGGGTCCCGCTGGAACCCCTCCAATCGGTCCTCGGAGATCCGGAGGATGGCCACGTTGATGGGGTCGTCTATGGTGACCGGGACGTTAGAGGTCGTCATCGTCGCTATACGCTCCTGGCGCAGTATCGCCCGCCCGTGGCGGGCCTGGCTTTCCCTTTTATACTAGTCTAGCATCCCGGCCGCTGCCGTGGCAGCGACGCCCCGGCGGCGTCAGGCCGGCCAGCTCAGGCGGTACCAGCCGCCCCCTTTGGTGGCGTCCCGGCCCACGTGGGCCACCTCTCCCCAGAGGAGCCAGGGCAGGAAGGGGGACAGCTCGCCAGCGAAGGTGATCTCCCCCACCAGTCCGCCGATGGGTGTATAGCGCCCCTGGCGTGTGGAGTAGCTGCGGACGTCCCGCCAGCGCGTCTGGTCTGACGCTACCCTTACCCCCTCAGCCAGCCGCAGAAGGAGGCGATGGTCGAAGGCGGGAGGGAGGCCGGTAGCGGTGAGGGAGAGGTCGGTGAGGCGGCGCAGGAGACGGCGCAGAAAGACAGGGAAGGTCAGCCTCCTGACCAGACGGCCGGCGCTGACCAGGCGCATGGGAGTCAGCAAGTGCAGGGTGACCTGGCGGGGCCGCCCCAGGAGGCGGCAGCAGGCCAGGACGTCGGCGTGGGTGAGGGGGTCGGCGAGGATGCGGACCAGCTCCTGGCCCTCCTCCCAAATGGCCCGGCGGCGGCCCAGGAGGGGATGCTCCGTCTCGATACGGGCCATACGGAAGCGTCCCGGTTGGCGGCCGCGGCCACCGATCCCGCTCTCGCCCATGCGGCGTACACCCATGATGACGTAGGGGAGCAGGGCGGCAGCATCGCCGAACAGGGTGACGCCGAAGGAGAGGAGGTCGCCTGGCCTGTAGAGGGTCGTCTCCTCCAGGGGAGGCTCGATGGTGCAGGGGCGGGCCACCTGGGCGCCCCGCCCTGCTCCCTCCCCCGCCGGGGCCAGGAGGGCGCACACGGGGCAGCCCTGCCGCCCCGGCCAAGCGCTGCACTCCAGCTCCCAGGGGGCCAGGCAGAACTCCTGTCGGAGGGCGGCGAAGAGGGCGCCCCGCACCAGGGAGCCCTTGTAGGGTGGGGCGTTGATGGCGCTGACGGCCCGACAATAGAAGCGAAGGCGATGCGCTGTGAGCTCCATCCCCCTGCCGCCTCGTCAGTCCGTCATGCGGAGCTTGCAGGGAGCCGGGTCTATGGCCGCCAGCAGGGGCCGGCCCAGGCTGGTGAAGGAGAGGATGGCCTGCCCCGGCGCCAGATTGGGCAGCCGTCCCCACAGGGCGTCATCGATGCCGCCGATGGAGCGCCGCAACCTGGCCACGACGGCGGCGTCGTTCACCTTGTGCAACACCCAGTTGTTGACTAGGCCCAGGACCTCGTCCGGCAGGTGCTGGGGCAACTGGGTCACGAAGACCAGGCCCAGCCAGCGCTTGCGGCCGCGGCGGGCCAGGCGGGCCACCTGCTGGAAGAGCACCGGCATGCGGGCTATCCGCTCCCGGGAGAGGAACTCGTGGGCCTCTTCGATGAAGAGGATGACCGGGGTGGGCGTCTCGCCACGGCGCTGGGCCAGCCGGTAGTTACGGTCCTGCTGACGCTGCAGCCCCCGCAGCAGCTCGGCGATGACCAGGTTGTTAACCTGAGGTGAGTCGGTATCGCTGACGTCGATGATGGAGACGCGCCCGGGCCGCAGCATCTCGCTGTAGTCCAGTGGCTGGGCATTGGGGCTGTCGAAGACGCCCAGCCGCTTCAGGCGGCCCAGCCGGCCCATCAGGGCGCGCCAGCTCATGAGGTGCCCGGGTGGCGCTACCGCCCGTACGGCCTCCGCCACGGCAGCCGGCTGCTGGGCGAAGAGAGGCGTCTCGAGACGAGGGGGCGGGCCATCGGCGAGCTGGGCGACGATGGCCTTCACCACGTCGTACAGGTAGGCCAGCGTCATCTTCGGGTAGCCGGCCTCGAACTCGTCCAGGCGCAGCAGCCGTTCGCGGTCCACATCGTCGCTGGGGAAGATGCCCAGCCGCTCCATCAGGAGCTTGGTGGCGTCGTAGGCCTTGAGGAAGCGCTCCTGCTGGGCGTCGGTGAGGTCGAGCACCTCCATGACGGCGTAGGGCGAGAGGGCCGAGAAGCGGAGCGAGAAGGGGCGCCGTTCAGGGTGGGCGGGGTTGGCGGTGCTCCGCCCCACCAGATGATAGAGGTGGGTGCCAGGAACGCCGGCCGGCCGTAGCCCTCGTCGCTCCAGGGCCCTGACCATGTGCGGATCGTCGGTGGGCTCGTGGATGGCCGTATACTCCCCTTCGGTATCGATGAGGACGACAGCGGCGCCCTGCCGCTGCAACTGGGCTATGAGGCTGGCGATGGTGGTGGACTTGCCGCCGCCGGTGGTGCCCAGGACACCGGTGTGGCGGGGGAAGACCCCCTTCCCCTCCCGCCCCTTGAGGGGCACCCTGACCTCCAGCTCCTCCTGGCCGTCGGCCAGGCCGAGGACAATCTCGCCCTGGCTCCCCAGGACTCGGGCCATCTCCGGACGCTCCAGGAGGAAGACAGGGCTGTTGGGGAGGGGCCGGCGGCGAGGAGGCACTAGCGTTCCTCCCTCCACCTCCTCCCCCAGCAGCTCCACCTGGGCGCGGCCATGGTAGTTGGGCAGCAGTATGCGCCCCCGGCCCCGCACCGTGGCCGTCACCACCAGGGGCATGTCCGCCCGCAGCCCGTCCGGCTCCATGAAGGGGCCGCGGACGATGGCCGCCAGGTAGCGGCGGCCATCGTTGCTGTGGATGCGCAGGAGCGACTGGTTGGTGACCGCCTCCAGGCTCTCCCGGGGGAAGAGGACGGTCACGGTGCCATCGTTGCTCTGGGCCGTGTCGAACATGGTCCAGCCGACGCACCCCGCCTCCTCCTCCAGCGAAGGCTGCCGGCCGTCCGTCGTCTCCTGGATCTCTTCCTCCAGAGAGCGCAGGGCCGACTCCGGCACCGCTGCTACCGGGCTGTCCTGGTCATCGTCCATCTGCCTCGCCTCCTCCCCTGACCTATCTGCTAGGGCCGCCTGCTCCCGCCCGCAGGTAGCGGAACGGCCCTTCTGTCCCCATGTAGGCGAGCTGGACCGGCGCCGCCAGCGTCTCGGCGCCGAAGTTGGACTGGCAGACCAGGGCCGCCAGGTCCAGCAGCATGGGGAAGCCGCGGTGGGGCTGGAACACGCTGTCGGCCAGGGCGATGAGCGCCGCCAGGTGGGCGTGCTCCCGGTGGGCGTAGAAGAGCTGGGCCGGCGCCAGGGCCGAGGCCCGATAGAGCCCCACCACCACTTGGGGGCCCGCTTCCAGGGCGAACTCCCGCAGGCGAGCCCCCAGGCCCCTTCGCGCCCCCCAGTACTGACCGGCGGCGATGACCTGGGCCAGGTCGTCGGAGATGGTGTCCAGGATGGCATACTCCAGGGGGGCCAGGGCGTTGCCGATGGCGAGGAGCCAGCGCCTCCCCGCGCTGGGCACGAAGAGGAAGCGACGCTGACGGAAGATGAGCTCCTCCAGCACCTCCAGCCCTCGCTCCACCAGCCCCGGCACCCCAGCCGCCGAGACCATCTCCAGGGGAACGGGGGCGCCGTGCCCCAGCCGCCAGCGAGCGTGAGAGCGATGGAGGAGGGCGGCCCGTTCGGCGTAGGCCATAATGCTGCGGCGCCCCAGCTCGCTCAGGGCATCGCGGCGGCCCTGGCCAGCGATGGCGTAGGCCCCCTGCCGCCGCGTCAGCAACTCCAGCGCCTCGTCCACCGTGGCGATGCTCTCCAGGCGCAGGTCGCGGCGGTAGAGGCGTTGGGCCCAGGCCCCCTGGTCCCCCTGGTAGGAGACGAGGCAGACAGCGACCTGGACGATGGATATGGGCAGGGTGTGATAGACGGCGCTGATGCCCTGGCAGGCCTCCACGGCGCCGCGGAGGAGCAGACCCTCATGCACCCGGGCGATCTCGTCCACGCCAGCGCGGTAGACGCCGGCCCCCGGTGGCGCCCCCGGCCGCTCCCGGATGCGGGGGAAGAGGGAGCGCCGCACCTGGCCCACCGTCTCCTCCTCCAGCCGGACCGCCTCCCTGACCTCCCGCTCCAGGCGCCCGTAGAGTCCCAGGAGATCGAGGCCGGGCTGCCAGGTGTCCAGGTCCAGGACGCGGGAGACCGGCTCACCGAAGGCGGCAGCGAACTCCTCATCCGTCAGCTCGGGGCGGCCCAGGGCCTCCCCTGTCGCTCCGTCGTCCTGCACCGGCCCTGGCCGTCTCACCGCCTCCTCCCCTCTCCTGCTCGCCTCGCTCACGATGCCCCCTCCCGGCCGTCCAGCCACTCCCGGACGGAGGGGCCGCCGAGTCGGCAGCGCACTATCCACTCTCCATACTCGCGGGCCAGGCCGGCCGGCAGACCGAAGCTGTCCATCAGGAGCCTCTCCACCGCCCGGAGCGACCCTGCCAGGCTGCGTCCCCCGCCGCGCTCCCGCAGGAGGGACCAGACCTGGCCGGCCGGCGCCAGCAGCTCCAGGGCCAGGCGGTCCGCCCGCTCCTCCCTGGGGATGTCGCGGGGACACAGCAGCCGGCCGTAGCGCTCCATCAGATGGAGGTGGAGGCCCAGGGGGACCCTGGCAAGCAGGGAGTCCAGCCGCTCGGTGACAGTAGCGGGCCGCTGGCCGTCCAGCACCTGCAAGATGGCATCCCCCAGGCGGGAGGCGGCCAGCTCGCGTGGTCGCTGATACTCCAGAAGGAAATGGGCTACCTCGTGGGCCAGGCTGTAGAGCTGCTCCGCGGGAGGGTCCGCAGCGTCCAGGAAGATGCGCCCCCGCCCGCCCCAAACCACCAGGGCGGCGTGAAGGGGGCGGTCGTCGTCCTCCAGTCTTCGGGCGAGCCCCAAGGAGCGCAAGAAGTGGCGGACGTGGGCGGAGGAGAGGCGGGGTGTCCTCTGGATCGTAAGTGGCAGCGAGTAGAGCGCCGCCTCTTCCAGGGGCAGATCGAGGGGACCCTGGGCGCCCACCCGGCGCCAGAACTCCTGGGCTATCTCGGCCACCCAGCCCCCGTTCACGGGCTACTGCCCGGCCTCCCGGCCGGCCTCGTCCCCCTCTCGTTGCGCTTCTACCTGCTCTTCTCGCTCTCGGGCGGCCAGGATGGCCCTTCCGGCCGCCTGCTCATCGGCACTGGCGGCCTCCACCGCTTCCCACCACTCTACCTCCCGCAGGAGCTGGGCTAGCGCTCTGGCCGATGCCCCGGCGTAGGCAGCTATGCGCTCCACATCGGAGCGGAAGCTGGCGCCCTCACCTCGGGGCCGTCGGCAGAGGGCCATTCGCTGCAGCCCTTCCCTGGTGGTGCCCAGGAGGGAGGCCAGTTCGGACTCGTCCATGCCCGTCCTCGAGCGGTAGGCCTCGAGGGCGCTGGCCAGGAAGAACGGGTCGGCGGCTGCCCGCCGGACCGCCCGTTCCAGGGGCCGGTCAGGGGGCGTCTTTTGCGCCATCGAGCCGCTCCAGCAGCCGTCGCATCCGCTTTTTCAGACGGTCCTTGTGGCGCTTCACGGCGGCCCGCTGCTGGGGGAGGCTGAGGTCGCCCAGTCCCAGGACCCGGGCGTAAGGCTCCGTCCTCCTCTCGCCTCGCAGCATCAGTCCCAGCACCTGGCGATCGGTGGGGTCTGGCAGGTGCTCCAGCAGGTACCGCAAGCTCCGGGACGCCTCCAAGCTTCCCTCCGGCCCGTCTCCTGGTGCGTCCACCATAATATTCCCTGGCTGTCCTCCCTGTGCGACGCTCTCCAGGCTGACGAGCCGGCGTTGCCGCCGCGCCTCCTTGGCCAGGGCGTTCAGCAGGTCGCCCCGGGCGACCATGGTCAGGTAAGTGAGGAGGCTGGACCGCCCGGGATCGAACCGGGACGGATTTTTGACATAACTCATGATAGCCTCGACGACGGCGTCGTGGACCGTATCCTCGTCCGCCTGCGGAAACCGGGCGCGCAGCCGTCTGGTGAGGGGTCCGTGGAAGTGGTGGAACACCTCGGAGGGCGCTGTCGGGTCGGCTGCCAGCAGACGGCGGTGCAGCTCCTCTCCCGGATCTTTGTAGTACACCATGGGGCCCTTCCCTCGCCTGTCACCCTGCCCTGCGGACAAAAGAGGAGAGAGCGAAGCCGCCCCCTCCCCGCACGAGAATAGCAAGAAGACCCTATCATTCTAAGGCGAAGGGGCGGCCTTGTGAAGCGGCAGAGCTCGTCAGGGCTCGCCGAAGCTGTCCGGCCTGGGCAAGGCTCCCGCCCCGGGGGTGGACAGAGAGGGCCATATCTCCGTCCTCCCGCTCATCTCACGATATCAAAGCCAGTAAAACCTATTGACAGACTTTGCACTCTTTGCTATGTAACAGCCAGCTAAGCTACATGGACGGGGGGAGAACGACATGCGGACGCGGACGTTCATGTGGGCACTGGCAGGCTCTCTCCTCTTCGCCCTGCTCGCCGTGGGGTGTCAGCCCGCAGGCGCTCCCGAGGAGGAGGCGGCGGCCCCCCAGGAGACCATCAAGATAGGTGGCATGTGGGCCATGACGGGGCTGCTGCAGAGCTTCGGCATCAACTCCTCGGCCGTCATGCGCTACGCCATAGACCAGATAAACGCCCAGGGAGGCGTCCGCCTCAGGGACGGGCGGATGGCCAAGCTGGAAGCGGTGCTCTATGACGAGGGCTGCCCCAATGTAGAGCAAGGGCTGGCGGCGGCCCGCAAGGCCGCCTCGGACCCGGTGCTGGTGGTGATAGGCCCCACCTGCTCCAGCATAGCCGAGCCCGTCTTCGGCATCCTCCAGAAGCGGCTGGACGACCCTTCCGACCCGGGCCTCCAGCTCCCCTTCTTCACCGACACGGCCATCAAGGCCGGCCTGGCCTCCCTCTCGCCCTGGGCCTTCCGTAACGTGCCCAGCGAGATCAAGATGTACGAGGCTCTCTTCAGGTGGCTGAAGGAGACCACCGGCTACAGCACCATCGGCGTGGGGACGGAGGTGGACTTCGCCCACTCCAAGAGCACGTCCGATGGCGCCATAAAGCCGGGCGCCCAGAAGGCCGGCTTCACCATCGTGGCCGACGAGGGCTGGAAGCTCACCGACACCGACTTCTCCGCCCAGGTCGCCAAGATGCGGGCGGCCAACCCGGACGTGGTGGCCCTCTCTTCCCACCCCTTCACCACCTGTGGCTTCCTGCGAGAGGCCAGCCGCCAGGGCTTCCGCCCCAAGGTGGTGGTCATCCTCACCTCCAGCATCACCGAGGAGACGGCGCGGGGCTGCGGCCGTGAGCTGGAGGGCGCCATAGGCCCCACCTCCTTCGCCCCCATCAACAAGAAGGCGAGCGAGGTCTCCCAGACGGTGGCGGACAAATACAACGGCTTCGTCGACCTGCACAGCGCCCCGGTCTACGAGAACCTGATGCTCCTCAAGCAGGTCATCGAGAAGGCCGGCATCGACGGCAGGCCCGACACCGTCCTCCAGGACCGCCGCAAGATCCGGGACGCCCTGGCCCAGGTCACCGAGTTCGATGGCCTCCTGGGGAAGATCCAGTTCCGGACGGACGAGCCGCGCGAGGTCAACAAGCCCTGGCTCATAGTGGAGTTCAAGGGCGGTAAGTTCCAGCCCAAGCACATACCGCCCGAGTACCAGCAGGCCATCGTGACCAACTAAGAGGGTGAGAGCTGGGGCCGGGCCGCGGGCCCGGCCCCAGCGGGCCGATAGCTACGGACGCGACCAGATGTGGCTCGACCTGGTCCAGCAGGGGATAAGTGGCCTCCTCGTCGGCGCCACTTACGCCCTGATAGCCATCGGCTTCACGATGGTGTGGGGCGTCATGCGCCGTCTCAACCTGGCCTACGGGGCCGCCGCCCTGGGCGCCGCCTACATCGGCCTCTGGGTCTACCGCCTGACCCCGGACCTGACCCCGGCCATCCTGGTGCTGGCAGCCATGGGCAGCGGCATCGTCATCGGCTTCCTGGTGGACCTGGTCTGCTTCCGCTGGCTGCCCAGGGAGTACGAGCTGGCCCCCCTCATGAGCACCCTGGGCGCCCTCATCATCGCCGAGGAGGCCATCAACTTCCGCACGCGCGGCTACCCCCAGTCCTTCCCGGAGATGCTGCCCAACGTCCTCCACCTGGGGCCCCTCTTCCTGCGGCTGGACCACATCGTCATCTTCGGGGTCTGCCTGCTGATGGTGGGCGGCCTCTACTATCTCCTCTTCCGCACGAAGCTGGGGCTGACCATCCGGGCCGTCTCCCAGCAGGTGGTGGCCGCCCAGCTCATGGGGATGAACCCGGACCGCACCAACGCCCTCACCTTCATGCTCACGGGGATGCTGGCGGGAGCGGCGGGGGCCCTGGCGGTGATGGCCATAGGGACGGGGTCCTCCGCCCTGGCCATCACCTTCACCCTGAGGGGGCTCTTCGCCGCGGTCATCGGCGGGCTGGGGAGCATACCCGGGGCCATCGTGGGGGGACTCGCCCTCGGCGTCATTGAGGCGGAGGCCCTGCGGGTCTTCGGCATCGGCTATCGGGACGTATTCACCAACCTGGCGTTGCTGGCCGTCCTGGTCTTCAGGCCCCACGGCATCATGGGAGCGAGGCTGGCCCAGTAGCATGGAGTACTACATCGGCCTGATAACGCTGGCGGCCATTCAGGCCCTGCTGGGGCTATCGGTCTACGTGCTGGTGCTGGCGGGGCGGGTCTCCTTCGGCCAGCACGGCTTCGCCCTCATCGGCGGCTACATGGCGGGGGTGGCCACGGCGGTATGGGGCTGGCACATAGTGCCGGCGCTGCTCCTGGGGATGCTCGTCTCCGGGGTGGTGGGGGTGCTGGTGGGCTACCCGGCCCTCCGTATCCGCGGCGTCTATCTGGCTGTGGCCTCCATCGCCTTCGCCGAGATCTGCCGCAACCTGGCCCAGAACCTGAACTACTACCGTGAGGAGTCGGTGGGGGGGCTGGTGCGGAAGGTGGGCCCCGTGGGGCCGGAGGGGTTCCGTCACATAAGCTACCTCTATGACCACGGCTTCACGCGCGAGGCCGTAATGGGGCTGGTGCTGGGCATCCTGGCCGTGGCTACCCTGGCCGTCTGGCTGCTGGACCGCTCCCGTCTGGGCCGACGGTTGCGGGCCATAGGGGAGGAGGAGCTGGCGGCCCAGATGGCGGGGATCAATGTGGCCGGGCTGACCACACTGGCCTTCGGGCTGGGGGCCGTCATCGCTGCCCTGTCCGGCGGCCTCTACGCCCACTACCTCACCTTCGCCTCCCATGAGACGTTCACCCTCTTCACGGGGACGCTGGCGGCGGGCTACGTGCTGGTGGGCGGCTCCGCCAACGTCCTGGGGCCCCTGCTGGGCGTCGCCTTCTTCACCGTCATCGCCGAGGGGCTGCGCCCCGTGGGTGAGTACCGCATTATGGCCTACGGCGCCCTGATAGTGGCCTCCATGCTCGTCCGGCCCTACGGCATCATCGACCACGAACTGCTGGCCCGTCTGCGCCAGTGGGTGGCCCTCCTACCTCTCAGGGCCAAGGCCCGACCGGAGGCGACGACCGATGCTACGCGTTGAGAACCTGACCAAGCAGTTCGGCGGCCTGGTGGCGCTGGCGGGCGTGGACCTGGCCCTGGAACCCGGACAGATAGTGGGGCTCATCGGCCCCAACGGGTCCGGCAAGACCACCCTCATCAACACGGTGACCGGCGTCTTCCCTCCCACAGCCGGGCGCATCTACCTGGGAGACCAGGAGATCACCCGTATGCCCGGCCACCGGCGCGTCCGGTTGGGCATCGCCCGCACCTTCCAGAACGTGAAGCTCTGGACAAAGCTGACCGTCTGGGAGAACCTCTGGATCGTCGGCGAGCCCCGTCGCCGCCTCCTGTTCTGGCCCGGCGCGGACCGGCAGCGAGAGCGTCGGCTGGCCGAGACCCTCGCCTGGGTGGGACTGTGGGGGCGCCGCGGCGATCTGGCGGGCAGCCTGAGCTTCGGCGAGCAGCGCCGCCTGGAGCTGGCCCGCGCCCTGGCCGCCGAGCCGCGGGTGCTCCTCTTGGACGAGCCGGCGGCCGGCCTCAGCGCCGGCGAGCTGGAGTCCCTCACCCGTTTCCTGGAGCAGCTCCGCTCCCAGGGGCTGGCCATCCTGCTGGTGGAGCACGTCCTGGAGCTGGTGATGAACGTGACCGACCGCGTGGCCGTGCTCAGCTTCGGCCACAAGATAGCGGAAGGCACCCCCGGCCAGGTCCAGGAGGACCCCCGCGTCCAGGAGGCCTACCTGGGGAAACGCAGCTTCCAGCCGGCGGTGGAGCCCGATGACACCAGGACATGAACGCACAGCCGAGCCCCTCCTGCGGGTGAGCGACCTGTCCGTGGCCTACGGGCAGATAGAGGCGGTGAAGGGGATCACCCTGGAGGTGCCGGAGGGACGCGTCACCTGCCTGCTGGGGCCCAACGGGGCCGGCAAGACCACCACCCTCTATGCCCTGGCGGGCATCCTCAGGCCCAGGCGGGGCCATGTAGAGTTCATGGGCCGTGACATCACCGGCGCCTCCCCGGAGAGGATCGTGCGGGCGGGGATCGTGTTGGTGCCGGAGAACCGCCTCCTCTTCCCGGAGATGACCGTCCTGGAGAACCTGCTGGCGGGGGCCCACCTCCGCAAAGGTGGGGTCAAGGAGGACCTCGCCTGGGTCATGGAGCTCTTCCCTGTCCTCAGGGAACGGCTCCGCCAGGTGGCAGGGACGTTGAGCGGCGGTGAGCAGCAGATGCTGGCCATCGGCCGCGCCCTGATGGCCCGCCCCCGGCTGCTCATGCTGGACGAGCCCTCGCTGGGGCTGGCGCCTCTGGTCATCGAGGAGATCTACCACGTCCTGCGCCGCCTGAGCAGCGAGGGGACGACCATCCTCCTGGTAGAGCAGACGCTGCACCTGGCGCGCGAGCTGGGCCACCGTTTCTACGTGATGGTGACGGGGCGTATCGTCCACGAAGGCGGGCAGGCGGAGCTGTCGCAGGAAGACGTGATCCGTCGTGCTTATCTGGGGGCCGCTTCGGGCCAGTGACCGGCCACCGGTGCCGAGAGTGGGGCGGGGAAGGGCCAGGAGCCGGGTGGCGCTCCTGGGATGGCTGGCCGTCCTCCTCGTCCTCCTCGCGGGGAGCCCGGCCACCGTCCGCGCCCATGCCCAGCTAGTCCGCGCCGACCCGGCGCCCGGTGCCTCCCTGTCCCAGCCGCCGCCCCGCGTCACCGTCTGGCTCTCGGAGCCTATCATCGCTCAGGGCAGCCGGCTGGAGGTCTATGACGTGTCCGGCCGGCGGGTGGACCGGGGCACCACTTACTACCACGGTAGCCCGCCCACGGCCATGAGCGTCGACCTGGGGCCGCTGCCCCAGGGCAACTACCGGGTGCGCTGGGTGACCCTCTCGCCGGTGGACGGCCACTACCTGGTGGGGACGTTCCCCTTCGCCGTGGGGGTGGCGGCGACCACTCCCGGCGTGGAGGAGGCGGCCAGTGCCGGCGCTGGCCTGCCGGTGCCGCGGTGGCTGCCGGTGCTGCTGCGCTACATCACCCTGGCAGGGGCGCTGGCGTGGGGAGGCATCGCCTTCGCCCACGCCTTCGTGGCCGGCCCCTGGCTGGCGAGGGGAGCGGGCAGGCTGGCCTTCCTCGCCGTGGGCGTAAGTCAACGTTACAGGCGGGCCGTCCTCCTGGCTGTCCTCTGCCTGCTGGCGGGACGCGCCCTGGAGGTGGCCTGGCCCATGGTGGCTACGGCTGGCCTGGCCCGGGTCTCCAGCGGCTGGGGCGCCACTGTGGCCCTCCTCACCAGCCGCTTCTCCCTGGTCTCCTGGGGGATCGTGGCCCTGGCTGCCCTGGCGGTGCTGGTGGCCCGGCGCACCGGCCCTCTGCTCTTGGTGGCTGGCGGGGCCGAGGTGGCGACCGCTCGTCCTGCCCCTCGGCACGGCCTGCCGGCCGAGGTCCAGGCCGCCCGTGGCCATGTAGCCCTGGCGGCGCTGGCCATGTTGGGGTTGGCAGCCACCGGCCACGCCGCGGTGGTCTCCGGCCCCTACTACTCGTCCCTGGCCGCTGCCTGGCTGCACTACCTGGCGGCGGCCGTGTGGGTGGGCGGGGTGTTCTACTTCGCCGCCGTCCTTCTGCCCGCCACCGCCAGGTGGGAGGTAGGGGAGCGGGCCCAAGTGCGGGTGGCCCTTCTGGGGAGGTTCACCCCTTATGCCCTTCTCTCCGGGCTGGTGCTGGCGGCCACCGGCCTCCTGCGGGCGGAGACCCACCTGCCCGCCCTCTCCCTGTCAGCCCTGAAGGCCGTCGCGGGGACGGCCTACGGTCAGGCCCTGCTGGCCAAGCTCTGTCTGGTAGCCCTCATGGCGGGCGTGGGCGCTATCCATTCCTTCAGGCATCGTCGGCGGGTGCGTGACCTGCTGGCCGGGGGCGCCGACCGTGAGGAGCTGGCGACGCCCCTCCGCATCTGGCAGAGGCTGGTGCAGTGGGAGGCGGGTCTGGGCCTCCTCCTGCTGCTCTCCGTGGCCCTGCTCGTCACCACGCCGGCCCTTCGCTACGGCTTCGACCGCTCCGCCGCCCTCTCGCCGGGCGAGATGGGCCAGGGGGCGGCCCTGGCCCGCGCCTTCCTGGAGAAGGCCGAGCAGAGTATGAACGCACTGAAGTCAGCCCGGGCCAGGGAGCGGCCGGGCGGCTCCAATTCGGCCGGTTGGACAGACTACGTCCTAGTGGCGCCCTCCAGCATGCGCATCCAGACCAGCGCCGGCGACGAAACGGTCGTCTGGTGGAACCTGATGTTCACCCGCAAGAGCGGCCAGACGGCTTGGCAGACGGGCTTCTGGAGCCCCGTCTACCGCTTTACCTGGCCCAACTACGTCTGGTCCGACGTGGCCTACCAGCCGACCGTCCTGGGACACGAAGAGGTGAACGGTGTCCGCTGCGTCGTCGTCACCTTCACCGACAGCGCCGGGAGCACTCGCCAGACCCTGTGGATCGGCGAAGGGGACGGCCTGGTGCGACGGGAAGAAGTGATATCCGTGGGCTACCACACCGTCAGGGAATACTTCGACTTCAATGCCCCCCTGGAGGTCAGCCTTCCCGAAGACATCCCCCATGACTGACCGTTGTGCCAGGGGACGGGCCCCCCGCCTCCTCCTCTGGGCCACCATAGCTCTGGCCCTGCTGGGGGCGGGCCACCTCCTGTCCGATGCTGCCCGGGCCCACGAGCGCCGGGTAGTGGGAGGCTACGCCATCGAGGTGGGCTTCCGGGACGAGCCGGCCATCGCTCGCTATCCCAATGCCCTGGAGATGACGGTGACCCGCGCCGACAGCGGCGAGCCGGTGACGGGCCTGGAGGGGACGCTGCGCATGGAGCTGCTCAGCGTCGACGGCTCCCAGCGGAGAGAGCTGGTCCTCCTCCCCGCCGTCGATGGGCCTGGGCGCTACACCAGCGAGCTCTTTATCCTCAGCCGGCCCGGCGAGTATGTCTTCCGTCTCGTCGGGCAGGTCAGGGGGCAGCCAGTGGAGGCGCTGTTCCCCACCGAGGCGGTCCAGGACCCCTCGGCGCTCCAGTTCCCCCCGGGCGCCAGCGCCTCCGGCGCCAGCGATGGCGAGGGCCTGGCCCTGCCCCTGAGTGCGGCGGCCCTGGCCCTGGGCCTGGCGGGCGCCGTCTGTGGCCTCTACGCCCTTCTTCGCACCAGGGGACGGGCCGCCTAGGCGGGGTGATGTCCTCTGGGAGCGAGCGGCGCGTCCCCCTCGGCGCCTGGCCGCTCGTTGGCCCGGCAGCGGGCGTCGCCACAGATGGCATCCGGAGGCGCAGGTGGCCTCCCTCTGCTCGTCTCCCAGAGCGGACGGCCCGGGGCTGTGGCGCCGCCGTCGAGCTGGACGTGCATGGGGACGGAGTGGAGTGGCCGGCCCGTTGCTGCCGTTGTGAAGCCACCGGCAGGCTGGACCCTCTCGCTGAGGGGGCTCCTTGGTGGGCTGGGCTCGCCCATATGCTGCGTCTATAGTGTAGGGATGTGCCGGAGAAAGTGGGGGGCCTCGGGGGCTGGTCTGGAGGGCCCGGTGGGATTCGAACCCACGGCCGTGGGATTAAAAGTCCCCCGCTCTGCCGTCCCCAATACAGCCCGCAGATTCGACCTCCCCGGCGGGCACAATTGGGGCACAGTCGGAGGGAGCCCTGGGCAGGCGGGGGAACCACGAGGGCACCTACCGCCCCAAGGGGAGGGGCTGGCAGGCCGCCGTCATGCTGGGCGGCCGGCGCTACTGGCTCACCGCCCCCACCAAGGCGGAGGCCCGGCGCCGGGTGAGGGAGCTCCTCCTGCGCCATGAGCTGGGCCAGCTAGCCCCTCCCACCCGCTACACCCTGGGGGCGTGGGCCGAGCTATGGCTACAGGAGGCCAGGGGGAGGCTCCGGCCCAGCACCGTCCACGACTACCAGCGCTCCCTCTCCCCCCTCCTGCCCCTCCTGGGGCGGCTGCGGCTCAGGGAGCTGACCGCCGCCCACGTCCAGGCCGCCCTCCTGCGCCTCCAAGGGGCGCTGGGGGAGAGGCGCAGGGCCAAGGCCTGGGTAGCCCTCCATGCCTGCCTGGAGGCGGCCAGGCGGCTGGGCCTCATCCCGAGCAACCCCTGTCAGCAGGTGCCCAGGCCCAGGCATGAGCGGCGGGAGGCCAGGGAGTGGGAGCTTGCGGAGATGCGCCGCTTCCTCAGGGCCGCCCAGGAGGACTCGAGGCCCCTCGCCTCCATGCTGGCCCTCATCCTCCTCACGGGCCTGCGGCCTGGCGAGGCTATGGGCCTCAGGTGGGACGATGTAGACCTGGACAGGGGCACCCTCGCCGTAAGGCGCAGCATCACCTGGGCGGGCGGGCAGTGGCACATCGGGAGCCCCAAGAGCCGGGCGGGGGAGAGGACAGTAGCCCTCCCTGCCCTCGCCCTGTCGCTGCTTGAGCGCTTGCCCAGGGAGGGGGTCTACCTCTTCTGGCGGGAGAGGCCCCCCACCAGCAAGCAGCTCTCGAACGTCATGGGGGAGCTGTGCGAGAGGGCGAACGTCCCCAGGAGGCCCGCCCACTACCTGCGCCACTGCCACGCTAGCCTCCTGGCCGCAGAGGGCCTGGACGTGAAGACGCTACAGCGCAGGCTGGGCCACGCCCAGGCCTCCGTCACCCTCGATGTCTACGCCCACGCCCTAGGGGAGATGGACAGGAGGGCGGCGGAGCTCCTGGACAGGGCCCTCTCTGGGTGAAGGGGGCTGAGCCTATTGGGAGAGCCACCTGTCTGTGCGCCCTCCCAGCTGCACCACCTGGCGCAGGGCCGCCTTGCAGTCCCGGGCGAAGTGGCGGGGGTCACGATAGCGCCAGCGCTCGGGGCAGGACTCGTTCCAGAGTGCCATCAGGCGCCGCCAAGGGGGGAACGCCAGATAGGGCCGCCAGTAGGGGGCCGCCACCCCATGGTGGGCCGTCACGTGCTGGGCCAGGAAGCCCACCAGGGCCACCGCCCTGGCACCTACCCCCTTGGTGAAGCCCAGCTGCCGCTGCAGGCGCCGGTAGACCCCCATCACCGCCCGGGGAGGCAGCCACGGCTCCACCTCCAGGGTGAGGTAGGCCCGCTCAAATAGGTGGCTGTGGTAACCGGAGAGCTGCCAGCGCAGGAGGCCCGCCGACGGCGCCTCCCCGGTGAGGACGAACCAGGCGGCCTGCCCTTCCTGCCAGAGGTAGCGCCTGGCCAGGTAGGAGGCCAGCTGCCGCAGCTCGTCCAGCACCGACCCCGGGGCAACCCTCACCTGCGCCGGCTCCCCGGGCCAGGCTAGCCGCTCCATCCTCTCCCAGGCCGCCCGCACCACACCCCCGGGCAGGGCCTCGCCCCGCAGGGCCACCTCCGGCCAGCCCTCCTCTACCGCCACCAGCCCGTCTACCCCCAGGGGCGGGCGGGGCAACGTCGACGCCACGAAGGCCTCGAGGGGCAGGAGGGCCAGGACGGGGGAGGCGATGAGGGAGCGGGCCTCGGCCGGGGAGAGGAGCCGCCCTCCCAGCACCTGCTCCCTGAACCAGGCCACCTCTGGCTCGTCCCTGGCCAGGGCGGCCAGGAAGGCGGCGAGGGCCTCGGCCCTGGCCCTGGCCACCTCCCCTCCCTCGCCCTCGGCCAGCTGCTCCTCCCCCCTGGGCCCGCCCCGAGGGAGGGGCAGGGGCGCCTCGCCCCGTATGCGCTGGTAGCGCCGCACCAGCCACTCCTGGTCACGGTAGCCCTCCACCAGCTCCTGCAGGAGCCCCTCCCTCACCAGCTCGTCCTCGCTCCGGCCCAGGTAGGGGTCTAGCCACCTCTTCTCGGCCAGGGCAGCCCACAGGGCCTCGTCCACCGGCCGCCTTAGCCTCCCCTCCACCAGGCGGCGCAGGTGGGCGTATGTGCCAGCATCGCTCGAGTTTAACATGGCACGCTTATCATAGCAGACGAGGCAGGAAGGAGCGAGAGGCATGCGAGCAATCGAGCTGAGCGACGACGAGCTAGAGAAACTAGAAAAGCTCAGACAGCGCTGGCGTCTGAGCTCAGCGCAGGACACTCTGCGCTGGCTCATCAAGCTCGCTCATCTCGCAGTAGAAGAGCGAGCCCGCCGCCGTCAGCTTGGCCGGCCGGGGGCGGCGGGCGAGGAAGAGCACCATCGCCAGGGAGGTGGCGACAGTGCGTCTACAAGCTAGCACAGCGACAGCACAAAAAGAAAGCGCCCCCGGCGCCTGGGGAGGCCGGCGGGGGCAGCGAGCCCAATCGGGTGGTGGCGGCGGGCTCTACTCACATTGTACCAGCCCCGGCTTGGCGCTGGCGATTGCCAAGCGAGGGCGCACGTGCGTCGTTGCTAAAGTCGTCCCTGCCGCCGAGGAGCTAGTGCTGGCTATCCCCTACCGCCACCGCCCCCGCCTGCGCTCTTCTGTATCCCTCCCGCCGAGCGTTCTGCGCCGGGCCCGAGAGATGGGGGCGACGGCGCTGGTCGTGCGGGACGACCGTGAGGGCCGGGCCTGGCGCCTGCCCCTGGCCCTGGCCTGGCGGTTGGGCCGCAGAGGCCGGGACGGCGAGCTCTACATCCCCCTCGCCGCCATGCAGGAGGTGGCCCCGCCGGCGTGGGCCTACGTGGAGCGGGTGGAGCTGGTGGAGGACGACGCCCGCCAGCTCCCCCTCCTGCAGGAGGTGGGGCCATGACGCTCGCTCCCCTCCTCTGCCCCAACCCCCGCTGCCCCTGCCACCAAGCGGCCACGAAGGGCAAGGGCGCTGTCCACTGCCCCCTCCCCGGGCACAGGAACGGCGACCGCCACCCCAGCCTGGGGCTCCTGGGCCTGAACGAGCGGGGGGAGCCAGTCATCGGCCAGTGCTTCGCCGGCCACGACCGGAAGGAGGTGATAGACCGACTCAAGGAGCTGGGCGTCATCGGTAACGGCAGGAGCAGGGCCAGCCCTAAGAGGGGCCTCCGCCTGGAGGAGCTCTCGGAGGCAAAGGGGCTGCCCCTGGGCTTCTTGCGGGAGCTGGGGTGGCGCACCGCCACCTGGCCGCCAGGCAGGAGGGACGGCCAGCCGGCGGTGCTCATCCCCTACCGCAACGAGGAGGGCCGGGTCGTAGCCACCCGCTACCGCCTCGCCCTCAGCGAGGGCCCCAGGTTCAAGTGGGAGCCTGGCGCCCGTGCAACACTCTACGGCCTGGATAGGCTGGCGGAGGCGAAACGGCAGGGCTTCATCCTCCTCGTCGAGGGGGAGACCGACTGCGCCACCTGCTGGCTCTCTGGCCTCCCCGCCCTCGGTCTGCCAGGGAAGGAGTCATGGCAGCCCGAGTGGGCCAGATACCTGGAGAGTATCGAGAAAATCTATCTCTGGCGGGAGCCGGACGCTGACCGCCTTCCGCCGAAGGTTGCGAGTGACGTGCCCGGGCTGCTGGTAGTAGAGGCGCCCGGCCACGCTAAGGACGCCAATGCTCTCTTCCTGTGGCTCGGCAAAGACCGGGCCCGCTTCCGCCAGGAGATGCTCTCCCTCATGGCGGCGGCGAGGGAGGCCCCCCACCTCCCCCAGCCGCCTGCGCCGCCAGGGAAGGTCTCGGCCCACGCCCTGGCCCTGGCCCTGGAGGGGGAGGCCCACTTCGCCCGTGACCCGGGCGACGCCCTGTATGTCTATGAGGACGGGGCCTACCGCCCGGGAGGGGAGAAGTATGTCAGGCGGCGGGTCAGGGAGCTTCTGGAGGTCTGGGGGGAGGGAAGGCGCTTCAGAGGCGAGCTGGTGAGCAACACCGTCCAGCTCCTCCTGGCCAAGGCGCCCACGCTGTGGGAGAGGCCCCCCCTGGACACCCTCAACGTCCTGAACGGCCTGCTGGACATCGGCACGGGGGAGCTAAGGCCCCACGACCCAGGCTGCCTCTCGCCCGTCCAGCTGCCCGTCGTCTACGACCCCTCCGCCACCTGCCCGGCCATCGAGAGCTTCTGCCGGGAGGTCTTCCCCGAGGATGCCTACCACGCTGGCGTCCCCTGGCAGCTGGCGGCGTGGCTCATGCTCCCGCACCCCTGGCCGCAGAAGGCGGTGCTCCTCCTGGGCGAGGGCGGGACGGGCAAAAGCACGTTCCTGGCCCTGCTGCGGGCCTTCCTGGGCCGGGAGAACACCACCAGCCTCTCCCTCCATCGCCTGGAGGCTGACCGCTTCGCCTGCGGCCGCCTGGTGGGCAAGCTGGCTAACATCTGCCCCGACCTGCCCAGCCAGCACCTCTCCACTACTGCCAGCTTCAAGGCCCTCACCGGCGGTGACGAGGTCATGGCCGAGCACAAATACCGGGACGCCTTCGCCTACACCCCCTACGCCCGCCTGGTCTTCAGCGCCAACCACCCCCCGAGGGCAGCGGACGCCTCGGAGGCCTTCTTCGACCGGTGGCTGGTCATCCCCTTCGTCCGCCGCTTCAGGGGCACGGAGCGGGAGCTGCCCCAGCAGGCCCTCCTGGAGAGGCTGACGCAGCCCGGGGAGCTGAGCGGGCTCCTGAACAAGGCCCTTGCCGCTCTGCCCATCGTGCGGCAGCGGGGCATCGTCGTGACGGCGTCCATGCTGGAGGCCTGGCGGGAGCTGAGGGAGGCCACTGACCCCCTCGGCGTGTGGCTCGATGAGGCCACCGTCATGCACCCCGAGGCCATCGTCTCCAAGCGGGAGCTCCTGCAGGCCTACACCCGCTGGGCCATCTCCCGCTCCCTCCCCTCGCCCACCGCCCAGGAGTTCGGGCGTAGGCTGAGGGAGCTCAGGCCCCAGGTGAGGGAAGTTCAGCGCACCATCGCTGGCAAGGTCACCTGGTGCTGGCAGGGCATAGGGCTCAAGGCCCAGGAGGAGAGCCCCGACCCAGGCGAGGGCCCCCGCTGCGTGGACTGCGGGCGCCCTGGCGACTACACCGAGGAGGGCAAGGGGGCCTGGTGGTGCTGGCGACATGGCCCCACCCCGGCCTTCGAGGAGGAGGGGGAGGCGTGAGTCCCGTGGGCGGTTCACGGGTTTCACGGGATTCACGGGATTTCTCTAATTGTTTTCCCCCCGTTCTGGCTTGCATGAGGGGGTGATGGGGGGAAAACAAGTAACGAAAATCCCGTGAAACCCGTGAATCCCGTGAAGTCGGCCCCCGACGTCTAGCGAAGGGGGAGGGGAGGATGCAACACCATGCCGAAGCGAGCTGAGGAGGGGAGCATGAGGGTCTACGTCTACTGGGCCGGGGCCTTCCGCCCCCTCACCCCCTGGGCCTTCGCCCGCCTCGCCCGCTCCTTCGGGGAGGGGTGGCCCCTGCCCTGCGCCGGCGACGACTGCCCCGCCCTGGCCGAGCGCCTCACCCTCCTGCATCTCCAGGAGGCCACGCTCGCCATCTTCCTCTGCCCCGCCTGCTACTCGGACTTCAAGCGCCGGGCCAGGGAGGAGTGGGGGCTGGTCATACCGGAATACGTAGGCCGGGGCGAGATGCCGGAGGCGAGGGGCCATGGCTAGCCCCTCGAAGCCTCCCCTTCGAGGGGCTAGGCTGCCCCAGCTCACCGCCCGCCGCCTCACCCTGGGCGGCCTCCGCCTCTACGAGATAGAGGGCGCCCTCTACCCCTCCGTCACCTCCGTCCTCTCCGTCATCGCCAGACCTAACCTGGTGGCCTGGGCGAGACGGACCGTCCTCGAGTCCCTCCGCCAGGCCCTGGACGGCAGGGAGAGCATCGAGAGGGGGGAGCTCCTCTCCCTCCTGGAGAGGGCGGAGCGGGAGCCGGAGAGGCTACGGGACGAGGCGGCCCAGAGGGGCCAGGGCGTCCACGGGGCCATCGCCCTGGCCCTCCAGGGGGAGCCCTACCCCCCCGACCGGGAGCCCTACGTGGCCCAGGCCCTGGCCTGCCTCGCCTCCCGGGGCCTCCAGGTGGTGGGGAGCGAGGCCGTCCTGGTCTCCCGCCGCCACGGCTTCGCCGGCACCTGCGACGTGGCCAGCCTGGGGGAGGGAGGCCTCGTCCTCCTGGACTGGAAGACGGGAGGGCTCTACCCCGAGCACGCCCTCCAGCTGGGCGCCTACGCCATCGCCCTCCAGGAGATGACGGGGGAGGAGGTGAGGGAGGCCCTCCTGGTGGCCCTCCGGGAGGACGGCTACCAGGCCCGGCCGGTGGAGCTCCCCCTGGCCCGGGAGGGCTTCCTCGGGGCCCTCGCCCTCTTCCGGGCCCTCAGGGGCGAGCTCCTGGGCCCTCGAAGAGGGGGCTTCGAGGGCCTGGGGGGTGAGGGAGGCTGAGCCCCCTCCTGCCCCATGACCCCTGCCCCCGCTGCGGCTTCGGCAGCTGGCGGGACGGGCGGGGCCTCCGGGAGGCGGGGCTCATGGTGGACGCCTGGGGCGGCCTCGCCTGCTGGGTCTGCGCCTACTCCCTCCCCCCTCCCCCGCCAGGGGCCACCATCGGCGAGAGGGCCCGCATCAGGCCCAGGAGGCGACGGCGGGTGGAGGGGAGGCAGCTCACCTTGTGGGGTGAAGGCGATGGCTGAGGCCAGCTGGAAGCGGCATGAGCGGGAGGTGGCGAGGCTCCTCTCGGGCGAGAGGCAGCCCAACACCGGCAAGAGGGGCCCCGATGTCCTCTCGGGCGAGTGGGCCATCGAGGTGAAGGTGCGCAGGCGTCTCCCTAAGTGGCTCACGGAGGCCCTCCAGCAGGCCGAGGCGGCGGGGAGGGAGACGGGCAGGCGCCCCCTCCTGGTGCTGGTCCATGCCCCAGGGAGGGGGAGGCGGGCGAGGCGCTATGCCCTCCTGCCCCTCGAGGGCGCAGGGTTTTTGCAAGCCGGCCAGATTGGGGGGCCTTGCGAAATCGGCTAGCCTGGGTCTGGGGGGTGTTGCGGCATGAGGAGGCGAGGGCGGCCCACCAAGCTCAGCCCAGAGCTCCAGGAGGCCCTCTGCCGCCTGGTGGGGGAGGGCCACTCGCTCCTTACCGCCTGCCGCCTGGTGGGCGTGGACTACAGCACCGTCTGGCGTTGGCGGCGGCGGGGGGAGGAAGAGGAGGCGGGCCCCTACTGGGACTTCGCCCTGGCCCTGGGGCGGGCGGAGGCGGCGCTGGAGGGGCAGCTGGTGGCGGCCTGGCTGCGGGCGGCGGAGCGGGACTGGCGGGCGGCGGCCGAGTTCCTGGCCCGCCGCTTCCCCGAGCAGTGGGGGCCACGGCCGGTGGCGGAGGGCAGGGGTGAGGGCCGTGAGGTGCGCATCATCATCGAGGACGCCCGCCAGCCAGGGGGCGGCGAGGCGGAGGGCGTGAGCCTCTTCGACTAGGGCGAGGGATATAGACAGGGCCTATAGCTCCCCAGGGCAGGGATAGCCCAGGGCTGCTAGGCTAGGGGGCGAGAGGGGAAGGGGCCTCGCCAGGGCGGGGCTCCTGGGCCGGGTGGCGGGGGAGGAGGTGTCGGGCAGGAAGCGGCAGAAGGCAGGCTAGCCCTCCTGGGGAGGCGGGGCCTTCTTGCGGCGCTGGCGGTAGGCCCTGACAGCGCAGCGGTTGGAGCAATACATGCGCCTGGTGAGGCCCTCGAACTCCTGGCCGCATATGACGCAGCTGCCCTTGACCCTACGCCTGCGGGCGGCCACCTCCTTGGCCACCTGGCGCATAGCCTCCCGCAAGTGCTCCCGCAAATCCCCTGGCAATACCATCCTGCCACCACACTACCAGGCCTCCCTCCATGACGTCAACCTAACGTCGTATTGGTCACGCTTATGGCTAGAGACCGAGGGGATACAAAAGTTTCATCAAAATTCGCCCCCCTAGGGCTTGACATGGTCATTGAAGCGCCGTTATAATGACGGCAGTAAGACCGAGAGGGAGGTGGCTAGCGATGACACAGGCGACGCTCCGGAAGGCCAAGCTGATAGCGGAGGCGGGCCTGGTGCACCAGGTAGGGGGAGGCGAGTGGCTGGTGGAGTCCAGCAACCCCTGCATCGGCTCCTACACCGTCAGCCGGCAGGGCGGCTCCTACGCCTGCGAGTGCAAGGGCTACCAGTTCCGGGGATACTGCAAGCACACCCTGGCCGTGAGGCAGGGGGAAGGGGGTGAGCGCTGCCAGAAGTGCGGGCTCCGGGAGGCCTTCCCAGGCGACACCCTGTGCGTCTGGTGCGGCCTCCGCTAGCAGAGAGAAGGGGCCTGGGAGGCCTCCCCTCCCAGGCCCCAACACCCCAACCAGTAGGAGGCGAGACCATGATGCAGCAGGTGGATGAGCGGGTCAAGGTGGTGGCCAGGGTGAGGCTAGGGCGAGGGGCCTTCGAGGTGGCCTTCCTCGAGAGCGGCGAGGCCATCCTGAGCTGCGGCCACGTGGCCGAGTGCCCCCGCTGCTACAGCGCCTGGGAGCTGGGGGAGGCGGAGGGCTTCGCCCCCGACCAGGCGCAGCACCTGGCCCTGGCCCTCAGGCCCCTCCTGAGCG
>Ga0101941_1000103_pt1 | contig 214935 bp, 224 predicted proteins | sample DewCreD2012metaG_3_FD_75242 | JGI IMG/M metagenome (GOLD analysis project Ga0101941, IMG submission 75242) | Hot spring sediment bacterial and archeal communities from British Columbia, Canada, to study Microbial Dark Matter (Phase II) - Dewar... ... | reverse complement strand
GATCGCCTTTCGCTCGGTGGCCATCGGTTTTCCTTTGCTCGCCCTGGGCATCGCCCTGGGTGCGTACTGGGGCAACACGGCCTGGGGCCGCTACTGGGGCTGGGACCCCAAGGAGACCTCCTCCCTCGTAACCTGGCTCATCTACGGCGTCTATCTGCACCTGCGCGGCCTGCGGGGCTGGAGGGGCAACAGGTCGGCGGTGTTGCTGGTAGCGGCCTACGGCGCCGTTCTGTTCACCTATTTCGCGGTGAACCTGGTGGTGGCCGGACTCCACAGCTACGCCGGCGTCTGAGGGTGCCCACCACAGTCGAGGGAGGAGAGGAGCGGTGGCAAGGAGGCGCTGGGGGCGGCCCCTCCTCGCCCTGGCCGTCGTCGCCCTGGTGGGGCTGGCCATCTGGTGGCTGGAATACCGTCCCCAGGGAGGGGACGCGGTAGGCATCGGCGGCGGCCCCTATGGCCCGGTGGACCTGCCGCCGGAGCTGGCGACTGCCGGCCTGGAGGTGGGGACGCGCACGGGCATGCAGGCCCCCGATTTCATCCTGCCGACGCTGGATGGCCGCGACCTGCGCCTCAGCGACCTGCGGGGGCAGGCGGTGGTGCTCAACTTCTGGGCCAGCTGGTGCTCCCCTTGTCGCCGCGAGATGCCGCTCCTGGTGGGTGCCTACCGTCAGTTTCGCGACCAGGGGCTGATGGTGGTGGCGGTGAACGTGCAGGAGGACGCGGAGTCGGCGCGCAAGTTCGCGCGCGAGTTCGGCCTCCCTTTCCCCGTGGCCTTGGACCGGACGGGGGACGTGACCAACGCCTATCGCCTGCTGGGCCTGCCCACCACCTTCTTCATCGACCGCAACGGAGTAGTGCGTAGCGTCTTCCGCGGCCCCTTCGTGGCCCCTGGGCAGGGCAAGGACGTGCAGGAGGCCATAGACGAGGGCGAGCTGGGACGGCGCATCCGGGAGGTCCTCCAGTAGTATGGCCTTGCCTTCGGCCAAGTCGGCGCGCGCCGGGCTGTCGCTGGCAGGCCCGCTGCGAGCGTTGTGGTGGCTCCTGCAGAGCCCGCGCTGGGCGGCGGCGGTGACAGGGTTGGTGGCCGTCCTCGCCCTCCTGGGCGTGTTGCTGCCCCAGCTACCCTTCTGGGCCAGGGGCGATCCCGTGGCCGAGGCGGCCTGGCTGGCACAGCAGAGGGAGCGGTTCGGCCCTGCCACCGACTGGCTCTGGCGACTGGGCCTGCTGGACCTGTTCCATGCGCCGTGGTTCGCCGTGGCCCTGGGCCTGCTGGTGGCGTCCACCGTCGCCTACGTGGTCGGGCGGCTGCCCGGCATCTGGGCCAGCATCGTCCGCCCTCGTATGCGCGTGCCCGACTCGTACTTCGAGACGGCGCCCCATCGTCTGCGGGGCGAGGGAGCCGCGGACGTGGACGGACTGGAGAGGGCCCTGCGCCGCTCCCTCTACCGCGTAGTGCGCTTCCCCGAAGGAGGCGTCACCTACCTGTTCGCCGACCGCTTTCCCTGGGCGGGCCTCGGCACCCTGCTGGGCCACGGGGCAGTAGCCCTGTTCGTGGTGGCGGCGGCCGTGGGCAGCGCCGGCACCTTCGATACTGCCTTCCTGGTGGCCGAGGGACAGAGCCGCCCCGTGCTGCCCACGGTGGCCAGTCCTCAGCAGATGCTGGTGAAGGTCGAGGACACGATGGGGCGCTTCGACCCCAGCGGCGTACCCCTGGACTACCGCACGCAGCTGGTGATCTACCGACAGGGGGAGGAGGTCAAGCGCTGCCAGGTGACCGTCAACTCCCCTTGCAGCTACGATGGCTACCGCTTCTACCAGGCGGCCTACTTCGGTTACGGGGCCGAGGTCCAGGTGCGCGACCTGAATAGCGGCGACGTGCTCTATCGCGAGACGCTGGCCCTGGAGTTCCAGCGTCCCGCCCCCTTCGTGCGAGCACGGGACGCTTCCGGAAACGTCCTGTTCGAAGGGGCGGTGCCCGTGGGGGAGCCTCTGCGCCTGGACCTGGGCCAGGGCCCCGTCGATATCTCTCTCGCCTCCCTGAACCTGGGCGGCCATAGCTACCTGCTGGGGCTGTGGCAGGCGGGGGAGAGAGGCGCCCGTCTGCTGGTGGCATCCGGAGACCCCAGCGGCGGCGTAGTCATCGGCGAGGGCGGGCGTGCTATGGCCGGCGAGCTGGAGTGGGAGCTGGTGAGGGTGGACCAGGTTCCCGCCGCCAAGGTGACGGACTTCCCCCTGCCGCCGGCGAGGGAAGGGGACGGCGCCCTTCTCCAGATGACCGACGTGGCCTATGGCACCGCCAATGCTTCGGAGGGAGAACGGGTGCCGGTGGCCGGCCTGCCCGGCACGCCTACCCTCTACCTGTTAGGAGTGGACGAGCGGCCCCTCGTCCTCAAGCCGGGCCAGTCGGCGCAGGTGGAGGACTACGAGTATACTTTTGTGGGGCAGCGGGAGTTCGCCGGCATCCAGGTGCGGCGTGACCGCAGCGACACCCTGGTGTGGGTCGCGACGGGCCTGCTCATGGCAGGCCTGCTGATGGCCCTCTGGCTGCCCCGCCGAAGGCTTTGGGCCCGCATCGGGCCGCAGGACACTGCCCTGGCCGTCCAGGGCTGGCCCGAGGTGGGCATCGAACGGGAGATGGAGCGGCTGCTGGCCCGGGCCGGAGTACGGGCCCGCCGCTCGGGAGGAGAAGATGCTTAGCCTCATGGCCATCCGCATCCCCATCGACCCGGTGATCTTCGAGGTGGGCGGGGTGGAGGTGACCTGGCACGGGCTTTTCGCCGCTCTGGGCGTGCTGGCAGGGGTGGCGGTGGCGGCGCGTTTCGCGCGACGGGCCGGTTTCAGCGACGACCACATATACAACACTGCCCTGGCCCTGGTGGTGGGGGGCATCATCGGCGCCCGCGCCCTGTTCGTCCTGGAGAACCTGGACCAGTTCCGGGACGACCCGGGCCGCATCTTCGCTCTCAATGCCGGCGGCATCTCCATCTACGGCGCCCTCATCGGCGGCAGCCTGGGGGCCTGGATCTACACCCTGCTGGCGAGGGTGCCCAACAAGTGGCGGGTGGCCGACGTAGCTGCCATGGGCGCGATAGTAGGCATGGCAGTGGGACGCATCGGCGACATCATCAACGGGGAGCACTTCGCCGAGGCTACCTCCCTGCCGTGGGGCGTGCGCTATACCCACCCCGACAGCCCCAGCTTCCTGAGGTACGGCCCCGACCACGTGCAGCATCCGGCGGTGGCATACGAGATGCTGGCCGACCTGGCCATCTTCGCCGTGCTGCTCTACCTGTGGCGGCGGGGGACCCGCCCGGGCATCATCTTCCTCACCTGGGCATTCCTCTACTCGGCCATGCGACTGGGCATCAGCTTCCTTCGGCTGGACGACATCGTGTGGGCGGGGCTGCGCACGGCGCAGATCATCGCCATCGCCGTCATGGTGGCCTGCCTGCCCACCTTCCTCTACGTGCTGAACGCGGTGGAGTGGACTGCCCCCAGGGCCGAGCGGCGACGCCGCATGCTGGAGGAACGGCGCCGGCTGGCCCGCCAGGGCGGTGGCCCCGAGCTTGACCGAGGCCGGGAGGGCACGTAGCATCGGAGGCGTCCCGACTTCACCCTTCCCGAGAGGTAGTCTGCCATGCCGTTGCGCCTGCCCAAGAGCTACCTGGACGAGATGGTAGCCCATGCCAAGGCCGAGGCACCCAACGAGTGCTGTGGTATAATCGCCGGGAGCAACGGCCACGCGGCCCGACTCTACCGCTGTCGCAACGCCGAGGAAAGCCCCTACCGCTACCAGGTAGACCCCAACGACCTCTTCCGCGTGTATCGCGAGTGCGAACAAAACGGCTGGGACTTTCTGGCCATATATCACTCCCACACCTTCAGCGAGGCCTATCCCTCTCCCACCGACGTGCGCCTGGCCTTCTGGCCCGAGGCCTACTATGTCCTCATCTCCCTCAAGGACCCGGAGCACCCGGTGGTCAGGGCCTTTCGCATCCGGGACGGCCAGGTGCAGGAGGAGGAGATAGAGGCGGTGGAGGGCTGAGGTGCAGGAGGACCCCGCTGTCCCGCTGTCGCGCCTCGGCCTGAGACCCCCACCCGAGGACGAGGGGCCCCTGCGGGCCTATCTGGGGATGGTGGGGCAGGCGCTGGACATCCTCTCCTCCCTTCCCATGGGCGAGACGGCGCCGGCTGTGGCCTTCTGCGCTCCCGTGGCCGAGGAATGAGCGCACCGGCGCTGCCCGTCCGCACCCTGGCCGAAGCCTCGCAGGCCCTGGCCCGCCGCGAGCTGTCGCCTCTGGAGCTGACGGAGACCTGCCTGCGGCGCATCGAGGCTCTGGAGCCGCGGCTGAACGCCTTTATCACCGTTACGGCCGAGCAGGCGCTGGCCGAGGCGCGCCGGGCCCAGGAGGAGCTGGCCAGGGGCGAGCACCGCGGCCCTCTGCACGGCATCCCCGTGGCCGTGAAGGACCTCTTCCACACGGCGGGCGTCCGCACCACCGCTGGCTCGAAGTTCCTGGCCCAGTCGGTGTCCCGAGAGGACGCTACAGTCGTGGCGCGGCTGCGGCAGGCCGGGGCAGTGCTGGTGGGAAAGCTGAACCTGCACGAGTTCGCCTTCGGCGCTACCAGCGTAAACCCCCATTACGGGTCGGTGCGCAATCCCTGGGACACGGAGCGCATAGCCGGTGGCTCCTCGGGGGGATCGGGGGCGGCGGTGGCAGCGGGCGAGTGCCTCGCTGCCCTGGGCACCGACACTGGCGGCTCCATTCGCATCCCCTCGGCCCTGTGCGGCATCACCGGCCTGAAGCCCACATTCGGACGGGTGAGCACTCACGGCGTCATACCGCTGGCCTGGACTCTGGACTGCGTGGGCCCCATGTGCCGCACCGCTGAGGACTGTGCCCTAGTGCTTTCCGTCATCGCCGGGCCCGACAGCCGAGACCGGGCGGCGGCCAGGATGCCTGTGCCCGACTACGCAGCCGGGCTGGATGGCGGCGTGCGAGGTTTGCGCATCGGGGTCCCGCGAGAGCACTTCTTCCAGGGGATATCGGAGGAGGTGGGGGCTGCCGTCCGTCGCGCCTTGGAGGTGCTGTCGGAGCTGGGGGCCGAGGTGCGGGAGGTGTCCCTGCCCCATATGGATGTGGTGCCCACAGCGGCGGGCGCCATAACCCTCGTGGAGGCCCTGGCCTACCACCTGACGTGGCTGCGGGAACGTCCCCAGGACTACGGGCAGGACGTGCGCCTGCGTCTGGAGATGGCCGCCCTCTACCCTGCCGTGGCCTACGTGCAGGCCCAGCGCGTGCGGGCGGCTGTCATCGAGGCCTGGCAGCGCCTCTGGCAGGAGATCGACCTGCTGGCCACGCCCACCACGCCCATCGTGGCACCACCCCTGACGGAGGCGGAGCTTTCGGCCACCCTGGCCCTCATCAGGAACACCAACCCCTTCAACGTCAGCGGGCAGCCGGCCATCTCGCTGCCATGCGGCTTCGACAGCAGCGGCCTGCCCATCGGCCTGCAGCTGGTGGGTCGCTGGTGGGACGAAGGCACGCTCCTGCGAGCGGCCCACGCCTATCAGCGGGCCACCGATTGGCACCTGCGCCTGCCTCCCCTGGGGTGGGACGAAGGCGGTGCCTAGCCTATACTGGCCGATGGCATGTGCGAGGCCAGCCCTCAGCAACCAGCGCCCATGACCATCGGGGGGCGCCAGTTCCGCTGGGGCGAGCGCACCTACGTCATGGGCATCGTCAACTGCACGCCCGACTCCTTCGCCGGCGATGGCATCGGCTACGACGTGGCGGCGGCGGTGCGGCTGGCCGTGCGCATGCGCGAGGAAGGGGCCGACATCATCGACGTGGGGGGAGAGTCCACGCGTCCGGGCTACGAGCCGGTCCCGGCCGACGAGGAGCTTCGTCGCGTTTTGCCGGTGGTGCGCGTCCTGGCGAAGGAGCTGGATGTGCCCATCAGCATCGACACCATCAAGGCCGTGGTAGCACGGGCTGCCCTGGAAGCTGGGGCATCCCTTGTTAACGACGTCTCCGGCCTGAAGGCCGACCCCGATATGGCACGCCTCTTGGCCGAATACGGCGTCCCTGCTGTCGTAATGCACAACCAGCGTGGCCGCGCCTTCACCGACGTCGTGGCTGACGTGCTGACGGGCTGGGAGGAGTCCTTCCGCCTGGCCGAGACTGCAAGCGTTTGTCGCGATGCCCTCATCGTCGACCCCGGCTTCAACTTCGGCTGGCGGCCCGAGCACGCCCTGGAAATGTTGAGACGCCTGGCCGAGCTGCGGCAGAGGGCGGGGCGGCCCCTCCTCATCGGCACCTCCCGCAAGTCCGTCATCGGTCTGGTGTTGGGCGGCCTGCCGGTGGAGGAGAGGCTGGAGGGGACGGCCGCCACCGTGGCCCTGGCCGTGGCCCAGGGCGCGGACATCGTCCGCGTCCACGACGTGAAGGAGATGGCGCGGGTGGCCCGCATGGCCGACGCCATCGTCCGCGGCTGGCAGGCCCCCCAGGAGGCACCTTGAGCGACCGGAGTCCCCTCCGCAGCCCCTTCGTGGAGGCAATGGGCGCCGAGCTGCTGGAGTGGGCAGAGGGGCGCGTGCGCTGGGGCATCACCCTGGGACCCCAGCACACCAATCCGGGGGGCATCATGCATGGCGGCGTCGTGGCCGCCCTGCTGGACGAGGCGGTGGCAGGCGCCATCACCTCTCTGCGGGGACAGGAAGCCGTCCCCTCGGATCCCCATCTGCTGCTGGAGATGAACGTCAGCTTCCTGAGCGCTGCCAGGCCGGGCGAGCGGCTGGAGGTGGAGGGGTGGGTGCTGAGGATGGGCCGGCAGGTGGCCTTCGCCGAGGCGGAGGCCCGACGCCTCCCCGGCGGTCAGTTGGTGGCCAAGGGACGCTTTACGTTCCTGCTCCCTGCCCGGCGGGACTAGGCCGGCTGGGAGACCCTCTCCAGGAACTCCACCACCAGGGGCAGCACCTTGCCGCTGTGGCGGAAGCAGCTCAGGTGGTTCTCACCGGCGATGACGTGAAAGGAGCCGGCCATCTTCTCGGCCGCTGCCTTGGTTCCTGGCAGGATGGGGTCCCGTTCGCCCACATAGTGCAGGGAGGGCGCCTGCAGGTCGGCAGGGTCCACCCGCTCCGAGGCCAGGTTGCCACGCATGCAAGCGGCGAGGGCCTGCAGGTCGTTGCGCTCCAGCAGGGCCGCCATGGCCGACTCGGTGGAGTTCCAGGTGGCGGCTATGGCCTTGAGGTCGCCCGAGGCCAGGGCGTCGGCGCGGGCCTGGGCTGCCGCCAGGTCCCGACGGGGAAAGCCCGTGCCCGAGGCCCCGTTGACGAAGCCCAGCACTCGCTCGGGATAGCGCTTCAGAAAGTAGAAGCCCGTGAGGCCGCCCATGGAGTAGCCCCAGTAGTGGGCGCGCTCCACCCCCACGGCGTCCAGCACCGCCCGCACGTCGTCGGTGCGCAGGTCCATAGTGTAGAGCTCGGGGTCATGGGGCTTGTCGCTCTGACCGTGGCCGCGGGCGTCCATCAGGATGACCATGAAGCGCTCGGCCAGAGGCTCGACGTAGCCGAAGCGGTGCCAGTCCTCGGCGCAGCTGGTGAAGCCGTGGTGCAGCAGTACGGGCACGCCGCGGCCGTGGACCTCGTAGTAGATGCGGACGCCGCCGTTTTCGACATATCCTGTGGTCGCCATAGCTTCCTCCGCTTCGATGCCGGTCCCGCTCGCACGCATTCTATGGATATCTGACGTGAACGTCAACTGCCTCTGGACTGGCTACCCCAGCGCCGATAACCTGGACCAGGGAGAAGGATGCAGGAGGCCAGCCACAGCCCCTTCGTGGCCAATATGGGAGCGCGGTTGGAGGAGGCGCGCCCCGGCTACGCTCGCATCGTCCTGGTGGCCGGGCCCTCTCACCTGGACGCCTGGGGGCGTGTGCACCGAGGAGTCCTCGGGGCCATCATGGACTCGGCCATGGGGGCAGCCCTGGGCCACCTGAAGGCCCTGGAGGGCCTGGCAGGCGCGCCCCAGGCCACCGTGGCCATGGACGTCCTCTTCTTGGGGACGAGCGGCCCGGGCGAGCTGGTGGCCGAGGGGCAGGTGCTCCACTGGCAGAGGCCGGTGGCCTTCGGCGAGGCCCGAGTGGGCCTGCGGGATCGGCCGGCCCTGGCCCGAGCCTCCTTCGTTTTCTTCGTCGGGCATAGGGACGGGTGGCGGAGGTCTACCTAGCCCTCGGCTCCAATCAGGGCGACAGGGCTGCCAACCTGCGGGTGGCCCTGTCGCGGCTGAGGGGGCTGGGGAACGTAGTTGCCGTCTCCTCCCTCTACGAGACGGAGCCTGTGGGTGGGCCGCCCGGCCAGCCCTATTACTACAATGCCTGTTGTCTTCTGCAGACAGACCTGGCTCCTGTGGAGCTGCTACGCTCCCTGAAAGGGTTAGAGCGGGAGCTGGGCCGCCAGGAGGGGCCAAGATGGGGGCCGAGGGTCATCGATTTGGACGTCCTGTTCTACGACGACCTGGCCCTCGAGACGCCGGAGCTGGAGCTGCCCCACCCCCGTCTCCACCAGAGGCCCTTCGTGCTGGTGCCCCTCAGCGAGATCGCGCCTGGCCTGCGGCACCCTCTGCTGGGCCTGACGGTGGCCGAGTTGATGCGGCGTGCCGGCAAAGCAGGGGTGCGAAGGGTGGCCGGCCCGGGCTGGGAGGTCGCCGGTGGCGGGGGCTAGCCCTCCACCGACAGCTCCAGAGGCTCCTCTTCCTCTTCGCTCTCGGCGGTGAAGAGGGTCCAGCCTATCCAGAAGGCTAGGGCCGAGACGGTGGCCAGGGCGCCCATGACGGGCAGGGCCACCGCCAGATAGCTGCGACGGGCCACCGCCCACAGGAACAGCACCATCTGCAGGACGGAGCCCACCATGATGACAGCACCGGCTAGCTGGGTCTTCTGCATCCCCTTGCCACCTCCGCGTTAGGACACCGACTGACGCATGTGGGGCGGCAGGAGGTTGGGGATGGAGTCCTCGATGGGATAACGCTCGCCACATCTGACGCAGGTGAGGTAGCCTTTGACAACGTCCTGGCCCCGCTCCTCTTCCGAGGTCAGGTCCAGAGGCGCCTTGCACATGGGACAGGCGAGAATGTCCAGAAGGTCCTTGTGCATACCTCTCCCCTGCCTCCGCCGCGGTCGACCCGCATTGTAAACCCCTCCACCACTAGTGTCAACGAAGCTGCAGGCAGCGCCGGCACGGCCTGGCGGCCCCTGGCCCACTGGCAGGGGCTGAGGGGGTGCCTAGCGACCGGGGACTTCCACGGGGATCACCTGGCGGCCGCGGTAGGTGCCGCAGACGGGGCAAGCGTGATGTGGTAGCCGAGGGCTGCGGCAACGAGGACAGCGCACCAGCGCAGCCGTTTCGGCGTGCCAGTGGGAACGGCGCTGTCGGGTCTTGGCACGAGAGGGCTTCTTCTTGGGAACGGCGCCCATCTTCTTCTACTCCTCCTCGGGGTCTAGGCGGGCGGCCAGGGCCCGCAGTGCCTCCCAGCGGCTGTCGAAGAGGGGGGCGCAGCGGCATGCCCCCGCGTTCAGATCGCTGCCGCACTGGGGGCAGAGGCCCCGGCAGTCGGGCCGGCAGAGGGGGTTGATGGGCTCTGCCATCAGGGCGTACTGGCGCAGCGGCTCGTGCAGGTCCAGCACGAAATCGGCGCCGATGAGGAAGTTGTCGGCGCCCTCGGGTATGCGCAGCGGGGCGCCAGTGAAGACATCGGCCACCGGCAGGAACTCCTCTTCGAACTGCAGGCGTACCGGGTAGTCCAGATCGGTCAGGCAGCGGGCGCACTGGCCGTGGCCTCGTCCCGCCACCTGCACCCGCACCAGCAGTCCCTTGTTAGTGCGGATGACCTCCACGGTGCCGTCCAGCCGGTCCAGCACCAGCCCCTCCTGGAGGCACACATGCTCCTCCCGCAGGGCGAACAGAGTGCGTGCCCCTACTGCCTGCTTCAGCTCGTGGGAAACGTGGTAGCGCATGGAGACCACCGCCTGTGGCCGGGGGAAGGGCTTTTCGCCTTGTCAGCGTCCCTGTACTCAGTCTATAATCCCGTCGCGGGCCCGTCCAGCCCTCCCGTTCCCGCCCATGACCACTGTCGCTGAGCTGTTCGCCCTCCAGGAGACCGACCTGGCCATAGACTCCCTTCGCCAGCGTCTCGAGGACGTCATCGGCCGGCTGCAGGAACCGCGGGACCTTCTGGAAATGCGGGACGAAGTGGCCCGGCTGCGCAAGGAGCTGCTGGACCTGCGTCACCGCCAGCGGGAGGCCGAATGGGAGGTCGAAGAGTTGCGCCGCAAGGCCAAGGCGGTGGAGGACAAGCTCTACGGCGGGAGCGTCCGCAACCCCAAAGAACTCCAGGACTTGCAGGCTGACCTGGACTCCCTCCGTCGGCAGCTCTCGCGCAAGGAGGACGCGTTGCTGGAGCTGATGCTGCAGGGGGACGAGCAGGAGTCAGCCCTGAAGGAGAAAGAGTCCCTGCTGGCCCGCCGCGAGGAGGAATGGCGGACCGAGGAAGCCGCCCTCCAGTCCCAGAGGGAATCGCTGGAGGCGGAGCTGGCATCCCTGGAGGAGCGAAGGCGGGAGCAGGCGGCCCGCATCAATGGCAGCGCCCTCCAGCTTTACCAGGAGCTGCGGTCGCGTCGCCAGGGTCGCGCTGTGGCCAGGGTGGAGCGGGGCCTGTGCGGGGGCTGTCGCATCACCCTCCCTACCTCGCTGATCCAGCAGGCCCGCTCCGGCAACTCCCTGGTCCAGTGCATGAGCTGCGAGCGCATCCTCTACGTGGCATAGCATAGAAGAAGGGGCGGGCAGGCCGTGGACGCCGTGGGCTACTTCCCTGGCGGAGAGGCTGAAGGGGAGAAGACGTTTCGCCGTTTCTGCCGCCAGCGCCGCCTGCGTCCGGTGGCCTTCCTGACGGAGTCCGGCGAGGAGGGCTTCCGCCAGCTGCTGGCCCAGGCGCGGGGGGCTGCGGTGGTAGTGCCATCGGCCGCCGCCCTGGGCAGAGACGCGGCCGAGGTGTGCCTGCGCTACTTCCAGCTGCTGGCCCAGGGTGGGCAGGTGCTCTCCCTGGCCAGCGGGGGCGACGTTGGCCAGGAGTTGCTGGGCCATCGCTCGGCCAGCCCCATGGCGGACCAGGTCAGGAGGGCCATGGCCCGGCTGGCAGTGCGGGGCGCTGCCCTGGGCCGACCCCCCTTCGGCTATCGCGTCGGCGAGAGGCGTCGGCTGGAGGTGGTGCCCGAGGAGGCGGAGGTGGTGCGCCTCATCTTCCGCCTGTATGTGCAGGAGGGGCTGGGGCTGAGGCGACTGGCCCAGCGCCTCAACGAGATGGGCATCCGTACCCGCACCGGCCGCCTGTGGACGGTGGCCGCAGTGCGGGACATCCTCCGCAACCGCGTCTACCTGGGCACCTATCGCCGCTTCGGGGTGCGGGTGCCCGCCAACCACCCCCCGCTGGTCTCTGCTCAGGAGTTCGAGCGGGCGCAGCGGCGGCTGGGGGCGGGCCAGGGGGGTCCCCGTCCCCGCTCTGCCCTCTTCCCCCTATCGGGCCTGGCCTACTGCGGCTATTGTGGAGGGCGCATGGTGGGGGTGCGGCGCGTCCAGCGCTGGCGCCGCCGCGATGGCGACCTCCAGCACGGCGAATACCGCTATTACCAATGCGGGTCGCGGGTCAACCGCAGCCTGTGCGATTATCACACCTGGCGCGCCCAGGAGCTGGAAGAGCGAGTGGTCGAGGCCGTCCTGGCCCAAGGTGCCGACGACGTCGCCTCCCGGCCTGCCCTTCAGGATGCCGAGCTGCCGCGCCTGCGGCGCCGCCTCTCCCGGCTGCTGGCCGAAGCGGCCCGCGGCGACCTGGACGAGGATCAGTGGCGGCAGGCGGGGGTAGAGCTGGTGCGGCACTACCTGGGGACCGACGGGCAGGAGGCGCGGCGCACTCTGCAGCGCTGGCGCGAACTGCCGCCGGAGGAGCTGGGGCGCTGCCTCCACGCCCTGGTAGCGCGGGTCACGGTCTACGACGACGAGGTGCAGGTGGCCCTGCGGCGGTGAAGGCGGAGAGGGTGGTGGCCTACGCCGACGGTGCCTCCCGGGGCAATCCTGGCCCTGCGGCCATTGGCGCTGTTTTGCTCGACGAGGCGGGCAGGGAGATATACACTATCTCTCGGCCCATCGGCGTGGCCACCAACAACCAGGCCGAGTACAAGGCGGCCATCGCCGCCGTGGAGGCCGCCCTGGCACTGGGTGCCCGCTCCCTGGAGCTGAGGATGGACTCGGAGCTGGTAGTGAGGCAGCTCCAGCACCGCTATCGGGTTCGGGACCCCGTCCTGCGCCGCCTGTTCGCCCGGCTGCTGGAGCTGAGACGCCGCTTCCAGGAATTCCAGGTGAAGGCGATACCGAGGGAGCAGAACCGCCGGGCCGATGCCCTGGCCAACCGTGCCCTCGACCAGGCGCCCGAAGGATGAGGTCGCAGCAAGGCCAAGGAGGTGGTGCCATGTCATACGAGACCATCACCTACGAGAAGCGGGACAGGGTGGCGCTGGTCACCCTCAACAGGCCGCAGGTCCTGAACGCCTTCAACGCCACCATGGGCCGCGAGCTGATGGACGCCCTTCGGCAGGCGGCCGAGGACAGGGGCGTCGGGTGCGTTGTGCTGACGGGGGCCGGCAGGGCCTTCTGCTCGGGCTACGACGTGCGCGATTTCCGGCGCATGATCGAGGAGGGAGGCCGACGGGAGCTGGCGGGGGACGACCTGTTCCGCAGCGTCTACGAGTTCCCCAAGCCCCTGGTGGCGGCCATCAATGGCCCGGCGGTGGGCATCGGCGCTACCATCACCCTCCCCTGCGACATTCGCCTGGCATCGGACCAGGCCCGTATCGGCTTCATCTTCGCTCGGGTGGGACTCATCTTCGAATTCGGCAGCACTTTCCTGCTGCCGCGGCTGGTAGGGATGGGCAAGGCCCTGGAGCTGGGGATGACGGCCCGCATCATCGATGCCCAGGAAGCTTTGCAGATAGGGCTGGTGAGCCGCGTCTTCGCCCAGGAGTCCTTCATGGACGAAGTGCTGTCCTTCGCCGGCGAGCTGGCCAACGGCCCCACCCGCATCCTGGGCTGGATGAAGGAGGCGGTGCACCGGGGCGTGGAGTCGGATCTGGAGACGGCCCGCCGCTTCGAGAACGAGGTCATCGAGCGCTGTCGCCGCTCGCCCGAGCACCGGGAGGGTGTGACAGCCTTCCTGGAGAAGCGGCAGCCCCGCTGGGCCGAGATCGCCCAGGAGGTCTAGCCCGAGACGGGGCCAGCCCCCAGGCCCGGCTCCGTCATGCCCGTGGGGTCTAGCAGGCGGTCCAGCTCCTCCTCCGAGAGGCTGGTCCGCTCTCGGGCCACCTCGCGGATGGTGCGGCCCGTGCGAGCCGCCTCCTTCGCTATCTCCGCGGCGGCGTCATAGCCGATGGCCGGGGCCAGGGCGGTGGCCAGCATCAGCCCCTTCTCTACCATCTCGGGGCCGCGCTGGGTCGCCTTCAGCCCCTCCACGCACTTCTGACGGAAGTTATCGACGGCACTGGCCAGCAGCTCGATGCTCTCCAGAAGGTTGCGGGCGGCGAGGGGCATCATGACGTTGAGCTCGAAGTAGGAGCCTTGGCCCGCCTGCACCACTGCCTGGTCGTTGCCCAGCACCTGCCCGCAGACCTGGATGAGGGACTCGGCTATGACCGGGTTTACCTTCCCCGGCATGATGGAGCTGCCCGGCTGCACCTCCGGCAGCTGCAGCTCTCCCAGGCCGGCCCGCGGGCCGGAACCCATCCAGCGGATGTCGTTGGCGATCTTCATCAGGCTTACGGCCACGGTGCGCAGGCAGCCGCTGGCCATGACCACGTTGTCCAGGGTGGCCTGCATGCAGAAGTGGTTGTCCGTTTCCTTCACCTCCAGGCCCAGCTCTCGGGAGAGGAGTTCGCAGACGCGACGGGCGAATTCGGGGTGGGCGTTGATGCCAGTGCCCACCGCTGTGCCTCCCAGGGCCACCTCCGATAGCTCTTGCTGGGCGTAGCGCAGGCGCTTGATCCCCCGTTCCACCTGCCCGGCGTAGCCCAGGAACTCCTGGCCCAGGCGGATGGGAGTGGCATCCTGCAGGTGGGTGCGGCCGGTCTTGATGATGGGCCAGAATTCCTCCGCCTTGCGTAGCAGGGCCTGGCGCAGGGCTTCCAGCGCCGGTATCAGCCGCCGCTCGATGCCTACCAGGGCGGCCAGGTGCAACGCCGTGGGGATGACGTCGTTGGACGATTGGCAGAGGTTCACGTGGTCGTTGGGGTGCACCAGTCGGGACCCCCGCTCGCCCCCTAGCAGCTCCGTAGCCCGGTTGGCGATGACCTCGTTGGCGTTCATGTTGGTGGACGTGCCCGACCCGGTCTGGAAGACGTCCACCACGAACTGCTCGTCCCAGCGCCCCTCGGCCACCTCTCGAGCGGCCTGCTGGATGGCCTCGGCCAGGCGCGGGTCCAGAAGTCCCAGCTCGGCGTTGACCTTGGCTGCCGCCCACTTGATGAGCCCCAGCATCCGCACGAAGGGGCGGGGCATGGGCTGCCCGGACACGGGGAAATTGAGGACGGCCCGCTGGGTGGAGGCGCCGTAGTAGGCGTCGGCCGGCACCTCCATGGTGCCCATGGAGTCGCGCTCGATGCGGGTCTTGGGGCCGGCAGTCATGGCAGCACACCTCCTGATGGGTTCGCCGAGGCCATGATAAGGCCCCCGGCCTTGGGCGGCCAGGGGCCAGCTAGGGCTGGGGCGGTTGCTGGGCGGCCTCGGCCCGCGCCCGCTCCAGGGCTGCACGCAGACGGGTCATGAGGTCGCCTAGGTTGCGGCTTTGGGTGACGCAGGTGGCACGCACCACGTTCAGCCAGGTATCGGTGCTGAGGCCCAGCTCCCGGGCCTTGCTACGGTGCCATTCCAGAGTGGAGTCGGCCAGGGCGCGGCGCAGGTCCTCCACCGTCAGACCGCTCACGGTGAGCAAGGGGCGCGCCTGATCCACCCGTTCCTCTTCCTCCAGGGGCGCGTCGGCCAGCTCGCAGAGGATAGTCAGCACTCGTATCACCGGCTCGGATTCGCGCTCCATGTCTCTCATGTTAGTGAAGGGGTGCCGCCTTAAACAATAGTAGTGTTATCTGGCAAGAAACGGACATGTCATAGACTATGCCTGGATGTCCAGCGTTTTCCCAAAGACTGGAATAGGAATGGGCGGGACTGTGCGGCTACGGTCGGCTGCGCTGTACGCCTGCTATGTCTTTAGCGCGGCACGGCGGGGGACGGCGCCGCGACGTTAGCGAGTGGACGAGCGGAGAGGGCCTGCTGTCGCTGGTCAGGCCAGGTCGGCTACCGCCTCCTCCAGCCCCTTGCGTATGCCCAGGATGAAAGGCACCTCCAGGCGGGTGTACCGCCGCGCCTCGGCGGAGCGCAGGGTGCGAATACAGTCCACCAGCTTGTCCAGCTCGTCGGTCTCGAAGGCCAGGATCCACTCGTAATCGCCCAGGCCGAAGCCCTGGGTGGTGTTGGTGAGCACCTGGGGGAAACGGCGTCCCAGCTCGCCATGCTCCCGCAGCAGGCGCGCCCTCTCGTCGGGCGGCAGCAGGTACCATTCGGCGGTGCGCACGAAGGGATAGACGCACAGGTAGCGTCGGGGTGGCTCGCCCCTGAGAAAGGCAGGCAGATGGTCGGGGTTGAACTCCGGAGGGCGGTGCAAGCCCAGGAAGGCCCAGGTCAGCTCTAGGTGCTGGCCCAGCAGCGTCCGCTGGAAGGCGATTAGCAGCGACTGGACGGCATCGGCCGAGGGCCCGACCCACCACATCATCAGGTCAGCGTCAGGGCGGAATCCCACGCTGGAGTAGATCCCCCGAACCTGGACCGGGGACTCGGGGGCCATGAGCAGCGCCTCTGCCTCGGCGACTGCCTGCTGCCGCTGGCCCGGGGCCAGCTCCCGCCAACGCGGGCCACGCCGGAACACGGGGTGATAGGAGTAGACCGTCTGCATGCGTCCCCGACCTCGCCTCCATTATGTGCCCACCATCGGCCCAGAGCCAGACCCCACGCCGGATGTCCAGATGGCGAAGCAGAGTGGCCCAATGGCTCACCGCCTGCCCGTAACATACCCTCTCCCGCCGACGAATACACTGGCAGAACGACGGGATGGGAGGTGTGTCATGAACGCTGCCAGGCTGGGCTTCATCCTTTCCCTGGGCGTGGGGTCCTTGCTGCTGGGACTGACGGTCTTCGCTGCCAACGATGGCAGCCCCTCTTCGGGCGGGCAGGGAGGCCAGGTGCAACAGCAGCAGGAGGAGGCGACGCCCACTGTCACCCCGACGGTCACCCCAACTGTCACCCCAACCGTCACACCGACAGTCACTCCCACCGTCACGCCGACAGCCACCCCTACCGCCACGCCCGAAGATGGCGAGGAAGAGGCTGCGGGCGGCCCCGCGCGGGTCACCGTTACCAACCCCGATGGCAAGGAGATGCAGCTGCCTTGCGTCTCCAACGTGGTGCGCGACCCTGCCAGGCACCCCAAGTGGCAGGTGCCCGAGGGCCAGGGCTGCGAGCCGGGGCGGAGCGAGGGCACCGATGAGGGCGTCAATGGCGACAGACGCGGTGGCCCTCAGCGGGTCAGCATGACCAACCCCGATGGCAAGTGCGTGCAGTTGCCGACCACGGCGGGGCCGGTGCGCAACCGGCAGCGCCACCCTGAATGGTCCGAGGGCTGCGCCTCCACCCCCGAGGCCGGGGAGGAGGAGTAGCGGGCGTAGGTGCCGACCAGCTGGCCCCAGGCCAGGACGTGGCCGTTCATGGCCCGGACTAGCTGGTCCAGCGAGGCGCCCGGCGCCAGCCGCAGGAAGGTGTCGAGGGCATAGAGGGTGAAGCGGTAGCGGTGGGCCGGGCCGCGGGGCGGGCATGGGCCGCTGTAGCCCACCCGCCCCGCATCGTTCCTGCCCTGGACGGCGCCCCCCTCCACCCGCTCCCCGACAGGCACTGCCTCGGGCAACGAGCCTGTCCGGGAGGGGAGATCATAGAGGAGCCAGTGCACGAAGGTCCCCCGCGGCGCGTCCGGGTCGTCCATCACCAGGGCATAGGACACGGTGCCCTTGGGAGCGCCGAACCAGGAGAGGGGTGGCGACACGTCGGCGCCGTCGCACGTGTATCGTGCAGGGATATCTCCGCCGGGCGAGAAAGCGGCGCTGCGGACCACCAGCGACATGGGGGCTGGTGGAGTGGGCAGCAGCGAGGGGGCTTCGCCGCGACAGCCCATGGCCAGCAGGGCGGCGGCCAGGGACAGGCCCGCCAGCCGGCGCCCCATTCAGGCCTCCAGGCCCAGGGCGCGGAACAGCTCCTGATACTGCTGGGGGCTGTTGGGCTGGAAGAAGGGGTTGGCCAGCAGCACCGTGCCGTCCTGGTCGATGACGAAGATGGCCCTTCGGCAGCGTTTGCCCGTCTCGTCCACCACGCCGTAGGCTCGAGCGACCGTCAGCGACTCGTCGCTAGCCAGGGGGAAGGGCAGCCCCCCCAGACGCTCCTCGAAGCGGCGGTGGGACTCCAGGTCGTCGGCGCTGATGGCCACCACCTGGGCGCCCAGCTCGGCCAGCAGGTCGAAGTCGCCCTTCAGCATCCCTACCTGGGTGGCGCAGAGGGGGGTCTCGTCCTGGAAGTAGAAGGCCAGCACCACCTTCCCTTTGCTCAGCAGCTCTGACAGGGCCACCGTCCCCCTGGTGGAAGGCAGGGTGAAGTCGGGGGCGCGGTCGCCCGGCGAGACGCTCACGGCTCACCCTCCAGCCCCCGCAGCCGGCAGGGGCCGATGCCCTTTTCCTGGACCAGGACCCGTATGCGTCCCAGCCCCGCTGGGTCCAGCAGTTCGCTGGCCATGCGTCGTCGGGCCAGGGCCTCCTCCATGTCAAGACCTTCCACCCGCAGGGCGTCCTCTAAGCCCAGACGCTGTAGGAACTCGGCCTGGGATGTCATGCCCAGGCGCTCCAGCCCCGCCTCCCGACCGGCCTCCACCAGCGATGTGAAGTCCACGTGGCTGGTCATGTCCTGCCAGCCCAGGCGGACGAAAGGATCGCCGCTGGGGCGGTGACGGTGGAAGCAGAGGAGCGTCCCCTCTCGCCGCCACGGCGCATACAGCTCAGCCGCCTCGTAGCCGTAGTCGAAGGTGAGAACGAACCCCCGTCGCAGCGCTCTTCCCACCGTGCGCACCCAGTCCAGGGCCTCCAGGTTCACCTCGGCGTAGCAACCCTCGCCGGGCCACAGGCCGAGGCGGCGGAAATAGGACTCCAGCGCCGGAGTGGAGGGGGGTCCGTGCTCCTCCCGCAAGGCCTCGCCCTCGCAGGTCACGTAGACCTCCCACAGGCGACCGTCTCGGAAGAGGACGCGGTGCACGGGGAAGCTGTCCACCAGTTCGTTGCTGAGGATGCACCCCTCCACGCTGGCGGGGGCCAGGCATGACAGGTGCCGCACTCGCAGGCCGGCGCAGGCCAGCGCCTGCTCCTGCGCGGCCCGCAGGGATGCGCTCCGCTCCATGATGCAGTAGTCCAGGGCCTCCGAGAGGTCGGGGCGGGCGCGCTGGGCCCACAGGAGCACATCGCGGGCGAGGGTGCCGCGTCCAGGCCCCATCTCCACCACCTGAAAGGGGCGAGGGCGCCCCATGACCTCCCACATCTCGGCCAGCTGGCGGCCTACCAGCGCGCCGAAGAGAGGGCCAGCCTCGGGGCTGGTCACATAGTCCCCCTGCGGGCCGAAGGGCAGGCGGTGAGCGTAGTAGCCGTGCAGGGGGTGATACAGGGCCATTTCCATGAAGTCGCGAAAGGTGATGCGGCCCTCCCGGGCTATGCGCTCCACGATGGCCTGGCGCAGGGGCAGGCAGTCCCTTTGCGGGGCGAACTCGTCCATCTGCCCCCATGGTAGCGGGTCGTCCTGTGGCTGCCAATGCGGCCACCGCCTGCCCGGGACTGAAGAGGGCGTCCGTACAATTTGTCTGCTCCCCCTCTTGCCAAAAGGGCGGGGGGTGTGCATGATATTTGCAGGCTGCGACGGGTGTTAGAATTGCAGCGATAATCCTACAGGAGCCTGTTTGAATGAAGCCGGCGCCATTTGAATACATACGCTGCACTTCTATAGACGAGGCAGTGACAGCCTTAACGGAGCTGGGGGAAGAGGCCAAGCTGCTGGCGGGCGGGCAGAGCCTGGTGCCCATGCTCAATATGCGGCTGGTGCGCCCCAGGGCGCTGGTGGACATTAACGGCATTCAGTCCCTGAGCTACATCCGAGAGGAGGACGGCTGGCTGGTCATCGGGAGCCTGACCCGCCAGCGCGACATCGAGAAGTCGCCGACGGTGCAGGCGGGGCACCCGCTGCTCCATGAGGCTACCCTTCACATAGGCCACCCGCAGATCCGCAACCGGGGGACCATCGGCGGCTCCATAGCCCATGCCTTCCCCTCGGCCGAATATCCGGCTGCGGTGGTGGCCCTCAACGGGCGCATCAAGGTCGTGGGCCCTTCGGGGGAGCGAGTCGTCCCGGCGCGGCAGTTCTTCACCGGGATCATGAGCACGGCCCTGGACGTGGGCGAGATGATAGTGGAAGTCCAGGTGCCGCGACTGGCCGAGGGCAGTGGCTGGGGCTTCGTCGAGTTTACTAGACGACATGGTGATTTTGCCATCGCTGGGGCCATCGCCATCGTCCAGCGGGAAGGGTCCTCCATCAGGGGCGCCGACGTCACCGTCTTCGGCGTCGGCCCCGTGCCGGTGGTCTGCCAGGAGACCTCGCACGCCCTAATAGGTGAACAACATGATGACACCGCTGTCGCCAAAGCGGTCGAGGCGGTGGAGCGGGACCTGAAAGAGGTGGAGGTCATCTCCGACGTCCACGCTTCCGCCGAATACCGCCGGCACCTGGCACGGGTCATGGTCAAGCGTGCCCTGCTCCAGGCGCTGGGGCGGGCGCGCGGCTCCAGGCCCTGAAAAAGTCGCCGACAGGGGGATGCAATGTCCGGCAAGCACACCATCAGGCTGACGGTGAACGGAAGGCAGTACGAGGCGGAGGCGGAGCCGCGGGTCACCCTGGTCGACTTCCTGCGCCACCAGCTGGGACTCACGGGCACCCATGTCGGCTGCGAGCACGGGGTGTGTGGCGCCTGCACCGTCATCGTCAACGGGCGGGCGGTCAGGTCGTGTCTCATGCTGGCCGTCCAGGCCGACGGTGCCGAGGTGATCACCATCGAGGGCCTGAGCGAGGACGGCCGCCTCCATCCCATCCAGGAGGCCTTCGCCGAGGCCCACGGCCTCCAGTGCGGCTTCTGCACCCCCGGCTTCGTCATGTCGGCCTACGAGTTGCTCACTCGCGAGCGCGAGGTGGACGAGGAGGCCATCAAGGAGGTGCTGGGCGGAGTGCTGTGCCGCTGTACAGGCTACAAGGCCATCTACGAGTCCGTGCGATTGGCTGCCCGTAAGATGGGAAAACTGCCTGCGTGAGGTGCTGCAGTGGTTTCGAAGGCTGAGTGGCACCTGCCCCGCTCCCTGGAGGAGCTGCCCGTCAGCAACCCCCGCTACATCGGGAAGCCCGTCCGCAAGGTGGAGGCGCCGCCGCTGCTGACGGGGAAGGCCCAGTTCGTCGACGACCTAGACCTGCCGGGCATGCTCCACTGCGCCATCCTGCGCAGTCCCTACGGCCACGCCCGCATAAAGCGCATCGACGTCAGCGCGGCCCTGGAGCTGCCGGGTGTGGTGGCGGTGGTGACTGGCCAGGACATGCAGCAGTGGGTGCGGCCCCTGGGCGGCATACCTTCGGGCTGGGGGACCCACTGCCTGGCGGTGGACAAGGCCAGGTTCGTGGGGGAGCCGATAGCAGCGGTGGCGGCGGTGGACCGTCACACGGCCGAGGACGCGCTGGACCTGATCGAGGTGGAGTTCGAGCCGCTGCCGGCGGTGGTCAACGCCCTGGAGGCCAAGGAAGAGGGCGCCCCCCTGCTCTACGAGGACAAGGGCACCAACGTCATGTTCCACCGCCTCTTCACCTGGGGCGATGTGGACAGGGCCTTCCAGGAGGCGGACCACGTCCTGACGGAGCAGTTCCGCTGGCACCGCCTGGGTGCCAACCCCATCGAGACCTTCGGCGTCATCGCCCAGTGGGACCCGGTGGAGAACGCGGTCACCTGCTGGGGAAGCTTCCAGGCGCCCTCCTTCAGCGCCATGGGCATCGCCGGGGCGCTGGGGCTACCCCTGAGCAAGGTGAAGCTCGTACCCATGGCTCATGGCGGCAGCTTCGGGGGGAAGGGTAACCCTCGGGGTGCCCTCATCGCCGCCGTCCTCTCGCGCAAGGCGGGAGGCAGGCCCGTCAAGTGGATCGAGGACAGGCTGGAATACCTGATGGCTGGCGGTGGGCAGGCCTGGGAGCGCTTCTACGAGGCGTCGATAGCTGTCAAGAACGACGGCACCATTCTGGGCATCCGCATCAAGCTGGTGGACGACATCGGCGCCAGCGGGGAGAACTCGGGGGCCATCAGCGCCATCAAGCCCCTGGCCGCCTTCACCGGCTGCTACGCCATACCGGCGGCCCAGTATGAGGTCACCATGGTGGCCACCAACAAGAATCCCCAGTCGGCCTACCGCGGGATGGGGCCGCCCGCCCACTACGTCGTCCTGGAGCAGATAGTGGACATGGCGGCACGCCACCTGGGCCTGGACCCGGCCGAGATCCGCAGGCGGAACTTCATCCCGCCCGACCGCTTTCCCTACACCATCCCCAGCGGCAACGAATACGACAGCGGCAACTACCCTGCCCTGCTGGACCGCCTCATGGAGATGTCGGGCTATCGAGAGCTGAGGCGGCAGCAGGAGCAGCTGCGACGGGAGGGGCGGCTGGTGGGGCTGGGCCTGGTGAGCGCCGTGGAGCCGGGCGCCTTCAACATGAACGTCTACACCATCCTGGGTGTGCCGGCCGGCACTGCCGTGCCCGAAGGGGCGACGGTGGCCCTGGACCCCTTCGGCAGCGTCCGCGTGACGGTCGGGTTCGCTCTGGAGGGTCAGGGACAGTACACCTTTGTCACCCAGCTCATGGCCGACTACTTCTGCGTCTCGCCGGAGCAGGTGAAGGTCACCTGTACCGACACCCTTTCAGCTCCCGTCCACTTCGGGCCGGGCGGCAGCAGGCTGGCGGTAGCCCTCACGGGGGCCGTCCTGGGCGCCGCCGAGACCCTGCGGAGGAAGCTGGAGACGGCCGCCAGCTACCTGCTGGGCTGCCAGCCGGGCGAGGTGGAGTTGATGGATGGAATGCTGAGGGTGAAGGGCCAGCCCGAGCGGAAGATGAGCTGGCAGGAGGTGGTGGGGGCCATGTCGGCGCGGCCCGACCTCTTCCCGCCGGGGACGGACCTCAGCACCCAGGCCACCTATGTCTGGGTGCCCCCCGACCGCAACATGCCCGACGAGCAGGGCCGCGCCAAGAGCTACCTGACTGCTGCCGCTGCCTGCCACCTGGCCCTGGTGGAGGTGGACCCGGAGACGGGCAAGGTGGACGTCCTCAAGTACTGGGTGGTGGACGACTGCGGCACGCGGCTGAACCCCGCCACCGTGGCCGGTATGACCCAGGGGGGAGTGGCACAGGGCATCGGCGCTGCCCTCATGGAGGAATACGTCTACGACGCCGACGGGCAGTTGCTCACCACCACCTTCATGGACTATCTTCTGCCCACCATCTACGAAGTGCCGCCGGTGGAGTCGGCCGAGATGGTGACGCCCTCGCCCTTCACACCCCTGGGAGTCAAGGGCATGGGCGAGGGGCCCATGATCTCAGCCCCGGCCGCCGTCATCTGCGCCGTGAACGATGCCCTGGCCCCGCTGGGCGTGCGGGTGACGGACGTGCCGGCTTCCCCGGCTCGGGTGTGGAAGGCCATCGCACAGGCGCGCGGCCAGAGATGAGACGCCGGCGGCCTGGGGCGAGAGCAACCGGTGCGAGAGAGGGCCAAGGGACAGGAGGCCCGAAAACACACGGATAAGGAGGGAGCAGGGACATGACCCAGCAGCAAGGCAAGCAGGACTATTTCGTGGCCTTTACCGAATGCCACATGTTCGACCCCGAAGACCTCTATCACATCGCCTACTTCCCCGACTTCCAGAGATGGTGGAAGAGCGTCGAGGGCGTCGTCCGCGTATGGTCGGGGCGCAGCCTGCTGCAGGGCGGCTTCCCTACTCCCAGGGCCTCGGAGCTCATCAAGTACATGGACGAGGCCGGAGTGGACGTGGCCTTCTGCCTGCGGGAGGTCATGCTGGACATCTCGGGCTACACTCAGCCCATGTCCACCAACGCCTTCATCATCCGCGAGATCGAGCCCTACAAGGGGCGCATGTACCTGGAGTGCAACGTCGGCCCCATCCTGCACCGGGGCGTGAAGCACGCCATCTGGGAGCTGGAGTACCTGGTCAAGAACCACGATGCCAAGCTGTGCAAGGTCTACGCCTGCGAGGACGGCCCCCTCAACGACAAGCGCCTGTGGCCCTTCTACGAGGCGGCTGCCGGGCTGGGGGTGCCCCTCACCATCCACACGGGGGCGGCCTACGTCTGGCCACAGCCCAACAAGTACACCCACCCCGGGCTGCTGGACGACATCATGCTGGACTTCCCCGACCTGACCATCATCGCTTATCACCTGGGCTGGCCATACTATGAGGAGCTATTCGCCCTGGCTGCCAAGCACGAAAACCTCATCATCAGCCTCTCGGGCATAGCCGGCTGGCTGGCGCGGGCGCCCTGGAAGGGGTACCACCTGGTGGGCGAGGCGCTGATGTGGGCCGGCCCCGACAAGATCGTGCTGGGCCTGGACCTGCCCTTCGATGACCTGAAGCGCATCGTGGACTACTTCCGAAACTTCCAGATCCCCGAGGAGCTGCGGGAGAAGTACGCCTATCCGGAAATCACCGACGAGATCCGGGCCAAGATACTGGGGCTGAACCTGGCCAGGATCACCAAGATAGAGCCGGTCAAGAGGGTGACCAACAAGCAGGCCTAGGGAAGAGAGAACGGGTCCAGAGGTTGCCCGTGGCGCGGGAGATACTCTACGAGAAGCACGGCGACGTGGCCGTGGTGACCATCAACCGGCCCGAGAAGCTGAACGCCTGTACCATAGAGATGTTCGACACCATCGAGGAGTGCATGCGGGAGGCAGACCGGGACGACGCCATACGGGTGGCGATCCTGACGGGGGCCGGAGACAAGGCCTTTTCCTCCGGGGCCGACCTGGAGGAGGCCATACCCATGCTCACCTCGGGAGCGAGGCCGGTGAGCATCGACCCCACCAAGCGCCTCTTCAGCGATGTGTTCAAGCCCATCATCTGTGCCGTCAACGGCATGTGCATCGCCGGCGGCATGGAGTTGCTGCTGGGCACCGACATTCGCATAGCCGCCGAGCACGCCACCTTCGCCCTGGGCGAGGTGCGCTGGGGCATCGTGCCGGCCGGCGGCACTCATATTCGCCTAGTCCGACAGATACCCTGGGCGGTAGCCATGGAGATGCTGCTGACGGGCCGCCCCATCGATGCCAAGAGGGCGTTCGATATCGGCCTGGTGAACCAGGTGGTACCCCTGGGGGAGCTGATGGACACGGCCATGCAGTGGGCCCGGACTATCGCCAGGAATGGGCCTCTGGCGGTCCGCACGGCCAAGGAGATCGCCGTGCGCTCCCTGGCCCTGGAGCCGGCTTTTGTGGTGGAGACCCTGCTCGCCGAGAGGGTGATGCGCTCCGAAGACGCCAAGGAGGGGCCGAGGGCCTTCGCAGAGAGGCGCCAGCCCCAGTTCAAAGGACGGTAGGGCCATGTCCAGGCTGATAGTCCAGAACCTGTCCATGAGCTTCGGCGGCACCGTAGCGCTGCAGGACGTCTCGCTGGAGGTGGGAGAGGGCGAGCTGTGCGGCCTCATCGGCCCCAACGGGGCCGGCAAGACCACCCTCCTCAACTGCGTCAGCCGCATCATCCAGCCCAATGGGGGACGCATCTACTTTGGCCAGGTGGACTTGCTGCGCTGCGCCCCCCATCAGCTGGTGGACATGGGCATATCGCGCACCTTCCAGAACGTGCACGTGTTCCCGACCATGACGGTGCTGGAGAACGTCCTCATCGGGGCCCATCACCTCATCAAGCCCAACCCCGTGGCGGCCATGTTCAAGTGGTCATCCCTCCGCAACCGGGAGAAGGAGGCGCAGAGGCGGGCCTCGGAGATCATGGAGCGGCTGGGCCTGGCACCCTACGCCTATCAGTTCGCCGGCACCCTGTCTCTGGCCATTCAGAAGCGTGTGGCCATCGCCCGGGTGCTCATGAGCAGCCCGCGGCTGCTATTGCTGGACGAGCCAGCGGGGGGCCTGAGCCACGAGGAGGTCTACGAGCTGACGGAGCTGATAAGACAGGTCCGACGCGACCACAACGTGAGCATGCTGCTGGTGGACCACCACATGCAGTTCGTCATGTCCATCTGCCAGAAGATCGTGGTCCTCAACTTCGGGCGCAAGATAGCGGAAGGAACGCCCGAGGAGGTGACCAAGCACCCGGAGGTCATCCAGGCCTACCTGGGCGAGGCCAAGTCGCGCGGAGCGTGAGCGGCATGCTGGCGGTACGGGACCTCTACGCTGGGTACGGGAACGTCACCGTCCTCAAGGGCCTCAACTTCGATGTGCCCGCCGGCTCCATCGTCGCCCTGCTGGGGGCCAACGGGGCCGGCAAGACCACCACGCTGCGGGTCATCTCGGGGATGATCCGCCCCAGCCGCGGCCAGGTCATGTACGATGGCCAGTCGCTGGTAGGGCTGCCGGCCCATGCCCTGGTGAAGAGAGGCATCGTGCATGTGCCCGAGGGGCGGCGCATCTTCGCAGGCCTCACCGTGGAGGAGAACCTGCTGCTGGGGGCCTTCACCCGTCCCTGGGACCAGCGCACCCGCGAGTCCCTGGAGCAGGTCTACGCCTACTTTCCGCGTCTGAAGGAGCGCAGGCGGCAGCTGGGTGGCACCCTTTCCGGCGGCGAGCAGCAGATGCTGGCCATCGGGCGCGCCTTCATGGCCAATCCGCGCTTCCTCCTGCTGGACGAGCCATCGTTGGGGCTGGCGCCGGCGATCGTCAACGAGCTGTACGAGTCCATCGTCCGGCTCAACAAGGAGCAGGGGCTGACCATCCTGTTCGTGGAGCAGAATGCGGCCCTGGCCCTGGATGTGGCCCAGTTCGCTTACGTCCTCGAGGTGGGGAGCATCGTGCTGGGTGGCCCCAGCGGGGACCTGAAGGACAACGAGGAAGTCAAGCGGGTATACCTGGGCTACTAGTTCGGTGAGGAGACGAGGGGCATGGACCAGCTAGCGGAGCAGATAATAACCGGCCTCATGAGCGGCACCGTTTATGGTCTTTTCGCTCTGGTGTTGGTCCTCATCTTTCAGAGCACCAACATGTTGAACTTCGGCCAGGGGGAGATGGCCACCTTCACGACCTACCTGGGGTGGGCGCTGATGGTGCTGATCCCCTACTGGCCCGGCTTCATAGTGGCGGCCATCGTGGCCTTCATCATCGGCGCGGCCCTGCAGCGGGGCCTCATCCGACTGGTGGAGGACAAGCCCCCTACCAGCGCTTTCATTGTGGGCCTGGGGCTCTTCCTCATATTCAATTCGCTGAGCGGAGCCATCTTCGGGCCGGAGCCCAAGTCCTTCGAGCAGCCCTGGACGGGCAGCCCCTTCAAGCTGGGCGACATCACCATCGTGCGTTACAACCTGTTCATCTTCTTGGTGTCGCTGGTGGTCATGGCGGTACTGACGGCGTTCATGCGCTTCACCAAACTGGGCATCGCCCTGCGGGCCACGGCTATGGACCGGGCCGCCGCCGAGCTGATGGGGATCCCCACCTCGCGCATGCTCATGTTGGGGTGGGGGCTGGCGGCGATGCTGGGCGCCATTGCGGCCATGCTGGTGGCGCCGGTGATCATCCTGCACCCGGGCATGATGTTCTTCGTGCTCATGTTCGGCTTTACGGCTGCGGTGCTGGGCGGGCTGGACAGCCTGCCAGGAGCCGTGGTGGGTGGACTGATAATCGGTGTGCTCCAGAACCTGGTGGGCGTCTACCTGCCCGATGTCGTCGATGCCCTGCGTCTCCCCTTCGATATCCGTGATGGCAACCAGTACCGGGACATAGCCCTGGTGGTGGTCCTGCTGCTGGTGCTCATGTTCCGACCGCACGGCCTGTTCGGTAAGTCCACCATCGAGCGGAAGTAAGGGGCGGCCATGAACGCTTTGCGTGTAGCTACGCCCAAGCCGCTGGAGATCGCTACCGTCATCTTTCTGGCCGTTTTCGTGGCGCTGCTGTCCTCCAGCGCCTGGGGGTTCGCGATAGGAGCTATCGCCGGACTGGGAGGGCTGGCGCTGCACAGGTTGCTGCAGGGCAGGAACCTGGTCCCCGACTGGGCCTGGTACCTGATGTGGCTGGGGCTCGCTGCCGGCATGCCCTTCATCGTTTCCGGAGAATACCGCCTGGCCCAGCTGGCGACGATGGGCTACCTGGCCATCATCCTGTTGGGCCTGGTGGCGCTGGGCCAGGCCGGACAGCTATCGGTGGGGCATTCGGCCTTCGTCGGCATCGGCGCGTATGCGGCGGCCGTGGCCGTGAGAGAGTGGGATGTGCCCTTCATTGTGGCCGCCCTCTTCGCGATGGCCTTCTCCGCCATCATCGGCTTGCTGACGGGGATAGCTGCCCTGAGGCTGCACGGCCCCTATCTGGCCATCGCCACCCTGGGGTTGGCCATCGTCTTCCAGCCCATCCTGAAGCTGGAGGAGCTGAGGGAGTGGACGGGCGGCCGCACCGGCATAAACATGTTCGCCAGGACCTTCGTGCCCTTCTCCGACTGGGACTGGCTGACGGAGACGCGGTGGTACTACTACCTGACGCTGTTGCTGCTGGTAGGGCTGGTGCTCCTCTCCCACAACCTCCTCCAGTCGAGCATGGGCAGGGCCTTCAAGGCGGTGCGGGACGACGAGACAGCGGCGGCGGCCATCGGCGTGAACGTCGCCGCCGTGAAGCTCTCCGCCTTCGTCCTCAGTGCCATCTATGCCGCCATCGGCGGCATGCTCCTCTTCCTTCTGAGCAACCGCTTCCTGTCCGCCGACAACTTCACCCTGCTCATGAGCATCGAGCTGGTGATGGTGCTGATCCTGGGAGGCATGACTTCCCTGAAGGGCGCATTCCTGGGGGCGTTCCTGCTGGTGTTCGTCTACAGGGAGGGCCTGGAGACGGTGGCCCGCCAGACCGAGCAGGGAATAGATACATGGCTGCTACTGCTCGGCAGCCTGGTGGGATGTTTCCTGCTGCTGGGCCAACCGGTGGTGAAGCAGGCCCTGGCCCGCTACCTGAACTTCAACCGGCTGACATCCACCTATGGCCCTGCGCTCCTGTGCCTGGCCGGCGCCGTGGGCATCGGAGTGGGATTCACTGCCCTGGTGCGTCTGGTGGCCGAGCACGTGGAGCTGACAGCCCTGCGGCCCACAGTGGCAGGGGCCTTCCTCATCGTCGCCATCCTGTCGGTGCCGTACGGGCTGGCGGGCCTGATAGACTACCTGGGCTACATGACCTGGGGTCAGCTGAGAGGCGTCTTCGTGCGCTTCCTCGCGGCTGAGCCCAAGGAGGCTGCGGTCGCCGAAAGGCGGATGCCTCCGTCCTATGTGCCGATGCCCAGCAGCGGCGATGAGCGGGCGTAGGCGCATGGCGGGTAACGCTAAGTCAAATAGACAACTAGTCGTTTCCAATCTCATACGGGAGGAGGTTCAGATATGCGCCGTTTACTTGCAGCGCTGGCGTTAGCCAGCCTCGTGCTCCTGCTCGGGGTCGCCTGCGAAGAGGAACAGGAGAGCACCCCGACGGCCGGGGGCACCCCATCGGCAGCCCAGAGGCTGCGGCCCGGGGCGGCGGGCATCCCCAGCAACCCGCGGCAGGTGCGGGGTCTGGAGGGGATCCTGACGCTGGACGACGGGCTGGCCATCTTCCGCGAGCGGCCGGCCTCGGAGGACAGGACGGGCGTCACGCCCACCACCATCAAGCTGGGGCGCTACACCGGCCTCACCAGCCCCCTCATCTCGGCTTACGAGGCGGTGTGGACACCGACGCTGCAGGCCATCATCAGGCGCATCAACGAGGCTGGGGGCATACATGGGCGGCGGATAGAGCTGGTGCAGCGGGACGACCAGTACAACCCGGCGGTGACGGTGCAGGTGGTGCGGGAGCTGGTGGAGCGGGACCAGGTCTTCGCCCTCTTCTGGGGGGTGGGGAACCCGTCCCACCAGGCCATCAAGGACTACGTGCTGGCGAGGGGCGTGCCGGAGCTGTGGGTGTACGACGGCTCCACCAGCGGCCTGGAGCCGACCACTCAGCTCAAGAACACCTTCCCTGGGATCGTGGCCGACATGCTGGAGGGGATCGTGATGGCCACGGCCATCATGAAGGAGCACCCTCGGGGCAGGGTGGCCATCGTCTACCAGAACGACCCCCTGGGGGCCGAGTTCATCCAGTCCTTCCGCTCCACGATACGTTCGCAGGGCGGGACCATCGTGGCTGAGATCGGCTTCGACGTGACGGCCACCGACATGTCCCCCTTCGTGCAGCAGGCCCTCAACGCATCGCCCAACGCGGTGGCCTTCTACGGGACGTTCGCCACGGCCCTGGGCTTCATGAGGGCCGTGAAGGAGCGCAACCCTACCATGCCCATCTACGAGCGCGGGGCCTTGCCCGCTCCGGGCGACATCGGCCGGCTCATGGACGGGGTCGCTTTCAGCTCCCAGGTGAAGGCGGCCTACACTCACCCCAACGACAGGGACTTCCAGAACGTCGTCCAGAAGCTGCGGGCACTGGCCCAGGAGGAGGGCATCCCCTACAACGATGCCCTGACGCCCCTGGTGCTTCGGGCGGTGGAGCACCTGGTGCGGGCGCTGGAGATGGCCGGGCCCGACCTGACGCGCCAGGGCCTGGTGGAGGCCATCGAGAGCGGCTTCGACGGCAGCTGGACCTGTTCTCTCTGCGTGGGGCCCACCGTGCTGGGGCCTCAGGACCACTGGACCTACGAGACCTCGGCCTTCATTCGCTGGCGCAACGACACGGGCCTGGCCGAGTTCATCCTCCCCTACACCAGCTTCGAGACCAGCGAGGGCAAAGGCATCCGCGGCAACGTGGAGGGATTCGAGTGCCGCCCGGGCACCTGCCCGTGGAAGGAGGGAGCGAGGTAAGCCATGAGGAGAGGCCCCGCGTGGGCTCTGGCCATAGGACTCATAGGCCTGGTGCTGCTACTGGGCATCGGGTGTGAGGAGGAGCAGGAGGGCACGCCGACGGCCGAGGGAACCCCCGCAGCGGCCGAGAGGCTGCGGCCCGGGGCGGCGGGCATCCCCAGCAACCCGCGGCAGGTGCGGGGTCTGGAGGGGATCCTGACGCTGGACGACGGGCTGGCCATCTTTCGCGAGCGGCCGGCTTCGGAGGACAGGACGGGCGTCACGCCCACCACCATCAAGATCGGCCGCTGGTCGGGCATCTCCAACCCGGCCATATCCGGCTACCTGTCCCTCATCGACCCGATGCTGAACGCGCTGGTGAGAAGGATCAACGAGGCCGGCGGGATTCATGGCCGCCGTATCGAGCTGATAAGCAGGGACGACCAGTACAACCCGGCGGTGACGGTGCAGGTGGTGCGGGAGCTGGTGGAGCGGGACCAGGTCTTCGCCGTGGCCATGGGCTTCGGTACCGCGACCCACCAGGCCGTCATGGACTACCTGACCAGCCGGGGCGTCCCCGACATATGGGTGTTCTACGCTTCGGCGGTGGGCCTGGAGCCGGAGCCCAGGCCCAACGTCTACGCTGGCCTGGTGCCGGACATCATGGAGGGCCTGGTGACCGCCGAGGCCGTCATGAAAGAGCACCCCCGCGGGAGGGTGTCGGTCATCTACCAGAACGACCCCCTCGGGCAGGAGTTCCTGCAGGCCTTCCGCTCTGCCATCCGCTCCCGCGGTGGGACCATCGTGGCTGAGATCGGCTTCGACGTGACGGCCACCGACATGGCCTCGTACGTGCAGCAGGCCCTGAACGCCTCGCCCAATGCCGTCGTCTATTACGGCAGTCTGGCAGCGGGCCTCGGCACCCTGCGGGCGGTGAAGGAACGGAACCCCAGCATGCCCGTATACGAGCGTGGTGTGCTGCCCAGCCCGGGCGACATCAGCCGGCTCATGGACGGGGTCGCCTTCAGCGTCCAGATCAAGTCGGACTTCAGCCACCCCGGAGAGCCTGCCCTGGAAAAGCTGAGGGCCATCGCCCGCGAGGAGGGGATCACTTACCACCCCTACCTGACGCCGCTGGCCCTGCGTGCCGTCGAGGGGCTGGTCAGGTCGCTGGAGATGGCCGGGCCCGACCTGACGCGACAGGGGCTGCTGGAGGCCATGAACAACGGTTTCGATGGCAGCTGGACATGCTCCGTCTGCCTCGGCCCCGTCGTCCTCAGCGCCCAGGACCACTGGCCCTTCGAGACCATGGGCTTCGTGCGCTGGCGCGACCAGACCCAGAGCCTCGAATGGGTGCTGCAGCCCACCAGCTTCGAGACCAGCGTGGGCAGGGGCATCCGCGGCAACGTGGAAGGGTTCGAGTGCCGTCCCAATACCTGTCCGTGGCGGCGGTAACGGGGGGTCGGGCCGACCTATTGTGAGAACTTTTGCATCCCGATAGGTAAGGAGGCAGGCAGTGGAGTAAAAGGAGGTAAGTCATGGGTCGGCGTATGACGTGGGTCGTCCTAGCGGTCCTGGCAGGGCTGGCGGTCCTGCTGGGGGTCGGCTGTGGCGAGGAAGAGGAGGAGGGCACCCCGACGGCCGGGGGCACGCCAGCGGCCCAGAGGCTGCGGCCCGGGGCGGCGGGCATCCCCAGCAACCCGCGGCAGGTGCGGGGTCTGGAGGGGATCCTGACGCTGGACGACGGGCTGGCCATCTTCCGCGAGCGGCCGGCCTCGGAGGACAGGACGGGCGTTACGCCCACCACCATCAAGCTGGGGCGCTACACCGGCCTCACCAGCCCCCTCATCTCGGTCTACGAGTCCTTCTGGACGCCGACGCTGCAGGCCATCATCAGGCGCATCAACGAGGCTGGGGGCATACACGGGCGGCGGATAGAGCTGGTGCAGCGGGACGACCAGTACAACCCGGCGGTGACGGTGCAGGTGGTGCGGGAGCTGGTGGAGCGGGACCAGGTCTTCGCTATCTTCTGGGGGGTGGGGAACCCGTCCCACCAGGCCATCAAGGACTACGTGCTGGCGAGGGGCGTGCCGGAGCTGTGGGTGTACGACGGCTCCACCAGCGGCCTGGAGCCGACCACTCAGCTCAAGAACACCTTCCCTGGGATCGTGGCCGACATGCTGGAGGGGATCGTGATGGCCACGGCCATCATGAAGGAGCACCCTCGTGGCAGGGTGGCCGTTATCTACTCCAACGACCCTCTGGGCCAGGAGTTCATCCAGTCCTTCCGCTCCACGATACGTTCTCAGGGCGGCACCATAGCCGGCGAGATAACCTATGACGTGACGGCCACCGACATGTCCCCCTTCGTGCAGCAGGCGCTGAACCTCAATCCCAACGCTATCGCCTTCTACGGGACCTTCCCCCAGTCGCTCAGCATGATGCGGGCGGTGAAGGAGCGGAACCCCACCATGCCCATCTATCAGAGGGGCGCCCTGCCGTCTCCGGGGGATATCGGCCGGCTGATGGACGGGGTCGCTTTCAGCTCCCAGGCCAAGACTGCCTACACCCACCCCAACGACACGGCCTTCCAGAACGTCGTCCAGAAGATGAAGGCCCTGGCCCAGGAGGAGGGCATCCCCTACAACGATGCCCTGTCCCTGCTGGTGCTGCGCTCCGTCGAGATGCTAGTGCGGGCGCTGGAGATGGCCGGGCCCGACCTGACGCGCCAGGGCGTCATCGAGGCCATAGAGAACGGCTTCGATGGCAGCTGGACGTGTTCCATCTGTGTCGGCCCGGTCGTCCTCGGCCCTCAGGACCACTGGGCCTTTGAACACTCGGCCTTCGTTCGCTGGCGCAACGACACGGGCCTGGCCGACTTCATCCTTCCCTACACCAGCTTCGAGACCAGCGAGGGCAAAGGCATCCGCGGCAACGTGGAGGGGTTCGAGTGCCGCCCGGGCACCTGCCCGTGGAAGGAGTAGGAGGCGTTCCGGCGGCAGCCTGAGCGCTGACTGGAAGCGGAGTCACAGCCCCGCCGCCCGCGCCTGGCGGGCGGCGGGGCGCCTTTCAGGCGCTCTCCAGCAGCTGCAAGATCTCCCACTCGGCCTCGGCCAGCCGACGGCCTACCGCCAGCGTCGGCAGGTCGCTGCGTAGGGCTGTGAGCGCCCGGTGGGCCTGTAACAGGCAGAAGACGGCCCATTTGAGGTTGCCCATCACCTCCCAATAGTGCCAGCGGCCCCAGTCGATGGCCCCGCCTGCCCGCTCGTATTCACGGGCGAACTCCTCCTTGCTGCCCAGGCCCGCGACCGGCCACCCTTCGCGGCCCGGCCGCCAGGAGCGCAGACAGAGCCATCCCAGGTCTTCCATGGGGTCGCCAAGGTGGGCACCCTCGAAGTCGATAACGGCTGCCAGTCCCCCCTCGCCAACGATGAAGTTGCCCAGGCGGAAGTCCCCGTGGACCAGGCGCGGCTCCTGCGGCGGGGGACGATGGATACGGAGCCATCTCAGGGCCAGCTCCAGCACGGGGCGCTCGCCCAGGGGCTGCTCCCGGTAGAGCCGCTCCCACGTCTCCAGCTGGTGGGAAGCGCCGCCGTCGCCTTTGGCTGGCTGGGGAAGCTCGTCCAGGCCGAGCTCGCCGGGCGGCAGCGAGTGGATGCGGGCGGCGGCCTGCGCCAGGTCCGATACGAACCGTGCCCGCCAGCCCTCGTCGCTGGCCCGGGCCAGCAGCCGACGGGGCAGGGACTCTCCCTGAACGAACTCCATGATTATGCCCGGCGGCGCGTCGGGATCACGGTCGGGTGCCAGGGGGACGATGGAGGGGACCGGGACTCCCCAGTTCTTGGCGGCCCACATCACCCGCTGCTCCAGGTGGGCAGGGATGGAGAGGGTGCCGGGCGAGGGCGGCTCGCGATAGACCAGCGCTGCCCTGCGCGCTTGCCCCGACTCCTCGTAAACGGCCTCGAAGCGCCATGCCTTGCGGTAGGCCCCTCCCACCAGCGGCACGACGTCCTCTATCTGCACGGGCGCGCCGAACAGGCGGCCCAGGAACGACCTTATCGCGTCCAGGGGAAAGGCCTCAGTCTCCCCGCTCGGCATACTCGTACAGGCCGTAGGCTTCCCTTTGGCGGTAGCGATAGCGGCACATGGCCACCACGATGATGGTGACGCCCTGGCCGGTCTTGAACCGTGTGGGCACCTGATGGATGATCCTGCCCTCCACGATGTGGGGGCCGTCGTCCGTGTGCAGGTGAAAGCTCACCGAGCGGTGGAACGGAGGCCTGGTCGTGGGCTGCCAGGCGCAGCCTGCTGCCCTGGCGGTGCGGATGTGGGCGAAGCCTTCGATTATGGCGCCGAAGGTCTCGGGCGGCTCCTTCAACGTTACCTGGGACATGAATGCAAGCTCCGGCCCCATGGTGCATGTCAGGGCGCGATAGAGGGGCACCCGGTCCCAGACCCGCGGCCCCCATGAGCGGTCGCGCATGCCGAAGCCGTCGATGGGAAGGCTCTCCCCGTCCCATTGCAGACGGCCCTGAACCTGCATCGGCTGCTGGTAGTGGTACAGGGCCACGTTGGGGTCGAGGCCTGTCACCAGGAAAGGCGGCCCCACTGCCTCGTAGGCCAGCTCCAGAGAGACGCGCACCTGCGGCGCTCGGGACAGGGCCTCCCTGGGACGGAGCATGTCTCTCGGCTCGCGGACATGGTGGGCGTACCCCTCGTAAGTGGCCTGGAAGCGGCTGAGGGGCGTGAGAGGCTCCAGCGCGAGGCCCGCCGCCGAGAAGGCCTTGGGCGCAGGCTCAGGCTCGCTGCGATAGGAGAAGAGTACGGAGCCGTCCTGCAGGAAAAGACAGAAGGTCATGTCGGCTGCGCCTGCCACCGGGCGGAACCCTACCCGCAGCATGCCGCCCGTGCGGCCATCGGCGTCGAAGAAGTTGAGATAGCTGGAATCGTTGAGAAAAGGGGACGCCCCCTCGGGCACGGGCAGAGGCCGCTCGAACTCCGGGGGCATTCCCGCTTCGGCCATCGCAGTGCCCGGACGTCTATGCCTGCTGGCGCGGCCGGAACTTGACCAGGGCTATCTCGTCGCTGGCCGGCTCGAAGACGGCCTCCACCGGCATGCCGATGCGGACCTGCTCCGGCTCGATGCCGACGATGTTGGTGGTGAGCCTGGGCCCCTCTTCCAGCTCCACGATGGCCAGGACGTAGGGCACTTCCTCCCTGAAGGCCGGGTGAGCGGCGCGGCGGATGACGGTGTAGGTGTAGACATGTCCGCGGCCGCTGGAAGCCACCCAGTCCAGGTCGGACGAGAGGCAGTGGGGGCACAGGCTGCGCGGGTAGTAGACGTACTGGTGGCAGGACCGGCAGCGCTGCAGCATCAGCTTGCCCTGTCGGGCCGCCTGCCAGAAGGGTCGCGTGGTATCGGTGGGCTGGGGCAGTGGCTTACGGATTTCCTGGGCCATGGTCACTCCACTCCTAGCACGAGGGATACCTCTTCGCTCAGGATGCCACCGTTGCCGTTGACGAAGGCCAGCTGGCAGTCCTTGACCTGACGCTTGTCGGCGCGGCCCTGGAGCTGGCGGGCCGCCTCGGTGACATGGGACATGCCGCCGGCCAGCCCCGCCTGGCCGAAGGAGAGCTGGCCGCCGTGTGTGTTGGTGGGCAGGTCACCCTTGTAGGTGAGGTCGTGCTCCTCCACGAAGGGGCCGCCCTTGCCCTTGGGACAGAAGCCGGCGTCCTCCAGCGTTATGATGACGGTAATGGTGTAGCAGTCGTAGACCGACACCAGGTCGATGTCCTTGGGAGTGACCCCCGCCATCTCGAAGGCCCTGGCAGCCGTGTAGGCGATGGGCGAGGTGGTGAGGGACGGGGCCTGGGCCAGGCTCATGTGGGTCACCTTCTCGGCCGCCCCCAGGAGCCACACAGGGCGATGGGGAGCACGCTTGGCGATGTCGGGCGCGGCCACCACCACTGCCGCCCCGCCAGTGCAGGGCAGCACTATCTCGTAGAGGTGGAGGGGGTCGCACACCAGGGGCGAGTTGAGAACGTCATCGATGGTCAGGGGGCGGTCGAAGAAAAGGGCGTCAGGGTTGGCGTTGGCGTTGATGCGCTGGTCCACGGCCACCTTGGCCAGCTGTCGGCTGGTGGTGCCGAACTCGTGCATGTGACGCATGGCGATCATGGCATAGCCGGAGTTGGCCCCCATGGGGCCATAGGGGTTCTCGAATTCTCGCAGGGGGAGCTTGGGCGGCCTGCCGCCCATGGAGTAGAAGGCCTCCGTGTCCAGGACGTCGCCGGTGACGCAGACCGCCGCCCGGCAAAGGCCGGCAGCGATGGCGGCCGCTGCCCGCCAGACCATGCCGCAGGCGGAGGCCCCTCCCAGGTCTACCGTCTCGGCGAAGGCCGGCCGTATGCCCATGTATTCGCCCACCATGGTGGGCCACAGCAGGGACTGCTCGGCCAGGGGTGGCCCCACCAGCAGGCCGTCTATGTCCTTTTTGTCCAGGCCTGCGTCCTGGATGGCGAGCTTGGCCGCCTCGGCCATGACCTCGATGGCCGCCTGGCCGCGAGTCTCGCGCCTGGGCTTCAGCTCGCCTATGCCGATGATGGCTGCTGCTCTCTTCAGGTCCATGGGTCCCTCCGCGCGCTGGTTTTACCGCTCATGCCTCGCTCTCACCTTTTGAATGACATGTCTTCCATTCCTTCAACCGGCGCACCCCGTGTGGTTCTGCGTATGACCCGTCGGGAGTGGCGAGGAGCGGATCGCCTGCCATACCGCCAACTATTGCCCGACGTTGAAACGGGCCGCGGTCGCTACGATATTACAGCAGCCCCGTCAGGGCGGTCAACATGGCCATCCCGCGAGCGTCCTGACGCCGGTTGACGTCCCCTGCTCAGGCCCCTACAATGCTGCCATCCCGAGAGGGGTGGGGAGGAGAGGTCATGGCCGTCTTCCGTGAGCCATATGTGCCCGTCAACCTATACCGCAGCGACCGCCGTCTCATTCTGGCGGCGCCGCTGCCGGGCGTGGAGCCGGAGGACATCGAGGTGGAGGTGGCTCCGGACTCTGTCATCTTCCGCACGCGAATGCGGGGCATCCATCAGAACAACAAGGAATACATAGTGCGGGAGTGGGAGATCGGCAGTCACGAGCGCACAGTGCCCCTGCCCGAAACGGTGGACCCTCAGCGGGCCAACGTCAGCTACGGCAACGGCGTGCTGGCGGTGGTGATGCCCCAGGCCCAGTCGGCCCCGCCAGAGGGCCGGCGTCTGTTCCGGTTGCACAAGGTGCGCTGGGCGCGAGGGCAGTTCGTGGGTCACCAGGGCCAGGAGCTGCGTCCCGCTCCCTCGGAGACGGCGCACCGGGCGCCGTGAGGGCGGCGTGGCGGCTCGGGCCTGAGGCCTGCCCCGTGGCTCGATGGCCAGGAGCGCGCGGCCGCATAGTCCAGAGTCCCGTGGCAGGGGTAGCGGACTCGACCACCTCGCCATCGGGGCGAGGCGGGCCGAGTGGCGGTTGACAGGGCGACGTCGGCGCAATAGAGTAGAAACGCCGAAAAAAGCAACGGCCTGCCGGAGGACAGGCCCGCACGGGAGCTCGGGTCCCCGGGGAGCGTGCCCGGGGCGGCCGGGCTGAGAGGCCCCGACCGCAGCGGGGCGACCGTCGGAACCTGACCTGGGTAATGCCAGCGGAGGGAAGGGCACGGCAGGCGCGCCAGGCCCCGAAGGGGCCTTCGCTCTCCCGCCCATCCTTCCCCCTCGCCTACCCCCGACAGGCCCAGGAGGTGATGGCCGTGGCCCAACTGCAGGAAGTGGTGCGGATGCCTCTGATGCCCCCCTTCCCCAACAGCCGCAAGGTATACGTGCAGGGATCCCGACCCGATATCAGGGTGCCATTCCGGGAGGTAGTCCTCTCTCCCACGCAGGGACGCAATGGCGCGGAGGAGAACCCGCCCTTCCGCCTGTACGACACCAGCGGCCCCTACAGCGACCCCGAAGCGTCTATCGACCTGGCCAGGGGTCTACCACCCATCCGCCGCCCCTGGATACTGGAGCGCGGCGATGTGGAGGAGTATGACGGGCGCGCTCCCGACCCGCGCGACGACGGCCTTCGGCCCGGCGAGGAGCGTCGCTTCCCCCTCCCCCAGCGACGGCGGCCCCTGCGCGCCCGGCCGGGCCGTGCCGTGACGCAGATGCACTACGCCCGGCGCGGCATCGTCACGCCCGAGATGGAGTTCGTCGCTATACGCGAGGGGGTCGACCCCGAGTTCGTGCGGCAGGAGGTGGCCCGCGGCCGCGCCATCATACCCGCCAACATCAACCACCCCGAGCTGGAGCCCATGATCATCGGCCGCAACTTCCTGGTGAAGGTCAACGCCAACATCGGCAACTCGGCCGTCTCCTCCTCGGTGGCCGAGGAGGTGGAGAAGATGGTCTGGGCCATCCGCTGGGGTGCCGACACGGTGATGGACCTCTCCACCGGCAAGTACATCCACACCACGCGCGAGTGGATCCTGCGCAACTCGCCGGTGCCGGTGGGCACGGTGCCCATCTACCAGGCCCTGGAGCGAGTGGGCGGACGAGTCGAGGACCTCTCCTGGGAGGTCTACCGCGACGTCCTCATCGAGCAGGCGGAGCAGGGGGTGGACTACTGGACCGTCCACGCCGGCGTCCTGCTGCGCTACATCCCCCTGACGGCGCGGCGGGTGACGGGCATCGTCTCCCGGGGCGGCTCCATCATGGCCGCCTGGTGCCTGGCCCACCATCAGGAGAACTTCCTCTACACCCACTTCCGCGAGATCTGCGAGATCGCCCGCGCCTACGACGTCTCCCTCTCGCTGGGCGATGGTCTGCGCCCGGGCTCCATCGCCGATGCCAACGACGAGGCCCAGTTCGCCGAACTGCGCACCCTGGGCGAGCTGACCAGGATCGCCTGGGAATACGATGTGCAGGTGATGATCGAAGGCCCGGGCCACGTGCCCATGCACAAGATCAAGGAAAACGTGGACCTGCAGATGGAGCTGTGCCACGAGGCGCCCTTCTACACCCTGGGCCCGCTGGTGACGGACATCGCTCCCGGATACGACCACATCGCCTCGGCCATTGGCGCGGCCATGATCGCCATGTACGGCACGGCCATGCTCTGCTATGTGACCCCCAAGGAGCACCTGGGGCTGCCCAACCGCGAGGACGTGAAGCAGGGGGTCATCGCCTATCGCATCGCCGCCCACGCTGCCGATGTGGCCAAGGGCCACCCGGCCGCGCGGCGCTGGGACGACGCCCTGTCCAAGGCCCGTTTCGAGTTCCGCTGGGAGGACCAGTTCAACCTGGCCCTGGACCCGGAGACGGCCCGCGCCTACCATGACGAGACCCTTCCCGCCCCCGGCGCCAAGCTGGCCCACTTCTGCTCCATGTGCGGGCCCAAGTTCTGCGCCATGAAGATCACCCAGGACGTGCGCGAGTATGCCGAGAAGAAGGGCATCCGCCTCGAGGAGGCCATCGAGGTGGGCCTGCGGGAGAAGGCGCACGAGTTCCGTCAGGCCGGCGGCCGCATCTACCTGGAGACGTGAGGGGATGGTGCACGCGATGGACGACTATCTGGAGATAGCCGGCAAGCGCTTTCGCTCTCGCCTCATAGTGGGAACGGGGCGCTTCCGCAGCATGGAAGAGATGGTGGCGGCCATCGAGGCCTCGGGCGCCGAAATGGTGACGGTGGCCATCCGCCGCCTACCGCTGGACCGTCCCGACGAGCCCAATCTGATGGACTACATCGACTGGACCCGCTATCAGATCCTGCCCAATACTGCCGGCTGCCGCACGGCCGAGGAGGCCATCTTCACAGCCCAGCTCGCCCGCGAGCTGACGGGCAGCAACTGGATAAAGCTGGAGGTGGTGCCCGACCCCCGCTATCTGCTGCCCGACCCCATCGGCACCCTGCGGGCGGCCGAGAAGCTGGTGGCCGACGGCTTCGTGGTCCTGCCCTACATCCACGCCGACCCGGTGCTGGCGCGGCAACTGGAGGAGGTCGGCTGCGCCACCGTCATGCCCCTGGGCTCCCCCATCGGCTCCGGCAGGGGCATCTTCACCCTGGAGGAGATCCAAATCATCGTCGAGAACGCCCGGGTGCCGGTGGTGGTGGACGCGGGGCTGGGTGCCCCTTCCGATGCCTCCCTGGCCCTGGAGGTCGGCGCCGATGCCGTCCTGGTGAACACGGCCATCGCCCAGGCCAGGGACCCGGCGCTGATGGCCCAGGCCTTCCGTCTGGGCGTGGAGGCGGGACGAAAGGCGTATCTGGCAGGCCGCATCCCCAAGAAGCCCCTGGCCGAGGCCTCCAGCCCTACCGAGGGCGTGCCGCGGCCGGCCTCCAGCATGTAGCCGCAGGCGGCGAGCGGGGGTGCGAGACCTGGGCCGCCCCTTCTTCCCCGTCCCCTGCCTCATGCTGGTGACGGACCGCCGCCTGTGCTCCGACCTTCCGTGGGCGGTAGCGCAGGCCGTGGCCGGCGGGGCCAACCTGGTCCAGCTGCGGGAGAAGGACCTGCCGGCGCGCGAACTGCTGGCGCTGGCGCAGGCCCTGCGACGGGCCACCGCCGGCCGTGCCCTGCTCCTGGTCAACGACCGGGCTGATGTGGCCCTGGCCGCTGGAGCCGACGGCGTCCACCTGCCCCAGGAGGGGCTGCCTGTGGCTGCGGCCAGGCGCCTGTTGGGGCAGGACAGGCTGGTAGGGCGCTCGGTCCACTCTCCCGACGAAGCGGCCAGGGCCGAGGCCGAGGGTGCCGACTATGTGGTGGTGGGGCCTGTCTATCCCACCCGTTCCCATCCCGATGCCGTCCCGGCAGGCCCGGGCCTCATCGCTCGCGTGCGCGAGTTGGTCCGCATTCCGGTCCTCGCCATCGGCGGCATCACGCCCGGGACGGTGTCCGAGGTCATGGCCGCCGGCGCGTCGGGGGTGGCCGTCATCTCGGCTATATTGGGTAGTGGGGAGCCGCAGGCGTCGGCTGCCGCCCTGCGCTCGGCCCTGGACGTCGCCTGGGCGGAGGTGGGCAGACGGACATGATACGTGTGGTCATCAACGGGCGCGAGCAGTCCCTGGAGCGCCCCCTGACAGTGGCCGAATACGTCAGCTCCCTGCCCGTCAACCAGCGCTGGCTGGCTGTTGCCAGGAACGGTGAGGTGGTGCCGCGCCATCGCTGGCCGGAAGTCGTCATCCAGGACGGGGACGTCATCGAGGTGGTGCGCATGGTGGGCGGGGGCGCCCCCGGAGATGGTAGAATGGTGGAGGCCCAGACACGACCGGCTCGATTCATCAGGGGGTGACGGGGTATGACGAAGTGGCTTCTGATGGGCTTCCTTCTGGGCATCGCCACCGGTTTCGCCTTGGGCATGCTCACCGCGCCATCGCGAGGCTACGAGGTCCGCCAGCGGCTACGGGAGCGCGCCCAGCCGGCCGTGGAGCGCATGCGGGAGCGCATCCGCATGATGCGGCAGCGGGCCGCCTAGCGCAGGCGCTCCAGCAGCGCGTAGGTCTGCAAGAACAGCCGCAGAAAATCGGCCAGGAAAGAGGCGGGGTTCGTCTCCAGGCGCGGGTTCACGTGCCTGAAGATGGCGATCTCGGCGTAGCGGGTCGGTTTCCCCTGGGCCATGAGGTCGTGCCGCAGGCGGACCGACTCGGTGTAGGGCACCAGCGGGTCGTGGCGGTCGGCCACGATGAACACTTCTGCCTGCACCTGGGCCGTGTAGCTGCGGGGCGACAGCAGGTCGAGGGTCCGGGCCAGCTCCGGCGGCGCCTGCGCCAGCAGCTGGTGAGCGCGCGTCGGGTCCCTCTCCAGCAGCACCGCCTGCACCAGGGACGCCGTCGGCGAGAGGGTGCCGCCGGGGAGGCGACCGCCGGCGTCCAGGGCTGCGGCCAGAAGGTCCCGTTCGCGTCGGTCGGGCACGAAGTAGAGGAGGCTGGTCTTCAGGACCTCCTCCGCCCATGGGTCGGGCTGCCACGGTTCCCTATGTCCGTCGACCAGGATAGTCCCTGTGGCCACCGACACGATGAGCTCCCGCACGTCGTGGTAGCCGCCGAAAGACCCGAGGGCGGCCACGTCGTCGCGGATGCGCGGGTCGGCAGCCGCGGCCATGGCGATGCCCTCGCCCACCGAAAAGCCCAGAATGGCCACCCGCCCCGGGTCCACGTAGGGCAGGGAACGCAGGTACAGGAAGGACTGGACCACCACTTCCACGTCCTCCGGCGATAAGACCTTTCGGCTGAGGCGGGGCAGCACAGGCACCATAACCACGATGCCGCTGCGGGCCACCCCCTGGGCCAGCCGGACGGCACGGGGGTCGTGGCGGGCCGCCGGCGCCGCTCCGATGACCACCAGCAGGCCCCCCCGAGGCCCGTTGCCCGGGGGACGGTATATGTCCGCCTCGAAAGTCTCCCCTGACTGGCCTGCCTGCAGGGACACCGTCTCCGTATGGGGCTGGGGGCCGGCCAGGGCCGCTAGCGGCCCCGGCAGGGGGACCAGCACCTGAGGGTAGAGAAGGGCTGTCTGCAGGGCCAGCCGGGTGGGAGGCGCCAGCCACAGGGCGGCGACCAGGGACGCGGCCAGGGAGGGGATGAGCAGCGCCAGCCAGTAGCGGCGCAGGAAGCCCTTCACCACGCGGACACCTTCTGTTATTTTACTTGCCGTCGGTGAATCTGCGAGGCCTGTACGTCATAGTCGACCCGGCAGCCGGCGCCCAGGGACGGGAGCTGGAGGTGGCCAGGGCCGCCCTGGAAGGGGGCGCCCGCTTGCTGCAGTTGCGCGACAAGACCCGCGAAAAGGGCCTCCAGCTCCCCGTTGCCCGCGAGATGGCCCGCCTGTGTCGCGAGCACGGCGCCCTGTTCATCGTCAACGACCACGTGGACCTGGCCCTGGTCTGTGGGGCCGACGGCGTCCACGTCGGGCAGAAGGACCTGCCGGTGGCAGAGGTCAGGCGCATCGTCCCTCCCGGCTTCATCGTCGGTTGCTCCACCAACAACGTCCATGAGGCGTCGATGGCGCAGGCCGACGGCGCCAGCTACGTCTCCGTCGGTCGGCTCTTCCCCACCACCTCCAAGCAGGACACCCGCCCCGCCACCCTGGAGGTGCTGCGGGCCATCAAGGCTGCTGTGCAGTTGCCGGTCTGCGCCATCGGCGGCATCAACGAGGAGAACATAGATGCCGTGCTGGCGGCGGGGGCGGATATGGTGGCGGTCATCGCGGCGGTCGTCTCCGCTCCCGATCCACGGGAGGCGGCCAGACGTCTCGCTTCCCGGTTCGCGCCCTAGGCGAGAAAGCGGGCCGGGCTGAAAGGGTCCAGGGGCAGGTCCGTAGGCTGTCCCGTGAGGGCCTGGGCGAGCAGGCGGCCGGTGATGGGGGCCAGAAGGACGCCGTTGCGGAAGTGGCCGCTAGCGACGCTCAGCCCATCCCAGCCGGGCACCGGGCCAATGATGGGGAGGCCGTCGGGGGAGCCGGGCCGTAGCCCTGCCCAGGCCGCTGCCACCTCCGCCCGTCCCAGGGCGGGCACCAGGGTGTGGGCCATACGCTGCAGCCTCCGCAGTCCCCGCTGGGTGGTCCGACGGCGAAAGCCCACAGCCTCGACGGTGGCGCCGGCATACGTTACGCCCGTCGCCTTGGGGGCGAGATAACCTTCCGGGCCCCAGACGATGCGCCCCACCGGTCGGCCGCGGTAGGCCAGCATCTGCCCGCGCCGGGGCGGCGTGGGCAGATGGAGGCCGATGCCTGCCAGCAGCCGCCCGGTCCAGGGGCCGGCCGCCACCACCACCTGCCGCCCGCGCACGATGCCGCTGGGCGTCCGCACCCCGTAGACCCGACGGCCTCGACGCACGATTCCCAGCACGGGCGTCGAGAGAAGGACGCGGGCACCCCGGGCCTGGGCTGCCCGGGCCAGGGCGTGGGCCAGGAGCTGCGGCTCCACCTGCCCCTCGGCCTCCGAGAGGACGGCGGCCCTCACCCCCGGCGACAGGGCCGGTTCCACCGCCCGGGCCTCTTCGCCCTCCAGCCAGGTCAGGGGCAGGCCCGTGTCGAGCTGCCAGCGGTAGCGGCGGCGCAACGACTCCTCGTCTTCGTCGGTCAGGGCGACCCGCAGCAGCCCGCAGCGCGACAGGCCGATGTCCAGGCCGGTAGCCTCCTCCAACTCGCGGGCGAGCGATGGGAACAGGGCGAGGCCGGCCAGGCATAGCTCCAGGAAAGGGCCGGGGCCATGGGCCTCGGCCAGGGGGGCGAGCATCCCCGCCGCCGCCCCCGATGCCTCCTCGGCCAGCCCGCCCCGCTCCAGAAGCAGCACCTGGAGGCCGCAGGAGGCGAGGCTGTAGGCAACGGCGCAGCCGACGACGCCTCCGCCGATGACGATGGCGTCGCTCTCGTCGTCCACAGCTCTACTATGCCCCTGCTGCCCGAGGGCGTCCAGGCGCAGGCCGGCGCCCGTTTACCCCTTGCTGGGCCGTTGCTAGAATGGGGCCAAGCTGCCCCAAAAGGGCCGAACACCTATCGGGAGCCGACACATGCGCTGGGGCATCACATTGCCGCTGGAAGGCATCCCTCTCTCCGCCCACCGCGAGGTGGTCCAGGAGCTGGAGTCCCTGGGCTATACCGATGCCTGGACGGCGGAGGTGGACGGTGCCGACGCCTTCGTGCCCGCCGCGGCTGCCCTGTGTTGGGGCAGCAGACTGCGCGTGGGGACGGCCATCGCCAACATCTACACTCGCGGGCCGGCCGTCCTGGCCCAGACTGCCATGGCCATGTCTGAGCTGGCGCCGGGCCGCTTCTGTCTGGGCATCGGCGTCAGCACCCAGGTCATCGTCGAGCGGTGGAACGGCCGCAGGATGGAGCGCCCGCTGGCCTACATGCGGGAGACGGTAGCCTTCCTGCGCCGGGTGATGACGGGCGAGCGAGGCAGCAGCGAGCTTCTGGGCGTGCAGGGGTTCCGGCTTTCGCGGAGGCTGGCCGATCCGCCTCCCATCTTCGTGGCCGCTCTCAGGGAGGGCATGCTGCGTCTGGCGGGAGAGGTGGCCGACGGGGTCATCATCAACTGGCTGGCCCCCGGGGACGTGCCCAAGGTGGTGGCGGCTGCCAAGGAGGGCGCTCGCCGGGCGGGACGCGACCCGGAGGCGCTGGAGGTGGTGTGCCGCATATTCGTCCTGCCGCCCCTGCCCGATGCCGTGGTGAGGCTGGTGGGCAGGCGTCTGGCAGTGGTGTATCTGACCTCGCCTGTCTACGCCGCCTTCCACCAGTGGTTGGGCAGGGGGGAGAGCATCCGTCCGATGCTGGAGGCATGGCAGGCGGGAGACCGGCAAACGGCGGCGGAGCTGGTGCCCGACAGCCTGCTGGAAGAGCTGCTCGTGTTCGGCTCCCCTCAGGAGTGCATGGACAAGCTGGAGTCCTACTGTCGCAACGGAGTGACGGTGCCGGTGCTCCAGCCCATCGTGCCGGCCGAGGACCCCGCTCAGCGGGCGGAGCTGACCCGTGGGCTGCTGCGGGAGCTGGTCAGACCCTAGCAGGGAGGTGGCCATGGACCCTAAGGGCAAGGTAGCGATAGTCACTGGCGGCGGCTCGGGCATAGGTCGGGCCACCGCACTGGCCCTGGCATCTGCCGGCGCTGCCGTGGTGGTGGCCGACGTGGACGAGGAGGGCGGACGCGAGACGGTGCGCCTCGTAGAGGATAAGGGCGGCCGCGCCGCCTTCGTGGCGGTGGACGTGACCCGCTGGGAGGACCTGGAGCGGATGGTAGCCTTCGCCGAAGAGACCTTCGGCGGTCTGGACATCCTGCACAACAATGCCGGCGTCACCACCGGACGCCCGCGTTTTCCCGAGACTCCCAGGCAGCAATGGGAGCGCACGCTGAACGTAGACCTGTGGTCCGTCATTGCCGGTGTGCAGGTGGCGGTGCCGGCCATGCGTCGTCGCGGGGGCGGCGTCATCGTCAACACCGCCTCCCTGGCGGGCATCATCGGCTACCAGCCCGACCCGGTCTACTGCGCTGCCAAGCACGGGGTGGTGGGGCTCACCCGCTCGCTGGTCTTCCTCAAGGACGAGGCCAACATACGGGTCAACTGCGTCTGTCCCGGTGTGGTGGACACGCCGCTAGTGTATCGCGGCCTGCAGGACCTGGAAGGCCTCGAGGCAGAGCAGTGGCGCGCCTATCTGCAGAACATGCCCAAGCTTAGGCCAGAGGAGGTGGCCGAGGCCGTCATGACCTTCGTGCGGGACGACTCCCTCGCTGGCGAGGCGATGGGCCTGCTGCCGGGAAGCGCGCCCAGGCTCATCCCGCCGCCCATCCAGCTACAGCGGGACCCATCGCAGCGACTGCGCTAGGCCTGCTCGCCCCGTAGCTGGGGCATGTTGGAGCGGTTGGCGACCTCCAGGCCGCGGCGGGCCAGGTTGATGGCCTGCTCTCCGACCAGTTCGAACCCCTCGCCCACCGTGCCACCTGCCAGGTAGCGGGCGTACATGTTCTCCAGGATGACCGCCAGCTTGAAGTGGGCCAGGACGATGTAGTAGTCCAGGTTCACCAGGTCACGGCCGCTCTTCTGGGCGTAGCGCTGGGCCACTTCTTCCCACGAAGGGAAGCCAGGCAGGGCTGTCAGGCCACCCGCTGCCACCCGCAGGGCGTCGTCCTCGCCCCGCGCCCAGTACATGCGTAGCATTCCCAGGTCTGCCAGGGGGTCGCCCAGGGTAGCCATCTCCCAGTCCAGGATGGCGATGATGTGGCCCTGCTCATCCAGAATGGCGTTGTCCAGCCTGTAGTCGCCGTGGACGATGGAATGGTCGCTCTCGGGCATGGTGAAGCTGTTGAGTCGGCGGCACAGCTCGTCCAGTTCCGGCACCTCTCGGTACTTGATGCGCTGCCACTGCTCGCTGAAACGCCTCACCTGCCGCGCCAGGTAGCCTTCGGGGCGACCGAAGTCCGAGAGGCCCACCTCATCGGGCCGAATGGCGTGCAGCTTGACCAGGTCGTCGATGAGCTCCTCGGCCATGCGGCGGCGCTGGGCCTCGTCGTAGCGGCGGGCCACCTCCTGGGGGTTGGAGGGCACGAAGCCGTCCACGAACTCCATGATGTAGAACTGGGCGCCGATGACCTCGGCATCGCCGCAGAAGGCCAGGGGCCGTGGCACCGGCACCTCCGTGTCCTTGAGGGCCGAGAGGACGCGGAACTCGCGGGCCATATCGTGGGCGGTGGGCTGAACGTGGGAGAGGGGCGGGCGCCTGAGCACCCAGGCGCGGCCATCGGGCGCTTCCAGCTTGTAGGTGAGGTTGGAGCGTCCGTGACCGATAAGCCGCGCCTCCAGGTCCTGGACCTCGGCCACGTTGGCCCGAAACCAAGCCACCAGGTTGTCCATCTTGATGCCGGGGACGTCCTTTCCCATGAGCGCACCTGCCTGCGCTGGCGTGCCTCTGTCGCGACGAGGCCACGACCATTATAATAGCGCCGATGATAGGCCTGAATACGGTCTCTGGACGGCTCCCATAAACGTTGCAGGAGGTGCAGCCATGGCCATCGATTTCACCCTGCCGCCAGACATCGAGGAGGTGCGCAGGAAGGTCCGCGCCTTCATCGATGGCGAAGTGACGCCGGTGGAAAGGGAGCTGCAGGACGCTCCCCGCGAGGAGTGGGTGAGGGCCATAGGCCGTCTGCGCCAGCGGGCGCGGGAGCAGGGCCTCTGGAACCCTCACCTGCCCCCCGAGTGGGGCGGCATGGGGCTGCGGCCGGTGGCCATGGCCTTCGTCCAGGCCGAGGCGGCCCGGGCCGGCATCGGCCCCTTCGTGCTCAACTGTCAGGCCCCCGACGAGCCCAATATGCAGACCCTCCTGCACTGGGGCACCGACGAGCAGAAGGAGAAGTACCTGCGCCCCCTGGCCGAGGGGCGCGTCCGCTCCTGCTTCGCCATGACCGAGCCGGAGGTGGCCGGCTCCGACCCCACCCTCATCCAGACGCGGGCGGTGCAGGAGGGCGATTACTGGGTCATCAACGGACACAAGTGGTTCGCTTCGGGCGCCAGGGGCGCCTCCTTCGCCATCGTCATCGCCTGCACCGACCCCGATGCCGACCCGCCCCAGGCCCGCAACTCGGCCTTCATCGTGGACATCCCCACCGAGGGCTGGGAGCTGGTTCGCACCATCAGCACCATGGGCGGCGAGGGGAATCACGGCGAAATCTACTTGCGCAACGTGCGGGTGCCGGCCGCCAACATGCTGGGCCCCCGCGGCCATGGGCACCTGCTGGGCCAGTTCCGCCTGGGCCACGGACGCCTGGCCCACTGCATGCGCTGGATCGGCCAGGCGGAGATGGCCCTGGAGATGATGGTCGACAGGGCCCTGAAGCGCTACGCCCACGGCTCCTACCTCTACGAGAAGCAGGCCATCCGCTGGATGATCGCCGAGTCGGCCATGGAGATCTACATCGCCAAGCTGATGGTGCTGCACTCGGCCTACAAGATCGAGCAGGGCCTGCCCTTCCGCCAGGAGGTGGCCATGGCCAAGGTCCACGTTGCCAACACCCTGTGGCGGGTCATCGACCGGGCCATCCAGGTCCACGGCGCCCTGGGCTACTCTACCGACACGCCCCTCGAGCGGATGATGCGGGGGGCCCGCGCTGCCCGCCTGGTGGACGGGGCCGACGAAGTCCACATGGACTTCATCGCCCGCCAGGTCATCGACGCCTTCCGCGAGAAGGGGTCCGTCAAGTCAGCCCTGGGCGACCTCCTGTAGACTTACCTCAGCGGCCGCTGAGGAGGTAGCGTCCCCTCACCCAGGCGCTGAAGGCGTCCATGGCCAAAGTCACGGCCAGGATCAGGAGGAGCAGGGTGGCCAGGCGAGTGTACTCCAGGCTCTGCAGGTAGATGTTGACATAAAACCCGATGCCGCCGGCGCCGGCGAAGCCCAGGATGGACGACGCCCGCACGTTGTATTCGAGCATGAACAGCAGCTGGCTGATGATGGCGTTGGCGCTCTCCGGCCACAGGACGAAGCGGGCCAGGTGCAGGCGCGAGGCCCCCACCCCGCGCATGGCCTCCACCACTTCCGGGTCCACCCCGTCGAACAGCTCCGAATAGAGCTTGCCCAGATATCCCACAGTGTAGAGGGCGAGCCCCAGGGTGCCGGCCAGGGGCCCCAGCCCCACCACGATGACGAACAGCACTGCCCACAGCAGGGCCGGCACCGTCCGCGTCACAGCCACCACCAGCCGCGAAAGCAGCACCAGTGGTAGAGGCGAGAGGACGCGACTGCCCAGAAAGGCCAGGGGCAGGGCCAGCAGGAAGCCCAGCAGCGTGCCAGCGAAGGCCATCTGCACCGTCTCCCACAGGGCGCGGCCAGCCAGGGGGAGGATGTCCAGATCGGGAGGCACGGCGTCGCGGGCGAAGGTGACCAGGTTGGTGGCCCCCCTCCCCAGCCGCTCGGCATCGAAGAACCCCAGCCGCTGGAGCGCGAGGGACAGGAGCACCGCCCCCGCTAGCCATAGCAGAAGGTCACGTCGGCCTACCAGCTCCCATCTCATGTCGGCGTCCCCTCCAGCTCCGCCCAGGTCACTTGGCGCGCCGCCCCCCGATAGGTTATCTGCCCCTCCCGCAGCACCACCACCAGGTCGGCGTAGTCCTGGACCAGGGGCAGCTCGTGCATGTTCACCACGAAGGTGACGCCCTGGACCTCCCCCAGTCGGCGCATGATGGAGAGCACCTCGGCGGCGCGGGGCAGGTCCAGGTCCGATACCAGCTCATCGGCCAGGACCACCTGGGGCCGCTGCATCAACGCCCTGGCGATGGCCACCCGCTGGCGTTCCCCGCCGCTGAGCTGGTAGGCCTTCTCCCGTGCCTTGTGGCCGATGCCCAGCTCCTCCAGCAGGCCCATGGCGTGGGCGGCCTCGGCGCGGGGAAAGAGGCCCAGATAGGGTGCCGGCCCGCGCAGCCGCCCCAGGGCGCCCATCAGGACGTTCTCCAGGGCGCTCATGTTGCGGACCAGCCCCAACTGCTGGGGTATGTAGCCGACCTGGGCCCGCGGCCGACGGCCATCGCCCACTGGCCAGCCCAGCACCTCGATGTGCCCACGCTGGGGACGCAGCAGCCCGGCCAGCAGCCGCAGGAGGGTGCTCTTGCCGGCCCCGGAAGGCCCCATGATGGCCAGGAAGGCCCCGCGGGGCACCTCCAGATGGAGCCCCTTCAGGACCCAGGCCTGGCCGCGATAGGCGAACCAGAGGTCGTGGGCACGGACGGCCCAGGAAGCCTCCACGCTCTCCCTCAGCCCCGGGTCATCTGGACACGGCCAGGGATTCGGTGTACTGCAACCGCGTCAGGCTCAGGTAGCGCTGCAGGGCACCCAAATGCTCCTCAGCGTTGCTGCGCTGGAACCCCACGAACAGGGCCGAGATGAACTGGCGCATCAGGTCCCGCTGTTCGGGGGCCCCCAGGGCCTCGACGGCCGCCAGCACCCGCGACCGCAGCGGCTCCTGCAGGCTCTTGCCGAAGACGACGGCGTGGGACGGCAGCGGCCCTTGGCTCTCCAGCTGGCGGGTGTTGGCCAGGACCTCCCGGTAGAGGGGCTCGGGCACATCGCCGGCGATGATGGTCACGTCCACCTGCCCGCTCTTCAGGGCCTGCCAGCACTGCTGGTATCCGCCACCGAAGATGTAGTCGGAGAAGAAGGACTTGGGGTCCACCTGCCCGGAAGAGGGCGTCTGCAGGAAGCCCAGCTCCACCAGGCGCCCCATAGGCCCGACGAAGCCGGAGGTCGACAGGGGGCTGGGGAAACAGGCCTTCTTACCCCTGAGTTGGGCCAGTGAAGTGTAGGGGCTGTCAGTGCGGACCACCCAGTAGGAGTAGTAATAGGGCGCCTCCACCTTCTGGTCGCCATGAATGACCTCTCGCACCTCGGCCAGCACCAGGTCGGCATCGGCCAGCCTGGTAGCGAGGTAGGAGGGCCAGGCGCTCATGAAGGCCACCTGGGCATGGCCGAAGCGGAGCGCCTCGACGATGCCCGCGTAGCTGGTGGGGACGTAGATCTCCACGTCCACGTCGCCGAGCCGACCCTCCAGGAACTGCTCCAGGGGGCGGGCCTTCTCGAGCATTTCGCCGGTGGCCAGAGTGGGCTGGACGGCCACCACCAGCTTCTGGCTAGCGCCCTGCGGCGTCGACTCCTCGCCGGCGCAGGCGGCGGCCAGCAGGCCGAGGAGTGCCATCAGGGCCAGGGCAACGGCGCGGCGCATGGTTACCTCCCGCAGCTGTAATTCTCTCAGCCAAATGGATACCATAAGGGGTACCTAATGTCAACCATTAGGCGACACGAATTTTTTTGCAAAGGCGTCAAGAACGGAAAGTTTATAAACTTCTGACTGTCTAAACCTGCCCAGGCCTAGGGCGACGGCGGGGCCGGGGGCGGCGGCCCCTCCCATCGCCGCTCGATGTCCTCCAGCAGGCGCTCCAGCTCCGGCGAGAGGGGCGGCGGCTCGGGAGACGGCTGGCTCGCTAGCTCCTGATCGTAGGCCCGCTCCAGGTCTTCCACCCACGCCTTGAGGCGGGGGTCGCGCCGCACCTGCTCGTCCAGACTGCCGTACTGTCGTTCCGCCTCCTGCCAGAGCCGCTCCAGGGGCAGCGACACCTCCAGGACCCGCCCCAAGGCCTGCAGCAGCTCCACCAGTCCGCGGTAGTCCCGTTCCAGTTGGGCGTAGGCAGGCACCTGCACCAGCAGCGAAAGGGCCTCTATGCCGCGGCTGCGGGCCTGCTCCGTGGCCAGGGTGAGGATCGTGGTGGGCCCCTCGTAGCGGCTCTCGCGCACTCCTGCCTGCCGCATCCTTTCCAGCAGGTATGGCTCCGAGGAGGAGCCAGTGATGACCAGGGGCCGAGTGTGGGGCACAGGGCCGTAGTAGCTGCCGATGAGGCAGTAGCGGGCCACCCCCAGGCGCGCCATCAGCTCCACGAGGGACTCCACGTAGTCCTCGCCATGGCTGTGGGGCTCCAGGGCGTGCACTAGGACCCACCCCTGGCCCTGGGAGCGACACCAGCGGACGAAGGTGTTGGGCACCGTCACCTCGCGCCGGTCGCCGCGTCGGTACAGGGTCGGACGGTAGCGGGTGAAGTCGTAGAAGTGGCCGGGGCGGGACAGTTGGGCCAGCGGCTGGGCGCCCCAGGCCTCTTCCAGGAAGGCCAGGGCCATGGTGCCCACCGACCCCACATCTATCCAGGGCTGCAGCGCCAGTATCAGCGTGGGGCGGTCCAGGTCGGGGAGAGGCTCCACTACCTCGAAGGCGCCCACCTGCATCTCCCCGGCCTCCTGCCTGCCCCGCCCTCAGCAGCGCATGGCCTCGGGGTCCACGCCCATGCGCTGGCACCACTCCACGTAGGCCAGGGGAAATATCTCCGAGGGCTTGATCTCGCTGCGGCCGCCCCAGAAGACGTTGGTGTAGAGGACCGGTATGCCCACCTCGGCCAGGTGGCTGTCGATGGCTGCCTTGTGGGCCAGCAGCCAGTCCTTCTCCTGCCCGTGGGCTACTGCCATCAGGTTCACGTTGTGGAACTCGGGCCCCGCCTCCCGCCAGTAGCAGTGGGTGAGGATGTGGTGGCGGCCTATCTCCTGGCCCGCCTTCACCTCCAGCCCCGGCGGCACCGCCCAGTGAAAGAGGGCGTTGTAACGGGCCACCCGCTGGCCGCCCGCCACTGGCTTGTAGTGCTCCAGGAAGGTAGAGAACCGCCCGATGAGGCCACGGCGGTCCAGGGCCTCGGCCACCCGATAGAAGGTCTCCAGGTCGACGTCCGCCTCGGCCGCTCGCGCCTGCCAGATGTCGGGCACTATCTCCTCGGGGCGAAACTCACGCTTGAGGGCGGCGAGCACTCGCCACTCGAGTTCGCTGAGCTGCTCTTCCTCGATCCAGTGCACCCGCGCGGGGGTATCGGACTTGGCCCCCGGTTGCAGGCCGCGCCGTCGGGTGTGCCCTACTCCCAGCACGAAGAGGGCCTTGGCCGGCATGATGCGGAAGCGCAGGGTGCCCACCCGCTCCGCCAGCAGCTGGCAATGCTTCTCCAGGGAGAAGCCCTGGGGCACTTTCACCGTCGTCCACAGCTTGTAAGTCGAACCGGGACTGGCCACATCGGTGGTGCGGATGACCACATGTCCGCTGAAGGGGTCTTCGCGGAACATGAAGTCGAACGCTGCATGCAGCCGCTCCTGCGGCACCTCCCAGGCCACCAGGGCACCGTGGGCGAGGTTGGTGGTGACGAGGGTCTGACGAACGCGACGGATGGTCCCCGCCTCTAGCATGGCGCGGATACGCTCGACGACGGTTTCGATGGGGAGGCCAGTGCGGCGAGCTATCTCGCCGAGGGGGTCCCGCAGGAAGCCCTGCAGCCTGTCCTCCGAGACGGACAGGATGGCCACGTTGACGGGGTCGTCCACCGTTACGGGGACGTTGGCGGTGGCCATAGTCCTCCTCTGCGCAAGCGAATGCCTTCCATGCCCATTATAGAACCCCACCCCCGCGGGGGGCGACCGCGGAGGAGTTGGGGGCGCATCAGCCGCCAACGTCCTGGCCCGTGACGCGGCGGGCCGCTTCGCGGAAAAGCTGGCGGTGCTCCTCACCCTGGCGCAGCGCGTGGTTCACCTCCGCCTCCCGCAGTAGCGCCTGGCGGTTGTCCAGGGCCAGTTCCAGCACCTCCTTGGCCGCCTTGAGGGCGGAGAGGGAGTGGGCGGCCATCTGCGCAGCCAGGGCCAGCGCCTCGGCCACCAGCTCGCCCTGGGGCACCAGTCGGTCCACCAGACCCAGGCGCAGGGCCTCCTCCGCCTCCACTACCCGTGCGGTAAAGACCAGCTCCTTGGCGGCGGGCAGGCCGACGATGCGGGGGAGCTGAGCCGCCCCCACCACCAGGCCGTAGCTGACCCCCACGAAGCGGAAGCGGGCGTTGGGCGAGGCCAGCCGCAGGTCGCAGTTGATGGCCAGAAGGGCGCCGCCCCCGTAGGCGTAGCCGTTGACGGCGGCGATGACGGGCTTGGGGAAGCGCAGCACCTTGGCCAGGGCGCGGCCGGTGGCCTGGGGCATGGTCGGATCGGCCACCTGCTCGGACATATCGGCCCCGGCGCAGAAAGCGCGGTCGCCGGCGCCGGTGATGACGGCCGCCTTCACCTCGTCGTCCGCCTCGAGGGCGTCCAGGGCGGCGTAGAGCTCCTCGGCCAGGCGGCGGCCCAGGGCGTTGTGCTTGTGGGGACGGTCCAGGCAGAGCAGCGCCACTGCCCCGTGCCGCTCCAACCGCAGCTCTCTGAAGTCCACAGAATTTCTCCCGCGCCTTTGCGTTTATTATATGGGAGCATGTGGTTGGAGCCACGTTCGCCCACCGGCTGTCCTACTTCGAGCTGGAAGCGGACTGTCGGCTGTAACGAACCTGGCAGAGCGCGCCAACTGTGGTGATTGACAACGCGAGCCCTCTAATATGATATGAGCCTGACGGCGAGGGCCGTTGCTCGAGCCGGTGGGAGGTGCATGGGATGCGGCGGAAGCTCCTAGTGTTGCTGTTCATCCAGCTCATCGTCGCCGCTCTGGTGGCCTTCTTCGTCGTCCGTCTGCTGGCTGGGCCCGAGGAGCCTGCTCAGGCCCAGCCCGCGATTTCGAGTGCGGCACTGCCCCCGACCGAGATCCCCTCGGAGGAGTGGCAGGCGGCGGCACGGCAACGGGAGGAGGAGGCCAAGAAGCCACCGTTCGTCGGGACTATCAACGGTGTAACGCTGGGCATGGGGGAGGGCCTTGAGCGGTGCACAGGAAAGCGGGACTGGTACCACGACTGGCAGCTGGTGCAGGGCACCCCCTTTGAGATCCAGCCCACCTACCTTCCTCCTGGCGCCGTTGAGATCTGGTACTCGGATCCCATTCCGCCCATCTTCACCTGCGACGGTCGGGTGGATCATGCAACTCGAGCCTGGTCGGTCGGGGGTGGATTCCGAACCGTCATCATTATCAAGCAGAGGAACTCCGAGAGGCGTTTTGAGGGGCTGTTTCCGGCGGATCGTGTGAAGTCTGCGACGGTCGGGGGCAGACCCGCCGTCGTGGTGGAGCCGATGCGGCCGGATGGTCTCATGTCCACGACGGTGGTCTTCTTCCCGGAGCCGTGGGGCCTGACTATCGTTGTCGGCGAGTTCCTGCCCTATCCTGAGACCTTGAAGATAGCGGAGGGCCTGAGGTGAGGCTGGCCGGCAGTTGGCCGCTGTTGGCCGGGGCGTGCCAGGTGGGGGTTCTGAGGCGAAAGGCAACACTAGGCAGCCACCAGGAAGGGTGACGACTTTCCCGGGTCAGCACCTCGAACGTTCCCGGCGCTTGCGAGGTCTGGCCAATCGCAGACTGCCGGGACGACCATCGGCTCCTCCTCACGACAGGCTGCCTCTGGCGCTGGGGGCACCGTTTATGCTCTACTAGGACACGGATGCCTGCGGCCAATGGCCCGGCGTCCGGTGCCACTACCTCAGGAGGTGCTGCCATGTATGTGCTGGAGAAGCAGGGGCGCTTCATCATCCCCCGCACCGAGCTGACCTACCCCTGCCACAACCTGCGCATGCACGAGAACGCCGCGGCTACCAACGCAGACCTGGTCATGGCCGACTTCGAGGACGCCTGCCCCTACGAGTTCAAGGGAGAGCCCAGCCGCAAGGTCATGGTGGAGGCCCTCAACACGGTGGACTTCGGCAACAAGGTGGTGACGGTCCGCCCCAACAATATTCGCTCTCCCTTCTTCCTGGGCGACCTGGAGGCGGTGATGCTGGGCGCCCCCGACCGCTTCCACGGCATCATCCTGCCCAAGGTCTACGGCCCCGACGACATCCGCTATGTGTCGCGCCTCCTGGACGCCCTGGAGCAGCAGGGCGGCTGGAAGACGCGGGTCCAGATGGAGGTGCTCATCGAGACCCCCCAGGCCCTCCTCCATGCCTACGAGATCGCCACCGCCTCCGACCGCATGGTAGGCCTCATCTTCGGCATCGCCGACTTCGCCGCCACCCTGGGGGTGGGCGAGTTCGGCGGCGACCAGACCAACTTCCTGTACGCCAAGCAGGCGGTGGTGGTGGCAGCCAAGGCCGCGGGCCTGCATGCCATAGACTGCGTCTACCCCGACATCGTGCGCCGCGACACGCCTCCCGAGGAGGCCGAGCGCATCCGTGAGGGGTTGCGCCGCAAGAACCAGATCGCCGCCAGCGTGGGCATGGACGGCGCCTGGGTCATCCACCCCTCTCAGGTGGACGTGGTGAACGAAGTCTTCACCCCGAGCGATCAGGAGATCGAAAGGGCCAAAGAGGCCCTGGAGGCCTATTACCGCCTGGGCGGCGGCTCCATGATCAACCCCGTCACCAACGAGTTCGAGGACGAGGCCTCGGCCAAGATCAAGCTGATGGTGCTGGCCAAGGGGGTGCAGGCGGGCAAGGTCAGCGCCGACTACCTGGCCAGCATGGCCGAGAAGTCGCGGGCCATCACCGGCTACGACATCCTGCAGACCTTCCGTCGCCTGGCCTAGGTTGTCCTCGCCAGCGTCCTTGCGAAAGTCGTTCATAATTGCCCAGGCCGTTGTATAATCGAAAGGCTCGATAGGGACGGCGGCGGGGGCGCTGGCCATGGCGGATACGGCGACAGCTGGCGGGGGTGCGCCGAGGGCCCTCTGGGGCCTGGCCCGCCTGCTGACGGTGCCTTTCGTGCTGTCGGTGGGGTTCGGCGCCTTCGCCGTGACCTATTTCCTCGCCGATGCTCCCCTCTTCGGCGCCCTGGTCTACGGCCTGGTCTCCTTTCTCTTAGCCTGCGCCTCCCTGTTCAGCCTGGGTATCCTCTACCAGCGGGCCGACCTGGACGCGCTGCTGGAGAGGGCGCCCATCCTCTCGCCCGAGGAGCGACAGGCCCTTTTCCAACGCTCGCTGGAGGACGTGCGCCGCCGCACGGCTGTGGCCCAGGCCTGGAAGAACCGCCGGGTCTTCTATCAGAACGCCCTTCTCATAGCCCTGACCCTGGTGGGCATCGCCGCCATGGGCCGCCACTTCTTCGGCCTCTATCCGCGAGAGGTCTTTATCGTTCCCTTCCCGGCCCTGGTGGCCATGGCCGCCCTGGGCGCTCTCTTCCTGCCGCGGCTGTTGCTGATCGTCCTGTTGCTGGCCGGGGTAGCGGTGGCCCTGATGGCCCTGGGTCTCGGGCCGGAATTCGTGCTATTCCTGCTCCCCTACCTGCTCACCTTCCCCCTGCTCATGGTGATCAACTTCCTGATCCTGTTCGGGCCTCTGGCCATCTTCAACCTGATGCAGATCAAGATCATCCGCCCTGGAGAGGCCACCTGGGGCGTCTCCATGGATGACGTGAGGGGCCAGGAGGAGGCCAAGAGGCAGATCCTGACCGCCCTGCGCATCTTCGCCTCGGCTGAGGGGCAGAAGCTGGTGGAGCTGGGGGGCCGCCCCGAGCGGGGCATCCTGATGGTCGGGCCGCCGGGCACCGGCAAGACCCTCATCGCCAAGGCCATCGCCAGCACCTTGAGCGCGCCCATCATCATCACCAACGGGTCTGCCTTTCTGTCCACCTTCCTGGCCATCGATGTACTGGTGATGCTGTATATGCGGCTGCGGGCCGAGGCCCTGGCCAAGGAGTTCGGGCGGGCGGTGGTCTTCATCGATGAGGCGGAGCTGCTGCTGCAGCGTCGCGGTGGCATGCAGCCCGCCCCGACCCAGGGCACGGCCGGCCGGGTAGCCAGCATCTGGAGCATCTTCGACTACGACGAGATGGGCTGCATATCCCCCTGCGGGCTGATGTTCGACCACTCGGCGGCGCGGGAGGCCTTCTGGGAGCGCAAGTTCCCGCCCCGCCAGCACGCCGCTCCGCAGATGATTCCCTTCCCCTTCTTCGGCGGCGCCGGCGGGTTCTCCCTGGCCATCTTCCCCTTCCTGGTATGGCTGGACGGCATGGACTCCCCACCTCTGCTGTCGCGCCTGTTGCGCAGCAAGGTGAACGAGTTGCTGGACGTGCTGTTCGTTCCGCCCTACCTGCACCTGGGAGGGGCCACAGTCTATCTCCGTCTGCCGCCGGCGCGCCCGCCAGCCCACAACATCTACTTCTTCGCGGCCACCAACCGCCCCCACCTTATCGACCCGGCCATGAGGCGGCCGGGCCGCTTCGGCAAGACGGTGGTCTTCACCACTCCAGGCGAGGCCGAACGGGAGGACATCGCTGCCCTCTACTTCTCCAAGGTCGCCCACCATCCCAGCCTTGACGATCCCGAGAAGCGCAGGGAGTTCGCCCGGGTGACGGTGGGCCTGAGTCCGGCCGAGATCGAGCAGGTCATTCGAGACGCGGTCAACTACCGTCACGACCACATACAGCGCCTGAAGGAAATAAGGGCAGCGGTGGAGGCGGGCCGGCCCCTGGACCGGGACTCGCAGAAGTTCTGGGAGCGCTACCGTCACGAGCTGGAGCAGCCCGACTGGGACAAGCCCTGGGTCACCTGGGATGCCCTGATGGAGTCCCTGGCAGCGGTCCGCCACGGCACTGCCAAGCCCACCCGCACCACCGAGCGCAACCGCGAGCGGACGGCCTACCATGAGTTCGCTGGCCACTTCCTTCCCCTTCGCTACTTCTGCGGCGAGTGGTACCGTCCCATAGTCCTGTCCATCATGCCCCGGGGCGAGGCCCTGGGCATGGTGGCCCACGTGCCCATCGAGGAGCACGACCCCCAGCCCCAGCACGTGCTGGAGGGGCTGCTGCGGGTGAGCGTGGGGTCCATCGTGGCCGAGAGGCTCTTCTTCCAGGACAACGAGCCCGGGGTGTCCAAGGACCTGGAGAACGCCACCCGCATTGCGGCTGCCATGGTGGGGCTGTTCGGCATGGTGCCGCGCCGCTGCAGTGCCGAAGAGCGCCGCCGCTACCTGCGCATCGGCGAGTCCATCCTCTCGGTGGCCAACACCCACCCGTTGCTGCCCAGCGAGAGCAACGGCTTCGTCTCCTCAACCCTGGGCTCGCCGCGCAAGCGCGAGGACGTATGCGTGCTGCTGGGACAGGCCTTCGTCGACGTCTACCGTCTGCTGCGGAAGAACCGCGACTTGGCGCCGCCGGTGGTCCAGGAGCTGCTGGCCAAGGACGAGCTGGTGGGCCGCGACCTGGAGCGGCTGTGGGATACCCTGGAGCTGCAGCCGCTGCTGGCCGAGGACAAGGCCGTCTGGCCCGAGGACGAGGTGGCGCCCGAGAATCCCTTCTACCGGCGCGTCGATGGCTCCCAAGCCCAGGCTGCCGGCAGCGTTTAGGTCCGGTGACGGCGATGAAGAAAGCAGTCCCCATCCTCGCCCTGCTGGCGGCGCTCGTGCTGACCGGCGCCTGCGCTCGCGAGCTGGCCTACGACCGCCCCGAATTCAACATCCGCGGCAACGACAACGACGAGCGAGTGAGGTCCATCGCCTCGGTAGTGCGCAGGGAGTTCAGGGACGTGGTGGCCGTTCCCAGCGCGGAGATCGTGACCGATGACCAGGGCACGCGGGCCGAATATCTGGTGGTCATAACCGTGCCCAGGGAGACCTTCTTCGACTCGCCCTCCAGCACCCAGCAGCTCCAGGCCCAGCAGGACGCCCGCAGCCAGGTGAACTCGGCCATTGCCACCCTCCTGCGGCTGAGCATGAGGCACCTGGTGCCGCGCGACCTCACCATCCGCTCGGTGGTGATGACGCTGGTCCTGCCCGATGGCGAGGTGCTGGAGGCGGTGGGCCAGGTAGACCAGCTCAAGGGCGTGCCCGACGACGCCCCCGCCGAGAACTGGTTGGAGCGCCTCTCGGTCAACCGTCAGGTGGTGGTGCCGGAGTCGGTCTGGCAGGACCTCCTCAACCGCAGCGGCCTCCGCACGACCACCCCTACCCCCAGGCGCTAGGGGCCTTCGGGCGAGGAAGCCACCCACCACGTCCTCCGGCCCGGTCTAGCCCGAGGCTGAGATCCATCCCCGCGTCCCGGGGCGTATCAAGGGCAGGTCGAGTCCCGGGAAAGGAGGGTCCCCATGCTGCGACGTCCCTTGGCCCTGCTCGCCCTGCTGACGGCTGTCCTGGCCCTGGGCGTGGCCGCCATGGCCTGCGAGGAGGAAGAGGCGACGCCCACGCCGGGACGGACGCCAGCGGCGGGCGCTGCCGCCACGCCGACCCCGGCCGGCCCCTCGGTGGAGATCGTGTCGCCCAGCGCCGGCGCAACCCTGCCGGCAGGCGATATCCGCGTCGAGGTGCGCGTCAGCGGCCTGCAGATAGTGGAGCCGACGCTGACGCCGGTACCCGGCCAGGGACACGTGCACTTCTACATCCTGCGGCCCGACCAGCAGGTGCCGACCACCCCGGGCCAGCCGGCGGTGACGGCCCAGGGCACATATCACGCCACCGCCACCACCACCCACACCTGGACCAACGTCCAGCCCGGCACATACAAGCTGGCCGTACAGCTGGTCCAGAACAACCACACTCCCCTGCAGCCACCGGTGGTGAAGGAGATAACCGTCACCGTTCGCTAGTGGGACTTCTCCTCACACATCCCCCGGCACGTCCCGGCCCCCGCCCTGCGGCCCCGTCGGGGGCCGGGGTGCATCTCGGGGGCACCTTGGGCTATAATGGCCCCTGACCACGCCTCCGAGCGGAGGGACGATGCCGAGTTTCAGCCTGTTCGACCTGTTCTGGATCTTCATCATCCTCATCTCTCTCCAGCCCCTCCTCCAGCGCCACCGCCTGCAGATGCAGCGCATGCGCTGCATCCGACAGATGGAGCGAGAGCGGGGCTCCCGCGTCATCACCCTCATCCACCGCCAGGAGACCATGAGCTTCCTGGGCTTTCCGGTGATGCGCTTTATCGATATGGACGACTCGGAGCAAGTGTTGCGGGCCATCAAGATGACGGACCCCCAGGTGCCCATCGACCTGGTGTTGCACACGCCCGGCGGTCTCGTCCTGGCCTCGGAGCAGATCGCCTATGCCCTGGCCAGGCGGCCCGGGAAGGTGACGGTGTTCGTCCCCCACTACGCCATGAGCGGCGGGACCCTCATCGCCCTGGCCGCCGACGAGCTGGTGATGGACGAGAACGCTGTGCTGGGACCGGTGGACCCGCAGGTGGGGCAGTATCCCGCTGCCTCCATCCTCCAGGCAGTTCAGGCGAAAGACGTCAACGAGCTGGACGACCAGACCCTCATCCTGGCCGACATTGCCCGCAAGGCCATGCAGCAGATGAAGCGCACGGTGACGGAGCTACTCTCGGAGCGCATGTCGCCGGAGGAGGCGGAGCGGGTGGCCACTGTCCTCACCTCCGGCACCTGGACCCATGACTATCCCATCACCGTTTCCCAGGCGCGGGAGCTGGGCCTGAACGTGCGGACCGACATGCCTCACGAGGTCTACCAGCTGATGGAGCTGTATCCTCAGGCCGGGGCCGGGCGCCCCTCGGTGGAGTACATACCCGTGCCCTATCAGCCTCCCACTCCCCCGGGCCGCAGGCCCCTGGGCCGCGACCAGCGCTAGGGCCCGATGCTGCCCACCGGCTCCCCGTTCACCAGCACCCGGTAGCGGCGAGTGGCGCTGCCCAGCGACAGGCTGGCCTCGAAGGGCGCCAGCACCTGCGCACAGACGGCGTCGGGCGACACCAGCGAGTAGACCTCCACGGCGATGACGCCCTGCGCCTCGTCGCGGGAGACGGTCGCCCGCAAGCGGTGACAGGGGGTGGGCAGGGAGCCCCGCAGCAGCAGACGATGCTGGGGCGGATAGGTCTCCATCTCCACCATGCTCGTCTGGTCTATAAAGACAGGCCCCCGCTGCAGGCGCTCGTCGCCCGGTCGGGGCGAGAGGTCGCCGGCGGCGGGCGTCGGCGATGGGCCGTGCCCTTCGCCGACGCCGCAGGCCAGGGCCGCGCCGACTAGCGCCAGGGCCGTCACGGTCAGGACGAAGGAGCGCACCTCTTCCCTCCTCGCCCTACAGACGCACGGTTGGCCCGGAAGGTTCCCGGCCGGCGAGCGCTCGGCTCGCCTAGCGGGCGGGGGCCGTCATTCCTGCCAGCAGAGACCGCAGAGGGGCGGCCCGTGCCGCGAACTCGGCGTCGTCCAGCACGGGGTGCCTGGGCAGGCCATCCAGGGCCTCGGCGGGAAGGTCCACCCAGGAGAAGCAGCCCACGTATTCGGGCAGCAGCGGCAGCGCCACGGGCCGCTCCAGCCGGTAGACGCGGAGCAGCATCACCGTCAGGGGCTGCTTGGGGCGCCAGTGCAGGCGCTTGAGCAGGTACTCGTCAGCCCAGATGTGGTAGGGCGAGAGGGCCAGGACGTGCTCCTCCTCCCGCAGCTCGTAGAGGTCGGTCACCTGCGCCCAGCAGGGAACCAGCAGGGTGTCTGGGGGCGGCGCGGCGCGCAGGGTCTCCTCCAGGTCGGGCAGAAACTCGGGCTTCAGCAGCTCGGGTGCCTGGTGCTCGTAGGTGGGGTAGAGATAGAAGCTCTCGAAGTCCACATCGAAGCGCTTCTCGCGGATGCCTCCCTTGCGCATCACCAGGAGCTGTCGCCCCTCGGCCAGCGCCTTGACCGTCACTGCCCACTCCTTGAGGGCCTTCACCGTCTCCATGGCCCACCTCCTGCCTAAAAGTATAGCCGGGAAGGCCTTCAGGGTCGCCAGTTGCTCCCAGGCCGCCCGACGGGGAACATGGTAGCCGTGGGACGCCTTGCCGAAGCACTGGGCCTCGCCTCCCTGGGGGCATGGTCCTATCTGCTGTTGGGCCGGGGGCGCTTCTGGGACGCGGGGCCGCGCCTGCCCGAGGACCCGCCACCTAGGCGGTGGCCGCGGGTGGCCGTGGTGGTGCCTGCCCGCAACGAGGCCTCTGTCCTCCCCTTAACGCTGCCCACCCTCCTGTCCCAGGACTATCCGGGGGAGTGGCGTCTCGTCCTGGTGGACGACGCCAGCGAAGACGATACCGGCGATGTGGCCCTTCGTCTGGCGCAGCAGATGGGGGCGGAGGGGCGTCTCACGGTGCTGCGGGGAAGACCGGTGCCCCCTGGCTGGTCGGGCAAGGTCTGGGCCATGGCCCAGGGGGTGGCAGAGGCTGCAGGTCTGCGACCCGACTACGTCCTCTTCACCGATGCCGACATTGCTCACCCGCCCGTGGGGATGAGGCGACTGGTCTCCCTGGCCGAGGCCCGCGTCCTGGACCTGGCGTCGGTGATGGTCCTGCTGCGGGCCGATGGCCTCTGGGAGCGACTGCTGATGCCAGCTTTCGTCTACTTCTTCGCCAAGCTATATCCCTTCCGCTGGGCGGCCGATCCTCGACGGACCACCGCTGGCGCTGCCGGAGGCTGCATGCTGGTTCGCTGGTCGGCACTTCAGCGGGCAGGAGGTCTGGATGCCATCGCCGACGCTGTGATCGACGACTGTTCCCTGGCTGCTGCCGTCAAGGCCAGCGGCGGGCGGCTGTGGTTGGGCCTGTCGCGGGACTGGCGCAGCGTCCGCGGTTACGGGGGGCTGGCGGGGGTGGGCCGTATGGTGGCCCGGAGCGCCTATGCCCAGCTACGCTACTCTCCCCTGTTTCTAGCGGGCACCGTGGCGGGCATGGGGCTGGCCTACGGAGTTCCGCCTGTCCTGGGCCTGTGGGGCCTGGCCCGGAAGCGAAGGGCTGCGGCCGTCCTGGGCCTGGCGACTTGGGGCCTCATGTCGGCCTCCTATATGCCCATGGTGCGCTGGTTCCGACTCTCGCCCCTGTGGGCGCCTCTGCTGCCCGTGGCCGCCTTTTTCTACATCTTGTTCACGCTGGACTCGGCGTGGCGATGGCATCGGGGGCACGGGGTGGAGTGGCGCGGCCGAAGGGCGGGGCCGTTTCCCTCCCCAGTCCCTACCCCTTATGATAGTGGTAGGTGACAGCCGAGGGACATCGCTGCTCGAGGAGTGGAAGCGGACATGGATGGTAGGTTGGGAAAGGCGCGGGCCCTGGGGCGCCGCGTGGTGCTGACAGTGGTGGGAGGGGCGGTGCTGGCGGTCGGGCTCGTCTTTGTCGCTCTGCCCTTCATCCCGGGAGGGAGCCTGCTGACGGTGCTGGGGCTGCTGATCCTGGCCAAGGAGTGGCCCTGGGCGCGACGCCCCCTGGAGTGGGCACGCGCGGGGCTCCTGGGCCGCTTCCAAAGGGCGCCCGAGCCTACCGAGTGAACTTCGGTCCCCTCCCCTGAGGTGCCCGAATGGAATATCCCATCTGGCTCTGGACCGCCTTCACCGTCGGCATCATCGTCATTCTCGCCTTCGACCTGTGGGTGATCCAGAAGGAGGCCCATGCCCCCAGCTTTCGCGAGGCGGCCCTCTGGAGCGTCTTCTGGATCGTCCTGGCGCTGGCCTTCGGCGGCTACATTTTCCTCCATTACGGGACCCACAAGGGGCTGGAGTACATCACAGGCTACCTCATCGAAAAGTCCCTCAGCGTGGACAACGTCTTCGTGTGGATGGTGGTGTTCCAGTATTTCGCCGTGCCGCCCAAGTACCAGCACCGGGTGCTGTTCTACGGCGTGCTGGGGGCCATCGTCATGCGGGCGCTGTTCATCGCCGCCGGCGTGACCCTTATCAACCTCTTTCACTGGGTCGTCTTCGTGTTCGGTGCCATCCTCATCTTCACCGGCATCAGGCTGGCGGTGCGCCATGGCGAGGAGGTGCACCCTGAGCGGAACCCCGTGGTGAGGCTGGCACGCCGCTTCCTGCCAATGACGGCCGAGTACCACGGGCAGCGCTTCTTCGTGCGACAGGGCCACATGCTGCTGGCCACCCCCATGCTGCTGGTGCTGCTGGTGGTAGAGAGCACCGACGTGGTCTTCGCCATAGACTCCATCCCCGCCATCCTGGCCATCACCCGCGACGGCTTCATCGTCTGGACGTCCAACGTCATGGCCATACTGGGCTTGCGTGCCCTCTACTTCCTGGTGGTGGGCATGCTGGGGCTCTTCCGTTACCTGAACTACGGACTGGCGGCGGTGCTGGTGTTCGTGGGCGTCAAGATGCTCATCAGCGAGTTCTACAAGATCCATGTGGGCATCTCCCTGGGGGTGGTGGCCACCATCATCGGCGTCGCCATCCTGGCTTCGGTCATCGCCGAGCGGAGGGAGGCGCAGCGCCTGGCCGCTGCCGGTCGAGCTGCCGACCCGCCCGGCGAGGGCACGACGCTCCATTGAGCGGGCCATGCCCCGTCCCACTGCTGGTCGCGTCCTGAAGGTGGACCCGGAACGTCCTGCGCCTGAGGCCATCGCTGAGGCGGCGCGGGTCCTGCGGGCAGGTGGCCTGGTAGCCTTCCCGACCGAGACGGTCTACGGACTGGGGGCCGATGCCCTATCGGCTGAGGCGGTGGCCCGTATCTATGCCGCCAAGGGCCGCCCGGCGGACAACCCTCTCATCGTCCATGTGGGCGATCCGGAGGAGGTCTGGCGGGTGGCGCGGGAGGTGCCGCCCCTGGCCCGGCGTCTGATGGAGCGCTTCTGGCCTGGCCCCCTGACCCTGGTCCTGCCGCGCTCGCCCGTGGTGCCCTTGGCCACCACCGGCGGGCTGGACACGGTGGCGGTGCGCATGCCGTCCCACCCGGTGGCCCTCGCCCTGGTGCGGGAAGCGGGGACCCCCGTGGCTGCACCCTCGGCCAATCGCTCTGGCCGCCCCAGTCCCACCCGTGCCGAGCATGTGTTGGAAGACCTGGGCGAGGCGGTGGACCTGGTGCTGGACGGCGGCCCCTGCCCCGTGGGCGTAGAGTCCACCGTTGTGGATGTGACAGGGCCTGTGCCGGTTGTGCTGCGCCCGGGGGGACTGCCCAGGGAGGCCATCGAGGAGGCGCTGGGGCGGTCGGTGCAGGTGGAGGCAGGGCCCGAGCTCGCCCGTCGCTCCCCAGGCACGCGCTACAGGCACTATGCCCCATCCGCCCCTCTGGTCATCGCCTCGGCCGATGAGCTGGCGGCTCTCGTGAGCGGTCTCCTCTCACAGGGTAAGTCCGTGGGCCTGCTGGCCATGCACGACCCCGGCATCCGGCACGAGCGGCTAAGGGCGCGCATCGTCGAGGGTGGCCTGCGGGCCTACGCTCACGAACTGTTCGACGCGTTGCGAGCCCTGGACAGGGAAGGATGCCAGGTCATCGTAGCTGAGGCGGTGGAGGAGCGGGGCCTGGGCCTGGCGGTGATGGACCGCCTGCGCAGGGCGGCTGCCTCTCGATAGCGGTGCCAGGGCGGGACCCGCCCCTACAGGGCGCAAATGTGGCCCCGATAGAGGCCTCGCCGTCGGTGGTCCCGAGTCCATTGGCCTCACGTCGTCGCGCTTTTCGTTGCGCCGTTGCGGCCGTTCGCGAGGGGAGCGAGTGTGCTCGTTCAGAGACATGTGGGACAGGGTAATGGGGGGAGAGGGGCGGGGGTAGACGGTAAACAGCAAGGGGGCCAACCTTCTGGGTGAGTTCCCGAGACAGGAGGTGGCCCCCGATGCGGGTAGTAGGACTACCCAGAGCATTCTACCACGCTGCCCAGCTCAGGGTGCTGGAGCTCTCCCCTCGGGCCCAGGCCAGGCAGCGGTGGCTTGGGGCCTGGGAGGCCCTGCGGGGGAGGGGGCTGAGCGCTGAGGAGGCGGCCAAGGCCCTCGGGCTCCCTCGCCCGACTGCACTACCCTCGGCAGAGGAGGCTGAGGCAGGAGGGGCCTCGGGGCCTGGAGGACAGGAGCAGGCGGCCCAGGCGGGTGCGCAGGCGCTCCTGGCCATACGAGCTGGTGCTTTTGGTGAGGGGCCTGCGCCGCACCTTCCCTGCCTGGGGCTACCATCAGACAGTTCACCGCCCAGGACCTGGTCAGCCGCTGGGGGGTGGCCCAGGTCTGTCGCCGGGCCACCGCCCAGGCCACCAGGGGCTTCCTCGGCCAGATGCTCCAGCGCTTCCCCTTCCCTGTGCAGGCGATACAGGTGGATGGGGGATCCGAGCTGGGAGCCCAGTTCGAGGCGGAGTGCCAGAGGCTAGGCATCAAGCTCTTCCTCACCCCTCCTCGCGAGGAGCACCCAGAGCTTGGCCCACACCCCCTCCTGTCTCATATGTATGGGACGAGCACACGCCGCGCCGGGCCTCGGGCGCGCTACGGGCAAGCTTTTTCGGGCGGCCTCGGTGTCGTAACCTGGAATGACAGCCTCGTTGCGAGGAGGACACATGGGGAAGGGCGAGGGCTCGCCAGGCCGGGCGGCGGGGGCCGCTGAGCGCCTGGTTTTCCACGAGGTGGACGCCGAACGCTGGCCCGACATGGAGCGCCTGTTCGAGTCCCGGGGCGGCCCCAAGGCATGCTGGTGCATGGCCTGGCGCGCCCGAGGCGAAGAGACACGCCGTAGAGACGGTGCCAGCCGCAAAGCGGCCATGGCCCGGCGGGTAGCCGCCGGCGTCCCCGTCGGCATCCTGGGCTACCTGGACGGCGAGCCTGTCGCCTGGTGCTCCATCGCTCCCCGGTCCACCTACCGCCGCCTGACCGACGACGCGGAGCCGGACGAGGGCGTATGGTCGCTAGTCTGCTTCTTCGTCGTCAGGCGACTCAGGGGACAGGGCGTCGCCCGTCGGCTGCTCGAGGCAGCCGTGGAGCATGCCCGCGCGCGGGGCGCCCGAGTGGTGGAGGCTTACCCCGTTGATCCCGACTCCCCTAGCTACCGCTTCATGGGCTTCCTTCCCACGTTTTTGGCGGCCGGCTTCCGGAAGGTCGGAACCGCCGGCAGCCGGCGGCACGTGGTCAGACAGCATCTGTGAGGCGACGCCTGTGAGCAGATGCAGTGCAGCGCGGGTCGTCCTGGCCCTCGCTCCAGCAGCGTGCGGGAGGCCGCCCGCTCGGCTGACGAGCGGTCAGATTACGGGGACACCGACGCGGAGATACGGCTGGGTCACCGCAACGCCCTCGCGGTCGCCTCAGGCCGTGTTCGCCCCCAGCGCGTATTTTCTCGCTGCCTGCGTGCGCGAGGTCAACGACGAAGGCGGCATCTGCGGCCGCAGCCTGCGCCTGGCTAAATAGAGGGAGAGCTCGTCTCTCGAATGGCCGGGCCAGAGCTTGCCCGGGTGAGTCGCCAGCCGCGAGAGCTCCGCTGCCCAATAGGGTGGCCATGTTTGTCATACGCGGCCACAGCCCGTTGACGGGACGGGGCGCCGCGTGCTATGAAGGGGCCGTCCGAGCACAGGGGAGGAGGTGGCACCGTGCCTACTTTCATCATGCTGAGCACCCTCACCGACGACGGGGCCGAGACGGTGAAGGAGAACCCCGACCGCATCCGCCAGGTGCGGGAGGAGCTGGAGCAGCAGTTCGGCATCCGTGTGCTGGCCCAGTATGCCGTGCTGGGCCCTTACGACTTCGTCAACATCATCGAGGCACCGGATATCGAGACGGTGGCCCGCGTCTCTGCCGAGATGGCCGCTCGCGGTAGCGTCAAGATCCAGACCCTGGCAGCCATCCCGGTGGACGAGTTCATCGCCCGGCTCAAGGGCTGATGCTCCTGCCTCGGCCCGGCCCCGCAGCCTTCGCCTCCCCTGGACACTAGGGTTAAGGCGGGCTAAATTGGGGCCATAGGGCCGTGCCATCGGTAGTCCGCCCCCGCCTCCGGCCCGCCTGCCCTCCTGGAGGGCGGGTGCCGGGGAATGCCCGTTCCTGCCCGGCGACTCTCGTCGTCCCGGGCCGGTCATGCCTCTCTCTAGAACACCCGAGTGACCGACGGAGGTAAAGATGACCCTGGTCGAGCAGCTGGCCCAGTTCGTTGTCCAGGCTGACTACGAGATGCTGTCGCAGGAGGCGCGGCGTCAGCTCAAGGTCCGGGTCCTGGACTCCCTGGCCTGCGCTATCGGCGCCCTGGAGGGAGAGCCCATAGTCTACATTCGCCAGCACATCGAGGAGTTCGGAGGGGCCTCCCTCTGCACCCTCATCGGCGGTGGTCGAACGGCGCCCGACCGTGCCGCCTTTTACAACGGCGCCCTGGTGCGCTACCTGGACTACAACGACTCCTTCCTGGCCCCCGGAGAGACGTGCCACCCCAGCGACAATCTGGGGGCGGTGCTGGCGGCCAGCGAGTATGCCGACCGCAGCGGCCGCGACCTGCTGACGGCCCTGGCTGTCGCCTATCAGGTCCAGTGCCGTCTGTCGGAGGTGGCCCCGGTGCGGCACAAGGGGTTCGACCACACGACCCAGGGCACCTACGCCGCCGGCGCTGGCGTCGCCAAGGCGCTGGGGCTGGACGCGGAGCGAACGGCCCATGCCATCGCCCTGTCGGCCACCCCCAACAACGCCCTGAGGGTGACCCGCACCGGCCGCCTGTCCCACTGGAAGGGGCTGGCCTATCCCCATACCGGCTTCGTGGCGACCCATGCCGCCTTCCTGGCCAGGCGTGGCATCACCGGGCCCCTGGAGGTGTTCGAGGGCAACAAGGGGTTCATGGATGCCATCGCCGGGCACTTCCAGATCGACTGGTCCAAGGAAGACCTGGAGATGGTGCGCAAGACCATCATCAAGAAGTACAACGCCGAGATCCATTCCCAGTCGGCCATCGAGGGGCTGCTGGAGCTGCAGGCCCTGCACGGCTTTAGGGCCGAGGACGTGGAGCGCATCGACCTGGACACCTTCCAGGTGGCCTTCATGATCATCGGCGGCGGTGAGGAGGGCGACAAGCACATCGTCCAGACCAAGGAGGAGGCCGACCACAGCCTTCCCTACATGCTGGCGGTGGCCCTGCTGGACGGCGACGTGGGGCCTGCCCAGTACGAGCCGGAGCGCATCGTCCGCGACGACGTTCAGACGCTCCTGCGCCGTGTCCACGTGCGACCGGTGGACGAGTTCAGCGCCCGCTTCCCGGCCGAAATGCCTGCCCGCCTGCGGGTGACCCTGAAAGACGGCCGTGTCCTGCAGATAGAGAAGCGGGACTACGAGGGCTTCCACACCCGTCCCATGCCCTGGGAACGGGTGCTGGAGAAGTTCGAGCGCCTGGCAGGCCCGTACACCGACGCCTCCCTGCGGCGCGAGATAGCGGCCTGCGTGGACAATCTGGAGAACGTGCCAGTGAGGGAGCTGACGGCCCTTCTGGCCCGGGTAGGCAAGTAGCACGAGGAGGTCGGATCATGGAGCAAAGGGCGTTCCCCTTCATCCCCGCCAACAAGCGGGAGAGCAAGCCTCGCAGCCGCGGCATCACCGAGATCCGCGGCCCCTACTACACGCCCATGGGTAAGCGCTACCTGGAGGACGTCTTGGAGACCATGGGCGACTACATCGATAGCGTCAAGTTCGCCGGCGGCTCCTTCGTGCTCTACCGACGGGACGTGCTGAAGGAGTTCATCGAGCTGGCCCACCGCTACGATGTGATGGTATCCACCGGCGGCTTCATCGAGCGCGTCCTATCCTGGGGCCCCGACCTGGTGGACAAGTACATCCGCGAGTGCAAGGACTTGGGCTTTGACATCATCGAGATCTCCACTGGCTTCATAACCATCCCCACCGACGACTGGCTGCGGCTGGTGGAGAAGGTCCAGAAGGCTGGGCTCAAGGCCAAGCCGGAAGTGGGCATCCAGTTCGGTGCCGGCGGCGCTACCTCCGCCGAGGAGCTGGCCCTGGAGGGCACCCGTGATGTGGAGTGGGCCATCGGGCAGGCCCGTCGGTTCCTGGAGGCCGGCGCCTACATGATCATGATCGAGTCCGAGGGGATCACCGAAAGCGTCAAGACCTGGCGCACCGATGTGGTGGCCAAGATCATCAATGCCCTGGGGCTGGAGAAGGTCATGTTCGAGGCCGCCGACCCCCTTGTCTTCACCTGGTACCTGCAGAACTACGGCCCCGAGGTCAACCTGTTCGTGGACCACAGCCAGATCGTGCAGCTGGAGTGCATTCGCTCCGGCCTGTGGGGCACCAAGAGCGTCTGGGGCCGTGTCCTGACTTACAAGGAGTAGGGGCCTCAGCTCTCCAGCAGGAAGCGGCGCGCCGCCGGGTCGGCCAGCGACTCCACTACCAGGTCCGCTTGCGACAGCATATGCGGCGGACGGGTGGTGGCCACTGCCAGGCAGCGCATGCCCGCCGCCTTGGCTGCCTGCACCCCCTCCGGGGCGTCCTCGATGACGGTGCAGGCCTCGGGCGGCACCTGCAGTCGTCGCGCCGCCAGCAGAAAGCCTTCCGGGTCGGGCTTGCCCCTGCTGACGTCTCCCTCGGCTACCACTGCCGTAAAGGCGTCCTCCAGGCCCAGCGTGCGCAGCACCAGGAGGACATTCTGTCGGGGCGTGGAGGAGACGATGCCCTGGAGCATCCCTCGCTCACGGGCTGCCAGGACCATCTCGCGCGCCCCCGGCAAGGGCTGCACCCGGCCCTCGATGAGGCGCCGGAAGGCCTCCTCCTTGCGATGGGCTAAATCCTGCACCTGCTCCGGCGGCAGGTCTCCCAGCAGCCGCCGCAGGATGGCATCGTTGCGCAGGCCCAGCAGGGAACGACGAAAGGTCTCCTCGTCCAGGTCGTGCCCCATCTGGGCCAGCACCTCCCGGAAGGCCTGGTAGTGAAAGGCAGCGCTGTCCACCAGGACGCCGTCCAGGTCCCACAGGAGGGCAACCGAGGACGCCATAGGTGGGAACGAGGCCTATGTCTTGGCGCCCAGCACGGCCCTCAGCATCGCTTCCTGGCGCTGGGGGGTGAACAAGTCCCAGAGACCCAGCATCTGCGCTACTATATACAGGAACAGGAGACCCATGAAGAGGCCGGCCAGCGCCTCGGGGTCGGCGCCAGGCGCCAGCTGGCCCCGGGCCTGGGCCTGCCGGTAGAGGTCTAGGACGAAGCTGTGTCCCTGACGGTAGATGTCCTGAGCGAGCTGGCGCACCTCCGGGTCGTCGGCCTCGTGGATGGAACGGAAATGGAGGATAGCTGCCTCTGGGCTCTCCCGCAGTTGCTGGAGCAGTCTCTGCACGATGCCCCGCAGGGCAGACAGGGGGTCGGCGGCCTGCTGGGCGGCGTCATGCCAGCCGTCGAAGATCTGCTCCCATGCCCTGCGGACGGAGGTGAGGAAGAGGTCGCGCTTGCTGGGGAAATGGCGGTAGATGGTCGGCTCAGCCACGCCCGCCGCCCGGGCGATGTCGGCTGTGCCGGCACGGCTGTATCCCAGATCAGCGAAGACCTTGGTGGCGATGTCCAGGAGCTGGCGATAGCGCTCCTCCCCCGGCATCCGGCGGCGTCTTCGGGGCTGATAGACCGGCTCCGTCATGCTCCTCCCACCTTTCTTGGGCAGAGAGTGGCCCTCATAGCTTCTCTCCGCCCGTACCCTCCAGTATATTACTGCTCACCTGCTACAATCAACGCTTTCGAATTGCAACATGCAAGCGATAGATAATTCACAGTGTGTGCTTAAAAAGCGTATAATTTCGGCCGCAGCCCGTCATCAGCCCTGGGTCGTAAGGGGGTAATATGAGGGTTAGCATTTTTTATCTGCCCACCGTTGGCTCCCGACGCGACATAGAGGCGGGCCTGGCCGGCCTGCGGGAAGACCTCTACCAGCGCATGCTCCAGGAGCTGAGGGAGCAGGCCCAGCTGGCCGACGACCTGGGCTACCATTCCATCTCCTTCACCGAGCACCACTTTCACATTGAGGGGTTCGAGCTGTCCAACAACCCCATCCTTCTAGACCTGTTCGTGGCCCTGCAGACCAAGCGCATCCGCGTGGGGCAACTGGGCATCGTCCTGCCTGCCCATAACCCCCTGCAGGTGGCCGAGGACCTGGCGATGGTGGATCACATGACGGGCGGGCGGCTGGATGTGGGCTTCGCCCGCGGCTACCAGCGGCGCTGGGTGGACGTGATGGCCCAGCACTACCACAACGTCCATGGGGTGCAGCCGGGCCAGCACGACGAGATAGACCAGGCCAACCGGGAGGCCTTCGAGGAGTGCTACCGGATCATCAAGCTGGCCTGGACGCAGGACCTGTTCTCGTTCCAGGGAAAGTACTGGAAGATCCCGCCCGAGGGCACACCCTGGCCTCTGGAGGCCACCCGCCAGTGGGGAGCAGGAGTGGACGAGGACGGTGTCCTGCGCCAGATAGGCGTGGTGCCCAAGCCGCTCCAGAAGCCTCACCCGCCCATCTTTCAGCCCTTCGCTTCCAGCGAGGCCACTATCCGCTGGTGCGCCCGGGAGGGCATAACGGCTGTGCTGCCGCCCATGAACCTGCAGCTGCAGAACTATCTGTATGAAGTCTACCGGGAGGAGGCCTACCGTCACGGCCGCCGGCTGGCCGAGGGTGAGGGGCTGGGAGTGTTGCGGGACGTGGTGGTGGCCGATACAGACGAGGAGGCGGTACGTCTCTGGATGGAGGGGCCCGCCTTCGTGGGCGCAGCCTGGTTCGCCCCCTTCGGCTTCGCCGAGGCGTTACGGGAGCCAGGCCGGGAGTCGCCCCTGACCCCGCAGGAGATGATGGACCGCTCCCTGGTGCTGGTGGGCAGCCCCGACACGGTCAGCTTCCAGCTGGAGCGGCTGCTCAGGCACACGCCCGTGTCATGGCTCTTCGCCTGGGTCTACAACGGCGTTATCCCGCACCAGAAGCTGATGCGGTCCCTGGAGCTGTTCGCCACCAGGGTGCTGCCGCGATTCCAGTAACCAGTGAGAAGGAGGGAAGGTATGACGGCCCTGCTCTACGAAAAGCGCGATGGCATCGCCTACATCACCCTCAACCGGCCCCATGTGCACAACGCCATCGACCCCGAGATGATGGTGCGGCTAGCCGAGGCGTGGCGCGACTTCGAGGCGGACGATTCGCTACGGGTGGCCATCGTCACCGGCGCCGGCGACCGCGCTTTCAGCGCCGGGGCCGACCTGGGACGGCTCATCCCCCTCTTCACTGGCGCCCGGCAGCCGGAGGACGAATGGGACCACCGGCTGATGGCGGAACGCGACCTGGTGAACGTGGCCCTGATGAGGAGGCGGCCGATTTACAAGCCCATCGTGGCTGCCATCAATGGCTTCTGCCTGGCCGGCGGCACCGAGATGGCCCTGGCTACCGATATACGTATCGCGGCCGAGCATGCCACCCTGGGGCTCTCGGAGGTGCAGAGGGCGCTGGTGCCCGGCGGCGGCTCTATGGTGCGGCTGCCACGGCAGGTGCCCTACTGCAAGGCGATGGAGATCCTGCTGGTGGGGGACCCCATACCTGCCCAGGAGGCCTATCGCTTCGGTCTGGTCAACTACGTGGTGCCCCTTTCGGAGCTGATGCCCACGGCCGAGCGCTTTGCCCGGCGCATCGCCGAGAACGGACCGCTGGCAGTGCGCAAGATAAAGGAGGCAGTGTTGCGCACCTCCGGCGTGCCCCTCGAGGAGGCGTACCGCATCGAGGACGAGATATCGCGGGAGGTGTTCGCCTCCGAAGATGCCAAGGAGGGGCCGCGGGCCTTCATGGAGAAGCGGCCTCCCCAGTACAAAGGGCGCTGAGGGGACGCAGCCCCCTCAGGCGGCCTCGAAGTAGACGCGGCCGTCGGCCTCGAACTCGCGCAGGCGCCCCTGCTCTACCAGGTAGCGCAGGTGGGCGAGGGTCTCGCCCAGGGCTGCCCGCTTCATCCAGAAGGGCAGCTCGTCGTAAGGGCCTGTGTTCCACTTGATGCGCCGCGCCACGTCGGCAGCGGTGACGGGCCCCTCCGTGCCCACCGCCCGGAGCATTTCGTCCAGCCGCTCCTCATGGTGGGCGCGCAGCTCCTCCAGCCGCTGTTGGAACCAATCGATATCCCACTCGTGGGCGGGCAGGATGCGCTCTACCTTCAGGCGGGCCACCTTCTCCAGGCTGGCCAGGTAGTCGGCCAGGGGATTTGCGCTCTGCTGAGGGTGGAGGCTGACGTTGGGCGTGATCAGGGGCAGGATGTGGTCGCCGGTTAGCAGCAAGCGATGATTGGGCTCGTAGAGACAGATGTGGCCGGGCGAGTGCCCTGGCGTCCAGATGACCTCGAAGGTGAAGTCTCCCACAACGATGTGCTCGCCCCCCTTGACCGGCACGTCGGGCGACTCGATGGGCGCCACGAAGTGGCGGACGGGCATCGATGCCCGCTCCATCCAAGTCTGCTCCTCCACCGGCACCCCGTGCTTGGACACCCATTCGTGGACCCACCGCAGCAGCTCATCCGGCTCGACATAGCGGGTGCGGATGAATTCCACTTCCTTCTCGTGCATCCAGACGGCGCAGCCGGACTCGGCCTTGAGACGTCCGGCCAGCCCGCAGTGGTCAGGATGGGAGTGGGTGAGGAGCAGGTTGCGGACCTCCCGGGGATGAGACCCCAGCTCCTGCATCTGCTCCGTCAGGGCCTGATAGGCGTCGTCGGTGTTCCAGCCGCAGTCCACCAGGAGGTTCTCGCCCCGGCTGACGATGAAGTAGGGGAGGACGTAAGGCAGGCTGGGGGTAGGTCGGGGGTTGTGCTCCAGCTCCTGGCGCAGGCGATAGGCCTCCTGACGCTGGTATTCGGGGAACGGGGTCACCAGCTGGTATATGCCCTCGCGGACCTTTTTCAACTCGTCGTCCCTCCTGTCGTCGGGCGATGCGCCCTCACGTTAAGGTAAAACACCTTTGTCCTGGGGTCAATGTTGTTTCTCAGGCCCCGCCGCTGGGGACTCGCGTTGCTATGGAATTTCGGGACGGGCATAATGGCGCTGAGCGAGGCCAGCGAGGCGTAGGGAGGAGCTGCCATGCCGGTGCGCTGGGACCAGGTCACCGTGGACGACAGCCCCATGTGGTGTCACCTGCACGTGCCCGTCGGGGCGGGGCCTTTCCCGGGCGTGGTGGTCATCATGCATGCTCCTGGAGTGGATGGCTTCATCCAGGGCATCTGCGAACGGCTGGCCCTGGCTGGCTATGCTGCCATCGCCCCAGACCTATACCACCGCGAGACGGAGGAGCAGGCCAAAGACCCGCCCCTCCAGCGCATGGCCCGCCTCCGGGACGACCAGATAGTCCGCGACGTGAACGCGGCGCTGGAGCACCTGCGCTCCCTGAAGGAGGTAGACAGGGAGCGGGTGGCTATCATGGGCTTCTGCATGGGCGGCAGGGTGGCCTTCATGATGGCCTGCCTGAACCCCGCCTTCCGGGCCTGCGTGGACTTTTACGGCGGAAACAAGATGGTGGCCTGGGGGGAGGGGCCGGCCCCCTTCGACCTGGCCTCCCAGCTCTCCTGCCCGATGCTGGGCCTCTACGGGCAGGAGGACACCAACCCCAGTCCCGCAGACGTGGCGAGGCTGGATGAGGAGCTGACCAGGCTGGGCAAGCCTCACGAGTTCCATATGTACCCTGGGGCGGGACATGCCTTCATGAACGAGGACCGGCCCAGCTACCGTCACGATGCGGCCCAGGACGCCTGGCGCAAGGTTATGGACTTCCTGGCCCAACACCTGCGCTGAGGCTGGCCTCCCAGCCCTGGAGGTTCAGGGCGTACACCTGCTGAGGCAGGCGGTAGATCGTCACATCGCCGGCCTGGAAGGCCACTTCCATGAACAGGCCGAACTTGGCCAGGGCCGTCTCCCGTCGAGCCCGCTCCTCCACCGGAGCCTTCTCCACGAGGGCCTCCCGCTCCACCCTCCCCACCACCACGAACTGGACGCCGTAGCGGGCCATGAGGGCCTTCGCCTCCTGCACGTCCTGGGTCAGGTAGATACGCTCGACGTCCTCGGCCCGGCCCAGCAGCAGGTCATAGCCCCCTCGCCACTGCACCTCATGGTTGGCCCACCCCAGCACCGTCGGCAGGCCGGTGCGAGAGGAGATGCGACCGAAGTCGCTGTAGGGGCCGCCGGTGGCCTCCAGCACCGTCGGAGTGCCGCGGACATTCTCTTCCAGCCAGCGAACGGCCAGGTACTCCTGGGGGTCGCTGTGGGCCAGATGGGCCAGGGCGTCCAGGCCTCGGGGCGATCGCGATAGCCCCTCCGTTCGTTCGGCCACCACCAGCACCGTGAAGACCAGTCCGCCAGCCAGCACGCAGGCAGCGAGGCCCGCCCAGGCAGCGTTTGCCAGTCGGCGTCGGGACGGCAGGCCCAGCCCCTCCAGCAGCTCGTGAGCGGCGAAGGCCCCGGCCACTGCCAGGAGGGTCCAGGCGTGATACCAGAAGCGAAACACGGTGTTGTAGCGGAAGCCCAGCAGGTCCCGGACGAAGAAAAGCTCTGCCCCCAGCAGCAGCATCAGCGCCAGCAGCGTCGCCCAAGAGGCGAAGGCCGGGGCCGCTCCGCCCGGGCCGGAATGGGCCTGGCCCACTCCATCCTGGAGCCATCTGGTGGCCCTGGTCAGCAGCAGCGCCAGAAGGCCGATGGTCAGCCAGTTGCCGTTCTCCAGCCGGACGACGGCCTCCCCCGCCAGTCCCGCCGGCTCGGGGCCGGTGCGCCCCATGCCCTCGGTGACCAGGATGTAGGATGCCCAGGCCAGCAGGGGAAGCGCCCAGGGCAGGACAGTCAACCAGGCCCCCCTCGGCTGGCCCCGCGCCTGCACCAGGGCCCCCACGGGCAGGACCAGCATGGGCAGCCAGAACAGAAGGAAATGGACGGGGCGGGTGATGACCGAGCGCACGGGCGGATAGCCGCTCACCTGGGCCTGCCAGGCCTGGTTGACTGCCAGTCCCAACCCCGACGCCTCCACCGTCAGGAAAAAGGGCAGATAGAGGAGGGCGACTCCTGCCCCCAGGACCACCAGCGCCGCCGCGCCCTCCCGCAGGCCTGCCGACAGCCGGCCCGAGGACGACCAGGCCCCGAGGCCTACGGCGCCCGCTGCCAGCGCCAGGAAGGTCGCCAGGGCCCACATATCGGTGACGGCGACGGCGCCCACCACCAGCGACGCCGCCAGCGGCCGCCATGGCACCCAGCCCTGCCAGCGCAGACCGCCCGCCGAGCGTGCGTCGAGGAGGAGCTGGAGCGCTACCCCGGCCGCGGCCAGGGTAGTGGGCAGGGCCAGCACATGAGGATGCAGGTCGCCGAACTGGAAGCTGAATATAGGGAACTCCTGGACCTCGTACGACGAACCCATGCGGGTCGCCTTCCACCACCACCAAAAGGCGGTGGGATACCAGGCGCGGCAGTCCTGGGGTCGGGCGGCGCAGTCGTAGGGGCCGTTCAGCCCGGCGATGCCCAGGGCGCGGTAGAAGGCCTCGTTTCCCAGGCCGTGGCGGGCCAGCAGCTCGAAGACCCCTTCCAGGTTCCCCACCAATAGCAAAAGGCCCGCGGCCAGCAGGCCGAAGACCGCCGCCCTCTCGTCCACCGGGCGTCCCCGGTGCAGCGCCACCAGGTTGTTGGCCAGGCCGAAGGCCCCCACCGCTGCCAGGGCCGCTATCAGGCAGAGCATCAGCCAGAAGGCCACGCTGGTGGCGGTCCCCGAAAGATGGGACAGGGCGGCCGCCTCCACATAGCCGAAGTAGTAGTAGTTGATGCTGTGGCCCGCCAACCAGGGGTCGGGAGGGGGAAAGGTGTCGCTGCGGACTACAGCGTTCAGGAAGGCCATCTCGAAGGGCTTCTCGCCCCACACCAGCTCGGGCACGAAGGAGCGCAAATAGACCCCGAACACGTAGGACGACAGGAACAGGCACTCCACCAGCACCAGGTAGGGCCAGAGGGGCCGCAGGTGTCGCCACAGCTCCCGCCCCCGTCCGCCAGCGACTGCCAACGAGGCGATGGCCAGCAGGAGCAGCGCCAGCAGGGCGCCGCCGCGGTCGGTGGGCCACACCTTGAGCATCCCGCCCAGCCAGAAGAGGTAGCCGAGGGCCACGACGCCCAGGGGCTTGCTGAAGGCGTAGCCACGGTCGGGCAAGCCGCGGAAGAAGCGGAGGCAGAGGGGCAGGGCGGCCAAGGCCGCTGCCTGGGCCGAGAGCCAGAACAGGAGCGTCTCTTTCAACCCTCGTCCTTCCCGGTGGCTTTCAAGTTAGCGCCGTGCCAACCTTACATCCATACGCCTCGTGCTGCGAAGGGGACGGCCGAGGACTAAAATAGGGGACGAGAGGAGGCTGGAGCCATGGCCCTGGTGACGCCCGAGCTGGTGCGCGAGGCCCTGAAGGACGTTTACGACCCCGAGATACCCTACAACATCGTAGACCTAGGCCTCGTGTACGACATCAAGGTGCAGGAGGACGGGCGCGTCTACATCCTCATGACCCTCACTTACCCCGGCTGCCCCATCGGCCCGATGATCGTCGAGCAGATCGAGGAGGCGGTCGGGGCGCTGCCCGGGGTCAAGTACGTAGACGTGGACTTCACCTTCGATCCCCCTTGGACTCCCGACCGCATGAGCGAGGAAGCGAAGGAGGCCCTGGGCCTGGACTGAAGGGCCCGATCGAAGGGAGGTGTAGCCATGAGCAGCGATGACCGCTTCCTAGGGAAGCTGCCCATCGAGATCAAGTACTGCGTCCCTTGAGGGCACCTGCCCATGGCCGCCTGGATGGCGGTCGAGATCTGGCACGAGTTCGGCGCCGACGCCCCTGTCATCGTAACCCCCGTGCATGACGGTCGGTTCGAGGTCTATGTGGGCGGAGAGAAGGTGTTCGACCGCAAGGCGGAGGGCGGCATATACCCCGACCTGAAGAAAGTGCGCGAGATCAAGGCCCTCATCCGACAGCGACTCCAGGCCCTGGCTGCCAGCTAGCCCGCTGTAGGGCTGTCGGCCCGAGTTGTCGAACTGTCGTCGGCCCACCTCGGGTGGGCAACGGTGGGCTATTCTGTCTCGGCTGGGGAAAAGCTGTCCTCCGACCCGCCAGCGCCTCACCCCGATGCTGGGGAGTTCTGCCGCTTCACATCGCTTCGATTGCTGAGAGTGGTGGTTCCTTGACGCGGCACAACCAGCATCGCTAGAATGAGGCCGTTCAGCGGGGTGAGAAAAATGAGTCGTGTGTTATCGCTTCTGATGGCGCTGGCTGGCGCGGTCGCCATAGCGGCCTGCGGAGGTGGGGGAGACGAAGAGACGGCCGTGGTCGATGGGAGGACCATCACGAAGTCCCAGTTCGAGTCGCTCAAATCTACGCTGGTCGAGTTCATCGATGCCTTCGCAGAAGAGGACTGGGGCCGAGTGCATGGCCTGCTGGACGCTGAGTCGAAACAGGCATGTCCACGCCTGACATTCGTCACCAATATGGGGACGTCGCTCGGTCTTGCCAAAAGCATCCTCGGGGAGCAGTGGTGGAGGGAAGTGGTGCGGGCGCTGAGGGAGGCAGAAGACCTGGTTCGCAGCATCACTTGGGAGGAGCTGCGAGACGACCCTGATGCCTTGGAGCGACGGCTGGAGCAACGGTTGAACGAGATATTCGGCTCGAGCGAGGACGAGAGCTCGTCCGGCGGGCTGGAAGACTGGCGCTTCGAGGATGGACGGGCGAGGGTACACTGGCCCGATGCCTGTGAGTCATCCCTGAGCCAAAGCGACTAGCCGCCGCCAGTGGCCGAGCGCCTGGCGGCGCTGCGCAGGCCGTGGCGGGCGAGCGCGATAAGCCTCGCTGGGCGGCCCCGTCAGATTCCGAGCAGGCGCTGGAGGCGGCCCAGGGCCATCAGCGGCCAGTAGTTGCGGTAGAGGTGGTAGTTGATGTAGAAGTCGCGGGGGAAGCCGGTACCGGTGAATTGAGGCTCTCGCCAGGTGCCGTCCTCCTCCTGCGTTTCGACCAAGAAGGTCGCGCCCCTAGCCACTGCCTCCCGGAGCGCATCGTCCTCGGCCTCGGGGAGGGCTGCCAGCAGGGCCATGAGGGCCCAGGCCGTCTGGGAGGCGGTGCTCTCTCCCCTTCCCTTCCAGGAGGGGTCATCGTAGCTGTGGCACGACTCGCCCCAGCCTCCGTCGGTGTTCTGGCAGGAGAGGAGCCAGCGCACCGCTCGACGCACGTAGGGGCGGCCCATGTCCTCGCCGATGGCCCGTAGGGCAGGCAGCACGGCGCCGGTGCCGTAGATGTAGTTCACGCCCCAGCGCCCCCACCACGGGCCATCAGGGTCCTGCTTGCGGCGCAGGAAGGCCAGGGCTCGGCGGGCCGGTGGGAAGTCGGGGCCGTAGCCCAGCAGCCCCAGCATCTCCAGCACGTGGGCAGTCACGTCCTCGGTGGGGTAGTCCAGCACCTCGCCGAAGTCGCAGAAGGGGATGTGAGTGATCAGGCGCTGGGTGTTGTCCTTGTCGAAGGCACCCCAGCCGCCATCGCGACACTGCATGCCCAGCACCCACTCCAGCCCCCGCGCCAGGGCCATGGCCTTGCGACGCTCCTCGGGCAGGCGGGTACGGTGAAGGGCCATCATCACCTCGGCGGTATCGTCCACGTCGGGGTAGATGTCGTTGTCGAACTCGAAGGCCCAGCCGCCCGGCTCCACGCCCTTGGCCTTGAACTGCCAGTCGCCGCCGGTGAAGATCTGCTCCTTGAGCAACCAGCGACCGGCCCGTACCAGCGCCTCGTGGTCGGGCGGCAGACCTGAGTCCAGGAGGCCGATCATGGCCAGAGCTGTGTCCCACACCGGCGATATGCAGGCCTGGGGGTAATACACGACATCGTCCTCTACCCGGAAGGAGCCCTCGAAGGCCTCCAGCCCCTTCTTCATCACCGGATGGTCGAGAGGGTAGCCCAGGAGCTTGAGGGCGATGAGGGAGTAGACCCAGGGCGGCTGGATGCCGCTCCAGGCTCCGTCGGCCTCCTGTCGGGCGATGATCCACTTCACCGCCTGGCGGATGGCCGCTTCTCGCAGGGGACGGAAGGCCACCCGGCCGTAGGCCCTCAGGGCATGGTCCAGCCCCCAGAAAAGGCCCTTCCAGGAGAGCAGCCGCTGGGGCGGCGGCAGGCGGTAGTCCACCTGCGAGGGCGGCACGGGAAACAGCTCGTCGATGCGGGCGTGCTCCGGCACCGGCCACACGGGCCGCCGGTCGAGAATGATGAGAATGGGGACGATGGTGGCCCGTGCCCAGGAGGCGAACTCGTAGAGGTTGATAGGGAACCAGGTGGGCAAAAACATGAACTCCGGCGGCAGGACCGGCACTCCCCGCCAGTCCCACTGGCCCAGCATGGCCAACCATATCTTGGTGAAGACCCGCACCCTGGGGACTCCGCCGCGGGAGAGGACGAATTCCCTGGCCTTCTGCAGGAGGGGATCGTCGGCGGGGACGCCGGCCATCTTGAGGGCGAAATAGGACTCTACGGTGGCGTTCAGGTCGGGCGGGCCGCCATAGTAGATAGACCAGGTGCCGTCGGGCCGCGCCTCCCTCCGCAGGTAGTTGGCCACTTTCCGCCAGCGCTCGGGATCGGCCACCCCGAGGATGTGGGTCAGCATCAGGTATTCGGCGGCCATGGTAACGTTGCTCTCCAGCTCTCCCCACCAGTAACCGTCGGGGTGCTGGGTACGGAGGAAGTAGTCCCGGGAGCGCTCCACCGCTTCGCGGACGGCCTGGGCCAGCCGCTGCCGGTCCCGGTAGAGAGGTCCAGCGCTCATGACTGCCCTCTCCTGGCCCACTGGCTGAGCAGCGACCCGGCGAAACGTCCCAGGGCGCTGGTGGCCCGGCGCAGGTTGGCCAGCCAGAAAAGGCCGGTGGGGACCAACAGGGGACGACGGGCCAATGCCCGCGCCACCGGCCAGGGAGCAACGGGACGCCGAGGGTCCAGCAGGGCTGGAGGCACCCGCAACGAGTGCCCCACGGCGTCGCTGACCACCCGCACCGAAAGGAAGGGGACGCCCGCCTCGGCAGCGGCGGCCCCCACGTGGTAGCTCTCCATCTCCACGGCCAGGGCGCCCATCTCGGCGCCGACCGTGCGCTTCTCCTCTTCCAGCAAGAGAAGGCGGGGCACCGTCACCACCACGCCCTCGTGTCGGCGCAGGCCGCCCTCGTCAGCGGCCTGCCGGGCCATCTCCAGCAAGGCCGGGTCGCTCTCCACCCAGGCGCGGCCGCCGTACAGGGCCGTCCGCCGGGCCAGCACCAGGTCGGGCACCCGGACGCCATCGGCGGCGCCCCCAGCGAGGCCCAGGCAGATGGCGGCCCGGGGTGAGAGGTGACGGAGGACTGTCCGCGCTGCCTGTCGGGCAGCCTCGCTGCCCATGCCCGTGAGGCAGAGGGCCACATCGCTGCCCAGGGCCTGTCCCGACAATATGCGCACCCCCTCCAGCTCTGTCCGTGCTACGCTGCGCAGGTGTCGCTCGATGGCCCGCCCCTCCAGGCGAATAGCAACGAACAGCGCCAGCATGGCGCCTAGTCGCCGCGCAGGGAGCGCCAGGCCAGTTCCAAGAGGTCCCTGGGACGCTCCATCGCCTGGAGGATGGCTGAGCCTTCGAAGCCGCAGTGCATCATGCAGGTATCGCAGCGCGGGTCCTTTCCCCAGCCGTATTTGTCCCACTGGACAGTGGTCATCAGCTCCTGGTAGGTGGCGGCGTGGCCGTCGGCGATGAGGTAGCACGGCTTGCGCCAGCCCATGACGGTGTATGTCGGCGTCGTCCACTGGCTGCACTCGTAGTGTCGCTTGCCCTGCAGGAAGTCGCGATACAGCGGATTGTTGTAGAAGCGCAGGCCGCGACGGCAGCCTTCAAAGATGCGGCGGAAGAAGCTTTGTGCCTCTTGCCGCTGCATGAAGATGGGATGGTGGGCCACCTCCTTATAGGCGAAGCCCGGCGAGACCATCATCCCTTCCACGCCCATGTCGGTCAGCATCTCGAACAGGTGACGATACTCCTCGGGATCGGTGCCGTTGTAGAGGGTGGTATTGGTGCAAACGCGGTAGCCCCGCTTGCGGGCCTCGTAGATCATGCGGATGGCGACGTCGTACACGCCCTTGCGCTCGACAGCGATGTCGTGGGTCTGGCGCAGACCGTCCAGGTGCACCACGAAGGCGAAGTACTTGGACGGCGGGATGATCTTGAAGGCCCTCTTGTACAGCAGCGTGTTGGTGCACAGATAGACGTAGCGCTTTTGCTTCACCAGGGCGTTGACTATCTCGCCTATCTGGGGGTGCATGAGCGGCTCCCCGCCGGCGATGGAGACCACTGGCGGGTCGCACTCCTCCACGGCCCTGAGCGCCTCTTCCACCGTCATGAACTTGTCCAGCACCGGCTCGTATTCGCGGATGCGGCCGCAGCCGGTGCAGGTGAGGTTACAGGCTTCCAGCGGCTCCAGGATCATGGTCAGCGGGAAGTGCTTGCGGCCCTTCAGCTTCTGCTTGGCCAGGTAGAGGGCCAGCTTGATGGTCAGCCCCAGCGGTTGTCCCGGCATCGTCGTTACCTCCCGAATCGCCCACTCTCGGGCCTAGAAATCGCGCTCCAGCAGGAATTCGGCCAGCCCTTCCATCTCTCGCCGCGGCTCCGGCACTAAGTCCAGACCGGACAGGATGGCCAGGGCCTCGGCCTTCTTTTCGCGGGCCAGCGAGAGACAGTAGTCACGGGCGCCGGCCTCCTCCAGGGCGATCACGACCGCGCTGACGTCCCGGTCGCCCAAGGAGGAGCTGGCGTAGGCCCTGCTCACGGCCTGAGCGGCGGGGCCTCCCCGGGCCAGGGCGTAGACCACTGGCAGCCCTTTCTTGCGACGGCGTATGTCAGCGGCGGGCTTTCCCGTCCGCTCCTCCTGCCCCCAGACGCCCAGCATGTCGTCCCTCACCTGGAAGGCCAGGCCCAGCAGGCGCCCCACACGGCCCATCGCCTCCCAAACGTCGCCACGGTCGCAACCGACCATGGCTCCTAGGCGCAGGGCGGCGTCGAACAGCGCCCCCGTCTTGCGGGAGACCATGTCCAGGTATTCGTCCAGGGAGACCTGGTCGCGCCCTTCGAACTGCAGGTCCAGGACCTGCCCCTCCACCATCTCCAGGGTGGCGGAGGCCAGGGTCTGGGCTGCGGCCACCGCCCGCTCATGGGGGACGCCGGCCTCGGGCAGGTGGGCCAGGGCCAGCTGCGCGGCCGCCAGCAGGGCATCGCCGGCGTTGATGGCCTGTGCCTCACCCCAGATGGCCCACACAGTCGGGCGGTGCCTGCGTTCCCTGTCCCGGTCCTGGATGTCGTCGTGGACCAGCGAAAAGTTGTGAACCAGCTCCAGGGCTACCGCCGCCGGCAGGGCCCGGGGCCATTGCCCTCCCACCGCCTCGCACGCGAGAAGGCAGAGGACGGGGCGCAGGGCCTTTCCGCCGCCGCCGCTCTGCGGGTGTCCCTCCTCGTCCTCCCACCCCAGGTGGTAGCGGACCATCCGGTAGAGGAGGGACGGGTGCTGTCGCGACAGAAAGGAACGTAGGGCCGCTTCCAGCTCCGGGCGGTAGCGCTGGAAGGCTGCCGGCGTCGTCACCCCTGTCACTCTCCCAGGAGCTGGACCACCACCTCGCGGTCTCGGCCGTGGTCCAGCTCGACGAAGAAGATGCGCTGGTACTGGCCCAGCAGCAGTTGGCCGTCCACGATGGGCACGGCCTCGCTGGCCCCCAGCAGCAGGTGCTGACAGTGAGAATGGCCGTTGGGGCGCTCGCCATTGTTGGAGAAGGCGTGGGCGTAGACGTTGTGGCGGTACTCGCCATCGGGCGGGGCGATGCGCCGCAGCATGTCCTCGATGTCCTGCAGCAAGTGAGGACAGTTCTCGTTGATGCGCACCGCTGCCGTGGTGTGCCGAGAGAAGACCACCACGAACCCGTTGCGCACGGACGCCTCCTGTACCAGCTGGGCCACCCGGTCGGTGATGTCGATGAACTGGGGGCCTCGTTCGGTGCGGATGCGTATGGTGTGGGTCTGACACCTCATAGCTCATCCTCCCTGGGGACTGGTGACGGTTGCCCTCTGACCGGCCAGCAGGGCCAGCCGCTCCACTACCTCGTCGATGGACTCGTCGGGCGTGGAGGCGCCGGCCGTGACGCCCACCACCTCCTTGCCTTCCAGCCAGGCCGGATCCAGCTCCGCTGCCGTCTCTATGTGGTAGGTTTCCACGCCGGCATCGCGGCAGGTCTGGGCCAGCTTGCGCGTGTTGGCGCTGTTGCGGCCTCCCACCACGATGATCAGGTCGCATTCCTCGGCCAGCTCGCGGGCGGCGTGATAGCGTTCGTCGGTCTCGGGGCAGGTGGTGTTGATGACGCGCAGTTCGTTGATTCGGCCGATGTTGCGGGCCACGAAGCGCGACACGAACTGGACGAAGGACTCCTCGCTCTTGGTGGTCTGAGAGAGGAGGGCCACCTTCCGCCGCGGTATATCTATCTCAGCCTCGGGGTCGAGGATGGCCAGCCCCTGGCCTTTGGTCCAGGCCAGCACACCCTTCACCTCGGGGTGGTCGGCCTCGCCGTATATGATGACCCGGAAACCCTCGTCCACCAGCTTGGCCGCCGCCTTCTGGGCCTTGCGCACGATGGGGCAGGTGGCGTCGATGAGGCGCAGCCCCAGCTGCTGGGCTTGCTCCACTATCTCCGGCCCGCGGCCATGAGCAGTGACGGCGATGGTGGGCGCCGAGACCTCCTCCAGGGAGGAGACGACGCGCACGCCGCTGGCCTGGAGCTTCTCCACCACCACCGGGTTGTGGACCACCGACCCCAGGCTGTCGATGGGCCCCTCCTGGGCGCCGGCCTGGACCATGTCGATGGCCCGACGGACCCCGAAGCAGAAACCCATCACCTTTGCCCTTACGATCCTCATCTCGTATCAGCCCTTTCTCTATCTGACGATAACACCGATGAGTGCTGAATGCCCTCCCTGAACGATTGCGAGACCTGCTCTTCGGCGCTTTCACCCCCTCGGCAGTTGCTGAGGACGGCAGCAGCGGCGGCGCGGCCGCTGCGTACGGCTGACTCCATGGTGGCGGGCCAGCCCGTGTCCGTCCAATCGCCAGCCAGAAAGAGTCCAGGCAGCGGCGAGACGGGACCCGGCCGCAGCCGCCTCACCCCTGGTCGCGGCGAGAAGGTAGCATGTGGCTGCTTCACTACCAGGGCATAGGCCGGCGTCAGGATGCGGGCGGCGGGGAAGAAGGCCGCCACCTCCTTGCTCATGACCTCGATGAGGTCGCGCCCGGGCCACTCGGCCCAGAGGTGGGCGGCGCTCAGGGAGATGTCCAGGTGCTGCAGCGGCCCTGGCTGCGCCCACATCTGCGTCTTGTTGAAGACCCACTGCAGGCTCGAGTTCAGGAAGGCGGCGAACTCGTGACGCATCACCGGCCGCTCATACCACAGGTGCACGTTGACGATGGGCGAGAAGGTGAATTCGCCCAAGCGGCGGAAGAAGGGGTCCCCGGCCAGGGATGCCGGCAGCAGCTCCAGCAGCGCATCGGGTGGGACGGTCGACACTACGGCGTCGGCAGTCAGCGTCTCGCCCCCCTCCAGGACTACCCCTGCAGCCCGGCCATCGGCCAGTGTCAGCCCGCGCACGGCGACGGCGGTCCTCACCTCGCCGCCGCGATCGGCCAGGTAGGAGCGCACGGCCTCCTCTAGCAGGGTGGACAGGCCCACTCGCGAGTAGCCGATGGCTGCGGCCTCGGCGTCCCGCAGGAATCCCACCTGGAAGACCATGGCCGCCAGGTCGGTGCTGACGGCGTCCAGCTCCTCGTTGAGGGTCGGGCGGACGATAAGGTCCCAAAAGACGCGCATGATATGCCGCGTCTGGCCGTGAGCGCGCAGCCACTCGGCGAAGGGCACTTGGTCCAGCTCAGGGTGGCGAGAGCGGTCGAGGGCGTTGAGGCGGAAGAGTCCGTAGGCGGCCAGCAGCTTCTCTCCCAGGGAGAGGGGACGATAGCGCAGGAACGACCCCAGCAGATGCATGGGCGGAGGGGCCTTTCCAGCCCGCAGCACACTGGTGCCCGTAAGCTTGTCCACCACCCGCAGGTGCAGGCGGGGCTGGAGGCGAGTGTGTCCCAGGACCCCCAGCCTGTCCAGGAAGGCGATGTATTCGCGACAGCAGCGCAGGAAGACATGCTGGCCGTTGTCGGCCTCCTGGCCGCTTCGACCGTCCAGGAAGGAGTAGGCGCGGCCGCCCAGGAAGGGCCGGCGCTCCAGCACGGTGACCCTCAGGCCAGCGTCGGCCAGGTCGCAGGCCGCTGCCAGCCCTGCCAGCCCTCCGCCGATTACGACGACACGCCCTTTCACAGCGGCACCACGCTCCTCACCAGCTCGCGCCCGGCCAGGGCCAGCTTCGCCCCGGTGCCCAGAGATACCCGCTCCCGCAGGACTATCTCCGGCTCCCGGGCGATGCGTTCGAGGATGCGCAGGTAGATGCCGGCCATGGCCCCCACGCAGGCGCGGGGCCGACGGGGCAGCAGCGGCAGGAGTCGCAGCCCGCTGCGATAGTATTCCCGCGCCCGCTCCACCTGGAAGGCCATCAGGCGGTAGAAGGACGGGCCAGCGTCGCCACGGCAAAGGGCCTCCTCCGAATAGCCGAAGGCGTCCATCTCCTCCTGCGGTATATAGATACGGTCCCGGGCCAGGTCCTCCCGCACGTCGCGCAGGATGTTGGTGAGTTGCAGGGCGATGCCGAGGTCGACGGCCCGTCGCCGTGCCTCCTCTCCGCCGCTGTACCCGAAGACCTGGATGCAGATGAGTCCCACCACCGATGCCACCAGGTAGCAGTAGCGCTCCAGCTCGGCGAAGGTGCGATAGCGGCGGCGCAGCAGGTCCATCTCCACCCCGTCCACCAGCTGGAACAGGTAGTCGTGGGGGATGGCAAAGGTGCGGACGGCGTCGTGCAGGGCCGCGAAGACGGGGCCCTCGGGGTTTCCGTCCAGGCAGCGCCGAAGGTCGTTGCGAAGGGCGGCCAGGCGAGCCGCCTTCTCCTGGTCGTCGGGGCCGTCCTCGTCCACGATGTCGTCGCACAGCCTGGCGAAGGCATAGGCGGCGTAGATGGCCCGCCGCTGGTGAGGCGGCAACAGAAGAAAGCCGTAATAGAAGTTCTTGGCCTCTCGTTTGGCCACCTGGGCGCAGTGGGCGTAGGCCAGCTCCAGCCCCTGAGTCATGACAGCCCCCGCACCCGCACGGGCACAGGCAGCAGCCCCCGCAGGGCCAGCAGCGCCTTGCGGGCCCGCGACAGGGTGGGACGGCGGTGCAGCACGTCGTAGCCGATATCCTCGATGGCGTCCAGCACCGCCAGCCCGCCCAGATTGAAGAGCTTCACATCGAGCTTCAGCCTGCCGGCCACCAGGTCGACCAGCTTCAGCCCCTCGGCGAACAGCTCCCGCGCCCTCCGCACCTCGAAGGCCATGAGGCGGCGGAAGCGGTCGTCGCAGACGCGGGCCAGCAGGTCCTCCTCCGAGTATCCGAAGGCGGACATGTCCTCCAGGGGTATATAGATGCGCCCCATCTCCAGGTCACGGGCTACGTCCTGCCAGAAGTTGGCCAGCTGCAGGCCGGTACAAGTGGCATCGGAGAGGCGCTGTCGCTCGCGGTCTCGGTAGCCGAACAGGTAGAGGACCAGGTGGCCCACGGGGTTGGCCGAATGCTCGCAGTAATGGAGCAGGTCGGCGTAAGTGGGGTAGCGGTGCCGGCGTTGGTCCATGCGGTTGGCCTCGATGAGCTTCAGGAAGGGCTCGGGAGGGATATCGAACTGGCGGACGGTGTGGGCCAGGGCTACGAACACCGGGTGGCGGGCCTGACCCTGATAGGCCCGCCTGAGCTCCGCCTCCCACTCGTCCAGAAGGGCGAGGCGGTCCCCCGTGGCCTCGTCGCCCAGGTCGTCCACGCCCCGACAGTAGGCGTAGATGACGTACATATGGGGGCGCAGTTGCCTGGGCAGGAGCCAGGAGGCTACGGTGAAGTTTTCGTAATGCCCCAGGGCCACCCGCCTGCAGTAGGCGAAGGCCTCATCGAGGCTGCAAGCTACGCTATGTGCGATGGCTGACAAACGCCGAGCACCTCCCCTGGGCCCGCGGCGATCGCGCGCCGACGTCGGGGTCGGTGCAGGCCCCAGGGGCAGGTCCAGCGTTATGGAAGGACGATACAAAAGATAAGTGCAGTCTCGCTGCTTCGCCTGCCGGCCTGTGGACTGCCGACCCCTGTTATCGTCTAGTAGCCCTTCTCAACCTCCCTTCGCCTGTGTTCATCCCGATTTTAAGCCCGGCAACTGATATGTCAATAGCGCCGAGCCTGTCCGACGGAGGCTGCCCCAACAGGCTTCGGCAGGCTGCGCTCTGAGGGGGTGGCGCCTGGCGTCGACTCAGATCCTGTAAGTGAGGGGGATGGGGGCATCGGCCACCTGGCGGGGGCGCTCGCCCTGCCACCAGATGCCGGGTATGCGCTGGCCGCAGCCCGGGCAGGTGCCCTCGGCAGTCACCTCGTAGGAGAGGATGCGGTAGCCGTGGCGGCGGACCAGGAGCCGCTGGCAAGCTGGGCAGCGGGTGTTCTCGAAGTCGCCTACCATGCCCGGCAGATTGCCGGCGTAGACGTAGCGCAACCCCTCCTCGCGACCTATGGTGGCGGCCCGCACCAGAGTGCGTGCATCGGTGTTGTCTGGGTCGGTCATCTTATAGTCCTTGTGGAAGGCGGTGACGTGCCACGGGATGTCAGGGGAGACGGAGACGATGAAGCGGGCTGCCTCCCGAAGCTCGTCGTCGGAGTCGTTGAAGCCCGGCACCACCAGAGTCACTATTTCTACCCAGAAGCCCATGGCCCAGGTCATGCGGACGGTCTCCAGAACGTTCTCCAGCTTGCCGCCCAGGACGCGGTAGTTCCTGGGGTTCATGGACTTGAGGTCTATCTTGTAGCAGTCCACCCAGGGTCGCAGGTACTCCAGCACCTCGCGGGTGGCGTTTCCATTAGAGACATAGGCGGTCAGAAACCCCTTGGCCTTGGCCAGGCGGAAGACCTCCACAGCCCATTCGGAAGTTATGAGAGGCTCGTTGTAGGAGCTGACGTAGGCCCGCGCGCCCATACGCTCGCCTACCTCCACCAGTTCCGGCGCCGAGATCTCCATTGGCTCGGCGCCGGCGATGGGGTCGCGCAGGGCCTGGGAGGTGACCCAGTTCTGACAGTAGGGGCAGTGGTAGTCGCAACCCAGCATGCCGAAGGTGAGGGCCAGCGCGCCGGGCAGGGCGTGGAAGAAGGGCTTCTTCTCGATGGGGTCGCACTGAAGGGCGGCTACGTAGTTGTGGGGCACCAGCAGGGTGCCACCGCGGTTGAAGCGGACCTGGCAGATGCCCCGCTGGCCGTCCAAGATGACGCAACGGTGGCCGCAGGCATAGCAGCGCACCTTGCCGCCCTCCAGGCGCTCGTATAGTTCGCCGGGCCGGGCGTAGCGGTCTATCACCTGGGCCAGGGTCAGGGAGCGGCCGATGAGCTTGGGCATTGCACACAAATTATAGAACTTTCGGCGGGGGGCGGTGCACAGGCCCTCCCGTCATCTCGCTTCCAGCCAGCGGACGATGTCGAGGACGTGGTCGCGTATGTTCAGCTTGGCCTCCCGCACCAGCCAGCGGAAACAGTCCAGTCGCTGTGAGGCGTCTTCGGCGTAATCGTGCCAGGCGAGTACATAGGCGCGGCCTGGGCGCCGCGCCGCCTTCGGCCCCGGGAAGAGGTGCACGTAGATGGTGGACCCGTCGTCGGTGAAGCCGATGCCGCCCACGACGCCCTCCATCAGGTCGGCGCGCCCGATGCGCTCCAGCTCCCGACGCAGCAGCTCCTCCAGGAATCTGAGGGCCATCCCTGTCCATGGTATCAGCCCTTGAGGCTGCCCCTGCCTGCCCGCTATGCTGGCGGCGACATGGGCGAGTTCGTTCTGGCCCTGGACCAGGGCACGTCCAGCTCTCGCGCCATCCTGTTCGACGCCGACGGGCGGCCGGTGGTCTCGGCCCAGATCCCCTTTCGTCAGCACTTTCCTCAGCCCGGCTGGGTGGAGCACGACCCGGAGGAGATCTGGCAGACGCAGGTGGAGGCTGCCCGCGAGGCCCTCCGTCGCGCCGGCATCGACGCCCGACGGCTGGCAGCCATCGGCATCGCCAACCAACGCGAGACGACTGTCCTGTGGGACGAGGGGGGACGCGCCGTCGCCAACGCTATCGTCTGGCAGGACCGCCGCACCGCGCCCCTCTGCCAGCGGCTGCGCGAGGAGGGGTTGGAGCCCCTATTCCGGCAGCGCACCGGCCTGGTGCTCGACCCCTACTTCTCGGGCACCAAGTTGGCCTGGCTTCTGGACCAGCACCCCGAGCTGCGACGACTGGCCGCCAGGGGTCGACTGCGGTTCGGGACCATCGACTCCTGGCTCCTGTATCGCCTCACTGGACGCCATGCCACCGACCCCTCCAATGCCTCCCGTACCCTCCTGTTCGACCTCCACCGTCGGCGCTGGGACGAGGAGCTGCTGCGTGTCCTGAACGTCCCCCACCCCGTTCTGCCGGAGGTGTTGCCATCTTGCGGGTTCTTCGGCGAGACGCGGAAGGAGCTGTTGGGCGCTCCCGTGGCGGTGATGGCGGTTCTGGGCGACCAGCAGGCGGCCCTCTTCGGTCAGGCCTGCTTCCGTCCCGGAGAGGCCAAGAACACCTACGGCACCGGCTCCTTCCTTCTGATGAACACGGGCACGGAGGCGGTCGCAGCGGACGGCCTCCTCTGCACCATCGCCTGGCAGATGGGCGAGGAGGTTACCTATGCCCTGGAAGGCTCCAACCTGGTCTCTGGCGCCATGGTCCAGTGGCTGCGGGACGGCCTGGGCATCATCTCCTCCTCGGATGAGGTGGAGTCCCTGGCACGACAGGTGGAGGACAGCGGCGGGGTGTACGTGGTGCCTGCCCTCACCGGCCTCGGTTCCCCCTACTGGGACCCCCACGCACGGGGCCTGATCATCGGCCTCACTCGGGGAACCACCAAGGCCCACATCGCCCGTGCCACCCTGGAGGCCATGGCCTGCCAGACGCGGGACGTCGTGGAGGCCATGGAGAAGGGTGCCGGCCTGGCCCTGCCCGAACTGCGGGCCGACGGCGGCGCCGCTGCCAACGACCTCCTGCTCCAGCTCCAGGCCGATGTGCTGGGACGGCCGGTGGTGCGTCCTCCCGTGGCCGAGACCACTGCCCTGGGAGCGGCCATGATGGCCGGCCTGGCCGCCGGTCTGTGGAAAGGGCTGGACGGTTTGCGGGACCTCTGGAGGGAAGGGGCGCGTTTCCTGCCACGGCTCCCCGCGGAGGAGCGGGAGCGTCTCTACGCTGGCTGGCGGCGGGCGGTGGAGCGGGCGCGCGGCTGGGCCTCGGACAGCTCCTGACCCCGCCTCGGGGGAAGTGGGGGCCGCACCTCACGGGCGAAGCGCAGCGCCTTCTCTCCGGGCCAGCCTACCGCTATTCGGGGCGGGTGCACGCCGAACTGCACGGTCGCCTCCCGCCCTGTAGCGCTGGCCCCGTCATATCCGCCCCGGTCGGTGATAGACTTGGGGTGTGGACTCGCGGCTGCTGCAAGAGCTCAGGCGCATAGTAGGGCGGCGCTACGTCCTCCACCGGCCCGAGGAACTCATTGTCTATGAATACGATGCCACCATCGAACGGGCGCTGCCGGAGGCCGTCGTCCTGCCCGGCTCGGCCGAGGAGGTGGCGGCGGTGGTGCGCCTGGCCCGTCGCTACGGCGTGCCGGTGACGCCTCGCGGCGCTGGCACGGGACTCTCGGGCGGCGCTGTCCCCTGCGAGGGGGGCATCGTCCTCGCTACCGCCCGCCTGTGCCGCATCCTCGAAATAGACCCCGAGAACGCCCTGGCCGTGGTGGAGCCGGGGGTGGTGAACCTGGACGTCTCCTTAGCTGCCGCCCCTTACGGACTGTACTACGCCCCGGACCCCTCCAGCCAGAGGGCCTGCACCATCGGCGGCAACGTGGCCGAGAACGCCGGAGGCCCCCACTGCCTCCGCTATGGCACCACTACCAACCATGTGCTGGGGCTGGAGCTGGTAACGGCGGAGGGGGAACTGGTCTGGCTGGGTGGCAAAACGCCGGACGCACCGGGCTACGACCTGGTCGGGGTGGTGGTAGGTTCAGAGGGCACCCTGGGCATCGTGACCAAGGTGGTGCTACGCCTGCTGCCGCGGCCCGAGGCCACTGTGACCCTGCTGGCCATCTTCGACGATGTGGATGCCGCCTGCGAGGCCGTCTCGGCCATCATCGGTCAGGGCATCGTTCCTGCCGCCCTGGAGATGCTGGACCGCAACACCATGCTGGCGGTGGAGCCGTACGTCCAGGCGGGGTATCCGCCCGACGCCGGTGCCGTGTTGCTCATTGAGGTGGAGGGGCTGCGGGAAGAGGCTGTGGAGCAGGCCGAGGCGGTGCGGGGCATATGCCAGGAGCTCTCGGCGCGAGAGGTGCGCATGGGGTTCACTCCCGAGGAGCGGGAGCGGCTGTGGGCTGGGCGCAAGGCCGCTCTGGGTGCCCTGGGCCGTCTGGCCCCGTCCTACTACATACTGGATGGCGTGGTGCCCCGCACCAGGCTGCCCCAGGTGATGCGCCGGGTCTACGAGATCTGCGACCGCTTCGGCCTGCAGGTGGCCAACGTCTTCCACGCCGGTGACGGCAACCTGCACCCCAACATCCTCTTCGACGAGCGGGAGCCAGGGGCCGCCCGCCGCGTCCTGGACTGTGGGGAGGAGGTCTTGCGCGTCTGTGTCGAGGCGGGCGGCACCATCACCGGCGAGCACGGGGTGGGCTACGAGAAGCGGGACTACATGCGCTGGATTTTCTCCGATGACGACCTGGCGGTGATGGCTGCCCTGAAAGAGGCCTTCGGCGCAGGCGAGGCCTTCAACCCGGGCAAGGTCTTCCCCACCCATAAAGGCTGCGGCGAGGTGTCCTCCGGCATGCGCTCGGCCATCGCCAAGGTGGGGCCTGACGCCTACGTGTAGGGGACGGGCGGTGGGCCGGACCGGGGCCTTGGAGAGCGCCTTGCTGGACATCCTGGGCCGCGATGGCCTGGTCACGGGAGAGGCCGCTGCTGCCTATGCCATCGCCGAGATGACGCCTATCGCTGTCGCCCGTCCGTCCACGGTGGAGCAGGTGGCCGAGGTCTTGCGGCTGGCCTGCCGCGAGGGGCTGGCGGTGGTGCCGTGGGGCGGGGGCACCATGATGGGCCTGGGCGCTCCGCCCCGTCGCTACGATGTCGCCCTGGACCTGCGAAGGCTGGATCGCGTGCTGGAGCACGAGCCGGCCGACCTGACCTGCACGGTCCAGTCAGGCGTCGCAGTGGCCGCCCTCCAGTCCCGACTGGCCCAGAGCGGGCAGACGGTGGGCCTCGATCCTCCCCTGCCCGAGCATGCTACCGTGGGCGGGACGCTGGCTGCCGCCATCGCTGGCCCTAGGCGCTACGCTTGCGGCCACCCCCGCGACTACACCATCGGCATGAGGGTAGTGCTGGCCGATGGCCGCGTCACCAGGGCAGGGGGCAGGGTCGTGAAGAACGTCGCTGGCTACGACCTCTGCAAGCTGTACATCGGCTCCCTCGGCACACTGGGGGTCATAGTCGAGGCCACATTCAAGCTGCTGCCGTTGCCCCGGGCCACCGCTTCCCTGGCCTTTGCCTTCGCCGCGCCGCAGGCGGCCTGTAGCGTGTCGAGGGAGGTCTGGCGAAGGGGGCTTCCGGTGACTGCTATGTGGCTGCAACGAGAGGTCGGGCCCTACATCCTCTTTCTGGAGCTAGGGGGTAGCCCGGGCGCCGTGGCCCGTAGCGTGGCCACGGCCAGCGAACTGGCTACCGCTGCCGGCGGCACCCCGGCCGAGAATGCGTCGCCGCGCTGGCAGGAAGCTATGGCCTCCCCCGCTCGCGGCGATACCCTGGCGGTGCGCCTGTCCGTCCTCCCCTCGCGTCTGCCCGAGGCCCTGGAAAGCCTGGCCGTTCTGGGGCCGGAGCTGACAGTCGCCTTCCCCACCGTTGGCAGCGCCTACGCACGCTGGCCGGCGACGGTGGATGCCCGGAGCGTCGCAGGGCAGGCGTTGCACATGGCCAGCGCCCTTCGGGGAACAGCGATCGTCCATGCATGGCCCTCGGCCTCGCCTCCTCCCGCTGACCTGTGGGGAGCTGCACCGCCGGCCGCCAGCATCATGCGCCGCATCAAGGAGCTGTGGGACCCGAGGGCAGTCCTGAGCCCGGGGAGGTTCGTGGCCGGGATATGAGCAGGCGCCCTCTCTCTTTCCCCTTCGCTCCCCTGGACCAGGACCTGTCCCGCTGCGTCCACTGCGGCCTCTGTCTCCAGAGCTGTCCCACCTATCGCCTCCTCCATCTGGAGGCCGATTCCCCCCGCGGCCGCCTGCACATCATCCGCGCCCTGACCGAGGGCCGCATCGGGCCTGCTCCCTCCGCCTTGGAGCATCTGGAGCTGTGCCTCCAGTGCCGCAACTGCGAGGCCGTCTGCCCCTCAGGGGTCCCCTTCGGCCGGGTGATGGAGTCAGCCAGGGCCATGGTAATGAAGGGAGGCCCCGCTCCCGCTGGGTGGATGCTGCGCCGGGCACTGCTGCGCCTCTTTCTCCTGCGCCCCGCCCTGACCGACGCCTTCGTCTCCTTGCTGTCGCCCGTCGCCCCCCTCGCCCGCGCCATGGCCCGTAACCTGCCCAGGAGGTTGCGATTGCTGGCCGCGTCGTCGCCGGCGCCTCAGGGGCGCCCCTACCGCCGCTACGGGCTGCTGCTCGAAGGAGGCCCGCGGCGGGTAGGCCTCTTTCTGGGCTGCGTCATGCCCGCCCTGTATCCCCGCGTGCACCGGGCGGTCGTCCGCCTCGTGGCCCTTGCCGGGTACGGGGTCGTATCGCCTGAGGGGCAGGGGTGCTGTGGTGCCCTCTTTGCCCATAACGGCGATATGGACACGGCCCTGTCGCTGGCGCGTCGCAACATCGATGCCTTCCTGGCTGCCGGCGTGGACGCGGTGGTGGTGGACGCGGCTGGCTGCGGCGCCATCATGAAGGAGTACGCGCACCTGCTGTCCCATGACCCTGCTTACGCTGAGAAGGCGCGACGCTTCTCGGCCCTGGTGAGGGACGTCACCGAGTTCCTGGCCGAAGCCCCCCTGCCTCCGCCCTCGCGGCCCCTGCCCCTACGGGTCACCTATCAGGACCCCTGTCACCTGGCCCACGCCCAGCGGGTGCGCGAGGCCCCCCGCCGGCTGTTACGTCAGGTGCCCGGACTGACTCTTATGGAGATGGAGCACCCGGACAGATGCTGCGGCAGCGCCGGAGTGTATTCCCTGACCCATCCCGCTCTGGCGCTCCAGGTGCTCCAGGAACGCACCCGGGAGGTCGCTGCTACGGAAGCAGACGCCGTCGTCACCGCTAACCCCGGCTGCATGCTGCAGCTGGAAGCAGGGACGAGGCTGGCCCGCCTCCCCGTTCGCGTCCTCCACGTGGCAGAAGTGCTGGCGGCCGCCTACGCCGACCTCGGGCCGATAGAGGGCATAGATGTCAGCCAGGATGTTGGCAAGAGGTAGAAAAGCATGCTGACCGAGGGGGGCAATGGTGGGCCGAGGCCGTTGGCCTTCGCCTCCAAGATGGGTAAAATGACCCTGAATGCCCGCGGGGGAAGTGCAACAGGGGTGTATGACGGACCAGGGGTGGTGGCGATGGCGGCGTCAAGGCAGGAGGCTATGCGGGCCCAACTGTTGGACCAGGCTATCGATAGGCTGCTGCGCGGCGAGGACCCTCTTCTGGAAGAGGACGACGAGTTATCGGCCCTGCTGGAAGTAGCCCGTCTGCGTCACCGCCTCTCCAGGTTCCTTCGCGCCGTGGCTGCCGAGCGGCAGGAAGCCGTGTGGGGGCAGGTCCTGTCCAGGATCTCGCCCCCTGCCCAGTCCGAGCAGCCCTGAGGCGTCGAGGGCAGCTTCGGGCCTCTCCTGTCCGGGGCGTCCCCTGCTGGTCCCGAGTGAAGCTCCCCGTCAGACCAGCCCCAGGCCTGTGGGTGCTGGCCGGCCCGTCCATGCGCTAGCGAAATAGGTCGCGCTCGGGCGGGCGCACCATGTCGGTGGCCCTGCCCGGGCCCGGGCGGTACCGATAGCCACGAACGATGGCCGCCGGGACCCGTTCTAGCTTGCCCATCACCAGCTCCGCTGCCGCTGCCAGCTCGTCGGCCACGGCTATGGTGGTGACCCGCAGTTCGTAACCGTAGGGATCCGTCTGGCCCACGTAGTCGGCGAAGGGCGACATGCCCGCCACGCCTATGGCCACGTTGACGTGCCCCTCCCGCCATGGCCGGCCAAAGGTGTCGCTAACGATGACCGCCACCTCTGCCCCGCAGAGGTCTTTTATCCTGCGGCGGATGCCCTCGGCCGAGGCGTCGGGGTCTTCTGGCAACAGGGAGACATAGCCTTCGCCGGCCACGTTGGAGGCGTCCACTCCTGCATTGGCGCACACGAACCCGTGTCTGGTCTCGGTGATGAGGACGCCTCGTTCGGCTCGCACGATGCGCCGGCTCTCCCTCAGCACCAGCTCCACCAGACGGGGGTCTTTGTCCAGCCTGGCTGCCAGCTCCTGGGCCTGGGGCGAGGGCGTGACGTCGGCCAGGGCCACCAGGCGGCCCTCGGCCTTGGAGACCACCTTCTGGGTGACCACTACCACATCGCCGCTCTCGATGGGAGTGCCCTGGGCAGCGGCGGCCTCGACGATGAGGCGGGCGAGGTCCTGTCCGCGGGCCACTTCGCCGATGCCGTTTACGGGGATGATGCGCACTTCTGCCGGGGGGCCCGCCTGGACCTGACCCATGTCGCCCTATATCCCCACGATGCGCACGCCTGTGCGCGCCTTGTAGATGCGGTTGATGTTCAGCAGCAGGGCAGTCCACTCCTCCAGGTAGCGGGAGTTGGCCAGGACGCCGCCGTCCACCGCTCGCAAGTAGGCGATCTTCTCGGCCAGCTCCATCACCTTGCGCTTGGCCGAACGGTGGTCAGAGCAGATGATAACATCTCCCTGCATGGGCTTCTCCACGTTCTGGAGGAGAGTGGCATCCAGGTGGTGGAAGCCGCTGACTACCTTGGCCTTGGGCACGAGGGCGCGCGCCTGTTCCGCTGCCGAGCCCTCGGGAACGCTGAGGGCACGGACGCCGTGGCCGCCGAACTGTAGCGGTACCACCACGTCCACCAGGATCTTCTCGTCGATGAGGTCGGCCAGGGAGGCGAGGGTCTCCTGATGGGCCTCGTAAGGCACTGTCACGAAGATGATGTCACCCTCTCGGCAGGCCTCGGCGTTGAGGCCGCCCCTTACCTTGCCCTCGGGGACCTTCTCCAGCACCTTGGCCACCGCCTCGGCTGCCCGCTGCTCGGAACGGGAGCCGATGAACACCTCCTCCCCCGCCTTGGCGAAGCGTATGGCCAGGCCCAGTCCCTCGGGCCCGGTACCTCCGATGAAAGCGATGCGTGCCATCCGTCTTCTCCTTCCGCCTGAGGGCGTAGGGGTCTAGCTGTATTATGGCACCCGCCCCTACCATCGAACAGGAGTGAGGTCCTTGGGCCGTCTCCTCTGGCCGGCCTCCTACCTGGCCCTCCTGGCTGCCCTGCTGGCGGCGACGGCCCTCATGGGCTGGCGGCTGCTGGATGTCCTGGGCCCGCAGGGGCCGGTGGAGCGTCTGGCCGCCCCCTACGGCTACAGCACCCTGACCTGGGAAATGGCCCAGGTGCCCCAGAAGCTGGCTGCCAAGCTGGGAGGGCACCTGCACCGCGAGGACGAGGCCGAAAGGGAGGAGCGCCTGCGTCGCTACCTGCAGGCCGCCGCCAGGCTTCGGCAGATATCACAGCAGCCCGAGCTGGCCGCCCCGGGCGAGCGGGAAGCCCTCCTGCGCCAGATGTCCCGCGACGAGAATGCTGTGGAGCTGCTGCTGGAGGGTCGCATAACCGCTCTCCTGGAGGAGGCAGGGCTGACGACCTCGCCACCGCTCTTCGGGGGCCTCGGCATCGTCTTCCCTCCGGTGGCGGTGGAGCTGGGGCCGACGCCGAAGGTGCTGGCCGTTTCCCCTCGCGAGCGCATACTGCTACAGCAAGCGTTCCTTCTGACCCCTCGCCTCAGCTCGGGGCAGAGGGATGCCCTGGAGCGAGCGGCGGACGCGACCGGCGTCTCTTCCCTCGTGGTGGACGTGGGTGGCCTGGGTGCCTATCCCAGCATCGTCCCGGCCAGCGACGACTACGCCTTTCTCGTGGAGACGACCATCCACGAATGGGTCCATCATTACCTGGCCCTCTATCCCCTTGGCCGCAATTACTTCCGCAGCGCCGAGACCCGCACCATCAACGAGTCGGTGGCTGACCTGGTGGCCGAAGAGCTGACGGTGGCCTACTTCCGCCGCTATCCGATGGATGGGCAGGTGCCCCGCCTGCGCGAATGGCCGGCCGCCCTGGTGCGAGAGCTCCGCTCCCTGCGGCAGGAGGTGGAGGCCTTGCTGAGGCTGGGGCAGGTAGAGGAGGCCGAGTCCCTGATGGAGGCGCGACGGCAGGAGCTGGCCCGCCAGGGCTATTACATCCGTCGCCTGAACCAGGCCTACTTCGCTTTCTTCGGCCTCTATGCCGACAACCCGGCTTCCAGTAGCACCGTCGGCCCCAAGCTGGAAGCCCTGCGGCAGCGCTCGGGATCCCTGCGCCGCTTTCTGGAGGCCGTGAGGGGGATCACCAGCGAGGGGCAGCTGGATGCCCTGGTGGCCAGGCCCTAGCGTCCCAGGTCCACCGGCACCTCCATCACCCGCAGGTCGCCCCGGCCCTTCAGGTAACGCTTGAGGCCCAGCATGGTCTGGTTGTGGAGCAGCCGCTCCCACCAGTGGCGCACGCGCAGGCTCGGCAACAGGACCACCAGCTGACCGTTGGCCGAACGCGAGAGATAGTCGATGCAGGCCAGCATCGGGGCGAGGAAGGCACGGTAGGGAGACTCGACGATCAGTAACGGCACATCGGGCAGCAGACGCTCCCAGCGCTGACGGAACTCTTCGGCCGCCTCTCGATGGTCGGTGATGTGGACGGCGGTGATGCGCCCTCCCCACTCGCGGGCCACCTGGACCGCCGTGAGGGTGATGCGGTTGAGGTCGTCCACCGGGATCACGATGAGCGGCCGATGAGCGCCGGGTGCCAGGGGCATGCTGGCGGGGGGCGGGAGCCGCGCGACGTCCTCCTCGCTGACCTGCACCTGTTGGTGAAAGCGGCGGTAGTGGCGGTGGATCAGCATGAAGAGCACCACCAGCGTGGCCATCAGGAGGGTGGAGATCCACGCCCCATGGGTGAACTTGGTCATCAGGAAAATGGCCGCTACCACAGCCGTGGCGGCAGCGCCCACACCGTTGAAGAACATGCTCATCCGCCACCCGGGCTCCCTCAGGCGCCACCAGTGCCCCACCATTCCCGACTGGGAGAGAGTGAACGCCACGAACACTCCCACTGCATACAGGGGGATCAGGCGTGTCACACTGGCATTGAATGTGACCAGGAGCACACATGCCCCCACGGCCAGCGCCAGGATGCCGTTGGTGAAGGCCAGCCGGTCCCCCTTGAAGGTGAACTGCCGCGGCATGTAGCCATCGCTAGCCAGAATGGCCGAAAGGCGCGGAAAGTCGGCGAAGGCCGTGTTGGCCGCCAGAAACAGCACCATAGCCGTGGCAGCCTGGTAGACGTAATAGAGGGGACTCTCTCCCAGCACCTCCCGCCCCAGTTGCGAGACTATGGTCTCCCGCTCGTCGGGCACCAGTCCGTAGCGGCTGGCCAGGAAGGTGATGCCCATGAACAGGAAGGCCAGGATGCAGGCCATCCAGGTCAGCGTGACACGGGCGTTGTAGCTCTCCGGCGGCTTGAAGGCGGGCACCCCGTTGGAAATCGCTTCCACGCCGGTGAGGGCGGCGCTGCCCGACGAGAACGCCCGCAGGATCAGCAGGATGCTGAGGGCCTCCACCGGCTCGACGGGGTGTCGGGGCGGCGCGGCGTGCAACAGGCTTCCCGGGGCCTCGCCCAGCGCCACCTTAGCGATGCCCAGGAGGATGACCGTGCCCATCGACGCTATGAAGAAGTAAGTGGGTGCCGAGAAGATGGTCCCCGACTCGCGGATGCCGCGCAGGTTTCCCCAGGTGAAGATAGCCACCACCGCCACCGCCAACACCACCTTCAGGTCGAACAGTCCCGGGGCAGCAGAGGTGATAGCCGCGACCCCTGCCGCCACGCTCACCGCCACCGTCAGGGTATAGTCCACCAGCAGGGCCGCCGCCGCGATGAGGCCCGGCAATGGCCCCAAGTTCTCGTGGGCCACGATGTAGGCACCGCCTCCATTGGGGTAGGCGCGGATGGTCTGGTGATACGAAAGGGCTACGATAGCCAGAAGGGCCACGATGACGGCGGCGATGGGCAGCGACCACTTCAGCGCCCCCGAGCCTGCCAGGGCCAGCACGATGAGTATCTCCTCGGTGGCATAGGCCGAGCTGGACAGGGCATCGGACGAGAACACTGCCAGCGCCTTCACCTTGCTGAGCCGCTCGTGGATGGCCTGGGAGGTGGCGAAGGGACTGCCGATGAGGAGGCGTCGCAGGTCGGCCAGGTACCGCCCCACCGCATCGATGGGCCGGCTGCCCAGTGGTGTGGCCTCCAGGTAGCCCGGCGCCACCTTGGTCAGCCGCTGCTGTTTGGGGACGATGCGCAGGTAGGGCGTGCGGGAGGTGGCCCCATAGCGCACCTCCCGCACCTCGATGTCGGCATCGGCCACGGGCGATTCTCGTCCCCGCTCGTGCCTGGGCACCACGATGCGGGCATGCTCGTCCGTGGGTGTCGGCGCCTGAGGAGCGGGAGGGGTGGCCACGGCCCCCTCGTCCTGGCCCTTGGGCCGCTTCACCCGCACGAAGGAAGGGCGGCGCTGCTTGGGCTCTTCCATGCCGCCGGGGCACCCTCTTTCAGCAGTTTAGAGTAGCGGGGAAGCGGGCCTGGGTCACCTGTTGCGGCCGTTGCGGTCGCGGCCGCGTCCATTGCCGCCGTTATCGTTGACGGCCCCGTCCCCGTTCTCGGGGGTGGGGGTGGCGGTAGGCTGCACGGTCGGGGTAGCCGTTGGCCTCACCGTGGGGGTGACCCGAGGCGTCGGGGAAGGCGTGGGCGTGGGGGTGGGGCTGGGCGTCGGACTGGGGGTGGGCGACGCCTCCGGCTCGGCCCCTCCGGTAGGCGACTTGCAGGCGCCCGGCTTGCTGACGGGCACGCCCCGCGCGAATACCTCCTGCCGCCCATCGCACTCGGCCAGAACGACGTCCTGGGGCACGCGGAAGGGGGTGGGCGGGAACTGCAAGTGGCGCAGGGCCACCATCATGAACTGCCGCCACATGGGGCCGGCGCCTGCCGAGCTGAAGGCACCCTGGGCCATGGGCGTGCCGTCGGTGTTGCCCATCCACACCCCTACCGCCAGCTCGGGGGTATAGCCCACCACCACGTTGTCGCGGAAGTCGTTCTCGGTGCCCGTCTTGGAGGCCGCGGGCACGCCGATGGTCAGCCGAGACCAGTTGATGCCCTCCTTGGAGAGGATGTCGGTGATCATGTAGGCGAAGGCCGGACGCACGACCTGCTCGAGCTGAGGTCGGTATTCGTAGAGCACCTTTCCCTGCGAGTCCTCGATCCTCAGCACCGGCGACGGGTCCAGCTCCCGGAAGCCCGAGGGCAGGTCCTCCACGCTGGGCATGCCCGCCATGACGCCGTTGGTGGCCAGGGTGGAGTAGGCATAGGTCATGTCCAGGAGCCTCACCTCGCAGGTGCCCAGAGTCCAGGTGGGGCCGCAGGAGCGCTCGTTCAGCGGCACGTTGCAGGAGGCCCCGCCCACAGGGTTGGTGTAGGTGAGGCCCATACGCATGGCCGTCCGCACCACGTTGGCCTCGCCCATCTCCATCAAGGTGCGGACGGCCGGCGTATTGACCGACTCGGAGAGGGCCTTGCGCACCGTTATCTTGCCCAGATAAACGTCCCCGTTCCAGTTGCGGATGGGCTGGGGACGACCGGTGGGCCCCGGCAGTTGCAGCGGCTCGTCCTCCACGATGGTGGAAGGCACCCAGCCCCTCTCGAAGGCGGTTATGTAAGTGAAGACCTTCATGGTGGAGCCATGGGAGCGGCAGCTGATGGCCATGTTGACGTTGCCCTGGACGAGAGGACTGTCATCGAAATAGTTGCGGGAGCCTACCATGGCCAGGATCTCCCCGGACTGGGGGCGGATGGCCACGATGGCCCCGTTGTGGGCGTTGTAACGGGCGCCGATGCTGTCCAGGATCTCGTTGACCGTCTGCTCACCCAGACGCTGCAGCTCCAGGTCCAGGGTGGTGGTGATGCGCAGCCCGCCTTTGTTGATGACCTCGTCGCAGCTCACCCCTGAGGGGGGGCGGAACAGGCCCCGTTTGCACATTTTGACCACCTGGTCCTGGGCGTAGACGACGAAGTGGGGTGCCTCGATGGCGTCCACCACGCTGCGGTAGGTGGGCTGCTGCTGGCGTGCCTGTTCTATCTGCTGGGGGGTGATGACCACTCCCGCCCGCTCCAGGGGCGGTATCTTGTTGACCGTCTCCAGGTGCCGCTGGATCAGGTCCAGGACCTCCTGGCGCCGGGCCTCGGCCCGCTCGCGGTTCTCCGGGCGCGTGGGGTCGTACAGGGCGGGGGCCTTCGGTATGCCGGCCAGCATCGCGGCCTCGGCCAGGGTCAGGTCCTTGGCCGACTTGCCGAAGTAGCGCTGGGCCGCCGCCTCCACCCCATAGGCGTTGTTGCCGTAGAACACCTGGTTCAGGTACCACTCCAGCACCTGGTCGCTGGAATACTGGCGTCGCATCTCCAGGGCGAGCACCACTTCCTTCAGCTTCCGTTCGATGGTGCGTTCGAACCACCCCTCCTCGATGCGGCCATACAGGTTGCGGACGAGCTGCTGAGTTATGGAGCTGCCGCCGCTGCCCTCCAGGAAGCCAGGGCCGAAGGGGGTGAAGTTCTCGAGGAATGCCCGCGCCAGCCCGCGGAAGTTGACCCCCGGGTTTTCGTAAAAGCTGGCGTCCTCGGTGGCGATAGTGGCGGCGATGAGATAGGGCGAAATCTCCGACAGAGGTGCCGGCTCATACAGCCCGCTGACGGGGTTCATGGCCTGGTAGAGGAAGCGGCCGTTGCGGTCGTAGAAGGTGGAACTCTGCCACGAGGTCAGTTCGATGACCTTGTCGGGGGGAATGAGGTCGCCGGCGTAGTGCTGGTAGATGCCGTAAGCGGCGCCCGCGCCTCCCAGGACGAGCAGTCCCAATAGCACCAGCGCGGCCGTCACCGCCACCCCCAGGCGGGCCTTCCCCGCCCCCTGTCGGCGCGATTCCGCCCTGCGCAGCCGCGCCCGCCGCGTCCTCAAGGCGCCGTTCAAGGCTCCCTCACTAATATAACGAAGTGGCTGAGGCCGAGGATTCGCAGGGGGGTGTCCTCCAGCCGCTGCAGCCCCTTGAGCGCCCTGCCTACCGGCCCCCAGCGCCACGACGCCTTGTCGAAGCCAGGAAACACCTGCGAGTGTACCAGGGGCCGCAACGGCAGCCCTCGCCACAGGCGCCGTAGCCCCGCCGCTGTGTAGGCACGGGCATGGGGCACCAGCCGCCGCCGCAGCGGGTCGGGCAGGTAGTTGACGAGAGGCACATTGCCGAAAATGTAGCGTCGGCCCAGGAACACCCCGTGGGTCTCGAACGGAAAGAAGCGGTTCGGGCAGAAAATGACCAGGTGCCCGCCGGGCGACAGGACGCGACTGGCCTCACGCAGGGCCGCGGCATCGTCCTGCACGTGCTCCAGCACCTCGTGCATGAGCACAACGTCGAAGGAACCGTCGCGAAAGGGCAGATGCTCGGCCACGGCCAGGGCCACCGTGGACGTTACCTGGGCGGCCCGCCGCAAGCTGCGAGCGTCCACGTCTATGCCCGCCACGGTGGCAGCGCCCACCTCCAGCAGCCTTCGCAGGAAGGTGCCCACCCCGCAGCCCACGTCCAGCACTCTCCTCCCCTCCAAAGGGATATACCGACGGACCAGGGCCAAACGTCGCTCCAGGCCTTCGGTCCAGAGCTGGCTGGGGTGGCCCAGGAGGGCGCGAGGGTCAGTAGTCTCTAGTTTCTCCATGTATGCGTCCCTGGCTGGCCGCCGGGCGGCCGGCTGCTATAATAGTTTCGCAGACCCGAACACCCTGCGCACCCCCGTCCCGATGCCCATCGACCGCGAGCAGGTCCTGCACATAGCCCGCCTGGCCCGCGTGGGCCTGAGCGAGGAAGACGTGGCCCGCTTTCAGGAACAGCTGTCCCAGATCTTGGACTACTTTCAGGTGCTGGAGGAGCTGGACACCAGCGAAGTCCCGCCCACCTCTCACGTCCTGCCCCTGGAGAACGTGATGCGCGAGGACGAGCCGAGCGCCCCCATGCCTGCCGAGGAGGCGCTGGCCAACGCCCCGCAGCGGGAGGGCGACTTCTTCAAGGTGCGCGCCGTCCTCGAGGAGTAGCCGGTGCCCTCGGAGCTTTTCCGCCTCACAGTCCACGAGGCCGCCCGCCTGCTGGCCCGCCGCGAGGTCTCTTCCACGGAGTTGACGCGGGCTGTCCTGGACCGCATCGAGGCAGTTCAGGGGCGCCTCAACGCCTTTGTCACCGTCACGGCCGAGCTGGCCCTGGAGCAGGCCCGGGAGGCGGACGAGCGCCTGACCCGTGGCGAGGGCGTCACCCCCCTGACGGGCATCCCCGCCGCTATCAAGGACGTTATCTGCACCCGCGGTGTGCGCACGACCTGCGGCTCCCGCATGCTGGAGAACTTCGTCCCACCATATGACGCCACCGTCATCGAGCGACTGAAGGCCGCCGGGCTGGTGATGGTGGGCAAGACCAACATGGACGAATTTGCCATGGGCTCCTCGGGGGAGAACTCGTACTTCGGCCCGACCCGCAACCCCTGGGACGAAGAGCGGGTGCCGGGCGGGTCCTCCTCAGGCTCAGCGGCGGCGGTGGCTGCCGACGCCTGCCTGTATGCCCTGGGGAGCGACACCGGCGGAAGCATCCGCCAGCCGGCTGCCCTTTGCGGCATCGTGGGCCTCAAGCCGACCTACGGACGCGTCTCGCGCTACGGTCTGGTGGCCTTCGCCTCCTCCCTGGACCAGATCGGCCCTATGACCAAGGACGTGACCGATGCCGCTCTGGTGCTGCAGGCCATCGCCGGTCACGACCCTCGCGACTCCACATCGGCGCCGGTGGAGGTGCCCGACTACGCTGCCTCTCTGGTCCCCGACCTGAAGGGGCTGCGCCTGGGCGTCCCCCGGGAATATATGGGTGAGGGGGTCGAGGAGGGGGTGCGCAGGGCGGTGGAGGAGGCTATCGACCGACTGCAAGAGCTCGGGGCCGAGGTGGACCGGGAGGTCTCTCTCCCTTCGACCCCTTATGCCCTGGCCTGCTACTACATCATCGCCCCCAGCGAGGCCTCGGCCAATCTGGCCCGCTACGACGGCGTCAAATACGGCTACTCCTACACCGAGGGCGCCTCCATGTGGGAGAACATGGAGCGGACGCGCCAGTTCGGTTTCGGCGCCGAGGTCAAGCGCCGAATCATGCTGGGGACGTACGCCCTCTCGGCAGGCTACTACGACGCCTACTACCTGAAGGCCCAGAAGGTGCGCACCCTCATCCGTCGCGAGTTCGAGGCCGCCTTCCAGCGCTGTGACGCTCTCGTGACTCCGGTGTCGCCCACCCCTGCCTTTCGCCTGGGCGAGAAGGTGGCAGACCCGTTGCAGATGTACCTGAGCGACGTCTTCACCATTCCCGTGAACATCGCTGGGCTGCCGTCCATCAGCGTCCCCTGCGGCTTCAGCCAGGGGCTGCCGGTGGGGCTACAGGTCATCGGACGCCCCTTTGACGAGCCGACCATCCTGAGGGTGGCCTACGCTTATGAGCAGGCCACCGACTGGCACCTGCGGAGGGCACCCCTGTGACGGAGCGGCAGGGGCGGGTCATCGCTGTATGTCTCAGCCCCAGGGGCGGAATCCCCAAATTCCCCCAGCCCCAGGTCGTGGTGGGGCCTTACGGCGTCGAGGGTGACTACCACAGCGGCGCCTTCCGCACCAGCCGCCGCAGCGGCCAGCAGGTGCCCAACCTGAGACAGGTATCGGTGTGCGCCCAGGAGGTCTACGACCTGCTGGAGACCCAGCTGGGGGTGAAGGTGCCACCGGGCGGCTTCTCGGAGAACGTGCTGGTGGAAGGGCTGGGGGACCTGGGCGACCTGGAGCCGGGCGACCTGCTCCGCTTCTCGGGCGGCGTCGAGTTCCAGGTCACGGAGCAGAACGTCCCCTGCGCCAATCTCAGCGTCTACCACCCCCTGGTTCCCAAGCTGGTCTACGGGCGTCGCGGCGTCGTGGGAGTGGTGCGAACGCCAGGGGTGCTGCGGCCGGGAGAATCGGTGACGGTAGTGCGGGCCGACGAGGACGTTCAGGTGGAGGCCTATGCCGGCGCCTTCTATCCCCAGCGTCCGCTGCGGGTGCTATGGCGTGACCGCTGGTGGGAGGTTCGAGAGGTGCTGGGGCAGGGCCGTAGTCCCGGTCGATTCCGCTTTGCGGTCCTGCTGGAGGATGACGTTCGCGTCACCCTTTGCTACCATGAGGGGCAAGATCGCTGGACGCTGCGTGCGCTCGGGAGGGCAGCCAGTTGAGCGATGGCCCTTTTGCTACGCGGAGCTATCTGTCCAAGAAGGTGGAGTCCATACCCTCCTCGGGCATCCGCCGCTTCTTCGAGCTCATCGCCAGCCTCGACGGCGTCATCTCCCTGGGGGTGGGCGAGCCTGATTTCGTGACCCCTGAGGCCTTTTCGCGGGCCGCCTTCGAGGCGGTGGCCCGCGGCGAGACCCACTACACCTCCAACTACGGCCTGCCCCAGCTGCGCCGCGCCGTCGCCCGTCACCTGGAGCGCCTGTACGGCGTCCGCTACGACCCCGACAGGGAGATCATCATCACCGTAGGGGTCAGCGAGGGGCTGCTGCTGGCCGCCCACGCCATCCTGGACCCGGGCGACGAGCTGCTCTGCCCCGACCCTTATTACGTGGCCTACCAGCCGGTGTGCGTCCTGGCGGGCGGAACCTTCGTGCCGGTGCCCACCGAGATGGAGAACGAGTTCCGGCTGCGAGCGGAGGACCTCGAGGCGCGCATCACCCCCAGGACCAAGGCCCTGCTCATAGGCTATCCTTCCAACCCCACCGGCGCCCAGATGACCCGCGAGGACCTGATGGCCATCGCCAGGGTGGTGGAGCGACACGATCTGGTGGTCATTTCCGACGAGATCTACGACCGTCTGAGCTACGACTTGCCTCACACCTGCTTCGCCTCGCTGCCGGGGATGCGCGAGCGCACGGTGCTCCTGGGCGGCTTCTCCAAGGCCTACGCCCTTACGGGCTGGCGGGTGGGCTGGGCCTGTGCCCCCGCCCCCATCCTTGAGGCCATGATGAAGGTGCACCAGTACGTCATCATGTCGGCGCCCACCCCCAGCCAGTACGCAGCCCTGGCCGCCCTGGAGGAGGGGGAGGAGGAGAGCCGGCGCATGGTGGAGGACTTCGACCGCCGCCGCCACCTGGTGATGGAGGCGTTGCAACGCATGGGGTTGCCCTGCCCACCGCCGCGGGGTGCCTTCTATGCCTTCCCCAGCGTCCGCTCCACCGGCCTGGACGACGTGGAGTTCGCCCACCGCCTCCTGCAGGAGGAGAAGGTGGCGGTCATCCCTGGCTCCGCCTTCGGGGAGCGGGGCCGCGGGCATGTGCGCATCTGCTACGCCGCGCCCAGGCACCACCTGGAGGAGGCGTTGCAGCGCATGGCCCGGTTCATCGCCGGGCTGTAGCCCCCGACCTTCACTCCCGCCACGGCCGGCCGCCAGCCCGCTGCAACAGGTCGCGCACCGCTCCCTCCGCTCCCGCAATGACCCCCTGGCTGTCCAGGCGCGCCGGCCCGCCGTCTCTGTCCAGGATCAGGCCTCCCGCCTCTTCCACCAGCAGGATGCCTGCCGCCACGTCCCACGGCTTCAGGTTGTGGTGCACGTAGAGGTCGAAGCGACCGCAGGCGGCATAGGCCAGCCCGAGGGCGGCCGACCCCATCAGGCGGAAGCCCATCATGTCGGGCCAGAGGGAGCGCATGGTGTCCAGGAGATGGGCGGCCCGGAGGTCGTCGTAGCCGAGGTCGATGCCTATGAGCGACTGGGAAACGGAGCCTGCACGCGAGACGCTGGCCCGCTGTCCGTTGAGGGAGCAGCCCTGTCCGGCCACGGCCAGGAACTCCTCGCCCAGCAGGGGCGCGTAGGTGAGGGCCAGCAGCGGCCGCCCGTCGCGACACAGGGCGATGCTGTAACAGAAGTGGGGTATGCCACGGGAGAAGTTGTGGGTGCCATCCAGGGGGTCCACGACCCACGTCCAGCCTTCGCCTGCGGCCGCAGAGCTGGCCGTCTCCTCCGAGAGGACGGCATGATCGGGGAACTCGGCCGAGAGCAGCCGCAGCGTCTCCCTCTCGGCCAGCACATCGGCCTCCGTCACGAAATCGCGGCGTCCCTTGGCGGTCACCTGCTGTCGAGGGCCGAAGCGTTCGGTGAGGATGCGGCCAGCGATGCGGGCGCACTCGCGGGCCACCTCCAGGGCTGTGCGTCCACTGGTAGCGAGGGGTAGCTGGATGGCCATGCCCCCTCACATGCGGTCGGGGGCCGACATGCCCATCAGGTGCAGGGTGGCCGCCAGGGCTGCCTTGGTGGCCCCCACCAGCTTCAACCTCGCCTTGGACAGGGGCACGTCTTCCGAGACCACCCGGCAGCGCTCGTAGAAGTCATGGAAGGCCGTGGCCAGGTCCAGGGCGTAGTAGGGCAGCAGATGGGGCTCCAGCTTGCGGGCCACCGTCTCCACCATCTCCGGCAGCCTCAAGACCTGTCGGATGAGGGCCAGCTCCGGCTCCTCCCCCAGCAGGGAGACATCGCCGTCGCTGTAGTCCAGTGCCCGCTCGCGGGCGTGCAGGAGGATGCCCGCCATGCGGGCGTGGGCATACTGCACATAGTAGACGGGGTTTTCGGCCGACTGCCGCGCCGCCAGCTCCAGATCGAAGTCCATGTGGGAGTTGGGCGCCCGCGACAGGAAGAAGAAGCGGCAGGCGTCGGCCCCCACCTCCTCCACGACCTCCCGCAGAGTTATGATCTCGCCCGCCCGCTTGGACACGCGCACCTCCTCGCCGCCCCGCTTCAGGGTAACCAGCTGGTGGATGATGATGACCAGCCGCTCGGGATCGATGCCCAGGGCAGCCACGGCCGCCTTCATGCGCGGCACGTGGCCCTGGTGGTCGGCCCCCCATATGTCCACCACCCGGTCGTAGCCGCGGACGAAGAACTTGTGATAGTGATAGGCGATGTCCGAGGCGAAATAGGTGGGGCGTCCGTTGGAGCGCACCAGCACGTTGTCCTTGTCCTCGCCAAGGGCCGAGGAGGTGAACCAGACAGCGCCCTCCTTCTCGGTGACGTAGCCCCGCTCGCGGAGCAAGCGCATGACCGTCTCGTAAGGCTCGGGGTAGAGGGACTGCTCGCTGAACCAGGAGTCGTATCGCGCCCCCATCAGGGCCAGGTCCTCGCGGATGCGCTCCAGCATCCTCTCCATCCCGAAGCGGTGAAGCTCGGGCGGGCAGGGGCTGTCGCGGTAGCCCAGCAGACGGTCTCCGAAGCGGTCCTTGGCCTCCCGCGCCAGGTCCACCACATACTCTCCCGTGTAGGCCCCCGGGGGCACCTCTACCGCTTCGCCGTGGAGCTGACGGTAGCGGGCGAACAGGGTGGCGGCGAAGGTGTCCGTCTGGGTGCCGGCGTCGTTGATGTAGTATTCCCGCTCCACCCTGTAGCCTGCCGCCTCCAGCACATTGGCGAGGGTATCGCCGATGGCGAGGCCACGGCCCGCGGCCACCGTCAGGGGGCCGGTGGGATTGGCCGAGACGTATTCCACCTGCACCCTCTGTCCCTGCCCCAGGTCCAGGCGAGGGAAGGACTCGCCCTTTCGCAGCACCTCCTCCACCTGTCCAGCCAGCCAGGTGGGCGATAGGCGGAAGTTGATGAAGCCGGGAGGCGCGACCTCAACCTGCGCCACGATATCGGACGCAGGGACGCGGGCGGCGATGGCCTCGGCCAGGGACAGAGGGGTGGTGCCGGCCGCGCGGGCCAGCCGGAGGGCGATGTTGGAGGCGTAGTCGCCGTGCTCGGGGCGCTGGGGGCGCTCCACGGTGGAGTCCGGGAGGGCGACCCTGGGCAGTGCGCCGTCCTCCATGGCCTGGCGGGCCGCCTGTTGCACCAGCGCCTCGATCTCACGTCTGACCATCGGGGGGTCCTCCAGAAGCGGTGCCGCCGGGCAGAGGCGGCACCGACTAGATTCTAACCCAAGGCCCCCGCGGGTGCACCTAGCTGATCTCGGCCGTGACGCCCTCCAGCAGGCGGGAGAGACGCTGGCGCAGGTGGCGGTGCTCGGGCCGGGACAGGTCGGGATCCGATTCCAGGATGCGGGTCGCTTCCTTGCGGGCCAGCTCGATGAGGGGCGTATCGGTTATGCTGGCCACCTTCAGGTCGGGCATGCCCGACTGGCGCACGCCGAAGTATTCGCCGGGGCCTCTCAGGCGCAGGTCTTCCTCGGCCAGTCGGAAGCCATCATGCACCGTTTCCAGGATGCGCAGCCGCTCCTGGGCCTCCTCGGAGCGGTTCTCCGACAGCAGCAGGCAGAAGCTCTGGTGCTGGCTGCGGCGCACACGTCCCCGCAGCTGGTGAAGCTGGGCCAGGCCGAAGCGGTCGGCAGCCTCGATGAGGATGACGGTAGCATTGGGGACATCCACCCCTACCTCCACCACCGTGGTGGTGACCAGGATGTCAAGCTCACCGTCGCGAAAGCGGCGCATCGTCTCGTCCCGCTCCCGTGGCGGCATCCGGCCGTGCATGAGGCCCAGGCGCAGGTCGGGAAAGACCTCCCGCGACAGGCGCTCGTATTCGGCCTCGGCGGCGCGCGCCGCCACTGCCTCCGACTCCTCGATGAGGGGGCAGACTATGTAGGCCTGCCTCCCCTGCCGCACCTGTCGGCGGATGAACTCGTACGCCTGCTGACGCTGGTTGGGCCGCAGGCGGTAAGTCTTGACGGGCGGCCGACCGGGCGGCATCTCGTCCAGGACGGTGACGTCCAGATCGCCGTAGAGGGTCAGGGCCAGGGTGCGCGGTATGGGGGTGGCAGTCATCACCAGCACGTGAGGGCTGCGGCCCTTCTCGCGCAGGGCCGCCCGCTGGACCACACCGAAGCGATGCTGCTCGTCGATGACCGCCAGGCCCAGGCGGGCGAACTGCACATGCTCCTGAATGAGGGCGTGGGTGCCCACGACGATGTCTATCTCGCCCCGGGCCAGCGCCGTCTGCACCTGTGCCTTCTCGCCAGGACGCAGCGCCCCAATGAGCAGCCCTATTCGCAAGGGTCGCTCCAGGTAGACGGGGCAGGCCACGGCATAGCCCGGGCCGGCCAGCTCGAACCAGGGGCCGTCCTGGGAGGGGCCATCCCCCTGGGCGCCGAACAATCGACAGAGGGTGCGAAAGTGCTGCTCGGCCAGGATCTCCGTCGGCGCCATGATGGCCCCCTGCCAGCCCGACCAGGCAGAGGCCAGCAAGGCAGCGGCAGCCACCACCGTCTTGCCGCTGCCTACGTCGCCCTCCAGGAGACGGATCATGGGTACGGGCCGGGCCAGGTCCGACAGCACGTCGGCGATGGCCCTCCTCTGCGCACCCGTCAGCTGAAAGGGCAGGGAGGAGACGAAGCCTTCCAGCACCTCCTCGGGCAGGGAGAGAACGGGCGCTTCGGCCCCCCGCTGCCACTCCAGTCGACGCCGCACCACCAGTAGCTGGACTGTCAGCAACTCCTCGAAGGCCAGCCGGCGACGGGCCTCCTCCATCTGATGGCGGGAGTCGGGGAAGTGGACCTGACGCAGGGCTTCGGCTATGGGCAACAGCTGCAGCCGCTGGCGCAGCTCTGCGGGCAGCACCTCGGGCACCTGGTCGGCGCAGCTGTCGAGGGCCTGACGCACCAGTCGACGCAGGAAGCGTTGCGACAGGCCCTCGGTGCTGGGGTACACGGGCACCAGGCGGCGGGTGTTGACCGACTCCTGGTCGATAGGCTCCCACTCGGGGTTCTCCATCTGGACCTGGCCGCGGAAGACGGTGACCCGACCGGAGAAGGCGGCCTGCATGCGGGGCCGCAACTGCCTGGCCACGTGGGTCTGGCCCCACCAGACCAGACGCAGGGTGCCGGTGTTATCGCTGACCACGGCCTCGGTGGCCTTGCGGCCCCCGAGGGTAGTGGCTGCGACCGTCCAGACGGTGGCGATGACCGTCTGTTCCTCCCCCACCGCCAGCTGGGATATGCTGCGGACGGCGCTGTAGTCGTTGTAGCGGTGGGGGAAGTGATAGAGCAGGTCGCCAACGGTGCGCATCCCCAGCCGCTCCAGCTTCTGGGCGTAGGGGCGGCTCACGCCGCGCAGGGCGTGGATGGGATCGTCCAGACGCAGGGCCGAATTGTAGCTGGCCTCGGCCCTGAGGGAAGGCCGACGGGCTGTCGACACGGGGCGGGCGATGGCCTTCAGCAAGGCCTCCACCACCCGCCGCCGCTGGATGGGATGCAGGGAGGCGTAGCCCCTTGGGGGGAGGAGGGAGATCACGCGCAGGAGCTCGTGGCCGTCGGGCAGGCGGTTCCGGGCCAGGAAACGCCGCAGGTAGGCGTCCAGCCCCCCCACCACGGCGGTGTCGCTGTACCTCTTGGCCCTCTCCAGCTCCAGGACTTTGCGCAGGTCTTCCAGAGGGCCCTTCACCGTCCGCCATCCCCTCCCCGAGGCGCCGCCGCCCTATTCCTCCCCTTCCAGCGTCCCGACCCCCAGCAGCCCCGGCCCGGCGTGGGTGCCTACCACGGGGCCGATACGCACTAGGTAGGGCTGGGCATGCGAGAGCATCGGCCGCACCCGCTCCAGCAGGGCCTCGGCCTCTGCCCGGTCGGTGGTGTAGCCGATGGCCATCTCCTTGATGCGTGGCGTGGCCAGGGCGAGCTGTAGCAGGCGTTCGCGGGCCTGCTGACGTGTGCGGACGCGGCCTTCCGGGTGCACTTCCCCATCCCGCAGGGAGAGGATGGGCTTCACGTGTAGGAGGGATCCCAGGAAGGCGCGGGCGCGGCCGATGCGCCCACCCCGACGCAGGTACTCCAGCGTGTCCAGCACGAAGTAAAGGCGCACCCTGTCCACGCAGTGGCGGGCGATGGCGAGCACCTGCTCCATGCTGGCGCCGCCGCGGGCGGCCCTGGCCGCCGCCAGCACGATGAATCCCATGCCCATGGACACGCTCAGCGAGTCCACCACCTCGATGCGGGCGCCCCGCTCCCGCAGGGCCTCGGCGGCACGGCAGGCGTTATTATAGGTGGCCGAAAGCTTGGACGATATGTGGATGCAGACCAGCTCGTCCGCCTCCTGCAGCACCTCCTCGTAGGCCTGGAGCATCTCGCCCACCGAGGGGGCCGAGGTGGTGGGCAGAGTCTTGCTCTCCTGCAGGAGGCGGTAGAAGGTATCGTGGTCTATGTCTATCCCCTCCTTGTAAGCGCGGTCGCCGAAAACGACGGTAAGGGGGACGACAGCGATGTCCAGCTCGCGCACCAGCTCGGGAGGGAGGTCGGCCGTGCTGTCGGTGACGATCTTTACCGGCAAGTGCCACCTCCGTGCTGAAGGCTCGGGGCCAGTATAGCACGGTGCCCGGCTCGGCCCGGGCTACCACCAGACCTTGCCTTCCACGTCCTCGGGGCGCAGGTCGTCGTAGCTCTTGAGCCAGAGGCCGGTGGAGAGGTACTTCCAGCCGCCGTCCGCCAGCAGGCAGACGATGTTTCCGCGCTCCAGCCGCTCCGCGACCTTCAGGGCGGTGCGCAGGACTGCCCCCGAGGAGATGCCGGCGAAGATGCCCTCCCGCTCCAGCAGCTCCTTGGTCATGGCGAAGGAGGTGCGGGAGTCCACCACGAAGCGGCCGTCCAGCACGGACTCGTCCAGCACGGGGGGTATGAAGCCCTCGTCCAGGCTGCGCAACCCCTGCACCAGGTCGCCGGGATGGGGGACGGTGGCCACCACCTTGATGTTGGGATTGTATTCCTTCAGCCGTCGCCCAACGCCGGTGAGGGTGCCGCCGGTGCCCAGCCCGGCCACGAACACGTCCACCTCCGGCAGGTCGCGGATGATCTCCTCGGCAGTCGTCTCGTAGTGGGCGCGGGGGTTGTGGACGTTGCCATACTGGTAAGGCATGTAGTAGCGGTCGGGCGCCTCCTCCAGCATCCTCTGGGCCAGAGCGATGGCGTCGTTGGTCGAGCGGGCGCCCCGGGCGTAGACCACTTCCGCCCCGAAAGAGCGGATGAGCTGCTCCCGTTCCGGCGTGACGTTGTCGGGCAGGACGCAGACCAGGCGGTAGCCCTTCACCCTGGCCACCATGGCCAGGCTGATGCCGGTGTTGCCGCTGGTGGGCTCCAGGATGGTCTTATCAGGCGTCAGCTCGCCCGACTCCTCGGCCGCGCGGATCATATAGAGGGCGATGCGGTCCTTGAGGCTGCCGGTAGGGTTGTGGCCCTCGAGCTTGGCGAAGATGCGCACCCCTGGCTTGGGGCTGAAACGCTTCAGCTCCACCAGGGGGGTATTGCCGATGCACTCGAGAATGTCCCTGTAGACACGGCCCCCCACGGTGGGTGCCGGCAGCGGGGTCCTGCGCTGGGCGTTGCCCCCCTCAGCGACCACCCTCACCCCCCGCCAGGGCGGGCAGAATGGAGACCACGTCCCCGTCCTTCAGGGGGGTCTCCAGCTGCTGCAAGAAGCGGATGTCTTCGTCGTTGAGGAAGATGTTGACGAAGCGGTGCAGCTGGCCGTTGTCCAGCACGCTGCCCTTGAAACCGGGGTAGAGGGCCTCCAGCCGCTCCAGCAGTTCCCGCACCGTTCGCGCCTCCACCTGGACGGAGCGCTGGCCACCGGCCAGGCGCTGCAGGTTAGCGGTCAGACGAACTTCGACCGTCATGGCACCCGCCTGCACTTCATTATAATTGCGCTGTCTATTTTGCGCATACCTACGAGTGCTGGCGGCCCGGGAAGGGGGCGCCGCAGAATCCCTCGTAGTCGATCAGCTCGGTAATGGTGGGGTCGTCGCCGCACAGGGGGCACTTGGGGTCGCGCCGCACCTTCACCGTCCGGAACTCCCCCGCCAGGGCGTCGTAGAGCAGCAGCCGCCCCACCATGGGCTCGCCGATGCCCAGGATGAGCTTCATGGCCTCGATGGCCTGCAGGGAGCCGATGACCCCCGTCAGCGCGCCCAGCACCCCCGCCTCGGCGCAGTTGGGCACCGCCCCGGGCGGAGGCGGCGAGGGGAAGAGACAGCGGTAGCAGCCCTGCCCGGGCACGAACACCGTCAGCTGGGCATCGAACATGAGGATGGCTGCGTCCACCAGCGGCTTACCCGCAAAGTAGCATGCGTCGTTGACCAGATAGCGAGTGGTGAAGTTGTCGGCCCCGTTTATGACGATGTCGTACTGGGGGATGATGTCCATGGCATTGTCGGACGTGAGGGGTGCCTCGTGGAGCACCACGTTCACGTCCGGGTTGTAGGCGAGGAGCGTCTCCTTGGCCGACTGGGTCTTGGGCTTGCCAACGTCGTCGTTCTGGTGCAGGACTTGCCGCTGCAGGTTGGACAGGTCCACCACGTCGAAATCGACTATGCCGATGGTCCCGACCCCGGCCAGCGCCAGATAGAGGGCCGCCGGGCCTCCCAGTCCGCCGGCGCCCACCACCAGGACCTTGGCGGCCATCAGCTTGCGCTGGCCCAGTGGCCCCACCTGGGGCATGATGATGTGCCGCGAGTAGCGCATTACCTGCTCGGGAGTGAGGACCTGTCCGCCCGCCAGGGCGGGGATGACGGCCACCTCGTCCCCGTCCCGCACGGGCGTCTCGGGCCCCTGCAGGCTGTGGATCTCCTGGCTGTTGAGGTAGACGTTGATGTGGGCCTGAATGCGCCGGTCCTGGTCGAAGACCATGCTGGCCAGGCCGGGGTAGCGCTGGGCCAGGTGCTCCAGCACCTCCCGAACCGTGCGGCCCTCGGCCTGCACGTAGGCCTGGTTGCCGGCCAGCTTGCGGAAGGGCGTCGGTATGTAGACGTTCACGCCCAAAGCTCCTCTCCTCCTGTCATTCCAGGAAGCTGTAGCGCTCGCCCGTGTCGGGGAGCACCGTTACCACTCGCTTTCCCTTGCCCAGGCGTCGTGCCACTCGGATAGCGGCGGCCACGTTGGCCCCGGACGAAATGCCCACCAGCAGCCCCTCTTCCCGGGCTAGACGGCGCGCCATGCTCATGGCCTCCTCGTCGCCGATGCCGATGACCTGGTCGATGATGCGCCGGTTCAGCACCCCCGGCACGAAGCTGGCGCCGATGCCCTGGATGCCGTGCAGGCCGGGGCGGCCGCCCTGGAGCACCGGCGAGCGCGCCGGCTCCACCGCCACCACCAGGATGTTGGGGTCGTGCTCCTTCAGCACCTCGCCCACGCCGGTGATGGTGCCGCCGGTGCCCACCCCGGCCACGAAGGCGTCCAGCCTCCCCTCGGTGGCCTCCAGCACCTCCAGGGCGGTGGTGCGGCGGTGGATCTCGGGATTGGCCGGGTTCTCGAACTGCTGGGGCATGAAGTAGCCCGGGTTGTTGCGCACCAGCTCCTCGGCGGCGTACACGGCGCCCGTCATGCCCTCGATGGCCGGCGTCAACACCACCTCGGCGCCGAAGCGGGCCAGGAGATCGCGACGGGCGAGGCTCATGTCCTCCGGCATGGTTACGATGAGGCGATAGCCCTTGACGGCGGCCACCATGGCCAGGCCTATTCCCGTGTTGCCGCTGGTGGGCTCCACGATGGTGTCTCCGGGCTTGATGAGGCCCCGACGCTCGGCGTCCTCGATCATGGCCAGGGCGATGCGGTCCTTCACCGAGCCGGCCGGGTTGAGGGACTCTACCTTGGCGAGGACCTCGGCTGCCCCCTCGGGCACCACCCGGCGCAGGCGCACCATGGGGGTGTCGCCGATGAGGTCGAGGACGCTGTCAGCTATTCGGCCCCGCCTAGGCATGTCCGTGTCGCCTCAGATGACATAACGGTCGGCCCTGACCGCTCGCTGCCTGTCCCTGGCTGCCAGCTCGCCAATGGTGGTGTTCTCCAGCACCTCCAGTATGGCCTGCTGGACTCGCTCCCACATCTCCCTCTGGGCGCAGCCGCCGGCGCGGGTGCACTCGGAGGCCTCGTCCAGGCACTCGATGGGCATGATCTTGCCCTCCAGAGCCTCCACTACCTCGCTGACGCGGATCTCGTCGGGGTGGCGCAGCAAGGCGTGGCCTCCGGCAGGGCCGCGGATGGAGCGGATGAAGCCTGCCCGGCGCAGGGTGGCCAGCAGCTGCTCCAGGTAGGACTCGGGTATCTTCTGGCGAGCGGCTATCTCGCTGCTCTGGATGGGCCGCCCCTCGCCGTAGTGGTGGGCCAGCTCGATGAGCGCCCGTATGCCGTAGTCGCCCTTGGTAGAGACGCGCATGCCCCGCCCGTTCCCCAAAAAGTAGAGTAATCCCGTCAACAATCATATCATGCCCCATGAGGGCGGGGCAAGGACGGGGCCGTTGGGGGGCCTCAGCCCCCGGCCACGGCAGGGACTATGCTGACCTCGTCGCCAGGCTTCAAGGGGGTGTCCAGCCCCTGCAGGAAGCGCACGTCCTCGCCGTTGACGTAGATGTTGACGAAGCGGCGGATCTGGCCGGCCTCGTCTACCAGCCGCTCCTTGATGCCCGGGTAGCGGGCATCGAGTGCTTCGATGCACTCGATGAGGCGGCTGCCATCACCGACCACCACGTCCTGCTGGCCGGTGAGGGCTCGTAGTGGCGTAGGGATGCGCACCGTGATGCTCATCTCTGCTCCTCTTAACCCTCCACGATATCGCCCGGGACGGGGTCTACCCGCACGCCCTGTTCCTGGACCCAGCGGATGCCCCGCTCGATCTCCTCCATCTCCCCTTCCAGCTCCAGTATCACCCAGCCCCGGTCCTCGGTGACGTCGGCCCGGCGGATGTTGGTCACCAGGTCGAACTGCCTCCCCAGGCGCCAGATGATGGGCTCCTGTATGAGGTGCGGCGGAAAGGTGAACTTGACCCTCTGTTTGGCCACCGTCGACTCCTAGCCGCGGGCGGTGGGCAGGGCGCCCTGCCGCCGGGCGATGGCCTCCTCGAAGGAGGCGATGGTGGGGTCCACCAGCACCGGCTCGGCCAGGGCGTCCTGGACGGCCTCGGCCGTCTTGAGCCCGGCTCCCGTTATGAAGGCTACCACAGTCTCGTCGGGGTCGATACGCCCCTCGCGGGCCAGGCGCCGCAGGGCGGCCACCACCACGCCCCCGGCCGTCTCGGCGAAGACGCCCTCCGTCTCGGCCAGGAGCTTGATGCCCTCCACCACCTCCTCGTCGGTCACTGCCACCCCGTAGCCGTCCGTCTCGGCTAGCACCTTCAGGGCGTAATAGCCATCGGCCGGATTGCCGATGGCCAGCGACTTGGCGATGGTGTTGGGCCGCTGCGGCCGGATGTCGAAGCTGCCCCGGTCCCAGGCCTCTACAATGGGCGAGCAGCCCAGCGCCTGGGCGGCGGTCATGCGCGGCTTGCGCCACTCGATGAGGCCCAGCCAGGCCAGCTCCTTGATGCCCTTGTAGATCTTGGTGAACAGGGAGCCGCTGGCAGCGGGGACGATGCAGTGGTCGGGGGCGCGCCAGCCCAGCTGCTCGCATACCTCGTAGCCCAGGGTCTTGGACCCCTCGGCATAGTAAGGGCGGACGTTGATGTTGACGAAGGCCCAGCGATACTTCTCGGCCAGCTCGCTGCACAGGCGGTTCACGTCATCGTAGGAGCCGCGCACCGCCACCAGCACCGGCCCGTAAATGGCCGACCCGAGGATCTTGGCTGCCTCCAGGTCGGCGGGCACGAAGACGAGCGCCCGCAGGCCGGCACGGGCGGCGTGGGCTGCCACCGAGTTGGCCAGGTTGCCGGTAGAGGCGCAGGCCAGAGTGTCGAAGCCGAACTCTCGCGACTTGGTGGCCGCCACCGAGACCACCCGGTCCTTGAAGGACCAGGTGGGATTGACGCAGTCGTTCTTCAGGTAAAGGTGACGGAGGCCCAGGGCCCGGCCCAGGTTGCGGGCCTCCAGCAGGGGCGTGAAGCCGGCGCCGATGTCCACCGGCTCCCCCTCGGCAGGCAGGAGGTCAGCGTAGCGCCAGATGGTCAAGGGCCCCTGCTCGATGCGCCGACGGGAGATGTGCCGACGCAGGGCCTCGTAGTCATACATGACCTCCAGGGGGCCGAAACAGAACTCACAGACGTATATGGGGTCGAGCGAGTAGAGCCGCCCGCACTCGCGACAGCGCAGGTTCTTCGCGAAGGACATGGCGCCAGACCTCCTGCCCAAGATAGGTGCCCTGGCTCCTCCCGACCGCCGTGGCCTGGCGCTGCGTCCTTCGACCCCTGCTCTGCCTCCGCCTGGCTTAAAGAAAAGCCCCTTCCGGTGTCGAGAAGAGGCCTTGCTTCGCCTTTTCTCCCCCTTATCGTCCCCCGCCAGAGGCGGGGACGGCGTTGGCACCGCTGCAGGGGCCGCCTCTAGGCAGGCCCCGGCCGGTTGCCGGGCTTCACCGGGCCGTTCCCTCCACCACTCTGGATAAGAGGGGCCATATTCTGTTGTCGAGTGCGTATGCTACCACGGCCTCGAACCTGTGTCAATGAGCTGCGAGCTGTGGCCTATAATGGCCTTGCTATGGCGCGGAAGGTGCTGGTGGTGGACGACGAGCCTACCCTGGTGGCGGCCCTGCGATACACCCTGGAGCGGGAAGGGTTCCAGGTCCTGGAGGCGGGCGATGGCGAGACGGCCCTGCAATTGGCCCGCAGCCAGTCGCCCGACATCGTCATTCTGGATGTGTTGCTGCCCGGCCTGGACGGTTTCGAGGTCTGCCGGAGACTGCGCCGCGAGTCGTCGGTGCCCATCATCATGCTCACCGCCAAGGGCGAGGAGACGGATCGGGTGGTGGGGCTGGAGCTGGGCGCCGACGACTATGTGGCCAAGCCCTTTTCCATGCGCGAGCTACTGGCCAGGGTGCGGGCCCTGCTGCGCCGCGCCCAGGGCCTCCAGCCCCAGGGGGAGGCCATCGTCTCGGGGGACCTGCGCCTCGACCTGCGGCGGAGGGAGGCTTACCGTGGCGACGTGCCGCTGCCCCTGAAGCCCAAGGAGTTCGACCTGCTGGCGTTCTTCATGCGCCACCGCGGCCGCGCCTTCAGCCGTGAGGAACTGCTGGATCAGGTGTGGGGCTACGAGTATGCCGGCGACACCCGCACCGTGGACGTGCACGTGCGCTGGCTGAGGGAAAAGATCGAGGAGACGCCGAGCAAGCCCACCCGCATCATCACCGTCCGCGGCCTGGGCTACCGATTCGAGGGCTGAGGCGGTGCAGCGGTTCCCTGCCGCGGGCTGACGAGGGCGCGGAATGTCCACCTCCGACCTGAGGATCCTCCTGTCTCTGGCTCTCGCTCTCTTGGTGGCCCTGGGGGTCTATCTGGTGCTGGTGGAGGAGGCTGGACCTGGTACCGTGGCCCTGGCCGGCGCCTGCCTGCTGGCCCTGGCGCTGGTGGTCGCCTACCTGGGGCGACGCCGCTGGAGCGCTTCGGCCCGGGCCCTCTACTCCCTGGCAGCGGGCCGGCCGCTGCCCGCCGATGCTCCCGCTGAGCTGTCCGGGCCGTTGGCAGCAGTGGCCGAGGCGCTCCACGACGTCCGCCAGGAGCGCGACCTGCTGCTGGCCGCCCTGGATGCCAGCCCCGATGCCCTGCTGGTGCTGGACGCCGAGGGTCGCGTACGCTTCAGCAACGCCGCTGCCAGCACGGTCCTGGGCCAGGAGCCTCATGCCCTGGCGGCCCAGCCCCTGGCCTGGTTCCTGCCCCAGGCCGAGGCTGTGGACGCCCTGAGGAGGGTGCGCAGGGAGGGCGGTTCCGCGTCCTCGACGGTGGAAGGCCCCGGAGGCCGGCCCCTGGAGCTGACGGTGACCGCACTGGGCAGCAGCGGCAGGCTGCTGGTCTCACTGCGCGACCTGACCGAGGTGCGCCGCGTGGACCAGGTGCGCCGCGACTTCGTCGCCAATGTCTCCCACGAGCTGCGCACCCCCATCGCTGCTGTGAAATCGGCCCTGGAAGCCCTGCGGGCCGGCGCCCAGGACGACCCCCAGGCCCGCGACCTTTTCCTCGCTCGTGCCGAGGAGGAGACGGAGCGCATGGCCCGACTGGTGGAGGAGTTGCTGGAGCTGTCGCGTTTGGAGGCAGGGGTAGATGTCTTCGTCCCCCAGCCGGTAGACCTGGCGACGGTCCTGTCCCGGGCGGTGGAGCGCATGGCGCCCCGCGCCAGGGAGGCGGGCCTGGGCCTGGCGTTGCAGCTGCCTCCCCGACTGCCCCCCGTCCGGGGGGACGCCGAGCGTCTGGAGCGGGCCGTCCTCAACCTCCTGGACAACGCCATCAAGTTCACACCAGCGGGGGGGTCGGTGACGGTCACGGCAGCGGAGGGCGATGGCGGCGTCGTTCTGACAGTGCGCGATACGGGAGTAGGCATCGAACCTGCCGACCTCCCGCGCATCTTCGAGCGTTTCTACAAGGCCGACCGCTCTCGCCGTCGTCCCGGAGCGGGCCTGGGCCTGGCCATCGTCAAGCATATAGTGGAGGCGCACGGCGGGCGGGTGTGGGCCGAGAGCAGCCCCGGGCAAGGCTCAGCCTTCAGCATCTTTCTGCCCCTCGCTGACTGACGCCCCGCAACTTTTACCTGTGCTAATGGCCCGTTAACATCGCGTTGAGGATACGGTCAGGAGGGGGATCTAGCATGGTGGGTGAAAGGAGGGAGAGAATGCAGAAGGCACCCGACAAGCCCAAGGAGACCCTGGTCACCGGCCAGGGAGACCTCTTCACCCGCCTGTTCCGCCACGTGGCGCCCGACGCCACCGAGCTGGTGCTCGTGCGCCATGGCGAGGCGGCCCCCATCCCCCCGGACGCGGCCAGTTACGACCCGCCCCTCTCGGAGCGGGGGCGCTGGCAGGCCGAGCGGCTGGCCCGGCGCCTGGCCGGCACCCGCATCGACGCCCTTTATGCCTCGCCCCTGCGCCGCGCCCAGGAGACAGCCCAGGCGGTGGCCGAGGCCACAGGCCTGTCCATCGAGACCGTCCCCGACCTGCGTGAGGTAGAGACGGACATGGCCCGCCTGCGGACGGCCTTCCGCGGCCGCGACCGCGAGGAGCTGGTGCAGGACCTGGCCCGCTGCCTGCTGGCGTCCCCCAGGTGGGACACACTGCCCGGGTTCGAGCCGTCCCACCGCTTCCGCCTGCGGGTGCGCAGGGCACTGGACAGCATCGTGGCCCGGCACCCTGGTCAGAGGGTGGTGGTGATCTGTCACGGAGGGGTCATCAACCTCTGCCTGAGCTTCGTCCTGGACGTCCCCCGCGACATCTTCTTCCTGCCCGAACACACCTCTCTGACGGTGGTCAGGATGTCGGGCGAGCGGGCGGCCATCCAGACGGTGGGCGACTGCGCTCACCTCTGGGACGGGGGCATCCCGGATTTTACGCAGCGTTAAGCCCCGTTAACACGCCGTTAAAACTGGCCCCCGCACACTAGAAGCGGGGGCGCAAGGAGGAAAGGGTTGAACGTGCGCTCTCTCACTGTGCGTGGCCTGGCCGTCGTGTCCCTCTCTCTGGCGCTGGCCCTGCTGGCTGCCTGTGGTTCCCAGGGCGGCGGCTCGGGCCTCTCCGGCCGCATAATCGTGGATGGCTCCAGCACCGTCTTCCCCATCAGCGAGGCAGTGGCTGAGGAGTTTCGCGCCAAGGAACCGGGTGTAGAGGTGGTGGTTGGCATCTCCGGCACGGGCGGCGGCTTCCAGAAGTTCTGCAACGGCGAGACGGACATCTCCGATGCGTCCCGCCCCATTCGCCAGCAAGAGATAGACGCCTGCCGCAACAACGGCATCGACTTCATCGAGCTGCCAGTGGCCTTCGATGCCCTGACGGTGGTGGTCAACCCGGCCAATGACTGGGTGGACTGCATCACTGTGGCCGAGCTGAAGAAGATGTGGGAGCCGGCGGCCCAGGGCACCGTCACTCGCTGGAACCAGGTGAACCCGGCCTGGCCCGATCGTCCCCTGCGCCTCTACGGCGCCGGCACCGACTCGGGCACCTTCGACTACTTCACCGAGGCCATCGTCGGCAAGGAGGACGCCAGCCGCGGCGACTACACCGCCAGCGAGGACGACAACGTCCTGGTGCAGGGAGTGGCTGGCGACCCCAACGCCCTGGGCTACTTCGGCCTGGCCTATTACCTGGAGAACCGTTCCCGCCTCAAGGCCCTCAAGGTGGACGGTGGCCAGGGCTGCGTGGAGCCCTCGGTGGACAGCGTCATCAACGGCACCTACCGGCCCCTTTCGCGGCCGTTGTTTATATACGTTAGCACCAGGTCCATGGAGCGCCCGGAGGTGCGGGCCTTCGTGGACTTCTATCTGGACGTGGCAGGTGACCTGGTGCGGGAGGTGGGATACGTTCCTCTGCCCAGGACCGCCTATGACCTCGTGCGAGAGCGGTGGGAGAACCGCAGGACCGGCACCGTCTTCCAGGGCGTGACTCCCGGCCTGCGCATCGAGGACGTGCTGGCGAGGGAGAGGTAGGATGGCCACCGCGGAGGCCCCACTGGCGGTGCGGCGCTCGCCGCGCCGCCGTCGCCTCCTGCGCTTGCGCGAGGCGCCTATACTGGGCCTCCTGTTCCTCTGTGCCGCCATCTCCATCTTCACTACCGTGGGCATCGTGGCGGTGCTGGTGGAGGAGGCGGTGGGCTTCTTCCGCGAGGTCTCCATCCTCGAATTCCTGACCGAGAGCCGCTGGACGCCCCTGTTCGTAGAGAAGCATTTCGGGGTGTTGCCCCTCCTTTCGGCCACCTTTCTCATATCGGCCCTTGCCCTGGCGGTGGCGGTGCCCGTGGGGCTGGGAGCTGCCATCTACCTGAGCGAATATGCCTCGCCCCGACTGCGGGCCGTCCTCAAGCCTGCCCTGGAGGTGCTGGCGGGCATCCCCACCGTGGTCTACGGCTACTTCGCCATCACCTTCATCGCCCCCGAGATCCTGCAGAGGCTCCTGGGACAGCAGACCCTGTTCAGCGCTCTGTCGGCGGCCCTGGCCATGTCGGTGCTGCTGTTGCCCATGGTCTCCTCCCTGTCGGAGGACGCGATGAGGGCCGTGCCCGGCTCCCTGCGGGAGGCGGGCTATGCCCTGGGCAGCAACCGCTTCGAGGTGGCGGTGCGGGTGGTGCTGCCGGCAGCCCTGTCGGGCATAGTGGCAGCGGTGGTTCTGGCCATGGCTCGGGCCGTGGGCGAGACGATGATCGTCACCATCGCCGCCGGCAACGTGCCCAACCTGTCCTGGAACCCGTTGGAGGCGATGCAGGCCCTTCCGGCCTACATCGTCCAGGTCAGCCTGGGCGATACCCCTGCCGGCAGTCTGGAATACAAGACCATCTTCGCCGTAGGCCTGGCCCTGTTCGTCTGCACCCTGGGGCTGAACGTGGCCGCTCAGTGGCTCCTGTCGCGCTTCCGGGAGGCCTACGAGTGACGACGACGGCCCTACGCACGGCTGAATGGCGGAGGCGGCTGCTGCGTCGGCACGTGCTGGCGGCTGCCGCTGCGATGCTGTTGCGACTGGCGGCGGCGGCCGGCATAGCCGCTCTCGTCCTGCTGCTGGTAGTGGTGGCGCGGGATGGCCTGGACAGGCTGTCGTGGGACTTCATCACCAGCTATCCGTCGCGTATCGCCACGCGAGCGGGCATCCGCTCGGCCCTGCTGGGCTCCCTCTGGGTGGTGGGTTTGACCGGCCTCCTGGCGGTGCCGGTGGGCATCGGGGCGGCCATCTACCTGGAGGAGTTCGCCCCGCGCAACTGGCTGACCCGCCTTATCGAGACCAACATCAACAATCTGGCTGGCGTGCCGTCCATCGTTTACGGGTTGCTGGGGCTGGCCCTGTTCGTGCGGGCCATGGACCTGGGGCGGACGGTGCTGGCGGGCGCCCTCACCCTGTCGCTGGTAGTGCTGCCCATCGTCATCGTATCGGCACGCGAGGGGCTGCGGGCGGTGCCCTACAGCATACGCGAGGCGTCGCTGGCGCTGGGAGCGACGCCCTGGCAGACAGTGTGGCACCAGGTGCTGCCGGCGGCCCTCGGCCCCATGATGACGGGGGTTATTCTGGCCCTGTCGCGGGCCATCGGCGAAACGGCCCCCCTCATCACGGTGGGGGCGCTGCTGTTCGTGCCCTTCGACCCTCGCGGGCCCATGGACTCCTTCACCGTGCTGCCCATCCAGATCTTCAACTGGATATCTAGGCCACAGCCCGCCTTCCATCAGGCGGCGGCGGCTGGCATCATCGTCTTGCTGGCGGTGCTGCTGGGGATGAACGCCGTGGCCATCGCCCTGCGCTACTGGTCGGAAAGGAGGCGCCAGTGGTGAGCCAGGAAGGTTCCCGGCCTTCGGTTCAGGTGCCGGTGCCTCGGGTGGAGCGGGAGGCGCTCAGGCCGCCCAGCCAGGAAGAGGCGGTTATCGAGGTGCGGGGCCTCAGCGCCTGGTATGGTTCCTTCCGGGCTGTCAAGGACGTAGACCTGATAGTGCCGAGGCGGCGTATCACCGCCATCATCGGCCCCTCGGGATCGGGCAAGAGCACCTTCATCCGCTGCCTGAACCGCATGCACGAGCTGGTGCCCGGCGCAAGGGTGGAGGGGCAGGTCCTATTCGAAGGCCAGGACATCTACGCTCCGGGCGTGGACGCGGTAGAGGTGAGAAGCCGGATCGGCATGGTCTTCCAGAAGCCTAACCCCTTCCCCAAGTCGGTGTTTGAGAACGTGGCCTTCGGCCTGCGCATCAACGGTTACAGCGGCAACCTGCGCGAGGCGGTGGAGCGGAGCCTGCGGGCCGCAGCCCTGTGGGACGAGGTGAAGGATAAGCTGGGCCAGAACGCCCTGCGCCTCTCGGGGGGCCAGCAGCAGCGGCTGTGTATCGCCAGGGCCATCGCTGTGGAGCCAGAGGTGGTGCTGATGGACGAGCCCTGCTCGGCCCTGGACCCTATCGCCACCCTCAAGATCGAGGACCTGATGCGGGAGCTGTCCCAGCGCTACACCATCGTCATCGTCACCCACAACATGCAGCAGGCGGCCCGCGTATCGGACTACACGGCGGTGCTGATGATGGACGAGGACCGGGCCGGTTACCTGGTGGAGTTCGGCCCGACCCGGGAAGTGTTCACCAACCCAAGAGACCCCCGCACCGAGGCCTACATTACCGGCCGCATCGGCTAGGAGGACATGAAGGACACACTTGACAGGCCGCAGGGAGACGCACATCATGTTGTCACCCCTGGCAGGGCGGCACGGGAGGAGGAAGGAAGGGCCATGACCAGGACGCTACTGCAACAAGAGCTGACGGAAGTCCAGGAAGAGATGATGGTGATGGCCGAAATGGTGGCCAGCGCCATCGAGCGCTCCATCCGTGCCCTCAAGGAGCGGGACGTGGAGCTGGCGCGCCAGATCATCGCCGACGACCTGAAGGTGAACGACAAGCGCTACGCCATCGAGGAGCGCTGCCTGGAGATCATCGCCACCCAGCAGCCCATGGCCAGCGACCTGCGCACCATCATCTCGGTGCTTTACATAATCGTGGACCTGGAGCGGATGGGCGACCATGCCGAGGGGATCGCCAAGCTAGCCATCCTGCTGGCTGACGAGCCTCCCCTGAAGCCCTACATAGACATACCTCGCATGGCCCAGGTGGCCATCGCCATGCTGCGGGATGCAGTGGAGGCCTTCCGCCGCCGCGACCCCCAGATGGCGCGACACGTCTCCGACCGCGACGACGAGGTGGACGCCCTCTACGACCAGGTCTACCGCGAGCTGCTGACCTTCATGTTGCAGGACCCGCGCACCATCCAGCGGGCCACGTGGCTCACCTGGGTAGCCCACAACCTGGAGCGCATCGCCGACCGGGCCACCAACATCTGCGAGCGGGTGGTCTACCTGGTGGAGGGGCGCATCCAGGAGATGAACGTCTCCAAATATTAGGAACGGTAGCCTGCGCCTGTCGCCCTGGCCGGGTCGGCGCGGCACCCCGTGGCTGGGGCGGCCCTGGAATGGTCTGGGGCCTCAGCATCTGCCCTGTGCTGGCTGCTTGACGCGATGGCCTGCGCCCGACTAGATTGGCGCTGACAAGCAATCTCTCCCCGGCAAGGAGGCCGCCCATGACGCTGGTCGAGTTCCTGCGCGAGTCTCTGGAGCAGATGCATGGCCAGTACGACGAGATGCTTCGCGACCTGACGCCCGAGCAGTTGCACTGGACGGCCAGCGACCGGAGCATCCACATCGCCTTTGCTGCCTGGCACGCCGTCCGCACCGAGGACAACATCATCAACTTCGTCCTGCGCCGCCAGTCCACCGTCTGGCTGGAGGGCGGCTACGACCAGAAGTGGGGCCTCGACCGGATTCACCAGGGCACGGGCTGGACCCTGGAGCAGGCTCGGGCTCTGCGCCTGCCTTCGGCGCAGGAATTCCTGGAGTACGCTCGCAGGGTCTGGCAGTCCACCGATGAGTTCCTGCGGGGCATCGACGACGACTATCTGGAGCAGACAGTGACCATCCGTCCCCTGGGCGAGATGAAGGTGCGGCGGGCCATTGGTACCGTCTGTCTCACCCACTGCTGCACCCACCTGGGGGAGATCCAGCACCTGCGAGGCCTGCAGGGCCTGCGGGGCGCCCTGCCCTGAGCTCTCGCCTCCTGCTCCGCCCAGTTTGTGAGCTGCCCGCTGCCCAGCCGCTCGGGCGCTGGGCGCTATCCCCTCATGCTCCGCTATCGCTTGCTGCCGCGGAGGGGTGGGGCTATCATGTGCTGGACAACATGTTCAGCACGGAGGCGCGGCCTTGGACCTGCTGATAGTCCTCAGAGATGCACAGACGAGTTCGCTGGTGGACGCCCTTTTCTTCGCCCGTCAAAGCAAGGAACGGGGGCAGCAGGTGGCCATCGTCCTCACTCAAGAGGCGCTGGTGGCAGCCGCAGTGGGCACCTACGGATGGCCGAGGGAGCTTTCCGGCCAGCAGATGCGCTACGCCATGGCCGACGCAGGCTCCCAGAAGGGGCTCCCCATAAAGGGAAGAGGGGAGGGGCGCCAGATCGACTGGCGGGCGCTGCTGGACCGGGCCGCAGAAGAGGGGATCCCCATCTACGGGAACCCCTACTGGCTGGAGCTGACGGGCCTGCGCGACAGGCTTCCCGCCTCCGTCAGGCCCATCGGCGAGGATGATCTGCTGGACCTGCTGGAGAGCAGCAAGCGCATAATAGGCACGCTGTAAGGGGGCGTACCATGGGCTGGACAGAATGGTCCCGCGTCGGCGGCTTCGATCCCGACTTCGAGGAGATCATCTACGAGAAGAAGTATCTGGAGGAGCTGGGTGCAGGGGTGGCCAGGATCTCCGTCAACCGTCCCGACCGCTACAACGCTATGACCATGAAGACGGTCGACGAGATGTTCCGGGCCTTTTACGACGCCAGCCACGACCCCAAGATCGGGGTCGTCGTGCTGACGGGGGTCGGCCCCCACTTCGGCACCGGTGGCGATGTCGAGTGGGAGCAATGGGGACTGCGAGAGGCCTTCTATTTTCGCTATCCCGTCAACCGCCTGGTGCGTCTCTGCCGTAAGCCGGTGATAGCCGCTGTGAGGGGCTACTGCATCGGTGGGGCCAACCACCTGGCCTACTGCTGCGACTTCACCATCGCCTCCGATACGGCCATATTCGGGCAGGCGGGGCCGAGGGTAGGCAGCCCCGCCGATGGCTACTTCGTGCCCTACCTCGTTCGGGTGGTGGGGGCCAAAAGGGCGCGCGAGATGTGGATGCTCTGCCGCCGCTACACGGCCCTGGAGGCGCTGGAGATGGGCCTGGTGAACAGGGTCGTGCCCGACCACCTGCTGGAGGAGGAGGTCGACAGGTGGTGCGAGGACCTGCTGCAGCTCAGCCCGGGCTGCCTGGAGATACTGAAGGCCACCTTCGACCAGGAGCTGGACATGCTGCCCCAGCTGGGAATCATATCTCACATGATGTACCCCGACTGGTTCGATTCGCCCGAGGGGCGCGAAGGGGCGCGGTCCTTCCTGGAGCGACGCCGCCCCCGCTTCTGGGACGTGCGGCTCAGGGAGGCAGAGGCCCGACGGGAGCTGTGGCAGCAGATGTCCGCGCAGGACGACGGGCGGGACGAGACGGAGTAGGAGGCTCGCGCTGCCCCGCCAGGGGAGGGGACCGTGAGCGTCAGCCGCAGGGTCATCGGCGCCAGGATCAAGCGCAACGAGGATGTGCCCCTCATAACCGGCAGGGCGACTTTCGTCGATGACCTGCACCTGCCCGACACGCTCCATCTCACCTTCGTGCGGAGCCCGCTGGCCCATGCCAAAGTGCTGAGCATAGATGCCTCCAGGGCTGCGGCGCTGACCGGGGTGGTGGACGTTTTGACGGGCCAGGAGACGAAGGCCCTGAGCGCCCCTCTCCCCACCAGCATGACCATCCCCGGCCTCAGGGTGCCCGAACACCACCTCCTGGCGCTGGAGCGGGTGCGTTTCGTGGGGGAGCCGGTGGCCGTCGTCCTCTCCGTCGACCCTTATGTGGGGCGGGACGCGGCCGAGCTGGTACGGGTGGACTACGAGCCTCTGCCGGCCGTGGTGGACCCGGAGAAGGCGCTGGAGCCGGGGGCTCCGGTCCTGCACCCCGAGTTCGGTGACAACGTGGCCTATCGCCTGCCGTTGGGGTCGCTGGGCGGCGACATCGAGGCCGCCTTCGGGGAGGCCCACGTCATCGTGAGACAGCGTATGGAGAACCAGCGCCTCATCCCCAACTCCATGGAGCCAAGAGGCGTGGTGGCCAGTTACGACCGGGCCGAGGGACGGCTGGTGGTGTGGCTCTCCACCCAGGCGCCCCATCTGATGCGCAGTCAGTTCGCATCGCTCCTGGGACTGCCGGAGCACAGAATACGGGTCATCGCCCCCTGTGTGGGAGGAGCCTTCGGGGCCAAGCTCAACCCTTATCCGGAGGAGGTGCTGGCGGCGGCCCTGGCCCTCCGGCTGGGACGCCCCGTCAAGTGGACCGAGACCCGCAGCGAACACATGGTGGCCACCAGCCACGGGCGCGGACAGGTGGCCTATCTGGAGATGGGCGCCAGGCGCGACGGCACCATCACCGGCATCAGGGCGCGCATCATCGCTGATCTGGGAGCATATCTGCACATCCTTACCGCCGTCGGCCCTCTGCAGACGGCCACGATGCTCACGGGCTGCTATCGCATACCGGTGGTCTACCTGGACGTGGTGGGGGTCTTCACCAACAAGACGCCAGTGGACCCCTACCGCGGGTTCGGCCGGGCCGAGGCGGCCTACTACTTGGAACGGCTCATGGACATGCTGGCCCGCGAGCTGGGCATGGACCCGGTGGAGCTCAGGAGACGGAACTTCATACCGGCGGACGCCTTCCCCCATGCCACCCCTACGGGGCATGTGCTGGACAGCGCCAGCAGCGAGGAGTCCCTGGCGCGGGCGCTGGAGTTGCTGGATTACGGCCGCCTGCGGGCGCAGCAGGAGGAATGGCGGCGGCAGGGCCGCTACGTCGGAGTGGGCATCGCCACCTACCTGTGGCGGGCCGGTTTCCCCTCGGTGGCCATCCCGCCGGGGCTGGACCTCATAAAGGGCGGGTGGGAAACGGCTACCGTCCGCGTGGACCCCTCGGGCGGGGTCACGGTCCTGACGGGGGTATCGCCCCATGGCCAGGGCCTCGAGACCACCCTCGCCCAGATAGCGGCCGATGTGCTCGGAGTCTCGCCGGCGGACGTGCGCGTGTTGCACGGCGACACCGATCTCATCAACTACGGTATGGGCACCATGGGCAGCCGCTCCCTGACGGTGGGCGGGAGCGCGGTCCTGCTGGCGGCCCGGGCGCTGCGGGAGAAGATGGCCCAGATAGCTGCCAGGATGTTGGAAGCGGACCCGTCCGACCTGGTCTTCGAGGATGGGCGGGTCTCTGTCAGCGGCTTCGCCGAGAGAGGTGTGTCCTTCAAAGAGCTGGCTGCGCGGGCCTATCGCGGGCTGGACCTGCCACCGGGCGTGGGGCCGGGGCTGGAGGCCACCGCATACTTCGACCCGCCCAACTTCTCGTCGCCCAACGGCACTCATGTATGCGTGGCGGAGGTGGACCCCGAGACGGGCAGAGTGAGGATCCTGCGCTACATCGCGGTGGACGACTGCGGCCGCGTCGTCAACCCCATGGTGGTGGAGGGGCAGTTGCATGGAGGAGTAGCCCAGGGCATCGGTCAGGCCCTCCTGGAGTCCGCGCAGTACGATGACGACGGGCAGGTGCTGTCGTCCTCCTTCATGGGCTATCCCCTGCCCCGGGCCCGCGACGTCCCGCCCGTGGAGGTCCACCTGCTGGAGGGGCAGACGGCCATCAATCCCCTCGGCGCCCGGGGCGTGGGCGAAGGGGGGGCGGTGGCCGCTCCGCCGGCCCTAGTGAACGCAGTGGTGGACGCCCTGGCCCCGCTGGGTGTGAGGCATATAGATATGCCCCTCCTGCCGGAGAAGGTGCTCCAGGCCATTCGGGATGCGGGCCAGCGGTAGAGAGCCCGCACGGACGCGGGAGGGTTGCAGGGGCGCGGCGGGAAGGTATAATATGGCTCGGAGCCCGTGAGGGCGGGAGCGGAAGTAGCGCAGCGGTAGCGCGCCTCCTTGCCAAGGAGGAGGTCGCGGGTTCGAATCCCGTCTTCCGCTCCATAAATTTGTCTGCCCGAGAGTGGCGGCGCCGGAGTGGCGGAATGGGCAGACGCGGCAGACTCAAAATCTGCTGAGGGGACGCCCTCGTGCCGGTTCGAGTCCGGCCTCCGGCACCAACCGAGGTGGGGCTGCGGAGTGGTGTAACGGTAGCACAGGGGACTTTGGATCCTCTGGTCCAGGTTCGAATCCTGGCTCCGCAGCCAAGAGCGAGCGGGTTCCCCGGTAGCTCAATGGTAGAGCGGGCGGCTGTTAACCGCCAGGTTGCAGGTTCGAGTCCTGCCCGGGGAGCCAGCTTGTTGCAAACCGAATCTGTGACCCCCGCTTTCGCGCCCCATAACTGCACCTGTCGAGTAGGCCGTGGGGCGAAAGTCAGCGGGCGGCTACCGGGCGGTGCTGCTGGGGTTCGGCCTGCACCTGGAGGCGCAGCGCCTGTCCCTGTCGGTGCGGCGTCACTACCTGGCCACCTGCGCCCGGTTCCTGGACTGGCTGGGCGCCCGGCCGCTGGCGCGGGTGAGGCCCCAGGACGTGGCCGCCTTCCTCGCTGACGCCTACCAAGGCCGCAGCGCCAAGACGGTCCGCGAGCACATGCTGGCCCTGCGCCGCTTCTTCCGCTGGCTCCAGGCCGAAGGCGAAGTCCGCCGCGACCCCACCCAGTCCCTGAAGCTGCCCAGCTTCCGCACGCCGCCCATGCCCGCCTACACCGCCGCCGAGGTGAGGCGCTTGCTCATGGCCTGCGACCGGCGGCGGCTGATGGGGGTGCGGGACTACGCCCTGGTGATGGTGCTCTACGACACCGGCATGCGGGCGGGGGAGCTGTGCTCCATGACCTGCGAGGGGCTGGACTGGTCGCGGGGGGTGGCCCGGGTGACGGGCAAGACAGGGACGCGGGACGTTCCCCTGGGGAAGGCTGCCCTGGCTGCCCTGGAGCGCTACCTGCGGCGGTGGGGGATTGCTGCCGGGCCTGTCTGGCGGGGCGAGAAGGGGCCGCTGACGGCCAACGGGGCGCTGCAAGTGATGCGGCGGCTGTGCCAGCGGGCGGGGGTGGAGAGCAAGGGGCTGCACGCCTTCCGGCGGGCGGCGGCCATCGAGATGAAGCGCGCGGGGATGAACGACTCCGACATCATGGAAGTGCTGGGCTGGAAGTCCATCGCCATGCTCAAGCGCTACACCGCCCAGGAAGCCAAGGCGCTCGCCTTCGAGGCCCACCGCCGCCACTCCCCCGCAGACCGCCTGTAGCCCCCACACCCCTTGACGCCTTCCCGCCACCCGTCATAAGCTAAGGCGTGTAAGCAATTGATTGGTAGGAGGGTGTCCTATGGGTGTCGCCGTGGATGACCGGCTGCTGACGACCAGCCAGGTCGCCGCCATGCTTTCGGTGAGCGAGAAGACCGTCCAGCGCTGGGCTGACAGTGGCCGTCTCCCCTGCGTGCGGGTCGGCCCCCGCAACGAGCGCCTGTTCCTGGCCAGCCAGGTGGACAGGCTGCGCGCCAGTCTCGGCGGCGCACCGGTCGTGGACGCCTGGCGCAGGAACTAGGAGGGGGTGCTGTCATGCCGCCGTTAGGCTGGCTCAGGGAGATTGCCGAGGCGTTCGAGGACTTCGGGTCGCAGGCTGGCCGTGGCTTCGGCTGGCTCGGCGGCCAGCTTCGCCAGGGGTGGCAGTCCTACGCCGGGCGTCCCTGGTATTCGTTCACCCCGCAGGAGCTGGCCTTAGTCCACGGCTGGGGGAAGGGGGAGGAGGTCGCAAAGGCGTTCCTGGAGCGGGAGGCTCCCACCTGGCAAGAGCGCCTGCGCAGCCAGGCCATCGAGCTAGGCATCGCTGACCCTGCCGTGGTGCGCCAGCTGGAGCGGCTGGTGGAGGCCGAGTCCGGCGGCGACCCGATGGTCATCGCCGCCGCCAACATGCCTGCGTCGGTGGTGCAGAGGCTGCGGGACGCAGGCTACCGGGTGGTCGAGTATTCGGGGCCGCAGTGGGGGAAAGGCATCAGCGTCGGCCTGTTCCAGATTAACGTCCTGGCGCCGCCTGCTGCGTCGGCGAGGGAGCTGGACCGCATCGGCCGGCAGGTCTACGGCGACCGCTGGCGTCCCAAGGCCGACCCGAGCGACTGGGAGAGCATCCTTCAGCGGGTGGCCTTGCTCTCGGAGCCGGACTACAACGTGCGGGTGGCGATGGCGCACATCGGCGGCCAGCTGCGTGCCGGTCGCTCCCTGGCCGAGGCGCTCCAGCCGTGGGAGGCGGCGGGGAAGGTGCTGTCGGAAGGCGGAGCCGGGGGTGAGGCAGCCGGGGGAGTCAGCGACCTGACGAGCGTGGACGAGGCGACCATCGCCTTGCTCAAGCGCTATGGCTTCAGCGACGAGGACATCCGTGCCTACCTGCGCCGCCAGTACCTGGGGGAGGGACTGTCGGCCACATCGCCGCTGGACGTGCTCGGCACCGGCATCGGCTGGCTGCGCGGCCTGGCTCAGGACTACCGCCAGGCGCTGGCTGACCGCTTCGGTGCCGAGACGGAGGCGACGAAGCTTTTGGTCAGCTTGCTAGGCCGTGCCGTCCCCGAGGGTGGCATACCCCTCGAGGGAGCCAACTACTTCAGCCGTCTCGCTGGCCTGCCGCCGCTCCAGCAGCCGGAGACGAGGCGTGTAGACCTCGGGCCGCTCTTCGACCTGGCGCGGCGCATGGAGCCGACGGAGAACGCCTACTTCGGCGCGCTGGCCAAGGCTGCCGAGCGCCTGGGGACTGACCTGCCGGGTCTCTGGCAGAAGGCACTGGAGGAGGCCGGGGCCTACGACCAGGCGACGGGTCAGGGGGTCAGCGGCGTCCTGGAGGACTGGCGCAGTCGGCTGGCGCAGCAGGCTGCGACACCCGAGCAGGTCGCCGCCGCTTTGGGTCTCGCCATGTAATGCAGCAGGTGGCGCAGTGGCCTGTCTCCCCCTCCTCCAGCAGTCCCAAAATTGGGACGGCTGCGTCTCGGTCGGCCAGGTCGCCGACGTGCTGGACAAGCCGGGGCTGGCTAGCTGGATGGTGCGCCAGGCGCTCTCGAAGGCCGAGGCCTTCCTGCGGCAGCACTCTGGACAGCGGCTTACGGCGGCGCTCATAGACGAGGCCGTCCGGCATGGCCTGGCGGCGGTGGGAGACCGGCGCCGTGCTGCCGGCGAGACGGGGCGGCAGCGGCACCGGCTGGCCGAGGCGGTGCTGGCGGGGGAGGCCGTCGCCGACACCCGGGCGCTGCGTGCTCTGCGCTCGTGGCTGGACTCCCTGCCTGGCGTCTCCTGGCAGGCGTCGCCGTTGCTCTCGGCGCCGTCGCTGGGTGTAGCCGGGCGGCCTGACCTGGTGGGCTGCTCCCCTGCCGGCGTCGTGCTGGGCGACCTGAAGACGGGCCAGCTAAGGGACAGTCACCGGCTCCAGGTAGGAGGCTACGTCGTGCTGGCGGAGGCGCTGGGGCTGCGGCTGCAGGGGGCCTACCTGCTGCGGCTGGCCGAGGACGGCTTCGAGGCGCACGACCTGACGGCCGAGGCGCCGGTGCTGGCCGAGGCGTTCCGTGCTGCCTTGACGCTCTACCGGACGTTTCGGACGTAGGCGTCGCGCCGCCGGTCTACTCGTCCCAATATTGGGACTGGCCAGGAAGCGCCACGGCCCCCAGGCGGAACCCAGGGGCCGCAGCGCAGGGGTGCGGGCGGCGGGTCGGGGGTGGCGTGCTAGTCCTCGTCGTCCTCGGGCGGCTTCAGGGTGGTCCCCAGCGCCGTCTCCAGGGAGGCCAGCAGGCCGCCAACTGTGTGTTCGAACTCGTAGGGGGGCAGCCTCTCGTAGGCCCGCCGGATGGTCCACAGGATGCCGCTCCAGAACTGGCCGTCGTGCTCATAGGTGTCTCCAGCCACGACATCGGCGGCCAGCTCGGTCAACAGGTAGGCGAAGCGGGCCACGACCTCGTATGGGGAGAATTGCCGTAGGAACCCGGCGTCTCTCCAGGCGCCGACGTGCCACTGCCTCCTGGCAGTCTCGGTCTTCGGCAGCATGTCCGTCACCTCCTACTAGCTCTCGCTCTCCGACTGCGACAGCTCCTCGGCCAGCTTCTCGTAGAGCAGCCGGGTCACCTTCGCCTGGCGAGCCATGCGCAGGAGCACCTCGGCGAAGGCCTCCGGCTCGATGGCCCCCGTCTCCCTCTGCCTCTTTGCTTCGGCCATGTTCGACACCTCCTTGTCTCATGACCTTCGGACGGTCTCGGTCTCGGACGTCTCCCCCCGCTCGCACCCCGCAGGCATGGCGCAGTGGTCGTCTCTCACCCCCTTCGAGCCGCAGTATGGACACCGGTTGGCCGTCGGGTAGCAGGCGAAGCGGCGGTGGCAGTCGGGGCACCACTGCCGGTAGGGACCCGCCAGGTGCGACCACCCCCGCCCGGGCTGGTAGGCCAACGTCTCGCCGCACCAGTGGCAGGGGCGGGTGATGGGGGCAGGGGCGGCCATCACCCCTGCCCCCCTTCGCTGCCCTTGAGCCACTGAAGCACCTTCTCGGCGGCGGCCAGCGCCTGGTCTACCGACTCCAGCCTTGTCCACTGGGCCAGGGTCAGCACCACCCGCAGCGCCTCCAGCCTCTCCTGGCTGCTGGCCTGAACCGCCGTCCCAATATTGGGACTGGCGTCGTTGTGCTCCTCGGCGTCGGCCTGGCCGCTGCCGTTGCTGGTGGCGACTGGCCGCGCCTTGCGCAGCCTGGGGAACTTCCCCGGCCGGTAGGCCAGCTCGTAGGTGCCGCCAGCCTGTAGCTCGCTGGCCAGGTTCGAGTCCCAGCAGTAGTAGCGCTGACCGCCCGCCGTCACCAGCCAGAAGCGCTGACCCTCCTGGGTCTCCTTGCTCTGCACCGCCTCCACCGCCGCCAGGACGGTCTCCAGGTCTTGCTGCTTCGTCGCCATCGCTCCTGCCTCCTTGCTCCTACGAGTCCGTGCTGCCTCCCTTTCCGGCTCTCCTTCGGGGGGCCAGGACAGCAGCAGCGCCGCCCCAGCCCCCCGTCGCTCGCTCCCTACGCTCCCTCGATGGCCGCCTCGATGGTCTGCCGCGCCAGGTTGTAGGCGTCCACGCTCATGAACCGCCGCACCGCCTGCAAGAGGCTCCAGGCCTCGGCGGGGTCGAAGGTCTCGCCGTCGCAGGACGGCAGGCCGCACCTGGGGCACTCGTCCGAGTAGCCCAGGCTGGCCGTCCCGTTGGAGTAGAACGTGACGCTCATGCGCTCCCCTAGCTCGGCCTCGGCTACCTTGACGGTCTCCCTTGTCGCCTGCATCATGTTGATGGTCCTCCTTCCTGGGGTGTCGGGGCCTGACGGGGTGGCGGCCCCACCAGGCCCCAGCCCTTCTAGCTGGCCAGCATTGCCTCCCGCAGGTGGGAGCGCCCCACCTGGATGCCGCACCCTACGCACAGGCCCAGGCCGTTGGGCACGTCCCGCCCGCAGAGCTGGCAGATGCCGCAGAACTCCTCTCTCACCTCCTCACTCTCGAACTCGCTCCAGGGGTCATCGTCCTCGAAGATGGCCACGGCCCGCATGTGGCAGCAGTCTTGGCGGTAGGTGTAGGACTTGCACTCGCAGCGGTAGCCGTAGGCGGTCTTGCTGACGATGTAGGCGCCCACACAGACGCTGGAGGACTCCACCGCCCAGGTGCCGTCAGAGAGCCGTGTCACCCGCCCGTCCTCGGCCAGGAACCTTGCCTTCTCCAGGGTCTTCTCGCTGAGCTTCTGCTGCATCGCCGCACCCCCTTGCTGTCTTCTGACGCCAGAATAACCGCATACTATGGCGTCAGTCAAGGGGTTTGAGAGGCAATTTTGATGGAACTTTCTTAACCGCCTTCCCGTGCTGCATAGACGCCAGGAATAGGGATTGCCTGGCGTCGCAATGACCATTAGACTGGAGGCGAGATGAGTCTGCCAGAACACTTGCGAGAGGCTTTGCGTGAAGCAGGCCGGCTGGCTACCAGAATGCGGCGCCAAGTCACCAAGCAGTGCCCGGTGTGTGGCAGGGAATTCACTGGCCTGGCCACAAGGGTCTATTGCTCGCAGGCGTGCCAGTCCAAGGCCTACCGTCGCCGCAATCGAGAGGCTTACCTAGAGCGCCAGAGGAGGCGCCGCAGGCGCCAGGGCCCCGAAGACAAGTTGAAAGACCCGCCACCCTCCGAGGGGGAGCCGTGACGCCAACGTCCCGGCCTTTTCGAGGCATGTCATGGCGAGGCGAGGCATGGCCAGGCGTGGCGTGGCGAGGCGTGGCGGGGCCTGGCGGGGCGTGGCCCGGCAGGGCAGACTAGACCACGCCTCGGGGGACTGACGGTAGGCCAGCGCCGCCGCCAGTCCCCCACCCCCTCACCTAGACCCGCCGCCAGACGCTCTGAGAGGCCGCAGAACGCCTGTTCCAGCCGTTGCCAATGGCCCCCTATGCCAGCCGTTGAGCGCCGCCTTCTCGTGCCTCTCAGCGCCTCTGGCGGCCAGCCGTAGACGGCTCGCCAGCCAGCTAGCAGACAACGCCAACAGCGCCGCCGCCTGGCCTTTGAGAAAACCCCCTGGCCGACGCCTCCGGACGCCTGGACGTAATCTGTGCCGTCTTCCCTTTTGCCACCCCCCACCCACTACCGCCGCAGCTTGAGCAACCACGGGGCCCCAGCGCCTGGTGGACGGGTCCCCCGGCAGGCAGGGAAGAGGGGTGGGGGCAGAGGGGAGAGGGGGAGCGTTGGCGTCCGGCGCTGAGTCAGTCCCAATATTGGGATTGGTGCCGTCCCGAATTTGGGGACTGCGCCTTCGCCACCGCCTCGGCCTCCCGCTTGCTGGTCGTGAACACCGACGGCGGCGTCTTCGGCCTGCGCCGCGCCGGGTAGCGCTTCTTGTCCTGGCCGATGACATAGGTGGGTGTGCTCTCAGGCTCAGCTTCGGCATTTGCCGAACCTGCCAGGTCGCGGCGGACTGTCCTTTCGTCTACCCCTAGGAGCATGGCTATGCGAGACTTGCTCCATCCCAGGTCTCTCCAGAGCCTGGCGACCAGCTCCCGCCGCTGCTCCCTGGTCAAGTGCCTTCTCGCCAAGTTCAGCATCAGGACGTGCTCGACCTTCTGCTCGGCGCTCTCGAAGCGGCGGACGACCCGAGGCCGTCCACGCTTTCGGGACTGAGCGTAGCGGTCGTTTCAATCCCAATATTGGGACTGGACTCCGCAGCGGCGGCGGTGACCTAGGACGGGACGCCTTCCACCAGCGAGCGGCGGCGGAAGAGCAACCCCGGCCGTCCATGCCTCCAGAGACGCCGCCCGGTAGCTAAGGCGGGACGGGACACCGAGCGGCGGCGGTCGAGCAGGCCGACACCCTCCCCCAAGAGAAGCAGGCCAGCCGTCCGTCTTCTGCGAGCGTCCCCCGGTAGCCAGTAAGGGGTCGGGTGGCAGGCGGTGCGGGGTGTAGGCTCAGCGCCACTCCTCCCCCCTGCGCTGGCTGGTGTTCCGCCGTTCGCCTGCGCTGGCGTCCCGTCTCGGCCTTCAGGCGCTGGTGGCAGACCAGGAAGACGGCTGGCAGGCAGTAAGAGGACTGTAAGGAGTGCTGACGGCGGGGTATTCTCAGGCCGTCTCGCTCGCTGGAGCCATTAGCTCTCTTGCGGCGGCGGTCGTTTCGGCCTGGTTTTTGGCTGGTTTTCGGCCTGTGGCGGCGTGCCGGTTTTCGGGTCGTTTGCGGGCCGTTTTCAGTCCCAATTTTGGGACTGGTCAGGCAGGCGGTCCCGTCTGGGGGAGCTTCGGCTGCCTCGCTTCCCAGGCGAAGGCGGACAGGGGCCACGCTCGCTGAGGCTCCTGGTGGCGGACGGGGCGGCCGGGGTCTTTCGTCAGGTCGAGCCAGCCGGTGCCGTAGCCGGTGATGCGCGCCACCAGGTAGCGTGGCCGGGCCTCCTCCAGGAGCGCTTCGCTGATGGCCAGGAAGGGGCCGGACTCCGCCGCCCCTGGCAGGTGGCGCAGGAGGTGCTTTTCGGCGCTGCCGACGTTGCGTACGAGCGTGGGGCCGCGCCTGCACACCTGGTAGCCCCACTGCCACCAGGGTGCCGGCGCTGGCCGGCACTGCGGACACGAGGCAAGCGGGTGCGGGGGGCTGTCAGCAGGCGGCGGCGCGGCGTCGGCTTCGGGGCCGATGACTATGCAGTCGTCGTCCTCCGGCTCGAAGCCTTCGGCCTGGAGCATGTCGGCGGTGACGCCGAAGGGAGCGGCGGCCTGGGTTCCCTGGCTGCGGCGGGGGCCAGAATTCATTCCGCCCATAATAGAGTGAGGGTTGGGCGGAAACGCATTTTCGCCCCCTGGGGCCAGGCGGTAGCGGAAGGGGTCCCCCTTCCTGCCGCTGCCATGCCTCTCCACCACCCCCTCGGCGACCAGCTCCGCCAGGGCGCGCTGAACGGTAGAGCGCGGCAGGTCATATGCCTTGAGGCGGGCCATGATGCAGTCGGGAGCCTCTTCACCCTCCCTGGCCCGGGCCTCGAAGGGAATGGGTTCGTCAGCGGGGCCGGGCAGGGTGTCCAGGAGCGCCTGGCGCGCCTGCTGGTGCTGGACCCGGGCGCCCGTCCCCAGAGCGTGGTAGGTGTCCTCCTGCAGCTCGATGACCAGCTCGGGCGGGGTGTCGGGGTAGCGGGAGAGAGAGCGCAGCACCCGCCGCGTCTCGGGAGCGTTCCCCTCCGGCCGTCGCATCTCGATGGCCACGTCCACCATCGCCACCAGGTGGCCGCTCCCCCGGTGCGCCGTCCCGTCGGTGCCATCGCTCTTGCGGAGGTGATGCAGGAGCAAGAGGCTGGCCCCCCGCTCCTGGCAGAGGGAAACGACGGGACGCAGCGCGGCCTCCACGTCGCTGGCCGCATTCTCATCCTCGATTCCCGCCCAGGCCCGCACCGTGTCCACCACCACCAGCCTGGCCCCCTGTTCCAGAGCCTGCCGCACCACATCAACGAACGAGAGGCCCTGCGCCTGGTGCCTGAAGGCCACCAGCAGGCGGTCGCTCTCCAGCCCCAGCGCCCGCAGGCGGTCGGCCACCAGACCGTCAGGCTCCTCGGACAGGAGAGCCACCCGGCCGTCGGCGGGGAAGGCGACAGGCTGGCCCAAGAATTCTCCCTGGCCCCCCAGGAGCGCACGCAGCAAATGAGCGGTCAGGGTGGTCTTCCCCGCCTTGGCGCGGGCGGAAAGCAATGTCACCCCACCCTGGGACAGGTAGCCGGTCCACGTCCAGGCAGTAGCGGACTCCCCACGCGAGAGGAGGGAGGAGGCCGGGAGGAACAGACTAAAATTTGATTCCGCCCAACTACCACTCTTTAGTATGGGCGGAATCGAATTTTCGACGGCTTCCCCACCCAGCACCCGCACGGCGTCCACCCAGTCCTTGCACCCCTCCGCCACGGCCTCTAGGGGTAGCGGCAGGTTGTCCACCTCCACCCGCAGGCGCCACCGCTTCGCCGTGGCGTAGATGGCGCCCCGCGCCTTTCCTTCGCCGTCGCCGCCTGCCTGGTCCGCATCGAAGGCCAGGACGAAGCGCCGCACTCCCAGCGCCAGGAGCCGCGCTATGTCCTCCTGACGGGGCTGCGTCCCGGCTCCGGCGGTGATGGAGAAGGCGGGGAGGCCGAGCGAGCGAAGAGCTAAGGCGTCCCGCTCGCCCTCCGTCAGCACAACGGCAGTGCTGCCGCTCAAGGTTTCAGGGGTCGGCTCCGGCCAGACCGAAGGCTTCCGCTCCCCTTCCGGCACGTCCCAGCGCCACTTCTCCTTGCCGTCCCTGCTGACCCGCAGTTTGACGGCCCTCGTGTGCAACCAGGTGAAGGCGATGGCCTGCCTGTCTCTGTCCCAGGCCACCCCCAGGCGGCGCGCCTCTTCCCAGGGGAGGCCGGTCTCCTCGATGAAGCGCCTGGCCAGCGCCTCGGTCGCGAACTTGCCGCCGGGTGATGCCTCCTGCGTCTCGGCCGGCGGGGGGCTGCTGCGCTGCCTGCCGCGCCTGGGAGCGCTGCCGTTAGAGCCGCCGTCGGGGAAGAGGCCGCTCCAGGTCAGTCCCAGGCGCGCCAGCACATCCTCGGTGGAGCACCCTGCGTGGCATTTCAGTAACACCCTGCCGTCGTCCCCTTCGCCTACGGACAGGCTGGGGCGGCGGTCGTCGTGGGCGGGGCAGAGGGCGCGCCAGGCGCCATTACTTCCAACGGGGCGGCAGCCTAGCTCTTCCAGGCGGGCCAGGACGCGCGACAAGGGCCGGTCGGCGCCACGGGGGGCGGCCACGAGCCCGGCCAGGCGCTCGGCCACCTCCCGGATGTCGGCGAACTGGGCGCCCCGTGACCAGGCCGCCAGCGCCTTCAGCAGTCCCAGGCGCAGGTCGGCGTCGGGGGGCAGGCTGGCGTCCAGCGTTCGCAGTAGGCGGTCGAACTCGAGCTCCTGCTGTAGCGCTGTCGCCAGCTTCTCGGCCAGGAGCTCCTCGAAGGCGGAAGACTTCATCCCTCCACCTCCCCCGCCGCCGTCTGGTCGGGCCAGTCCCAATATTGGGACTGACGTGGCCGGGCGGGGCAGGCGTCGGTTGACGCCGGGTGCGGGTTCGTGTTAGGCTTTCTCATGCGAGACCTCCTCCTTTCTCAGGGGTTTCGCTCCCTGCCATGCCAGGCCCCGGCCGCGCCGCACGCATACCGGGGCCTCTTTCTTTGCGGCGGCATCCTCTTCATTTTACACCCCTCCTGCGTTTTCCGGCGGCCACTAGTCCAACCGTAGAGGCAGTTGGCGCTCCGTGCCGGTTGTCGGCGGCGCCGCCTGCTGCCAGTCCAGCCGGTCGGCCAGCGCCGGCAAGTCCTCCCAGCGCCGCGTCCCGTCGTAGAAGGCGAGTTGGAAGGCGCTCAAGGGAATGAGAATCTGCCGTCCATGGCCTGCGTCCAGGGTAAGCCAGTGCGGCCGGCTGGCAATGGCGTCGGTCAGGTAGACGGCGGCGCGCCGGTGCGAGAGCTGGCACCAGACGGCCACCAGGTTGGTCGACAGCAAGTAGGAGCGCAGGGACTCGTCCCAGGCCCAGCCGGGCTGCGGCTGGCTGGCGCTGCCTCTCCAGAAGTGCTGTGGCCGCGCCGGTCGAACGAGCCAGCGGGTGCCGTCAGCGCCGTCAAGGAGCCAGCCTACGACGCGGCCGTCGGGCAGGCGGACTGGGTGCCGTCCCAAAATTGGGACTGGCTCGGGGCGGTAGCGGGACGGCGTTGCGGGAAACGAGCGGAAGCTGTTAAAATTCTTCATGTCCATCGACCTCCTTTGCTCGGGCTTGCGACCCCGGCCTGGCGCTCCCCCGGCGGGGTCGTAGCCTTTCTCTGGGTCAGTTTTCCGGCTCGAAACCTAGCTCCTTCAGCGCCTCGTTCACCCGTGCCAGCTCGTCCTGGCTGAGGCGGGCGCCGCCATAGCGGGCGCGCCACAGGCGCATGTAGGGGATGCGGACGCGCCGGGCCACCTCCGCCAGGACGCCGCGCGGCAGGCCTTCGGGAAGCTCCAGGCAGACCAGGTGCGCACTCATACAGTCCCCTCCTTCTTGTTCACTTGCCTACTCACCTTCACCGTAGCATCTTTCTTCACCAAAGTCAAGGGGTACTGCGAACGGCTGTTCGAGGGTTGACGGCGGCGGGCGGCGGTGGTAGCCTACTGAGCGCTTTCGTAGCGACGGGCCGAAAAGCGAGCGGGCGGCTTACGGGTCGGGACGCACGAAGGCTGTCGCCTGGCGAATTGGCGGCGGCGGCGGAAGGCGAAAATCTAGGTAGCGGCTGTTAACCGCCAGGTTGCAGGTTCGAGTCCTGCCCGGGGAGCCAACCGCCAGCGCGGGGCCTCTCGTTAACACAGGCAGGCACTCTCCCGCTGCCCTGTTGCCCCCGACTGCGAAGCGAAAGTCCTACCCTCGCCGGCTCCGGCAGCGCGAGCCCACCAGAGGAACGGTCGAAGAGGGGCCTAGCTGGCCTTGCCCAGGTATTCGCCGGTGCGGGTGTCGACGCGGATGCGGTCGCCAGTGGCTATGTGCAGCGGCACCTGGACGACCAGGCCTGTCTCCAGGCGGGCCGGCTTGGTGCCTCCCTGGGCCGTGTCTCCCTTGATCCAGGGCTCCGTCTCGGCCACTGTCAGCTCTACGGAGGCGGGCAGCTCCACCCCCACCACCTGGTCGTCGTAGACCTGGAGCTCGCAGGCGGTGCCCTCCGTCAGGTAATTGACGGCGTCGCCCAGGACCTCGGCATTGGCCGCCATCTGGTCGTAGGTCTCGGTGTTCATGAAGTAGAAGAGGTCGCCGTCCCGGTAGAGGAATTGGGCCGGCTGACGCACCACCCTGGCCAGCGGGAAGCGAGTGCCGGCCTGCACGGTGCGCTCGATGATGTGACCCCCCTTGATGTCCCTGAGCTTCAGCCGCACCTGCGCCGTGCCCCTGCCCAGCTTCAGGTGCTGGAAGTCCAGCACCCGGTAGAGGGTGCCATCGACCTCGATGGTCATGCCTCGCTTCAGGTCTCCCGTCTCGACCATGCTCTCACCGTCCTTCAGAGCTGGAGCAGCTTGGGGGCGGCCGAGAGGACGCGAGCGCCCGATTCCTCCATGACCACGATGTCCTCGATCCGCACCCCGCCCCAGCCGGGGATGTAGATGCCGGGCTCGATGGTGAAGGTCATGCCCGGCTTCAGCTCGTCCTGGGATCGCCTGGCCAGCCGCGGCGCCTCATGCACCAGCAGGCCCACGCCGTGCCCCAGGCCGTGGCCGAACTGCTCCCCGTAGCCGGCCTCGGCGATGACGTTGTGGGCGAGAAGGTGGGCCTCCTCGCCCGTCATGCCCGGTCGCACCAGCTCCTCGGCCGTGAGCTGGGCGGCCAGGACTATATCGTAGACCCGGCGCAGGCGGTCATCGGGCTGGCCGAGGACTATGGTGCGGGTCAGGTCGGAGCAGTAGCCGTCCACCCGCACTCCCATGTCGATGACGATGGGCTCGCCCTCCTGGATGGGCCGTTCCCTGGGATAGGCGTGGGGCATGGCTGCCCACTCCCCCGCCGCCACGATGGTGGGGAAGGCGAGGCCCTCGGCCCCGTGTTCGCGGGCGTATTTTTCGATCTCCCAGGCCACCTGGGCCTCGGTCCAGCCCGGCTCCAGTCGACGGGCCACGGCCATGAAGGCCTCATCGGCCAGGGCCACCGCCCGTTCCAGGGCCGCAAGCTCCTCGGGGTCCTTGATGGCCCGCAGTGCCTCCACCAGCGGTGGGGCCGGCACCAGCTGTGGCCGGGAGGCGGCGGGCATGTCCCGCACCGCCTTCTGCAGCGTTTGCAGGGCGGCCACTGTGAGGTTGTGAGGCTCGTAGCCGATGCGCTTGCCCTCCAGCCCCGCCTCCTCCACCAGCTTGGGGAACCAGACGTCCATGGCCCCCACTGCCTTGAAAAGGGTGAAGTCGGGGGACTGACGCTGGGCCTGCTCGAAGTAGCGGAAGTCCACGGCGATGAAGGCCGTTTCCATGCCCACCAGCAGCCAGCCGACGGAGCCGGTGAACCCCGAGAGGTAGCGACGGTTGGCGCCGTAGGTCTTGAAGATGTCCTCCACGGGGCTGCCCACCAGCAGGGCGTCCAGCTCCGCTGCCGCCATGGCCTCCCGCAGCCTCTGGACGCGCCGGTTCATCTTCCCCCCTCGCGCAGGATGCCCACCAGGGCCTCCAGGGCGATCAGGTAGCCGCGCCACCCCAGGCCCGAGACCTGGCCCAGGGCTACCGGCGCCACCACCGACCGCCGCCGGAACCCCTCGCGGGCGTGGATGTTGGACAGGTGGACCTCCACCACCGGGCGCCCCACTGCCTCCAGGGCGTCGCGAACGGCGTAGGAGTAGTGGGTGAGGGCGCCCGGGTTGATGATGATGCCGTCGGCCCGTTCCCCCTCCCGCTGGACCAGCTCCACCATCTCCCCCTCGTGGTTGGTCTGGAAGCAGGCCACCTCTACCCCCAGCTCCTGCCCCCGTTGGGCCAGGCGCTCCTGGATTTCTGCCAGGGTGGTGGTGCCGTACACCTCGGGCTGGCGGCGGCCCAGCAGGTTCAGGTTGGGGCCGTTGATGACCACGATCCGCACCGTCGTCACCTGGGCTTCAGAGCTTGCCTAACAGGGAGCGCAGGAACTCTCGCGTGCGGGCCATGGACTGGGCATCATCGCCGTCGCCGCCGGGGAAGACGGAGGCCAGGAAGTCGGTCACGCCGATATCGGCCAGGCGCCGCAACTGTGCCTCTACTTGCTGCTCGTTGCCGACGATGGCCACGTCCTGGGGCCCCTGCACTCCTTCCAGGTCCAGCATGCGACGGTAGCTGGGCAGCTGGCCGTAGAACTGGAACATCTGGGCCGCCCGCTGGCGGGCTGCCTCGGCGTCGCTGGCCAGGGCTATGGGCAGGCCCACCACGATACGCGGCCGGGGACGCCCCGCCGCCTCGGCCGCCTTGGTGATGCGGGGTATCACATGAGCCTCCAGGGCGCGGGGGCCCGTCATCCAGGTGATAGTGCCTTCCGCCATCTCGCCTGCCAGTCGCAGCATCACGGGGCCAAGGGCGCTGATGAGAAGGGGGAAGGGTCTGGCACCCGTCACCTGGAAGGAGACGTTGACCCGGAAGAACTGGCCCTGGAACTGCGCGCGGCCCTCGTGCACCAGGGGACGAAGGATCGACAGGTATTCGCGCATGTAGGCCGCGGCGCGGTCGTAGCTGAGGCCCCAGGAGCCTTCCACCACAACCCGGTGGGAAGGTCCCAGACCGAGGGCCAGTCGGCCGTTGCAAGCAGCGTTGACGGTCAGGGCCTGCTGGGCCATGAACACCGGGTGACGCAGCTGCACGGGCACCACCGATGTGCCCAGCTCGATGCGGCTGGTGCGCGGGCCGGCCAGGGCCAGCAGGGTCATGACGTCCGGGCCCAGGACCTGGCCGAACCAGACCCCGTCGAAACCCTCCTCCTCGGCCTTGACGATGCGCTCCACCATGGTGGGAACATCGCGATTGGCGAGCATGAAGAGGCCGATGCGCATCTCTTCGATACCTCCTGGGCGGTGGCTGCCCAGGGCCATGCTAAATTTGGCCCCAGTCTCTGTCAACGGCCGTCCCCTTGACCGCCCCGCTGGCCCTACCTAGACTGGATGGTGGCCCCGCCGGGGTAGCTCAGCGGTAGAGCACACGGCTGAAAACCGTGGTGTCGGCGGTTCGACTCCGCCCCCCGGCACCAGCTGCAGGCCTCCGAACTTCCTTCTGCCTCTCACTCCGAAGCGTCCCCATGATGGCCGGGCAGCCTGATGGCCACGAGTCGATGGACCACAGGCCGGATGCCTCCGGGCTCGGGCCTCGCGCTGGCCGGAAAACGTCTTTGACCCTGCCTCGGAGAGCCCGGCGGCCCAGCGAGCCACACGCCACACCGATGTGGTGTCCCGCAAGGGGGAAGAGCACGATTTGACCCGGTGGGCCGCAAGGGAGGATGTGTTGCCTCTATTCGCGAATCAAAGCCCCCCAACTCCTGGCTGACTGCCTAGGGCGTGGTGCTGGGGATGCAACGGGACAGCCGACGTCCCTCCATGGCAGGCCGAGGGGGGCCGGTGGCCCCCCTCGGCTTCTTTATTCGTGCCCTCGCGGCCCTCCGGCCGCCGCTGGCCTATTCGGGCTTCGTCGTGGCACCGCAGCGGTAAACGCCGTCGAACCACACGTTGGTCAACTGCTCGGCTAGCTGCTCGATGGTTAGGTCACGAATGTTGACGGACTTGAGGACGAAGTAGCGGAAGGCCAGCCACGCTATCATGGACACGAGAGCCTCCACTGCCACCGCCGGCTCCACGTCTCCCAGCAGCCCGGCCTCCTTGTCCTGCTGGAGCCAGCGCACTACCTCTCGCTCCGAGAGGAACTCCGGCTCCAGCATCTTGGCGCCGGTCTCGGGGGAGATGGACTGAAGGACCATGGCGCCTTCCATCAGCCGCTGCTCCTGCTCCCAGAAGGAGAAGTAGAGGGCGATGCGCTTCTGCACGACGCTGCGTAGAAACTGGGGATCCACAGGGTGCGGCTCTCGCCTCTCTCCCCGCGCCCCTGGCAGGCCCATACGGCGGCGCAGGTCGGCCATAGTCTCCAGATAGAGGGTCATAAATATGTCGTCTTTGTCGCTGAAGTACGCATAGAAAGTAGCGCGGGAGACCCCTGCCTCGCGAATGATGTCGCTGACGGTCGCCTCCAGGTAGCCCCGCTCGCGGAAGACGCGATAGGCGGCCTCGAGGAGGGCCCGCCGCTTGTTGGTCTCCTTGTGGATCCGCCGACGCTGCCCTAAGGTTGCGCGGGCCGAACGTGCTCTCACAGCCACTTCTATCACCTGCCAGACATATTGAACACCATCGTTATACATTAGTGTAACGGCAAATGCACGTGGACGTAAAGGCTTTTACGGCCGCACAGCGAAAAATCGAGGTCACGGCCGCTGTGGCAGCTGGTGGACGGTCTGCGGCCTCACGCCGACCTCGCCCCGTCAGCCCCGTTGGTCAAGGGCGGCATGAGCGTTCCTCGAACGCACCCCGAGGAGGACCCTCGTCCCTCTCCAAGGCAGAAGTACGCCTTCGCGCCCTGCCAACCAGGCCCAAAGGGCCAATGGTGGCAGCAATACCACCGCCACCGTCACCAGCGCCTGCGAGCCGACGTCGCCCCGTAGGAACCCCAGATAGGTGGTCATCCGCTCGATGAGGGGCAGGAAGGCAGCGGTGAAGGACAGGGCCAGGGTCGGCAGACGCCAGCCATCGCTCAGCAGAAGGGCCGCCAGCGGCACGGCCCAGGCCACGTACCAGTGGTAGAAGAGGGTGGAGGCGACTGTCAGGAAGAGGAACATGGCCTGGCACGCTCCCCAGGCTATCCCATGCCCCTGGTTCCGCAGCCGCCAGAGCAGCAGCCCGTAGAGGGCGGCGAAGCCGAGCAGTCCCAGTGCTCTCGCCATCGCCATGGCCGTGTCCAGGGGCAGCAGCTTGGCCAGGCCCAGCAGGGCCACCTCCGGCAGCGAGTTAGCGAACCAGGAGCGCTGGTCCACCTCGAAGGCGCGAAAGGTGTCCAACCCCTCCCAGAAAGGGGCCATGAGGGCCACAGCTGCTGCTGATGCCAGGGCCAGGCCGGCCGCCAGCGTCCATCTGTCCCGCTGGGTCGTCGAGAGCCAGCCCGCGGCCAACACGAGCGGCCCGAGGGCAGCGGCCAGGTACTTACCGAGCGCTGCCAGGACTAGCAGTGGCGGCGCCAGCAGCCAGCGGCCACGAGCGGCGGCCAGCACCGCCCCTACGGCCAGCAGAGCGGGTGCCACATCGTTGTGCCCGTCCACCGCCACTGCCAGCGCCAGCAGGGGGTTCCAGGTGTAGAGCACCAGGGCGCGTCTCCTTTCCCCTGCGCCCGCGCCGGAGAGGGCCAGCCATAACAGCAGCCCCGTGGCCAAGAAGAAGGCGCTGGCCAGGCCCTTGTAGCCCAGCAGCACAGCCTCGGGCCTGTCGTCGGGAAGGAGAGAGGGGAGGCGCGTCAGGAGCAGCCAGACAGGGCCGTAGGGCGAGGGGGAATCGCGGTGCCAGGCCGGCACGTAGCCGAGATAGGGGTCATCCGGGAAGGCGGAAGGAGGGGTAGTCATGGGGTTCTGGCCGTAGACCCACAGGGTGCGCCCCTCCATTACGTAGTGGTGAACGTCGCTGGAGGTGGCGGGGAGGGTGGGCAGCAGCACGCCTACGAAGACGAAGGGAGCCCCCAGGGCCACGGCGTCTGCCCAGCGGGAGGCGCCCCGCCCCGCCAGCCAGGCCGCCACCCCGTAGAGCCCGAAAAGCAGGGGGACTACAGCGCCGTAAAGGGCCAGCTCGCCACCGCTGGCCAGCACAGGCCTCAGATCGACTGCCGGGTAATGGTGCCAGAGCCACCATGACCTGGTGAAGGCCAGACCCCAGATGCCGGCCATGATCATGGCCAGGGTCGCCAGCGCCGGCGCCGTCCACCTGGGCGAGACCTGGGCGTTCATCGTAACTTCGCTAGTAAGATGGGCCTACTCGTAGGAAAATGGCAAGCCCTGCCGACCACGGGCAGGGCTGCGCTTCGTCTGGCGGTCGCCTGGTCAGCGGCTGCCCCGCAGGCGTGGGTCGAGGACGTCGCGCAAGGCGTCTCCCAGGACGTTGAAAGCGAACACAGTTACCGTCAGCGCCAGCCCGGGCCAGATGGCCATCATGGGATTGCTGGTCAGGAACTCCCGTGCCACGTTCAGCATCCGTCCCCAGGAGGGGTAGGGAGGCGGGAGGCCGAAGCCCAGGAAGGCCAGGGCCGACTCGGCCAGTATGGCACCGCCGATGCCGATGGATGCCCCGATGATGATCAGGTGGAAGACGTTGGGCAGGATATGGAATATCAGGATGCGCAGGTCGGTGGCTCCCACCACCCGCGCCGCCTCGATGTAGGCGTTCTGCTTGATGCTGATGACTGCGCCGCGGATGATGCGGGACGCGCCCGCTGCCCCCAAGGCCCCGATGGCCACAGTGATGACCACCAGGTTGTTGCCCAGCACCGACACGATGAAGATGAGGGCCACCAGCCCTGGCAACGCCTGCCAGATGTCCACCACCCGCTGGAAGAGCACGTCGAAGCGCCCGCCATAGTAGCCGCTGATGGTGCCGACGATGGCTGCCAGCGCCTGGGAGATGGCCACGGCGCTGAAGCCGATGAACACCGACACCTTGGCCCCATAGACGATGCGGCTAAAGGTGTCGCGCCCGAGGTTGTCGGTCCCCATCAGGTGCTTCAGCGATACGCCCTGCTGACGGTCGCGCAGCACCTGGTAGTCGTAGGGGTACAGGAAGCCAACGTTGCCGCCCCGGACCTGGCTGTAGCGGGCCGGGATATCCAGGGCTGCGGCAGCGGCGAACAGCAGCATGGTCAGGATGATCAGGAGGCCCAGAAAGCCCAGGGGCTTGCGACGGGCGAACCACAGGAGCCCGCGAGCAGCCCGGACCGGCCAGGGCCTGGTCTCGAAAGGCAGGGCGCCAGCGGGCAGGGCCTCTTCCAGCGCGTGCGTCGCCATCGCTATCCCCCAAGCCTAGTAGCGCACTCGCGGGTCCAGGGCTGCGTAGGACAGGTCGACGATCAGGTTGGACAGGACCACCACTGTGGCGATGAGCAGCGTGATCCCCTGCACTACCGGGTAGTCGAAGCTGGCGGCCGACTGCACCAGATAGCGCCCTACGCCGGGCAGCAGGAAGATGTTCTCCAGGATCACCGCTCCCGCCACCAGGACCGGAATCTGGAGGCCGATGACGGTGACCACCGGTATTAGGGCGTTGCGCAGGGCGTGGCGCAGGATGACGACCCTCTCGCTCAACCCCTTGGACCAGGCCGTGCGGATGTAGTCCTGGCGCAGCACCTCCAGCATCTGGGTTCGGGTGAGGCGGATCTTGGCCCCCGACAGGGCCAACCCCAGGATGATGGCCGGCGTGGCCATGATAGCCAGGTTGTTCTGCAGGTCCTCCCAGGGCGTCGTGTAGCGGGAGGGAGGCGCCCAGTCGAATTGCCAGGCGCCCACCGCCAGGACGCTGATGGCCAGGAAGAACACCGGCACCGCCAGCAGCAGAATGCTACCCCCACGCAGCAGATAGTCCAGCCACGTGTCCTGCCTGATGGCCGAGATGATGCCGATGGGGATGCCGAAGAGAATCGAGAAGAGCATGGCCAGGGCGCCCAGCTCGACGCTGACCGGCACGCGGTTCTTCAGCTCTTCCCATATATCGCGGCCGCTGATGAAGGAGTCGCCCAGGTCCAGGCGCAGCACGCCTCCCAGCCACTTGAAATATTGGGTAAATACTCCCTGGTTCAGTCCCAGCTCCTCCCGTATGTGCTGTTTCAGGGCCTCGTCCTGATAGCCCACCTCCCCGGTGAGGCGGTCCACCACGTCGGCGGGGGTGAAGCGCGTCAGCAGGAAGACGAACAGGGTCACCCCCAGCAGGGTGGGTATCATCAGCAGTAGGCGGCGGATGATGTAGCCCTGCACGTCGTCTCACCGGTTGGCCGTCTCGGGCAGGTCCAGCCAGTAGCGGGTGACGGTCTCGGTGTAGACGCCGTAGCCGGCGGTGATGAAGGACCCCCAGTTGCGCACGAAGTTGTGCCAGAAGGTCATGCCGCCCCAGCGTCCCATCACCGAGGGCACATACCACATCTGGTCCGACACCCGGCGCTGGATCTCGCGTATGAGCTCTCTGCGGCGGTTGACGTCCCGCTCCACCCGCTGGGCCTCCACCAGGCGCACCGTCTCCGGGTCATTGGGGCGGCTCTGGGCATAGCGGGTGCCCTGAGGGTGGAGCATGTTGAACAGGTACTCGTCCACGCTGGTGAAGGGCGTCTGGTAGCCATAGGCCAGGCCGTTGAAGCGGCCAGCGAAGGTGCCGGTGATGTACTGGCTGGCGTAGTCTTGCGGGTTGGGGCGGATGTTGAAGCCGGCGTTCCTGAGCATCGGGATCTGGGCCTCGGTGAACTGGTCGAAGGTCGTGCCATAGATGACGGTGGTGAAGTTGAAGGTTATCTCCTGGTTGTTGTAGCCGGCCGCCTGCAGCAAGCGACGCGCCTCGGCCGGGTCGAACCGGTACCACTGGCCGGCAGGGCCCATGTCCGGGCTCTTGGGGTCGAGCCACCAGAACATGCCGCCATCGCCCCAGGGGATCGGGATGTTGTTCCAGCCCGTCTCGATCTCGAAGCCCTGCTGCTTGAGCTTGGACACCTGGCCGAAGGCCTCGATGAGGCCGTCCCGGTCCAGGGCCATGGACAGAGCGCGGCGCATGCGGGGGTCGCGGAACAGGTTGTTGGGGTCGTTGGTGTCGCCGAAGTAGTAAAAGCTCAGCAGCCAAGCAGGGCGACCGGGCAGCCGCTGGGCGTCGGGCACCTGCTGCGCTATCTGGACCAGGTCCTCATTGCGGGGGGCGAAGACGTGTATGTTCCGCGCCAGGAACTGGGCCATGATCTGGGCGTACTCGCCGATGACCAGAAACTCCAGTCGGTCTATGAATGGCAGCCTCTGGGGGCCGCGACGGGTCTGCACCACCTCGTACCATTCGGGGTTCTTGGTGAATTCCCAAGAGACGGAAGGCTGGGCCCTGTCCAGCACCCACGGCCCGGTGCCGATGACCCCCTCTGGCTTCTGGGTGTCGATCTGGCCCGTGTTGGCCTCCTTGGAGAACAGCCACAGAAGCTGGGGCGAGGCCATGAGGTCGATGAAGGGGACATACGGGATCTTCAGGGTGAAGCGGACGGTCAGGGGGTCGATGGCCTCCACCCGGTCCACCAGCGTCTGGAAGATGCCCCGGTTGGGAGAGCGCGCCATGAAGCGCTCCATGCTGGTCTTGACGTCTTCGGCATCCAGCGGGCGGCCGTTCAGCGGCGGCTTGTTGTGGAACTTCATGTTGGGCCGCAGCTTGAAGGTCCACACCATGCCGTCGGGCGTCTCCCAGGACTCGGCGGCGTCGCCTACCGCCTGGGACAGTGGCTCGATGCCGGGGCCGGTGGCCCACTTGGCCAGCCGGCTGTAGACGGTGCCGCCGATGAAGGTCTGGCTGACGAAGCTGGTGTTCAGATAGGGGTCCAGGTTCGGGGGGTCCTGGGTGGTGATGGCCCGGTAGGTGCCGCCGGGGCGCGCCTCGAAGGTGGTGTCCTGGGGGCCGGGGCCCACCAGGGGCGGCGCCTCCTCCACCGCCTGCTCTTCGCGACAGGCCAGGGCACTGCCCGCCGCCACAGCGGTTATGCCACCGGCTGCCGCCAATCGCAGGGCCTGCCGACGCGAAAGCCTGCGTCGCAGGGCTCGCTGCCAGTAGGACTGCTCCTGTAGCATGGCTCTACCTCCTTCTGCAGCCACCTACCGGACAGGCACATAACTATTCAATTGTCAGCCGTAGTATACGCCTCGGCCAGCGGTTGTCAATACCTTTTGCGTCGGGAAAAGATGATTTTTATGCCGCGCTAAGCCAAGGGCGTCGGGCCTTCCTTGACATAGCCAGGTGCCGATGGTAGGTTTGGCGCCGACCAAGGCCACTGCACCGCAGGTGCACTGCGAGGAGGTCAGCATGGAGGAGTACGGCTCTCACCTCAAGCAGGAGCTGAGGGACGATGGCGTCCTCATCCTCACCCTCAACCGCCCCGAGGCCCTCAATGCCCTGAGCCAGGAGATGGTGGATGGCCTGGCGGCTGCCCTGGAGCGGGCCGAACGCGACCGAGCCGTGCGTTGCCTGGTCATCACGGGTGCCGGGCGGGGCTTCTGCGCCGGCGGGGATGTGAGGGCTATGGGTGGTCGCAGCGAGCAGGAGGCATCGTCTCCCGCCACCGTGCCGCCGGTGGAGGTGTGGGAGAGGCGCTTTCGTTCGCTGCGGCGTCAGCATGCCTCGGTGCCCCTGCGCCTCTATCAGTTCCCTCGGCCTACCCTGGCCCTCATCAACGGGCCGGTGGCCGGCGCGGGCCTGGGGCTGGCCTGCGCCTGCGACATAAGGCTGGCCTCGGACCGGGCGGTATTCACGACCGCCTTCGCCCGCATAGGCCGGAGCGGCGACTACGGCATCACCTTCTTCCTGCGGCATCTGGTAGGGCCGGCCCGCGCCCGCGAGCTGCTCTTCACGGCCGAGATCATCGACGCCGAGACCGCCCTGCGCTACGGGCTGGTGAACCACGTCTACCCTCACGAGGAGCTGATGGAGCGGGGGCTGGAGCTGGCCAGCCGCCTGGCCCGAGGGCCGGTAGGGGCCTACACCCGCATGAAGGACGTCCTGAGGGCCGCCGACACCGGCGACCTCCAGCGGGTTCTGGAGCTGGAGGCCATGTACATGACCCTCTCGGGCATGACCGAAGAGGGACGCGAGTTCCTGCTGCGGTTTCTGGAGGAGCGCTCGTCCCGTCGTCCCTGAGGCCGGCGCCGACCGTTGGCGGGCCAAGTGCTACAATTAGTTACGGGATGACAGAGGGACAGGTGCACGTAGAGATACTGAGCTTTTGTCCCAAATACGAGCGGGCGGTGCGCATCCTGGCCAAGCCCTGGACGCCCATCGTCGTTCGGGCGCTGCTGGCAGGGCCGCGACGCTTCTCCCAGATACGCGAATACACGGGCCACATAAGCGACCGCGTGCTCTCTCAGCGCCTGAAGGAGCTGGAGCGGGAGGGGATCGTGGAGCGGCGCGTCATTCCCAGCACCCCCGTCCGCATCGAATACGCCCTGACGCCCAAGGGTCACGAGCTTCAGCAAGTGGTGGAGGCTGTCCAGCGCTGGGCCGACCGCTGGCTGGCCGTGCCCGACGGCCACTGAGCGACGGCACGCCTCAGCAGGGGGACACTAGCCAGGTGGTTCGCCAGGCGCTAATCTTCGCTGTAGAGGCAAAGACGGTCTGAGGAAAAAAGGACGGGGCGATGGACAAACAGAGGTTACTGGACCATTCCCTTTCCCTCCTGGCGCGGCTCATGTCCTGGGCCGATCCCGGTCGGCTGGAGGAGTGGTCGGAGATGGGCCTCACCATCACCCAGATACGGCTGCTCTTCCTCCTGCGGCGGAATCCGGGCGCCACCGCGACGGCCCTGGCCAACGAACTGGACGTGAGCCCGCCCGTGCTCACGCGCATGGTGGACCGCCTGGTGCGCCATGGCCTCGTGCAGCGGCAGATGGCCAGCGATGACCGTCGGCGCGTCTGCCACTACCTGACCCCCAAGGGTGCCGACACGGTGCAGCGGCTCGAGGATGTGGGGCGGACGCAGCTCCGGGCTGTGCTGGCCCAGCTCTCGGACCAGGAGCTGGTCCAGGTGGTGGAAGCCCTGGAGCGTCTGTGGGCCCTCATCGAGTCACAGATGGCAGCCAGCCCGGCCCGCCACAGCTGACCCCCGTCCCTCTCCGCGGAGTCCCTCGCAGTGGGCCCGACCTGCCAGCGAGCCTTTAACCTGACTGCGACCTGCCATAGCCCTGTCTGGCGGCAGGGCCCCTGTGTATACTGCTAGTCGTGATCCAGGCGTATTCGGTATCGGAGCTGGCCCGCCTCATATGCCGCACCCTGCGGGGCGAGCCGCTGCTGCAGGACCTGTGGCTGGAGGGCGAGCTGTCCAATCTGCGGGCGGGCTATGGCGGCCACCTCTACTTCACCCTGAAGGACGAAGCTGCCCAGGTCCGTTGCGTCATGTTCGGTGGACAGTGGCGCGCCGTGGGCCTGGAGAACGGGCAGCAGGTGCTGGCCCACGGGCGCGTCGACTTCTGGGAGGGCCGGGGCGACCTGCAGTTCTATGTGGACTTCGTCCAGCCGGCCGGCGTGGGCCTGTGGCAGGCCCAGTTCGAGATGCTGAAGGCCAAGCTCGAGGCGGAGGGCCTCTTTGACCCCTCGCGCAAGCGCCCGCTGCCGCCGTTTCCGCGCCGCATCGGTGTGGCCACGTCGCCGGCAGGCCACGTGTTCCACGACATCTGCCAGGTCATCGGTCGGCGCTGGCCTCTGGCCGAAGTGGTGCTGGCGCCCACGCCGGTGCAGGGGCCCGAGGCCGTGTCGGGGCTGACCTGGGCCATCCGCCGGCTCAACGAGGTGGGCGTGGACGTCATCATCGTGGCCCGGGGAGGTGGCTCCCTGGAGGAGCTGTGGCCGTTCAACGAGGAGCAGGTGGCCCGGGCCATCTTTGCCAGCCGGGCGCCCGTGGTGAGCGGGGTGGGCCACGAGCCTGATGTCACCATCGCCGACCTGGTGGCCGACGTCCGGGCCCCCACTCCATCAGCGGCAGCGGAGGTGGCCGTGCCCGACCGCGCCCACCTCCTGCAGCGCCTGCAGGGGACCCTGGCCTTTCTCGAGTCCGAAATGTGGGACTGTATCCAATCGCGTCGTCGCGACGTGGCCCTGGCTGCTGCCTGTCTGGACCGATCGCTGCCCGACATCCCTTCCCTGGTCTCTCGCGCGCTGGGCCTAGGACAGCGTTGCCTGGCCCTGGCCCAGCAGCGGGCGCGGCACCTGGAGGAGCGGCTGCAGGGCCTGGGCCTGCGTCTGGCCGCCCTGGACCCCCGGGCCACGCTCGCCCGGGGCTATGCCATCGTTCGCAAACGTGGCGGGCCGGTGGTGGCCAGCACGGCCCAGGTGCGGGGCGGGGACTTGCTGGACGTATACGTGGCCGACGGCCACTTCCCGGCGGAGGTGAAGCGCCAGTATGGCTTCTGAGGGTGACGCCTCCTTCGAGGCCCTCTACCGGCGTCTGGAGGAGGTGGTTCAGCGGCTGGAGCAGGGTGGCCTGGGCCTGGAGGAGTCCATAGCTCTCTACGAGGAAGGGATGCGGTTGGCCGTCCGTTGTCGGCAGATGCTGGAGCAGGCCCAGCTGCGCATAACGCGTCTGCGCGACGAGCTGGGCCTGTATACTGGTGAGGGAATGGGGGAGCCGCACCCCGCTTACGAGGCCGGTGAGGCCGAGACTGACCTGGAGATGGGCTGATGGCCACTCGAATGCTGCGGGCCGACCTTCACTGCCACACCTACTATTCACCCGATGCCCTCACGTCTCCCGGCAAGCTGGTGAAGGCCTGCCTGGAGCGCGACATCAATTGCCTGGCCGTCACGGACCACAACACCATCGCCGGCGCGCTGTTGCTGGAACGCATGTGCCCATTTCAGGTCATCGTGGGCGAGGAGGTGCGGACGAGGGAAGGGGAGGTGATCGGCCTGTTCCTGAAGGAGGAGGTGCCGGCGGGCCTGTCCCTGGAAGAGACGGTGGAGCGCATCAAGGCACAGGGCGGTCTGGTGATGGTGCCACACCCCTTCGACCGCTTTCGGCACGGCATCGGCGAGGACGGTCTGCGGCGCATCCTGCCCGCCGTAGACATCATCGAGGCCTTCAACGCCCGCGCCCTGGTGTCGGCTGACAATCAGCGCGCTCGCGACTTCGCTCAGCGCCACGGCCTGCCTGTGGTGGCCGTCAGCGATGCCCACTCGCCAGCCGAGGTGGGGCGGGCCTACACCGAGCTCCCGGCCTTCGAGGGCGCCGAAGGCTTCCTGGAGGCGCTGAGGCAGGCCCGCCTGATGGAGCGCCCGGCGAGCCCCCTGGTCCATCTGGCCAGCCGCTGGGCGACAGTGCGCCGCCGTGTATTCGGCTGGCAGCCCGTGAGGCCCTAGAGGCCCATGCTGCGAATAGGCTGGTTCACTACAGCCCGTGGCGAGACGTCCCGTCGTCTGCTGCAGATGGCCCAGTCCGCCATGGCCAGCGGCTATCTCGACGCGCGCATTGAGGTGGTCTTCTGCAGTCGCGAGCCCGGGGAGGACCCCAATACTGACCTGTTCCTGGATCTGGCCCGCTCGTATGGCATCCCCCTCGTCTGCCTCTCTTACTCGCGCTTCCGGAGGGAGCGCAAGCTGCCGCCAGTGCGGCAGGGGGAGCCGCTACCGCCCTGGCGCCGCGACTACGACCGCGAGATAGTGAGGCTGCTGGAGCCGTATGCCTTCGATGTCGCCATGCTGGCAGGCTACATGCTGGTGGCCAGCGACGTTCTCTGCTCTCGCTACCCCTTGCTGAACCTGCACCCGGCGCCCCCTGGCGGCCCGGTAGGTGTGTGGCAGGAGGTGGTATGGCAGCTCATCGCGGTGGGCGCCCATCGCTCGGGGGCTATGGTCCATCTGGCCACGCCGGAGGTGGACAGGGGGCCGCCGGTGGCCTACTGCCTCTATTCTCTGCGGGACCCGGCCCTGGACCCCCTCTGGCAGGAGGTGGAGGGGAAGACGGTGCCGCAGCTGCGAGCCGAGGTCGGCGAAGGGCTGCCCCTGTTCATGGAAATACGTCGACGGAGCGTGGCCCGCGAGCTGCCTCTGGTGGTGGAGGCGCTGCGGGCACTGGCCCAGGGCCGCGTTCGCATAGAAGGCGGTCGAGTGACCGATGCCTCGGGCAACCTCCTCTTCGGGCTCGACCTGACGCCGGAGGTGGAGGAAGCGGTGGCCCGCCGCGAGGCTGGCCAGCCGTGGCCCTGGGAGGCGCCGACGGCCGGTGCCGGGAGGTGAGCCGATGCTTTGCCCCTGCTGTCGTGCTGTGTGCACCCCTGACGACAACTACTGTCACCGCTGTGGCCAGTACCTGCGGGTGGTCCGCCTGCCCGTGCCTCCTGCGGAGCGGGGGCTGGCGCCGCTGAGGGCGGTAGCGCCGGCCCTGCTGCGCAGCGGCACCTATCTCCTGATGGGGATGGCCGGGCAGTGGGCCTTGAGGCAGCTCCTGCGCCTGCTCCTCTCGCGGGCCCTCGGCGGCAGGAGGCAACGGCAGCTGCCCGTCGGCCGCCGTGGTCTGTTGCCAGCGCCTTCGAAGGCCGGAGAGGAGGCCATCCTCTTCGCCTATCGGGAGACGACCGTAGTCCGTCGCAGCCTCCGCCGCACCTAGGCCAACCCCCTCAGCAGCCGCCCTCCCTCGCCAGCCCTGTCCTCATCGGGGCTGGCGGTGATCCATGCAGCCTCCGTCCTCCGAAAGAACGGTGGAAAGGTCGACAGGGCCCTGCGACCGCGACCAGACCGAAGGAACGTCAGGAGATGCTGCATGGGCAACTTGCTCACGAGGGGGCGGCGCTGGCTGGCCGCGGCCGCCGCCGTCGCCCTGGCTGCGACTGTGTTAGCCCTGGCCGCCTGCGGCGAAGAGGAAGAGGCGGCCCAGCCTGCTACCACTCCCCAGACCACCCCTGCTGCCGGGCAGCGGGCCCAGCCCACCCCCAGCCCGACCGTCCGCGAGCTGGGCACCACATCTGGCTGGGCCGCGGGAGCCACCGGCACCGTTTTCTACACCAAGAACTTCTTCTGCGGGCAGGGGGAGCCTTGCATCGTTGGACAGGACGGCCCTGCCCCGTCGGGCACTCGGGAGCCCATCCCCACCGTCTGGGTGCTGGTGCCGCTGTTCAGCGAGACGCAGGGCATAGAGCTGCACTGCCCGCAGGCGGGTAGCTGCCCGGCCCATCCGCGGCAGGTGGACGTCAGCCGTATCGGGCTGGGGCAGGTCATTCCGCTGCCGCCCCACAGCCATATCGTCGACCCCCAGCAGGCGGGCTTCAGCACTGCCCCCGACACCCCCTGGAGGGCCGTTGTGGTGGGCATCAAGAACCGGGCGGCCTGGGACCGCATCCAGGCGGGCAAGTCCCTGCAGGTGCTGCGCCAGGTCCAGGCCAACGAGGCTGATGCCACGCCCGACATCCCCACCAACCTCTACCTCTTCTTCGGCATCAGGTAGCGGAGGGACGTAGTGGTTGCCAACCCGGTTCCCTACACGGCGGCGGAGGCGGGGAGGAGGCCGGCTGGGAGGTGGAAGGGTCTCCCCTTCCACCTCCTGGCCATCGCCGGGTCGGTGGCGGTGGTGGTCGGGTCCTATTTGCCGTGGGCCACCTTTTACGACGGCCTCTATCGGCCAGACGGCGTCTCGGGCCATGGTCGTTTCTTCATCGGGCTGGCGGTGGCCGCAGTGGCCTCGGCCGTTCTGTCGGAAGTCCCTCCCAGGGCGCCCTCGTTGCGTTGGGCGGTGGGCCTGGCCGGCGCTTTGGTGGGGGCCTTCGCCATGCGCGACCTGTGGAACCTGAAAGACATGACCGGTAGCCCCGAGGCTATCCTGCTCTTCATGGGCGAAGGGCCAGGCCTGTATGTGGTCGTGGCGGGGGCGGGGGCCCTTCTGGCCTCTTTGGCCCTATCGGCCCAGGAGGGCCGCCCGGCTTCCCTCAGGGACCCATCGCTGCTGGGGCGATGGGGTATAGTGCTGGGGCTGGCCTTGCTGGTTCCCGGTGCCTATGGCGATTACTTCATGCACACGGCCGTCGAGCATGCGGCCCACCGGGACGCCCTGCTGAATCTGGATCACGTGCTCACCTTCGGCGGGGGCCTTTTGTTGGCGGCCGGAGGATCGGCCTTCCTGGCAACGAAGCTGACGGGACGCTGACCCACCCCCTCCCAGGCTCGGCCCGAGGGACGGACGAACCCTCCCTCGGGCCACTTCGTTTCAGCGTCTTAGTTTAGAAGGGGCATCGCCCCTAGAACCGTATCTGGAGGACAGGGGGAGAGGTCGGGCTGGGGCTGCCGCCCGCCGGCTCTATGGTGATGGCCACCGCATCCACCGTCGAGATGTCCATAGCCATAGAGGCCGACACCGGCTGGGGGCCGCTGACCTGCAACAGGCCCATCGAGACTCGCTGGCTGCCGCGAATGGCCCATACCTGATACGTCTTGTCGGCAGGCAGGGAAGGGAGGCCCTCCAGCACCAGCACCGCCATCTTGTCGTGCGGCATGTATACCAGGCGGCCGTGGGCGCCCCCGCTCTCGACCTGATAGACCACCGCCTGTCCGCCGCCCTGACTACCGCCCAGGAGCAACGAGAGGTTCCAGCCGAGGAGGGCCAGGGCCAGCATGGCCAGGGCAGCTGCCAGGCGGTATGGGCCCAGGGCAGGAAGCCAGCGACCGATGCCCCTGGTCTGGAGGGAGGGTCTCGCCTGCTGTCGTGCCGCCGCCAGTATGCGACGACGCAGGGCAGGGGGAGGCTCCATTTCGGGCGCTGCCCAGAGAAGGGCGCTGGCCGCCTGTTGGAGCTCTGCCAGATCGGGATGGGCGAGACAGGTCTGCAGGTGTTGGCGCACCTGCTGCATCTGGTCGGGAGGTAGGGCTCCCAGAGCGAACGCCCCGGCCAGCTCCTCTATCTCGCTGCACTCCATGACCTGACGTTGCTCTTGCGCCTCGGCCTCGCCGCTGCCCATCGCCTATCCCTGCCCTCTCAAGGCCTGTCGTAGCTTCTCCAATGCCAAGCGCAGCCTGCTCTTGAGGGTGCCGAGAGGGATGCCCAGCCGCGCCGCGGCCTCGACGTGGGTGAACCCTTCGAAGAAGCACATCTCGATGGCCCGTCGCTGCTCTTCGGGCAACGACATGAGTGCGCGACGGACCATCTCCTTATCGAAGTCGAAGGGGGCGGCCTCCTCGTCCTGCAGCATAGCTGCTGGGCTGACGGACTCGTCCAGGGTCGTCTGGCCTCGCCTGGCACGGACCATATCGATGGCCCGACGGTAGACGATGGTCATGAGAAGCGCTCCCAGGCGGCCTCGGGAGGCGTCCAGCCGCGCCGACTGCTGCCAGAGGGCCAGGAATGCCTCCTGAACGGCGTCCTCCGCTGCGGCGCCGTCGCCCAGCACACGATAGGCGAGGCCGAAGGCCTGTCGGGCGTAACGGTCATATAGGGCCTCCAGGGCGGCGGGGTCGCAGGCCCGCAGCCCCTCGAGGATATCATCGTCTTGCCTATAAGTTATTCGCTTCTCAGCCCGCAATGGATGAAGGAGGCCCCTGCTGGCCAGGCTGAATCTCTCTGCCCTCTCGGGCCATGGCCCTTTCTTTTGTATCCGATGGTAACACAGCGTCTTTCGGCCCAGAAGGGCGGTGGCCTCGTCCATAGGGATGTCATGTGCTAGAATTCACGGGAGCACAGGCCCATGACAGCGGTCCTGGTCCTGTCGGCCCGCTCTCTGGCCGGCCGCACTGCAGTGACGGTGGGGCTGGCGGAGGCCCTGCGCCGTTCGGGCGCCAGGGTCTCCGCCGCCCGTCTGGAGGGGGACGAGGGGGCCGCGCGCGATGCCCGCCTGTATGCTCGCCTGGGCCTGGCCCCAGGCGGATGCGATGCCCCCCTGTCGGCCGCTGACGTCCCCTCTCTCGCCCGCGACGGTGTGCTGCTGCTGGAATGCCCTCCGGGGCCGCCCCCAGCGGGATGGCGGGAGTGGGGCGCCCGCGCTGTGGCAGTAGCCCGCTACCCGGACCTGGGGCTGCCGCAGGAGCAGGGCGCCCTGGGCGAGGCCCTGTTGGGGGCGCTGGTCACCTGCGTCCCTCGCCGACGGCTGGAAAAGGTGCGAGAGGAGGCGGTCGGCGGCCCTCCCCTTCTGGCCCTGGTGGAGGAGGACCGCTTCCTGGCCTCGCCCACTCTGGGGCAAATGGCTGAAGCCCTCGGGGCGGAGACCATCTTCGCCTCCGGCCGGGAGGAGATGGTCCTGGATCGCGTCTTCATCTCCCCCATATCCGCCGATCCCGGGCAGGGGTACTTCGTCCGTCACCGACCGACGGCGGTCATCGTGCGAAGCGACAGGCCCGACCTTCAGCTGGGGGCCTTCAACGCCGGTGTGCCCTGCCTCATCGTGACCGGCACGGTCCCCATGCTGCCCTATGTCCTCCAGCGAGCCGAGGAAGACATGACCCCCATACTCCTCACCTCCCTCAGCACGCTGGAGGTAGCCCAGCGCCTGGACGACCTCATCGGCCAGGTGCCCCTACAGGGCAGGGACAAGGTGGAGCGGGCCGCGGAGGTAGTTGCACGCGCCCTGTCGGGGCCGGCGCTGGAGCGGCTGCTCTCGTCCGCCTGAACTAGGTTCCTGAGGTTCTCTCGATGCCGGGGGCGAAAGCCCTTTCAGCGCTGGGACTGGCGAGCCGCGATGGCTCCATCTGGCCCGCTGCCGCTGCCCTGGAGGCGCCGCAATAAGGGCAAATGACCCAGAACAGGCTCACCGGCCGCCGACAGCGGCCGCAGGCCTCCCGCAGCCGAGCCTGACAGTAGGGGCAGAACAGGAAGTCCTTATCAGCGGGCTGCTGGCACTGGTGACAGATGGCCCCCTCGCCCACCTCCCGCAGAAGGGCCTCTTGCTCCAGAGAGCGGGCATAGGCCTCGTCCAGCGTCTCGCGGGGCCGCAGTAGCAGGTACAGCAGCAGCCCGGGCAGGTTGAGCCCGGGGAAGAACATCAGCACCAGGAAGACCGAGAGGGCCTGGACGAACAGGTCGCGGCTGCGCTCGCGGATGTCCTTATAGGTCCAGATGACGATTCCCAGCCAGAGGAGGAACAGCCAGACGCCGCCCACCAGGGCGCCTAGCACTACTCCCGTCGTGGCATTCATCACCCTTCCCTACGAACTAGGCGAATTATAACACGCAGGCGGCCCTGGGGCCACGTCGTGGCGGGAGGGGCACCCTGGGGCCTAAACTGATAGTCGGAATGGGTGCGGAAGAGAAAGAAAGGCCCCGCATAAGCCTTTCGCTTACGGACATCGCTTTCCAGGGCGCGGCCATCGGTCGGGTGGATGGCAGGGTCGTCTTTGCCGACTTCGGCATCCCGGGCGAGGAGGCCGTGGTGGAGCTGGAGAAGGAGAAGCGGGACTATGCCCTGGGGCGAGTGGTGGAGGTGCTCTCGCCCTCGCCCTGGCGAGTGGAGCCTCCCTGCCCCTACTTCGGGGTGTGTGGCGGCTGCCAGTGGCAGCACATAGCCTACGAGAAACAGGTGGAGTTGAAGCAGAGGGTGGTGGCCGAGCAGCTGCGGCGCATCGGCAAGTTCGATGACCCTCCCGTTTCGCCCACCGTTCCCTCGCCCTTGCCTTACGGCTACCGCAACCACGCCCGGTTCTCGGTGGACGAGGAGGGCTATCTGGGCTTCGTGTCCCGCCCCGGCCACGGCTACCGCTTCCTGCGCATCGAACGCTGCCTGCTGATGCATCCGTTCATCAACGAGGTGCTGGCGCGCTTCCAGGGCAAGGCCAAGGGATGCCATCAGGTGGCAGTTCGCTACGGATTCAACACCGGCCAGTTCCTCATCCACCCCGATCTCAGGCAGGTAGAGCCTTCCATCCCGTCGGGCCAGAGGGCCTACGAGGAGGAGCTGCTGGGCCACCGCTTTCGCATTTCGGGTGCCTCCTTCTTCCAGACCAACACTCCCCAGGCGGAGAGGCTGGTGGAGCTGGTGCGGGAGCGACTTCAGCTCACCGGTAGCGAGTTGCTGCTGGACGCCTATGCCGGTGTGGGCACCTTCGCTGTCCTGCTGGCGCCCCATGCCCGACGGGTCATCGCCATCGAGGAGTCGGCGGCGGCGGTGGAGGACGCCCTCTACAACCTGATGGGGGTGAGCAACGTCCTCTACCGCCGTGGGAAGGTGGAGACAGTGCTGGCAGAGCTGGGGGTGACGCCCGACGCCATCATCCTCGACCCGCCGCGGGTGGGCTGCCACCCCAAGGCCATCGAGGGGGTGTTGCGACTGCGGCCGCGGCGGGTGGTCTACGTCTCGTGCGACCCTGCTACCCTGGCCCGGGACCTGCGACGGCTTTGCGACGGCGGTTACAGGTTGCTGGACGTGACGCCCCTGGACATGTTCCCCCAGACCTATCACATCGAATGTGTGGCCACCCTGGAGCCGGCATGAGCGACCTGCGCCTGGTGCTGGCCTCGGCTTCGCCCCGCCGCAGGGAGCTGCTGGCGCTGTTGGGGATACCCTTCCTGGTGGACCCGCCGCAGGTGGACGAGACGCTGCCCGAGCGTTCGCCCGACGTCCCAGCCGTGGCCCGTCGCCTGGCGCGACACAAGGCCCTGGCAGTGGCCGACAGGCACCCGGGAGCAGTGGTCCTGGCGGCCGATACCATAGTGGCCCTGCGGGGTCGGCTGCTGGGCAAGCCCTCCAACCCTGCCGAGGCGGAGGCCATGCTGCGCCTCTTGATGGGGCGGGAGCACAGGGTGGTTACCGCTGTGGCCGTGACCCGTGGCAGGCGGGCGCTGGTCTCCCATGCCTCCACGCGGGTTCGCCTTCGCAACTTCGCGGACGGGGAGCTGCATGCCTACGCCCGCAGCGGAGACGCCTTCGACAAGGCCGGGGCCTACGCCATCCAGGACGGGGCGTTCCGGCCGGTGGAGAGCTACTCTGGCTGCTACTGCAACGTGGTGGGGCTACCGCTGGCCCTTGCGGCCGAGCTGCTGGCCAGGGCCGGCGTGCCGGTGGCGGTGAGCGTCCAGAGCCTGCTTCCCCAGTGCAGCAGCTGCCCGCTGTGGCGGGACAGGGCTGGACGGGTGCCGTTGGTGTCCACCATCCAGAGGCGCTAGAATGGCGGGCAGGCCATGAGCGACCCCATCCTGGACCCTCTCAACCCGCGCCAGCGGGAGGCCGTGACCCATACCGAGGGCCCGCTGCTCATCGTGGCCGGGCCGGGGTCGGGTAAGACTCGGGTCATCGCGCACCGCATCGCCTACCTGTTGGCCCACCGCGGCGTGAGGCCCTATCGCATTCTGGCCGTCACCTTCACCAACAAGGCGGCGCGGGAGATGCGGGAGCGGGTGCTGTCCCTGGTGGGGGAGGCGGCCGGGCAGGAGATGGCCATAGGCACCTTTCACTCCCTCTGCGCGCGAATCCTGAGGGCCGACGGGCACCGTATAGGCATTCCCCGCTCCTTCGTCATCTATGACGAGGAGGACCAAATAGGCGCCGTCAGGCGGGCCCTGTCGGAGCTGGACCTGGACGCCAAGCGGGTGCCGCCGGCGGCAGTCCTCTCCCTCATCTCGAGGGCCAAGGCGGAGCTGCGCACCCCCCAGTCCATGGCGGCGCTGGCCCAGAGCTATTTCCAGGAGGTGGCCGCCCGCGTCTACGCCGTCTACCAGCGAATCCTGGAGGAGGCGTCGGCCCTGGACTTCGACGACCTGCTCAACAAGACGGTGCAGCTCTTCCAGGAGCACGAGGATGTACGGGCCAGGTATGCCGAGCGCTTCCTCTACCAGCACATAGACGAGTTCCAAGACACCAACGTGGCCCAGTATGCCCTGGCCCGGCTGCTGTGCGAGCCCCACCGCAACCTCTGCGTGGTGGGGGACCCCGACCAGTCCATTTACACCTGGCGGGCGGCCGATATACGCAACATCCTGAGCTTCGAGCACGACTTTCCCGAGGCGAAGGTGGTCCTGCTGGAGCAGAACTACCGCTCGACCCAGGCCATCCTGGACTGCGCCCGACACGTCATCGCCAAGAACCGCCAGCGCAAAGAGAAAGACCTGTGGACGGAAAACGGCCCCGGTCTGCCGGCGGTGGTCTACGAGGCCTTCGACGAGGTGGAGGAAGCCTCCTTCGTTGCCGCCGAGATCGAGCGGCTGGCCAGGGAGGAGAGGCGCCCGTATCGCCACTTCGCCGTCATGTACCGCACCAATGCCCAGTCGCGGCCGCTGGAAGAGGCCTTTCTGCGTCGTGGCATCCCCTACCGGCTGGTGGGGGGCGTGCGGTTCTACGAGCGGCGCGAGGTGAAGGACCTGCTGGCCTACCTGCGCCTGGTCCACAACCCCTTCGACTCGGTAGCCCTGCTGCGGGTGCTGAACGTGCCGCCGCGGGGCATTGGCGAGCGGACGGTTCTGGAGCTGCAGCGCTGGGCGCGACAGCTGGGGGTCCCCCTCTACGCCGCGCTGCAGTTGCTGGCTCAGCAGGAGAGGGACTCTCCCACGCCGGAATCTCCCGCCGCGCCGAAGCCGGGATTCCAGCGGCGGGCGGTGGGGGCCTTGCTGCGCTTCCTGGGCCTCCTGAACCAGCTCATCGCCCGGGCCTCTCAGGTGCCTCTGTCGCAGCTACTGGACGCGGTCATCGAGGCCACCGACTACCGCCCCTACATCCTGTCCGAGCCGCAGGGAGAGGAGCGCTGGGAGAACGTGGAGGAGCTGCGCTCTGTGGCCGCCACCTACGACGAGCTGCGGCCGCAGGATGCCCTGGCAGCCCTGCTGGAGGACGTGGCCCTGGTCACGGATGTGGACCGCTACGACGAGAGCGCCAATGCTGTCACCCTCATCACTCTTCACGCTGCCAAGGGGCTGGAGTTCCCGGTGGTGTTCATCGTGGGGATGGAGGAGGGCCTCCTGCCCCACATCCGCTCCTTCGACGACCCAGAGCAGATGGAGGAGGAGCGGCGTCTGTGCTACGTGGGGATGACGAGGGCCAAGGAGCTGCTCTACCTGGTGCGTGCCTTCCGCCGCAGCCGCGGCGGGCCGCACCCGCCCTCGCGCTTCCTGGCCGATATCCCGCCCCACCTGGTGGTGCCGGCCCAGCCTCGTCGTCCCTCCCAGGTCTACGCCACCCCCGCGACCAGCGCCGATGGCGGCGCCACCGCTCCCGCTTTCAGGGCGGGCGACCGGGTGCGCCATCCCCGCTTCGGAGAGGGGGTGGTCGTGTCCTGCACCCCCACAGGCGATGACCATCTTGTGACGGTGGCCTTCAAGGGCGAGGCAGGCATCAAGAAGCTGCTGCTATCGCTGGCCCGGCTGGAGCATGCCGGGCCCCAGGGGGCGTCTTGACCTCCCAGGACGGCATGGACTGGTTCTTCGACCATGGCCTGCGCATAGTGGGCATCGTCGTGGCCCTGGCGCTGGTCTACATCGTCTTCCGCGTCTTCTTCCCGCGCCTCCTGGGCCGCCTGCTTTCCCATCCGGCGGTGGACGTGGACTTCCGCCGCAGAGTGGAGACCCTCGCGTCGGCCGCCAACTGGCTGGTGGCGGCCCTGCTGTTCATCATCGGCCTGCTGACTATATTGCCCGAGCTGGGGGTCAACATCGCCGCCGTGCTCACGGGCCTGGGCATCACCGGAGTGGCCCTGGCGCTGGGTGCCCAGCTGCTGGTGCGGGACGTCATCAACGGCGTCTTCATCCTGTTGGAGGACCAGTTCCGCAAGGGGGACTACATCGCCGTGGGCAACTTGCAGGGGGTGGTGGAGGACCTGAGCCTGCGTCGCACCGTCCTGCGGGACTGGAGCGGAGTGCTGCACGTCGTCCCCAACAGCCTCATCGGCGCGGTGTCCAACTACACCCGCGGCAGCGGCGGCATCTTCCTGGAGGTGCGGGTGGCCTACGGCGAGGACCTGGAGCGAGTGCGTCGCATCGTAGATGGTGTGGGGCAGGCGCTGGCCCGCGACCCGGCCTGGGGGCACCACATCATCGAGGCACCACGTCTGGCCTGGGTGGAGGCGGTAGGCGACCAGGGCATAGTGCTGCGGGTGCGGGGGATGGCCCGCCCCGGCTGCCAGTGGGAGCTTTCAGGGGTGTTGCGCCAGAGGCTGGTGGAGGCCTTTCTGCGGGAGGGGGTGCGTGTCCCCTTCCCCTCTCACGTTCTAGCCCAGGACCAAGGGTCGAACCGCTAGCCCTTGACCACGCCGATGGGGCGCATGCGGGCGACCTTCAGCGAAATGCCCGCCTCGTGCAGCACCTCCACCACGTCGGCCACGTCCTTGTAGGCCTCGCTGGCCTCCTCGGCCAGCAGCGCCCGGTTCTGGGCGCGGACGATGATGCCACGGGCGGCCAGCTTCTCGGCGATGTCCACCCCTTTCAGCATGCGCTTGGCGGCGGCACGGCTCTGGACGCGGCCGGCGCCGTGGCAGGTGGAGCCCCAGGTCTCTTCCATGGCCCTCTGGGTGCCTACCAGCAGGAAGGAGTATCTCCCCATGTCGCCCGGCACCAGCACTGGCTGGCCGATGCTGCGGTAGCGGGCGGGCACGTCGGGGTGTCCGGGGGCGAAGGCGCGCGTGGCGCCCTTGCGGTGTACGCAGACCGTCAGCTCGCGACCGTTGAAGCGGTGGCGCTCTATCTTGGCGATGTTGTGGGCGACGTCGTAGACCAGATGCATGCCCATGTCGCGGGGGTCGCGGCCCAGCACGCGGCCGAAGGCCTGCCGCACCCAGTGGGTGATGATCTGGCGGTTGCAGAAGGCGAAGTTGGCCGCCGCCGTCATGGCCGCCAGATAGTCCTGCCCCTCTCTGGAGCGTATGGGGGCACAGGCCAGCTGACGGTCGGGCAGGTGGATGTTGTAGCGCTTGGCCGAAGCCTCCATCACGTCCAGGTAGTCCTCGCAGGTCTGATGGCCCAGCCCGCGGGATCCGCAGTGGACGAAGACCACCACCTGCCCCGGCTCGTGGATGCCCATCGCTGCTGCCTTCTCGGCATCGTAGATATGGTCGATGACCTGGACCTCCAGGAAATGGTTGCCCGAGCCCAGGGTTCCCAGCTGCGGCAGCCCCCGCTCCTTGGCCCGACGGCTCACCTTCTCGGGGTTGGCTCCGGGAAGCGCGCCGCCGCCTTCGATGGCCTCCAGGTCCTCGGGCCAGCCGTAGCCCTGCTCCACCGCCCAGCGGGCGCCTTTCACCAGCACCTGGTCGATCTCCTTCATGGAGACCTTGACCAAGCCCTCGCTGCCCACCCCCGAGGGGATGTCGCGGAAGAGCTGGTTCACCAGCTCCCGCAGCTTGGGTCGCACGTCCTCCTCCCGCAGGTCGGTGCGGATGACGCGGGTTCCGCAGTTGATGTCGAAGCCGACGCCCCCCGGCGAGATGACTCCGTCCTCCACCCGCATGGCGGCGACGCCGCCGATGGGGAAGCCGTACCCCCAGTGGATGTCGGGCATGGCCAGGGAGTAGCCGACGATCCCCGGGAGGAAGGCCACGTTGGCCACCTGCTCGATGGCCATGTCCTCGCCGATGTGGGACAGCATCTCCTCGGAAGCGTAGATGAGTCCCGGCACTCTCATGCCCGGCTTGTACTCCTGGGGCAGCAGCCAGCGCCAGTCGTCTATCTTCTGCAGCACCCTCTTCCAGTCCCTGCCCATCGCTCACCACCACCTCATCTCAAACGGCCGTCCACCCGCAGGAAAAACTCGAGTACCAGGCGTCGGGCCTCGGCGCTGTCCCCCAGGATGCCATGGGGGGCACCGGGCACCACCGCCAGCTCTGCAGCGGGCAGCATTCGCGCCAGCTCGATGCCCCACTCCAGGGGCACCACACGGTCGGCGTCGCCGTGAACGACAATGGCCGGCGCCCGCACCTCGCCCAGACGGGGCCGCAGGTCGATGTCGAGATAGGCGGCGATGTTCTCCACCTCGGCAGCGCAGAGCTGTGCCCACTCCTCCTCCCTCAGGGAGGCGGCGGCCTCCTCGGCCAGTCGCCGGTACTCGGCCGACCACTCCTCCAGGCGCCCGGAGGCCTCGGCGGCGGGTCGCTCCCAAAGGGCGGCCAGGGAAACCCGGGCCTCCAGAGGCCGACGTCGGAACATGGCCAGGGCTCCCTCGCGGCGCAGCGTGTCCAGTTCGGACCGCACGACGGCGATGATGCCACGGTCGGCCTCGGGACGGAAGAGGGAAGCAGCGGTGTTGGCCAGGGCCAGGGAGCGCACCCGCTGGGGGTGCTCCAGGGCCAGCAGCAGGGCGATGGGTCCCCCGGCCGAACTGCCGATGATGTGGGCCTGCTCCAGCCCCAGGGCGTCCAGGATGGCCAGGGCGTCGGCCACCTGGTCCGCCAGCGACCAGCCATCGCTGGGCAGGGAAGACCAGCCGCAGCCGCGGCGGTGATAGACCACCGCACGGTAGTGAGGGGAGAACTCGTCCAGCCACTCGTAAGTGCGCGGCTGCAGCCGGTAGCCCAGCCCGGCAAACCCACCGTGGATGAAGAGGACCGGGAAGCCCTCCCCGCGAACGTCGTACCACAAGCGCACCCTGCCCGTGTCCAGATAGGCCATACGCTCTGCCCCTCTACCGGCGACGGCGGTTCAGATGTCGAACACGACCTGCGCCTGCCACCAGCCGTCCTGGTGGCTCACCTGCAACAGGTGGCGCGTGACACCCTTGATGCCCACGCGTAGCTGGTGGCGCTGGGGGTCCAGGCGCTCTCCCCAGGCCACCGCCCGCAGGCGGTAGGGTGCCAGCTCCAGCATCTCGAAGCGGCGGAAGAGCATGTTCTTGGCGTCCAGCCAGTACAGCAGTTCATTCAGCCAGCGCACCAGCAGCGACTCCCAGTCGTGGGCCTCGGCCTCCAGCTCCTGCCGCTCTCTTTCGGCCACCCCGTCCAGCTCGGCCACGAGGTGGGACATGGCCAGGGCCGCGTTAGCGAACAGCTCCTCGAGAGTGCGGCCGCGGGCCACCACCCTCACATCGGCCGTATGCTCCAGCACCTCGTAGGGCGGCGGCGCCTCGGCCACTACACTCCCCTCCTGGGGCCGAGGCCTGGCGGCCCGGCCCAAGACCCATTATAGGGCCTGGGGCAGCGTCCTCAGGCGCGCCCGCACTTCTCTTTCAGGAGGGCTATGATCTCGCGCACCGTCTCCTGGCGCCAGCGTGCCCACACGGGCCCTTGCTGGAAAGCTTCGTATTCCTGGCGGGCGCGTTCGGGGTCCTCCTCTCGCAGGCGGCGGATCTCCTCCAGCAGGTGCATCTCCTGGTTGGCCAGGGCCGGTCGCTCGATCCAGTGGCATATGTAGCGATGGTCTCGGGTGTAAAAGACGAAGGTGGGAATGGACTGGTACTTGCCCTGGTTCAGGAACTCGTTCATGATGTCCAGGTTCTGGTCACGGGGGAAGATGCGCAACTCCATGCCCGCCGCCTGGGCCATCTTGGCCATGACGGGCAGGCCGCGGAAGACATCGGGGCACCAGTCCTCTCCCAGGGCCAGCACCTTCGCCGGGCCATCGGGAAGGGAGACCAGCTCCTTCAGGGTCCGCACGTCCTCGTCCGAGAGCTGGGTCTCGCGATAGTTGTATTCGAACTTGTCCCGGTTGCGCTTGATGGAGTTGAGGTATTCGTCCCAGGTCATGCCCGATGCGAATCGCTCGGGGGTGACCACGCTCTGCTGCTGCGCGCCCACGCTGGCACCTCCTTCGGGACTTGCGCTGCGGGCGGTTATAGGTTACCACGTTAAGGAGAGGGCCTGAAGACTCGCAGGCCTGTCCTGAGGCGAAGAGGGACGCTAAAGTAAGCGTGGAGGAGTTAGAGGGCCGCAGGAGGTGAGTCCAATGCGACGCGTTCTGCCTCTGCTGATTGCCGCCGTTCTGGCCAGCCTGGTGGTGGTCGGGCTGGGCTGCGAGGAAGAGGAGGAGGCCACCCCCACTCCCGCGCGCACGCCCACACCGGCCCGCAGCAGCTAAAGTCCTCTCAGCCTTATACGGTTAGCCCAGGGGCTGCCGCCTCTATCACGGAGGCCATTTCAGGGGGTCTCTGCGGCAGCCTGGCGCCAGAGGCGCAGAAGCTCTTCGGGGGCCAGCTCCTGCAGCGGCTGTCCCCGCTGGCGCGCCAGCGCCTCCAGGCGCTGGAACCTCTGGCGGAAGCGACGACAGGCCAGGAGGAGGGCGTCCTCAGCGTCTAGCTCCAGCAGGCGGGCCAGGTCGGCCAGAGCGAACAGGGCGTCCCCCAGCTCATGGAGCTTAGGGTCACCCTGTGGCGCCTGCCGGAGCTCCTGCAGCTCCTCCTCCAGCTTCCGCCAGGCGTCGGCGTGGGTGGGCCATGTGAAGCCGCTGCGGGCGGCCCGCCGTTGCAGCGCCTGGGCCTGGGCCAGGGCGGGCAGAGTGGCAGGCACCCCCTCCAGGGTGGATGCCTCCTGGCCCCGTTCCTCCCTCTTCAGCTCGTCCCATTGGCGGAGCACCTGCTGAGGCGTTTCCAGCTTCTGCCCCCCGAAGACGTGGGGGTGGCGGCGCACGAGCTTGGCGGCGACGCCGTATATGACGTCCTCCAGGGTGAACTCGCCTGCCTCTTCTGCTATCTGAGCGTGCATGAGGACCTGGAGGAGCAGATCGCCCAGCTCCTCGGCCAGGCGACGGCTGTCTTCGGCCTCGATGGCCTCCAGGGCTTCGGCCGCCTCTTCGCGCAGGTAGTGGCGCAGGCTCAGGTGGGTCTGGGCGCGGTCCCAGGGGCAGCCGTCGGGGCCGCGCAGAGCAGCCACCACCCGTCGCAGGCCCTCGAAGGTCCTCAGCTCGTCATCGGATATCTCCATGGCATCCCCCGCCGCCCATGATAGGGCAGCGAGAGGAGCAGGGCCACGGGCCAGCGTTCCCAGCGAGGGCCTTTGCCAGAGGCCCCGTCGAGGGGGCTGGCTGACTCTCCGTGCCTCGCCCCGCCCGCCAGAGGAGCACGGGGCCACATTGACAGGGCCAGCCCCTGTGCTAGCATAGCCACTGCTGGGCGGGTGGAGTCGTTGTCCACATCTTTTCCCCTGCAGTCCCATGCCCCTCGCTGGGGGGGCAGGCCGGGGCCACTGCGTTTCGCTGCCACCCTCCTGTTCGTGGTGGCCCTGCCCGTCCTGACGGTGACCACGGGCATCCGCGTGCTGTTCAGCCTGCCCCAGGTCTACGACTACAGCATCGAGCACTTCGACGCTGCCTCCCTGACCGGCATCCCCGAGTCGGAGCTGAAGCGGGCCAACCGCGAGCTGGTCCGCTACTTCGCCGATGACCGACGCCTGCTCCAGCTAGAGGTGACGGATGCGACGGGGCAGCAGGTGCCCCTGTTCACGCCGGTGGAGACGGCCCACCTGGCCGATGTGAAGGCGCTGCTGCGCTGGGTGAACGCCGTCCAGGTGGCCTCTCTGGCCTACGTGCTGGCCTACGTGGTGCTGGTTTACGTCTGGGCCAGGGAGGGTTCGGTGCGCGACCTGGCCGGGGCGGTGGTCTGGAGCGCCGTCGCCACCTATGCCCTCCTGGGTGCCGCGGGGGCCATGGCCCTGGCAGGATTCGATGCCTTCTGGGAGCGGCTGCACCAGGCCCTCTTCCGCAACGACCTGTGGCGCCTGGACCCGGCCCGCCACCACCTCATCCAGATGTTCCCGGAGGAGTTCTGGTTCCAAATGGTGGCCCTGGTGGTGGGAGGCACCCTGGCGCTGATGACCGTTCTGGCGGGGCTGTCGCTGGCCTATCTGTGGCTCGCCCGCCCCCGTCGCGACTGGATGGAGGCGCCACTGCCCCAGGAGGCTCCCACGCCGCCCCAGGTCCCTGCCGGCGGGCCGGTGCGGGAAGGCCTGGAGGGTAGCCCGTCTAGTGGTGGGAGCAGCTAGCGCAGTGGCCGCCGGCGCAGGCGGCGCAGCCGCCCCCGCCCAGAGCGGTCTGCCCCCCGTCGCCGCTGGAGAAGGCGGCGAAGACGGACAGGACGCGTTCGGCGCCCTCGTGCCCCGCCGGGCAGGTGGCGGGCTCGTCCATGCGCGCCACGGGCCGCAGCAGCTCGAAGCGGCTGCCGCAGCGGCTGCAGTAGTACTCGTATAGAGGCACGGCTCGCCCTATTCGAGGAAGTCTCTCAATTTCTTGCTACGGCTGGGGTGGCGGAGCTTGCGCAGCGCCTTGGCCTCGATCTGGCGGATGCGCTCCCGCGTCACGTTGAACTCCCGCCCCACTTCCTCGAGGGTGCGGCTGCGGCCGTCCTCCAGCCCGAAGCGCAGGATGAGCACCTTCTGCTCCCGCGGCGTGAGGGTGGAGAGGACTTCCCGCACCTGCTCCCGCAGCAGTTGCTGGGCAGCGGCGTCCATGGGGGAGAGGGTGGCCTGGTCCTCGATGAAGTCGCCCAGGTGGGAGTCCTCCTCCTCGCCGATGGGCGTCTCCAGCGACACCGGCTCCTGGGAGACGCGGATGATCTCCCGCACCCGCTCGGGGCCTACCTCCATCTGCTTGCCGATCTCCTCGCTGGTGGGCTCGCGGCCGTACTCCTGGACCAGGCGGCGGCTGACCCGCATTAGCTTGTTGATGGTCTCCACCATGTGCACCGGAATGCGGATGGTGCGGGCCTGGTCGGCGATGGCGCGGGTGATGGCCTGGCGGATCCACCAGGTGGCGTAGGTGCTGAACTTGTAGCCCTTGCGGTAGTCGAACTTCTCCACCGCCCGGATGAGGCCTATGTTCCCCTCCTGGATCAGGTCCAGCAGCGACATGCCCCGGCCGATGTACTTCTTGGCCACGCTGACCACCAGGCGCAGGTTGGCCTCGGTGAGGCGCTTCTGCGCCTTGCGGCCGTCGTCCAGGAAGCGCTGCAGCCGCTCCTGCAGGCGGCCCTCGTAGGGGGCCAGCCGCTCTTTGAGGTCGGGCGGCGGCGGCACCAGGGCATCGGGCGTGCCCGCCGCCTCCAGGACGATGCCCATCAGGTCCTGGACCAGCACATGGCTGGCGGTGGAGAGGTGCACCAGGGCCTGCTCCGCCTCCCGCTGGCTCATGCCCAGGGCCTCGGTGAGCTTCTGGGCCATCTCCTGGTCGATCTCGCCGTCGACACAGGAGCGGAAGGCGGGGTGCTGGAGCACCTCGGGGAGGGAGAGGCCCTCCAGCCCCAGCTCGCGGGCCACTACCTGGCGCACCGGCTCCAGGGTGGCCAGGTCCTCCAGGATGGCGACCACCGTCTCGGCGGCGGTGGGCCGTCGGCCGTGGGCCTGCTGGAAGCGCCGTTGCAGCTCCTCGATGTAGCGGGCCTCCTCCATCTGGCGGGCCAGGAACTTCTCGTCGTCGGCCGTGAGGAGGGCTACCTTGCCGATCTCGCGCAGGTACATGCGGACGGGGTCATCGACCCCCTCCTCCAGCTCCTCCAGCTCGCGCTCCGGCTCCTCCTCCAGGGCCTCGGCCTCGCGCGCCCAGGCGTCGGCCTCCAGCTCGTCCAGGGAGACCTGGGGGCCGCCAGCCACCGGCTCTTCCTCCTCCACGACGGCCTCGTCGGGGGCCAGCCCCAGGTCAGGCTGGGCCTCCAGGTCGATGGCCTCCTCTTCCTCGTCCAGGATGTCGTCCTCGTTCCTGGGCGCCTGTCGACGCCTCTTCTCGGTCTCGTCCATGTGCTCGGGCATGGTCTTACATCACCCCGTGTTCTCCGGGCCGGTCGTACGAGCGCTGCGGCGGTGGAGGCGCAGGCCCAGCTCCAGGTCCTCCAGCAGTAAGGGGAGGCGGGAACCTTCGGTCGCCCGCCCCTCCGTCAGGGAGCGCAGCGCCTCCTCCAACAGAGGCATGCTGCCCGTGGCCTCCTCCTGGGCCGCCAGGGCCGCGGCCCGGGCCATTTTCTCGGCGCGGAGCTGTCGCTCCTCCAGCCGCCTCAGCAACGACTGCAATGCTTTCTCGCCATAATCATTATCCCACGACGGGTCGAACCTTGTCCAAAGGGAGATGAGGGACTCCACGTGTTGATGAAGTTCTTCTGGCAGGGCCTGGTGCAGCTCCGCGAGGTCTCGGCAGCTTTTCCAGGCCCTCAGGACCTGACGGTTGGCGCTGTCCCAGAACAGCTCCTCCGGGATGGCCATTCCCGCTGACCGCAGGGGCGAATAGCGAAGGAGCAGGGCCAGCAGCCAGTCCTCCCGCTGGTCGCGGCGCGCCTGGGGAACAGGGGAAGCCTCCGCCGTCCCTTCGCCGGTCCGACGGCGACGCAGGAAGGGACGGAGGTCCTCCTCCCGCACCTGGGCCAGCCTGGCCAGCCGCTGCAGGTAGTGCGCCCGCACCACCGGGTCGGCGATGGCCTCCACCAGCGGCAACAGCTCCTGGGCCAGTTCCGAGCGGGCGCGGGGGTCGCGCAGGTCGCGGGACTCAGCGGCGTGACGGAAGCGGAACTCGAGTATAGGCTCTGCGTTGTCCACCAGCTCCCGCCAGTCCGCGGGCGAGGCCCTTATCACCTCGTCCGGGTCCTTGCCCTGGGGCAGGAGGGCCACCCTCAGGTCCACGGCCGCCCGCTCCTGATAGCGCACCATCCCGCGCCAGGAGAGGACGGGCACCGTCTCCCCCTCGCCGGCGGTGGCGGCGCTCACCACCTCGTGCCCGCGCACTGCTGCAGCGGCGCCGGCGGCGTCGGCGTCCAGGGCCAGCACTATGCGCCGGGCGTAACGCTTCAGGAGCTGGACCTGCCGCTCGGTCAGGGCTGTCCCCATAGATGCCACCACATTGGTGTATCCGTTCTGGTGGGCGGCGATGGCATCCATATATCCCTCGACGATGACGGCACAGCCAGAGCGCCGAATCTCTTCCCTGGCGCGGTCCAGCAGGTACAGGAGGCCGCCCTTGTCGAAGATGGGCGTCTGGGGGGTGTTCAGATACTTGGGGTGGGAGTCGCCCAGGGCGCGGGCGCCGAAGCCCACAGGCCTGCCCCGCTCGTCCCAGATGGTGAACATGATCCGCCCGTGGAAGCGGTCACGCAGGCCTCCCTCGCCTTCCAGCAGCAGCCCAGCCTCCAGCAGCTCGGCGTCGCGAAACCCCAGCGACAAGAGGTGCCGTCGCAGGGCATCGCGGGCCTGGGGACTGTAGCCCAGGAGGAAGCGGCGGCACGCCTCGGCATCCATCCCCCTGCCCTCCAGGTAGCGACGGGCGGTGGCAGCCTCGCCGGACTGCACCAGCTGGCGATGATAGAACTCAGCGGCCGCCTCGGTGGCCGAGCGCAGGCGCTGGAGACGGTCGTCCTCCTTCCGCTCCTGTCGCTCTGGCAGGGCAACTCCGGCCCGCTGGGCCAGCAGACGCAGGGCGTCGCGGAACTCCAGCCCCTCCTTCCGCATAACGAAGGAAATGACGTCGCCGCCGGTGCCACAGGCGCCGAAGCAGTGCCAGCTCTGGCGTTCTGGCGACACGTAGAAGGACGGCGTGCGCTCGCTGTGGAACGGGCACAGGGCGCGGTAGTAGCGCCCCGCCTTCTGGAGGGGCACGTATTCCCCTACCACGTCCACTATGTCCAGGCGCGCCTTGACCTCTTCGACCACGTCCATGTCGGCCCTGCACCGCTTATTGTAAACGTCCGAGGGTGGGCAAAGATCTCAGCCCTCTGGCACCTTTTGGCACTAATCGCGGTACCCGAGGCGATAGGCCATCTCCAGGGCGAACCGGTCCGTCATTCCCGAAACGTAGTCGGCAGCCTGGCGCCAGGGAGGGTCGTCGGGAATGACATAGTCGCTCCTGATTTCTTCGGGGTGCTCGCGGAAGTAGGTGTAAAGGAAGCGGACGACCCTCTTGGCCCTCTCGGACTCCTCTCTCCTGCCTTCCCACTGGTAGACGCGCCTGAACATGAACTCTCGCAGCACGTTGGCCGCCTCGTGGATGGGCGGGCTCATGACGATGCGAGGGCGCACGTCCTGGCCCAGGCGTCCGCTGGCGGCCCAGGAGGCCGCCACGATGTCGCAGACCATGGTATTGATGCGCTGGGAGTGGCTGCGGCCCAGCCGCTCCTGCACGATGTCCGGCAGGTCGTCCTCGGACAGTAACCCGGCCCGGATGGCGTCGGCGATGTCGTGGTTCAGGTAGGCGACGGCATCGGCGATCTTCACCACCTGCCCCTCCAGGGTGGCAGGGGTGCCCGTGCCCTCGCCCAGGATGTCCTCCCGCGGCTTGGAGCTGTAGAGGATGCCGTTGCGCACCTCCCAGGTCAGGTTCAGGCCCCTGCCTCCCTTCTCCAGGCGCTCCACCACTCGCAGGCCCTGCTCGGCATGGCGGAATCCCCCTGGCACCAGCTCGGCCAGCGTCTCTTCGCCGGCGTGGCCGAAGGGGGGGTGGCCCAGGTCGTGGGCGAGGGCTATGGCCTCCGTCAGGTCCTCGTTCAGGTCCAGGGCGCGGGCGATGGTCCGGGCTATCTGGGCCACCTCCAGGGTATGGGTCAGGCGGGTGACGAAGTGGTCACCGCTGGGGGCGATGAAGACCTGCGTCTTGTGCTTCAGCCGACGGAACGCCTTGCTGTGGATGATGCGGTCGCGATCCCGCTGGAACTCGGTACGCACCAGGGAAGGCTCCTCCGGCCGCTCCCGGCCGCGGGATAGTCGACTGCGGGCGGCGAAGGGCGAGAGGCACTCTTCCCGCTCCAGGAGGCGGCGATGCACCTGGGCCAGCACTTCGTCGGCGGGGACGGACGCGTGGTGGGCTTCCATGACGGGCGGAGCGGCCGATGGCCGGCACCAGCACCATCTTACCAGAGTATTGGCGGGAGTGTATGGGAGTCGAACCCACCCGGGACGGGCACGCCGCCCCGCCACGGTTTTGAAGACCGGGAGGGCCACCGGGCCCCTGCCACTCCCGCCCGTCTATACTTTAGCGCCTGACCGCTGACACAGCAGAGGCTCGGCCAGGCCCCCTAGCCCCCTCTACAGGCTGGCCAGAGCCCGGCGGGCAGCTGCCACTGTGGCCTCGATGTCGTCCTCGCTGTGGGCCAGGGAGACGAACCAGGCCTCGAACTGGGACGGCGGCAGCAGCACCCCCTGCTCCAGCATGGCGGCAAAGAAGCGGCCGAAGAGGCCCGTATCGGACTTCCTCGCCGAGGCGTAGTCGCGCACCGGCCCCGCCGCAAAGAAGACGGTGAGCATGGAGGCCACCCTCTGCACCGTGGCGGTTACCCCCAGCTCGGCTAGGGCCGCAACCAGCCCCGACTCGAGCCGCGCCGAGAGGTCCTCCAGCCGCCCGTAAGGGGCTTCGTCTCGCAGCAAGCGCAAGGTGGCCACGCCAGCGGCCATGGCCAGCGGGTTGCCAGCCAGCGTCCCCGCCTGGTAGACAGGGCCCAGAGGGGCCACCATCTCCATGACGTCGCGGCGGCCGCCGTAGGCCCCCACCGGCAGGCCGCCGCCGATGACCTTTCCCAGGCAGGTCAGGTCGGGCGTGACGCCGTATACCGTCTGGGCGCCCCCCCAGCAGAGTCGGAAGCCCGTCACCACCTCATCGAACACCAGCAGCGCGCCGTAGCGCTGGGTCACTTGCCGCAGCCCCTCCAGGAAGCCGGGCTCCGGCGGCACCACGCCCATGTTGGCTGCCACGGGCTCCACGATGACCGCCGCTATCTCCTCGCCCCGTTCGGCAAAGAGGGCGGATACGGCCGTCAGGTCGTTGTAGGGCAGGACGATGGTCTCGGCGGCATAGGAGGAAGGCACGCCAGGGCTGTCGGGCAGGGAGAGGGTGGCAGCGCCCGAGCCCGCCCTGGCCAGCAGTCCGTCGGCGTGGCCGTGGTAGCAGCCCTCGAACTTGATTATCTTGGTGCGGCCGGTGTAGGCCCGGGCCAGCCGCAAGGCCGACATGGTGGCCTCGGTGCCCGAGTTGACGAAACGGACCAACTCCAGCGAAGGCAGCGCCTCTCGCAACAGCGATGCCAGCTCCACCTCCAGCTCGTTGGTGAGTCCGTAGGCGGTGCCGTGGGCCGCTGCCTCCTGGACGGCAGCCACCACCCGGGGATGGGCGTGGCCCAGAATGAGCGGGCCGAAGGCCATCAGGTAGTCGATGTATTCGCGGCCGTCGGCATCCCACAGCCGGGAGCCAGCGCCGCGCACGGCCACGACAGGCTCGGTAGCGACTGCCCTAAAGGAGCGCGCGGGGCTGGAGACGCCGCCCGGCATCAGCCCCCGCGCCCGTTCCATCAGCAGGCGATTGCCCTCAGCCATTCCCCAGTCCCAGGGCTGGCAGCAGCTCCAGCAGGGAACGGACCTTCAGGTCGGGGGCAGGCACGCTGCGGGGGCGTCGTCTCCCCTCCCGGTCCAGCCAGGCCACACGCAGGCCTGCCCTGCGCGCCCCCAGCACATCGGGCAGGGGATTATCGCCCACGTAGAGCACTGCCTGGGGAGGCAGTCCCAGCCGGTCCAGAAGGACCTGGAAGATGCGCGGGTCCGGCTTCAGCGCGCCCGCCAGCTCCGAGGTGACGACGATGTCGAAGTGGAGTCCGTTGCGCTCCAGCGCTGCTGTCAGGAAATCGTTGTCGGCATTGGACAGGAGAGCGAGGCGATAGCGGGGGGCCAGGGCCGACAGCACTTGCGGCACCTCGGGGTGGACTCTCGCTTCCGACAGGCGCTGCCGCACGAAGAGGGCGGCCGCGCGCGCATCGCCCTGCACACCCAGGCGGCGAAAGGAGTCCTCGAACTGTCGTGTCCAGGCCTCCAAGAAGCGCAGGTAAACGGGCCGGTGGTGGTTCTCGCTGCGGAGGCGACGGGCGGCCTGCAGGAAGTAGCGCCACAGCTCGGCGGCATCGGCCTCGATGCCCTGGGCGGCCAGCAGCTCGGCGAAGGTGGCTATGAAGTCGGCCTCCGAGTAGTCGAAGATGGTGCCGTAGCCATCGAAGGCCACGGCCTCCACGCCCTCCAGCAGGGGCTGGCGTCGTCGCCGAAGCCTGGTGACTGGCATGGCCGGGGGAGCGTCAGCCCGCCAGCCAGCGGGCTGCCTCCTTGGCGTGGTAGGTGATGACGATGTCGGCCCCTGCGCGCCGGATGGCCGTCAACACCTCCAGGGTGATGCGCCGCTCGTCCAGCCAGCCCATGCGTGCTGCCGCCTTGACCATGGCGTATTCCCCGCTGACGTTGTAGGCAGCGATGGGCAGGTCGAAGCGCTGGCGCGCCCGGACGATGATGTCCAGGTTGGGCAGGGCGGGCTTGACCATAACGATGTCGGCGCCCTCGGCGACGTCGGCCTCGATCTCCCGCAGGGCCTCGCGGCCGTTGGCCGGGTCCATCTGATAGCCGCGGCGGTCGCCGAACTGGGGGGCCGATTCGGCCGCCTCGCGGAAGGGGCCGTAGAAGGCGGAGGCTGCCTTGGCCGAGTAGGCCATGATGGGTATGTGGGCGTAGCCCGCCTCGTCCAGGGCGTGGCGAATGGCCGCCACCCGCCCGTCCATCATGTCCGAGGGCGCCACCATGTCCGCCCCCGCCTCGACGTGGGAGAGGGCCATGCGGGCTAGCAGCGGCAGAGTTCGGTCGTTGTCCACTTCCCCGTCCACCACCACGCCGCAATGGCCGTGGTCGGTGTATTCGCACAGGCAGACGTCGGTGATGACCACCAGGTCGGGGTCGGCGTCCTTCAGGGCGCGGATGGCCTGCTGCACGATGCCATCGGGCGCGTAGGCCTCGCTTCCCACGTCGTCCTTGGCCTTGGGGATGCCGAAGAGGAGGACGGCACCGATGCCCAGGGAGCGGAGCTCCTTCGCCTCGGCGGCCAGCATATCGGGCGAGAGGCGGAACTGACCGGGCATGGAGGGAATCTCCTCGCGCAGGCCGTGGCCGTGAGCGATGAAGATGGGGTAAACGAAGTCGCCCGGGTCGAGGGTCGTCTCGCGCACCAGGGCGCGCAGCCCCTCGGTGCGCCGCAACCGGCGAAAGCGTTGAAAGGCCTCGGTAGCGATGCGCGTGGTCACGTTTCCCAGCTCCCTTCGGGGGCGCGGGCAGGCCCCAGCCGACGGCACAGGGCCTCCACCAGTCCGGCCATAGTATACTCTTCGGCCACTACGTCGGGCGAGCGGCCCAGCACCTCACGCACCGTTCTGGCGGTGATGGGGCCGATGCAGGCGATGGCCACCCGCTGCAGGCAGTCGGCCTCGCCGCCCAGAATGGCGACCAGGTTCCGCACGGTGGACGAGGCGGTGAAGGCCACGACGTCTATCTCGCCCCGGCGCAGCATGTCCAGGGCCTCCGGGGGCACCCGGTCCGGCAGGCGGGCCCGGTAGAGGGGCAGCACCTGCACTCTCGCCCCCAGGGCGGCCAGGGCCTCCACCAGGGCCGGGCGGGCCTCCTCTGCCCTCGGCAGCAGCACCCCGTCGCCGGGCCGCAGGTGGGGCGAGAGGGCCGCGGCCAGACCCTCGGCGACGTATTCTCCTGGCAGCAGATCGGGACGGATGCCGCGGGCCTTCAGCGCCTGGGCGGTGCCAGGGCCGATGGCTGCCACTTTCACCCCGGCCAGGGCGCGGGCGTCGCGCCCGCGGGCCTCCAGCAGACGGAAGAAGTGGTCCACGGCGTTGGCGCTGGTGAACAGGAGCCAGCGGTAGGCCCCGCGCGACAGGCCCTCCAGGGCCTCGGCGGCGGCCGGGCCCTCGTCCAGCGGCTCGATCTCGATCACGGGCACCTCCACGGGCAGGGCACCTGCCTCGAGCAAGAGCCGCGACAGCTCCCCGGCCTGGTGGCGGGCGCGGGTCACCAGCACTCGTCGGCCGAACAGGGGGCGCCGCTCGAACCACAGGAGCTGCCGCCGGAGGCGCACCACCTCCCCCACCACCACCACCGTGGGCGGCCTCAACCCTGCCTTCTCCACCCTGGCTACGATGTCGGCCAGCGTGCCCGTCACCGTCTCCTGCTCGGGGGTGGTGCCCCAGCGCACAACGGCCACCGGCGTGTCGGGCGGGCGGCCGTGGGACTGCAGTCGCTGCACCAGCTCCGGCATGGTGCGGGTGCCCATGAGGACCACCAGGGTGTCGGTGGCTGTGGCCAGGGACTCCCACCGCAGGGCGGATTCCTCCTTGGTAGGGTCCTCGTGGCCGGTGACGATGGCCAGCGACGACGAGAGGCCGCGATGGGTGACCGGGATGCCGGCATAGGCCGGGGCGGCCACCGCCGAGGTCACTCCCGGCACCACCTCGTAAGGGACCCCTGCTTCCGCCAGAGCGAGGCACTCCTCTCCGCCGCGGCCGAAGACGAAGGGGTCGCCGCCCTTGAGCCGCACCACCCGCTTCCCCTGACGGGCTTTCTCTATCAGCAGGCGCTCGATGTCTCGCTGGGGGAAGGACTCGCCGCCACCCTCCTTGCCGACGAACACCAGCTCGGCATCGGGACGGGCGTGGGAGAGGAGCAGGGGCGAAACCAGGCGGTCGTAGACCACTACATCGGCCTGACGAAGGGCCTCCAGGCCGGCGACGGTGATGAGGCCCGGGTCGCCAGGCCCAGCCCCTACCAACCAGACCTTGCCGTTGGCCACGTCCACTGTCACACGTCCCGCGCCTTGATGGCCCCGGCGGCCTGCCGCAGCAGCTCCTCGGCCAGACCTCGCCCCACGGCCTCCGCCTGGGACAGGGGGCCGCTGGCCTCGCCGCGGAAGAAGGCCTCGCCCGTGGCATCGGCGACCAGCCCTCGCAGCCAGAGCGAATCGCCTTCGGCCACGGCCAGGGCAGCGACCACCGCGCTGCATCCCCCGCCGAAGCGGGCCTCGAAGGCCCGTTCGGCTCTCACGCAGGCATGGGCGACAGGGTCGTCGGCGGAGCGGCAGAGGGCCAGGGCCTCGGCATCGTCCTCGCGCACCTCCAGGGCGATGGCTCCCTGCCCGGGGGCGGGGAGCATCGTTTCTGGCTCCAAAGGTTGAAACGTCTCCTCGGCCAGGCCCAGGCGAAGGAGTCCGGCCAGGGCCAGCACGGCGGCATCGTATTCGCCCTGCAGGACCTTGCGCAGGCGGGTGTCCACGTTGCCGCGAATGTCGGCCACCCTGAGGTCGGGCCGCAGGGCTCGGAGCTGGGCGGCACGCCGGGGGCTGCCGGTGCCCACAACGGCGCCCGGCGGCAGGGAGTCCAGCGTCGACCCGTGACGGGAGACCAGGCAGTCGCGAGGATCGTCGCGCCGGGGGACGGCGGCGATGACCAGGCCGTCGGCAGGCTGCGAGGGCAGGTCTTTCAGGCTATGGACGGCGATATCGACCTCGCCCCGCAGCAGGGCCTGCTCCAGTTCGGCCACGAAGACGCCGCGACCGCCCATCCGCGAGAGGGGGGTACTCTGGTCGCGGTCGCCCCGAGTGCGCACGACGGTCACCTGGCAGGAGAGGCCAGGTCGGGCAGCGCGTAGCGCCGCCAGGGCCAGCTCTGTCTGGGCCAGGGCCAGGGGGGAGCCGCGGGTGCCGATGCGGAAGGTGCGACCCGCCAAAGCGGGCACCTCACTTCCTGGGCTGCTCGGACGACAGGCCGAACAGGTCCGACAGCACCTCGCGGTAGAGGGCGATGTCGGCGCCGTCCTTGAGGCGGGCGATGGGGCGGTGCAGCAGCTTGTTGACGATGGCCATGGTCATGGCCTCTATGCGCTGACGCTCCTCCGGCGACAGGTCGGGCAGGCGTCGCAGGGTCCGCTCCAGCTCTCGTTGCCTTATCTCTTCGGCCCGCTGGCGGAGGGCGGCGATGACAGGCACCACGTCCAGCGACTGCCACCATTCCTGGAAGCGGGCCACCTCCTCCTCGACGATGGCCTCGGCCCTGCGCAGGTCGCGCAGGTGGGTGCCCTGGGGGGCCGCCACCTCCTGCAAGTCGTCGATGTCGTAGAGGTGGACTCCTTCCAGTTCGCCCACAGCCGGATCCACGTCCCGGGGCACAGCCAGGTCGATGAACACCAGGGGGCGTCCATCCCGTCCGGCCAGGGCGGGAGCTACCTGCTGGGGTCCCAGCACGAAGCCCTGGGCACCGGTGGCGCTGATGACTATGTCGGCCTGGGCCAGGGCCTCCGGCAGTCGCGAAAAGGGGACCGGCTGGCCCCCCAGGGACCGTGCAACCTCCACCGCCCGGGCATAGGTACGGTTGGTCACCAGCACCCGGGCGGCCCCGGCCTCGGTCAGGGCACGGGCCGCCAGCTTGCCGGTGGCTCCAGCGCTAACCACCAGGACCGTGCGGCCCTCCAGCCCCATCAGGACCTGTCGGGCCAGGGCCACGGCGGCGCTACCCACCGAGGCCGCCCAACGGCCGATGGACGTCTCGCGGCGGGCTCGCTTCCCCACTGCCAGGGCCGTGTGGAACAGGCGCGAGAGGAGGCCGTTGACGCAGTCGGCGTCGGTGGCCAGGGAGAAGGCGTCCCTCACCTGCCCCTGGATCTGGCTCTCGCCAACCACCATCGAGTCCAGGCCGGCGGCCACCCGGTAGAGGTGTCGGACCGCCTCCAGCCCTGTGAGCACGTAGAAGCGGGAGGGGTCCACGCGGGCCCCGCGCAGCCTCAAAAGCAGGGGCACCAGACGGCAGGCGTCCTCGGCGGCGCCGACGACGGTGTAGAGTTCGGTGCGGTTGCAGGTGGACAGGATGACGGCGGCCCCCAGCTCCTGCTTGAGGCGAGGGAGGGCAGCTCGTAGCTCGCCGGTGGAGAAGGCCAGGGCCTCCCGCTCCTCCACCGGGGCGGTGTGGTGGCTTATGCCGGCCAGGGCGATGACGGGCGCCTTAACTTTCATGGACCGCCTCCGCCGCCGATAGCAGTGAGCGGCGCAGGCGCTCTTTGGCCTCCTCCCGTCGGCCTTCCCGCAGGAGGGAGAGGAGGGTCTCGTCCAGGGCGCGGTTCCAGACCTCGGGGTCGGGCATGATGCCGCGGGCACGCAGCTCCTGGCGCACCTCGCTGGCCACGTCCAGCATCAGGGCGTACTCGTCGCCCAGCATTCGCTCCAGCTCCTCCCGCAGCTTGCGGGCGGCCGCAGGGCTGCCCCCGCCGGTGGAGATGGCGATGGTGATGTTGCCCTTGCGAACGATGGCGGGCATGATGAAGTCACAGTTGGGAGGGTCGTCCACGGCATTGACCCAGACCCGCCGCTCTTTGCCTTCTCGGGCCACCTGGGCGTTGACGGAACGGTCGTCGGTGGCCACGAAGGCCAGGACATACCCCTCCAGGTCGCCCGGCTGGTACTCGCGGGGCAGGTAGTGGAGCTCGCCCCGAGAGGCCAGCTCGGCCAGCTCGGGGTGCAGTTCGGGACTGATGACGGTCACGCGGGCGCCCGCCTCCAGCAGGCCCCGGACCTTGCCCAGGGCTACCGTGCCGCCACCTATGACCACCACCGGACGGCCGCGCAGGTCGAGATAGACGGGATAGTAGGGCGTGCCCATGGCGGCTGCCCCTAGCCCTGCTGGCCGTCCTGGGAATAGGCATCGGCCAGCGCCAGCAGCACCTGGTCGGCCAGGGTGGAGAGGAGGTCCCAGACCTCCACTGCCTCCTCGGCCGAGAGGTTGTTGCGCTGGCACAGCTCCACTGCCGAGTCGGTGAGGCCGCGACGGAAGAAGACGAAGGCCTCCAGAGCAGCCCTGAGGGGAACCCCTTCCCCTTTCAGCTCGCGCCCGTATTCCAGGGCTACCTCTCGCGCCTCCTCCAGCAGGCGGCCCCTCTGGGAGCCTCGGCCCAGGTAGTCCGATACCAGTGCCACCAGGCGGCGGCCGAGAGGCCGCAGCCGCTCGCGGGCGGCCTCGGGCAGGTTGGTGTACCACTCGGCGGCCTGGGCGCGACCCCTCTGCAGCCGGCGGCGTATGCGGGCCAGGGCCAGCTGCCCCAGGTCGCGATAGGAGGCGCGGCGCTCGGCCGTGTGACCCTCGATCAGGGCGCGCAGGTCCTCCTCCGAGAAACGGCGGTGGCCGCCCGGTGTGCGGAAGGAGCGCACATGGCCGGCGTCTGCCCAGCGCCGCAGGGTGGACTCGTTGACGCCCAGCAGCTTGCAGGCCTCGCCCAGGGTCAGCCAGCGCGTGGGCCTGGTCTCGGTAGCTTCGCTCGCCGTCTTAGTCGCCACGACAAAACCTCGCCAATCCTCCAGAATTTATCCTTCGTCACCAGGTCATATGAGATATTACAACCGCATAGGCGCTCGTGTCAAGCGTCACAAATGGCCGTTGTCGCGGCCCCGCCAAAGCCCCATATGGGGCAGGGACGGGCCTCGTGACGTCCTGGGGCAGGGACTGCCGTATCATGCCGCCTCTGACGGGAGATAGCGCAGGGTGAGGCCGATCCAGTCGGCCCGCGAGTCCAGGTAGCGCCCCAGGCCGCTCAATAGTCCCACCGCTCGCATTATCAGCACCACCTCCCGCGGGTAGCTCACCAGCGGGTTCTGGCGGAAGAGGCGCAGCAGGCGGGCGTTGGCCTCGGCCACCAGCTCGCCGTCGGCGTAGGCATAGCCGGGGCGTGCTCCAGCGAGGAAGGCCTCGCGAAAGGCCAGCAGCAGGGACGGGTCCCAGCGCTGGGTGCGGAAGCCCAGGTCGGCGAAGGCCTGCACCAGCTCCTCGCTCTCCCCCGTCAGCATGGCCCTGGTCAGCCGCAGGTAGCCGCGGTGGAACTCGGGGGGAAGGCGACGGCAGAGCCCGAAGTCCAGCAGCACCAGCCTGGGGCCGGGCTGGACCAGGAAGTTGCCCGGGTGGGGATCGGCGTTGAAGAAACCATGCACCAGGATCTGGTGGCAGTAGACCTCCAGCAGGAGCTGGGCTACCTCCTGAGGGTCGACGCCGGCCCGCTGCATGGCGGCTACATCGCTGACCTTGGTCCCCTCCACGTACTCCAGCACCAGAACGCGGCGGGTGCTGTAGTCCCGGAACACGGACGGCACCACGACGTTGGGCCAGTCGGCGAAGATGCTGGCCATGGTCTCGGCGTTCTCGGCTTCCCGCCGGAAGTCCAGCTCGAGGGGGATGAACTCCTGCAGCTCGTCGACGATGGGCATGAAGTCCAGGCCTCGCTCCAGGCGGTTGAGCACTGACAGCAGGAAGCGCAGGGTGGACATGTCCACGGCGACGACGCCGTCCAGGTCGGGGTACTGCACCTTCACCGCCACCTGGCGCCCGTCATGCAGGCGAGCGCGGTGCACCTGTGCCCAGGTGGCGGCGGCGATGGGCTCGGGATCGAACTCGGCGAAGACCTCTTCCGGGCGGCCCAGCTCCCGCTCCAGGACCTGGCGCACCACGGCGTAGGGCCGCGGTGGCACCTTGTCCTGCAGTCGCGACAGCACCTGCACGTACTCGTCGGGTACCAGGTCGGGCCGGCTGCCTATGACCTGTGCCAGCTTGATGGTGGGGCCTTGCAGGCGTACGGCCAGCTCGTAGATGCGTCGGGCGCTGGCGGTGTGGTGGGCGCGGCGCAGCGCTTCGGCCGCCTCCTCTCCCAGCCCCAGCCACCTCTGCCGAAGGGAGATCAGTTTGTAGCCCAGGTAGATGCGGGCCGCCAGGAGAGCCACCCGCAGGGCCCGATGGAGGTACCGCCAGTGCTGCATAAGGCGTCTGTTTCCCATTATGGCGCCTGAAGCAGGGGCGGGCCAGGGCTGCGTCAGCGGACTTGCAGGCGGGCCAGGATGGGCGCGAAGCGCGTATGTCCCGTCTGCAGGACCCCATCGCCGTGGCGCTGACGCAGCCAGTCGGTCCAGCGGGACAGGCTCTCCCACCTCCATACGGGGTCGCGAGCGCCGTCCACGGCCAGGGGGAGCAGCAATTGCGAGGCGGAGACCAGTTGCGAGGCGCTGAGGCCTACCAGTCGAACGGGTCGGCCAGGCGGTCGCCACACGCGGGGCAGCAGGCGACAGGCGGCCTCGAACAGGACCTGGTCCGCGTAGGTGGGTGTGGCCAGGGAGAGGGAGGCGGAGGCCGAGGCCATGTCGGAGAAGCGCAGCTTCAGGGTGAGGCAGCGGGCCTTCTGCCCCTCCTCCCGCAAGCGGGCGCCGATGCGTTCGGCGTGCAGGCGCAGCACCGCCTTGACCGCTGCGGCCGAGGAGACGTCGTAGGGCAGGGTGGCCTCTCGCCCCATGGACTTGGCTGCTGGCAGGGGCTGCACCGGCCCGGGGTCCAGGCCGCGGGCGTGCAGCCACAGGACGTGCCCGCGGACGCCGAAGCGACGCACCAGCAGCTCGCGAGGGAGCCGGGCCAGGTCGCCCACCGTGGCGACGCCCAGGGCGGCCAGGGCCTGCTCCGTCTTTCTGCCCACGCCGGGCAGCGCGGCCACGGGCAGGAGCGCGAGGAAGGCCGCCTCCTGGCCCATGGGCACCGCCAGCAGGCCGTCGGGCTTGGACATGTCCGACGCCACCTTGGCCACCACCTTGGAGGAGGCTACCCCCACCGAGCAGGTCAGCGACAGCTCGTCGCGCACCCGTCTGCGTATCTCCCTCGCCACCTCCTCCGGCCCTCCCCAGAGGCCGTCGCAGCCGGTGAGGTCCAGGAAGGCCTCGTCCAGTCCCAGAGGCTCCACGTCGGGGGTGTAGTCCTGGAGGATGGCGTGGAAGCGCCGGGAGAGGGACTCGTAATAGGGGATATCGGCCGGCAGGAAGACCGCCTGGGGGCAGAGGCGTCGGGCTTGGGCCAAAGGCATGGCCGTGCGCACACCCAGGGCGCGGGCCTCGTAGGTAGCGCTACACACGACGCCGCGCTCGGTGCCCCTCGGCCCGCCACCCACCACCACCGGCTGCCCCCGCAGGTGGGGGCGACGGGCCACCTCGGCAGCGGCAAAGAAGCAGTCCAGATCGACGTGCAGGATGGGCCTCGGCCGACGGGCGAGCACCAGCATCGCCACCACCGCCAGCAATGGAACATATGTTCTCCCATTGGTGCAACGACGAGATGGCACCGCTATACTGCTAGTGCAGTTCTGCCGAGGGGGCGATGCCTATGACAAGGGAGACGGAGGAAGAGGTAGGGAGGGTGATGGACTATTTCGCCCGCATCGGCGTCGCCGGCGTCGAGCTGACGGCCCCCTTGCGCGTGGGCGACCGCATCCGCATTCGCGGCCACACCACCGACCTGGAGCAGGTGGTGGAGAGCATGCAGATAGACCGTCGAGATGTGGCCGAGGCGGGCCCCGGGGCCAGGGTGGGCATCAAGGTCATCGACCGCTGTCGGCCTGGCGACCGCGTCTACCGAGTGCTGGCCTAGCTCAGCCCTGTCGCCGCGGCGGCCTGTCCACCGCCTGCACCTGGATCAGCTCCCGGAGGTCGCGGAACCGGTAGTCCTGCCGCCGCACCAGGGCATGATAGGAGCCGAACCGCTCCTCTGCCTTGTCATCTTCCAGCAGGTCCAGCGGGTCGTAGTGATCGTCCTGGTCGGGCGGGAAGAGGCGGCGTATCTGGTAGGTGGTGGTCCGTTCGGCCGGGATGCGGCCGATGTCGCGGATGAGGCGACGCATCTCCCGTGGCCGCATCCGCTGCCCGTACTGGGCGCCCGCCGCCGTGGAGATGGACTCGTTGATGAGGGTGCCCATGAAGTCGTTACAGCCAGCGTTGAGGCAGATCTGGGCCAGCTTGGGCCCCTCCTTCACCCATGACACCTGCAGGTTGGGTATCCAGTTGTTGAGCATGATGCGGGAGACGGCGTACATCTTCACGACCTCGGCGCCGGTGGCGCCCGGGCGCACGCCGGGCACCAGCCCCTTGCGCCACATGGGCGCCTCTTCGTGCACGAAGGACAGGGGCACGAACTCGGTGAAGCCGCCCGTCTGGCGCTGGATGTCGCGAATGAGGGCGATGTGGGCCGCCTGGTGCCGTGCCGTCTCCACGTGGCCGTACATGATGGTGGCCGTAGTGGGAATGCCCAGGCGGTGGGCGGTGGTGATGACCTCCACCCACTGGGCCACGCTGATGCGCCCGGGCGAGATGCGCCGCCGCACCTCGTCGTCGAGGATCTCGGCCGAGGTGCCGGGCAGGGAGCCCACCCCTGCCTCTTTGAGGGCCTTCAGGTAGTCCTCGATGGAGCAGCCAGCGCGGATGGACCCGTACAGGACTTCCTCCGGCGAGAAGCCGTGGATGTGGATATCGGGCAGCTCCCGCTTTATGGCCTTGGTCAGCTCCACGTAGTAGTAGCCGTCCATCTTGGGCGGCAGGCCGGCCTGAATGCACACCTCGGTGGCGCCCAGCTCCCAGGCCTCGCGGGCACGCCGGACCACCTCCTCCACTGGCAGGAAGTAGCCCTCTTCCTCGCGGTGGTCGCGCGAGAAGGCGCAGAAGCCGCAGTGCTTGATGCAGACGTTGGTGAAGTTGATGTTGCGGTTGATGACATAAGTGACGATGTCGCCGACGCGTCGCCGGCGCAGCTCGTCGGCCACCAGCACGATAGCGTTCAGCTCCGGTCCCTGGGCCTCCAGGAGCCGGGTGCCTTCGTCCACGTCGATGTCATCGCCCGCCAGGGCCTTCTCCAGGATGCGGGCCACCTCTCGGTCCAGCAGGGCCAGCATCCGCTCCCAGAGGCCCCGCATCTGCTGCAGCCCCGCTGTCCCTCGGGCTTCTATGGCCATGGCTCACGCCTCCTGGCTCAGTATGGGCCTTCCCTGTCGGGCCGCACCAGGCCGACCTCGTCCACCAGCGATTCCACTCGCTGCCGCAGCCCGTCGGGCACGAACTCGGGCCGCCGCACATACTCGGGGTAGATGGGCAGTCGCTCCCTCAGCTCGAACCCCTCCTGACGGCACACGTCTCGCAGCTCCCGCAGCTTGGGCCAGGGCGCCTCGGGGTTGATGAAGTCCTGTGTCAGGGGCGAGATGCCGCCCCAGTCGTTGATGCCCGCCCGCAGGTACCAGCGGTACTCCCGCGGCGCCAGGTTGGGAGGAGCCTGCAGGTTCATGTCCTGCAGCACCAGGCGCGCCACGGCGATGGTCCGCAGCATGTCCTCCAGGCCTGGCTCGGGATGCTCCCACATGGGGATGTCAGGCTTGGCGCGGAAGTTCTGGACGATGACCTCCTGGATGTGGCCATGACGCTCGTGTAGCTGGCGGATGGCGAAGAGGGAGTCCACTCGCTCCCCGGGCGTCTCGCCGATGCCGATGAGGATGCCGGTGGTGAAGGCCACCCGCTGCCTCCCGGCCGCCTCGATGGTCTCCAGGCGGCGGGCGGGCACCTTGTCGGGGCAGCGGTGATGGGGCATGCCGGGGCGCAGCAGCCGCGTCGACACGTTCTCCAGCATGATGCCCATGGAGGCGTTGCAGGGCCGCAGCATGGCGATGTCGTCCTCGGTCATGAGGCCCGGGTTGGCGTGGGGCAGGAGGCCCGTGCGTCGCAGGACCAGCTGGCACATGTCCCGCAGGTATTCCAGCGTCGTGCGGTAGCCGTGCTCCTGTAGCCAGCGGCGGTAGGTGGGGTACTTGAGCTCGGGCTTGTCTCCCAGGGAGAAGAGGGCCTCCTTGCAGCCCAGGAGCTGGCCAGCCCTGGCCACAGCCACCACCTCGTCGGGGGTCATGGTGTGGGCGCCTGCCTCCCCCGGCTGCTTGACGAAGGTGCAGTAGGCGCAGACGTCGCGGCAGAGGTTGGTGAGGGGTATGAAGACCTTGCGCGAGTAGGTGACGGCCCGCCCCTTGTAGCGGTCGCGCAGGGCCGAGGCGGCCTCCAGGAGGGCGTCCAGGTCGGGCCCCTCGGCAGTCATGAGGGCGTAGCACTGCTCAGGGGTGGGCGGCGTGCCGTCCAGGGCCCTGGCCAGGGCCTCGCGAGTGCTCGAGCTGGGGGCCCTGCGGACGAGGGGCATCGTCTCTCCGCGCGATCGAGCGCATCCTCCAACTTACCTGCGGCTGGTCTCCCTGTCAACGACATGGACAACCGTTGGACAACATGTTCATGGAGTGTGGACAGAGCTCGAGTGCCCCCGTCGTGGGGGCCGGGGGCGTATCTGCTCCCGCGTTGACAGCCCCTGGGGCCGTTGCTACCCTCAAGGAAGGGCCGGAGGTGACGCCTGCCGGGCATGAATGTCATCCGCTGCACCGTCATCGACCAGAAGGGTGCGGTGAGCTTCATTGCCCATGCCGATGCCCTCCCGGCCCTGGTAGCCGCTTGCGCCACCAATCCCTCCTCCCTGGAGGAGCTGCTGGACAGGGCCGACCCTTACTACCGCACCCTGAAGGACTACGTCCTGTCGGGCCTGGCGGTGTTCGACGAGCACAACACCAGCGACGAGTTCTCGGCCATCCGGCAGGAACTGGAACAGAAGCCCCCCTACCAGCACCCGGTGTTCAGGGTCGTGGACGAGGTGACCCGAGAGGCGAGCCTCCAGCCGGTCAAGGCGGGGGCAGTGGTCTTCAACCTGCGCGACAAGCGCATCATCCAGATCATCAACACTTACCGCGAGATCCGGCGATCGGGCATGGCCCGCGTCTTCGATGGCGAGGCCTTCACGGGAAAGGTGTTCCGCTACCGTCTGCCGGAAGAGTGGTCCCTGGTGCCCTGACGCGAGAGGAACCGGCGGGTTGTCCCGTCCGTTGTTATAGAACGAGGGGAAAAGAGGGTGATCAGCGAGCTAGGGCTCTGGCAGGGCCGTCCCCTCTGGGCAGAGATCGACCTGGATGCCCTGGAGCACAATGTGCGCGTCCTGAAGGCCCGTGCCCAGGGTGCCCAGCTGTGGGCGGTGGTGAAGGCCAACGCTTACGGTCACGGCGCCCTGGCGGTCTCCCGCGCTGCCCTGGAGGCAGGGGCCGATGGCCTGTGCGTGGTCTGCCTGGAGGAGGCGGAGGAGCTGCGGGCTGGCGGCATCCAGGCCCCTATCCTGGTCATGGGGCCCAGCGAGCCTGCACAGGCCCGTCGGCTGGTGGAGCTGAGTGTCATACCCACCGTGGCCAGTCGCGAGCTGGCGCTGGCCCTGGCCGATGCCGCTGCCGCCCTGGGGGTTGTGCAGCCGGTGCACCTGAAAGTAGACACGGGCCTGCACCGCTTCGGCCTGCCGCCCCGCGAGGCCATCGCCCTGGCCCACTACCTGCGCCAGGTGCCCACCCTGAGGCTGGAGGGCCTGTTCACCCACTTCGCCAGCGCTGAGGACGGCGACAAGACCTACACCCTGGAGCAATACAGGCTTTTCCTGTCGGTGGCGGCTGAGCTGGACTGGGTGCCCGTGCGCCACGTCTCTAATACCGCTACCATATTGGACACCCCCGAGATGAGCCTGGAGATGGTGCGCCCGGGAGTGGGGATCTACGGCTGCTATCCCGCCGGCCCCCGCTCGGACGTGGAGTTGCGGCCGGTCCTCTCCCTCAAGTCCCGTATCGTGCGCCTCACCTGGCTGGAGCCAGGGGAGTCGGTGAGCTACGGTCGGACATGGCGGGCTCGCCGGCGCAGTCTCGTGGGGCTGGTCACCTGCGGATACGCCGACGGCCTCCCCCGCGTCCTGTCCAACCGCGGGTGGATGCTGGTCAGGGGGCGTCGCGTGCCCGTCATAGGCCGAGTGTGCATGGACATGTGCATGGTAGACGTGACGGAAGTCCCCGACGTGGCCGTGGGCGACGAGGTGGTCATCATAGGCCGCCAGGGCGAGGAGGAGCTGCGGGCCGAGGAGATGGCTGCCCTCTGCGACACCATCAGCTACGAGATCCTGTGCGGCATCGGTCCCAGGGTGCCGAGGCTCTTCGTGCGCGGGGGCCGGGTGGTGGGAAGGGAGCTGCGTCGACCTCATCTGCAGGGAGAGCTGGGCCGGACCGCTGCCGCCCGTGTCGCCGAGGCCCATGAGTAGGGAGGACCGGGGCGGCCGTCCAGGGCGGGCCGGCGGTGGCCGCTACAGCCCTCTCCTGGTCTTCGGGATCGCCCTCTTCGCTGTGGCATCGTTCTACGGCCTGCTGGCCGTCGCCTCGCAACTGGACGACTACTTCCTGCCCGGCAACGAGTTGCGACTGGGCCCCCTGGGCAACCTCCCGGGCATCGACAGCGGCCAGATGCCCGAAGCGGCCACGCCGGAGCAGCGGATAAACATCCTGCTCCTGGGCCTGGACCTGCGTCCCGATGACCCGCCCGGCACGCCTGCCCGTACCGACAGCATCGCCATTCTCACCCTCGACCCCTACAGCAACACGGGCGGGGTGCTGAGCATCCCTCGCGACCTGTGGGTGCAGATCCCCACCGCCCGCGGCGGCTACTTCTACCAGCGCATCAACGTGGCCTACGAGGCGGCCGACTGGCCCGACGTGCGCTATCCGGGCGGAGGCGTCGCCTTGGTGAAGGACACCATCAAGAACAACTTCGGCATCAACATCGACCACTACGTGGTGATGGATTGGTCCACCTTCGTGCAGATCATCGATACCCTGGGCGGCATCGATGTGGACGTGCAGGAGACGGTCTACGACCCGGCCTACAACGAATGCAACCGCTGCCCGTACCAGGAGGTCCTGTTCCGCCCTGGACGCCAGCACATGGACGGTCGGCGTGCCCTGGCCTACGTGCGCATCCGCTACGGCTCCGATGACCTGGACCGTATCGAGAGGCAGCAGCAGGTGATGATGGCGGTCCTGGACAAGGCCACCAGCGCCGGCATTCTTCTCAACCCGGTGCGCCTGAGGGAGCTCTACGATCGCTTCCGGCGGTCGGTGAACACCGACGTCAGCCCGGCCCGGGCGCTAGGGCTGGCCCTGAAGCTGAGGGACGTGCCTCGCGAGCAGATAAAGACCTTCTCTCTGCGGGATGTGGTCTACCCCATGACCACGGAAGATGGCGCCGCCGTCCTGGGCTGGGACCCCGACAAGATGAAGCTGGTGGTGCGGCAGTTCTTCCTGGACGGCAAGGTGGACCAGGAAGCGGCGCGCATCGAGGTCCAGAACGGGAGCGATGTGCCGGGGCTCGCCACCCAGATCAAGAACTTCCTGGCCAGCCAGGGGCTGCCCGAGGACAGGCTGTCGGTGGCTACCGCGCCCGGCCCCCGTTTGGCCGAGACCACCATATGTGACCTGGCGGGGAAGTCTTACACGGCCAAGAAGCTGGCCGAGTGGCTGAGCTTGCCCGAGACGAGGGTTGTGAACGGCAATTGTGCGGGCGTCGCCCCCGTCAATGGCCCGGCCGATATCATCATCGTCGCGGGGCGCGACGCCCGCACTCTCGTCCAGCGCAGCTGAGCGCGCCTGCTCCGCTTACTGCTGGAACCAGTTGGGCAACTGCATCAGGATGCCCATGTCGCCGGTGAAGGTGAACTGGCCGCTCATGAAGGCCGAGGCGCCGTCCAGCTCCCGGCGCACGATCTTGAGCCAGACCTCCGACGGGGCGTTGATGGTCACGTTGGGGCTGTCAGCGGTGCCCTCGCGGACCTCGCACTTGCCCTGGTCGATGGTCACTACCCAGTTGCCCGGCTCCTGACCGCTGAAGTTGAACTGGATGACGGCCTTTACGCCCTGTGCCCGCTCGGGACGGAAGGCGTTGGGCATCCCCTCCATCAGCTCGCGGATGGAAGAGGGCAGTTGCTGCTGGGTCATGCGCCACCTCCTTAGTTGAGCATGTGCTCGTCTAAAGCGCCCATAGGATAGCACCTGCTGCCGCCGTCGTCTAGCCGTAACGAGGGTGAAAGAGGCCCAATAGCAACCCTAGGCCGGGCTGGAGGCCCGTCAGCTCGAGCTGCTGGCCTGCTTGGAGGCTACCATGGCGTTGAAGCGCAGCATGAGGCGCGACTTGCGCCTGGCAACGTTGTTGGGGTGCAGGACGCCCTTCTTGGCCGCCCGGTCCAGGGCACTGATGGCAGCCCTGACCGCCTCCCGGGCCGCCTGGGGGTCGCCGCTAGCGATGGCCGTCTCGGCCTTCTTGATGGCTGTCTTGGTGTAACTCTTGACGGCGCGGTTTCGCAGTCGCCGCTTGAGCGATTTGCGGTGGGCCTTTGCCGCCGACCTGGTAGCCACCCTCTACTCCTCCTTGCCGTAGAGACCCGTCGAGCTTGCCGTAGAGACCCGTCGAGGCCAGACAGGGCAATCCGTCGGCCCGCATCCATAATACAGTGGCCCCTCGCCCGTGTCCACCGCCACCCAGGGATACCCTTGCCGTGTCGGGCGCAGGCCTCCCCGCTCCGGTCGGACAGGACGTAGCTGACGCGGCGTCGGCCGCGTCCCCTGCACAGGTATCTGGAGGCCTTCTGCTCTGTCGCTGGGGGGACTAGATGCTGACGACGGCGTCGGCGGAGAGGACGACGTCGTTGAGGGTGGCGGCGCCCACCACTTCGGCGCCCTCCACGAAGTCGCCCCTGTCGAGCCCCAAGAGCATGCAGGACTGCTCGCAGACCAGGAAGCGGACCCCTGCCTGCCGTGCCTGCTCCATGACCTCCTTGAGGCTGGGGAAGGCGCCCACCTTCACCTTCTCGGCCTCGCCCTTCTTGAAGGCGGTGATGCCCTTGATGAAGGCATAGATGGTCGGCTCCTGGCCCATGGCGGCGGCTGTGGCGGCCAGTATGAAGGGCGCGTAAAGCCGCTCCGGCGTGTCGGTGCCGCTGGTGAGCAGGTAAACGATCTTCTTTCGTTCGGCCATGGCCTAGCCTCCCTTTCGCAGCAGCACCCTGAGGTAGCCTTCGGACTTGTCGACAGCCAGGACCGTGTGGCCGGCCCATTTGGCCCAGGCCTGCAAGTCCGACTCGGCAGCAGGGTCGGTGGCCAGGACGGCCAGCACCTGTCCCTCCGCCAGCTCGTCCACGGCCTTGCGGGCCGCCAGCACCGGCCCGGGGCAGAACTGTCCGCGCGTGTCCAGCACCTTGTCGGCCTGCGTCTCGACGGTCATCCCTTCGCCCTCCTGGGCGCTATTATCGACCTTTTCATGAGGAATTGTCAACTAAAGCCGACGCGTGGGCCTGGTGGCCTGCATCTAGCTCCGTGCCCTACACTGTAGCCGAGGGCGAAGTATGGGAGAGGTCGTGGTCAGGGAGCGCACTCCCTGGGGCGTGGGCGACATCCTGATGGGGATCGGGCTGGCAGCCCTGTCGGCCGTCTTCCTGGCCATACCGTTGGGCATCGCTGCTGCCGTGGCCAGCGAGGGGCGTGACCTGACCGATGACCCTCTCGCCACAGGCCTTCTGCTGGGGGCCAGCATGGGGGTGGAAGTGGCCCTGCTGGCGGTGGCCCTGGCCCTGACGGTGGGGAAGCACCGTGCTCACCCCGCCCAGCTGGGGTGGCGACTGCGCTGGCGCGGTGGCCTCTGGGTGCCCCTGGCTGCACTGGTGGGGGCCTACCTGCTGCTGGGCGTGTATGCCGCCGTCGTGGAGGCCCTGGGCGTCAGGGACGCCCTGCCCCAGGAGCAGCTGCCGGACGTCGCCTTTCGCGAGCGCTCCCTGGCCGTCCTCACCGGCATCACCGTGATGGCCATGGCCCCCGTCGCCGAAGAGACCTTTTTCCGCGGCTTTGTCTTCGGGGGCCTCAGGGGTCGTTGGGGGTTGCCTTTGGCGGCGCTGGCCTCGGGGTTGCTGTTCGCCGTGGTCCACTTCCAGCCGCAGGTCATCGTGCCCTTTGCCGGCATCGGCATCGTCTTCGCTCTCGCCTATGCCTACAGCGGCTCCATCGTGCCCACAGTGTTGGCCCACCTAGCCTTCAACGCGATCAGCTTCACGCTGGCAGTGGCGGGGGTAGGCTGAAGGTGGGACGCATAGAGGCGTGCTTCGAGGGGCTGCGGCGGCGGGGCGAGATGGGCCTGATCGCCTACCTGCCGGTGGGCTATCCCGACATCGAGGCCACCCTGGGCCTGGTGCCGGCCTTGCTGGCTGGCGGCGCCCACATGGTGGAGCTGGGCGTCCCCTTTTCAGACCCCCTGGCCGATGGGGCCACCATCCAGCGGGCCACCCAGATGGCCCTGGAGCGAGGGGTGACCCCGCGCCTGTGCCTGGAGACGGTGGCCCGGCTGCGGGAGCGGAGAGTGGAGGCCCCCCTGGTGCTCATGACCTACTACAATCCGGTGCTGGCCTATGGTCTGGAGCGATTTGCGGCCGATGCCGCAGCGGCCGGTGCCGATGGCCTCATCGTCGTCGACCTGCCTTGGGAGGAGGCAGGGCCGTTGCTGTCTGCCTGTCGGCGGGAGAGGCTGGACCTGGTGCCGCTGGTGGCGCCGACTACCTCTGACGACCGCCTGGAGCGCATCGGTCGCGAGGCGAGCGGCTTCATATACTGCGTCAGCGTCACCGGGGTGACGGGTGTTCGGGAGGAGCTGCCCCCCGACCTGCCGGGGCTGCTGCAGCGAGTGCGGGCACGCAGCCGGTTGCCTTTGGCGGTAGGATTTGGTATATCTAAGCGTAAACACGTCGAGTCCCTCCGCCCCTGGGCGGAGGCCGTCGTGGTCGGGAGTGCCATAGTCCAGTGCCTGGACGGGGCCCCTCCCCATCAGCGGGAAGAGCGGGTGAAGGCGTATGTGGAGGTGCTGGCCGGCCGTCGGGGCGAAGACGAGTCCTGACCGGGGACGCGTCCTGCCCCCGGCCGGTGCGTATGGCCGTTGAGGGCAGGGCAGGCCCCGCCAGGGCGATGCAGGGGTCCAGGGATGCTCTGCCGCGGCATAAGGGGCGCGACGACGGTGCCGGCTAATACCCGCGAGGCCATTCTGGAGGCCACCAAGGAGCTGCTTCTGGCCATGGTGGAGGCCAATGGCATCCGCACCGAGGACATCGCCTCGGCCATCTTCACTACCACCCCCGACCTGACGGCAGAGTTCCCTGCGGTGGCTGCCAGGGAGCTGGGCTGGACTCACGTGGCCCTTCTCTGCGGACACGAGATGAGCGTTCCCGGCTCCCTGCCCATGTGCCTGCGTGTGCTCCTGCACGTCAACACCGACAAGTCACAGGGCGAGATCGTCCACGTCTATCTGCGCGGGGCCAGCGTCCTGCGGCCCGAGTTCGTGTTCGGGGGCTGACGCCCCCGGTGCCGCCAGAGAACTCTGCCGCGTCGTCAGATATCCCAGAAAGGGAGGAATGCACCATGATCGTGGTCATGAGGACCGATGCCACCAAGCAGCAGATAGAGGCTGTGCGGGCCAAGATTCGCGAGCTGGGCTATCAGGACCGCCCTATCGAGGGTGTCGAGCGGACCGTCGTCTGTGTGCTGGGCCAGGTCTATCCCGAGATGATGGACGAGCTGTCGGTGCTGGACGGAGTAGAGACAGTGCTCAGGGTGAGCAAGCCGTACAAGCTGGCCAGTCGCGAGGTGCATCCCATGGACACCGTCATACGGGTGGGCGACCTCGAGATCGGCGCTGGCCGGGTGGTGGTGATGGCCGGCCAGTGCTCGGTGGACACGGAGGAGTACACCCTGGCCACGGCCCGCGCGGTGAAGGAGGCCGGCGCCCACGTCCTGCGGGGAGGCGCCTTCAAGCCGCGCACCAGCCCCCACTCCTTCGAGGGCCACGGGGCCAAGGGCCTGGAGTTGCTGGCCAAGGCCAGGGCCATCACCGGCCTGCCCATCATCACCGAGGTCATGGACCCCCGCGACGTGGAGCTGGTGGCCGAGACCGCGGACATCCTCCAGATCGGTTCCCGCAACGGCCAGAACTTCGCTCTGCTGAAGGAAGTGGGGCGCACCAACAAGCCGGTGTTGCTGAAGCGCGGCATGTGGGCCACCGTGGAGGAGTGGTTGCTGGCGGCCGAGCACATCATGACCCAGGGCAATCACAACGTCATCCTGTGCGAGCGGGGCATCCGCACCTTCGAGACGGCCACCCGCTTCACCTTCGATGTCAACGCCATCCCCTTTGTGAAGCGGGAAAGCCATCTGCCGGTGATAGCGGACCCCAGCCACGGGACGGGCCGCTGGTACCTGGTGGAGCCTGTGGCGCTGGCGGCCATAGCTGCCGGGGCCGATGGGCTCATCATCGAGGTGCACGTCAGCCCCGACCACGCCCTGTCCGACGGCGCCCAGTCCCTGACGCCGCAGAACTTCGCCCGCCTGATGCAGAGGCTCGAGGTGCTCTGTCAGGCGCTGGGCAGACCTCTCCACCCGGCGGTGGGCCAGCAGCCGGCCCCTGCTCGCGGCGACGGCCAGAAGCCCTGAGAGAGCGGTGGAAGACCAGGGCACGCTGGAGCTGGACCTGCCTGCCTACCGCGGCTCCCTGAGGGGGCTGGTGGAGGCAGCCGAGCGGGGGGAGGTGGACCTGTCCCAGGTGTCGCTGGAGCAGGTGGCACGGCAGGTGTGGGCCCGCGCCGAGGGCGACGGCCACCTGGACCCGGAAGATCTGGTGGAGTTCATCGCTGCCCTCGCTCGCCTGCTGGAGCTGAAGGCAGCAGCCCTCCTGCCCAGGCCCCAGTCGTCGGCATCAGCTGCGACCGAGAGGGAGGCCCATCCGGGGCAGGAGGAGGACCTGGCCACTGCCCTGGAGCGATTGGAGCCGTTCCGCGAGGCGGCCCAGCTCCTGCGGGCGTGGGAGGAGGCCCGTCGTCGCGCCTACACCCGCCAGGCGCCTCCCAGGGGCGTGCCCATGCCCAGCGGGCTGCGGGGCGTCACCCTGGACGACCTGGTCAGGCTCGTCCAGGAGGTGCTGGCCCAGAGGCCTCCGGAGCCGGTCCCTCTGCGCTTCGAGGAGGACATTCCCCGTATCGAGGCCAAGATGGACGAATTGCTCTGGGCGGTGCGTGCCACCGGTGGCCCCCTGCCCTTTCGGCGCGTGCTGGAAGACTGCCGCACCCGTCGCGAAGTGGTAGCCGTGTTCCTGGCCGTTCTGGAGCTGATCAAGCAGGGAAAGCTCTGGGCGCAGCAAGAGCAGCCCTTCGGCGAGATATTGCTGGTGGAGGCGGAGCCTCCTCCCCCTTAGCCCCCTGCCGCCTCTTTTCGCGCCCTGATAGACTGTGATGTGGCGTCATGGACAAGACGCGGCGCGTTCTGGCTGCCCTGTCGGGACTGGCGGTGGACAGAGTGCCGGTCTCGGCATGGGGCCACGACTTCCGTCGCGAGTGGTCGCCGGAAGGGCTGGCGGAGGCCACCCTGGAAGCCTACGAGAGGTACGACTGGGACTTCATCAAGGTCAACCCTCGCGCCACCTACTACGCCGAGGCCTGGGGCGCCCGCTTCGAGCCGTCCGCCGATGGCAGCGAGGGGCCCAGGCTGGTGGAGCCCGGCCTGCGGGGGGAGGCCGACCTCGCACGCATCGAGCCCGTCGACCCCCGGCGGGGGCCCTTCGGCGAGCAACTGCAGGCGCTGCGCCTTATCGCCCGTCGGCTCGGCGGCGAGGCGCCCTTCGTGCAGACTGTCTTTGCCCCCCTGGCGGTCCTGTCGCGCATGGCCGGGGGGCCGGGACCGGTCAAGGAGATGATGGCTGAGGCGCCCGAGGCGCTGGAGCGGGCGCTGGGGGCTGTCGCCATCACCCTGGCCGACTACGCCCGCGCCTGCATCGAGGCCGGCGCCAGCGGCATCTTTTATGCCACGGTGGAGTGGGGCAGCCGCGATCTCATCTCGCCCCAGGAGTACGCCCGCTTCGGCCGCCCCTACGACCTGCAGGTGCTGGCAGCGGTGGCCGAGGCGCCGTTCAACATCCTGCACGTGTGCCGCACCCGCAACCTGCTGCTGTGGTTGCTGGACTACCCTGTGTCCTGCTTCCACTGGGCGGCCCACGAGGGGTCCAACCCTGCGCTGGAGGAGGTGAAGGCCAGGGTGGGCGTCGCCGTGTCCGGCGGGGTGGCCCACCATGGCGCTCTGGCCAACGGTGACCCTGAAGGGGTCATGGCCCAGGCGCTGGAGGCCATCCGCCGCAGCGGAGGGCGGCGCTTTCTGCTCGCTCCGGGTTGTTCCGTGCCCCCATCGGCCCCGGCGGAATGTCTGCGGGCCCTCAGACAGGCGGCGGAGGTGGCTGCATGACGGTCCCCGCCCTGGCCCGGGAGGAGCTGCTGCGCCTCGACCCCGGGCGCGACAGCGCCGTGACCATCGGCAAGTTCGATGGCGTCCACCGTGGCCACCAGCACCTCATCTCCTGGCTGGTCTCGCGGGCCCGTCGCGATGGCCTGGCCTCCGTGGTCATCAGCTTGCACCCTAACCCCCTGACGGTGCTGAGGCCTGGCATGCCCGTCACTTATCTCTGCACCCTGGAGGAACGGCTGGAGATGCTGCGCTCCCTGGGGCCGGACCGGGTAGGGGTCCTCACCTTCACTTCGGAGCTGGCGCTGCTTTCGGCCCGCGAGTTCATGGCCCTGCTGGTGGAGACGCTGCGCATGCGTCTGCTGGTGGGTGGCCCCGATATGGCCGTGGGCCGCGACAGGGAAGGGACCATGGAGGTGCTGTCGGCCCTAGGGCGGGAGATGGGCTTCCGGGTGGAGCCGGCGCCAATGCTGAGGGAGGACGGGCGCAAGGTGGGCTCCTCGGCCCTGCGGGAGGCCCTGGCCCAGGGGCAGATGGAGGAGGTGGCCCGCCTGCTGGGCCGCCCGTATCGCCTCAGGGGGCCGGTGGTGCGGGGGGCGGGCAGGGGCCGCATCCTGGGCTTTCCGACTGCCAACGTGGCTGTGGCACCGGACCTCGCCCTGCCGGCCTACGGCGTCTACGTCACCCGCGCCCTGGTGGACGGCCGCTGGCTGCCTTCCTGCACCAACGTGGGAGTCCGACCGACCTTCGCCGATGAGCGGCCCTCCGTCACGGTAGAGGCCTACATCCTGGACTACGAGGGAGACCTTTACGGGCGCACCATAGCCCTGGAGTTCCTGCACCGCTTGCGGGACGAGCTGAAGTTCACCACGGTGGAGGAGCTGATGACGGCCATGCACGGCGACGTGGAGAGGACGCGCGAATACTTCGCTCACGCCGGAGGCGCGTAGCGGTGGAGCAGGCCAGAGTGCCCGACGCGGCCGAGCTGCGGCGGCTGCTGCGCCGCGGGGTGGCCGAGGTCATCCCGGAAGGGGAGCTGGTGCAGCGTCTAAGCTCCGGCCGTCCCCTGCGCCTGAAGATGGGCTTCGACCCTACCCGCCCGGTGGTGACCCTCGGCTGGGCAGTGGGGCTGCGCAAGCTGCGGCAGTTCCAGGAACTGGGCCACACCGTCGTCCTCATCATCGGCGACGTCACTGCCCAGATCGGCGACCCTTCGGGACAGTCGGAGACTCGCCCCATGCTCACTGCCGAGGAGGTCGAGGCCAACGCCGAGGCCGTGCTGCGCCAGTTCTTCCGCGTGCTGGATCCCGAGCTCACCGAGGTTCGCCGTCAGAGCGAATGGTTCGCCGATTTCCGCCTGGGCGACGTGGTGCGCCTGGCGGCCCACGCCACCGTGGCCCAGTTGCTGCAGCGGGAGGACTTCGCCCAGCGGTACGAGCAGGGGCGGCCCATCGGCCTGCACGAGTTCATCTACCCCCTGCTGCAGGCCTACGACTCGGTGGCGGTGCGGGCCGACGTGGAGTTCGGCGGCACCGACCAGAAGTTCAACATCCTCATGGGCCGCGAGCTTCAGCCCCGCTTCGGCCAGCAGCCGCAGTGCGCCTTTCTGATGCCGTTGCTGGTGGGGCTGGACGGCGAGCGCAAGATGAGTCAGTCGCTGGGCAACTACATCGCTATAGACGCGCTTCCCCACGACATGTTCGGCAAACTCATGTCCCTGCCCGACCACCTCATCGTGCAGTATCTGGAGCTGCTCACGGACGTGCCCGAGGAAGAGGTGGAGGCCATCGCCAGGGGGCTGCAGGAGCGGTCGCTGAACCCCATGGAGGCGAAGATGCGCATGGCGCGGGAGGTGGTGGCCCAGTTCCACGGCCCCGAGGCAGCGCGGGCAGCGCAGGAGGAGTTCGAGCGCGTCTTCCGCCGCCGGGAGGCGCCGGCCCAGGTGCCCGAAGCACGCCTGCCGCTGCGCGCGGGGCCGGTGGACCTGGTAGAGGTGCTGGTGGAAGCGGGGATGGTTCGCAGCCGCTCCGAGGCGCGGCGTCTGCTGGCCCAGGGAGCTATCGAGGTGGACGGTCGAACGGTGCGGGATCCTCAGGCCACCATCCGCGATGGCGCCCTCGTGCGGGTTGGCAAGCACCGTTTCCTTCGCATCGTGGACGCCGACCAGCACTAGATGGACAACGCCGTAGGCGTCGACATCATCGAGATCGAGCGGGTGGCCCAGGCCCTGGCCCGCTTCGGCGACCGCTTCCTGCGCCGTGTGTTCACGCCCATGGAGGCCGCCCTTTATGGCCGCAAGCCGCACGAACTGGCGGCCCGTTTCGCTGCCAAGGAGGCGGTCATGAAGGCCCTGGGCACCGGAGCCCGGGGGGTAGCCTGGAGAGAGATCGAGGTGCTGCCCAACCGCCGCGGCAAGCCGCTGGTCTTCCTGCACGGTCGCGCCCGCGAACGCGCCCGCGCCCTGGGGCTCACGGGCCTGGACGTGAGCATGTCCCATTCCCGCCACTATGCTGTGGCCATGGCTGTGGGCCACTCCCACCCTGACGACGAGGGCGAGCGCGAGCGCTGGCGCCTGCACCTGGGCGCTACGCTGCGCGAAAGGGGGCTGCTGGCGCCTTGAAGCTGGTCACTGTCGCCGAGATGCGTGAGGCGGAGGCCCGCGCCGGCGTTCCCGTTTCTCAGCTCATGGAGAACGCCGGCCTGGCGGTGGCCCAGGAGGTCTGGCTGCTCCTGGGCGAGGTGGCCGACCGCCGCATCCTGGTGCTGGTGGGGCCGGGGAACAACGGCGGCGATGGCCTGGTGGCCGCCCGCCATCTGCACGACTGGGGTGCCCAGGTGGAGGTATACCTGCTGCGGCCCCGTCCCGAGGACGACCCCGTCTTCGCCCAGGTGCGACAGCGGGATATACCTGTATGCCTTGCCCAGGACGATGCGCAGGAGGGCTTCCGGCGACTGGAGGAGGCCCTGGGCAGAGCGGAGGTGGTGATCGACGCCATCCTGGGCACGGGCCGAGCCCGTCCGCTGGAAGGGGAGATGGCCGAGGTTCTGGACCGGCTGGCGGCCGTGCGCCGCCGTCCCTACGGCCCCAGGCTCATCGCCCTGGACCTGCCCTCGGGGGTGGACGCCGACACCGGCGCGGCCGACCCCCATGCCGTGGCCGCCGACGTGACGGTGTCCCTCCAGTGGAGCAAGGTGGGCCTGCACCAGCTCCCGGCCTCGGCCCTGGTGGGGCGGCTGGAGGTGGTGGACATAGGCATTCCCAGGGAACTGGAGTCCTCCTTTGCCACGGAGCTGATGGATCGTCGCTGGGCGCGCGAACTGCTGCCCCCGCGCCCGCCCGGCGCCCACAAGGGCACCTTCGGGCGAGCAATGATCGTGGCCGCCTCGCCTCGCTATATCGGGGCGGCACGGCTGGCGGCCCTGGGCGCCCTGCGGGTGGGGGCTGGCCTGGCCGTGCTGGCCTGTCCCCGCAGCCTGCAGCCGCTCCTGGCGGCGGGCATGAACGAGCCGACCTTCCTTCCCCTGCCCGACCATGACGGCCACCTCTCGGCCGAGGCGGTCAGCCCCGTCCTGCAGGCCGTGGACGAGGGGGTCGACGCCCTGCTGGTGGGGCCCGGGCTGGGCCTGGGAGGTTACGTGCAGGGGATGGTGGGGGAGCTGCTGCCTTCCCTCAAGGGGTGCTCGCTGCGGGCGGTGGTGGTGGATGCCGATGCCCTCAACAACCTGGCCGGCCTGGCCGACTGGCCATCGCGGCTGCCCTCGAACGCCGTCCTCACGCCTCATCCGGGAGAGATGTCCCGCCTGTGCGGCCTAACGGTGGATGAAGTGCAGGCCGACCGGGTGCGGGTCGCCCGGGAGCATGCCCGCGAATGGGGCGCCGTGGTAGTGCTGAAGGGCGCTCATACGGTGGTGGCCTCGCCCGATGGCCGTGTGCGCATCAGCCCCTTCGTCAACCCTGGCCTGGCATCGGGTGGCACCGGCGACGTGCTGGCCGGGGCCATCGTCGGGCTGGCCGCCCAGGGCCTGGCGCCCTTCGATGCCGCTTCCCTGGGCGTCTACCTGCACGGCCTGGCCGGCGAGCAGGTGCGTCGCGAGCTGGGCGAGGCTGGAATGCTGGCCGGCGACCTCCTGCCGGAGCTTCCCAGGGCCATCAAGTCCCTGCGAGAGTAGCCATGGCGGCACCGGCGGGCGGCCGTTGGCGTCTGCGGGAGCAGGCCCCTCCCTCTTTCCTCGCGCGCACGGGCTACCCGTCCCTGGTGAGGCAGCTTCTCTGGCACCGTGGCGTGCGCAGCGAGGCCGATGCCCGACGCTTTTTCGGCGAGGCACCGGCCGAGCACGACCCGCTCCTGCTGCCCGAGATGGGAGCGGCGGTGGCCCGTCTGCGACGGGCGGTGGCGGACGGCGAGGCGGTGGCCGTCTTCGGAGACTTCGATGTGGACGGCGTTACGGCGGCTGCCCTCCTCACCGAGGCCCTCGCCGGGCTGGGCGCCCACGTCCTGCCCTATATCCCCGACCGCTATGCCGAGGGCTATGGCCTGAATATAGAGGCCCTGAGGCGGCTGGCGGCCCAGGGCGCCCGGGTCCTGCTGGCTGCCGACTGTGGCACCACCGCTGTGGCCGAAGTAGAGGAGGCCCTACGGCTGGGCATGGACGTGCTGGTGCTGGACCACCACTCCCTCTCGCCCCACCTGCCTCCGACGGCCGCCCTGGTGAACCCGCGCCGGCCCGACAGCCGCTATCCCCAGTCGGAGCTGGCCTCGGTAGGTCTCGCCTACAAGCTGGCTGCGGCCCTCTACGAGGCGCTGGGACGCCCCTTTCCGCGCCACCGCTTCCTGGAGCTGGTGGCCCTGGGCACCGTCACCGATCTGGTGCCCCTCCTGGACGAGAACCGCTGGCTGGTGCGAGAAGGGCTGAAGGCCCTTTCTCGAAGCGAACGCCCGGGCCTGCGTGCCTTGGTCCAGGAGGCAGGCCTGGACGGGAGGGAGGTGGACACCTGGGCCGTGGGCTGGGTCCTGGGCCCACGCCTCAACGCCGCCGGTCGTCTGGCCCATGCCCGTCAGGCCTTCGACCTGCTCCTCTGTCGCGACGAAGGGGAGGCTCGAGAGCTGGCCCGCTCCCTCTCGTCGCTGAACCGCGAGCGACAGCGGCTCACGGAGGCGGCGCTGGCCCGTGCCCGCGAGGCTGTGGAGTCGGGCCCTGGAGGACACCTGATCTTCGTAGCCGACCCTGACACCCCGGCCGGCATCGTCGGGCTGGTGGCGAGCCGCCTGGCCGAGGAGTATCATCGCCCCGCCTTCGTCTGCGAGCGGGGCGAGGCCCTGAGTCGAGGCAGCGCCCGCAGCATACCGGGCTTCGATGTGGCGGCAGCCCTGCAGTCCTGCAGCGGACTCCTGATCAAGCACGGCGGACATCCCCAGGCGGCGGGCTTTACCGCTCCCACCGAAAACCTGGAGGCCCTGGCGCGCATGCTCACGGAACGGGCCGCACAGGAGCTGGAGGGCGCCGACCACTCGCCCTGTCTGGAGATAGATGCCGTGTTGCCCCTGCGTGCCCTGAGGGGGGAGCTGCTAGGCTGGCTGGACCGCTTCCGCCCCCACGGCCCCGGCAACCCGGAACCGGTGTTCGTGGCGACCGGCGTGACCGTCGCCGACGTCCGCCTCGCCGGCCCCGAGGGACAGCACCTGCGCCTGAAGCTGAAGGACGGTTCTGTCACCTGGCCCGCCTTCGGCCTGCGGTTGGGTGACAAGGCCCCCGAGGTCGGCCAGCGGCTGGACGTGGTCTACTCGGTGGTGAGGGAGCGTGGCGATGACGTGGCCCTGGAGCTGCGCCTGCACGACCTGCGGCCGTCGGCCAGGGCTGCCCCCTAGGCTATAATCGGTCTGTGAAGTTAGGGCGACTGCAGCTGGTCAATTTCCGCAACTTCCGCCGTCTCGACCTCTCCTTCGGCCCTGGCAGCCATCTGCTGGTGGGCGAGAACGCCCAGGGGAAGACCAACCTGCTGGAGGCCGTCTATCTCCTTTCCACCCTCCGTGCCTTTCGTGCGGAGAACGATGCCCAGCTGGTGAACCACGACGCCCGGGCTGAGGGGTTCCCCGCCGCCCGCGTCGCCGCTGAGATGGACACCGCTGGCGGCCCCTTGCGCCTGGAGGTGGTGGTCGCCCTCCGGGACGGCCCTTCGGGCAGCCTGGCCACCAAGACCGTCCGGGTCAATGGCGTCCCCCGCCGCCTGAGCGAGGCGGTGGGCCTGTTCCTGGCCGTCCTGTTCACCGTCCAGGACCTGGAGCTGTTGGAGGGGCCGCCCGCCCTGCGTCGTCGCTACCTGGACACCCTGCTGGGGCAGGTGGACAGGGGCTACCTGCTGGCCCGTCAGCGCCTGGAGAAGGTTCTGTTGCAGCGCAACCACCTTTTGCGTCGCATCCGCGAGGGGGTGGCCAGAAGGGACGAGCTCCAGTTCTGGGACGAAGTGCTCGCGCAGGATGCCGCCAGCATCGTCTGGGCACGGGCGAAGGCTGTGTCGGAGCTGGCAGGTCTGGCGGCACGTGCCCACGAGGACCTGGCCGGTGGCGACTCCCTGGGCATCGCTTACCGGCCGCGCCTGGGAGCACAGGGGATGGATGCCCTGGGCCAGTCGATAGAGGCCCTGGCCACAGCCTTCCTCGACGACCTGAGGCGAGGCCTGGCGCAGGACATAGCCGCCGGCGCCACCACCATCGGCCCTCACCGTGACGACCTGGAGTTCTTGCTGGGGGGACAGCCCGCTGCCGGCTACGCCTCTCGAGCCCAGCAGCGGACCATCGCCCTCGCCCTTCGCCTGGCGGAGGCGTCCCTCCTGCGGGAGCGTCGGGGCGAGGCTCCCGTGCTCCTGCTGGACGACGTCCTGTCGGAGATGGACGCTGGCCGCAGGCGACGGGTGATGGGGGCCGTCGCTGGCTATGAGCAGGTGCTGGTGACGGCTGCCGATCTGGACGCCTTCCCTCCCCACTTCCTGGCACGCGCGCGCCTCTATCACGTGGCCAACGGGCAGGTGGTCCCCGCCCTCGACGCCGCTCCGGCCCGGCGCGAGGATGCGTGATGGCCCTTCGCCCGACGTCGGAGCGGGTGTCGAGTTGACATAAACAAGAATGGGATTGGTCTGCCACTCGGTGCGTCATGCGACCAAAGGCCGTGGCGAGGACGGGTGGTCAGGGCGGCGTCGCGCTGCGCAAGAACAGCGGGCTGCGGAGGCCACGGCGGACTACGGCCCAGAGGGAAGCGGGCGCCGCTTCGATGACCCCGCCATCCAAGGCGAAGGGATCGCCGTCCAGCTGCATGGGCAGGGGGCTCGCGGCCTCTAGCTCCAGGCGTTGCACCTGCCTGTAGAGCACCTTCGGCGAGCGCAGGTGGCGGCCGAGGGCCACCATCAGCGCGTGGAGCACTATGTCCCGCAGGCCATCGCCTCGGAACAGGCACAGGTCCAGCAGGCCGTCGTCGGCGCGGGCCAGGGGCGTCACGTGGACCAGGCCGGCGTAGTTGCGGGTGTTGGCTGCCACCAGCATCAGGGCGTCTCGGGAGACCAGCTCGCCATCGGCCCGCACCGTCACTGGCAGGGGGCGCCACCGCAGGGATTCCAGGACGGCCGTGATGGCGTAGGCCGTGGCCCCCAAGCGGCGCTTGGCCCTGGGATCTACCCGGGCGGCTATGCGACCGTCCAGCCCCACCCCTGCCATCAGCAGGAAATGGCGACCATCCGCGCGGCCCAGGTCCACCCGCCTGCGCTCGCCTGTCAGCACTGTCCTCACTGCCGCCTCTGCCCGGAGGGGTATGCCGGTCTCCCTTGCCCAGATGTTGACGGTGCCGGCGGGGATGGGCGCCAGAGCGGTGTCCGTCCCGACCAGGCCGCAGGCTGCCTCCCGCAGGGTGCCGTCGCCGCCGCACACCAGCACCAGGCGGTGGCCTTCATGGGCAGCGCGGGCAGCCAGTTCAGTGGCATGGCCAGGGGCCTCCGTCTCCTGCCAGCGGGCCTGCCAGCCAGCCTCGGTCAGCAGCGCGGCGGCCCGTGCCAGCGCCCGCCGCGACGGCAGGTTGCGGGCCACGGGGTTGACGATGACCAGGGCACGGGGAGGGCCATCGGGGGCCTGCATGGCGCCAAAGGCTATCATAGGGCGATGGACGGGCCAGAGCCACGGGCGCGGATGACGGCCGCGAGCTAGGCCCTTATCATTCCTAATGTGGGAGCGATTCAGGAGGGACGCAGCATGGCCAACCCTATGGGCATCAAGCGCATGGACCACGTCAGCTGGGCCGTCTGGAAGATAGACGACGTCCTTCCCCTCCTGACCCAGCTCATGGGTATGGAGGTGGTGGCCCGCTTCCGCGACGAGGAGCAGGGCTATGCCGGCGTGGCCCTGCGGGTGCCGGGGACCAACACCGAGTTCGAGGTGCTGGAGCCTGTCGGCGAGGACTCCTTCCTGGTCCGCTTCCTGCGGGAGCGCGGCCCAGGCCTTCACCACGTCACCTTCATCGTCGAAGATGCCGACCGCGCGGCCGAGGCCATCCGGGCGTTCGGCATCGAGCCGTGGGGAGGAGTCCGACGCCGACACGACTGGGGCGAGACGTTCATCCACCCCAGGGACTCTGGGGGAGTGCTTTTCCAGTTCTACACCGAGATGGGCCACGACCACGGGGAGGGGGCCGCCAAGTGAGCGCCCTGGTGCAGCCCAGGGAGGGCGAGCTGAAGCTCAACGGCCTCCGCATCCACTACTTCGAGTGGAAGGGGAAGGGTGAGAGACCCCTGGTCCTGCTGCACGGGTTGCGCGACAGCGCTTACTACTGGCAGGACTTTGCCAATCGCATGCTGGACGAGTTCCACATCTTCGCCTACGACCAGAGGGGTCATGGCGAGAGCGAGCATGCGCCCGGCGGTTATCTGGTGTGGGCCTTCGCTGCCGACCTGGCCGCCTTCGTGAGGGAGCTGGGACTGGAGCGCTTCGACCTGGTGGGGCTGTCGCTGGGCTCCCGATGTGCCATGGCCTATGCCCGAGAGAACTGGCCTCGCCTGGCCCATCTGGTGCTGGTGGACATGGGGCCGCAGATGGCGCGGCGGGGCGCCGTGGGCCTGAAGGAGGACATGACGAGCAGCGCCGCCCGCCCTCCCTCCGTCTTCAGTCGGGACGACGCCCTGGGCTTCCTGCGCCAGCAATGGCCCAGCCTGGATGCCCCTTCCCTGGAGCGCTACCTGCAGAACGCCTTCGTTCCCAACGACGATGGCGCCTATGTCTTCCGCTACGACCGCCGCCTGGCCGACATCACCACCAAGGCGGCCATCGTCGAGATCGACTACCTCTGGGACTCCCTGACGCGCATCCGCTGTCCCACCCTGGTGCTGCGGGGCGAGGAAAGCCCCATCCTGGACGAGGAGATCGCGGCCCGCATGGTCTCCTCCCTGCCCGATGGCCGCCTGTATGTCTTCCGAGGGGCAGGACACGCGCTGCCGCGGCTGCGACCGGAGGAGTTCGCCCGGGTGGTGCGGGAGTTCCTGCTGGACGGAGCTGTCCCAGACAGCGCGTAGTGGTCGACCCCGGCCTGCAGGAGAGGCGGCCGCTACCTGCCCTTCTTTTTCTTCTCGGCCCGCGACGCCATGAAGGCCAGGAAGGCCAGGCCGCCCACCACTACTCCCAGGAATATGACCCCGAAGGTGGACTCGTGGCCGATGGCGTGCAGAAAGACCGTCTCCCAACCCAACTCATACCCCCCTACTGTGCGATCCTCACCTCGAAGGTGGCGCGGGTGTCCAGCAGCCCCTCTCGGCG